>Ga0136846_1221200_pt1 | contig 183550 bp, 144 predicted proteins | sample HopSoiMetagenom2_FD_96841 | JGI IMG/M metagenome (GOLD analysis project Ga0136846, IMG submission 96841) | Grasslands soil microbial communities from Hopland, California, USA - 2 Assembly 2016 (version 4) | ecosystem: Environmental > Terrestrial > Soil > Grasslands | place: USA: Hopland... | reverse complement strand
CCGATACGATACCCTCGGCAGGCCACGGGGATGGCGGGTCGTCTCCGGCGCGGCGATGTCGCTCCGATCCTCCTCCACCTCCATTCCGGGATGTCGAAAGACGCATCCAGGATAATTATCATGGACGGCAAGGGGTCGCAATCCCACCGTACTGCTCAGGGCAATTCCGAGGGCACGAGAGGCCGAACGCCGAGGATGACCATCCCGTCGTCGCAATCCCACCGTACTGCTCAGGGCAATTCCGAGGCGGTACATCCAATTCCAACTAGCAGACGACCACCCCTTCACCGTCGCAATCCCACCGTACTGCTCAGGGCAATTCCGAGTCGATTATCTGCAGCATCGTCGCGATCTTCAGCGCCATCGGTCGCAATCCCACCGTACTGCTCAGGGCAATTCCGAGGGGTTTACCCTTCAAGCCATTACTTATTGGGTTCATGACCGTCGCAATCCCACCGTACTGCTCAGGGCAATTCCGAGCCCGCCCTACGCAAGAAGGAGGGCATCATGCCCAACAATATGTCGCAATCCCACCGTACTGCTCAGGGCAATTCCGAGGCAAGGATCAAACCCTCCGGCCAAAGGAACCTCCCTGACTTGCCGTCGCAATCCCACCGTACTGCTCAGGGCAATTCCGAGGGCAGCAGTCTCAAGCGAGTGCTCAACCAAGGACTCGTACCGTCGCAATCCCACCGTACTGCTCAGGGCAATTCCGAGTTTGAGGCGCTGAAGGCCAAGGCGGAAACGGCAATCGAAGAGTCGCAATCCCACCGTACTGCTCAGGGCAATTCCGAGAAGTTCCAGCGGTTCGAGCAGGTCAACTTCTTCGCCAAGTCGCAATCCCACCGTACTGCTCAGGGCAATTCCGAGTTCGTGATTTGATCGGGTGGGATATTGAACAGGAATGCGTCGCAATCCCACCGTACTGCTCAGGGCAATTCCGAGGATTTTCTCCCGGTCGCGAAGTCTCCTAAAGGAGAACGACAATGAACAAGTCGCAATCCCACCGTACTGCTCAGGGCAATTCCGAGGGCGGCACTTCCAACCCCTTGAATCTGCGTGGGTTAAGGTGCCTGTTTTTCCAACCTCCTCGGAACGACGACGTTTTTCCTCTCCGGCGCTTCGTCCCAGCCTGCCTCAAGACCAGTAACCCTTTGGAGAATTTCGGGTTAGCGTCCGAGTTCCAACCGATGTGCCAAAATGGCGAATTGGCGCTGGCATGATTCTTGTCTGAGTTGTCAAGGAACAGAACCGGCTTGTGGGTCGATCAACGTCTCGACCCATAATAGGAGACCACGATCAGCATGGCAAGAGGAAGGACAGGATCACGTTGTCGGAGCGCCGCGCAAGGGACCACCCCCCGATGTAGAGACGCCCCGCGGGCACGCCGTGGCAAGTTGGATCGTCCTCTCCGACCCCGGAATCGCTCCTCGAACGTCACCGGCCGCCGGCCAGATCCCGCAGCGCCTGCCGCACCGACTCCTGGATCTTCTGTTGCAGCTCCTCGTCGGTGATCACGGACGCGGGCCGAGCCTCGGGCTCGGGCGGCTGCATGTCCCGCAGGAGCTTGCGGATCGTCCTTGCGGCCTCGGTGGGAGGATCCGGGCGCCGCGGGTACGCAAGCTCGAAGAATTCCGCCGGCTCGAGGCCCATGGCGCGCGAGATGGCGAGCACGTGCTCCATCTTGAGCTCGATGCTGCCCCCGAAGAGCCGGCCCAGGTAGCTCGGAGTCATTCCCAGACGACGCTCGATCTCCCGGTTGGTGAGGCCGAGAAGGCGGATCGCGGTCCTCAGGACCGTCAACAAGCGCTCGACTTCTTCTTGTTCTGGGTTGTCAGGCATGGTTGGAAGTGTACACCAGAACCCAGAGGCGTTGGAAGTGGACGAAAAACATCTTCTCTTGACAGAATTCATCCGACCGGTGTAGAAACAGGGTCTCACGCCGGGTTGCGCCAGGGCGGCACTTTCGCCGGCCTGTCCGCGACTCGCCAGCATCCCGTTGCCGGAAAGGAGATCTGCATGAGCGACCGACCGCAGGCCCGCATCAACGCTTTTTCCCCCGAGTACCTCGCCGCGCTCCGCGAGCGGGACGAGACGTCCGAAAGCGCGCTGGAGGCGGAGCTGGCGGGGCCCTGGACCGTGCGCGAGCACGACCAGCACTACCACCTCTTCCGAGATTGGGAGAGCTTCGAGACAGGGCACCGGCCGTTCGCATCGTTCGAGACCCGGGAGGACGCCGTCCTTTTCCTGACGGCGCTGCGGTTGCTGGCTCGGCCGCCGCTGTTTCGGGGGCCCGAGGCGGCTTCCCTGCCGGCGGGCTACCTGATAGAGCGCGAGGGGGTGATCGCGGGAGCCACGCGCACCCACCATCCCGACCTGCTGCTGGCGGCGAACGTCCTGGCGGGACTGGTGCGCTCGGCCGCGGATCTGGCGAACGTGCTGGGGATCGCCGGAGGGACGACCCAGGAGATCACCGGCGAGATCCTGGGAGTCACCGTCCTGGGGGCAACTGGGGAGCCGGCCGAAGCTTGACGTCAAGGCGCTGACGCGACCGCGGCAGCGATGACCGCTGCCCCGGCAGCGATGACCGCTGTCGAGACAGCAACGACCGCTGTCGCGGCAGCGATGACCGCTGCCCCGGCAGCAACGACCGCTGCCCCGGCAGCAACGACCGCTGTCACAGCAGCGACGACCGCTGTCCCGGCAGCAACGACTGCTGCCCCGGCAGCAACGATCGCTGTCGCGGCAGCGATGACCGCTGCCGTGGCAGCAACGACCGCTGTCGCGGCAGCGACGACCGCTGCCGCGGCAGGAGTGACCGCTGCCGCGCCAGCAGTCCGCGATTTATCCACTGTCACGGACATCCCAGATGTCCGAGAGCCCCCCAGCCATGTCTTGCAATCCGAATTGCTGGCCTTCGCGGTCCCGCCTCCGCATTCCGCGATTTATCCACCTCACCGGACATCCTGGATGTCAATCCATGGCTCACCCGCAGCAGCTCGACGGGCAGCAGGCGGCGGCGGTTTCGACGGCCTTGGCCAGCGGCGCCAGGGAGCAGACCCCGGTCTCCGGCAGCTCGAGGTGGACCTCGCGGGCCGCCCGCCAGTCCCCGGCGAGGGCGGCCACCACCGAGCGCACCTGCTCGTAGCCGGTGCAGGAGGAAGGTGGGAGCCCGGCCGTAGCTCTTCATGCCGACGATGAAGAAGCCCTCTTCCGGCTGTTTCAGCTCCTCCGCCCCATGGGGACGCACGGTACCGCAGCTATGGACGTTGGGATCGATCAGGGGAGCCAGGGCCACGGGGCTCTCGACGGCGGGATCGAGGGACAGCCGCAGCTCGGAGGCGAGCGAGAGGTCCGGCCGGAAGCCGGTGGCGGCCACGACCTCGTCCACGGGGGGAAGGGCGTTGCCTTCTCCGATCAGGATCACGCCCTCCTCGCCGGCCCGCAGCTCCGTCACCTTGAAGCCGGCCGCCACGCGCAGGCGTCCGGACTCGACGAGGCCTCGCACCCGGTCTCCCAATCTGCCGCGGGCGGCGAGCGCGTCCCGGTCGCCGCCGCCGAAGAGACCGTCCAGCGTGGGCCGGCGAATCACCCAGGTGATCTCGGTTCCGGGGGCCTCCTCGCCGAGAGCGATCAGGTCGAGGAGGGCATTGAAGGCCGAGTGGCCGCTGCCGACGACCGCGGTCCGGCGGCCGGCGTAGCGCGCCCGGTGAGCGCCGAGGGCGTCCGGGATGCCGTAGAAGATCCGCGCCGCGAGCGCCCGCTCGCCGGCCGCCGGCACGCCGCCCGACCCCAGCGGATTGGGTCGCTGCCAGGTGCCCGAAGCATCGATCACCGCCCGGGCGAGGATCACCTCTTCGCGGCCTCCCGCACCGCGCACCTGGAGAGCGAAGGGGGCGCGCTCCCGGCCGGCCGTCTTCATCTTGTCGTAGCCCTGCCGGCTCACCGACTCCACCCGGGTACCGAGACGGATGCGATCCCGCAGCGTGGGAATGGCCGCCAGGGGCTCGAGGTACCGGTCCACCAGCTCGTTGCCCGTGGGATGCTCGCCGTCGTCGGGCGACTCCCAGCCGGCGGCCGCGAGCAGCTCGGCCGAGGCGGAATCCACCACGTACCGCCAGGGCGAGAACAGCCGCACGTGCCCCCATTCGCGGAGGCTCGATCCGACTCGGGAGCCCGCCTCCAGCACGAGGGGCTCTTCACCTCGGGCGATGAGGTGGGCGGCGGCGGCCAGCCCCACCGGGCCGGCGCCGATGATGGCCACCGGCAGCCTGTCCTCCCCGGTCTTCTTCTCTTCCATGTCCGATCTCCTTTCCGACCATGCTGGAATTATCGAAATATCGAAGCCAAAAAAAGCGCGCGCGCTCAGCTTGCCGCACCTTTCACGCCTTCGCCGATCTTCACCAGGACGTTGCCCGTGCAGCATTCGGCGTACAGGAAGTCGAGGACCTCCTGGAGCGCCTGGGTATCGGCGAGGTAGCGCAGGAACCTGCCCTCCCGGTGCTGGCTCACCAGGCCCTCCTGACGCAGGGCGTCGAGGTGGTGCGAGAGCGACGACGCCGGGATGCCCAGCTCCTGCTGGATCTCCCCGGCCACCATGCCGTGCGGGTGCGAGGCGAGGAGCCGGCGCAGGATCTCCAGCCGCATCTCATGACCGAGGGCAGCGAAGCGGCTGGCGTAGCGGCGCGCGTCTTCCATGACGATTCGATGATGCCGGAAATGTCGTGGGCTGTCAAGCAGGGATTGGACGACCAGGGTCTTGCAATCCGAATTGCTTCAAGTAGATTGCACGATTATGGCGACGGCCACTCTTTCCCAGCCCCCCTCGTTCCTCAAGATCCGGGAGCGTGGCCTCGACATCAGCGGACAGCGGTCGAAGCCCATGGACGAGGTTGTGGGAGAACGCTTCGACTTCGTGGTGACGGTCTGCGACAACGCCCGCGAGTCGTGCCCCGTTTTTCCGGGAGACTCGGAGCGCATCCACTGGAGCATCGCGGACCCTGCCGCGGTGGCAGGCGAGGAGAGACAGCGGAGGGATGCGTTCAAGAAAGCGGCCAACGAGCTCACCACCCGGATTCGCTATCTCCTCGCGCTGCTTGAAAAGAAGAAAGGGTAAGCCGGTGCGGGCTTCCACCCTTCTCCAGAGCCGACACCGACCGGACCCTCGCGGCGGAAGGAGCGGGCGATGAGCTCAGGAGCAGGCCTGCGGAAGCGATGGCTCAACTCCACGATCCTCGGCATCGGTCTGGCGAGCTTCTGCTCCGACGTGGGGCACGAGATGGCCACCACCGCCATGCCTGCCCTGCTGGCCACCCTGGGAGCCAGCTCGGCTCTCCTGGGATTGATCGAGGGTTTGGCGGATGGCCTGTCGAGCTTTGCGAAGCTGGCGTCCGGCCTCTACAGCGACCGCCTCCGCCGGCGCAAGCCGCTGGCTGTAGCGGGGTATTTCGTAACGGCTTCGGGGATGGCGAGCTTCGCCTTCGCCACACAATGGTGGCACGTGCTCCTGGGCCGTGTCGGCGGCTGGCTCGGGCGGGGCGCCAGGACCCCTGTGCGCAACGTGCTGCTGACCGAGGCCACGACGCCCGAAACCTATGGGCGGGCCTTCGGGCTCGAGCGGGCCATGGATAGTGCGGGAGCCATCGTGGGACCGGCGCTGACGCTGGCGCTCGTCGCGGCGTTAGGGCTCCATCGGCTCTTTCTGCTGACCTTGATTCCCGGCCTGGCAGCGGCCCTGCTGATCGGCCTGATGGTGCGTGAAAAACCGCACGAGCCGCAGCCGCATGTGCGACTCTGGGCCGGTATCCGAGGGCTGCCCGGCGAGTTCAAGCGGTATCTGGCCGGAGTCGGCATCGCGGGGCTTGGCGACTTTTCCAACACTCTGCTGATCCTTTGGGCCACCCAGGCGTGGGCACCCAGGCTGGGACTGGCGGGCGCGGCCCGCCGGGCGATGCTCTTCTACATCGGCTACAACGTCCTGTACACCCTTTCCTGCTACGCCAGCGGGATGTTGGCCGATCGCTATCCGAAACGCTGGGTGCTGGCGATCGGCTACAGCCTGGCGGTGATTCCGGCGCTGGCGCTGCTCTTCGCCGGCGATTCGCTGGCGCTTTACGCCGTGGCCTTCGGGTTCTCCGGAGTTTACATGGGAGTCTGGGAGACGGTGGAGAGCGCGACCAGCGCCGACATGCTGCCCGGTGCAATGCGCGGATTGGGCTTCGGCGTCCTCGCGACCGTGAACGGCATCGGCGATTTCCTCTCCAGCGCTCTGATTGGCGTGTTGTGGGTCTTCTCCCCGGTTGCCGCCATGGTGTTCGTGATCTGCGCGTCTCTCGCCGGCGCGGCGATCATCGCGGTCACCCGTCCAGCAAGCCACGCCGAGCCTATGTCAGCTTTGGAGAGCCGGGTCACGGCCGCCGGAGAGAGCGAGTGACGCAGGATGGAGACCGCCTTGCCGGAGGCGGAGGTAGGGAATTCCCATCTCGCTCGTCTCTAGGGCCACACACCGGTACTACATTCCGCGATTTATCCACTTCACCGGACATTCCAGATGTCCGGTGCCGCCTCTCTAGGGGTCCTTGCGTTTGATCCGGCGATGAGCAACCGTCTGGCCTATGAGCTCGTCCGCCGCGGAGCAGCTCTTGACAGTCAACGGCATGAAGTCCAAACTCTACTACAGACTCCTCGCTGCGGGGGAGTCAGGCCTTGGGAAGGCGAGGATGAACGTAGTTCTCATTTCTACCTATGAGTTGGGTCGCCAGCCTTTCGGCTTGGCTTCTCCGGCTGCATGGCTCAAAGAAGCCGGCGCCTCGGTCACCTGTCTTGACCTGGCCGTGCAGCCGCTCTCGGATGGAGAGGCTGAGGTCGCGTCGGCCGACCTGGTGGCGTTTTACGTCCCAATGCACACGGCAACCCGGATCGCCGCGAGCGTCGTCGGCCAGATCCGGCGAATCAATCCTTCGACACACCTTTGCTTCTATGGGCTCTATGCCTCGGTGAATGAGAGCTTTCTGCGGGGGCTGGGCGCGGTCTCGGTCCTTGGGGGAGAGTTCGAACAAGGGTTGGTCGACCTGGTGAAGGACCTTGAGGCGGGGGTGAGGCTCGCCAAGGTGTCGGAGCGGCCGGATGTGGTATCGCTCGGCCGGCAGCAGTTCCGGGTACCGGACCGTAGCGGCCTGCCCGTGCTGGCCCGCTACGCGCATCTGAGCCTTCCTTCCGGGCAGCAACGGGTCGTGGGGTATACCGAGGCGACCCGCGGCTGCAAGCACCTCTGCCGCCACTGCCCCATCGTGCCGGTCTACGAAGGGAGTTTCCGAGTGGTGCAGCGCGACGTGGTGCTGCGGGACATCGAATTCCAAGTGGCGGCGGGAGCTGAGCACATCACCTTCGGGGACCCCGACTTCTTCAACGGGCCGGCGCATGCCCTTGCCATTGTCCGGGAATTGCACGAGCGGTACCCGGAGGTGACGTACGACGTCACGATAAAAATCGAGCATCTGCTCAATCACGCCGGGCATCTACCCGTCCTGCGCGATACCGGCTGTCTATTCGTGACCAGCGCGGTCGAATCGATCGACAGCCGTATCCTGGAATTTTTTGACAAGCGGCACACGCAAGAGGAGTTCAGCCGGGTTGTGGAGATCTTCCGCGAGGTGGGCCTCACGCTCAACCCGACGTTCGTCACCTTCACACCCTGGACGACGCTACGCGGCTACGTCGACCTGCTCGCCACCTTGTTCGAGCTGGACCTCGTGGACAACGTCGCCCCGATTCAGTACGCCATCCGGCTCCTGATCCCGACCGGCTCCAAGCTGCTGGAGCTGCCCGAAACGCAGGCCGTCATCGGCGAGTACAATCCGGTCAGCCTGTCCTATCCGTGGGTGCACCCGGACCCGGCCGTCGACGAGTTGTACCACGCCGTGATGGAGGCGATCCGTGCCGGGCAGGCGAACGGGGAGTCGCGCCGGGAGATCTTCCAGCGGGTCTGGTCTCTTTCCCGGCAGGCTTACGACTTCTCCGTCGCCATGAAGCTCGATCTTGCACGAGTCGATCAGGCGCCACCGAGGTCCGAAGTTCCCTACCTCACAGAACCCTGGTACTGCTGAGCGGAGCCCACCGAGGAGCAGTTGGCTCCTCACCTGATCTAACCGAGCACAGGAAGAAGAGATCAAGGAGCGCTTATGGACCGGCGATACATTGCGGAAAAGCTTACGGCTCAACTCCAACTGGAAACACCTCCTGTTGCCCTTGCTTTCGTCGAATCTCCCCCTCTGGGCGTGGATTTGTTTGAGGACCAGGTGCCATCGGCCTGTACGCTGTGGCGAAGAGCGGAGGCGAGGGTTTTCTATGCGCCGGCGGAGATCCACTACAACTGTCCCATCGGGGTGATGACGATGGGTTTCGAGATGACGGAAGCGGTCAAAGAGCAATTGATGGGAGTCATGGGCAAGATGTGCGGCTGCGGGTATGTGGTGGAGGCGGAGGCCGCGAAGATCCCGGCAGTGAGCAAGAAGAAGTCGGGCATCGTCTATGGCTCCCTCCTCGACCTCCCTCTGGAACCGGATCTCGTGCTGATGTGGGTGACGCCTCGTCAGGCCATGTTCTTCGGCGAGGCCGTTGGCGCGAGCCGCTGGACGGATTCCGGAACCGCGGTCTACGGGAGGCCGGCTTGTGCTGCGCTGGCCGTGGCCGCGGAGTCATCGCGCCCGGCCTCGTCGTTCGGCTGCATGGGGATGCGCACCTACACGGAGATCGAGGACGACCGCCTCTTCGTCGCGGTGCCGGCCGCGCGACTGGAGGAGCTCGTGGATTCGCTCACCGCCACGCTCGCCGCCAACGCGGAGATGCGGGAGTATTACGTCGCTCACAAAGCGGAGTTCCCGGCATGACGCGGCAGATCCTCTTCGTCTTCGGCAGCCAGGCCTGCGTGCCCGATGATGGGCTGCTTGCCGCTCGGCAGATGGACTGTACGACGACCGTCATGGGAGCTCAGCTCGCCTGCTGCATGTCGGCCGAGCTGGTGGACCGCTTCGAGCGGGTGGACCTGAGCCGGCCGGACCGGGTGGTCGAGGCCGCGCGCCGGATCCATGCCGCCGAGCCCGTCCATGCCGTCGTCGCCTACGACGATCAGGGCACGCCCTTGGCGGCCCGGATCGCCGCCGCCTTGGGGCTCCCCGGCCATCCGGTGGAGGCGGCCGACGCCGCCCGCGACAAGGTGATGATGAAGCAACGGTTCCAAGCGGCCGGAATTCCCATCGCCCCGTTCACCCTGGCCGAGGACGAGGACGACGCCGTGCGCTGGGCAGACAAGAACGGCTACCCGGTGGTGGTCAAGCCGGTACGCGGGTCGGCCAGTCAGGGGGTGATCCGGGCCGACGACGAAGAGGAGCTGCGGCAGGCCTATCGGCGGCTGCGCCGGATCGTACAGGAGAACGGCCTGGACTGCGGCGGCCGCTCCGACGCTCAGCAACTCGTCGAAGGGTACATCGATGGCTCCGAGCTCTCCGTTGAGCTGGTCGTCCGTGGCGGCAACCCGAGCGTCCTCTGCGTCTTTGAGAAGCCCCGGCCGCTCACCGGGCCTTTCTTTGAGGAGACGATCTATGCCACGCCGGCGCGCCTCGCTGTCGAGCGGCGCCAGGACATCGAAGAGCTCGCGAAGCGAGGCGTCGCCGCCCTCGGGCTCCGCGATGGCTTCGCCCATTGCGAGGTTCGTTCCGGCAGCCAGGGGACCTTCGTTCTGGAGATCGGGGCGCGATTGATCGGCGGCGCTTGCGCGCGGGTCTTCCGCTACGTCTTGGGAGAGGACATCCATCCTTACGTGCTGCGCGTGGCCCTGGGCGAGGAGGTCGAGCCGCCGCGGCAGGCGAAAGGCGCGGCCGGGGCGATGATGCTCCCGATCACCCGCGAGGGTAAGCTCAAAGCGGTCCAGGGCATCGAACGCGCGCGGCAGGTGCCAGGAATCAAAGACGTCATTCTCAACACCAGCCCTGGGGAGGTGATCCTTCCCTTCCCGGAGCAGAGTTGCTATATCGGCTTTCTCACCGCCCAGGGAGAGAGCGTGGAGGACGTCGAAAGAGCGCTGTCGGAGGCCTCGGGCCGAGTCGACTTCGTGGTCGAGCCGCTCGCCTGCGAGACGTGGCTCCGCGACGTCACCGATCAACGTTCTTACCGGCCGCCCGCGGAGCTGGGCATCCGGACACTCGATGGTTGCGACCTTCAGCGGGCCGAGGAGTTGGTGGTGCCGCTGGTGGCGGCGACCTACTTCGCAGAATTCCCCGAGACCCTGGGGAGGGTTAAGGCCGCGCACTGCCTGCATTGGTTCGAGGACGGCCACCGCGGCGACACCAGCCCTTCGGCTTGGTTCGTGTCGGAGGGACGGGGAGTGGCCCTGGGATCGGCCCGGGGAGACACCTGCTACGTCTCGCTGTTGGGGGTCGTCCCGGGACAGCGTAAAACGGGGCTGGGCGAGGCTCTGGTGCGGTCCGTGATGGCGCTCTTCGCCGAGAAGGGATGCCTCAGGATGGAGATCGTGGTAGAGCCACGCCAGCGGGGGAACATGGCGTTCTTCCGCCGACTCGGATTCAACCTCGCGACGTGCGATGACCACCAGTGTTGCTCCTGTTGACGCTCAGGTCGAGATGCTGGGCCGCGTGGCGCGCCTTCACGGCACGCCGTGTTATGCCTATGACCTGGCACGTCTGCGCCGGCAGATCGGTCTTCTGAAGAGCCATCTGCCGCCGGACGTCGAAGTCCTCTACTCACTGAAGGCAAACCCCTCACCTGCGGTTTGTCGTCTGCTGGCGGCGGAGGGCTTCGGGGCCGACGTGGTCTCGGTGGGCGAGCTCTCGCTGGCTCTCGGTACTGGTTTCACGGGCCGGCGGATTCTGGCGGGAGGACCCTATAAGCCCACCGAGATGCTCGCCCGCTTGGCCGCCCTGCCGGGCGCTCTCCTCTCACTGGACTCGGTGAGCGAGGCCGAGGAGCTGAGCCGTTGCGGCCTCCCGCTCCGGGTCATACTGCGCCTGCGCCCGGATTTCCCTTCGTCCGCGGTAATGGGCCTGGGGCCGGGCTCTCGCTTCGGGATCGCTTTCGAGGATCTGCCGCGGTGCCACGAGATCCTGAGGACAGGCTCTCTCACCCTCGCCGGCTTCCATGTCTTCGCCGGCTCCCAGACTCTCGATCCGGCAGCGGTGGTCCGCCATTTGCGGCAGAGTCTCGACCTCTCGCTGCGAGCGGCCGACCGGCTTGGCTGCGAGCCTGAGGTCCTCGATCTGGGCGGGGGTTTCGGCGTCCCCTACACGGCTCGGGATCAGGAGCTGCCGTTGGAGCTGATCGGCGAAGAGCTTGGCTCCCTGTGTGATCGCGCGGCGCCAGGCCGCATCGTCCTCGAGCTCGGCCGTTATCTGGTGGCGCAGGCCGGCTGGTATCTCACCCGGGTGGTCGCGCATCAGGCGCTCCCAGGGCGGAGCGCCGTCGTCGTGGATGGCGGCACCCATCAGAGAGCGGATCTCTGCGGCCTCAATCTACGCGCCCGAGGGGTGCCGCCGGTGGTCCTGCCGCCGCGCCCCGGGCTTCCCTTGGAGCCGACGGACGTCCTCGGCTGTCTCTGCCTGTCTGAGGATGTTCTGGCGGAGGCAAGCCCACTGCCGGCGCTCGCGCGGGGCGACGTGCTCGCTTTCCCCAACGCCGGAGCCTACGGCCTTTCCGCCTCGCCCTTTCTGTTCCTCGGCCATCCCAGCCCTGCGGAGGTGGCCTTCGAGGACGGGGAGATCGAGCTTTTGCAAGCGCCCGGAGCTTCCACCATGAACGTGGCCGAACTGGCCGGAGCTGCGGGAGCACCGCCGGCCTGGAAGGAGTTGTGGCCATGAAAAAGAACGTGATCTGGTCTCTGGGCGGCCTGGCCTCGGCGTTCGGAGTGTTCGCCTCCTGGTTATGTTGCCTGCTGCCGTTTACCCTGGGAGCGGCGGGAGCCGGCGCCGCCGCCGTGGGCAGCCGGCTGGAGCCCTACCGGCCCTGGCTTACGGGCGCATCCCTCGGGTTTCTGGGCCTCGCCTTCTATCAAGCCTACCGCCCGCGCCGCGCTTGCGAGGCAGATAAGCTCTGCGCTACGCCCGCGGGGCAGAGACGGCAGCGCCTCACCCTATGGGTAGTATTTCTCGTCGCCGTTACTTTGATGACTTACCCCTATCTAGTCGGTTTCTACTACACCTTCAAGTGACCAGTAAGGAAGGATCTCGATGAGCAAGCCCAGGGTCTCTATTCTCCCGATCGTCGTCGTCGCCATCGCTGCGCTGGTGAGCTCGGCCCGTTCAGGCATTCCTGCTACCGTCGTTGCGCCCCACCAGATCGACTTCGTCTCGCTCGAACAATCTCTGGATCCTCTGAAAAGCGCTTTCAACAAAGGTTCGAGCAAGCCACGGATCCTGATCCTGGTCTCCCCAACGTGACCCGCCTGCATCGATGGCACCCGTGCGGTGCAAGAAGCGATCGTCGAAGCGCGCCCGAAACTGGACGCTGAAATCCTGGTGGTTTGGCTTGAGGTGCTGCCTTTTGACGGCAAGAGGAGTGCCACGAAGACGGCTCAGATCCTCTCGGAAGACCCCCGCATCCATCACTTCTACGATCCGGAACGACGTTCCGGCAAGGCGGTGGCGCAGAGCCTCAAATGGGAAGAAGGCTACGCCTGGGACATTTACCTGCTCTATCCGGCCGGAGCTCAGTGGAAGGAGAAGCTTGCCGCTCCCCAAGGCTATGTCCACCAACTGGGTCAACGCTCCAAGGATGGGCACTTCTGCTCCGGAGACAGTCTTGTCCCTGACATGAAGAAGTTGGTCGCACCGCTCGTCAGCGCCAGGAAGTGAGGCATGCCGAGTTGAACCAGGGGCTTGACTTCGTCAGGTGCCGAGGTCTACACTTTACTACAGGGTTACAAATCGTCCGATAACAGACCCTCAAGGAGGAACCATGAAGTCGAAAGAGCAGAGCAGGGAGCGTTCGAAGCCGGTATTGCAGGATCTCGAGGACAAGGACCTCAAGACCATCAAGGCAGGTCTGGCCAGGGAGGCCTGTGCTTGCGCCTGCCTCGCCTCCGCGGAGTGCGCCTGCTAGGATCGTTGTTGCTGCCGGCTCATGCTGAGTGGCGGGTGGGCGGGCCGTCCTGGCCCGCTCGCCCACTCAGCTTCTATCGAGAGGGGAGTCGATGAAGGCCTTGATGATCGGTCAGGTTGCCAGCCAGAGTGGTGTAGGGGTCGAGACGATCCGTTTCTACGAACGGCAGGGATTGCTCGATCCGCCAACGCGGAGGGCCTCGGGCTACAGGCAGTACGACGAGGAAGTGGTCACCCGTATTCGTTTCATCCGGCGCGGCAAGGAACTGGGTTTCTCGTTGGGAGAGATCGACGAGTTGCTGAGGCTGCGGGTCGATCCCGACGCCTGCGCCGAGACCAAGCGCCGGGTCGGCGAAAAGATCGAGCAGATCGACGAGAAGATCCGCGATCTGCAGCGTGTCCGTGACGCGCTCTCCGACTTGGCCTCGACCTGTGCCGAGAATGGAGAGGGTGGCCAGTGCCCCATTCTGGAGGCGCTCGCACAATACGAGCTGGTTTGATCCTCCGCTCTCAGGAGAGAGATAGTGAGCGCTGATTGCTGCGCCCACGAGCAGACGTCCGTGGCTCCAAAGTGTCCTGGAAACGGCATGCGGGGACGTGCGGTCGAGTGGCGTACTGTAGCGGCGCTCACGACGGGCCCGGTCCCGCCAAGGCGGGACTTCTGGCTCTGCCTCGACCGCGATTGCGATATCGTCTACTTCTCAGAGAACGGGCACTACCTGGGCACCGGAGAGCTGCGTTTCGAGGCCGGAATCAAAAGCGCGAGCCCAGAGGCCTTTCTCTGCTATTGCTTCCTCCACCGCCGGCGTGAGTTTCTTTCCGAGCGATTGCGAGCCGGCGGAAGCACGCTTGTCTCCCAAATCGCGACCGCGGTCAAGGCGGGAAACTGCGCCTGCGACGTCCGGAACCCGACAGGTCGTTGTTGCCTTGGTGAAATCAAGAAGGAGTTAGGTGTTCATAGCTCCTCATGATCGAAGGGCGCCAGGTACTTCTCCCAGTTGGTAAGCAAGTTGAAGAACTTGTCCAGTCCCGCAAGGATCGGCGCGATGGTGAGACCGATGTGGAGGATCTGGTATGCCTGATGCGAAGGGTCGTGAGCCGAAGTGTCGGTGGTCGTCATATCGTCCTCGGCCTCCTTTCAGTTCATGAAACCTCGCCAACTCGCCGGAGGTGACAAATCGCGCTCCGGTAAGCGGACCCTGACCATAATCCTGTGCAAGAGGCGTGCAGGAGATGGTTTACCGTACGGCGCGACACTCCACCCCCCAGGCAGCCGTCCGGGAGGGGAATGAAGCGTGGCATGGCGAGGTTTGTTGTGACTAGTCGGGGTCCCCATGACCCTGCTAGAATGAAACCCGTGAAGAGCTTCCTGCGCGCCTCCGCTGCGCTCACCGTCGCCGCCCTCCTGATCGCCTTCCTGGGCGCGCCCCTTTGCTTCTCCTCGGCCTGCCCGATGAGCGGCGCGCAGCGGGCGGCGTGCAAGGCGATGGGCCGGGAGTGCTGCGGGACGAAGGGCGGCCAGGTGACGCACGCGCCGGTGGCGCCCGCGCTCGTCCTGGCGGCCGTTCCGGGAGCCCAGGCGCTCGCCGCTCCTGCGACGGAAACGGCCCCTTTCGACGGCTCCTCCCGCCCGGTGGCCGCACCCGCGGTGACCCAGGGCGTCGGGCTCTTCACTCTCTTCGCCGCCTTCCTGATTTGACGCTCCTTTAGGAGAAGTGTGTCCTGCCGCGCCCCCCTGGGCCGCGGCGTCAGCCACTTTGACCTGGAGGAACGCGATGTCTCGTTCAGTTTTTGCCGTTCTCTTAGTATTCCTCGCCGCCTCTGGAGCGGCGGCGCAAGCTCTCCCGGCTGAGACCGGCTGGCGGGAAGCCCTGACGGCGGCGGTCCGCCGCGCGACCACCCAGAACCCGCGGGTGCGGGAGGCGGAGGCCCGCGTCGAGGCGGCCCGGCATGGGGTTGCGCACTCTTCCGTGCTCCCCGATCCGGAAATCGAGCTCGGCCTCAAGGACGTGCCGGTCGTCCAGCCTTCTCTCTCCCGAAGCGATTTCACGATGGAGATGGTGACCGGCCGCCAGCGTCTCCCCGGGCGGGGCAAGCGCTCGGCCCAGCTCGCGATGGCGCAGGCCGGCGTCGAGGGGGCCGCGGCGATGCGGTCGCGGGAGGTCGTCGAGATCGCCGCCGACACCGCGGATGCTTTCTTCCAGTTGGCCGCGATGGACAGCAGCCTCGCCATCCTCGAAGAGTCCCGGCAGAGGCTGGAGGACGCCGCCGCCTCGGCCACCGAGCGCTACAAGGTCGGCAAGGCCGGGCAGTCGGACGTCCTCCAGGCCAGCCTCGAAAAGACGAGCGTCGAAGAGCAGATCTCCTCCCTGCGGGCGGAGCGCCGGGCCCAGGCGGCGCGCTTCAACACGCTCCAGAACCTCCCCGCCGACGCTCCCGTGCCGCGGATCGGGTCCCTGTCGCCCGAACTCGAGACTCCGGCAGCCGCGGACCTGGTGCGGCGGGCCGCCGAGCGCAGCCCGGCCGTGGCGGCAGCCGCGGCGGAGGTCCACCGCGCCGAGCAGGAGTTGGAGCTGGCGCGCCTCGAAAGCCGTCCGGACTGGATGCTCATGGGCTACTACGGGCGCCGCGAGCGGTTCGAGGATCTCGTGGGGGTGAGCGCGTCGATCAGTCTCCCGTGGGCGCACCGCGGCCGGCTCGAAGAGCGGCGGGCGGAGAAGGAGGCGCAGCTTGCCGCGGCCCGCGCCAGCGTGGAGACCGCCCGCAACCAGATCCAAGGAGATGTCGAGACCGCTTACGCAGATCTGCAGAAGAACCTGGAGCAGTCCCGGCTCTACCGCGACTCGATCCTCCCCCAGGCCGAGATCAACTATCGCGCCGCGCGCGAGGCCTACGTCGTCGGCAAGATTGATTTCCTCACCCTCGTGCGCGCCGCCACCAATCTCGATCGTTACCGGCAGGAGGCCGCGATACGAGCGTCGGGGATCGGCCGCGCGCTGGCGGCGCTGCAGAAAGCCTCCGGGCTTCCCCTCGTTCCAGGCACTCCCGGCGCAGGAGGCTCCCATGGCGAAAAATAGGTTTTTCATTTTGGCCGCGGGCGCGATCCTGGCCGGCGGACTGCTCGCGGGGTGCGGGAAGGCTCCGGCAGCGGCGCCGAAGAGGCCACAGAAAATTGAGAGGAAGGTCCTCTACTGGTTCGATCCGATGCAGCCGGGAACGCATTTCGATCACCCCGGCAAGTCGCCCTTCATGGACATGGAGCTGGTGCCGAAGTATGCGGACGAAGCACCGCCGCCGCAGAGCGGTGCGCCCGGCGCAGTGTCCGGCACAACCGTCGAGCTGAGTCCTCAGGCCGTGAGCGCGGCCGGCGTCGCGACCGCCGCGGTGCAGGAGACCGCTCTCTACCGTGTGGTCCGCGCCGAGGGGATCCTGGGAACGGATGAGACGAAGCTCGTCCACATCGCCGCCCGCGTGGCCGGCCGCCTCGACCGGCTCGACCTCGACTTCACCGGCGAGCCCGTCCGCCGGGGCGCGCCGATCTACTCCATCTACAGCCCCGATCTCGTCTCGTCCGGCCGCGAGTACGCGCTCGCCCTCGAAAACCTGGCGCGGGCCCGGGCCGGCGGGGACGCCGGCTATGTCGAGTCCGCCGAATCCCTGGCCCAGGCCGCCCGCGAGCGCCTCGCCCTCTGGGGGCTCGACCGGGACCAGATCGACCGTATCGCCAGCACCCGGCGTCCGGAGGTCGACCTGGTGGTGCGCTCGCCCATCAGCGGCACGGTGATCGAGAAGAAAGTCGTCCAGGGTCAGTACGTGACGGAAGGGCAGGACCTCTACCTGCTGGCCGATCTTTCGCGCCTCTGGCTCTCCGCCAAGGTCTACGAGCAGGAGCTGGGCGGGATCAGGATCGGGCAGCTCGCCGTCGCCCGCTTCGCCGCCTTTCCGGGGCGCGAATTCCAGGGCCGCATCCGGTTCATCGACCCGGTGCTCGATCCGGCGACCCGCACGGCGGGGGTGCGCGTCGAGCTGCCGAATCCCGGCGGCCTGCTGAAGCCGGGGATGTTCGCCAACGCCGAGCTGCGGGTCGATCTCGGCCGCGGGCTCGCCATCCCGAAGAGCGCCGTGCTCGACACCGGAGTGCGGCAGGTGGTCTACGTCCAGGTGGGCCCCGGCCGCTTCGCCGGCCGCGAGGTGCGCCTCGGCCCGCCGGCGGGAGACTTGGTGCAGGTTCTCCAGGGGCTCGCCGCGGGGGAGCAGGTGGTGACCTCGGCCAACTTCCTGATCGATTCGCAATCGCAGCTCGCGACGGGCCAGTCGATCCAGTGGGGCGGCGCCTCCGAGGTGAAGACTTCCGGCGTCAAGAAAACCGGGGGACCGCAATGATCGACTGGCTGATCGATTTCTCGCTGCGCAACCGTTTCCTGATCCTCGGCCTGACACTGCTCCTCGTGGCCGCGGGCCTCTACACTGTCCGCACCAACCCGGTCGACGCGATCCCCGACCTTTCGGAGACGCAGGTGATCGTCTTCGCCGACTGGCCGGGCCGCTCGCCGCAGGAGGTCGAGGACCAGGTCACCTATCCGATGACGGTCAACCTGCAGGGGCTGGCCGGCGTCAAGGCTGTGCGCGCCTCGTCGGCGTTCGGCTTCGCGATGGTCAACGTCATCTTCGAGGATGGCACAGACCTCTACTTCGGCCGGCAGCGAATCCTCGAACGCATGAACCTGATCCAGGGCCTGATGCCGAAAGGGGTGACCCCGGTGCTCGGGCCGGACGCCTCGGCGGTGGGCCAGGTCTTCTGGTACACGCTGGAAGGCGAGGGCCGAGATCTCGGCGAGCTGCGGGCTTTGCAGGACTGGTTTGTCCGCTACCAGTTGAACGCGGTGCCCGGAGTGGCGGAGGTGGCCTCGATCGGCGGCTTCGTCCGCGAATATCAGATCGATCTGGACCCAAACAAGCTCACCGCCTCCGGGGTCTCCCTGCGCGACGTGATGGCGGCTGTCGAGCGCAGCAACAACAACGTCGGCGGCAAGACGATCGAGCAGAACGGCATGGAGTACGTGGTGCGCGGCGTCGGGCTGATCCGCGGCCTGCGCGATATTGGCAACATCGCGGTGAGCGCGTCGGGCGGCGTCCCCGTCTACCTTTCGAGTCTCGGCACGATCCAGCTCGGTCCGGCCTTCCGTCGCGGAGCTCTGGAGAAAAACGGACGGGAGGTGGTGGGCGGCGTGGTGACCATGCGTTATGGGCAGAGCGCTCCTGAGATCATCGCCCGCGTCAAGGCGAAAATCCGCGAGGTCCAGAAGGGCCTGCCGGCGGGAGTCCGCATCGTGCCCGCCTACGACCGCTCGGCGCTGATCGCCAGGGCCGTGGGCACCCTCAAACGCTCGCTGATCGAAGAGACGCTCCTGGTGATTCTGGCCCACGTGCTCTTCCTGATGCATTTCCGCTCGGTCCTCATCGTCAGCGCGCCGCTGCCAATCGCCGTCCTCATCGCCTTCATTTTGATGCGGGTCTTCGGCATCACCTCCAACATCATGTCGCTGATGGGGATTGCCATTGCGATCGGAGTGCTGGTGGACGCCGGCATCGTCATCACCGAAAATTGTTTCCGCCAGATCGAGCGAGAAGGAGGAAACCGCCCGCTGATCGATTCCATCCGCGACGCCGCGCGGCAGGTCGGCCGGCCGATCTTCTTTTCCATGGTCATTATCATCCTCGCCTTTTTCCCCGTCTTCTCTTTGACTGGGGAAGAGGGACGGCTTTTCCGGCCCCTGGCCTTCACCAAGACCTTCGCGATGATCGCGGCCACGTTCCTGTCGGTGACCCTCGTCCCGGTGCTCGCGACGTTCCTGATCCGAGGCAAGGTCCATCCGGAACAGCGCAATCCTGTGATGCGCGCCGCCCGGCGTCTCTACGAGCCGGTCCTCGGCTGGGCGCTGCGCCACAGGAAGACGACCCTCCTCGCCGCCGGCGGAGCCTTCCTGCTCTCCCTGGTCCTGGTCGGCGGCGCGGGCCTGCTGCTGACGCCGATCAAGCTCCCCTTCGACGCCGCGGCCATGTCCGGCTCGGGCAGTGCGCAACGGGTGGCCGACCGCCTGTCGAGTGGGCAGCAATGGCTCGACTCCCATGTCGCCGCCGGCGTGGGCAGGGAATTCATGCCGCCCCTCGACGAGGGCACCCTGATGTTCATGCCGGTGACCTCCAACGCCATCTCGCTCACCGAAGCGGTCGAGATCATGAAGAAACAGGACGCCGTGCTGCGCTCCTTTCCGGAGGTGGCCTCCGTGATCGGCAAGGTGGGGCGGGTGGAGAGCCCGCTCGATCCCGCGCCAATCAACATGTATGAGACGCTGGTGGAGCTCAAGGACCGCGAGCACTGGCGGCCGGGCCTCACCAAAGACGCGCTGATCGCCGAGATGACGGAGAAGAGCCAGATGCCGGGCGTGACCACCATCTGGCAACAGCCGATCCGCAACCGCATCGACATGCTGGCGACCGGCATCCCCACTCAGGTCGGGGTGAAGATCTTCGGGCCCGACCTGGCGGTCCTCGAGCGCCAGGCGCGCGAGGTGGCGGCGGCCGTCCGCGAGGTGCGCGGGGCGGTCGACGTCTATCCCGAGCAGATCCTGGGGACTCCGTACCTGGAGATCGAGGTCGACCGCGACGCCGCGGCCCGCTACGGCGCGACCGTGGGCGACGTGGAGGACGTGATCGAGACGGCGATCGGCGGCATGGACCTGACCACCACCATCGAGGGGCGCAACCGTTTCGCCGTCCGGGTGCGCTACGCGCGCGAGCTGCGGAACGATCTGGAAGCGATCCGGCGGGTCCTGGTGCCGGTACGATCACCCGTCGCGATGCAGGGCGGGATGGCCCACGTGACCCTGGCCGAGCTGGCGGCGATCCGCCTGCGTCCCGGCCCGTCCATGATCTCCTCCGAGAACGGCCTGCTGCGCGAGCGCATCTTCCTCAACGTCCGCGGGCGCGACGTGGGCTCGTTCGTGGACGAAGCGAAGCGGGTGGTCGAGCAGAAGGTGCCGCTGCCGGCCGGCTACTATCTCCAGTGGTCGGGGCAGTACGAGAACCAGGCGCGCGCCCACAACCGTCTGCTGGTCGTCGTCCCCGCCTGCTTCGCCATCATCTTCGTGCTGCTCTGGCTGACCTATCGCTCCGCCAAGGAGGCGGCGCACGTGATCCTGGCGATTCCGTTCGCCCTCACCGGCGGCAACCTCCTGCTCTGGGCGCTTCACGCCGCCGCCATGCACTACGGCTGGAAGACCGAGTTCCACCTGAGCGTGGCCGTCTGGGTCGGCTACATCGCGCTCTTCGGCACGGCGGTGCAGACGGCGGTCGTCATGGTCGTCTACCTGGAGGAGGCCCTGCACCGCAAGGCGGCGGCGGGCGTACTGACGCGGCAGGCGATCCGCGAGGCGGCGGTCGAGGGCGCGGTCCTGCGCCTGCGCCCCAAGCTGATGACCGTCTCGACGGTGATCGCGGGCCTGCTGCCCATCCTGTGGTCCACGGAGACCGGCTCCGAAGTTGCAAAACCGATTGCTACGCCCGTTCTGGGCGGCATGCTCTCGTCGCTGGTCCACGTCCTCATCGTGACGCCGGTGATCTGGACGATGATCAAGGAGTGGGAGCTGCGGCGCGGCCCCACTCCACACCTCCTTGCGGCACGCGCCGAACACCCTCTATAGTTGTAACCGCTTATGCGGTACTCCCGCCCCCTCCCCGTCCTGGCCTGGCTCGTCCTGGGCCTTCTCGCGCTCAGCCCCGCCGGTTTCGCGCGGGGGACGCGGGAGGCGGGCGCGCCCATCCAGCTCGTGGCGCCGCAGGCGGGAGCCCTGCTCGTCGCCGGCTCCACGGCCGAATTGGAATGGGCGCCGAGCGGGTCCTTCCCTCTCCTGCCTGGAGTTGAGGAGTGGGAGGCGTTCCTCAGCCTCGACGGCGGCGCGACCTATCCGATGCGGATCACGCCGCATCTGGACCAGGATCTCCGCCGGATCCGCTTCCAGGTCCCTCCCATCCCCACGGCGGACGCCCGCATCCTCCTGCGCTTCGGCGACGAGCGCCGGGAGGCCGTCGTCGAGTTGCCGGAGCGGTTCGCGATCACGGTTTCTCCGGTCGCTCCCCCGGTTTTGGAGCGGCCCCGCCGAGCCTTCACCGCGGGTGAGCCAGCCCTCCCCGGTCACGCCGGAGTCGTCGCCTGGGTGGAAGGCTCGCGCCGCGGTGGTGGGCTGCGTCAGGTGGTCGCGGCCGAGCGGCCCGGCCTCCAGGCGCGGCCCGATCTGACCGCGACGCACGACGAAGCCGCCGTGCTCGTCTCCGGGCCGGCTCCGCCACAGCCTCCGAGTCGCCTCCCGGTCACCAGCGTGGCCGCAGCCCCGTCCGCCCGCCGTGCGGCGTTGTCACGCGCCGGGACGGGCCCTTCTCTCTTCTTCGACATCCTCCTCCTCACCCAGCGGCAGAACGAATAAGGCCAGGCGCGCTTCTCGCCTGGTCGATCGTCATGGCGGGCCGTCTCCAGTGGGCAGCCCGATCGTTCAATGCTTTGCGAAGGAGGAGTTTTCCCCATGCGTGTTTTCAGGACCGTCCGTTCCGGATCTGTCTTCTTTGCTCTCTTCCTGCTCCTGCTCGCCGCCGCTCAGGCGCAGACGCCCGGCATCGGGGCGATCCGCGGGCAGGTCCGCGATCAGTCGGGCGCGCCTGTGGCCGGTGCCGAGGTCACGGTCACCAACGAGGCGACCGGCTTCTCGCGCACGGCGCGCACCGACGCCCAGGGCCTCTACACGATCCCCGAGCTGCCGTTGACCGGGACCTGGCGCATCCGCGTCGCGCACGAGGGGCTCGCGCCGCAGGAGCGGGGGGGAATCCAGCTCCGTGGCGGCCAGACGGCGGCGATCGACGTGGTGCTCAACCCCGCCGCGGTCGAGGCCGCGATCACCGTCTACGGCACGGCGGAAGGGGTGCAGTCCGATTCGCCGCAACTCGGCAACCGCTTCGACGCCCAGAAGATCCAGGAGACGCCGATCCTGGGCCGCAAAGTCACCTCGCTGCCGCTGCTCAACTCGGCGGTGCGCTCGGCCCGCGGCACCGGCGACCTGTTCCTCGGCGAGACCCTGTTCGTGATCGACGGCGGCGGCCGGCGGCAGCAGTCCTTCACGGTGGACGGCAGCACGGCGGACGACGCCTGGGGCCGGCAGACGATCTTCACCGCCATCCCCCTCGCCTCCATCCAGGAATTCACCGTCCTCACCAACAGCTTCTCGGCGGAGTACGGGCGCAGCGCCGGCGGCGCCATCAACCTCGTGACCCGCACGGGCACCAACGATTTCCACGGCGATCTCGTGGCCCTCTCGCGGCCCGGCGGGCTGCAGTCGAAGGCGCCGGTCACCCAGCAAAAATCGCACGACGAGCTCAAGCAGGGGAGCGGCGCCTTCGCGGGTCCCATCGTGCGCGACCGCGCCTACTGGTCCGTCGCCGGCGAGTACAACGACCAGGATCGCGACTCCGTCATCACCTCGCCGCTCGCTCCCGGCGTGTTCACCGGGAACTACAAGCAGAAGCTGTTCTTCGGCCGCGTCGATCTGGACCTCAACGCGCAGCACCACCTGTTCGCCCGCTTCTCGCTCGACCATTTCACCGACACCAACCCCCAGGACGTGGTGGGCGGCAACACGCTGCCGAGCGCCGGCCGGACGTTCCGGCGCAACACCCAGGCCGCGCAGCTCGGCGATACCGCCGTGCTCGGCGCCAACGCCTTCAACGACGCGCGGCTGGTCTGGCAGGACGGGGACCCCATCACGCAGTTCGATCCGTTGAGCCCCTCCACCCAGTTCGTGCGGACCGGCGTCTCGACCGAAGGGGAATCGCGCTTCGCCAAGCTCACGAACCGGCAGGAGCAACTCGCCGATACGGTCTCCCTGTCGCTGGGCAGCCATCTGCTCAAGATAGGCGGCGATTACGAGCACTCCCGCTCGGGAGGCAACGGCCAGGAATTCGGCTCTCCGTTCGTCCTCGGCCAGTTCACCTTCAAGCCGGGGATCTCCGCCGCCATCCCCACCTCGCAGCTTACGATCAACGACGTGCAGCGGTTCACCCAGGGGTTCGGCAATGTCCACTATTCGGTGGGCGAGAATCTCTGGTCGCTCTTCGCCCAGGACGACTACCGCCTGCGCAGCAACCTCGTCCTCAACCTCGGCGCGCGCTATGACCGGCAGAGCCTGACGGACGACACGAACAACGTCGCGCCGCGGCTCGGCTTCGCCTGGAACCCGGGCAACGATCCGCGCACGATCGTGCGCGGCGGCTACGGGGTCTATTATTCGGAGGTCCAGGCCAACATCGACGCCGGTTGGGAGCTCGCCGGCCCGACGGGGTTCTTCACCTTCAGCGCGGCGCCGGGTCAGCTCGGATTCCCGACCTCGCTGCAGCCGCTGCCCGCCTTTCCACCGGGAGCGGTGCTGCCGCCGCGCGACATCACCGTCCGGCCGGGGCGCGCCAGTTTTTATAATCAGTTTTTCGACGTCTCGAAGCTCCTCGGCGGCTATCCGGACAGCTTCATCAATCCGCGCACCGTCCAGGCGACGCTCGGCGCCGAGCGCGAGATCGGGGTGCACTGGTTCCTGAGCCTCGACGGCGTGCACGCCCAGACCACGGACATCCCGCGCAACCTCGACCTCAACGCGCCGTCGGAATTCGTCCGCACCGCCCCGGGACAGATCCGCCCGGCGGCCGTGGCCGACGCCACCCGTCCGATCACCCCGCTCCCCAACGGCTACCGCCGTATCCTGGTGACCGTCAACAATGGTGAGAGCAGGTACGACGGCCTGCAGCTCAATCTCCGCAAAGACTTCGCGGCCCGGGGCCAGATGCTCTTGAGCTACACCTGGTCGCACACCCGCAACAACGTCGAGCCCGACGCGCCGGGCGGCGATCCCAACGACGTGCACCAGCTCGGCAAGGAGTGGGCCGACAGCCTCCTCGACCAGCGCCACCGCGCCGTCCTGAGCGGCTGGGTGGGCCTGCCGTTGGAGCTGCGCTTCGGCGGCGTCGCCGAGTACGGCACGGGCCGTCCCTTCAACATCACGACCGGCGTCGACAACAACGGCGACGGCGCGAACACGGATCGCCCGGTGATCAATGGGCACGTGATCGGCCGCAACGCCGGGCGCGGCGACGATCTCTATCAGCTCACCCTGTTCCTGGAGCGTGACTTCCCCATCGGCTTCGGCAGGCTCGGGCTGCGCGCCGAGGTCTTCAACGTCACCAATCACCAGAACGTGGTGGGCTTCAACAGCGTCTTCGGCAACGACCCCACGGGCAAGCCGCTGGCAACGTTCGGCCAGCCGCTCGGCGGCCTCGCCAACGTCGATCCGAGCCGCCAGTGGCAGTTCCAGGCACGGTTGCGGTTCTAGATGTCCGATCTTCTCCTGGCCGTGCGGAAGATCGCCAAGAGCTACGGCCCGCGCCGGGTGCTCGACGCGGTGAGCTTCACCGTGCGGCCGGGCGAGGTGCTCGGCCTGATCGGCCCCAACGGCGCGGGCAAGACGACGCTCTTCGAATGCCTCGCCGGCGTGCTCCCCGCCGATGCCGGCGAGGTCCGCGGCCCGGCCGGCCGCGCCCTCTCTCCGGCCGAGCGGAGCGGGATGATGTTCTACGTCCCCGACGGCATCGCGCCGTGGCCGGACCAGCCTGTCTGCCGCGTCCTCCTCTTTTTCCGTGACCTCTGGGGCGTGACGGCGGGGCGGGTGGCCGCCGTCGCCGGCGCGCTGCAGCTCCGCACCCTGCTCGGCGCGCCCGTGCGCTCGCTCTCCAAGGGCGAGCGCAAGCGGTTCCTCATCGCCCTCGGGCTCCTCGCGCCGCAGCCCCTGCTGATGCTCGACGAGCCGTTCGACGGCCTCGACCTGCGCCAGACGCGGGAGGCGACCACCATCCTCCGCGGCGAGGCGGCGCGCGGCCGCACGCTTTTCCTTTCGATCCACCAGCTCACCGACGCCGGCCGCGCCTGCGACCGCTTCGTGCTCCTCGCCGGCGGCAGGGTGGCAGGCGAGGGGACGCTCCCCCATCTCCGCGAGCGGGCCGGGGTCGCCCATCTCCCCGATACGGGTGTCGAGGAGGTGTTCCTCGCGCTCACGTAGGGCTTTTGCCCTCTTCGCCCTGGAGTGGCGGGAGCTGCTCGCGTCGCGTGCCTGGTGGCTGCTGCTGGCCCTCACCGGCCCGCTGGTGGGCCAGGCCCTTATCACCGCGGTCGAGACCTATGCCGAGGTGAGCGGGGGTGCCGGCGATGGCGGCGGGACCGGCGGGCCGGCGGCGCTGGCGCAGGGGTTGAGCCCGCTCGACGGCCTCGTGGTACCGACGCTGGGCGCCTACGCCCTGGTGGCGACCTTCCTCCTGCCCTTCGTCGCGATCCGTCTGGTCGCCACGGAGCGGGAAAGCGGCGCCGGCAAAATCCTGGTGCAATCGATCCTATCGCCGGCCGGCCTGGCCGTGCGGCTCGCCGTGAAGGCGGGCGTGCTCCTGCTCGGCTGGCTCGTGGCCTGGATTCCTGGTCTCCTCGCCCTCCTCCTCTGGCTCGGCTATGGCGGCCACCTCGACGGCGGCGAGACCGCCAACGTCGTCCTCGGCCATCTCCTCCACGCCCTGCTGACGATCGGGGTCGCCGTGGCCGCCGCCGCGGTCTGCCGCAGCAGCTCGAGCGCTGCCATCGTGACCCTCGGCTTCACGGTGGGCACCTGGGCGCTCGCCTTCGTCGCCGAGGGGCGGGAGGGGCTCCTTGCCCGCCTCGCTCCGTTCACTCCCGAGGCGGCGCTGCGCACGTTCGAGCACGGCGAGCTGCGCCTGGCCATGGTGACCATCCTGGTCCTCGCGAGCCTGGCCGGATTCGCTTTCGCGGGGCTCTGGCTCGACCCGTTCCGCCCCGTCCCGTCGCGCGCCGTGCGCTCGGCGATCCTCGTCCTGCTCACCCTGGGCGGCGCGGGGCTCGCCGCGTCGTGGCGCCAGGGCTGGGACCTGGCCGAGGACCGGCGCAATTCATTTCCGCGCGCCGACGAGGCGGCCCTCCGGTCTCTCCGGCAGCCGGTCCGCGTCACCGTCCACCTCTCGCCCGAGGATCCCAAGCGGACCGACCTCGAAACGAACGTCCTCGCCAAGCTGCGCCGGGTGCTGCCGGATTTCGCCGTCACCTACGCGGCGCAGAGCCGCTCGGGCCTGTTCGAAAGTCCGGAGAGCCGATACGGCGAGGTCTGGTACGCCGTGGGACCCCGGCGAGCCCTGCTGCGGTCGACGACCGAGCCGATCGTCCTCGCGAAGCTCTATGAGCTCGCCGGCGTGCCGGCGCCGGCGAGGGCGTCCGAACCGTCGTATCCCGGCTATTCTCGCGCCGCGTCCCCGCGGGGCGCGGCGCCCCTGTTCTACATCGTCTGGCCCCTCGCCGTGGGCCTGGCTTTTGCCGCATCGCGCGGCCGTTGGAGGTCGTCTTGCAGAAATCTCATCTGATCGCCCTTGCCGTCCTGGCCCTCGCCAGGCTGTCTCCTCCCCTCGCCGCCCAACCCACTCCGCCGGCCAAACCGCCCGCGGCCGTGCGCCTGGACCTCGCGAGCGAAAAGGCGGGCGGCGAGCCGTCGCGCTTCCTCGCCGTCGTCGGCGACTGGTCGATCACCACGGACGACGGCAAGAAGGTCCTGCTGGTGGATGGCCGGCAGTGGAAGAAGGGGCAGCCGGCCGGCGGGCTGGCGGACAAGGCCCGCGCCATCTATGGCTCGCGCCATGAGGAGTTCATCGACAACGTGAAAGCGTTCGCCTACTTCCCCTACGCCGTGGCCAGGGAGGTCGACGACTTCCGCGATGGCGAGATCTCGGTCCGCTTCAAGCTCCTTGGCGGCGTCCTCGATCAGTGCGCCGGCATCCTTTTCAATCTCAAGCCGAACGGCGATTATCTGACCGTCCGTTTCAACGGCAAGGAGGACAACCTGGTGTTGTGGACCTTCGACAAGGGGAAGCGGAGCTTCGTCAAGAAGGGGGTCAAGGAGGTCCACATTCCCTACAAGGAGTGGCACGCGATCAAGATCGTGGTCCACGGCACCCAGCTCGCAGGCTGGCTCGACGGCGAAAAGCTTCTCGACTACACCCTCGCCGCCCCGGTCTCGGGCAAGGTCGGCGTCTGGTCGAAGACCGACAGCATCAGCGAATTCGCGGACTATGCGGTGACGCCGGAAGGGAGGTGAGGCGAAGGCGTTGCGGACCGCAGAAGAGAGGCCGCCCCTCTCGAGGAGGAGGCGAACCCGCCTGGCAAAGGGACAGGTCCGCCAGCGAAAGGGACGGCCTCACTTCTGCGGTCCGAACGGTCATGCGAAAGCCTCAGAAGACGTAGCGGATACGGCCGGCAAGGGTCCGCGGCGGGATCACGTGGGTGCCACCGAAGACGGACTGGAAGTTGTAGAGACCCTTCTTGTCGGCGAGGTTCAGGACGTCGAGCTGCACCTCGAGGGGCAGACCGTACTTCTGGAGCCGGGCGCCCAGCGAAGCGTTCCAGAGGGTGCGCGGCCGGATGCGCTGCGGGTCCTGGTCGAAGCGGATGAAGGGGGCCGCGTAGGCGGTATCCGGGCTCGAGAGGACGTCCGCGAGGGTGCCGGCGTCGGTCACCAGGCCTGAGTCGTAGCGCTGGGTGACGCCCAGCCAGAAGCCGGTCCGCGGAATGTCCCAGAAAACGCCGAGCTGCTCCTGGAGGTCCTGATCGTGATCGATCAGGAACGACCCGCCGGCGAGGGTGTCGAGCGCGCCGGCGTCGAGGAAGAGGCCGCCGACGAAGGGGTTGATGTAGAGGGCATGGACGTGGCCGACCGAGAGGTAGCCGCGCAGGCCGTTCCAGGGTCCGCCGTCGAGCCGGGCGTTCCAGCCGTTCAGGTCCCCGCCCTTGAAGTTGAGCGGGAAGACGATGCCGGTGTTGAAGAACTGGTCCTGGTCGGCCGCGTTCACCACCTTCCGCTTCCAATAGGAGAGGTCGAGCCGCAGGGCGGAGCCGAGCCCCTGCTGGAGGCCGAAGTTGTAGGAGTTGTGCCGCTCGGAGACGTTGAAGAGATGCCCCCCGCCGAGCTGGCTGTTGTCCTGCAGCACGGGAGGCACGAGCGTGGCCGCGGCCGCCGAGGAGGAGAGCAGGATGTTCTCGTACTCCGGGGTGATGAACATCCGGTCATAGGCGGCCCGGAGGACCGTCTTGGTGGCCGGGATGTAGTAGGCGAGGCCCACGCGAGGCTGGAGCAGCTTCTCCGTTTCGAAAAGGTTGTTATGGTCGTAGCGCAGGCCGGCGTTGACCGTCAGGTTCTGCCAGCGCAGAGTGTCCTGGACGTAGCCCGCGTAGTACTGGCCCGTCCGCTCGCCGTTGAAGTTGAAGAAGTCGCCGCCCCGCGTCAGGTCGAAGGGAGCGAGGTTGGGGTTGTAGCCGTCGGCCTCGGGATCGTTGAGGCCGGGATCGGTGATGCCGAAGCGGAAGGACTCGCGGATCGGGAAGCGCTTGGCCTGCACCCCGGCCTTGAGCTCGTTGCCGCCCACCGCCTTCGACAGCGACAGGTTGGTCCCCTGGTTCTGGAGCGAGCGGTTCTGGTCGGCGATGACCGGCGTGTCGTTCTGTGAGCCGGTCAGCCGGAGCTTGTTGTCGCGGCCGTAGACCTGGCCGTCGAAGACCCAGCCGGCGGCGGCCACGTGCTGGTAGCCGAGGTTCAGGTTCCAGTCCTGCGAGGAGACTCGCTGGTTCTGCCCCGCCTCCTGCTGCGAGGGGAGGTTGGTCACGTCGCGGTCCGTCTTGCCGCCGCTCCCGGTCAGCCGGAAGGAGTCGGACCCGGCGGCCGAGAGGGAGTCCCAGCGGCCGAAGAGCCGGCGGGTGTTGCCGTGGTTGTGGAAGTTGTCGAAGGAGACCGGATCGAGGAAACGATCGGATTTCGAGGCATCGAGGTCGAAGAAGAGACCGGAACGGGATCCTCCCCAACCCGCCGCCACCGCCCCCTCCAGGGTCGAGTAGCGCGCCGCGCCGACCCCCACGTCGCCGTGGAAGCCGTTGTGTCCGAGCGCGGAGCGGGTGGTCAGGTTGATGACGCCGTTGGCCTTCTCCCCGAACTCGGCGGGGATGCCGCCGGTGACGATCTCGATCCCCTCGGCGATCGCCGGGTTGAGCGAGTTGGAGAAGGTGATGCCCACCTGGTCGCCGATCGGCTGGCCGTCGATCACCAGGAGCTGCTGCGAATGGCCACCCTGGAAATGGTAGCGGCCGTTCTCGTCCTGGCTGAAGCCGGGGGCGGAGAGGACGATCGCCTCGAAAGCGCGCGAAGCGACCGGCGCCGCGAAACGGCGCACCAGCGACTTGTCGACGTCGACGTGGGACGAGGAGTCGTCGGTCTCCAGGGCGACGCTCTCCTTCTCCGCGGTGACCGTGGTCGAGCCGGAGAAGGAGGGGGTCATCTCGACCTTCTGCTCCACCGGCACGCTGCCGCGGACCTCGACGTCAGTGTGGAACTCCCCGAAGCCCTCGAGCGAGGCCCGGAGATGGTAGGGGTTGTTGGGGACGTTGTAGAAGATGAAGGAGCCGTCGGCGCCCGAGACCGTCTGTTGTGACGAGCCGGTGAGATCGTTGGCGAGCGTCACGGTGACACCGGGCAGGGGCGCGCCGGCGGGATCGACGACCTTGCCACGGATCTGCCCTGCCCAGGCGACGGCCGGCAGGGCGAGCACAAAGAGGACAGCGGCGAGCCTGCAGGTCAGGGCTCTGCCGATGAATCGGTTTTGCACGTTCATCGAACCTCCAGGAAAGGACAAGGCCTTTCAGATGTTTCGTTCGTGAGCCCACGTCAGACGAGCGCGGGCAGCGAGCCGCTTCACAGAAGCGGACTGCTTGGAAATGCGAACGGAACAGAGGTCAGACGGACGGCGGGCCGCGGGCGCCGCGGGGGGCGGCGCAACGCTCACGCAGGAGGGGAGTGGAGACGAGCCCGCGGAATCCCGCCATCGAGGGCGTGGCGAGGAGCGCTACGGCGGCGAGGTGGGCACCACCCGTCCGCAGTTGATGCAGGCAGTAGGGGCAGAGCGGCCGCTGGCCGGCCTGGAATTGCTCGAGGTGCCGCGGAGCGTTCGGGCCCTGCGCACAGTGGGAGTAATGCCCATCCTCTGCGGTGTCGAGAAGGTTGTGCCACTCCCCCGCCGGGTGCAGGTCGAGGGCACCCACCAGAACGACAACCGCCAGGACGAAGACCCAGGGGGTCCGTCTCGTGAGCATGGTCCGGTATCCTAGCAGACTTCTTGCGCAAGCGTCCAACGTCAACTTCGAGCGCGGTGCGACGTGGCCGCGCCTCTCACCGTCCCGCCAGCCGTGCCACGGCGGCGATCAGCTCGGAGGGATCGACCGGCTTGGCGAGATGGGTCTGGAAGCCCGCCTCCAGGGCGCGCTCCCGGTCCTCGGTCCGCGCGTAGGCGGTGAGCGCCGCGGCGGGGACGTCGCGGCCGTGGCCCGCCTCGCGGGCGCGCACCTTGCGGATGAACGAGTAGCCGTCCTCGAAGGGCACGCCGATGTCGGAGACCAGGACGTCCGGCACCGCGGCGTCGAACGAGGCCAGGGCCTCGGGCACCGTGGCGAAGGCCGACACCTCGGCGCCGCACTGCTCCAGGGCCAGCACCAGCAGGTCGCGGGTGTCGGCCTCGTCCTCCACCACCAGCACGCGCAGGTCCTTGAGCAGGCCGGGCAGGTTCCAGACGTGTTGCGCCGGCGGCCCGGGCCGCCGGTCGGCCGTGTGCTCGTCCGTCGCCGCGGCGCGCAGCGGGATGCTCACTCTGAAGATGGCCCCCTGCCCCTCGCCGGCGCTGTCCACCTCCACCGTGCCGCCGTGCAGCTCCACCAGGTGGCGAACGATGGAGAGCCCCAGCCCGAGACCGCCGTGGGAGCGGGTGAGGGTGCTCTCGGCCTGGCGGAAGCGGTCGAAGACGTAGGGGAGGAAGTCGGTGCGGATGCCGATCCCCGAATCGCTCACCTGGATGACGGCGTGCGGCCGCGACTCCCAGAGACGGACCTCCACCCGGCCGTCACGGGGGGTGAACTTGATCGCATTGGAGAGCAGGTTCCAGACCACCTGCTGCAGCCGGTCGCTGTCGCCCAGGACGGGGCTCGCCAGGGGCGCCAGCGAGACGACGAGCCGGATCGCCTTGGCGTCCGCCGCCGGCCGCACGCTGTCGAGGGCGGCGTCGATGATGCGCGACATCTCCACCGGCTTGAAGTCGAGGCGCAACTTGCCTGTGATGATGCGCGAGACGTCCAGCAGGTCGGCGATGAGCTGGGCCTGGGCGCGGGAGTTGCGCTCGATGGTCTCCAGGGCGCGGGCGCTGGCGGCATCGTCCAGCTTGCCCGTGCGCAGCACCTGCACCCAGCCCAGGATGGCGTTGAGCGGCGTGCGCAGCTCGTGGGAGAGGGTGGCCAGGAACTCGTCCTTGATGCGGTTGGCCTCCTCGGCGTGTTTGCGCGCCGCCTGCTCCAGGACGAGCAGCCGGGCCCGCTCCTGCTCCGCCCACTCGCGCACCCGGATCTCCTTCTTGAGTTCCTGGTTGGCCACCGACAGCTCGGCGGTGCGGCGCTCCACCAGCACCTCCAACTCGTCGTACATGGTCTGCAGCGCCGCGTTGGCACGCGCCAGCTCGGCCGTGCGCTCCTCCACCTTGCGGCGCAGGCTCACCTTTTCGATGGCATTGTGCACCGCGTGCTGCAGCCGGTCGCGGGCGACGGCGCCTTTGAGCAGGTAGTCCTGAGCGCCGCCCTTCATCGCCTCCACCGCCACCGCCTCGTTGCCCTGCCCGGTGAGGACGATGACCGGCAGCAGCTTCTGGTCGGTAAGCCGGGAGAGGAACTCCAGGCCGTCCACGTCCGGCAGCTTGTAGTCGAGGAGCAGGCAGTCGGGCCGCTCCTCCTGCGCCATCCGCAGCCCCTCTTCGCCGAGATCCGCCTCCAGGAACTCGTAGGAGTGCTCGCTGTCCTGAGACAGCATGCGCTTGTAGACCTCCCGGTCCTCCGGACTGTCGTCGACGATCAGGATGCGGCACGGCGCGTCGGAGCTCATGCGGGTCTCACGGCACCTTCGGGAGGATGACGACCTCGAACCAATAGCCGTTGAGGCGCTCGATGGCCTTCATGAAGCCGTCGAGGTCCACCGGCTTCTGGACGTAGCTGTTGGCGCCGCAGCGATAGCACACCTCGACGTCCCGGTCGTCCTTGGAGGTGGTGAGCACGATGACCGGGATCTGCTTCAGATCGGGATCGTTCTTGATCTCGGAGAGCACCTCCCGGCCATCCGTGCCGGGCAGGTTGAGGTCGAGCAGGATGACGCCCGGCCGGGGGGCCTTCTCCGGGCCGGCGAAGCGGCCCCGCCGGTGGAGGAAGTCGAGAGCCTCGTCGCCGTCGGCACAGCGATAGATCGGGTTCTTGAGCCCCGACCTGCGGAAGGCGCGTTCGGTGGTCTCGTAATCCTCGGGGCTGTCCTCCACGAGCAGGATGGGCTGGCTGAGCGTTTCAGGCACTTACGTCTCCTCTTGCAGCGTGAAATAGAACGTCGTCCCCTCGCCGGGGGACGATTCGAGCCAGATCCGGCCATGATGACGCTCGACGATTTTTTTGACAATGGTCAGCCCGGCGCCGGTGCCGCCGCCGAACTTGTCGCGGCCGTGCAGGCGCTTGAAGATGCGGAACACGGCGTCGTGGTGCTTCTCCGGAATGCCGATGCCGTTGTCACGGACGTAGAAGACGGGCGGCCGGGAGCCGTTCTTCATTCCGATCTCCACCCGCTTCTGCGGCTTGTCGTTGTACTTCACGGCGTTGACGATGAGGTTGGAGAAGATCTCCCCCACCCGCGCCCGGTCGGCGCGCACCTTCGGCAGCGGCTTCGGGATGCGCACTTCGACCCCCTCCTCCTGGAGGGTGATGGCGAGGGAGTCCAGCACCCCGGCGACGGTCTCGTTCAAGTCCACGCGGTCCATGGCCAGGTCGACCCGGCCGAGGCGGGAGAACTGGAGGAGGGAGTCGATGAGGGTCTCCATGCGGCGGGTCAGCCGCATCAGCGTCTCCAGCTTGGAGCGCCCTTCGTCGTCGAGCTTGCCGGCGTAGTCTTCGAGCAGGAAGTTGGAGAAGTTGTGGATGCCGCGCAACGGCTCCTTGAGGTCGTGGGAGGCGATGTAGGCGAAATCGTCCAGCTCCTTGTTGCTCTGGTGGAGCTCCTCGTTGCGCCGCGCCAACTCGCGCGTGCGTTCGTCGACCCGCCGCTCCAGCTCCTCCTTGGCCTCCTGGAGCGCGGAGTCGCGCTGCTGGATCTGGCCCAGCATCTGGTTGAAGGCGTCGACGAGCTGGCCCAGCTCGTCGCTGCCTCGCTTCTCGGCGCGCAGCGAGTAGTCCTGCTGCTCGGAGACCGCCCGGGCCGTCTTCGAGAGGTCCAGGATCGGCCCGGAGACGAGGCGTAGAAGGCGCGAAGAGAGGAGCAGGGCCGCGAGCCCGGAGGCGAGGAAGACCGTGCCGACGGTGAGCGCCTGCACCTTGATCCGGCTCGTCAGCTCGGAGAGGTCGCTGCGCAGGTAGACCGTACCAATCCTCTCGCCCTTGAGCTCGACGGGGCGGAAGACGGCGAGCCCCCCGGATACGAACCCGGCGCCGTCCTTCGCGGGCTGGGCCGGAAACTCCACCCCCGACCCCTGCGGGTATTGGGCGAAGAGCCGGCCCTTCTTGTCGTAGAGGGCAGCGGCGACGATCGTCTTGCGGGCACTCAACGAGCGCAGCGTTTCGGCCCCGGTGCCCCGGTCCCCGAAGCTCAGGGCCGCGGTGCTGTTCTGGGCCACGATCTGCGCCAGTATCTTCAGGTCGTCCTTCATCTCCTCCTTGAACCGCTCGACGTTGAAGAAGATCAGTGCCGAGCCAGCGAACAGCAGCGTGCCGCCGGTCGTCAGCAGGGCGATCAGCATCAGCTTCTGCCGGATCGGGACGTTGCGCAGCGGCATGGTCAGGGCCTGCCCTTGACGTGCCTGGCCAGCGCCAGCAGCTTGGAGCTGATCTTGATCCCCACTCGCTCGGCCGCCTCCTGGTCGATCTCGAAGCGGACCTTGGAGCCTTCGAGGATGAAGTTGATCATCCCGCCATCATCCAGGAACCCCGGCGTGTCGCCCACCGTCAGCACGGGAGCGTCGCGCACGGCGACGAGGATTTGGGGCAGCCGGTCCCGCTCGGAGCGGCTGACGAACAGCACGTGGCAGGCCGCGGGGTTGTTCAAGGTGTCGACGCGCAGCAACTGCAGCCGGCGTCCTCCAACCTCCTCGTCCATCAATGAGCGCAGGATCTTGCCGAACGGGTCCTGCCCCAGGACGCAGATCTTCAGCGGGCTGCGCTCGTCCGCGAACGCCTTGGGCGGCCACTCCACGAATTTGGTGAAGTTGTAGAGGAATGCCGCCTTGACGGCGTACTCCGAGGCCGCGATGTCGGCGGCGGCCCGCGCGGCAAGGGGCAGGGCCAGCGCCTCGGCGAAAAAGAGCAGCAGCAGGGCCTTCTTGCTCGCCCTCAGAAGTGCCATGTCACCTTTCCGTAGACGCTGCGCTGCACCGCTTCGACGAACGGGCTCGGCGCGAACTCGACGTGATGCGCGTGCAGCAGGTTCTGCCCGACGAGCGCGAGCTTCAGCCGCTCGCCCCAATGCCAGCCCAGGTGCACGTCCAGCTCGGTGTATGCCGCGACCCGGGGGGACGGCAGCTCGCCGACGTAGCGCAGCCAGCCGTCGAGCTCGAAGCCGCCGGGCAGGTCCATCACCGAGCGCAGCGACCAGCGGCTGTGGGGATCGTCCCCCGACAGCTTGCCGCCCGTGGGATCGCCGCTGTCCGGCGCGAGGCGCAGATGCTTGCCGAACCAGACGTAGCCGGCGTGCAGGCGCCACCACGGGGCCGGCTGCCAGCTCGACCGCAGCTCGAGCCCCCAGGCGTCGGCGCCGAGCTTGTTGCCGAACACGAACTGCCCGGTACCCGCGACCGGCTCGAAGGTGCGCAGATGATCGTAGACGTCGTAGAAGGCCGCCGCGTCCACCAGCAGGTCCGACGTCGGCTGTATCCGGTAGCCGAGCTCGTAGGCCAACAGCTCTTCGGAGACGAATCCCCGGTTGCCGCTGAGCACGGGATTGCCGTTGGGAGCGAGGAAGACGGCGTCCTCGTCGAAGCGGGTGGGCGTGCGCACGGCCCGCGAGACGGCGGCCCAGAGGGTATGCCGGTCGTCGGGGGTCCAGGCGGCGCGGACGCTCGGCTGCACCTCCAGGCCCGAGTAGTCGTTGTACTCGAATTTCGAGCCGAGGGTGAGACGCAGGCGGTCCGGCACCAGTGCGATCTCGTCCTGCACGAAGGAGCTGAAGAGGTTGAGCGTGCGGTGGTCCGGGATGAACGCCACCACTTGGCTGTTGGTCACCTCGTCGCGAGTGACCCGGGAGCCGAGGCCCCAGACCACGTCCTGCCGCCGGCCCATGGGGAAATGGTGCTGGAAGTCGGCGTCCAGGGTGTCGCGGTGCTCCTCGAAGTAGGCGGGGGTCCGCCGGTGGCTGCGATCGAAATAGACCTGGAGGTCCATGCTGGAGCCGGCGGCGAGGGTACGCTTCCAGCGCCCCAGGAGGTTGCCGCCGTCGAGGTCGGTGTCCTGGGGGCGGCTGACCTCGCTGTAGCCGCCGTTGTAGAGGTCTCCCTGCAGGGTGAAGGTGCCGGCGCCGGCGTCGTCCCGGTCCACCCGGAACCCCCCCTGCGTGCGTCGCAGGGAGTCGTGGACGCTACCGCCCTGCTCGAGATCGAGCGCGCTGCGGGAGTAATACTTGCCGTAGGCGCGGTAGTAGGTGCCGGCCCCCAGCTTGCCGCCCCAGCGGACGCTGCCCAGGTCGGTCTCGTTGCCCGCGCCGGCCGTCACCAGACCACCCTGGGTCGCCTTCGCGCTCCTGGTGATGATGTTGATCACGCCGTTGACCGCGTTGGCCCCCCACAGCGTGGCGCCGGGGCCCCGGATCACCTCGATGCGGTCGACGTCCTCCAGCAGCACGTCCTGCACGTCCCAGAACACGCCCGAGAACAGGGGCGTGTAGACGCTGCGGCCGTCGATCAGCACCAGCAGCTTGTCGGCGGTGGCGAAGCTGGAGTTGAAGCCGCGGGAGCTGATGGCCCAGGTGTGGCCGTCGGACTGGGCGACGTGCAGGGAAACGCTGAGCCGCAGGGCGTCGGGCAGGTTGGTGACCCCCGAGCGGCGGAGGTCCTCGCCGGTGATGACGGTGATGGCCGCCGCCGCCTTCGACAGCCGCTCGCTGCGCCGCGACACCGAGGTGACGTCGATCTCCATCAACTGCTCGATGCTGAGCTGCTTGAGCTCGGCGGGCTCGACCGGCGGCTCCTCCTGAGCGGGGGCGGGCGCCGCCAGGCCCGACAGGAGCAGACATCCGAGGAGCGGGCCGAACCAGCCGGCGCCGCGCCTTTCCTTACAACTCCATGGCAAGAAATTCATGGGTCAAGAGCCTCGCGATCCAATATACAGAGTGCCACGCGAGGGGCTGCAAGGAGCACGCCAGAGCCCGTCAGGGCGGACCGGCGCCCGCCAGCAGACGATGGAGGGCGTCGAGGTCGGCGGGCTTGGTCAGATGGGCGTCGAACCCCGCTTCCAGAGCGCGACGCCGGTCGTCGTCCTGTCCGTAGCCGGTGAGGGCGATGAGGTAGACCGAGGGAGCCTCGGGAGCGGCACGCAGGGCCCGGGCCACACCATATCCGTCCATGGCGCCGGGCAGCCCGATGTCGCACAGGATCACGTCCGGGTGGAAACTGCGGGCTTTCTCCAGGCCGGAGGCGGCGTCGAAGGCGACCTCGACCTCGTGGCCGGCGAGCTCGAGCAGCAGCGCCAGGCTCTCGGCGGCATCGGTGTGGTCCTCGATCACCAGGCAGCGCCGAGGGATTGGCGGGCCTGCGCTTCGTTTCCGCTCGGTCATGGCAGCCTCCTCCACCGCGGCCCGCCGCGGCAGCCGCAGCGCGATCTCCGATCCCCGGCCCGGCCCCGGGCTGGCGGCGTCGACGGCGCCGCCGTGCAGCTCCGCGAGGGCTTTGACCAGCGCGAGACCCAGACCCAGGCCGCCGCGGCCGTGCACCGGGTTGCGCGCGGACTGGCTGAACGGCTCGAAAAGCCGGGCGAGGAGCTCCGGCTCCATGCCGATACCGGTGTCGCGCACGGTCAGCAACACGCTGCCCCGCTCCGGCTCTTCCCTGAGGGCGACCGCGATCCGCCCGCCGGGCTGGGTGAACTTCCTCGCATTATGGAGCACATTGCCCACCGCCTGGGCGAGTCGGGTGGCATCGGCGTCGATCCACACGGGTGCGGCGGGCAGGTCGACGTCGAGCCCGAGCCCCGCGGCCTCGATCGCCGGACGCTGGTCCTCCACCGTCGTGCGGACCGACTCCACGAGGTCGATCCGCGCGAGCTGAAGCTCGATCTTGCCGCGGGAGATGCGGGCCACGTCCAGCAGGTCGTCGACCAGCCGGGTGAGATGGCTCAACTGCCGCTCGGCGGTCTGGTGCGCCCTGTCGCGCTGCTCGGTGCTGAGACCGGGGTTCTTGAGGAGGTGGAGGCAGTTGCTGATGGGAGCGAGCGGGTTGCGCAGCTCATGGCCGAGCAGCGCCAGGAACTCGTCCTTGCGGCGGGCGGCCTCGAGCAGCGCGGCCTCGGCCGCCTTGCGGTCGGAGATGTCGCGGTCGATCCCCGAAGCACCCACCAGCCGGCCGGCAGCGTCGTAGACCGGGGAGACTGTCACCGAGACGGCGAGCTGCCGGCCGTCCTTGCGCACCCGGACGGTCTCGAAGGTCTCGACCTGGATCCCCTGCCTGAGCTTTTCAAAGGCCGCCGGCAACTCGCCACGCCGCTCCAGCGGCACGATCAGGTCCATCGGCCGGCCGACGGCCTCCTGCGCCGAGTAGCCGTACATCCTCTCCGCCCCGGCATTCCAGCTCGTGATCACGCCGTCGAGGCTGTTGCCGATGATGCCGTCCAGGGACGACTCGACAATGCGGGCGAGCCGGGTCGCATGCGACTGCGCCTGCTTCAGCTCGCCGATGTCGAGGAAGGTGAGGACGACGCCGTCGATGACGTCCTCGACGGTCCGGTAGGGGAGGATCCGGAGCAGGTACCAGCCCGGGCCGTCCTCGATCCGCACCTGGCGCTCGCGGGCGGAGAGGGTGCGCAACACCTCCCGGATGTCGCCCACCAGGTCGACGCCCGAGAAGCGGGGCGCGATGTCGGCGATCGGCCGGCCGGCGTCGCCGTCGATCAGGCGGAAGACCTCCACCGCCGCCGGAGTGAACTTCTTGATGCGCAGCTCGCGGTCGACGAAAATGGTGGCAAGGCGGGTGCTCTGGAAGAGGTTCTGCAGGTCGCTGTTGGCTCGCCCCAGCTCGTCGAGCTTCTTCTTGAGCTCGGTGTTGACGGTCTCCAGCTCCTCGTTGACCGACTGCAGCTCCTCCTTCGAGGTCTGCAGCTCCTCGTTGGCCGACTGCAGCTCCTCGTTCATCGACAGCAGCTCTTCGTTGGAGGAGACCAGCTCCTCGTTGGAGCTCTCCAGCTCTTCGAGAGTGGCCTGGAGGTGGTCCCGGGTGGCCCGCAGCTCAGCCTCCAGCCGGCGCACGATGGGGTCGTCCAGCGCCACGACGCCGGCCTCCCCCTCGTCCGCCGCCTCGCCCGCCGTCACGACCTCCTGGAACACCACCATGAACAGACCGGGGTCCTCCCCCAGCTCCGGCATCGGCCGCACGATGACGTTGACCCTCCCCATCTCGCCGTCCAGCTCGAAGGCGACGTCCTCGTGCACCACCTGCACCCGCGAATTGACCGCCTTGTGCAGAGCCGTGCGCACGTCCAGACGCAGCCCTTTGCGTGCCATGTCGATGACGTTGACCACGGGCGCTCCCGACGGTGCCTCGAGATACCGGCCGGTGCGCGGCGAGAAGTAGACGATCTCTCCTGATTCATTGACCACCACGCAGGCGGGGGCGAAGCTCTCCAGCAGCACGGCCTCGAAGGTCCGCGCCACCTCCTGCTGACGGGGCAGCGTTCGCCGCAGGGGCTCCTCCGGCAGCCGGTAGCCGGCACGGCTCCGCTCGCCCATGGGGAAACTGAACGGCGGCCGGGCGACGGTGTCGCGCGACTGGAAGAGACGGTGCTTCTTGTCGAGGGTGCGGAACAGCTCGGGCTGGCCGGCGACCATCTCGGAGGGCCCGAGGAACAGGAACCCCCCGGGGCGCAGGGCGTAGTGGAACAGCGCGGCGACCTTCTTCTGCAGCTCCGGCTCGAGGTAGATCAGCAGGTTGCGGCAGGAGATCAGGTCGAGCCGGGAGAACGGCGGATCGGCGATCAGGTTGTGGAGGGAGAACAGGCACATCTCGCGGATCTCCCGCGCCACCTGGTACATGTTGCCGTGCTTGACGAAGAAGCGCTCCAGGCGCTGCGGGGAGAGCTGGCCGGCGATGGCCTCCGGATACAGCGCCTGGCGGGCCACCTCCAGCGCCTGGGTGTCGATGTCGGTAGCGAAGACCAGCACCTGGGGAGGGGCCTCGAGCCCCTCCATCTGCTCGCGCAGCAGCATGGCGATCGAGTACGCCTCTTCGCCGGTGGCGCAGCCGGGGACCCAGACGCGCACCGAGCTGTCCGCGTCCTTCCCCTCGAAGAGCCGGGGAACGACCTTGGCGGCCAGCAGCTCAAAAGCTTCCGGGTCGCGGAAAAAATGGGTCACGCTGATCAGCAGGTCACGGAAAAGCTGCTCGACTTCCTTTGGGTCATGGCTCAAGTGCTCCAGGTAAGAATACACCGAGGCCGACCCCGCTTCGTTCATACGGCGGCGGACGCGGCGTACCAGGGTGCTCTGCTTGTAGTGACGGAAGTCGTGCCCGGTCTCGCGGCGCAGGACGGCGCAGACCCTCCCCAGATGGCCGGTGACCTCCTCGCGGAAGCGCTCCCGGTTTCCCCCCTGCCCATCCCGCAGACGCGCCACGTGCTCCACCAGCCGGGCCGGCATCTCCGCCACCGGCAGCACGTGATCGACGGCGCCGGTGAGGATGGCGCCGCGCGGCATGCTGTCATAGTGTGCCGTGCCGGGGGTCTGGACCAGGGTCAGGCCGCCGTGCTCCTTGATGGCCTTCAGGCCCAGGGCGCCGTCGGTGCCGGTGCCGGAGAGGATGATGCCCACGGCCTCGTCCTCTTGGTCTTCGGCCAGGGAACGGAAGAACCGGTCGATGGGCGAGCGCCGGCCGCGCAGCCGCGGCGCCTTGGAGATGTAGAGGACACAATCGTCGATGGTGAGCGTCGAGCTCGGCGGCTTGACGTAGACGTGGTTGGCCTCGATCACGGTCTCGTCGTCCACGACCTGGCGCACCGGCATCGGCGTCAGCGGCGCGAGCAGGGATGCGATGAGCGTCTCGTGCCGGGGCGACAGGTGCTGGATCAGCACGAAGGCGAAGCCCGTGTCGGCGGGCATGTGGCGGAAGAGCTCCTGGAACGCTTCCAGGCCGCCGGCCGAGGCGCCGACGGCCACCACCGGACAGGGCGGCGACCCCGCCGGCGGTGCCTCCTTCTCCAGCTCCCCGGCGGGCTCCTCCCCGCCGGCTTCCTTCACCTCGTCCATGGGCCGTCCCTCCAGCTCACCCTCAGATTGAGTCCGGGGGACGGAGATCCAAGAGTCGTGCCAGAGGGTGCCCGGAGGTCCGGGTCAGGTCGCCGTGGAGACCGCCCTGCGCTTCGCCGCGACCAAGGTCACCTGCGTCCATACCGCCGCGGCGAAGTCGATGGCGGCGAAGATGAACATGATGCGGGGAGCGAGGCCCAGGACGATGAGCGCCGTGAGAAAAAGCGAAAAGCAGATGCGGGTATAGACATCGAACTGCATGACCGGGACGAGGTTCAGGAGCGCGCCGTTGATCCCCTTCGCGGCGAGCACGAGCGCGAGGAAGCCGAAGAGCCTGATCCAGGGCTCGGGGGTCGGCGGCAGGCCGAGCAGGCCGAGCAGCACGTTGGGGATCAACGCCATGCCCAGGCCGCCACTGCCCAGGTAGATCGAGTAGGCGACGATACTGACGCCGGTCTTGCTCATCTGTTTCTCCTTGAGATTACTTCAGGAGCTTTGGCCCGAGAACGCGAAGGACCCCGGGCGCCTGCTCACCGGCGACCTGCCCCACCCGCCCGGAGGTCGCGGCGGAGGCTCCCGCAGCCTCCAGAGCGGAGCCGGCGCCGCGCCATTTGAGAACCCGCGGCAGCGAGGGCAGATCGAAACGGTCGCGAGGCGTGCGGGCGAAGGGCTGGGGCATCAGGCTGAGCAACGGGGCCGGCAAGGCGCCGAGCCGGGCCGCGTCCCCGAGCCGCTTCAGCAGACGGCGGCGCGCCCCGGCGCGATGCGGGCGGTCGAGCTCCGCCATGCCGATCTGGAACAGCAGCTCCCGCGCCAGGCACAGCGCCGCGCCTTCGAGGACCACGTCGTCGTCGACGTAGAAGCCGGTGAGATAGCCGAAGGTGATCAGAAGCTGCTCGTCCGGCGGCGAGTACTTCTTCAGCTCGCGGCCGGCGAGCAGCCGGGCGACGTTCTTACCCGCCCGCCGTCCCATGGCGGTCGCCTGGTAGGACTGCTTGGACACCCGGTGCCGCAGCTCGGCGCTGTCGCCGGCGATGAAGACGTCGTCGTGGGCGCGGCTCTGCAGGCCTCGCCGCACCGGCGCCCACTCCTTCGGTGCCGCCAGACCGGCCGCGGCGAGCAGGGGCGACGGTGCGCCGCCAGCCGTCCACAGCGTCAGGTCGGTGCGCAGCCAGCTTCCGGAGGCGAGATGGAGGCGCCCCGGCTCGAGCCCGGCGACCGACTCGCCGAAGAGCAGCTCCACATCGCACTCCTCGCTCACCGCGCGCAGCTCCCGGTGCACCACGCGGGGCTGGCGGGCGAGCAGCCGCGGGCCGGGCTCGATGAGACGGACGTCGAGCCCGCGGCGCTGGCGATAGCGGCGCAGGATCTCGCCCAGACACTCGACGCCGGTGAAACCGCCGCCGACGACGATCACGGAACGCGTACCGCCGTCGTCCGCAAGCTGTTTCAGGCGGGTGCCGATCTCGACGCCCTCGGCGATCGAGCGCAGCGCCAGGGCATGCTCCGCCACTCCGGGCACGCCGTGCGAGGAGACCGCCGAGCCCGTCGCCACGACCAGCGCATCGTAGGGGAGGATGCCGCCGTCGCCGGTCCGCACCTGCCGGAGCTCGGGGTCGATCGCGACGACCTCGGACTGGCGGAAGGTGTGGCCGTGACGCTCCACCAGCCGGCCCCGATCCAGCCGCAGGGAACGCGGCTTCTTGGATCGCGACACCAGCTCATGCAGATTGGGCAGGTACTCGAAGTCGGCGCCGCGGTCGACAAGGGTGACGGCGTAGCGGTCGCCGAGCTGACTGGCCGCTGCCAGCCCCGCAAAGCCCCCGCCGAGGATCACGACCTGCGGTTTCATCTCAGAAGCTCGGATCCTGCGGGGTCGGCTCGCGAAATACGACGTCGTTCTTCTCATGGCGGAAGCGAGCGATGGCGGGATAGACCCGCAGGCGGGCGCGGTTGATGCCGCCCAAAGGCCGGTGCTGCGGCAGGGTGCGCCAAGGGTTGAAGGACAGGTTTTCGCAGAACTGCATCTGTGCCGGCGAATCGAAGGTCTGCACCGGCAGCCGGAGCGTCGCCACCTTGCGATAGGGGGAGAGCTGCGGATCCCAGGCCACCATGGGGTTCTCGATCGGCATCTTCACCGGATCCGTCTGGAATTGCACCATGAAGTCGAAGGCCGCCGGCTGGCGCCCCAGGTCCTCCCTGAGCCGCTCGCGCAGGAAATTGAGCGACGCCTTCGCCGGCAGGGTGCTCGTGGCGCTCTGATGCGGCTGCAGGTGATATTGCACGGCCTGGTCGCCGAAGGCGTAGGCGGTCTGGCTCCAGTACGGGGTCTGCAGCAGGTTCGCGGTCTTCTTCTCACTGCGTGCGATGGTCAGGAAGACCGCCGGGTGGGTGAGGAAGAACAGCGGCACGCTGAGACCACCCTTGAGGATCGCCATCTCCATGTCGTAGAAAACCTGGAGGTTCGGTGCCAGGAAGGTCTGCCCGTTCATCAGGATGAAGTCGAGGGTCCGGGCCCCGGGCTCGCTCTGCCAGAGCCGCTCGCCGTCGACCTCCATGAGCTTGATCGACAGGGCGCGCAGGTCTTTCTTGGCATCGGCCTGGGGTGTCGGGTTGAGGTTGGAGAGCCGGACCCAGGCCGGGTAGGTCCGCGGCTGCGCGAACAGGCCGACCTGGAGCTCCGGCGGCAGGTCGGCCTCGACGGTGAAGGTCGCGCGCACTGCGGCGTGCCCCTTGGCGTGGGTGTCGCGGTAGGTGGTGCCGGTGAGGTGGGGCTTCTCGATGAGCGCTTCGACGAGCGGGACCAGCTTGTCGATGAGCTCCGCTTCACCGGCCGGCGGCTCGGGCTCGCGGGACTTGAACGGATCGGCTTGCATACAGGACTCCTTTGCCGCAACCGGCAGTGCTAGGGAGCGGGCGCCGGGGAGGGCTGGGCCCAGGCGGCACCCTGCGGTTGCGGTTTATTGCCGGTGCCCCCCCACCGGTTCTGGAACCAGGCGGGCGGCTGGCAAGTGTATTCCGGTGGCGGACCCGGCGCTCGCCGCGGCTTCTCGTGCTGCAGCGACTTGAGAAATTCGATGAGAGCCCAGCGATCGTCTGTGGTGAGCTGGGGGCCGATCCGGCCTCTACGATCACAGTCGGTGAACTCGTGACCGGCGTTGGAGTTGCCCGGCACCGAAGTGTCGAAATAGAAACCGCCGTAGAACCAACCGGACTGGAAGCCCACCCGCTGCGGGTCGAACTCGAGGTTGCCGGTATAGAAAGTGGTGGAGCGTTCTGCGACCGGCGACAGCAGCTCATAGAGGTTGGGAACCGAGCCGTTGTGCAGGAAGGGAGCCGTGGCCCAGATGCCGGCGAGCGGCCGCGCCGGGTAGCCCTTCGGCGCCCGCCAATAGTCGGAACGATAGCCACTCATCTCCAGTAGCTGCGTATCGGACGAGTTGGGGATGTTGTCCTGACTCTGCGTGGGGATGTTGTGATTCTTGTAGTAAGTCCGCATCATACCGTCGATGACCGGGTAGATCACCTTGGCGCCAGGCTCGTTGGCGCTGAGGCCCAGGGCTCTGGCATCCACCGTTCGCTCGGCAAAGTTGACGGCGTCGTTGGGGTCTGTACCCATGACGTCGACGCTGAAGGTCGGCAGATCGTAGGATGGTCCGGCCTCTTTCTGATACTTCAGCGATATCGGATCATAAGGGGGGTGGTTGGGGGGCCCCACCACCGGCCACTGGGTCCACTCGCGGCTGAATTCTCCATCGAGCCTGGGCTGATGGCAGCCGGCACAGAGCTTGCGGTAGAGCTGCCCACCCCGCGCCACCTTGCGCTGGTCGAGCTTGCCAAACAGGTTCTCGGGCCATTGCGGCGGCTTGAGGGCCTTCGCCATGTTCTCCATCGCCGAGGAACAGGTCATGCGCACGGTTGAGGGGTAGTCCCCGAGGGGGGTGTTGGGCAGGACCACGGACGCGTTGACCGCCATCGCCTCGATGACGTTGCGCGCCATGGACTGGCGGATGGAGCTGTTGGACTGCACAAAGCCGTAGAGGTGGGCGTTCCATAATGGGAGCACGTTGACCGGCCCGTCCAGGACCCGCAGATTCTTCGCGTTCAACTTGGCGAACATCGTGTTACCGCCCTGGCCCAGAGCGTCGAGCCGGCCGAAGCCCGCGGTGGTCTGCTTCGGGCCAAAGTCCAGGACCGACTTCACGTCGGCCTTGAGCTGCTGGTTGACCACATGGAGCTCATTGCCCATGAAAGCCACCACCTCCGCCTTGAGCTCGCTCTTGTCGTCGGCGATGTCGCCGTTTGGATTGTTGAGCACTCGCCAGGCGAAGCGGTCGAACTTCTGTTCATCGAGGAGCATGGCAGCGAATGCTTTGCCGATGTCCTCGAGGAAGCCGTTGAGATCGAGCTGACCGGGAGCGCCGTCGATGAGCAGGCCCTTGCCCTTGTAGGTGAGCATCTCGGTGTGACAGCCGGCGCAAGTGATGCCCACGTAGGCGGGATTGCCGAATGGATCGGGGGGGTCCGTTGCCTCGGGCATGTCCTTGGCGAAGCCCAACGGCAGGCGGTCAGGATTGTTCGTGGTATTGACGTCCGGGATCAGCCGGAAACGCGTGAGGTGGTCGGGATCGGTGACGAGTTGCTCGCTGTCCCACTGCTCGAGCGCAATGAACCAGGCGTACGGCATGAGGTGCGAGCCCTGGGAGGTGTGGTAGTACCATTGTCGCTGGTCCGGCGGCCACACCGGATTGAGACGCACCACGTCATAGACCCTGATCGGCCTGGGGGGACCGGAAAAAGCGAGGTGGATCAGGACGGCGATCGATGCAGCCAGCAGGGCAACGAGCCCCAGCTTCCTCAGGATGCTGCGAGTCCTCGGAGTCATTGCCAAGCCTCCTGAAAATCGATCGGGCAGCCGTCCTGCGCCATCGGAAATGCCGCCGTGCGCAGCCTCGCCGCTGTGGTTTGCCTGTAAGGGTTCCAGAAACCAAGCCGAGAATCGGCTGCAAATCCCCTCACCTCAGGCGGAGCTGCCCGAGGCTGGTACTACCCTGGGGTCATGAGCCCTGCGGCCTCGTCCTCGAAGCGCAGCGCTTTGAGGTATTCGACGAGCTGCCAGCGTTCTTCTTCGGTCAACCGCCGGCCGATCCTCCCCTTGCCTTTCTCATCGCGGAATTCATGGCCGGCGTTGGAGTTGCCCGGCTGCGAGGTGTCGAATTTGAAACCGCCGTAGAACCTGTCGCTCTGATAGCCCACCCGGACCGGGTCGAACTCGAGGTCGCCGGTGTAGAAAGTGGCGGCGCGCTCCTCCACCGGCGACAGCAGCTCGTAGAGGTTCGGCACCGAGCCGTTGTGGAGGAAGGGCGCCGTGGCCCAGATGCCGGCGAGGGGCCGCGCCGGGTAGGCCCTGGGGGCGCGCCAATCGTTGGCACGGTCGCTTCTCCAACTCGCCTGCTGCTCGGGCGGGATGCCGTTCTGCTGATAGTAGCGCTGCATGAGCCCTGAGATGACGGTGAAGATCACCCGGGCCTCCGGCTCGTCGGCGCCGAGGCCGATGGCCCTGGCGTCCACGGTGCGCGCGGCGAAGTTGACCGCGTCCCGGGGATCGGTGCCGATGACGTCGACGTTGAAGATCCGCAGGTGATAGAAACGTTTTCCGGCGGCCTGCGACACCGGGTCGGGAGGGAAGGGCCCCGGCACGACGGGCACGTGATCGTTGGTGGTGGGCCTCTCCAGCTCGGGCTGATGGCAGCCGGCGCAGAGCTTCCCGTAGAGCACCTTGCCGCGCGCCAACTTGCCCTGGTCGAGCTTGCCGAACAGCCACTCCGGCCACTGCGGCGCCTGGAGCCTCGCCATCATCTCCTCCAGGTCGTGGAGGTTCTTCAGGCGCACGCTCGAGGTATAGATCGCGTCGGGCTTGCCGGGCAGGACCAGGCTGGAGTAGGACGTCAAGGCTTCGATGACGTTGCGGGCCATGGGCTGGCGGATCGAGGCGTTGGACTGCACCCAGCCGTAGGAGTGGGCGTTCCACAGGGGGATGACGTTGACCGGCGCGTCGAGACTGCGCAGGTTCCTGGCGCTGAGCGGGCCGAACAGCCGGTTGCCGCCCTGGCCCAGGGCGTCGATGCGGCCGAAGCCCGCGACGGTCGGCGCGAGGCCGGACTCCTGGTCGGCGTTGATCTGCTGCCGGATCCTGCCGAGATGCCCGCCGATGTACCGGCGGACCTGTTCCTTGAGCTCGCGTTTGGCGGCGGCGCCGTAGCTCGGGCCGAGCACCCGCCTGGCGAAGCGGTCGAGCTTCAGCGGATCGAGGGCCGTCGTCGTCATGGCGAGGGCGACGCGCTGGAGCAGGCCATCGAAGTCCACCTGGCCGGGAGCGCCGTCGATGCGCAGGCCGAGGCCCCTGAAGTTGAGCTGCGCGGTGTGGCAGCCGGCACAGGTGATGCCCACGTTCTCCACCCCGGTCACCGGATCGGGAGAGTCTTTGGCGAAGCCCACCGGCAGGCGGTCGGGGTTGTTCGTCGGATTGACGTCGGGAATCAGTCGGAACCGGGTGAGGTAATCGGGCTCGACGAAGAGCTTCCTGTTTTCAGGCTGCTCGAGGGCGAGGAACCAGCGATACGGCATGAGCTGCGAGCCCTGGGAAGTGTGGTAGTACCGCTGCCGCTCCTCCGCCGTCCATCGCTGGTTGAGCTGCACCACGTCGTAGACCTTGATCGGCTTGGGCAGGCCGGGGAAGAAGAGAAAGCCTGCGACGGCGATCACCGCCGCGAGCAGAGCGGCGAGGCCCAGCTTCTTCAGGAGGCTCCGCATGAATCACAAACGACTTTTGGCGAATTCCTTGAAGCCGCTCCAGATGATCTTCGGATCAAAACCGCCCCGGGTCGCACTGAAAACACGAGTATACGTGAGGTTGTTGAAATATTTGTGCAACGGATATCCTCGTATGGCCTTCTCGGCTGCAGCCTGGTCGGCCTGGTGTCCCAGGTCCAGGAGGATCCAGCTCTTCTTGAAGTCCGTAGCGATGTAGCCGGCTTTCCATGCGTGCTCGAAGGCCAAGGCGATGGCATGGGCGCCATCTGACATTTCCAACTGATACTGTTCGTCAGCCCCAAGATCGAAGAAGGCTGGAGCCAGCTCATAGGAGACCAACCACAAAATTGGCCGGGAATCGGAATGAAGCTTGTTGTCTGCCGCTTCTGCCATGATTTACCCCTTTCTATTGCCGCGCCTCCACCTCTGCCAGCGGCTCGGGCGCCGGACGCGGTTTCCTCAGCTTTCTCTCCTGGACCCGCGGCGACACCCGCCGCACGCTGCGGGCGAGCCCCAGTTTTTCGAGCAGGAGAATGACGTACCAGGAAGGATCGATCTGGTACCAGCGCAGGCCCTGGCGCGCCGAGCCCGGGAAGGCGTGGTGGTTGTTGTGCCAGCCCTCGCCGAAGATCAGCAACGAAACCAGCAGGTTGTTCGTCGACTGGTCGCCCTCCTTGGTCCTGAACGGCCGGCTGCCCACCAGGTGGCAGACGGAGTTGATGAAACCGAAGGCGTGCAGCAGCGCCACGCGGTTGAGCATGCCGACCCAGACCAGGAAGCAGATCGCGTTGTGGGTGTCGAACGCGCCCGGCAGGCCGAGGGCGCCGCCGGCGAGGAACGCCGCGAGGTTGAGCAGCACGTAGGCCACGTAGTCCGTCGCCTCGTAATCCATGAAGCGGTAGAGCTTGTCGTCGAGGAGGTCGGGCACCAGCAGGCGATAGATCATCGGATCCCACACGTCGCTGCGCCGCTCGTGGGTCCAGCCGAAGTGGACGTGCCAGAGGCCCTCCTTCGGCGTGTGGGGGTCCTTGCCCGGGATGTCGACGTACTTGTGGTGCAGGCGGTGCATGGCGACCCAGAACAGCGGCCCGCGCTGGATCGCCAGATAACCGCAGATCGCGATCGTGTGCTCCAGCCACTTGGGCACCCGGAAGGCGGCGTGGGAGAAGAGACGGTGGTAGCCGACGGTCAGGCCGAGGCCGAAGACGACGTAGCAGACGAAGAAAGCGACGATCGACGAGCGCGAGTGATAATAGAAGACCAGCACCAGCGGCGCCACGGTGGTCACCAGGTTGATGATCGTGAACGGCACGTCGGTGCGCGTGCGGATCTCCGGAAGCTCTGCGGCGGCTGGGCTCATCGTCTCCTGCATTTCTGGCTCTGCCTCTCTGGCCGTCTCCGGCACGGATCAGTGCCCCACCGGGGCCGGGGTTGGCGTCGCGGCCGGGGCCGGGCCGGGGGCCGGGGACGCGATGTAGCTCTGGGTCTTCTGGGCACCGCCGGAGAGCTGCTCCATGGCGCTCTCGAGCTTCTGGCAGAGCTCTGTCACGGGCTTGTCGCCGGGTTCATACCCTTGGGTACCGGCCTTGCCCTCGTAGGTGTAGGTCATGACGTCGAGCAGTCGCTTCCGGTACCCCTGCGCCTGAGGCGAGATGAGACCGCTCGCGACGACGTCGTCCATCACCTTCATGTACTCGACGATCGCCAGCCGGTCCTCGGGCGAGAGATACGGCCCGATGACCCCCTTCGTACCCTTCGGCGTGTCCCTGAACTCGTGCCCGGTGTTTTCATTTCCGGGCTGTTGCGTGTCGTAGACGAAGGCGCCGTCGATCCTGTCGTTGCGATAACCGACCTGAACGGGGTCGAATTCGTAGCTCCCCAGGTAGAAGGTCTTTTCGCGGTCCTTCACCGGGCTCAGGAGCTGGTAGAGAGTGCGGACCGAGCCGTTGTGAAGGTAGGGTCCGGTCGCCCAGTAGCCGGCCAGGGGCCGCGCCGGATAGGCCAGCGGAGCGCGGAACCCTTGCGGACGAAAACCGTTCATGATCTCCCGGCACCGCGGCGGCACGTTGCGGTCGTCATACCACCGCTGCTCGATGCCGCTGACGATCGTCGTCAGGGCCTCGCCGATGTTCACCTGCTTCTGTCCCTTGAAGTCGTCGGCGAGGATGCCGGTGTAGGGATTGCGGGCGTTGAACTCTTTGGCGTCGTAGGGATCGGTGTCGAGGACGTCGAGCCGGTACATCGGGAGCTGGATGTAGCGGTTGCCGTAGGCGTCGGCCGTGGTCTGCAGCGTCGGCGCGTGGCAGCGGGCGCAGTAGCCGGTCCGCACCTGGTTGGGATTGGGGGGCAGGACCCCGCCGCCCGCTGGGAGCTGCTCCTCGGCGGGCGTCAGCGCCTGGGGCCAGACCGCCTTCTCGTAGAGGTAGCGGCCGCGCTCGACCTTCTGCGGATCGATCGGGCCGAGGATATCCTGCGGCCAGGGCGGCGGTGTCAGCGTCGACAGCAGGGTCTCCATCCAGAACAGGTCGTTCAGCCTGGCGGTGGAGACGTAGCGGTTGGGTTTGTTGAACTCGACCTGCACGTTGACGCCCCAGGCCTCGGTGATGTTGCGGCCCATCGGCTGGAGGATCGCGGCGACCGACTGCACCCAGTCGTAGTCGTGGGTGTACCACAGCGGCGGGAAGCTCACCGGCCCATGGTTGCGATCGATGTTGCGCTGATCGAGGAGGCCGAACTCGCCGTTGACGCCGCGGCCCAGGGCCGCGGTCCTGGTGTTGCCTTCGACGGTGGGGTAGGTGTGGTTGAAGATGGCGTCGATCGCGTCGCGGACCAGCGGGCTGTTGAGGTAGACCTTCAGGGCTTCCCGCAGAGCCTTGCGATTCTCCTCGTTGTTTTCGAGGTGCTCATACGCGAAGACCCTCTGGGCGAAACGGTGGAAGCGCTTGGGCATCGCGGCGGTGAGCGTCAGGTTCGTCACCAGGTCGCTGCTCCACTGCGAGAAGTTCCACATCGCCTGGCCGCCGTCGACGCGAAAGGCCCGCCCCCGGTAGAGGATCTGCCCGGTGTGGCAGGCGGCGCAGGACATGCCGATCCACTCCTTCTGCCCCTGGCCCAGGAGCTTGACCACGTCGTCGGCGAGGACGTCCTTGACGATGCCCACCGGCAGCAGGTACGGGTTGTAGGCCGAGGTGTCGGGGAGCAGGCCGTAGCGGGCCTGCACCTTGGGCGAGCTGAAGAGGTCCACCTCCCCCAGCTTGGGCGGAAATCCCTGCGGCTGGCGCTCCAGGGACATGAACCAGTAGAAGGGTATGACCGGGTTCCCCTGGCTCGTCTGGTAGTACTTCGCTCGCCGTGGGTCCGACCATCCCTGGCCGGGCACGGACTCCGAGCCGTAGACCGCCGGCTCCGGCATTGCCGGGAAGATGACGTGATAGGCCTTGACCGCGATGGCCGTGAGCACGATCAGGCCCACGAAGATCCACAGCGTGTAGTTCTTGGCCAGCTTATTGACCAGTGCGTTGATACGGTCAAAAAGGCTCATAACTTCGTTCCCCAGTACATCAGACCCACCATGACGAGGACGATGACCCACTGGAAGGCCTTCATCATGGTCTTGATGTAGGACTCGCCGGGCTGCAGGGAGAGCGCGGCGACGACGAAGATCTCGATCACGATACAGATCCAGTAGACCATCAGCATCGTCACGATCATGTTGGCATAGGGGACGACGTCGCCGAAGGTGAAGAAGAGCAGCAGCAGGATGGTCAACACCCAGGAGACGGTGAAGAAATGCCAGACGGTGCGGTAGAAGCCCTTGGTGACGCTGGGCGGGCCGAAGGGCGTGGCGGGGAAGCCGATGTCTTTCAGCTTGGGCCAGATCCAGACCTCGAAGGTGTAGACGTGCAAGGTGACCGCAACTAGCGCGACGATCGCCGCCAATAGAAATGGAATGTTCATGGTTCGCGTCCCTCCTTGAAATACATCGGTTGGGCAGGCCTTGACCGCGATCACCGCCACCGCCAGCACGATCAGGCCGGCGAAAATCCAGAGAGTCGTCCTCTTCGCGGGCGCGCCGGCGCCCATGGTCTTCAGCTCAGCGGCCAGGGCGTCGACCCGCGCCTCCAGAAGGGCGACGCGCCGCTGCTCGTACGCCAGGCGCCGGTAAGCCAGCAGGAGGGCGCTGTGGCGGGTCATGCACAGCTTCTTCATACGGTCGTCCGGTCGCAGCCCTGATGGTGCTCAGGATGACGCTTCCGCTTTCGTCTCCCCGAAGGCCGAGACGGGAGCCGGCCGCCGGGCGGCCGGCTGATCGGCGGCGTCCGCCGTCCAGTCGTCGTTCCAGGCCTTGAACACGTCGCGCACGTAGCTCCGCTTCCTCCTCAGGGCCAGGCGCCGGTTCTCCAGCAGGGATTTCAGGACGACTCCGTAGGCGGTGAACGGGCTCCAGCCGTACAGGCGTTTCCGCATTGCGCGGGGGGTGCGGAAGTAGTACCAGAGGTACATGCGGGTCATGCCCCACAGGGTGAACGCGGGGGTCGTCCGCACGCTCGGGTCGTGCCAGCGGAAGTAGGTCGGGACGTACGGCAGGTCCTTGAACAGGCCCCGGATCGCCGCCGCCGCCGCCTTGGGCTCAGCCGCTCCGGAACGCACCTCGTCCATCAGCGCGAGCGCCCGGTCGTAGACCTCCCGCCACTCCGGAAACGCCCCGCCCAGCAGGGTCGTATAGGGCGGTCCCCCCGATTCCTCCAGGACGCGCGGGTCCCCGGTCTCGACGTATCTGAGATACACGTTGGCGGAGAGCTCGGTGCCGATGAGCAGGGCGACGACCCAGACGCGGAACCAGGCGTCCCACAGCTCGGCATCCCGGAAGGCGACGAAGGAGCTGCCGATGACCGAGTCGTAGTAGGAGATGTTTTCGTGGAAGAACTCGTTGAGAGAGGTGAACTTCTCTTCGCTGAAGTCGTTCGACCGGAAGGCCTCCAGCAGCTTCCTGGACAGGATGTCCACGGTGGCGGTGGTCAATGCGAGGCCGGAGGAGTACAGCGGGTCGATGAAGAAGCCGGCGTGCGACAGCAGGCAGTAGCGCCGGCCGATGATCGTCTTCGAGCCGTACTGCAGCCGCCCGGTGGAGATCCAGTTGCGCATGGCCTGCGCGCCCTCGAAGTGGCGGGCGATGTGAGGGAACCGGTTCACGAAGCTCCAGAACTCCTCTTCCGCGTCCATGCCGGTCTCGGGGTGGATCTCGCGGTTGAGCACCAGCCCGACGCTGCACAGTGGGTTCGTGCTCTCCTTGTGGTTGTTGAACGGGATGACCCAGAACCAGCCGCCCTCGAAGATGTGATGCAGCGTGCTCTGGGAGAGGGGGTATTTGTGGCCGTGGACGCTCTTGGGCGCGCCCACCTGGTCGTAGGGCTTGACGCCCACCATGTGGGTGTAGATGGCCCGCGAGTTGGTCCGGAAGCGCCCCGTGGGGTCCTCGCGCAGCTTGAGCTTCTCGGCCAGCACGGAGCGCATGCCCGTGGCGTCCACCAGGTACGCGGCCTTGAACGTCTCCCCCTTCTGGGTCGTCACGCTGACCTCGTCGTCGCCGAGGTCGATCCCGGTCACGCTCGTCTGCTGGTGGACGCGCGCGCCGTACTGGAGCGCGACGGTCAGCATGTAGGCGTCGGTGTCCTGGCGGAAGAAATGGCAGTCCGCTCCCATCGGCGGCGCCAGGGTCGGGTACTGCTGCGACTCCAGCGGCTGCTGCTCCTGCCCTTCGCGGTGATAGAGGAAGCTGAAGGCCCGCTTGACGCCGCAGGCCGGGCTCACGTTGTCGCGCAGCGGCTCGAAAGCGCTCAGATGATCGATCTCGGGCAGGTCGTACTTGACCGACAGGAGCTTGAGCCGCAGGTTGGTGTCCGGAGTCGTGGCTTCGCCGATGGCGAAGCGCGGATGGGCCACCGAGTCCAGCAGCAGGACCTTCAGCCCGTGCCGGGCGAGGATCGCCCCCAGCATCGAGCCGCCGATGCCGCTGCCTAGAATGATGCAATCATAGGTTGTCTGCCGTGGGCTGGGATCCTGCATGGTGATTCTCCTTGGGCTGAATTGCGCAGCTCCTCGACGAGCCGCTGACGCACCAGTAGATAGCTGTCGCGGAGCCGGACCTCCCGCTCCACGCTGTCGTCCGCCACCACGCGCTCGACGGCCTCCACGATCCAGTCGCTGGCCTCGCCGGCGCTCAAGCCCAGCAGCAGCTCGCAGGCGCGGTCGGTCACCGGCGACGGGTTGCGGCCCTTCTGGCGCATGCGGGTGGCGAACGGGATGCCGGACAGAAAATCGGCGCGATAGGGACCGGCGAGGTCGCGCAGCGCGAGCAGCGCGTTATCGCCAGCACCGCCGGCGTAGGCCGCGGCGACGCCGATGCCGCACCACATCTCCGGCCGCCGCGCCGCCGCGAAGCCGTCGATGGCCCGCGCGATGCGCTGCGGCTCCGCGCCCTGGCTCCACCACAGGCTGCGCCCGAGGCCGGAGTCGAAGAGCTGGCGCGCGAAGGGGGGCAGCACGGCCGGCGGCGCGGCGCGGCCGGCGATGTAGCGCCGGGGATGGAAGATCCCCTGGTGGAAGCCGTAGCCGTCGGGCAGGCACCAGACGATCAGCGGGTCCAGGCGCCGGGAGTACGACGGCCAGAGCCACCGCCCCCACGGCAGCCGCGCGAGGGCGAAACCGGCGCCGACGGCGGCGATGTAGTCGTGGTCGCGCCCGGGTCCTTCGAGGAAGGCGCGCAGCCGGCTCGGCCGCCACGGCGCCAGCAGGTCGCAGAGGGCGTAGCACATGCCGGCGCCCTCGAAGGCGAAGCCCACGTGGTGGGCGTCGAGCTGGCGGTGCAGCGTGGCCGCGAGCAGCTCGGGGTCGGCGATCTCGAGCGACAGGTTGTAGCCCAGGACGAAGGTCTCCAGGACCTTCTCCAGCCGGCCGCGCACCGCGGCGTCGCAGGGCGCAAAGCCCAGCCCGGCGAACGAGGCGGAGCGCGGCGGGATGGCCAGCAGCCGGCGCCAGATCGTGGAAACCGTCATCTCGTCTCCGCGCTCTTACCAGCCCTGCGAGGAGATCCCGCCGTCCATCACCAGCACGCTGCCGGTGAACAGCTTGACGGGCTCGCTCAACAGGTAGGCCACGAAGTGGGAGACGTCGCGAGCCTCGCACAGCCGGCCGTAGGCGGTGTTGGCCTCCCACTGGGCGACGAGGCGCTGGCTTTCCGGCCACTTGTCGAGCAGATCGCCGTAGACCGGGCCGGGCGACACGCAGTTGACCTGGATGTTGTCGCGCGCCAGCTCGATGGCGAGGCTGCGGGTCAACGACTCGACGGCGGCCTTCACCGCGCCCATGCAGCCGAAGTAGTCGACATAGCCGTGCGCCGCCGGCGAGGACATGGTGATGATCTTGCCGCCCCCCCGCCGGCGCATCAGCCGGGCGGCGCGCAGGGCGCTCTGGTGCAGGCCCACGACATTGGTGCGGAAGGCCTTCTCCCAGTGCTCGGGGGTGATGTCCTCCAGCCGCGCCAGCATGCCGTTCGAGGCGCTGCTGATGAAGAAGTCGAGGCCGCCGAAGCGGGACTCGACCTCGCGGAAGAGCGCCTCGACATGGTCGACGTTGGCGACCGAGCCCCACAGGTGGACAGCCTCGCCGCCGGCCGCCGTGATCTCCTCGGCGGTGGCGATCCCCTGCTGGCGGGAGTGGAAGGAGTTGACGACCACGGTGGCGCCGAGCTCCGCCAGGTAGACCGCGATGTCCTTGCCCAGGCCGCGGCCCGAGCCGGTGACCAGGACGATCTTGCCGGCGAACGGCTTGAGCTGCGGCGTGAGGGCGGCGAACGACTGTGCGGCGACGCCCGGCGGTGGCGCCGCCGGCGCCGGTGCCGGCTCCACCGTGGCCGACAGGTAGCGGCGCAGCGCCGTGGCGATGGTGCCGATCGTCTTCAGGTCCTCCGGCGGGATGCCGATCGTCGCCGGCAGATCGTATTTCTCGCGCAGCACCGCGAACACTTCGCCGAGCTTGACGGAATCGACCCCCAGGTCCTCTTCGAGGGAGGCGCCGGGATCCAGGATCTCGGGCGGATAGCGGGTGACCTCGGCGAACACCGCGCGCACTCCCGCCTCGAAAGCGGCGGGCTCCAGCGAGCCGTTGCCGTGTTTCCCACTGCCCTTCGGCGCGGCGCCGACAGCGGGCGCCGGCGCGTGGCCGCCATCGCCGTGACCGCCGTCGCCGTTGCCGCCATGGCCGTTGCCGCCATGACCGTTGCCGCCGTGGCCGTTGCCATTTCCGAGGTGCTGCGCCAGCGCGGTGGCGATGCCGCCGATCGTCCGCAGTTGCTCCGGCGGGATGCCGATCGTGGCCGGCAGCTCGTACTGCTCGCGCAGCACCGCGAACACCTCGCCCAGCTTCACGGAGTCGACCCCCAGGTCTTCCTCCAGGGAAGCCTGGGGATCGAGGATCTCCAGGGGATAGCGGGTGACCTGCGCAAACACGCGCTGCACACCGCTCGTCATCTCGTCACGATTCAATGCTTCTGTGCCAGTGTTCATCGGCTTGCTCCGGCTGTGAACAGACTGAGGACGACGTCGGGGGTGGACGTCGTCTCGATGCGCGCCAGCGTCCGGCGCTGGGCTGCGCAGACCAGGGTTTCGAAGGTGGCGAAGCGCTCCCCCAGGGCCGGCCGGCGGCTGGCCTCGAGGCGCTCGGCAAGGTCGGCGGGCAACCGGATCTCCAGTCCCGCAAACCCCCACACGCTCTGTACGGCGGTGGCGCCCGATTTGAACGCCGCTTCCTTGAGGGTCCAGAGGAAAGTATAGAGCCAATCGCGGGAAAGGGCGGTCGAGCGGGCGCCATTCTCGGCCCAGCGCCTCTCGCCGGGCGTGAAGTTGCCGCGGTAGAAGGCCTCGACGCGGGGCGCGACGGTCTCCAGGTCGATGCCCGTCGCGGCGCCCGCGGCCGCCAGGGCGGCACAGGAGAGGCCGCCGCCGTGGGAGATCGAGACCCGCGCCGGCAGCTCATGGCCGCGCCAGGTCGGCCGCGGCGGACCGCTCGCAACCGGCAGCAGCTCGATCTCGCGGTAGCTCGCCGCGGGATATGCGCGCACGCTCTCGCCGTCTAGAACATCGATTCCCGTCCTGCCGCTCAGCAGCAGGGTCTTGGCCGCCAGCCGGCCGGCCAGCCAGCGCCGGCGCACGCGGGGATGCCCCAGCCCCGAGAGGTGGGCCGCCTCGCGGCTCGACAGGCGGTCGCCATGGCTCGGCTCTTCCACCGCAGTGGCCGCCAGGAGCGCCAGAGCGCAGCCGGTATTCGCCGGGGCCTGGGGCTCAGAAAGCATCGTGAATCTCCCCGAACTTGCGGCAGACTCCGCCTTCGACGGTCAGCCGCAGGCGGCCTTCGCGGTCGCGCGCCTCGATCGGCCCGACGAGGAGCTGATCCCCCTGCGGCTGCGGATTGGCGCCGGTGAACACCAGCGGCTCGTGCAGCCAGTCGAGCGCGAAGTCGGTGTAGTCGAAGTAGACACCCATCCGCTCGCAGCGCTCCGGCACGTAGACCGACAGCGAGCGCTCGCCGGTCGCCATGATGGTGCCGAAGCGCCAGAAGGCGTCCACCAGGATGACGTTGGGCAGCATGTGCAGCAGGGGCGACTCGGGATAGGACGAGCTGCCCAGTTGATAGTGGGCCAGACGCCGGCCGTCGACCACCCGCAGACCGCGCAGGCTCTTGAAGCGCCCGTTGAGGCGCACCGGCGAGCCCTCCAGGAGGTAGGGATCGGGAAGCTGGAGGCCGCCGTCGCCGAGCTCCCCGGCCGCGCCTCGGGAGGGCGAACTCGGCGAGCTGGGCGGGTTTTCGGCCATGCGGATGAAGATCTCCGTCTGTACGACGTCCTTCTGCAGCACGGCGCCGCTCTTGTGGACGAAGTCCGACAGCACCTGCACGCGGACCACGGTTTCGGCGTCCCCCTCTTCGACGATCCGGGTGTCGAGCCGGATCTGGGTCGAACGGCCCTCGTAGACCCGCACGAAGCGGCGGAAGCTGGTGTTCTCGAACGCCACGATCCGCAACTGCGGCCGCAGGCGATGGGCGGCATCGGCGGCGATGCCGAGGAGGAAGGCGCCGGGCAGGGTCGGCACGCCCTGGACCAGGTGGTCGCGCAGGTAGGGCGCGAAGTCGAGGTCGATCGCGAGCGGCACCACCAGCGAGGACGCGGCGGGCCGCGCTGGCTGCAATGGCCGAGCTGGCGACGACGGCTGGAACGCCGTGGTCAGGACGGGCCGATACAGCTCCCGCTCCCCTTGGGCGAGCAGCACGTTGACCGGCGCCGTGGGCCGGCCGGCCATCAGGCGGCCGAAGATCTCGCGCCCCTCGTCGTGGGTGACGCCGCGCAGGCGGCGGCTCGCGGCCAGGGCGGCGAACTCCGAGCCGCGGGTCATGCCGATGCCCGCCCATCCCAGCCACGCCAGCGACGACCAGAGGGCGCCGGCCTCGCGCCCGTCGAGGGCGGCGGCGAGGCGGTTCATCGCCTCGTTGGCGGCGCCGTAGTCGGGCTGGCCGTCGTTGCCGAGGACGCTGAACGCCGAGCTCAGCAGGTGGAAATGGACCGGCGAGCCCGCGGCGTGCCGGCGGCAGGCGCGGTAGATCGCCCCCAGGCCGCCCAGCTTGGTGCCGACGATGCGGCGGAAGTCGGAGAGCGACTTCTTGGGCAGCATCTTGGAGATCTGGATGCCGGCGCCGTGGACCACCAGGTCGAGACGCCCGAAGCGGGCGTAGACCTCGGCGACGAGGTCCGCCACCGCCGCCTCGTCGTGCAGGTCGAGCCGGCGGTAGACGAAGCGGCCCGGGAGCCGTTCCAGGCGGCCGATGGCGCCCCGCAGCTCGTGGACGGCCTGGTAGCCGGCGAAGCGGCGCTTCAGCTCGGGCATCTTCCGGGCCGGATCGCGGGCCAGCTCCTGGCGGTAGAAGCTCCCCTCGAAGGCGGTCAGCTCGGTCTCGGTCATGGCGGCGAGGTCGGCCGGCAGGGCGTCGGGATCGGTGCGGCCGACCGCGACCACGGTGCAGCCGAAGCGGCACAGCAGCTCCTCCGCCATCACCGCGGTCACCCCGCGGCCGCCGGCGGTGGCGAGCACCACCGAGCCGGCGCCGAGGCAGGGGCGGGAGTCGGCGGCCAGCTCGACGAGCGGCGCCAGGGCGAAGACCTCGCGGCGGTCGCCGCGCCAGCACACCTCGCCGGCCGCCAGCGGCTGCCCCATCTCCAGCGCGAGCTGCTGGAAGGCCCGCCGCGGCTCCGCGACGTCGGTGTGCAGGCTCTTGACCACCGCCGCCGGCACCTCGCGCGACAGCGCCTTGACGAAGCCGCCGAGCAGACCGGTGTACGGGTGGGGCCTGTCCTCCGCGAAGGCGTCGAGGCAGAGGGTGTAGACCGCCGCGCCGCCCTGGCCGAGCCTGGCGTAAGCCTGCCGGCAGACCGCGAACAGCAGGTCGAGCAGGCGCGTCTCGTCCTCCAGCCGTCCCAGCAGCAGCGATCGCGGGTCGCAGGGCGCGAGGCTCTTGACGGCGACGATGGTGTCGAAGTCGAGCCCGTCGAGGGCGGCGGCGGTGGCCGCAAGCCGCTCTTCCGAGCTGAGATCGATCGCCACGGCGCCCGGCACCGCGACGTCGGCCGGACAGACCAGCGTGTGCGCCGTCCCCGCCAGGGCGCCCGCGGCTCCTGCCCATAGCGCCGGCTGATCGGTGAGCACCAGCAGCTTGCGGCCGGCGAGCGACGCCGCCGGCGCGGTGGCCGGCGCCGCGATCAGGACCGGGGTGTAGGTCTCGATGGGAGTCCCCTGGACGTAGGCGTGGGTCGCCGGCGGCTCCGGTGCGGCGGCGACTTTCGCGCTGGCTGCGGTGCCGGCGACGGGCGCGAAGACCAGGCGCCGGCTCGCCGCGCCCAGGGCGGGCTCGCCGACGCTCGCCGCGACCCCCTCCTCGCTCACCTGCCGCAGCGCCGCCAGGATCTCGACGGCTCCCGCGGCACCACGCCACCGGTGGCCGTTGGCTGCGGCCGCCCGCTCCCCCGCCGCGTCCTTCGCCGGGTCCGGCGCGGCCAGCCGCAGCGTGGCCAGCACCGGCAGGGCGAGCGCGCGGGCGGTCTCGGGCGAGGCCAGGGCGAGCATCAGGGCGCCCTCGGCATCGGCAATATCGGCGGCATCGGCGGTATCGCGGGCGGCGGCGTTGAGGCCGCCGGCGAGCACCAGCCGGCAGTCGCCGTGGGCGAGCAGCCCGGCCGCCACCGCGAGGGCCTGGAAGAGCGAGCCTTCGCCGCGGTCGATCACCAGGTTCGGCCCCTTGAGGTCGAAGAGGCTCGACACCCGGCTCGCCGCCACGTTCGGCATGAGGCCCGAGAGGGTGTAGGGGCCGGACGGCGGATTGCGCTGCGCCAGCCGCTCCGTGAGCGCCGCCAGCGCCGGTCCCTCCGACCGCGCGAGGCGGCGCAGACGGTCGAGGAAGATGCGCTCGTTGGCGCGCACGCCGCGCTCCGTCTTGCCCTCGAGACCGACGACCACGCCCGTCGCCTCGCGCAGCTCCCGCCACCCCTCCGGCAGACGGGAGAGGATCTGCTCCGCCGCCAGGGCGGTGAGGAACTGGCTGGAGTCCATGTGGTCGGTCACGTCGGGGAGCAGGCGCTTGCCGGCCGGCAGGCGCAGGTCGGCGCGCCGGAACTGCGCGACGCCGGCGGGCGCGTCGCCCGCCAGCCGGCCGGCGGCGGGGAACAGGCTCGCGACGCCGACCACCGCCAGCTCCGGCGGTGACAGGGGCGGGGGCGGCGCCGTTGGCAGCGGGGTGATCGCGCGGCAGAGCCGGCGGTGATAGGGCTCGTCGAAAGCCTCGACCACCAGGTGGGCATTGGTGCCGCCGAAGCCGAAGCCGTTGATGCCGGCGCGCCGTGGAAAGGGCGCCACGTTGGCGGGCCAGGGCTGCGCCTGGCGCGAGATCTCGAACGGCGTCGCCGCCAGCTCGAGGCCGGGAGCGGGAGCCGTGAAGTTGTGCTGCGGCGGGATCGTGCGCTGGGCGAACGCCTGCAGGATCTTGATCAGCGAGGCGACCCCCGACACCCAGCCGGTGTGGCCGACCAGCGCCTTGACGCTGCCGAGCTGGATGCGCGGCAGGCCGGCCGGACGCGCGGCGAACACCTCGGCCAGCGCCTTGACCTCCACCGCGTCGCCCACCGGTGTCGCCGTGGCGTGCGCTTCGATCAACTGGATGCTGTCGAGCGGGATGCCGCTCGCGGCATAGGCGCGGCGGATCGCCAGGCTCTGGCCCGCCGACTGCGGCACGTTCACCGCCGGGCTCTTGCCGTCGCTCGACAGGCCCATGCCGCGGATCACGCCGAGCACGGTATCGCCGGCCGCCAGGGCGTCGGGCAGGCGCTTGAGCACCACCACGGCGGCGCCGTCGCCGAAGACCACCCCGTCCGCCGCCGCGTCGAGCGGCCGGCTGGCGTGGGGAGTCAGGCCGCGGAACTGGGCGAAGAGGGCGTTGTTGGCCGGCCCGGGCGCGAACACGCCGCCCGCCACCACCAGCTCCGACTCGCCGTCGCGCAGCGCCTTGAGGCCGAGGTCGAGCGCGTAGAGAGAGGACGAGCACGCGGCGTCGACGACGTAGGTCCGCACCCCGTCGCCCAGCAGCCGTCCGGCGACGGCGCGGTAGAGCTCGTGCTGGCGCAGGGCTTCGCTGTCGCCGGAGCCGAGGCCCGGGAGCCGTTCGAGCCGGGCCGCGAGCGCCCGCCGCCGCTCCTCCGGCAGGTCGAGCTGCGCGGCGACGTGGCGCACGCTGTCCAGGAACAGGGCCTCGTCGTACTCGCTGGAGCCGTCGGCCGTGGCGCCGAGGATGCACTGCCGCCGGCCGGCCGCGGCCGCCCCGGCGCCACCCGGCAGGGCGGCGAGAGCCTGGCCGAGGGCGCTGGCGAGGAGCTGCTGGCCGCGGGTGAGGGCGGCGAAAGCCTCGGCGTCGTAAGCGCCCGCCAGACGCCGGGCATCGTAGGCGACGTGCCGGATGGCGCCGCTCAACAGCGTGTACGTCTTGTCGGGCACGATCTCGGGCTGGCCGTCGCCGCGGCCGGCCACGAAGTCGCGGCCGAGATCGGGATCGAGCGCCGCCAGGTCGACGATGCCGCTGACTCCTTCCAGCACGTGCCGCCAGAACTCGCCGGCGTCGGCGGCGCCGGGCAGCACGCACCCCATGGCCACGATGGCGATGGGAAGCTGCGGGCAGGGCTCGGGCGGCAGCTCGGCGAGCGGCTCGACTGGCTCTGCCGGCTCAGGACGCGGCTCGGGGGCGGCCAGCTCGGGGGCGGCCAGTCGTTGCAGCAACTGCTCGGCGCGCGCCAGGCGCTCGGCCGCCTCGCGCAGGAGCTGCGCCAGCTCGCCGTGCAGCCCGGACGATCCGGACGACGCGGGCACCGGCGCCAGCCGGGCCAGCCCCTGCCGCAGCTCCTCCCCGGGCTGTACCACCGGCAGCGCCGAGACCTCGGGGTCCGCGGCGGCGAGGTTCTTGAGCACCACTTTGCTCACCACGTCCGAGGACCCCATCTCCACGAAGCGGCGGTAGCCCGACGCATACAGGCTGCGCACGACGCCCGCGAAGTCGAGGCGGCGGGTGAGCTGCGAGGCCAGGAGCGCCGGCAGGTCGAGCTCCGGGGACCAGAGCCGCCCCTCCATCGCCAGGTGGACCGGCACCCGGGCCGGCGCGAATTTGCAGGCCCGGAGGCTGGCGGCAAAGCGCTCGACCGCCGGGGCGAGATGCGAGGAGTGGAAGGGATAGGGGCTCTTGAGGAAAGTGAGCGTGACGCCGTGCGCCGCCGCCAGGGTGGCGAAGGCCTCGAGATCCTGGCGCGGGCCGGAGACCACCGTCTGCCGGGGATGGTTCAGCACCGCGATCTCGATCGCCTCGCCGCCGAGCTTGCGCAGCAGCTCTTCGACGCGCTCAGGGCCGCAGGCGAGCGCCGCCATGGCGCCCGCGGTCCGCACCGAGCGCAGGGCCAGCACCCGCTGGCAGACGATCTCGAGCCCGGTCGCGAGGTCGAAGACCTCCGCCGCGCCGAGCGCGGCCAGCTCGCCGAAGCTGTGACCGGCGAGGAGGTCCGGCCGCACGCCCCGCCGCTCCAGGACGCGCGCGATCTCCACGCCGGTGAGGAAGATGCCCAGTTGCTGCAGATCGGGCGCGGCACCGGCGAGCTCCCGGCGCTGCTCCGGCGTGGCCGCGGTGACCAGCGGCAGGAAGGGCTCGCCGAGCAGGCGCCGGGCGGCCGCGTCGGCCTGGGCGAAACCGGGCACGGTCTCGGGATAGCGGGTGTACAGCTCGTGCAGGACCCCGGCATCGTAGGAACCCTGGCCGGGAAACAGGAACACCAGCTCGCGGCCTCTACCTGATGCTGACCTTGGCTCGTTCATGGCGTCGGCTGCCTCAAGCTAGAAGTCGAACTCACGAAAGGATTCGTCGATGATCTTGGGCGTCGCCTGGGCGCGCTCGGCATTGGCCACGTGCGCGCCGAGGGAGCGGACCTCGGCCGGGAAGATGTCCTTGAGCCACCGCCCCCCGCCCTTCGCCCGCTCGCCGAAGGACGGCTCCGCCAGCCGTTCCACGAGGCTGTTCTCGCGCGCCGCGTCGAGGTACTGCGCCAGCATCGGCGGCGGCCCCACCAGGGCCTGGGTCTCACGGTCCATCAGGATCATCGTCTGATAGCCGCAGGCGACCGGCTGACCGTCGAAGCGCACGATGCGGAAGCACAGGCGCACCGTGCTGTGCGTCGGATCCTCGTAGGTCAGCAGCACCGCCACCTTCTGGCCCAGGTCGACCGGCGCCAGGTTCAGGCTGTAGACCTCCCGCGTCAGCATGACGATGTCCTTCAACTGCTCCTGCCACACCGCGCGTCCGTCGACCCGGCTGGCGAAGAGGATGGTCTCGCGGGCGATGTTCTGCAGCTTGATGTTGACGGTATGGTGCTGTGAACCATAGGCCATGGTGTCGTGAAAGAGGATCTGGTAGGGCATGGCGAAGAACGGCATCATCGCCCCCGGCCGGAATCCCTGCCGTTCAGCAGGATGTCTTTGTCGGACAGCCGGAACCACATCGACCGGATGTATTTGAAAGAGATGAAGAGGATGAGGACGCCCCAGACGGCGAGCACGATCCCCGGACCTCTTACCGCCGGATTGAGCACGTCCGCTCCCACCTGTTTGAGGAGAGCCCTGGGGTAGTCCCACACGGTAACCTGCCCGCGCGGCGGCAGGAGCCTCTGGATGCGGCCCAGGAACCGGAAGGCCAGCACACCCGCCGCCGCCAAAGTGACGGCGATCTCGAGGAGAGACCACTTGAGGATCAATTTCAAGATGTCCCAGCCCTTGCTCACCAGCGCCGAGAAGTCCGGCAGCGGCTTGCGCATGAAGAGCTGGGTCTGCTGCAGCAGCAGGTTGCCCACGTCCCAGAGCCGCCGGATGCGGACGTAGTTCTGAGGATCGAGGCCGCGGAAGATCTGGCGCACGATCGACTTCTGGATGTCCGCCCGCACCCGCCGCGCGTAGCGCTCGTAATACCACCGGTACTCTTTGAAGACGTTGATGCCGTCGTAGAGCCGCGCCCCCACCGTATCGTAGAGCAGCGTCGCGCGGATCATCCGCAGCACGCTGAGCGGCAGGGGGATCTGGGCTCGCCGCACCTCCCGGAGCAGCGCCGACCAGAGCCGGAAGGAGGTCCGCTCCCACCATTCCGCATGCTTGCTCTTGATGCCGTAGAAGCCCTTCCACCAGGCGTCCTCGAGCCGGCGGCGGAAGGGGTCGATGTCGATCGGCGGCAGCGGCTCCATGAGGCCGATGACGCACTGCACCATGCCGCCCACGTCCTCGCGGGCCTGGTAGTAGTGCATCTGCGCGAGCTGGAGGCGCTCGCGCTCGGAGAAGACGCCGCAGGCGCCGAAGTCGACCATCACGATGCGGTTGTGGGGCTGCACCAGGACGTTGCCCGGATGGGGGTCGCCGTGGAAGAAAGGACACTCGAAAAAGCCGTAGTGGCTGCCGCGGATCAACTGCTTGGCAATCCTCTTGGGGCAGACGTCGAGGGAGCCCAGCCACTCGCGATAGCCCTCGCGGTCGGGCGACTCGACGCCGGCGATCATGTCCTTCAGCCAGATGCCGGTGACGAACTCGCTGACGATGACCTCGCGCCCGCAGAGCTTGGGATGGAGCTTGGGCGCCGTGGTCCTGAGCTTCTTGCGCCTCTTGTAATACCTCCGGAACAGCTCCTGATAGCGGGTCTCGATGCGGAAATCCAGCTCCTCGAGCAGCATCAGCCGCAGCTCGGAGCGGAAGGTGTCGGTGACCCGGGGCCGCAGCACGGTGATGAACTCCAGCATCTCCGCAACCAGGTCGAGGGCCGCCAGGTCGGTCTTGAAGATCTTGACGATGTCGGGACGCCGGACCTTGACCGCCACCACCTTGCCGCTCAGCAGCCGCGCCTTGTACACGCAGGCGATCGAAGCCCTGCCGATGGGCGAGAAATTGAAGGCGGCGAAGACCTCGTCGAAGCGCTTGCCAATGCGCTCCAGGACCCGCTCGAGGACCTCCCGGACGTAGTCGTCGGGGATCGGGTCGGCGTTGTCGAGCAGGTTCTCCAGCTCCCGGCAGTAGAGCGGCGGCAGCACGTCCGAGCGGATGGCGAGCTGCTGGCCGACCTTGATGAAGGTGCCCCCCAGCCACTGCAGGACCTTGCGCAGCCGGACCGCCCGGCGGGCGGTCAGCCGCAGGCCGCGGCCCTTGAACGAGCCGCGGCGCAGAACCTCCCGCCAGTCGAGCAACAGCCGGTCGAGCAGACCGGCAACATAGAAGTAGAGGATCGCCGCCAGCATCTCGCAGACCCGGCGCACGACGCCGAAGAAGCCGGCACTGACGAGCTCGGTGTCCGGCGGCAGGTCCGCCGCCGAGATCGCGCCGCTCGCCGCGATCCCCGGACCGGAGGTCGGGCGACGCGGACGCGGCGGCAGGAACAGGAGATCGCCCTGACCGCCCCGTCGGCTCCGAGGGCGTGTCGCGGGCGACTCACTGCCGCCGCTCTCAAGAGTGCGAGTGCTCAAGCTGCCGTCATCGGCATCATCTGGTAGCAGCTCTTGCATGGATACAGACACCTCTTCCCACGGCGGTTTCCTGAGTGCGAGCAGATACGTCCCGACCTTTCCAGGCAGCGCTCTGCCGACGCCCGGGCGAGTCGGGGCACCGACCGGCTACCTCACGAACCCGGGAAGAGGCGGAATGCAGAACCGGGTCAGCCGCTTCACCGACAACCTCTTGGTGAAATCGGTCGGGGCCCTGGACCCGGTCCTGAGAGCCTTTTCCGCGCCGCGGCCGATGTTGCGCAGAGCGTCCTTGATGGCGCCATCGCGCTTCTTCCGCGCCGATCTGTTCTCGCGCCGGCGGTACCTGGTAAGCCCGTCCGCCACCGCCTCCGCGAGACGCTCCGCCGAGCGCGAGAGACCCTGCTCCACCTTCTGCGGGGCCTTCAACCCACGGCTGTACTTCTTCTTCCTGCGGCCTTTGCGACCCTTGCGGCCCTTCCTGACCTCATAGACGATCGGCCTCTGGGTCGCGACCTCATAGACGACCGGTTTCTGGACCTCGTAGACGATCGGGTCCGTGTCCGCCGCGGCGTTTGCCGCGCCTTCCGCGGCCCTGGCCGCGCCAGCCGCAGCCCGCGCCGCATCGTTCGCGGCCCGTGCCGCGTCATCCGCGGCGGACTTCGAGCTCGTCGATTGCGCCATCTCTCACTCCTTTCGTGCAGCCGTTGTCGATGCCGGGTTCCCGCCGCGTCACAAGCAGAAGAGACTACCGCCGCCCCGCCTGCCCCCGCGCCTGCCCCTCGCCTTCTTGCGGTACACCACCACGATCGGCACCAACTCCTTGCCTGCGGCCTCGGGGCCCAGGTTCTGACGGACTTCCGCCAGCACGAGCTGGACCTCGCCCACCAGCTTGCCGCGTCCTTCCTTGAACTGACGCACGGTCTTCCCCTTGATCTTTCCAAGGTCAAGGAGGACCGGCGCCAGGCCTTCGCTTCCTGTGCGTTGTGCCATGGTCACCTCATTTCTAGCTCTGGGTAATAAGCTGAAAACCATCGCGAAAACCCCTCACGCTTTCCGCCGGTCACCGGCCGCGGGCGCGCAGCCGGCGCCACAGCGGGGTGGATCGCGCCAGGACAGGCTGCCCCTGCAGGTAGCGTTCCACGTCCGCGCCGAGCTCGCCGGCGCCGCGGTACCGGCGCCGCGGATCCTTCTCCATCGCCTTGGCGACCACGGCCGAGAGCTCGCCGCGCAGGGCACGGTTCAGCGCCCCCAGGCGGGGAGCCCTGGTCCTTTCGATCCGCAGCGCCGTCTCGGCGACGGACAGATGGCTGACCTCGAACGGCAGCCGGCCGGCCAGCATTTCGTAGAGGACGACGCCGAGAGAGTAGACGTCGGAGCGCGCGTCCGCCTGCTGGGGATCGCCGCTGAGCTGCTCCGGGCTCATGTAGGCGAGGCTGCCGAGGACCTGACCGGTGACCGTCAACCGGGCCGCGGCTTCGCCCTCTGCCGCGAGGAGCCGGGCGATGCCGAAGTCCAGGATCTTGGGCTGACCGTCCGCCTCCACCAGGATGTTCGCGGGCTTCAGGTCGCGGTGGACGACGCCCTGCTGGTGAGCGTGGTGGACGGCCTCACAGATCTTGACGAAGACGCGCAGGCGGTCGGCGAGCGAGAGGTCGGAGCGGGCGGCGTAACGGTCGAGGGGCACGCCCTCGACGAGCTCCAGGACCAGGAACGGCAGACGGCAGATCGTACCCGCCGGACCCGCGATCTCCTCGACGCCGACTTCGAAGATCCTCGTGATGCCGGGAGACTGGAGACGCGCCAGGACCTGGGCCTCGGCGGCGAAACGATGCACCAGCTCGGGGGGCGCCGGCCAGGGATGGAGGACCTTGAGGGCGACAGAACGCTCGGCCTCGCTCTGTCTCGCCTCGTAGATCAGCCCCATGCCGCCATAGCCGAGGAGGCGCACGATCTTGTAACCGCCGATCTGCTCGGGCAGGCCGCTGGCCTCGGCGACGCTGCGGCCGCTGGCCTGCGCCTCCAGGAACCCGAGCACGTCGGGCATCACCGGGCGCAATACCGGGCTGCGGAGGAAGCCGGGCTCCCCTTCGGCATAAGGCAGCAGGGCCTTCAGCTCCCGGTGCAGGTCGGGCTCGCCCGCGCAGGCGGCGGCGAGGAAGCGGTCCCGCTCCGCCGGAGGCCGCTCCAGTGCCAACTCGAGCAGCCTCTCGGCTTCGCTTTCCCGCTCCAGCGCACGGCTCGCGCCGCTGGCCTGACTACTGCGAGAGCTCACGGCGCAGCCAGGTCCTGGCGTAGCTCCAGCGTCGCTCGACCGTCGCCCGCGACAGTCCCAGGACCTCGGCGATCTCCGGATGGGTGAGGCCACCGAAGTAGCTCAGCACCACCACCTGGGCGCGGTCCGGGCTCTCGCGTTCGAGCTTCTTGAGGGCGAGGTCCAGGTCCAGAACGTTCTCCTGAGGATCCGCGATGGTCAGCTCCGCGACCTCGACGGGCAGCCGCAGGTAGCTGCCTCCCCGTTTTAGGCTTCCCCGGCGGCGGGCTCCCTCGATGATGAGGTCGCGCATCGCGCGGCTGACGGCGAAAAAGAAGTGGCGGCGCCCCTCGAAGCTGTCCTGCTTGCCGCCCGTGACCCTGAGATAGGCTTCGTGAACCAGCTCCGTGGGGGTCAGGGTCTGACCCGGGCCGAGCCGTGCCATCCTCGCTCTCGCCAGGCGGCGCAGCTCGTCGTAGACCAGCGGCAGCAGACGCGCCGCCGCATCGGACTCACCGCGCGCCACGGCTTCCAGAATACGTGTGATCTTGGCACTCTCAGAGGCTCGCATAAGCAATTCAGAAGAATCCGGTCGTGAGGGTGGTAATTTACCATCTGGATCTATTGCACACAAGACCGATGTTTCATAGCAAACCCGCAATGTTTCTGTTCTTCATTTTATCTCTCGGCATGCTCGGGACGAGTCGGAGGCATGCCGGGCGGGAATTCTTCAGCGATCGCAATTCATGCGGCGCGTCGAAACGGAATAAATCCGTCGCTCCGGAATGCGCCACCCCGCGCCTGCCCGGTGCAAATACGATCTAGACGGGCTCCGCACGCTCGTGTACGATCACGCTTTCGTAAGGAAAAGCCTACGATGAGACAGCAAAGCCTCCGGGTCCTGTTCGCCGTCTTCGGCGTCGTGGCGGCGCTCGCGGCCCTCGCCCGCCTCCCCGGCCCGCCACCCGGCGAGGCGGCGCGCCTCGCGCCGCACTTCCGGTTTGCCTGGCAGCCGCTCCCTCCGGCCCCCGTTCCCGCCGGCGGAGTCGTCTTCCCGGTGAACAAGACGGCCGCGCACATGCAGTTCTACTTCTACCAGATCGGCGCCTCCGCCGCGCTCGGCGACCTCGACGGGGATGGACTGCCCAACGATCTGTGCCTCACCGACGTCCGCACCAAGACCGCGACAGTGAGCCCCGTGCCGGGCACCGGCGACCGCTACCCCTCCTTCGTGCTCGACTTCGGCAAGCTCGTCGACCGGGTGACCGAGCACCCGACCGTCTGCCGCATCGCCGACATGAATGAAGATGGCCTCGCCGATATCTTTGTCGCTTTCTATGGCCGCCCTCCCCTGCTTCTCCTGCGCCGTGCGCCCGCCGATCTCCAGCCCCAGGCCCCGCTCTCGATGGCCTCGTTCGCCGCCGTCGAGCTCGTCCCGGGCCTCACCCAGCGCTGGTGGACGGCCACCGCGACCTTCGCGGACGTCGACGGCGACGGCCACCAGGACATCGTCGTCGGCAACTACTACCCCGACGGCGCCGAGCTCACCGATGCGAGCTCGAATCGCCCCTTCGAGATGAACGAGGACTTCTCCCGGGCGCTGAATGGCGGCAAGAACCGGATCTTCCTGCATGCCGGCGGCGAGTCGGGCGCCGCGCCGGCCGCGCTCTACCGCGACGCCGGCGACGTGTTCCCGGGCCGCAGCGCCTACGCGTGGACGCTGGCGGTGGGCGCGGCCGACCTCGACCGCGACGGGCTCTCCGACCTTTACATAGCCAACGACTTCGGGCCCGACCAGCTCCTGTGGAACCGTTCGCGGCCCGGCCACGTCAGGCTCCGGGAGCTGAAGGGAGAAAAAGGCTTCTTCACCCCCGAGTCGATGGCCCTCGGCCACGACTCCTTCAAGGGCATGGGCATCGACTTCGGCGATATCAACCACGACGGCGTCTTCGACATGTACGTCAGCAACATCGCCTCCCCCTTCGCCCTTCAGGAGAGCCACTTCCTCTGGACCAGCACCGGGCAGGGGGAGATGAAGCGCATGGCCCAGGGGGTTGCACCGTGGGTCGACCGCGGCGACGAGATGGGGGTCGCCCACAGCGCCTGGGCCTGGGATGCCCGCTTCGAGGACTTCGACAACGACAGCGTGCTCGAGCTGGTGCAGGCCACGGGCCTGGTCAAGGGCAAGGCGAACCGCTGGCCGGACCTCGCCCAGGTCGGCGCCGGCAACGACGTCTTCGTGAAATACCAGGCGGTCTGGCCGAAGTTCCTCGTCGGCTCGGACGTCGACGGCTCATACCCGAAGCCCTTCTGGGTCCTCGGCAGCGACGGGCGTTACGCCGACCTCTCGACCGTCCTCTTCCCGGGCCTGACCTCGCCCACCCGCGGCATCGCCGTCGCGGACGTCGACGGCGACGGCTACCCCGACATGGTTTACGCGAACTTCTGGTCCGACTCGGTCTATATCAAGAACCAGGCGACCGGGAACGGCAACCGCTTCCTCGGCCTGCACCTGCTGCTGCCGGTCGCCGGCGCTGGCGGACAGCCGCCGGCCGGCCTGCGCGTCCATGACGGGCACCCGGCCTGGCGCGAGGGCACCCCCGCGATCGGGGCCTTCGTCGAGGCCGAGATCGCGGGCGGCCAGCGCCAGATCCGCCAGGTGGACGGCGGCAACGGCCACTCGGGGCAGCGCAGCCCCGAGGTCCGCTTCGGCCTCGGGCGGACCGCCGCCGCCGCGATCCCGGTGCGCATCACCTGGCGCGACCTCCACGGTACCCTGCATCACGACGCGCTGTCGCTCGCACCCGGCTATCACACCATCGTGCTCGCTGCCCAAGGAGAGACGCTATGACCGCCGCCCCCAAAAAGGCCCGCGATCCCCGCAACGGCCTCCGGATGTCCGCCACCCTGGCCACGGTCTTCACCATCCTCGGCCACACGGTGTTCGGTTTCGAGCAATCCTGGGCCCAGGTCGTCGTCGCGCTGGTGACCGGCTACTCGTGCGCGCTGTTCTTCGAGTGGATGGATGCGTCGGCCAACCACGCCGTCCCGGGCTTCCTGGGCGGCGGCTTCCGCAAGCTCGTGGACTTCCTGCTCTCGGCGCACATGACGTCGATCACGCTGTCCTTCCTGCTCTACGTCAACAAGCGGCTGTGGATCATAGCGCTCACCGTGGCGCTCGCCATCGGCTCCAAGTACGTGCTCCGGGTGCGTCAGAACGGCCGCCTGCGCCACTTCATGAACCCGTCGAACTTCGCCATCGCGGTGGTGCTCCTGACCTACCAGTGGACCGGCGTCCTGCCGTGGGGCTTCACCATCAACCTCCACGGTTTCTATGACCTGCTCGTGCCGCTCATCATCGTCGGGCTCGGGTTCCGGCTGAACCTGTTCTTCACCGGCCGGCTCCCCACCATCGCCTCGTGGCTCATCACCTTCATCGTGCTCGGCGCCTGCCGGGCCTGGTTCCAGCACACCAACGTCGTGGCCGAGCTGGTGCCGCTGACCGGCATCGCCATGGTGCTCTTCACTTTCTACATGATCACCGATCCGCAGACCTCGCCGGCGCGGCTCAGGAGCCAGATCCTCTTCGGCTCCGGGATCGCGGCCGCCTACTCCGTGCTGCTGCTGCTGCACGTGCAGTACACCATGTTCTACAGCGTGACATTGATCGCCGCGACCCGGGGGATGTGGCTCTTCGGGCTCAGCCTGCGCGAACGGGCTGCCGAGCGGTCCGCAGCGCGGGTCGTCAAGCCGTCCTCGGAGCCGTCGGTCGTGCCGGTCGGAGCGCCGGCGATGTTCAACTAGCACGGCGAGGGGGCGTGCTCCGGCACGCCCTCTTTTCTTGCCGCCGCCAGCCGGACGGATCGAGACGTCGCCTCATCTCTCCAGACGACGGGCCGTCGTATCCTTACAACGCGCGGTTGGATCGATCCGGCGGCTTGCCGCTCGCTACGACGGGCCGTCGTATCCATACGACGGCGCGTCGTATCCTTACTACGGCCGTTTTCTCGATACGGCGGGCCGTTGGATCGATACGACGGCCCGCCGTATCCATACAACGAGGCGTCGTATCTCTGCAACGGCCGTTTTCCCGATACGACGAGGCGTCGTATCCCTGCAACGGCCGTTTTCCCGATCAAACGGCTCGCCGTATCCTTACAACCGCCGTTGGATCGTTACGATGGACGGTTGGATCGTTACGACGAGACGTTGGATGCATACGATGGCCCGCCGCCTCCATACGACGAGGCATCGTATCCTTACAACGCCCGTTTTCCCGATACGACAGCCCGCCGTATCCTTACCACGGCCATTTTCTCGATACGATGGGCCGTTGGATCGGTACGACGGGCCGCCGATGCCTGCGATGAGCCGTTGGATGAATCCAAAGAGCCCTCGTATGCAGACGATCGCCCCTTCGGGGCTGAGCTCCGAGGATTGGGAGAGTTGTTTTTGTGCCGAGCCCTTACCATGGTGAGCTCGCCCGGACAGGCTATGAACCCCGATGTGATCGGCTATTCACGTCCTGCGGGCCGTCTCGTCCTCCAAAGGAGGGAGGATCGCTGGCAGGGGTTCTCCAGTGGGCCTTTATATAGTTCCTCAGTACCGTTGTGGCACTGAGGTCAACTGTCCCTCTTTTTACCTCCTCCTCCAGGCTGCGCCACACTATCTGCATCTGGTCGCGTGCAAGCTCTCCGCTTCCCTCCTCGTTATCCAAGATAGATAGCTCCTGACTGGCGCGACGGCAAACCTCGATCGCTTTGGACGATTGCCCCCTTCGGAGATGGAAGCCAAACAAGTAGACAAGGTCCAAGAAGAAGTCCTTCACCAGACCGTGTTCAAGGTCTCCGGCAATGACCTCTTGAAGCAGGCTCTCCGCCCTCTTGGGCCGCCCAAGGTGTTCCAGAATTCGGGCCGCTGTATAACGCTTCCTAAGTTGGATGCACGGTTCACGGAATTGCTCGCTCAGCCCCCTTAGGTCACTAAATCTCAGGAGGGCCTCTTGTGGCGCGCCCATGGTTACGAGGCAGTTCATTCTGAGTATCTCTAAATTCACGACAAGCCGAGGGTTGTTGTCCTGTATCAGTGACAGGGCCTGCTCTACCGCTCGGAGACTTTCTGCGGGGTCGGGATCAGCTAGGATGTAGGCTAACTGGGCGAGAGTCCTGCTTGTGAGAAAGGTTTGCGCTGCCGCTTTGAAGAGTCCTACTGCTCGGCGCAGGATTCTTGCGGCTTCCTCAGTGTTGCCGAGGTCATCTTCCAAAGCTCCCTCTACGCAAATCACCTTTCCCTCCACAACTCCGCTCCTTGATCCCCTCTTGACATATTCGTTTCCCTTCTTAAGAGCCTCGCGGGCCGCGGGCCATTTAGCCAATCTCCGCCGTGCGTTCGCAATCTCAGCGCAACATTCTGCACAGAGATCGTTCTTCAATTCAACCGAAAATCTAGGGGAAGGTAGCTGCCCTGCTACCAGAAGAGCAAGATAGAAGCACTCCTCGCTCTCTGCTGGAGACGCCGATGCGCCCTCTTCGAAGAGTACTTCTAGAAAACTCAGGGTGTGGAGTGAGCGAGCGAGACGTACTTTGTCCTTCCTGGCCTTGGTGCTCAGCGACTGAACTTCCGTCCAAGTTGCTTGTGCTTCCAGCCACTCTTCCAACCTCGCTTGCTCCAACTCGTGCAAGTCGATCAGCGGCCTGAGCGTGCCTGGAACGGCGATCCCGCCGCTTGCCTTTTGACCGGCAATGACGCGGCTGGCAAGTAGCCAGCACTCGCGGCAACCCGTCAGGTGGGCGGCAACCCGCTCGGCCTCGGCTGGCGAGGTCTGACCGGCGAACAGCCTACGCAACCCCTCAAGGTTCTCGTGTGCCTCTTCAAACATTTAAGGCAGTCCTTCACGGTAGCGAAAGTCAGACAGAAGTCACCAGACCGCGAAATGTAGCGTCCCTAGTATAGCCAAAAAGAGCGGAGTCGCGACGACTGCGACTCCGCCTCAAACGGCTCAGCCGAGGGGGTCCATGCCCCCGCCTCCATCAGTCTGGGGAGGCGGCGGGGGCGTGTTGAGCCCCAAGGGGGCCGCACTGCCGCCCTGTTTTGTTTGGAGGGCCGTGGAGGATGACGCGAGAAGGTAAAGCACGAGCAGAACGAGACGAAGCATAGCTTCTCTCCTTTCAGGGACAGGTACACGCACGAGCGTTATTGCCCGTGATTGGTGTCCCTACGGCCGGAGTGTAGTGCCCAGGGACAAGCTACTGCTTCGCGCGCGGACGATGCAGGAAAGGGAAGGGCTCCATGGACCTATTGCAAGCCCCGATTCTGGAGACAGAGCGCCTGCGGCTGCGTTCCTTCCGCAGGAGCGACCTGGACGACTACGCCGCGTTGAACGCGGACCCCGAGGTGTTGCGCTACCTGGGATGCGGGCCACAACCGTGGGACCGGGGCCGGGCCTCTCGGCACATGGCCTTCCTCCTCGGACACTGGCAGGTCTGGGGTTCTGGCACGTGGGCGGTAGAGCACAGAGAGACCGGCGCCTTCATCGGGATGGTCGGCTTCTCCGAGCCGGAGGGCTGGCCCGGCTTTGAGCTCGCCTGGACTCTCGTGCGTCGCTGGTGGGGGTACGGCTACGCCACGGAGGCGGCGCGGGCCGCCTTGGACTATGCCTTTACCGTCTTGAAGAGGGACCGCGTGATCAGCCTCATCTATCCGGAGAATCGCGCCTCAATCCGCGTCGCCGAGCGCCTCGGCGAAAGACTGCAAGGCCGCATCGATCATTTCGGAAGGGAGATGCTGTGCTATGGCATCGACCGGGAAAGCCACGCGGCGCAGATGGCGCAAGAGTCCTTGGTTGTTGGAAGAGCGTAGGCGATATGCGGCAACATCTTTACAACGTGAACAGCGCAACGCTCAGCGCGAGACCGATCAATCCGATTGCAAGAAGCAAGACACATCCCTTTGTCTGATTTGGGTCTTTCAGGGTAAAATCTGAAGGCATATCGTTCACTAATAGGGCACCTACAAGCGCTTCGACTAGCTTGCCATTGTCCTCTGGCCCACACCACCAAACGTTCTGTTTCCAGCCTATACGCACCGGGATGCAAGGTTTATGCAACGCAACATCTAGTTTTGGATCTTGGTCGGAACCCGTCTCAATCAGTTGCTCCCTCCAGGAACCATCTGCATTTCTCGTTATGTAACACCTCAGAGTCGCGATTCTAACTGCCTTGTCTACTCCCGGCACATGCAATGTCAACCATTCGCCACCACGAATCGTACACGAGTCGGCATTTGAGTCAAAGAAGGGCAGTACTGTTGGTCGAGACATCCGGAACTCTAGTCCGGTCGTCTTTGCTTTAACCTCAGCGTCCAGAGAAGCCAATACCGCTTTGAACTTCGCCTCAAGGTCCTTTCTGAGTAATTCCCAAGCGGCTGTTGACTCTAGTGCTGCCTTCTGTCTGGCCTTTAGATCGTCGATGCTCATGATTCACCCCTCCTCCTTTGACGAATTTCTGAGTGCCGGGCCGAGGGTTGCGACATCGAAAATCTCCTTTGGTTGACCGTTCGCGTTATAGAGTAGGACTAAGTAATCTTCAACCTCTTCGGCCTTCGCTGCTGCACCTGTTGCTTTTTTCACGTCAAAGGCGTTTATATAGCGTACAAACTTAGGCATCGTCAGGTCTGTTAGAGCTTGGAACACATACCTCACCTTCCGGTGAGCAGGGAGTGACAGTTGATAAAAAAGAAACCACGTCGCCACGCCACCGAGGAAGCCGCCAATATCGACACCCACAGGCAAAGAGACCTTAATTATCGCTAGTCCGCTTATCGTACCGATAAGCCTTCCCAACATAGAGCATAGAGCTACGAGCAAAACAAGCGCTCCGGTCGCCGAGGTCAGCACCATGCTGTCAGCAAACGTGACGTTTTCCTCGAAGGACTTCCTCGCGGACTCAGGCGCAAGGGAAAGAAGGTGATTCCAGAACGCTACACCGTTGACTCCATATCTCGTCTTGGGGTAGAGTTCATAGGTGGCCATTATGTTGCCAAGCAGGGTTGGCCGCTCGACAGTATATTCCGCCTTTCCTTCACTCTCGACAATCAAATAGTCGGACAAGCCCTCAAAAAGCTTGCTCGACTTGTTCTTCTCCTCCTCCGTCAATTTACGACCCGGAGCATTAAGCGCCATGTAGGCTGCCTCAAGCTTCTTGAGCCTCTTCCTGTTCCACCATTCTGCGCATCTGGTTAGCCGCCTTAACCTGAAACCCTCATAGACTTGAAAGATCGGAACTGTAGCGCTGCTTACCAGTAGCCCGAAGAAGACAGCTTCAGCGAGCAGGACAAGCCCTACCTCTAAACCGTATTGCTTATGAGTCATTGGTACCAGCCAACTCCTAAGGTAGGGGTGGGCGTATGAGGCGGCCACTGCGCCAGGAAGTATAATTCTTCGCAGGAAGTCGCCGTCCAGAACCTCGCTTGCTTCTTTCAAGGACACACCTCCGGCTGCTTTTCTGGCTCACTTGGGAGAGGTATTGCTGGTGGTTCTGGATCGGGCCATTCTGGATCGGGCCATGGAACTGGAACTTTTCCCGGGTGACTCGGTTCCCTCCGTCTCTTGGGCTCACTAAACGAGGGCAAGCTTGGACGTTTTGGTAACTCGCGCTCTACTTCGTACTCATCTTCTTTAGACATTCAGCTCTCCTTTGGTGGATAACCATGGAATCGTCATTAACCCATCAAGCGGAGGATGGCAGTGCCGACCCCTCGGACTCTCGGTATCAAGTAGTTGCGCGCCTGCGTTCAGCCAGCCTTCTGGCGATTCCCTGCTTGTGCGTTCCCGTGGCATGGGCATACCTTCTGCCCATTAACTCCGTTCTCTGCCCGAGCATCTCCATGACATCCCTGGTGCTGCCGCCGGCTTCGAGGATCATCGTGCCCGTAGTGTGGCGCAAGCGGTCTCGGGCTTGACTCCGGTCCCGCTGCAAGCCTCGTCGCAGGCATCTATCAACCTTTGGTACTCATCCCCGGAGATGCCCTTCGAGTCTCTCCGCTCTCGATACGTCGCCAAGCCTGACCTCCCTATGGTATTTGGTGCCGGAGGCGGGACTCGAACCCGCAAACCCTTTCGGGTGGAAGATTTTAAGTCTTCTGCGTCTGCCATTTCGCCACTCCGGCCCGAGGACGATTCTAGCAGCGACGAGCCCTCGCCACCCCCGGCCGCGGCGCCGAGATTGCGGAACTACCTTGGTACCATGGTACAATCCTCAACGAGGAGGAACCGAGCCATGAATCCCGAGGGAGACAAGCTGGTGGTCGAGCGGGTGCAGACCGGAGTCCGGCTGGAGAAGCGCCTGCTCAAGGTACTGAAGGCCCTGGCCGAGCTCTACGACCTGTCGCTGGGAGACCTGCTGGAGGGGATCGTCCTCCACGCCTTCGAGGGCCAGAGCCCCTTCAGCCCGGAGACGCTGCGGCGGATCGCGGAGCTGAAGCGGATCTACGGGCTGGACCTGGACGCCACCGCCAGCCACCGTCTGATCGAAGCGCCGGAGGGGCCACGCTCATGAGCACCATGACGACGGCGGCCATGACCGACGCCGAATTCCTTGCCCGCTTCGAGGACTGTTCGCTCCCCAACGCCGCCTTCCACCACCGGGACCACGTCCGTCTGGCCTGGCTCTACCTGCGCCGCCACTCGCCGCTGGAGGCACTGACGCGCTTTGCCGACGGCCTCCGGCGCTTCGCCACGGCCAACGGCCACCCGGGGCTGTACCACGAGACCATTACCTGGGCCTTCCTGCTGCTCATCCGCGAGCGGATGGAGCGCGGCGGGGCCGCCGCCGGGAGTTGGGAGGAGTTCGCGGCAGCCAACCCGGACCTGCTGGTCTGGAAGCCCTCGGTCCTCGACCGCTACTACCAGCCGGAGACCCTCGGCTCGGAGCTGGCGCGGCGGGTGTTCGTAATGCCGGATCGAGCGCCGGATCGAGCGCCAGTCACCTAGCGGCTCCCCACTCAGCCGGCGAGGGTCACTTCGAGATAGAGAGGGACCTCCCCCTCCAGGAGGGTGGCACCCTGGCTCTTCGCGGGCAGGGTGTCGTCGGCGCAGACGATCCCCGACGCCGCCAGCAGATCTTCGTTCGTCTTGCCGGCAGGCAGGGGTCCGACGGCGTGGCCGTTCGGGAGGAAAACGCGCCCTTGCGTTTTCGTCTGGAGGGCGCGAACGACCGGATAGAAAGGCATGGGGCAGTAGCCCATGAGGTCCTGCGCGACGGGGACGCTGACGGGGATGTACGCCACCAGGTCTTCCCTGGTCATCTTCTCCAGCCCTTTCTCCTTGATGGTGGCATTGTGGCTGGCATGGTGCCCCACTTTGTAGAAGGCGACCCGGCTCAGCAGGTTCTCCATCAGGGTCTGCTTCTCCTCCTCTTTCTCCTTCGGGGCGGGCGGGTTGTCGGGCACCGAGGTGTCGCGGAAGCGCCACGACTGGATCGTGTGCCACGAGAGCCAGTTGCCCACCTGCGCGTCGCCGGGGAACAGCAGCATCTTGTCGGAGCCTGGAATGTCGAAGGCCAGCACGAGGCTGACGTTGTTGGTGTAATCGCCAGCCCGAAGGGCCAGGTTCGCGGCCCCGGCGAGCCAGTCGGCGTCCACGCGCCGCCACGCGCCGTCCTCCCCTTTCTCCTTCGCTTCGCCGTAATGATTCTGGAAGAACGGGGAGGCCATGGCACTGTCCCAGTCGAGGCGGATTTCCGCAGCGAAGGGGCAGAAGCCTTCGTCACTGTCGCGGCTGAGAGTGCCGGCGGCGAGCAGGCCCGAGGCCAGCGCGGGCAGGCTGCGGTCATCGCTCAAGGCGAAGGCGTTCGCGCCGCCGGGTTTGCCCTCGTCCACCTTCATGCCCAGGGAGTCGTAGGAATACATGACACCGTCGGTGCCGTCCACCAGGAGCTCGATGTACTTCTTGCCGTCCGGATTGACGTTGTCCGGCAGCGGCGGGCCGAGGACGTAGCCGTGAAAATCCGTCTCCGGAAGGCGAAACACATCGCCGGGCTCGAAGTAGCGGATCTTATCGGGGGAGCAAAGGCCGCGAGCGAAGGCCATGGCCTCGTCCATGTTCGCGGGGCCTTTGATCTTCCCACCCCCGGCGGCCTCCAGGCTGACGCCGAGGAAATCCCCCTGCGCCCGAAAACCAGGATGGGTATCGAGGATGCCCATCTCGGCCGCCTTCTCCATCGCCTTCTTCGCCGCCTGGTCGAGGATGTTGCGAAAGTCGGCCGTGCCCGCGTGCTCCCCCTTCTGGGCGGTGGTCTCCGTCCAGGGCAGGTAGAGGGCGTCCACGGTGATCGTCTTCCACTCCTGCCAGGCGTCCTGGAAGCCGCTGATGTGATCGAAATGCTGGTGCGTAATGGCGAGGGCGTCGATATGCCCGCCGGTGGCGACCGAGATGTTCTCGACGACTTTCTTGATGCGCACGTCCTTGTCGGGCGTGCTCATCGCGACTCCGCAGTCAATCACCAGATAGCAGGGGTTTTCCGGTTTGTCCTCGCGCGGGAAGGCCAGCAGGAAGCAGTCGCCGAGGCCCTGCCCGTAGAGGCGCATCTTGATCTCCCCCCACTGGGGAAGCAGCCTGCCTTGAGGTTGACCAGGTTGACCAGACATTTTTCGCGCGTCCTTTCGAGCATCAGCCCCGGTGCAGCAGGGCGAAGGGTTCGGTCAGGGCATTCGGAACCGGGACTCCGGCCTTTTTCGCGGCTTTCTCGGCGACCTTCTTTTCGGCCCCCTCCATCCTGCCGCGGCGGCAGGCGCAGGAGGAAGCCCGCATGTCCTCCAGCTCGCTCGCGCGGCCTTTGAACCACTGGGCCCGCACTTCGTCCCGGGTGTACCAGCCCGCGGGCAGGTTGGCGGACGAGTACTCGGCGGCGTCGGGGTTTGCGGCTCCCCCGGCGCGGAGCATGAATTCGCGCTGCCTGGCCTCGCGGGCGGCGCTGTCGGGCCGCTTGTAGATGGCATAGCGAACCCGGTACTCGTTCTGGTCCATGCCGATGATCAGCGTGACGCCGCCACGGAAGGGGGGAAGGTCCGGCGCCTCCACCCCGCCCTGCCCCAGGCTCTCCTCCTTCGCCGAGCTCCGCCGCGCCGACTCCGCCTTTTTCTCGTTCTTGTCGTAGGGCAGGGCATCCCGGCTCTGGAGGATCTCGACCACCATCTCGGTCAGGAACTCGCCCCGGGGGCCGATGCGGCGGGCGGGGCGCAGGTTCGCCACCTGGAACGTGCGCCTGGTGTCGATGCCGCCCAGCAGCTTCCACTTGGCCGCGTTGTCGGGCATTTCATAGCGGATGTAGTTCCAGAGCATCCGTTGGGCCGTCTTGATCTCCTGGAAGACGCCGCCACGGGGCTCACCCGGTTGCCAGTTGAACAGCGCGCGCCGCACGTGGCTGAACCCTTCCGGGAGAGCTGTGGGAACGGAGGAAGGCGACGACCAGCGCAGGCTCTCTTCGGAGAGCGTCCGGACGTCGCGGGGATAGATGCCCCACTTGCGAAAGGCTTCGATGAAGGCGACACGATAGCGGCGGTCGTCGTTCGGCACGAGGTCGGAATCCGCCGTGATCAGGGCGCGGAGGAACTCGCCGAAGGTGATGTCGACCGGCGGCACGTAGTCCATCGCCCGGATGCACATCTTGAGCACGTGGCGAGCGGACTTGGACGCTTCGTTCGCCATGCGATTCACCAGGTCGGGGTGCAGGTCGCCGTCGGGCAGGACGCCCGTCCCACCGGTCGCGATACGCTTCAGGTCCACGACGCGATCCTCGTAAATGCGGAGGTAGGCGTCGAAGACGGCGGCGACGAGGAAGGAGCCTCGCGCATGCGGCTCGTCGACCTCCGCCAGCAGCGACGGATCGGCCTGGAACCGCTTCCACTGATACCGTGTCTCCTCGTCGAATTCGCGGGCGGCATCGGCGATGGTGACGCTCGTTTCGCCGCTCCCGTCCATCTCGCGCTCCTCGCTGAGGTCGCGCCACTCCATCTCCCTTTTCGCGCGGCTCTGCCGGACCACGTAACCCAGGGCGTCGCGCAAAGCCTGATGCCGTCCGGTGGCCTGCCCGAACTGCAGGGCGAGGCGGGTCATCAGCGTTCCGGCGTCGAGGCGCCCCCGCGCTCTGGCGATCTGGTCGCGCAGCAATTCGGGATAGGTGAATCGCTGGAACAAGGCCACGATGTCGGCGAATGCCTCGTGGAAGGCGAACACGTCCGGATTGGTCGGCTCGGTGAAGCGGACGTGCATCCCGTCGAGGATGGCGTGGGTCGTCTCGTGGGCGATGATGTCGTGCGCCAGGCAGGTGAAGACGACGCCGCCGGGGTACTCCGCGCCAGGATCGCCGTCGCCCGCCGGGAAGTAACCGAAGAGGATGGCCCGCTTTTGCGGCGAGTAGTAGGCATTCTGATCGCGCAGGGCGTGGGGATACAGGCGCAGATGCTGGACGAACTGATCGGAGTCGTCCGCTTCGGCCTTTCCCCGCCGGTTCACGACGACGTTCCCGCTGTCGTCCAGCTTGAGGAGCTCGTCGGCGCGATCGTCGTCGCCGCTGCGCCAGTCCCAGGGGCGCAGGGGCGACCAGAAGATCGGGCGGCCCAGCGCCTCCTCGAAATGGGTGATGGTCTTCATCGCGACGGCGTAGACCATCTGCTGATGGAACTGCGGATTGCCCTCGGAGCGGGGCAGGCCGTCCTGAGCCAGCAGGAACGGGTGGTTGAGGTCCACCGGAGCATAGGCACAATCGGAGGCGGGGTCCACGTCCACCACTTCGAGGTAGTCGCCGACCGGCCCCGGCTTCAGGTCGCGCTCGAAGACGACCGGAATGGTGATTTCATTGACCGCGGCGTCAGCGCTACGGGTGGCGAGGCTGGGATCGAAGGCGAAGGCCCGGAGCCTGCGCGTCGGCGGCTGGGCGATGGCGTAGGCGGTCTTCTTCTCTTCGTCCGCGGCGAGTGGCAGGAGATAGGCGGCGGCCAGCTCGGGGTGTTTTTCGCTCCATGCCTTGTGGCCGTGATCCCGCGCCGCCTTCAGCTTGGTGCGCAGGGTGTCCGAGAGCCGGGATTCCTGGCGCAGCAGGTAGCGCCGCACCGCCGCGGCGGACACACTGTCACGCCCTGCCTGCGCGACTTTCGCCAAGGTATTGGAGAGGAGGATGTCCGTCCCGGCGAGCGTCCCGATCTCGGCGCGGTCGGAGTCGTCCACGCCGCCGGCGGTCTTGGGCACGAGGCCCTGTTTGCCGGACAGGAAGCTCTCCAGCCGCTTGCTGCGTTCGCCCTGCGCCACCTCGCCAACGGCGAAGACCGGCCCTTCGGCGGTCAGCGTGGGCAGCGTCAGGATCGTCCACCAACTGCTCACCGGGAAGCTGACGATGCCGTCGGGCTCCCCGGCGAGGATCTTCTTGCGCACCTCCTCCGCCTCGGCGGGGGTGGGCAGAGCCTGCTCCAGCAGCTTGTCCGCCTGCGCGATCCCCGCCCCGAAGCCGCCCTTGCCGCCGCGGATGAACTTCGGACCCGCGTTGGACGACCTCTGGAGGCAGAGACGGAACAGGAATGGCAGCAGCTCCGGCCGGTTGTCGCAATGGTTCTGGATGAGGTTGGCCCGGCCGTGGTAGGACAGCCAGAGCGCGGCGAGGCCGGCGACGTTGGCGGTGGCGAAGGACGTGCCGTTGCCATTCTCCTGATGGTCCACCGGGTTGCCGTGCGGGTCGAAGCTCTTCGAATCGTGCCACACCAGCTCCCCCGGCGCGGTGATGGCGACCGCGGCGCCCAGGCCGGAGAAGCGCCACGGCGCTTCCAGGGCGTTGCTGGCGGCACAGGCGAGGACGCCGGGAATGAGGGCCGGGAAGACGACGGTCGGGGCGTTGTTGCCGGCCGCGGAGACGACGATGATGCCGCGGTCGAGCGCGCGGCGGATGAGGGAATTCAGCAGCCCGGAGCCGACCGGCCCCCCGAGGGACATCGAGATGACGTCCGCCGGTCGGTCGCGGTCCATCGCCTCGACGAAAGCGTCGCAGACGTTCTGGAAGCTCAGGTGGATGACCGAGGACGACACCCGCAGCGGCAGGATCTTCGCCCCGGGCGCGACGCCCCACGGCTCGCCGGCAGGGCTGTCCCCGGTCGCGATGACGCTGGCGGTGCCGGTGCCGTGGCCGGGGAAGTTGCCGAACGACTGGTCCTTCATGGGATCGAAACCGTCGGGCTGATCGCGTTCGACGAAATTCTTGCCAAAGAGCAATGGGTCGCCCGGATGGGGCTCCAGGTGTGGGAGGAGGCGCGCGTGCCGGGTGTACCCGGTGTCCGGGTGGGCCACCAGGACCCCTTCCCCCGGCGACCTGTTCTCGTTCCCGGGCTTCGCCTTCCAGGCGGCCCAGGCGCCGTTCTGTCCGTTCGCGTCGCAGACGCCCATCTTCTCCAGCGACCAGTGCCGATGCTGATCGCTGCTCGCCGCCTTGATCTGCGCCAGGCGGTCATCGCTCACCTTGCCCCACAGCCGGAAGGCCCGCTGGGCGTCGGAGCCGTTCGTCACCGGCAGCCTGGTGAGCAGCAGCGGCTCGGCGCTCTCGACGCCGGGGAGCGTCTTCAGGGCACGGACAGCCTCCCACGCCTCGCCGAGCGCCGGGGAGGCGGCGCTGCTGCCGCGGTACACCCACCACTCGTCCGGCATGGCCCCGGCCGTCCACCCGTAATTCGGGAGCCGGGCCGCGAGCGCCGCCGTCACGGTTGCCTCGTCGGCGCCGGCCTTGAGCTTAACGGCGAAGCCTTCCACGACCGGCATCCCGGTCGCGTCCATCTCCTGCACCGCCTGGGCAAATGTCAGCATCTCAACTTCCTTTCAGGCTCGCTCCGTCCCGACCGCGATGAGGGCCCTCTTCTCTTGGACGGACGCACAGACGCATTTTCCCACGAGATGAAGAAACCTGCAGCGGGTGTTCGTGATGCCGGACCGGGCCGCGCCTCCCGCGAGCCCGTGACGGACTCTCGCTTTAGAACTCGCATTCCTAAGTGGAGTCGGACAACCGCGCAGGCGGTCCGACCCGCCTCGCCCGGGGCATCGGAGCCCCGCGAGCGATTTGGAGGAATGCAGTATGAAAAACACACCCACCACGAAGCCCGGCCAGACCTCTCTCCGCAACCGGCTGAGGACGATGCTGGCGATCTCTCCCCTGCTCCTGGTCCTCGGCACGGGCATGGCGTCGGCCAACGGCAGCGCCTACTTCAACTACACCATCAACTGGCCGCAGACCCCGGACCTGTACTTCTCCGTGGCGGGCGGCCCCGCCAGCACCTGCGGCGACCTGGTGGCGGTCCGCAACGGCGGCGCCCCGCAGACCACCCCCGGCTGGCTGTGCACGGACGCCAGCGGCAACGCCACCAAGGGCCCGTGGAGTTGGGCGAACCAAGCCAACGACGAGACGGCCAGCTCCTACATCCGCTGGCCGGACAACTCCACCACCAACACCGTCTCGCACATCTGGGACAAGACGGCCCCCACCGCGTCCATCAGCTCGTCGGGAACGCCTCCCACCTCCTACTCCGGCACGGGGCACGACACCACCAATGGCGCCTGCTTCAGCGCCAACTGGTCCACGGTCACCTCGACCTTCGAGGACACCAGCACGGGCCTCTACTGGTCGCCCGGCCAGGGCTACTCCGCGCAGCCGCGCTGCCATGCAGTGCCGCCAGGCGGCTGCGTGGGCATTCCCGTCATCAACGGCACGCTCTCCGGCATGCCGAGTTGCAGCGTCACCTGGAGCACCTCTTTTCCCCCGGCCGGTGACCACACTTCTGGCCACAGCTACCTCTGGAAGACCTGCGTCTACGACGGCGGCCAGTACGGCTGTGCCACCCTGAGCTTCACGCCGTAGACCGCCTCGAAAAACCGGGCCGGAGGGGGCGGGGCTCCCTCCGGCCAGCGGTTGATCGAAGGGACATCATACGTGCACAGTATCCTGTACCAACCGAGGTAAGTAAGATGACCACCGACACAATCTCCTAACTTCCGCGCGGGCCAATCTGGCCAAGACCATGGACCGTGTCTGCGACGACCACGATACGGCGAGCCCGTAGGGCTCGGCTCATCCGCGAGGGGATGGAGCGCGCCGGGACCGCCGCCGCGAGCTGGGAAGATTTCGCGGCGGCAACCCTCAGGAGCGGAGCGGATTCTGCCTTCGCAGACCCGTGAACCGTGAAAACCCGCCGTCGCTGGTGCAGAGCGTGAGGTCGTGCTCGATGGCCAGAGCCGCGAGGTGGGCGTCCGGGACGCCGTTCGAATCCGCGCCAACTTCCTGCAGGAGCTTTCCAAGGATCTCGGCATGTCTGGGGGTCGGAGAGGGCGACCAGACGGAGGGAGCCGAGAGCCAACGCTCCACTTGCTCCCATGCCGCAAGGATGGTCACGGGCGACTTGAAGATCCTGTGGTTGCTCACCAGACGAACGAATCCGAGGAGGGCATGCCAGGGCAGTGCCACTGGAGTCCCCTCCCGGAGTCGCTCTTCGAGCCAAGCGAAGGCGGCTGGATGCTGGGGAACATCCTGGACGTAGGCATAGAGGAGGAGGTTGGTATCGACCAGGATCACCTGAAGGCTTCCCCTTCAGCGATCACGAGAGCCTTGGAGACATCATCGAGGTCCTCGACGAGGCAGCCGCCGAGCGCGACGGGAACCGTATGAACGCGGCTCGTCTCCAGCCTCACCAGCCCCTCCCGAAGCGCCCGATGGAGGACCTCCTCAAAGCTGAGAGCCAGTTCCTGACGGAGCCGCTCCACCTTCGTGGTGAGCTCTTCCTCCAAGGTGATGGTCGTCGTCATGGGAAGAGGATAGTGCTTAGCGAACCGTGGCACAACTCCTGAGGCGGAGCAGAGAGGGGCTTGGAGGCGACGAGCGGATTCGAACCGCTGAATAAGGGTTTTGCAGACCCTCGCCTTACCACTTGGCTACGTCGCCCGGGATGGGCAGAGCCGCATTGCGCGGCCCCAAAGAACTTGGCAAAGAACGCGGAAAGGGCGTCCGCAGTCTTAGGAGGTCACAATCTGGAGCGGGAAACGGGATTTGAACCCGCGACCCCAACCTTGGCAAGGTTGTGCTCTACCACTGAGCTATTCCCGCCCAACAGGCTCGCAAAGAATAGTCAGGCGGCACGGGGCTGTCAAGCCGGGCTGGCGGTGGGAGTCGTTCCGATCGCGGCCTCGCTCCTACCAGCGCCGGCGGGCAGGGCCGGGATTGTAGGGGAAGGCGTTCTTGATAAGAGTGTAGCGCCAGCCGCCGCTCTCGCGGTCGAGGCCGAGGACGTCGAAGCGGCAGGGCTGGTTGTGCCAGCCGCGGGAGGCGAGGTACAGGGAGGCCGCCCGGGAAAGGCGGCGCTGCTTCGAGAAGGTCACGGCTTCGATGGCCGGACCGTAGCGGCCGCCGTCCCGGGCCTTGATCTCCAGGAAGCAGAGGGTGGCTCCTTCTCTGGCCACGACGTCGATCTCGCCGCCGTGGTTCACCAGGTTGCGGGCCAGGACCTCGTAGCCGTGGGCCGTCAGCCAGGCCACGGCGTCATCCTCCCCCACCCTGCCCCGCGCCCGGGCGTGAGGCTGCTCTCGGAAGTCAGCGCTCATGGAGATGCCTTCCTTTCGATCCATCCGGATTTGCCGCGCCGCCGCGACGCCCCCTCCCAAGACCCTCATCACCCCGACCCTCTTCTCCCGCCCCCTCGCCACCCCCCTCCCCGGGAGAAGAGGGAGACCAGCGAGACCGCTTCAACCGGGTCCCCCTCTCCCGGGGAGGGGGGTGGCGAGGGGGCGGGAGAGGGGACAGGGGTGAGGGCCCTCGGGCGGGGGAACGGCCCCCCTCTCAGCGCCATCCTATCCTCTCCTCTCGACCCCTCCTGACGCGACAATCCTCTGGACAACACACGGAGGATCTGGTAAGAATAGCGTCCAAAGTCCAGATTGCTACGTTGAGCTTTCCTGCCCGGGCAGGAAGGAAGGAACCAGATTATTATGGGCAGCTCCCGCGTCCGAGCCACGGCCAGACTCGCCTTGACCACCCTCCTCGTCTCGGTCTCCCTGGGAATCGCCTGGGCGGACACTCCGGGGAAGAGGCTGGAGGGCACGCTCGGCATCCGGGAGAGCACAGCCGCCATCGCGGAGCGACAAGCTGCGGCCCCTCCGCCGGGCCCACGGCCCGAGCACGAGCTCGCATACCCCGATCGGAGCGCTCTGCCGCAGAACCCGAATGCCCCTGCGGTGGCGAGCTTCCCGGCGGCCGCGCCAGAGAAGAAGGCCGCGCCTGAGGCGCTGAAGATCCACACAACGGGGGCCGCCTTCGACGGTGCGACGCTCACCGACACCGGGGCCTTCCCTCCCGACTCGATGGGCACGGTCGGGCCGACACAGTTCATCACCTTCGTCAATGGCCGCATCCGCTCGTTCACCAAGGCGGGGGTCGCGGACGGGGTGCTGAACGCCAATCCCGACGTGTTCTTCGCCTCGGTGATGACGCCGGTGACCCCACCGGTCGTCCTCAACTTCACGAGCGATCCGCAGATCCGCTACGACCGGTTCACCGCCCGCTGGTACCTGTCCATCATCGACGTGCCGTGCACGAATGCCACCTGCACGACGACGGCCGTCAACCGCTGGATGGTTGCGGTGAGCGACGCGGCGAGCGCCGGGGTGATCACCGGCAGCACGGTATGGACCTTCTTCCAGTTCCAGACGGACGCGAGTGGCGACTTCTGCGACTACCCCTCCCTGGGCATCGACGTCAATGCGCTCTATGTTGGCTGCAACATCTTCAGCGGCGCCGGCGCCTTCGTCGGCACCAACGGCTACGTGGTGCAGAAGACGTCGGTTCTCGGCGCCGGACCGCTCTTCGTCACCATGTTCGCCAACCTGGTAGCGGGGGGGGCGGGGGCCGGGCCGGAATCGCCGCGCGGTGTCGACAACTTCGACCCGGGCGCGACCGAGGGGTACTTCGTCGGCCCCGACAACGCCACCTTCAGCACGATCATGTTCCGGCGGGTGAGCAATCCGGGATCCCTGACGCCGACGATCTCGGCCAACATCAGCGTCACTGTGCCGACGACGACGCTCTCGGGCACCCAGACCATCCGGTTGGTCCAGCACGCCGGGAACGCCGGCGGCAACAACGGTCTTCTGGACACTCTGGACGATCGCTTCTACCAGGCGATGATTCGCAACGGCCGCCTGTGGGCCGCACACAACTTTACGGTGGGCACCACAGGCGTCGCCAGCACCGCCGCTGCCTCCAGGAACGCGGTGCGCTGGTACGAATTTCAGAACCTCACCACCACGCCGACAGTCGTGCAGTCGGGGACGGTCTTCGACAACGCCGCGACTCGTGCCGCGGCCCGGCAGTACTGGATCCCCTCGGTGGTGGTCACCGGGCAAGGACACGCCGTGCTTGGCGCGACCATGGCCGGCACTCCCGTGGGCGCCACCCCCGTCTACGTGGGCAGGCTTGCGGGAGACGCCCTGAGCACGATGACAGGGCCACCGACGGTGGCCGCCGTGTCGTACGGGACCACGACCGCCAACTACAACCCGCCCTCGGATCCCGGCAGCACCTCGGGCCGGCGCTGGGGTGACTACTCCTTCACCGTCGTCGACCCGCTCGACGACATGACGGTGTGGACGATCCAGGACTACAACCAGGCGTCGAACAGCTATGCGGTGCGCGTCGGCCGCCTTACGGCACCGCCGCCGGCGACCCCGACGTGCTCCGGCTCCCCCATCGCCTTCGCCGGCCCCACCGGCAACGTGGTGATCACCGCCACCTCCAGCGGCGGCTCGGGCTTCTACGATCCGGGCGCCAACCTGGCGCCGCCGGCCCTGCCGTTCAGCCACCTTTCCGCCACGGTCACCAACGCGATCGTCAACAGCGTGACGTTCAACACGCCGACCCAGGTGACGCTGAACATCACGGCGCTCGCCACCGGGCCCCAGAACGTCACCATCGTCAACCCTGACAATCAGAGCGTGACGGCCAACGGGTGCATCAACGTCGCTACTGCGGCGGTCGCGGATCTGGCGATCACGAAGACCGACGGCGTGGCCACGGCGGTGCCCGGAGGGTCGGTGACCTACACCATCACGGCATCGAACGCGACCGCCTTCCCGGCGACCGGCGCCACGGTCGCGGATACCTTCCCGGCGACCCTCATCTGCACCTGGACCTGCGTGGGAGCGGGCGGCGGCACCTGCACGGCCTCAGGCTCCGGCAACGTCAACGACACGGTCAACCTGCCCGCGGGCGCCAGCGTCACCTATACCGCGACCTGCGCCATCTCCGCCGCGGCCACCGGTACGCTGAGCAATACCGCGACGGTGACGATTGCCGGCGATCCGAACGCAGCCAACAACAGCGCGACGGACACCGACACGCTGACGCCCCAGGCCAACCTCGGAATCACCAAGACCGACGGCGTGACCACGGCGACCCCAGGCGGCTCCGTGACCTACACCATCACGGCCTCCAACGCCGGACCCAGCAACGCTCCGGGCTCCTCGGTGGCGGACACCTTCCCCGCCTCGCTCACCTGCACCTGGACGTGCGCCGGCGCGGGCGGCGGCACCTGCACGGCGGCGGGCTCCGGCAACATCGGCGACACGGTCAACCTGCCGAGCGGCGGCAGCGTCACCTACACCGCGAGCTGCACCATCTCGGCCGCGGCCACCGGCACGCTGAGCAACACGGCAACGGTGACGGCGCCAGGCGGAGTCACCGATCCGGCACCAGGGAACAACTCGGCGACCGACAGCGACTCGCTGGCGGCGAGCGCGGACCTGGCGATCACCAAGACCGACGGCGTCACCACGGCGACACCGGGCGGCTCGGTGACCTACACGATCACGGCGTCCAACGCCGGCCCGAGCAACGCCACAGGTGCGACGGTGGCGGACACCTTCCCCGCCTCACTCACCTGCACGTGGACCTGTGCCGGCGCGGGCGGCGGCACTTGCACGGCGTCGGGTTCGGGCAACGTCAACGACACCGTCAACCTGCCGAGCGGCGGCAGCGTCACCTACACCGCGAGCTGCACCATCTCGGCCGCAGCCACCGGCACGCTGAGCAACACGGCAACGGTGACGGCGCCAGGCGGAGTCACCGATCCGACACCAGGGAACAACTCGGCGACCGACAGCGACACGCTGGCGGCGAGCGCGGATCTGGCGGTCACCAAGACCGACGGCGTCACCACGGCGACCCCGGGCGGCTCAGTGACCTACACCATCACGGCGTCCAACTCTGGTCCCAGCAACGCGACCGGCGCCACGGTGGCCGACACCTTCCCCGCCTCACTCACCTGCACCTGGACGTGCGTCGGCGCGGGCGGCGGCACTTGCACCGCCTCGGGCTCGGGCAATATCAACGACACCGTCAACCTGCCCAACGGCGGCAGCGTGACCTACACTGCGAGCTGCACGATCTCCGCCGCGGCCACCGGCACGCTGAGCAATACGGCCACCGTGACGGCACCCGCCGGCGTCACCGATCCGACCCCGGGCAACAACTCCGCGACCGATAGCGATGCTCTCGGAGCGCAGGCGGACCTGGCGATCACCAAGACCGACGGCGTCACCACGGCGACTCCGGGCGGCTCGGTGACCTACACCATCGTCGCCTCCAACGCGGGCCCGAGCAACGCCACGGGTGCCACGGTGGCCGACACGTTCCCCGCCTCGCTGACCTGCACGTGGACCTGCGTCGGCGCGGGCGGTGGCACCTGCACGGCGGCGGGCTCGGGCAACGTCAACGACACCGTCAACCTGCCCAACGGTGGCAGCGTGACCTACACCGCGAGCTGCACGATCTCCGCCGCGGCCACCGGCACGCTGAGCAACACGGCCACCGTGACGGCCCCCGGCAGCGTCACCGATCCGACCCCTGGCAACAACTCCGCGACGGACAGCGAAACGCTGGCGGCGAGCGCGGATCTGGCGATCACCAAGACCGACGGCGTCACCACGGCGACCCCGGGCGGCTCGGTGACCTACACCATCGTGGCCTCCAACTCCGGGCCGAGCAACGCCACGGGTGCCACGGTGGCCGATACCTTCCCGGCTTCGCTGACCTGCACCTGGACCTGCGTCGGAGCAGGCGGTGGCACCTGCACGGCGGCGGGCTCGGGCAACATCAACAACACCGTCAACCTGCCGAGCGGTGGCAGTGTGACCTATACCGCGAGCTGCACGATCTCCGCCGCGGCCACCGGCACGCTGAGCAACACGGCGACCGTGACGGCACCCGCCGGCGTCACTGATCCAACCCCGGGTAACAACTCGGCGACGGACAGCGAAACGCTATCGGCGAGCGCGGATCTGGCGATCACCAAAACCGACGGCGTCACCACGGCGACTCCGGGCGGCTCGGTGACCTACACCATCACGGCTTCCAACGCCGGGCCCAGCAATGCGACCGGTGCCACGGTGGCCGACACCTTCCCGGCTTCGCTGACCTGCACCTGGACGTGCGCCGGCGCGGGCGGCGGCACTTGCACCGCCTCGGGCTTGGGCAACATCAACGACACCGTCAACCTGCCCAACGGCGGCAGCGTCACCTACACCGCGAGTTGCACGATCTCGGCCGCGGCCACCGGCACGCTGAGCAACACGGCGACCGTGACGGCACCTGCCGGAGTCACCGATCCGACCCCCGGCAACAACTCGGCGACCGACAGCGACGGGCTGGGGGCGACCGCAGACCTGGCGATCACCAAGACCGACGGCGTCACCACGGCGACTCCGGGCGGCTCGGTGACCTACACCATCGTGGCCTCCAATGCCGGACCCAGCGATGCGACCGGTGCCACGGTGGCCGACACCTTCCCGGCCTCGCTCACCTGCACCTGGACCTGCGTCGGCGCGGGTGGCGGCACCTGCACCGCCTCGGGCTCCGGCAATATCAACGACACCGTCAACCTGCCCAACGGCGGCAGCGTCACCTACACCGCGAGCTGCACGATCTCGGCCGCGGCCACCGGCACGCTGAGCAATACGGCGACGGTGACGGCACCCGGCAGCGTCACCGATCCGACCCCTGGCAACAACTCCGCGACCGACAGCGACACGCTGGCGGCGAGCGCGGATCTTTCGATCACCAAGACCGACGGCGTCACCACGGCAACCCCGGGTGGCTCGGTGACCTACACCATCACGGCTTCCAACGCCGGGCCCAGCAATGCGACCGGTGCCACGGTGGCCGACACCTTCCCCGCCTCACTGACCTGCACGTGGACCTGTGCCGGCGCGGGCGGTGGCACCTGCACGGCGTCGGGCTCCGGCAACGTCAACGACACCGTCAACCTGCCCAGCGGCGGCAGCGTGACCTACACCGCGAGTTGCACCCTCTCGGCCGCGGCCACAGGCACGCTGAGCAACACGGCGACGGTGACGGCTCCCGCTGGCGTGACCGATCCGACCCCGGGCAACAACAGCGCCACGGACACCGACACGATCTCCGCCGTGCTTGGACCGTCGATCTCGGGCACCAAGACGGTCGTCGGAACCGGGCCCTTCACTGTCGGCGGCACCATCACCTACACGGTGACGCTGACCAACGGCGGTTCTGGAGCTCAGGCCGACAATCCCGGCAACGAATTCACCGACGCCCTGCCGCCGGAGCTGGCGCTGGTCTCCGCCACGGCTTCGAGCGGCACCGCGGCGGCGAACACCGGCACCAACACCGTCACCTGGAACGGCGCGATACCGGCCAGCGGCTCGGTGACGATCACTATTACCGCCACCATCCTGCCCGCCGCTGCCGGCAAGACGGTCTCGAACCAGGGGACCATCGCCTTCGACGGCGACGCCAACGGCACCAACGAGTCGACGGCGCAGACCGATGATCCGGGGGTGGCCGGTGCCGCCGATCCCACTAGCATCCAGGTGGTAGGGGAGCCCGGCGATATCCCGACCCTCTCGCCCTTCGGATTGTTGCTGCTGGCGTTGGTGCTCGCGGGTCTGGCCTTCGTGATGCTGAAGCGCCGCAAGGCCGCTTGACGGGATTGGATGTCAACGTAGGGGGGGCGGCCCCATGGGGCCGCCCCTGAACGCCCCCTTCCCAAGACCCTCATCACCCCGGCCCTCTTCTCCCAGCCTCCCCCCCGTTCGCCGGGATGGGCGGCCCTTTTGCCATCATCTCCGAGAGAGGGGGGAGGTTCGCGAGGTTGATGTCCACGACGTCCTTCCCGATCGTGATCCGCTGGAGGAGGCTCTCGACCACCCGGCGCTTCTCCGGGATGTCCATCGTCTGCCACTTGTCCGCGAGGTCCCGGGTCTGGCTCACGATGTCCTCCTCCATCACGGTCCGGATTTTGAGGAAGTCGATCTCCCCCTGAAGGCGGGCGATCTCTCCTCCTAAGGCGGCGAGACGTTCCTCAAGTGGTCGGTGCTTCTCGCGGAAGCCATCGACCGAGAGGGCGTCCTCCTGGTAGAGGCGGTAGAGCTTGTCGGCCTCCTTCGTGAGCCGCTCCCGTTCCCGGAAGAGCGACCCGAGAAGCTCCTCCCGCCCGGCGAGGACCTCCGCTCCCTGGGCGAGCCAGGCGGCGATGGCCTCCGGCGAGAAGGTGAACTCCCGGAGTTCGTCCCGGAAGAGGTTGTCGAGGTCCACGATCGGGATTTTCATGTGACAGGCCTTGCAGACGTACTTCGGGGTGTTCGAGCGCACGTACATCTTCTCGCCGCAGGCGCAGTATACGTAGCCCGCGAAGACGTAGACGGCCCGCTTCGCGACCGGCTTCCGGGAGGCCCTGCGCTTCAGAAGAAGCGCGTTGCACTCCTCCCAGAGTTCCTCGGAGACGATCGCCGGGCAGGGCACCCAGATCCATTCCGACTCCGGCTTCTGGACCCTCTGGCCCTTCACGAGCTTCGTGTAGCTCGCGCGGCGCAGGCCCTTCGCGGTCGGGTCCACGATGAGCTTCTCCACGGTCGTATCCCGGAAGGGTCTGCCGTTTTGGCCCCGGTGGCCGGCCTTGTTCAGGATCTCTGCCACGGTTTTGAGGCGCCGGTGCTCCTTGAAAAGCTCGTAGATGAGGCGGCGCAGCGGAGCCTCGTCGGGGTTTACTTCGAGGCGCTTCTCAACCCAGCGGTACCCGAGGGGGGCCATGCCGCCCATGGGCTTCCCGAGCCGGGCGCGCACGGGAATCGAGGCCACGACCCGGGAGGCGATCTCCTCGCGCTCCCATTCGGCCATTGCCGCGATCATGGTGTAGAAGAGGCGGCCGTGGGGGGTGGAAGTGTCGATCGACTCCTGTAGGGAGACGAGGTCCGCCCCGTGCTCCCGGAAGTATTCGGAAAACTCCAGAAGCTCCTTCGTGTTCCTCGCGAGCCTCGCGAGCTTCGAGAAGATGAGGCCCGCGATCCGCCCGCGGCGCACGTCGGCCATCATCCGCCTTGCCTCCGGATGCTCCATGACGGACTTGCCGGAGACGCCTTCGAGGCGGTAGACCTCGCGGACCTCCCAGAGGCGGGACTCGGCGTAGCTTCTGCCCCGCATCTCGTGGTGCTGCGGGCTTTCGCCCTGGGCTTGGTCTTCGGTCGAGACCCGAATCCAGATGCCCACGGGCTTTGTCTCGCCCCGCGGATCTTTCGCGCGTTCCATGGGGATTCCTCCTTTGGATTTCTTGAGGGGTTTCTAAAAGGACTCCCGTCATGATGGAGGCGATGCGCGCCCGAGGAAAGGCGGCGCGATCCGCCCCCTTCCGCCCTACGGCTTCTCCTTCTTCCCCATGCGCCGGAGGCTCTTGCCGATGACATCTTTGAGCGCTTGGTAGCGGGCGGCCTCTTCGTCAGGTTCAACCGGGGTGCGGCGGACCCTCACCTTGTATCCGCCGACCACCTTCTCCTTGGTCATGGGCCGCATGGAGAGCATCGTGAAGAGTTCCTCGGGCGAGACGAGATGCACCCGGGCGAAATCGGAGGGCGGGAGCTTGGCCTTCAAGGCGGCCTCGATCTTTTGAAGGCGCGGACGCTTCAAGGCCAGGATCGCGACCTCATGGAAGCCTGCATCGAGGCACTTCAGGGCGTTCCCGACCTCTTGGGCCACGGTGGAGGTGACCGAGATCTCGCAGGCCAAGGAGAAGTCGTCGCTCCTGAGTGCCACATCGACCTTACCCCGACCGCCTGGGATCTCCTCCTCGATTGTGGCGCGGTATCCGTGGGATTCCGCCCAACGCTTCACGAGATCCTGGAGATACTGGTGCTCGGGGCCGCCGCGCCCCAAGGGTGGGACGGGAACTTCCTCTCGCGTTGCTCGCTTCGGAGGCGGAGGCGGCGGCACCACCGTGGGAGGTGTCGGTGGCACGGGTGCGGGCGGGACGGGAACCCGCTCGCGAGGGACTGATGCCGGAGGTTGATCCTCTTTTCGCGGCTCGGGCGACAGCACCGGGAACCGCTCGCGCATGAGATCGAGAAAGAGTTCCCGCCGGGTGGTCGCGTCCTCAGGTGCCACGGCGGCGAGTTCCCGCGTCCGAAGGTTGAAGTCCGCTTCAGACTGTCCCGCGCGGCAGATGGCTTCTCCCACCTTGAGGCGCACGAGATCCTCTGCCGCAAACGACGAGAACCCGCGTTCCAGCTCGCGGGCGTCAGCTTCGCCGACCCGGAAGACGATCCGCGTCCCGGCATTCGCGAGAAGGGCGGAGAGCACCTCAGGGTCCCGTGCCCGAAGCTGGCCGAGTTCCTGGTGCGCGGCGGTCAAGGAGAGGCGGTACTTCCGCGCGCCGGAGAGGAGCGCGGCCATGGAGGGAGTGGCGAAGTGGTGGCACTCGTCCACGTAGAGGGAAAACTGCCGGCGGACTCCCGGGGCGAGATCCTGGCGGGAGAGGGCCGCTTGGTGGAAGGCGGAGACGAGGAGGCTTCCCAGGAGCGCGGCGTTCTCCTCGCCTATCGCGCCCTGCGCGAGCTTCGCAAGGAAAACCCTGCCCCCGTCTACCAACTCCCGGAAGTCGAGGCGATTCTTTCGCTCCGTCACGACCGCCCGGACGAGCTTCGAGCGGAGGAAGGTATCGAGCCTCGTGAGGATTGGTCCTTGGGGAATGCCTTTGAGGAGCGGGAACTGGCGCTCGAAGTAGTAGCGGATATCGGGGTCCTCCACCGTCTTCAGGAACTCGGTGCGGAAGTCGCGCTCCAGAAGGAACTGCCGGAGGTCGAGGAGGGTCCCGCCGGATTCGGATTCCACAAACGCCTGGATCGTGTTCCCTAGGACCGAGGTCATCTGGTCGCCCCAGGAGGTCGAGAGCCGCCGGAAGGCGGCGACGAGATCGGAAGAGAGGATCACCTTCTCGATTTCCGTCCGCGCGTGGAGCATGTTCCAGCCGACCCGGAACGAGGTGTCCGAGGGATCGAAGAGGATGAGATCGTCCTCCCGCTCCTCGGGATAGCGGGCGAGGATCTCGTCTATGAGGTCGCCGTGGGGATCGAGGACGGCGAGGCCCCCGCCCGCCCGTAGATCCTCAAGGATGAGCTGGACGAGGAGCGTGGACTTGCCCGTCCCCGAGGCTCCCACGAGGTGGGTATGCCGGGTGCGGAGGTCGGGCGGGAGGCGGACCGACGTCACCCGGCCCTCGTGGAGGTTCTCTCCCACGAGGAGCCCCGCGCCAAGGATCTCCCGGGGCGCGGCCTTGGTGCGCCGCGTCTCGCGAGCGAGCGCTTCGAGGCGGACGCTCTCTCCGGGGAGGTGCACGAGCCCCGCGAGTTCAGGGGTCGTGAGGAGCATCCCCGAGCGGTGCGAGGTGCGGGAGAGGAGATCCTCTTCGAGGTCTATCTCCTCCTCTTCGGCAAGAGGGGTGAGTTCGTTCGCATGACCCAATAGGTGAAGGGCACTCGTCATGCCCCGGAGGAGGTCCCAGGCCCTTGCCTCGTTTTCCGTCCTCACGCCCATCCGGACGGCGACCGCGAAGAAGGAGTGCATGACCTTCTCCTTGGCGAGCTTCGTGAACTCCGGGTCATCGGTGAAGAAGGGTTGCCCCTGGGGGGTGTGGACCGCCCGCCAGACACTCTCGCCCCAGGCGCATACGGCGGGCGTGAAGAGCACCTGGAAGAGCCCGATCTCCCCCGCGTGGAGCTCGGCCAGAGCGGCGTAGAGGGCGAGCAAGGGATCGGGCCGGAAGTCGCGGAAGGTGCGGAGGGGCAGCATGAACTCCCGGGCCAGGCCGAACTCAAGGCAGACGCACGCCCCTCGGGCGCTCCGCCACGCAGCCCGGAGCGGCTCGGGTGCTTCGCCCACGATCGCCTCGGGGAAGTGGGCTTTGAGGAATCCCGAGACGCGCTCGCGGTCAGGCGTGCCGCAGGCGACCCCTACCCGCACGGATTCCTGGAGGCCCACCACCTCAAAGCTGAGCGGGAATCGTGAGGCGGCGAGCGCGACGAGGAGGTTCTCGGTGACTCCCGAAGAGACGGCGGCTCCCGGCGGCAGGGAGACCACGATCTCCGAGAGCGGGTAGGGCGCCCGGAAGATCTCCGGCTCCGGTTCGAAGACGGTCTCCTCCTCGGGCTCTGATCTCCGGCTTGGATCTCCTTCTCGCTTGAAGAACCACCCGGCGAAGGAGCTGGCCTTCGTTTCGATTTTTCCGTCATCGGATGCCCGGCGTGTGGGGAGGACGTGCCCCAGGAACGACCGGAAGGGTGGCTCAAGGCACACTACCCGGGTGTACGCCTGCCACCCCCGGCCCCGCAGCTCCCAGGCGTAAAAGTTCCGGGTGATCGTGTCGTTATCGGTCACCCTCTCACCGCGCTACTCGGCAAGGCGTCGGATCTCGGGCTTCCGATACTCGGGTGCCAAGGCCCGGAGCCCCTTCGCCTCAAGCGTCCCGTCGATCACTTCGAGGACCGCCGCATGCACCATCTCCCGATACATGGTCCGGGTGTCTTCCTTGTAGAAGGTCTCGGGGTCGAAAAAGTATTCGTAAATCGCACCAATATAGGGGGTATCGCGAATAATGTCTTCCGAAAGGAACCACCCTTCGCGAACTCCCATAACGAGAATCGCCATGGCGGCCAGTCCTAAGAGGAGCGCGAAGAAGCATCCGGTCACGCCGTACTTTTCGAGAACAATGTTGGCGAACGCGAGGAGGAGCAGGAAGGCGAAGCAGCCGAGCGCCTTATACGACTTCTTGGGCTCGGAGAGCCACCAGGAGAAGAAGAACCCGGTGCCGAAAGGCGCCGCGCAGACATCGAAGGCGAGCTTCTTCCGCTCGATCCGCTGGTAGATGCGGAGGGCTGAGAGGACCCCCGACTCGTGGTACTCGACGCGCGAGAAGCGCAGCTCGGGGATCTCCCGCTTTCGGACTGCGGCCTCGACCGCTTCATAGAACTCAAGCGGCGAGGTCTGGAAGTTCTCCACGAGCGTATGCCAGTGGGCAAAGACCGGGGTTGCAAAGGAGCGTGTCCTGCCGGAGAGAAAGGAGAGCATGAGGATCATCCCAAAAGAGACCGTGACAATTGATAGTGCCCGACCAGTAAATCCGAAAACGCAGCTCCCCTAGGTCGCGCGGTTCTCAGCTTCAACTATAGGCTCGCCCGTGTCGGAGTGTGTCGCAGGCCGCGTCGTCACTGGGGACCAGTGCTCCTATACACGATCGAGCCTACCGCAGAGTAGATATATCCTTGGTTGTCAATCGCGAAGGCGCCTACGGTCGGCGTAGTGTCTGCAATCCCGGAGTTGTCCACGCTCCAGGTATTGCCGCCATCATTTGAGACATAGATCCCGTGCGAGAAGGTCCCCACGAACACCTTCCCACCGGCACCGAAGGCGATCCGTTGTACCCCGTCTGACGGCAACCCGCTCGTGAGCTGCTGCCACTGCACCGCGCCCTGATTCATCCGGAAAAGCCCCGCAGGGCCACCCATGAAGAGGTTGCCCCCGGCATCGAGCGCAAGCCAATGGACATCTGAAGTGGGCAGACCGCCATTGACCGCCTGCCATGACGTACCGCCGGCAGGCAGCTTGAAGACACCCGAGGTCCCCGTGCCGGCGAAGGAGTTGCCCGAGGCGTCCTGTACGAAGGCGTTGACGCATGTCGGTAATCCTCCCGCTGTGGGCTGCCAGGTCGACCCCTCATCGAAGGACTGATAGAGACCGCGGCAGTAGCAACTGTCTGCCGCGAAGAGGCCGTTTTGCGTGGCGACGAGCATGATGATGGTCTGGCCCGAGAGACCGCTCGGCTTCCATGTGGCCAGAGTCCGGTCGTACCGGTAAATGCCGTCATGGGCGCCGGCGAAGAGGTTGCCTCCCTTGCTTAGGGCGAGCGAGCCCACGTTCGTTGAAGTGAGACCCAAGTTCAACTGGGTCCATGAAGCGCCCTGGTCGGTAGAGCGGAAGACGCCCAATGCATTGCTATCCTGGCAACTCCGGTTTGTACTCGCGAAGACCTCGCCAAGCGTGGTGGTCACAAGACCCGCGGTAGCAGTCGAGTTGGTGAGGTCCGGCCCGGCGGTCTCCATCCACGCGCTCGGGGGCTGAGGAGGGCCGCTCGTCGTGTTCAGGAAGATAGAGATGCTGTTGCCATCATGGTTCGCGACGACGATATCCAGCCAACCATCACCATCCACGTCTCCCAGGACTAGGCTGATGGGAGTCAGGCCCGTTATGGGCCGCAGCGCAAGCGGTGTCAGTACAATCGTATTTCCCGTGCTCGCGTTGCGGAGGACGGTGAGCGTCCTATCGCTAGGATTCGCTACGACCACATCAGATAGTCCGTCCTTGTCGAGGTCGCCTATCGCGACGGCATCCGGGTTCGTGCCCGTGGGCAGGTCTGTCCGTGAAAGGTTAAATACTCCGGGACTGCTGGAGTTCTGGAAGACTCCCACGCCGCCTATCGCGGCGACTACGACATCCGCGGCATGGTCGTTGTTCAGATCGCCGACCGCAATGCCCCTAATTGGCGCGGCACCTGCCGCAAGCGGCGCCAGTGCGCTGGCCTGTACGTTTCCAGGGCTGCTGTTGTTTTGCAATATGGTAAGGAGCCCTGTATCCGTTATCGGTATGAGAATTTCGGGCCTCGTGTCGCGGTCTATGTCGGCAACTGCAAGATCATTCAGGAAGCCAGTGGCCCCGAAATCCCTACGGTAATCGAAGGCAATGGTGTTCGGGTCGGTCGCGTGATGGAATACCGACACCAGACGTCCACTGTTCGACGTGACGATGAGGTCAGGCTTGCCGTCTCCATCGAAGTCGGCAATAGCGATGCGGTGAGGCGTCGGTGGAGCAGAAAGCGAGAGCGGCACTGAGTCAAACTGCATGAGCCCTGGCGTGCTGGAATTACGGAGGACCGAGATCGTACTGTCACCTGGGTTTGCTGCTACCAGGTCGGGTTTCCCGTCGTTGTTGAGATCACCCGCGGCCATGCCTTCGGGACCTCTGCCGGTCGGAATATCCACCGGTGCGTCGAACTGTGGATGTCCCACTGTCCCCGTGTTTCGGAAGATCGTAAGGTGATCGCCGCTACCGTTGTTGTAGATAGTGACAGCAATATCCCGCCGCCCGTCCCCGTCAAGGTCTGTAACCATGAGACCCAAGGGCTCCGTCCCAGTCTGAAGGTCTACCTTCGGGGCGAAGGAAGTACTGCGCGAGCACTGCGACACGCCGCCTGACACGAAACTCCACCCGCAGAGATTGCCGCTCTCGAAGCCGTCGCTAAAGATCAGATCACCACCGGCGACATCATCACTAGTAATGGTTACCGTTGCACTACTCGGGGTTCCGACGGTGTACTGACTCTGCGGCTGGATAGTAACGACAACCGTCTCATCACTTTCGACGAGGGTATCATCAAGCGGGAACAGGGTCAGGGTACGGGACGTGGAGCCCGCGGGAATGACCACGGTTCCGGCTCCGAGCGTGTGATCGACTCCTACCGTGGCTGTTCCCCCGACAGAATAGGTAACTGGCAACTCTGCGACGGTACTACCGGTGCGCTCAATGAGGAACGTTCCCGTCGTCATCGGGTTTTCGGTCGCCGTTGGGTCTGTCGCCGTAACCGTCACAACTGGCGTCGGTGAACACGAGGCCGTCGTGAACGTCCCGTCGGGGCCATGCGTTGTTCCGTTAGCGTTGGAGGCGACTGCACGGTAGTGATAGGTCGTATTACAAGCAAGACCGGTGAGGACTTCGCCGAGACTCACGCTCCGGTATCCATCGCCCCCATTCCTGAGAGGAGTCTGCGATCCATACCCCGTAGTCGTTCCCCACTCGAAAAATACGACGGCCGCATCGGCGTTGGAAACAATCGATGCGCGAAGGAGCGCCTGTCGCTCCTGGATGTAGCTGGCGGCAATGGCGGTCACCGTAGGAGGCGCAGTACCGGCACCGCAGATATCAAGTGGAATACGCTGCGACATAATTATACTGCGATACCGACCCGAGACAGCGGCGGCTTCAGCCTGCGTCATAAACTTAACGAGGGCCCCCGGACGGATACCATCAATGGACAGCGCGGAGAGCGTGGATGTGCTCGTCGTGCCGCTGGTGAATTCGTCGTCGGACCAATACGTGGTGACTCTTGAGGCTGCGCCGGACGCCGGTGTCCAACTGACGGTCACCGCTCCCTTCCCCGCGGTACAGACCGGTGCACTGATTTGAACTGAAAAAGGTCCTGGCGTAGACGGCTCAGCACAAACTCCAGATGGCACGAACACGCTGATGATGTTCGTCTGGCGGGAGCCTCCGGTGCCGACTGCGTTGAGCATGTACTCGTATTCGGCGCCCGGTACCAAGCCGCTATCGACAAAACTGGTGCCGGTCAGATTGGGATACGGCGTGAGTTGCGCGGCAACGTTGTCGATGCGCGTGAGGGTGTAGGAAGCTGCGCCTCCCACCGCCGTCCAGTGAACCGGCACAGAAGCCGTGCTGCCGCTGCATACGGGCGGGCCTGTCCAGAGCAGCGGCAGATGAGGAAGCTCGCCAGCCCCGACGGGGAGCCTGCACTCATCCGAAAGGATGGGCACCGTGACTGCGTTCGTCTGCACCGGAGACCCGTTAAGCGTACCCTCGACAGAGAAGCTGTATGTTTCACCCGGCACTAGGGAACTGGACACGAGGTTCACCATACCGTCCTGGGACGAATCGACCGTCGCTGCGTATCCGCCGTCCGAACGCCGAACCGTAAAGACGTTGCTCATTCCCGGAGGCGCCGTCCACCACAAGAGGACAGCCGGCCCACTACCGTTGCACCCTTGGCGCCGGAAGTCGAGGAAGAAACCTTGTTGTGTTGCATGCGAGACCGAAACGTGGCCACTACTGCACGAAGATACGGTAGGATTAACGCTGTCTGAAATCATAACGAGAATATAGTAGCCATCAACCGGAAGGGCAGATGTATTCCAGGTATAAGTATTGGCCGAGTCGTCTTCGGAGATATTGCCCACAATCTGGACCGGCGAACTGCAATCAGCGTGTAAGCTGTAGGATAGAGTTATTACAGCATTGTTGTCGGGGTCGGAATCATTCCACGCTATAACAAAAGACTGATCGGCTATAGCACCTCCTGCACCTGGGGACGTTATAGAAATAGTCGGAGAGACATTGGGGGCCGGGCCACAGGAGGCAGTTACAAAGCTCTTGAGCTCTCCGTAAACTCTACCGCCTCCGTTTTCGCCCACAGCTTGAAAGTAATATATTGTCCCGCATTGAAGGCCATTAACTACTGCCGAAACCGGATTCGATGAGGTTCCTGAACCCATAGCTTGCATAGGGGTGCTTGAACGAGCACCCTCGCTTCCCCATTCAAACCAAGAAGTCGTAGTAAATCCGTTGGGATTCACAACACCTGTCAAGCGAGCGGAGCTTGAAGCAATACTGTCGGCCAGGCTCGTGGAGACGGAAGGAGGCTGCGCAGGACACGAACCTGTCTGGAACGAAAGAACCGATCCTCGCACCGATCCATAGGAATTGGTGGCATTTGCTCGGAAGTAATATGTAGTACCACAGGCAAGGCCAAACACACTAAGGCTAGAATTAATACTCTGCTGTCCACCACCGACCTGAAAGTGTTGCGTCTCGGCAGTAGGCGAAGAATTACCGGCCTCTAAATTAAACCAAACAGTAGTATCTGCGCCATTCGGATTCACAGTCAGATTAAGGCGAGCACTAGAAGACGAAAGCTGATCGGCCGCAAGAGTCGAAGTGGCAGGATTGCTTCCTACTGGCGTAGAAACGACACAACTCACATCATCCAACCGAAAAACGGTCGGATTCGAAGCATTGGTAGTTCCGTCAAATATTAGGCGAACGGTTCGCCCTAAAAGGGCACTGCTCAGCTGAAATGGAACGAACGTATAGCTACCGCCAGTATTGTTCTGATTTGAGATCCAGCCATGATCGAGGATGACTGAAAACGTAGATGCATCTACTATCGTAAAATGAAGTAAATCTACGGCAGCCGCACTGGACGGCTCGTTAGTCGTTATGCTTAGCCAAAAGCTGTACTGTCCATTCAATGCATTACTTGGAATAGAGATAGGCTGCGTATAAAGTCGGCCAGTGAGGTTGTTGGTCGGGGTCCCGTCAGATCTGGAAAGATAAGCGTAGCCAGATCCTGAGTGATGGGTAGAAAATCGAGAATCGGCATACCAGTCGCCGATAATGCTCCAGCCTTGGCTACCTTGCTCAAAACCTCCGTTCACAACCAGTTCTTGAGATTGCGTACCTCCACCGCTACAGCTGTTTGTCGAAAAATTTAAAGTTGTCCCTGGAGTTGCGTCGCCAACTGAGTTCTGCGCCCTTGCGCGAAAATAATAAATCGTCCCGCACTGAAGATTACTAAGCGTTATGCTCGCTGGCATTGAGGTTGTCCCGGAGCCAACCTCTTGGTGCACAGTTTGAATTCCAAGGCTTGCGGTACTGCCCCAGTCGAACCAAATAGAAGTCGAGGCCCCGCCCGGATTAACAGTGAGCCCTAAGCTCGCGCTTTTCTGAGTGATGCCAGTTGCAGAAGATGTAGTTACTACTGGTACACTGGAGGGCCCACATGAGGCAGCGACGATATTCGTGCCTGGAACAGTGCATACTCCTCCTCCGCACGCTCCACGAAGTGCCGTAAGATCGCACAAGCCAAGACTAGTCGCTGCGTTGGAAAACCATGTAAGCCCGTCTCTAGAGTTAGTTCCGTATGTTCGTCTGGCGGCATAGTCCGCCGAGCCGCCGATATCTGCCGCCATCCAGTAGCGCCATTCAAAGGGGCCGCCAGTGGAGTCATCTCTGAAAACATAGAATGGCATCGCCAGCGGAGAAGGCAAGGACGGCGGTGTACTTCCAGCTAAAGGAGAGTAGATCCAGGTCGAGGTTACACCTTCAGCATTATTGTAGTTGGCGTATGCGCAGGGGAAAGTCGTGATTTGCCCCAATAGTTTGCACGTATGCAGCTGAGAGCCGCCCCATCGGCCTACTGAATCGTTTCGCTCAATGGGATGAGCGGGCGGGCCATTCGGATTATAGAGTAGATTGAAGGTGTTCTCGCAGTGGTTCCTATCTGGTGTGCTACAAAGCCCTGTCGAACTGCATGCGCACCAAGGCGCGAAAACGCTATACGCTGTCGGTGTCCGGCAATAACTTGCTGACATTGTTTTGGCTATGCGTATTGCGGCGTCTCCAGTGTTAAACCGCCCTATGCCGAGCTGTCGCCCCAAATCATCGCTCACCTCATCAAGCTGCCAGACGCCTATACCCGGATGCCAAAATATGCGGTGGAGAGAAGAGCCGGAGCTTGATTGACCCGCCAGGTATTGATCTACATCGTTGTCTGCTCTACCCAAGGTCATGGGAGATGGAGTCAGCGTGCTATCCTGACCAGCCACTTCCCACCACGTAGGTGAGAGCATATAGGCAATGAGCTTATCTGTCGGAAGAGTTGCGCAGCTATTATAGTTTTGAGCCGCATTTATGATGTCATCGTAAGGTACGCTCCCAAATTTATGAGCGCTTAAAGAATGCGGAGCTAGGAAGAGAAAAATACTGAGCAGTATGCAATCTCTTTTTACTCTCAATTTGATGCACCCCACAAAATGACTCTGGATTTTTCGAGGAAAGAAACGATTGCCGGCGAATCAACACTATAGAAAAAATCATCGAAGTCCCCAGGAGCCAGGGTTACATAGTCCTGTGCCTTTGTCGGGTCTGAAACCAAACGAATTTTTGGTTGATCGACATAGATTACCTTACCATCACTGTTAAGCCATGCGGCAACAATATGGCTATCCTCTGCCGATTCCGTTCCGAGATTTTTTACGCGTCCGTAGAGAGAATATACCGATCCGACACGTCTATCTTCATAGACCGAAAGGGCTAGTGACCGAGCAGGCACATGGGACGTCTTCTCGGTTTCTAGTATCCATTGCACAGCCTTAACGCTTTCACTCTGAATTGGTGCCTCAACTGTGAAAGGGCCGGGCTCTCCAGGCCGCAGGTCTTTAACAGGGTAAACAGCCTCTACAACCTGAAGAACTTCGCCTCTAACTCCGAGCAGTTTTGCGCCGAGGGTAGATATATGCACTGTGTCGCAGGATTGATTCCGGACTAATCCGCTCACCTTCCATGTCTCCTGCGGCCATTCGTACAACGTATTCGAGAGAACCTTGGGATGACCATCTAGTTCCTCCGTGTTATAAAACAGCCCAGAATAGCCAAGAAGCGATTTAAAAGAATCTGGATCTGTTTTTGCGGGAATAGATATGTGAGCAGAACGAGAGATACCCTTCAAGGACATCCCCTCAAGCTCTTCTTGATTATCTTTAGGCAAACTGGGGAGCAGCGCCACCTTTTTTTCAGGAGAACATCCAGCATAGGGAGAATTTAGGCTGATTGCATGAGGCTTTGGTTCTGCATATACAGACCCAATGCCTATCAATAGTATCAAAGACCAGAGGAGGACACTTCCAACACCAGAAGGGCCGAAGCGCAAGCAATCTTGTGGTTTCATAGTCATGATTATGCACTTCAGAACAGGCGGGGTCAAGTAACCTCTGGCGTATTGCCAATTGCAAATATTACTTGCACCGTACTAAACTCCTTCCCAGGTATCTGTTTACCGCCCTACTGCCGCCTCCCTCCAAAGCATTTCTGCCGGCCGGCAGGTCCGCAAGGGCTTGAATCTCGCTTTCTAGCATGGTCTAATCTCCTGTCGACATGCCGACTTATGAGGAACTCCTTCAAGAGAACGCTGAGCTTCGCCGCCGAATCGCGGAGCAAGAGCGCCAGATCGCCAGGCTGAAGCGCCAGGTCGAGGAGTTGAAAAAACTCGTCGAGGAGCTGCGGCGGCGGGGCAAGCGCCAAGCCGCCCCCTTCTCGAAGGGGGAGCCGAGCGACGACCCCAAGCGTCCAGGGCGCAAAGCCGGAGATCAGTACGGCCAGCAAGCGACGCGAGCTTTGCCCAAGCAGGTGGACGAGACAATCGTGGTGGAGTGCCCCTTGTCTTGTGAGCACTGTCAGGGCAAGGTCACTCTGGAGGATGAAGCCTCCCAGTATCATCTGCCGGAGATTCGGCCATTTACGACGCAGTTCATCCTCCAATACGGGAAGTGTTCGCAGTGCGGCCGGGAAGTGGTGGGTCGTCACCCTCGTCAGACCTCGCAGGCCTTCCGGGTGGGCAGCGTGCAACTCGGTCCCGGTGTGCTGGGGTTTGCCGCCTGGCTCAACAAGATCGGAGGCATGAGCTACGGCAAGATGGCCGCGTTGCTCAAAGAACTGGCCGGGCTTGAGGTGTCGCGCTCAGCGCTTTGCCGTGCGCTGCTTCGCCTGGGCAAGAAACTGGAGCCGCTGTATGAGGAGCTGAAGGCGAAGATTCGCAACTCGCCGGTCGTGTCCCGGATGAGACCGGTTGGCGGCAGGGGGGCCACAGCGTGTGGCTGTGGGTCTTCATCAATCGGAACGAGACGGTCTATAGCATCCAGCCGGGTCGTGGCTATGCCGAGGCGTCGGAGATTCTGGGCGAGGGCTACACAGGTGTGCTGGTGGCCGATGGCTGGGTGGTCTATCAGAAATTTGAAGATGCGACGCACCAGACGTGTCTGGCGCACCTCTTGCGCCGTTGTGACGAGATGCTGGAGCAGGCGACAGGGGGTGCGGTGCGATTTCCTCGGGCGGTGAAAGAGATTTTGCAGTCCGCCTTGGAGGTGCGGGACCAGCGAGACGCGGGGAAGATCAGCGGCGAGGCCATGGAGAAGGCCAAGGAGGAGTTGGAGTCGCAGATGGACCGTCGCCTGTCGGGACAGTTCACTAATCCCAGCAACCAGCGTCTGGCTCAGCATTTGATCCGCCACCAGGACCAGTTGTTCTTGTTCTTGGAGCGACAGGATGTGGAGGCGACCAACTGGCCGGCCGAACAAGGGATTCGCCCGGCGGTGATCAACCGCAAGACATCCGGGGGCAATCGGACGGCCGAGGGTTCTCAGGCGCAAGCGGTCTTGATGAGTGTCCTGCGCACATGTCAGCAACATCAACTCAGCGCACTTCGAAGTCTTGTCCCGGCTTCTGCGCAGTTCCCAAGCTCTGAAGCTCGACGCCATACTCCCGTCGCCCCAGCCACCCTAACCGGCCTCATCACGGAGTCACCCGTGGATTTGGGAGCGTCAGCGGTGGCACCCTTGTCAGGCCGCCGACTGACTAGCGCGGGCGTGTGTCCAAAGTAAAACCCTTCCTGAAGGTGCCAGCGGCGGTAAACAGATACCTTCCCAGTTTGTCTGTTTCTCTCCCCATCGTCACCGCGCTAAACCCCCTCCCCACCTCCCCGCATATCATCAACTTCAGATAGATGTGGTAGTTCGGCAGGGACAGGAGATCCTCCGCTCCGAACGTCGGCTCGAACACCCGCGCCACCGTGGGAGCATCCAGGGCCCCCACCCGGAAGGCGATGAAGGTCCCCGCGTTCCCGAAGACGGCATCCCGCACCTCCGGCTCAAGCTGCGAGAGGTACTGATGGGCCAGGATGAGGTTCAACCGGTACTTCCGCAGCTCGGAGAGCATGGTGGCGAGCGTAAGGGTGGCGAAAGTGTGCACTCGTCCAAGTAGAGGTAGAAGTCCCGCGCTCCTCCTGGGGCTTGTCGGCCCGCTCCATGGCGGCAAGGGAGAGGTGGGAGACCAGGAGCACCCCGAGGAGCGCAGTCGGCCCCTCCCCAAGCTTCCCCTTGGCGAGGTTCACCACCAGGATCTTCCCCCCCCGTCCATGACCCGGCGCAGGTCAAAGGAGCTTTGCTCGCCGGTCAGGATCGAGTGGAGCAAGGGATCGGTGAGAACGCCCCGAGCTTGTTGAGGAGGGGCGCCGTCACCACGGCCCGGAACGGTTGCGAGTACCCGGCATACTCCTTATCCCAGAACTCCCGGACCATCTCATTCGTCACCCGCCGTACCATGGCGCTGTGGCTCCGCCGGTCGGCGCGACGGTGAACATGCTCTCGGCTCACTCCGAAGCCGAGAAGATGAAGTGGCTCGGACTGTCTTCCTGAAGCAGTAGCAATCTCCAAGAGGCTCACAGAGTTAAGTCCGGACACAGAGGCTTGGAGTAATCTCGGCGATGCGATCATGGAAAGCCATGGTAATTATAATGAGGCTTTAGCGGCCTTTGATGCGGCCCTACAGACGAATCCGGAATTTGAGGATGCACTCTTCAATCGCGGTCAAGCGCTCAATCACTTGGACCGATATCAGGAGGCACTAGATTCTTTAGATCACGCACTCCGATTAAATCCTGAGGACATCGAAGTGCTGGTCGAGAAGGCATATGCACTGGAGAAGCTTTCAACGACGAGCAGAGGCTTTAGCTGTTATAAGAAACGCACTGAAGCTCTCGCCAAAGGATGCGAAAGCTCTCGACGCCAAGAGGCGGCTGACTTTCCAAGGGTGGTTAGCACAGGCTATAGGATGCCTTCACCTTCCGGCAATGCCGCTCCTGTCCATTGCCGCCGCCGCAAACCCGAGTGCGTCGAATATATTCATGCGGGCATCCTCTGTCGTCCAAGCCTTGCGCTTCCTGGGGAGTCGCTCGGCAAGTGTCGGGAAGATATCTGCGAGCCGGAGGGCCACTTCAAACTTGCTCTTCGCTGGTGCGAAGGCGTCGATGACCGTAAGGCGGGAAATCCGTTCCGCCGAGAGGCCCCGCTTCAGGGCTAGGAGTTCGATCGAGCGGATCTCTGTGCTCGCTCGCTTCCGGCGTCGCGCGCCGGGGACGGCAAGATCCTCGGTTACGAGCAGAGCGGGCTCGTAGCGCGAGAGAAGCTCATCCACCTTGCGAAGCAGACTCCCGCTCCTTGCGGGTACGATCCTCTCGCCCCAATCCACGAGAAATGCAGGAGCTTCGAGGACGGCAAAGGCGAAACCCCTTGAGGTCGGGTCGATGGCGAGAATTGTGTCCGGCATTTCAAGCTGCATGGCGAGCAGCAGAGCTGACTCTCTGCCGTTTCTCTTCCTTCGCTTCGAGTCTCCGCCGCCGCCTTTCGACCTCTTCCGCGATCTCCTCGTACCTGCCGCGGAAGAGCTGGCAGACGGGAACGCCAAGCGCGGCCTCGTAAGCCAACCCGGTTTCGAGGGAAGGCGTGCGGCTCCCAGATTCGTAGCGCGACACCTTCACGCCCGTAGAGGCGCCGAGGAGATAGGCAAGGCTCCCCTGAGTCAGATGCGCGTGGCGGCGATAGCTGCGGAGGTAGTAATTAAGTGGCCGTCCGTGAATGTGTGTCATGGCAGCACAAAGAATAGGCGGCTGGCGGGGGTCGTCGGTAGAGAGAGCGAAACTTTCCGTGAGCGGAAACTTCGGACGAGAAGAAAGACCGGAGAGAAACTCAGAGGGCTTACTCTGCACGCAGCAGAAAGCTCACGATCTGAACCTCAATTACCCCTATATTATACGTTAATGCCGCGTTGGTGTCAAGTTACAGCACAAGAGTTTTGATCGTCGCCCAAAAAGAAAGCCCCAGGATTGTTTCCTAGGGCTGATACGCACGGAGTTGATGTGCGATGGCGAGCGGACTTCAGGCTGCTATGTCAACCGCAACCGGAGCCTAGGCATACGCCTCGCCGACGAGGCTCTGGCGCGGAGCACCCAGGTAGCCCTATGCACTTCCCGCCATGGCCGCTTGCGCTCTCGCGTACTGCTTCGCAGCCCACTCCACCCGCCTTTTGAGCGCCCGATCGGTCGCAAGGAGTTGTTGCGCCTCCTCGCGCTTGACCAAAACTTCCTCGGGTGTGCGGGAAGGCCGCCAGAGCATTTTCTCCAGATCGGGACTCATGTCGCGGCGCCACCTTCGTTTCTGTGCGCCTTGCCACCGCAGCGAATCGACGGTGACATTGGCGGCGACCCGACGCACGTAGGGCAGGCAGTTCAGCTTGTCTTCCGCCCTCGACTGCCACAATCCCAGAAGCACTTCCTGCACCAGGTCTTCGATGCACTCCGGCGAGAGCCGCCGCCCGAATCTCGCGGCGGTTGTGGTGATGCTTCGCCGGATCGCCGCGAGGTGCGCGGAGGTGGGCGCCATGTCGCGCCGCCGTGCCGCTTTTCTCATGCAACGGGTAAACTTCGATCTAGGCTCCTTCACCGGACTTCCTCCTTGAATTGGTTGTACAAAGAGCCGAGGAGGCCCGCTTCTTTTTGCGAGCCCCCGTCTCGGAATGGGCGTACCGTCACTTTCTAGCGTTTGGTTTTGATGCGGAGCTTGCCGTCTCGTCGGGCAAGCCTGAAGGGCAGAACGGGCTCAACTTCAAGAGAGAGGGTGCCGTCTCGGCATGCCGAGCAACGCACCCTGAGAGATGCCGCTACTTGGCCCTCCATCCGCTGGTAAAGCGTGAGACTGAGGCCGCCGTCTCGCCCTCGCAGGCCGCCGGACAGAGTGCTTCGCCTGCCGTCCACATCTCCGGCGACCCAGAAGTTACGGACAATCCTGGGCATACAACTTCTCCTTTTTGTCTGGAATCGGGAGAGGTATTGCGGAGGGGTGGGGCTAGATGAGGCCGGCCAAGACGACGCCGCTCCGGACCGTGGTCGTGCCGCAGACCTCGCACCAGCCTTGCCGCTGGTCGGGCTCGACTTCGGCCGTGTAGAGGCAGCCGGGATTCATGCAAATCCCGGGCACCACGTCATCCAGGGCGTACTCTTCGATGTACTCGCCAACGGTTAAAGCCCACTGGTCGGCCAACTCGTCGAGCTTCGAGAATTCCCGCTTGCGTACGGCAGATTGCATGAGAGTCTCCTTTCTGAAAAGGGTTTTGAAGAAACCGAATTCAGGGTAAGGGTGGGAGCGAAGCGAGAAAAGGCGGCACAGAGTGCCGCCTTGAAGAGGACTCAGATTTGTTTTCTATTGTCTCGCCTGATACGGCGTCACGATCGCCTCACGGCTCGACCGGGGTATACATACCCCGCTACATACAACGTATGTACGGGTCCCGCCCGAGGCGGACGGCCGAAGCCCCATATGGGGCTTCAAGGAACTGGCTCCCCACCGCTGTCGGGCTGCGCCCGACTGGCGTGGTTTCCTGACGGCTATCGGGTCTCGATCTTTCCCTATCGGTCGGCCCTTTGACCAAACCCCGCCAGTCGGGCGCACCGGCCTCGATACTCGGCCTTCCCGACAGCGGTGGGGGGACTACCGGCTCTCGAAGGGCCGACGCTTCGCGTCACTACGGGTAAGGCGTCGAAGCTCTCCGCCTTGTGGGAACGGAAACCACGCGCCACAATGTGGCCGCGTCCACCTCTCTTGCCGCGCCCGCTCGGTCACCACACGCCGCTTTGCGGGCGTACCGCCGGACCTCCAGGCACGGGTTTAGAGCGGTCCTCCCTAGAGGGAGGACACTGGCTCCCCATGGGGAGGGGAAGAGAGGTCGGGCGCCTTTTCCCATGGATCAGACTCCAATCGCCATCGGCACCCGCACGTATTGGGTCTCTGACGAGCCCAAGCTCGTGCTACTTCATCCCGAGGACCGGGCGCAGCACTTGTATGTCGTCGGGAAGACTGGCTTGGGGAAGAGCACCTTGCTCCGGAACCTCATCCTCCAGGACCTCTACGCCGGGCGAGGTGTGGGTCTCCTTGATCCTCATGGAGACCTCGCCCGGGAGGTCCTGGATGCGGTTCCGAAGGGAAGGACGGGCGAAGTCCTCTACTTCAACCCGGGCGACCTCGCGCGCCCCGTGGGCCTGAACCTCCTCCCGAAGGTGCCCCAGGATCAGGCGCACCTTGTGGTCTCTGGCGTCCTCTCCGCTTTTCGCGGGATATGGGGCTCCTCCTGGGGACCGCGGCTCGAATACATCCTGGGGCATGCGCTCGCGGCGCTCTTGGACAGAGGGCTCACGATCCTCGCCTTGCCGAAGCTCCTCTCCGATGACCGCTTCCGGGAGCGCGTCGCGGCGAAGGTCCGGGATCCGGTCGTGCGCGCCTTCTGGCGGGAGGAATATGTCGGATACGAGCGCCGCTTCCGCTTGGAAGCCATCGCGCCTCTCCAGAACAAGATCGGGCGGCTTCTCGGGAACGCCCCCATGCGGAACGTCTTAGGCCAGGCGAAGAGCCGCTTCGATGCGCGCTTCCTCATGGACCGGGAGCGCATCATGATCGCCGATCTCTCGAAAGGCGTGATCGGCGAAGACTCCTCCCGCCTCCTGGGCGCGCTCCTCCTCTCGCAGTTCCAATGGGCGGCGATGCAGCGTGCCGCTTTGCCGGACTCGCCCCGCACCCCCTTCTACCTCTACATCGACGAGTTCCAGAGCTTCGCGACCGATGCCCTCGCCTCCATCCTCGCGGAGGCGAGGAAGTACGGGCTCGGGCTGGTGCTAGCCCATCAGTACCTCGACCAGCTCACCGACGAGATCCGGCAAAGCGTATTCGGCAATGCCGGGAACCTCATCGTCTTCCGGGTCGGCCAAGCCGATGCCCGCCTCCTCGAAGACGAGCTCGGCGGCGACGTGAAGATGGGGAATCTCGTCTCCCTCGGGAAGTACGAGTTCTACGCCCGGCTCCTGGATCAGGGCCGGATGCGGGAGCCCTTCCGGGGACGGACCTTGCCGCCCATCCACGGCACGGCCAGCGGCAGACGGGCGGCAGTCATCCGCCGCTCGCGGGAGCGGTATGGCCGGCCGCGGGAGGAGGTGGAGGGGAAGATCGAGCGGTGGTTAGGCGGCTCGTAGCGCCGCCTAGTCGGAGTTGTAACCGGCCGGTACGCTTGAGTCCGATGCCTCACCCTCAGACCCGCCGTCCGCGCTTCGAGCGCGCCCCGGTGCGCCCGATGATCCTCACGCCCCGCGACCTCGCGATCCTTCGCGCCGTCCACCGCCACCGGCTCCTCAGGTCCACGCATCTCATAGCGCTATTAGATGGGAGCCGGCAGGCGACGCTCCGCCGCCTGCAGCTCCTCTTCCACCACGGCTATCTTGATCGCCCGGCCATGCAGCTTGACTGGTACGCCACGGGCTCCGAACCCTTGGTCTATGCCCTTGGGAACCGCGGCGTGGAGGTCCTCGAGACGGAGGGTGAGGTCAGGCGGGGCATCCGGTGGGACACGAAGAACCGGAACCTCTCCCGGGTCTTCCTTCACCACACGCTTGCGGTCGCCGAGATCATGGTGGCCTTCGAGGTGGATTGCCGGAGCCGCGAGGGGGTGCGATTCATCCCGCCCCAGGAAGTGCTCGCGGGGGCTCCGGGGACGACCCGGCACCTGCGCCTGCCCTTCCGATGGCAGGTCGAGGTCCGCGTCGAGGGTAAACCCTACCGCCTCGGGGTTGAGCCGGATCGGGTCTTCGGCCTCCGCTTCGCGGATGCACCGGAGAGCAGGAAGGTTGCGTACTTCTTCCTCGAAGCTGACCGGGGCACCATGCCGGTCGCCCGGAGAGGGCTCGGACAGACCTCCTTTCGTCGCAAGCTCCTCGCCTACCAGGCAACGTGGCGGCGGGGGCTCCACAAGACGCACTTCGGCATCCCGAACTTCCGGGTCCTCACCATCACGACGAGCAGGGAGCGGGTGGAGCACCTCGTGGCCGCTTGTCTGTCGCTCTCAGGAGGGGGTTCAGGGCTCTTCCTCTTTACAGACGAGGAGAGCCTTAGGTGCGGAAGCATCTTCGCGTGCGATTGGGTGAATGGTCGAGGCGCATGGCACTCTTGCATCTCAGCCTCAGAACACTATAAACTGCCGCTTAGCAATATTGTATGACCGGATTTGCATTACTCTTACTGCTCGGCACGCAATGGAGGTGACATATGACATCTCAGACATTTGGTACAGTGACCAAAGTATTTGTTGCTGGTTCTGAGGATGTCAGAGAAGCAGTCGGCACAATCTTATTGTGGTCATCATCAGACCTCGCCGACGATCCTGAAGCCCGAATTGAAGTTACAGAGGAGCCCTCAAAGGCCGATACAGTACTTCTAGTTCACGCCGTAGACCGCGCTCTTTCCGAGGAACTCCGTCGTCGCCTGGTCTGGGCACGGCAAGCCGGCGTGACCTCGGCAATCGTGTTTCTTGACAAATGTGATGAAGTGCCAGAGGAGCAGAAAGGTTTACTTGACTTTTTTGAATGGGAGATAAGAGAGTTGCTTGCCAGCTTGCGTTTCCCAGCAAAACTTGTGCCATTTCTTCGTGGCTTCATTCCCCGAAAAATCGAGAAGCAGCTGATCGACAGATCGGTTATAGAGCTTATCTCTATCTTGGAGGCCCAACCATCTCGACTCCGGGAGGAATCGTTGGACCCCTTCGAGATGTCCATTGATAGCTTCCTAAAATCGACTGGGAGGCGAGCCCAAATTGCTGGTAGGGTTAAGCAAGGTACCCTATCAGTTGGGAAGCGGCTTGAGATTGCTGGAGCTGACAGTGTTGAAGCTGTCGTTGTTGCTGGTATAAACTTGGAGGGAAGCCCTTCTGAAAGAGTCTATCCCGGAGATGTCGTCAGCCTAGATCTAAAAGGCATTAGCCAGACTGATTTAACCGAAGGGAGTTTGGTATGGACTCCAGGATATCGGCTGCTAGGTGGGAGCGCTAAGGATCTAGAGAGAGGGCGATTAACAAAGAGTGGGCAGGTAATCATAAGCGGCGCGAGACAGAAGCGCAACTTTCAAAAGGTGGCAACATCCGAGCCGTCGGCCTTTGAAGCAGGGCATGGATACTTCATAGTCCCGGTTTTTTACGCCACAGATCGTCTTCGCTCGAAAGGCAGCTCATCCTCAAAAGTCACATTCGGGCCCCGTCGGGGAAGCGGAGAGCTTAGTTATGGCATTGCCCAAGTTTCCATACCGGAAAGTCGGATAAAGGGAGATCTGCCCAGGCCTAAGCGCTGGCAGTTTTGGGTTTCTGAAGACCCTGCGAAGCATGTCACGATTCTAATGAGTAAGGTGCTCGAAGAAACCGTGTTCACCTTGACCCTGGGTAATGCCGTAAATGAGTCACCAACCTCAGACATTCTAGTCTTTATTCACGGCTTTAACGTCACCTTTGACGAAGCTGTGCGACGAGCCGGACAAGTGGCATTTGATCTAGATTTTAATGGTCCTACTCTTCTCTTTAGCTGGCCCTCTGAGGGATCTATACCTTTCTACCCTGTTGACAGGAATAACATTGACTGGAGCTATCCTCACCTGTGCAACTTTATTCAACTAATACTAGCCGCGGTCGGTTCTAAGAGTGTACACGTCGTTTCACATAGCATGGGAGGGGACCTGTTGAGCCGCTGCCTTAGGGAACTCGTTCAGGTGACAACAACCATGATTCTTAAGCAGGTGGTCTTTGCGGCCCCGGATATAGACAGAGACATCTTTGTTGCTCTGGTGCCGAAATTTCGCTTCCTGGCTGAAAGACTCACTCTCTATGGCTCTGAAAATGATCTCGCGTTAAAAGCATCTAGATTTTTGCAGCGCTATCCTCGAGCAGGAGGAGGCGGGGAGGAGATGGCGGTGGTCGAAGGTGTGGATTCGATAGATTCCTCTGCCGCAGATACAAGTTTCCTAGCTCATTCTTATTACGGTGATCGACGCTCAGTCTTGGAGGACATCTTTTGGCTTTTGACTAAGGGATTTGGGCCAGACGATCGGTATGGTCTTGACGCTCGCGAACGGCATGGCCTCCGCTATTGGGTATATCAGCCATGAGATAGATCTCGCGGCACTTCACCGCATCTCAAGCGAAGGTTGCCCGCGGCGTTCACGGCCTCCTCCGACACCGACGCCCGCGCCGTCAAGGCGGCAACATCTCCATTCTTGATGCACTTCGTTCGTCGAGTACGCTCAAGTCAAGCCGAAGCCCAACCCTGAGTCCACTTTAGTCGGTATTTTCAACTAAAGACGCTAATCTCTGTATGCTGACTGCGAGATACTCCCGTTGGGGTATGAGTTCGGAAAGCCAAACTTTAGGTCCACCGTAAAGACTTCTTGCCCTTTGTCGGTGCCTAGTCTTACGGCGAGGAGCTTGGTAAGCTGAGAGAGAAGCACATCCAAGGTTCGAGACATACCTTCTCTTGCCCTACCGTCAAGGCGGTCCCGGCGGGCGGTTCGAGGTCTGTCTCGTTCTGGTCCACCGTAAAGATTTCTTGGCCGCTTGGCCACGAGCTGCACCTCGGGGAGCGGCGTGAAATCAACATTTTTTCCTGCCGCAAGCCAGTTCGAGGTGAACTTCGCGAGCAATTCACGCTTTTCGTCGATCGTACCCGATTGGTATAGCGTATGCGCGGAATCCAGCCGTTCGAGGAAATCGGCAAGCTTTTGCGGACCCGTCATCCCGGAGTCATCGAGGTTGGCAATCTGCTCTTCAAGAGTCCGCTTCTCGGAAAGGAGTGCTGCTTGGCGCTCCTCGAAAAGCTCACGGTCAAGCAGCCCATCAATCAGCGCGTCCGTGAGCCGAGCGCGCCTTGCGGCGATCTGGCTGAGCTTCAAATCGAGCGCCTTGCGATACTCCGCTCTCTCGTCCTTCCAATTCGCTTTCATGCCTTCAATCTTCTCGCGGATATAGGCGCGCTCTTCAGCGTCCAGCTCGCAGGCGAGGAAGAGAGGACTGACCTTCCCATCGGCGGTCTCCTCTTTCAGATTCGTCGTGGGGCAGCTCGGGGAGTGACAGCGGTAGTAGATGAAGCCCTTCTGAGTCTCGCCGATCAGGGAGTAGCCGCAGCTCTTGCAGCGCACGGTGCGGCGCAGGAGGAAGTCATGCCGCGCCGGCCGCGCCGAGAGCTTGCCGTCGAGGACCGCCTGCACGCGATCGAAGAGCGACTTCTTGAGCAAGTGATCGTGGGCGCCTTCGTAGGTCTCCTTGCGGCGCTTCACCCGGATGAGTCCGACGTAGAAGGGATTGCGGAGCATGGTCGCGAGACCGTTCAAGGAGACCTCGCCGCCCCGCCGGTTCTTGAGTCCTGATCCCTGCACTTCCGCTAGGAGCGTGCGTAGGTTGTACTGGCCGGTGGCATACAGCGCGAAGGCGCGGCGCACCAAGGGACCCTTCACCGGATCAATGGCCTTGGGCTTGCCGGCCCCGCAGTCCAGGTAACCCACCGGGGCCGGCAAGGGCAGGATGCCTTGCTTCAGGCGTCCGTTGATTCCTTTGAGCGCCTCCTCCCGAAGATTGCGGATGTAGTCGGCGGCGACGACCGCCTGAAGGTCGGCGGAGAGCCGGCCGCCGCGGTTCGTGAGATCAAGTCCTTCGTTTGCGAAGTACAGCTCGATAAGGCCCTTGTCCACCAACTCCGTAAGGTCTACCCAATCCCGGCCGTTCCTGACACCCCGGTCGATCTTGTGGATCACGACGCCTGCCGCGGCGCGCTTGCGAAGAAGCCGGAGCATCTCGTTCCAGATCGGACGGCCGGTCTTAGCCGCCGTCTCCCGTTCCTCGAACCAACGCTCGATAGTAAGCCCCCGCTGTGCTGCGAAGCGCTCAATAGAGGCGCGCTGCTCTTGGAGCGAAACGCCCTCCCCCTGCCGGGCCGTGGAGACCCGGATGTAGCCGTAAAACGTCTTGTTCATGTGTGTTCGGTTTGCTTTGGGGAATCGACCTTTCCCGTCATGGTAGGACGGGGAAGCTCACTCGTCAAAGCAAGGAAGCGGTCATAGGCCGCCGGATCGTTTGTGATCCGCTCGTACATGCGTAGGATAAGCGCGGCATAGCCCGCATACCAGGCGTCGAGCGCCGCGTACTCGGCATCGCTCAGTCCTGGGAAGAGCGTCTTTAACCGCGCGGGTGCGGGCGTGGTTTCTGTCATGCGAAGGAGCGTACTTCCCGCCCGCGGCGCACAAAAGGCGCCGGTGCGAGCGTGCTTCGCCATCTTCTCCACACTTTTGAAAACTTAGCCAAGGCGGCAAGTTTTGCCGTCTTTTGCGCTGCCATGAGCACGGATAGCCTGAGTCCCACTCATGACCAAGACGTGTCCGAAGTCCCGCTATGCAATACGTCTCGCCGACATACGCGCCGGCCCTGCCAGGGTTCTTGAAGGTTGCTACGCATCACTAACCCAACTTCAAAACCCCTATGCAACAAACTCCCACTCACCCGCCTCGCATCTTCGCCTTGGACCCCACGACCAAAGGCTTTGGCTACGCCGTCCTCGAACTGCCGTTTCGCCTCGTCGACTGGGGCCTTGCCCATGTCTCCGGCGAGAAGGAATCCGGCGCCGTCACCCGATTTGAGGCGCTTCTCGATCAGTTCCGGCCGGATGCAGTGATCCTTGAAGACTCCGCGGCCCCCGGCTCGCGCCGCCGCCCCAGGGTGCGCAAGCTCTTGGGAAAGCTGGTAGAGACCGCCCGCGAGCGCGGCATCGAGGTACAGGCCCTCCCGCGGCTCGCCGTCATCGAGTGCTTCTCTTCGCCGGACGAGCGCGCCACGAAATACTCGATCACCAAGCGCCTCGCCGAGACCTTCCCGGAACTCGCCGAGAAAGTGCCGCAGCGCCGCAAGGTCTGGCAGAGCGAGGATGAGCGCATCGCGACCTTCGACGCCCTGGCCTTGGCGGTGACCTACGCGATGAAGTAGCGCAGTCCCGCCGAAAAAGTATGAGTCACGCAAGGCGGCACTTCGTGCCGCCTTTTGCGTCGCTCTTCCGGCCGTTACCCTGACCGCAGAACCTCAAAACTGAGAAGAAAGGAGGATGCGATGTCACAGGGCTTCGTGTCGTTTGTGGAGGTGAAGCAGGCGGTCACAATGGAAGCGGTTCTCACGCGCTACGGATTCTTCGAGAACCTCTCTCGGAAGGGCAAGAATCTCGCAGGGCTTTGCCCCTTCTGCAAGGGGAGGTCAGTGCGGCAGTTCCAAGTGAATCCCGTAAAGAACGCCTGGTATTGCTTCGGCTGCAAGGCTGGCGGGAACATTCTGGATTTCGTCGCGAAGCACGAAGGGGTGAGCGTACGCACCGCGGCCTTGAAGCTCAACTCCTGGTTCGAGCTGGGGCTCGCGGAAGAGGCGGAGAGACCCTCGGCACCCTCCGCCCCCGCCGAGACGCCAAAGGTCGCTGAGGAGCCACCGCTCGCCACCGAGGAGACCTTGCCCGCCGAAAACCCGCCCCTCACCTTCACCCTCAAAACCCTTGACCCGAACCACGCGGAGCTTGCGGCTCTAGGAATCGGGACAGAGACCATCGAGCGCTTCGGCGCAGGGTACTGCGCGAAGGGACTCATGAAGGGCCGGCTCGCGATCCCGATCCACAGCAGCCGCGGGGAACTCTTGGCCTACGCCGGTCTCGCGGTCGGGGAGGGCGAGACTCCCCGGTATCTTTTCCCGCCGAAATTCCATCCGGCGCTCGAAGTCTTCAACCTGCACCGCCTCATGGAGGTCCCCGAGGAGACGGGGCCGCTTCATCTTGCGCCCGAGATCGAGGGGGTCCTCCGGCTTGCCGAAGAGGGAGTCGCCTCCGCGCTCGGCCTTTTCGACGGGTCGCTCTCCCCGAAGCAGGAAGAGGCGCTCGTGGGCGCCCTTTCTCTCTACGAGGGCTTCCTCCTCGTGGGCGAGGAGTTCCATGACCGCACCGTCGCCCGGCTTGCGCGCTACGCGACGGTACGGTGGGTTTCGGATCTCTCCCCGCAGCCGGCAACGGGTATTTCCGCCTAGCGCGGATCACCTCAGAAGGAGTTCCTATTGCACCGGAGAATCACGGTGACCTCATATTTCGATACGAGGGTAAGCGTCCCCATGATCCGCCTGCGCGGCCGGTGGCTCCTCAATGCCGGGTTCCGCGAAGGCGATGTCCTGCGGATCGAGGTCGGGAAAGGACGCCTCATCCTCACCCGGCCCGGAGATCCGCTTCCTACCCGCATCCTCCTTCCGGAGGAGCGCTGATTCCATAGCCCCACGGCGACACCACCGCCCGGGGCTTTTTTCTTGTCCGGCTTCCTCAGACTACGAAGTCCAGCCCTCCCGGGCGAGCACTTCACGCGGGCAGATGGGGCGTGTGGCGCTCGCAGAGAGTCAAGCGAGGCCGGCCATCCAGGGGTGGTCCGATCGACCTGCGCAGCTCTTTCCAGCGAGGGAATGGAGTGGGACGGAACCCGGGCTAGTCTTCGATCCCGAGATAGGCCCGGAGCGCCCGCCGGATGATCTCGGCCTTGGAGCACCGCTCCTTCTTCGCGCGCTTCCCGAGCGCTTCCGCCTCGTCCTCGTGGAGGTAGCTCACCTCACGGACGAGGTTCGTGCCGGCGAAGCGCTTCCGCTCGCCCGAGATCTTCTTCCCGTCGCTCATGGCGAGAGAGGATACCCCATGCCCTATCCTGAATCCAGGCTAGACACAGCATGGGCATAGGTCGTAGAATCCGTCCCGCAGGAGGAGCGAATGTCGCTCCTCGATCACAAGGAAGCGGCCCCGACAGAGGCGGTCACCTGCTGCCGGAGCCTAGCCAAGCATGAAGGAGCTAACTCCATGCCTGACCGCGACGAGTCTATCCCACCCCCTCCCCCTTCTTCCCCATCGTCCGATTCCGCCGTCTCGCCGCCAATCATTCGGCCCGAAGAGTGGGAGGAGGAGCCCGCTTTTCGGGAGACGTTTCTCCTGTACTTCACGGACCCCGTAGCGAACGCCACTCTCCGGAGCTTCGGCCGGCTCCTCCATGAGTTGGTCCTGGAGTTCTGGCGCATGTGGCCCCCGCATCCCGAGGGGATCTTCCCGGCGGAGTGCCGGGCCGTGGTCGCCGACCTGCGGCACCTCCAGGGAGCGCTCCAGGAGTGGACTAGTCCGGCGACCGCCCCGGAGCATCCCTACGAGGTCCGTCTCGCCGGTATCGGTGCCGAGGTGGCCGAGGCGCTCGGCGAACTCGCCGATCGGCTGGAGCGTGGCTTGGATGAGGGGCGGAGGAAGCCCTAAATGTCCCGTATTCCTACGCCCCTCACCTGGAAGCGCCGCAACTTCGCCGTCTTCGAGCCCAAGGGGCTTACCGACCGGCTCTATGCGGTCGCCGTCTCTGGCATCGTCTCCGGCCCCTTCGCCATCTACCGCCTGCCCGAGAGCGGGCGGTTCCACCTCATCCACCTGCCCTCCCAGGAGAAGATCGTGAGCCTCGACATGCAGGGCGCCTGCAAGTACGCGGCGGAGCAGTATGCCGCCTGTGACGTGAACTGGTGGACCTGCATCCCGGAGGAGGTCGTGGGACCGGACCTCCAGGAGATGCGGAACCTCCACGCCCGCCTGAAGCCGGATTCCTGGATCGCGAGCGACTGGAGGAAGAGGAGAGACACGAACGAAAAGACGCTCATGCTCCCCGCATAGCCTGCCCGAGCCCGGTCCAGGGACCACCCCTGGCCGGGCAGCCTTCTAAGAAGAGCCTGCAAAGAAAAAGAGCCACCCTCGGGTGGCTCATAATGTTTAGAAAAGCATGAAGTTTGCCTCAGCCGGCGAGGAACTCCTCAACCGCCTCCGGACTTGACGCTTCCGTGAATGCCCGTATGGCACCAAGCGACCCGGCCTCCTCCCTGGGATCGTAGCCCAAGAAGGCGACCACCTTCGACATGAAGCGGGCCTGAACCCTCGTGTGGTTTCTCTCCCAGTTGAGGAGGGTCGCACCCGAGACGCCCAGCTCGCGGGCAACCTGATCCTGGAAGAGGCCCCGGAGGAGACGCGCCTTCCGCAGGTGGTCGCCGAGGGTACGAAGCTCGCACGGACACCCCCGAGGGGGCGGCATCGGGGCAGTTAGGCGCAGGTGGTAAAAGGGCAACTCGTCCCCCGGGAGAAGAGGGAGGGGTTAGTCTGAAGAAAATAAGGGAGGGGCTGTTTTAGCCCTCTCTCTCCCGGCGGCCGGGGGGGAGGCTGGGAGAGAGAGGGTTGGGAGAGTGAGGGTCCGCCCCGAAGGGGCGCTGGCAACGGGCTGGTCGGGCAATCTCGACTTCACTTCCGCTTCCAGCGCGTCCCCTGCGGCGTGTCTTCGAGGGCGATCCCCCGCGCCGCCAGCTCGCCGCGGATGCGGTCGGAGGCGGCGAAGTCGCGACGCTGGCGGGCGTCGTTGCGCTCCTTGATCAGCCGCTCGATCTCCGCCGAGTCGTCCTCCCCGGCTCCGGTGTCCCAGGCCATGGCGTCGAGCACACCCAGGACGCGGTCGACGTCCGCCAGGGTGTCCACCACCCGCGGCTTGTCCCCCTGGCCGATCCGCCCCTCCTCGATGGCCACGTTCACCTCCTTGACGAAGGCGAAAACGGCGGCGAGAGCCACGGCCACGTTCAGGTCGTCCGCGAGGCCGGCGGCGAAGTCGCGGCGCAGGCGGTCGGCGGCCTCGGCGAGGTGCGGGTCGGGGGCGCCCTTCTCCTCGGCGTGCAGGAGGCGGAAGCGCATCTCGTCCACCCGGCGCAGGGCCCCGGCCGCGCCGTCCAGCGACTCGAAGGTGAAGTTGAGCTTCTGCCGGTAATGGACGGAGAGAAAGAGGTAGCGCAGCGCCCGCGCCGAGAGCCCCCGCGCCAGGAGGTCCGGCAGTGTGTATTGGTTGCCCAGCGACTTGGACATCTTCTGGCCGTCCACCAGCAGGTGCTCGGAGTGCAGCCAGGTGCGGACGAACGGCTTGCCCGTCGCGCTCTCGCTCTGCGCGATCTCGTTCTCGTGGTGGGGGAAGATCAGGTCCACCCCGCCGCAGTGGAGATCGAAGGTTTCGCCCAGGATCTCCATGCTCATGGCCGAGCACTCGACGTGCCAGCCGGGCCGGCCGGACCCCCAGGGGGAGTCCCACGCGGGCTCGCCGGGCTTGACGGCCTTCCACAGCACGAAGTCGCGGACGTCCTCCTTGCCGTATTCATCGGCGGCCACCCGCTCGCCACGCCGGGCCTGGTCGAGGTCGAAGCCGGAGAGGCGGCCGTAGTCCGGGTCCTTGGCGATGCTGAAGAAGACGGAGCCGTCGCTGACGTAGGCGTAGCCCTTCGCCACCAGCGTCTCGATCAGCCGGATCATCGGCGGGATGTGCTCGGTGGCCTTGGGGAAGTGCTCCACCCGCTCGACGTGGAGGGTCTCCAGGTCGCGCAGGAAGGTGCGGATGAAGGGTTCGGTGTATTCGGCGAGCGAGACGCCGGCCTGGTGGGCACCCTGGATGGTCTTGTCGTCCACGTCGGTCAGGTTCATCGCCTGGACGACCCTGTACCCGAGATGGCGCAGGCTGCGCCGCAGCAGGTCCTGGAAGGCGAAGGTGCGGAGGTTGCCAATGTGGACCTCGTTGTAGACCGTGGGGCCGCAGGTATAGATGCGGGCCTCGCCAGGGACCTGGGAGCGGAAGGGTTCGAGCTTGCGCCCGAGGGTATTGAACAGCACGAGCTCGGTCGTCATGTCTCTCGTTCGCTGGAAGTCGTGGATCGGGGCTTAGCGGGTGACCTGCACGGAGCCGGCCAGCCAGGAGGTGCCGCTCAGGGTCTGGCCGGTGGAAGCGAAGGCCGAGTTGCGGGCGTAGGTGAAGCTCCCCTGGCCGGCGGCGGTGGCGGTGAATTCGAGGGTCAGCACGACGCCGGAGCCGGTGGCGCCAGGGACGGCCCCGAGATGGCTGCCGCCCACCACCAGGGTGCCGGGGGTGGAGACGACCGCCTGGACGGAGCCGGAGCTCCCCAGCAGGGGGCCGGCCGTGGCGCGCGAGAACTGGAGCAGGGCGCTCGGATAGGAGAGGTCGAACGCCACGCCGTAAAGGTCGGTGACCTGGTTCGCCCGCACCTCGAGCACCAGCGTCGTGGCCGTGGTGGCGGCGCCGCTCGCCAGGAAGATGGCGTTGACCCCCGGCGTCCCCTGGCCGGTGAAGACGATGCTCGCAGGCGTCGGGGTCGGGGTGGGAGTCGGCGTGGGCGCGGTGGGCCCCCCACCACCGCCACCGCCGCCGCAGGCCAGGGCGAGGAGCGCCAGGGCGGCGAGGACCGCCAGGGCGCCTTTCCTCAAGCGCGCACCTGCAGCTCGTCCGCCAGCTTCTTGAGCTGGCGGCGGGCCCGCTCGCGCCGCAGGCCGCGCAGGTGGTCGGTGAACAGGATGCCATCGAGGTGGTCGATCTCGTGGGATATGGCGCGGGCGTAATACCCCTCGGCCCGCAGCTCGAAAGGATGGGCTTCGAGATCCTGGGCCCGCACGGTGACGAAGAGCGGACGCTCCACCTTGTCGCTGATGCCGGGCAGCGACAGGCAACCCTCCACCTCGGACTCCAGGCCGCCCGAGTGCTCGACCACCTCGGGGTTGACCAGCACCCGGACCTGCGAGGGGTCCTCCCCCACCGAGACGTCGACTACCGCGAGCCGCAGCTCGACTCCCACCTGGGGGGCCGCGAGGCCCACTCCGGGGGCGGCGTGCATGGTCTCCACCATGTCCGCCGCGAGCTTCTTCAGACGGGCGTCGAACTCCGTCACCGGGCGGCAGTTCACCCGCAGGACGGGGTCGGGATAGATGCGAATGGCAAGTATGGCCATCAGGAACCGCCCCGCAGACGCCGCACCGTGGCCGCGATGTCGCGGTCGTTGTGCTGCTCGCGCAGCGTCTCGAGGAAACCGCGGGGATCGGGGTTGCCCATCAGGGCCTGCTCCAGCCCCGCGCGGGTGAGCTTCAACGCCACCAGAGGCTCGGTAACCCGGTAGTCGGCAGGCCAAGTGCCCCGCTCCAGGAAAACCGCCTCGCCCAGGACGTCGCCCGAGGTGAAGCTGCGAACCAGGATGTTGCGCCCCCCCTCCACTACGGCAGCGTCGACGACACCCGTGACGATCAACAACAGGAAGGCTTCCGGGCTTCCTTCCCGGGCCAGCTCGACGCGCGCGTCGAGGCGCACCAGCTCCATGGTGGAGAACAGGCGCTTGAGCTGCTCGCCGGGCAGGTGCTGCACCAGGCTGCCGGCGGCGAGGTAGCTCCACAGCCGCCGCAGCTCCAGCATCGAAGTGCCGGCCTCCACGCCGCCGGCCTTCTGGAGGCCCTCCAGGGCGAGGGTGCGCACGTGCTCCATGTCCTTGTCGCGCTGGAACTTCTCGACCTTCGCGCGCAGCGACGGGTCGAGCGGGGCGAGCTTCATGGCCCGCGAGAGCAGGGCGATCCCCTTGTCGTAGAAGCCGTCCTGGGCGTATTCTTCGGCTACGAACCCGTACTCGTCCACGGCCCTCTCGAACTGCCGGAGCTCGGTATAGACCTCCGCCAGCTTCAGATGCGAGTGAAGATCGTTGGGATTCTCCTTCAGCCGCGACCGCAGACGCTCCCCGGCCTCGTCGTACCGCTCGAGCACGATGAGGTCGTCGATGCTGTGCTCCTGGAGCTCCGGCTGCTTCTTGCCGCCGCCGAACCACTTGATCGCCACGCTGCTACCCCCTGAACGGAAACCGGGCCGGGGCGCACCCTTAGCCCGGGGGACGCCCGTGACGCCTGAGGTGGACACCACCGCCTGCCGAGTGCGGCCCATTATAGCCAGGAGGGGCCTCCCTGTGTGGGCGCTCTTCTCCAAGGAGAAACCGCCGCGGAGCGGCCATGCCGGGCCTCCCGGCAGCAGAATTTGAGCCCTGGAATGGAAGTTGCTCTTCTAACGTGCGAGGCAAGTCCTCCGACCCAGGAGAATAAACGTCATGAAGACCGTCAGCAAGACCGTCTCATTCACTCTGTCGCTCGTCGCAGGGCTGCTTTTGGCCCTGGCGGCGCCCGCCGCCGCCGTCGCGGGAAGCTCGGGAAGTTATGGCTATCTGCGCGTCGTCGAGGGCGCGGCCGCGTTGACGCCGGCCGATGGCGAGCGCGCCAGCGCCGAGATCAACCAGCCGGTGCTGGCCGGAGACCACCTCTGGGTGCCCGCGCACGGGCACATCGAGATCGTCCTCGCCGACCACAACCTGCTGCGCGTCGACGGCGGCAGCGAGCTCGTGCTGGAGCGTCAGGCCGGCGAGACCGACCGCGACGACCAGGCCACGGTGATCCGGCTGCTCGAGGGCAACGTCCAGCTCGCCGTGACCCAGGACTCCCTGGGCGACCAGTTGCCGCGCATCGACACGCCCAACTCCACGATCTACGTCCAGAACTACGGCATCTTCCGCATCACCGCCGAGCGGGACGGCTTCAGTCAGGTGGTCGTCCGCCGCGGCACCGCCCAGGTGGTCACCGACCACGGCCAGCAGACCGTACGCGCCGACGAGCAGGCGGTAGTCGACGACGGCGGCAACGACCGCAATGGCCGCGAGGCCGGCATCGACGTCCAGGAGGCGGGGGGCGCCGACTCGCTGGAGCGCTGGGCGCGCCGCCTCGACGACGAGGCCGCCGCGGCGGAGCGGCTGGCCGACAACGGGGTGGATGAAACCCTGCAGTACCAGTCGGCGTCGCTCGCCAGCTACGGCTCGTGGATCGACGTCGAGGGCACGCGCTACTGGCGCCCGCGGGTCGAGGCCGGCTGGCGCCCCTACTGGCACGGTCGCTGGGCCTATACCCCGGCCGGCCTGACCTGGATCCCCCAGGAGCCCTGGGGCTGGGTGCCCTCCCACTATGGGAGCTGGAACTACCTGGACGGCTACGGCTGGGCATGGCAGCCCGGCTACGTCTGGTCGCCGGCCTGGGTCTACTGGTACTGGGGCCCGAGCTACGTCGGCTGGTGTCCGACCGGCTTCTACACCAGCTTCTACGGCCCCCGCTTCAGCGTCGGCTTCCGCTCGGGCGTCTACGGCTGGGCCGGCGGTGACTGGGACCTCTTCGACTGGGATTTCTTAGACCGCTGGAGCTTCGTGGGCACCGGCTATTTCCGGGACGGCTACCGAGACGGCCACCACCATGGCTATTGGGACGGCCACCGCGACGTGCAACGCTACGCCGTGCCCATCGACCACGTGCACCACGGCCGCGGCTTGGAGCGGGGCGTCATCACGACGGATACCAGACCATTGGGCCCCAACACCTGGCAGAACCACGGTTCGGTGCTCAACGCCCTCAACGTCCGCCCCAATGGCCCGAACGGCAGGGATCGCAATGGCCATGAGATCGGCAATGGCCGCGAGATCCCGGACGTGACGCCGTTCATCGCCCGCAAGCCGCAACTGCCCACCGACGTCGTACGACGGGTGGCGGTCGATCGTCCGGGCCCCGCGCTCGACGGCACGCCCCTCAAGCCGGGCACCCTTGGCCGCCCGAGCCGTGAAGCCCACGGCGCGGGGAACGGCCGCGCCGGCGACAGGCCGGGACGCGTGGTGATCGGCGAAGGTAATACTCGCGACACTCGCGACAACCACGACAATCCCGGCCGCCCGGCGGACAACGGCCGCACCGGCACCTTGAGCCGGCCCGGACGGCCGGCCCCGAGCGCCGACGGCGGCGCGCCCAAGCCCGACCGGCCCGATCGGGGTGATCGCGCCGATCGTACCGAACGTACCGGCAAGCCGGGACGGTCCAACGAACCCGGCTCCACCTGGAGCCGCCCCGGACGGCCCGCTCCCAGCACCGATGGCGGCGCCCCCCAGCCGCGCACCGGCTCCGACGACAGGCCGGGACGCTCGGTGGAGACTGGCCGGCCGGCCCGGCCCGAGCGGCCGGCGAACGAGGACAGGCCCGCGCGGCGCCCCGAGTCCGACGGCGACGCGTCCCGGCCGGAGCGGAGCAATCCCCCTGCGGAGAGGCCGCAGCCGCCGGCCGAGAGGCCCCAGCCGCAAGCCGAGCGGCCCCAGCCGCAGCCACAGCCGGAACGGCCGCAGCCGCAGGCCGATCGCCCCCAGCCCCCCGCGGACAGGAGGCCGCCGAGCCGGGAGCAGTGGCGCTCCGAGTATCAGAACCGGCCGGACGTCTACGTTCGCCCCGAGCCCGGCCGCTCGCAGCGTCCGGACCGCTATCAGCAGCCGGAGCGGCCCAGCCAGCCCGAGCCGGTCTACCAGCCCCGGATGACGCGGCCGGAGCCCCGGCCCGACCGCGGCTCCTACTCCGCGCCGCAACGCTCAGAGTCCCGGCCGGCGCCGCAGGCGCGTCCGTCCTCGCCCCAGCCCCAGCGGTCCCAAGGCGAGAGCAGCCGGCCACAGCATGAGTCCAAGCCGAAGGAGCACGGCGGGTAGGGCTCGCTCTCCGATCCTCTCTCCCTCGGCCGGCGGAAATTCCGCCGGCCGTTCCATTTCGCGGCTACAATTCCCCCCGCTCATGCGTGCAACCTTCCTGTTCCGCGTCCTCTTCATCCTCTACTGCGTCGAGGCGGGGACGTTCCTCGTCCTGGCCCCATGGAGCCCGATCTGGGATCGGACCCTCATCCAGATCCACGCCGAGGCGTTGCGGCTCCTCTGCCTCCATCCCCTGCTGCGCGCCAGCGTCACGGGCTTCGGGCTCATCCACCTGATCTGGGGGGCCCACGATCTGGACGAGCTGATCTTCCGGCGGAGGGTGCGTGCCCCCGACGTTTAGCCTGCTGGCCATCAGCGACCGCCGATCCTCCGACATGACGGACTGGCTACGGGCCCTGGGCACGGCGGGGATCGGCGCCGTCCAGATCCGCGAGAAGGATCTGGAAGATGGGGCTCTCTACGACCTCGCCCGCCGCGCCCGGGAGACGCTGCCGCCAGCGACCCGGGTACTGGTGAACGGCCGTCTCGACGTCGCCCTGGCGGCCGGGGCTGATGGCGCCCACCTGCCGGCGGACGGCCTGCCCGCCGCCCCGCTGCGAGCCCGTTTCGGGCCGGACGTCCTGCTCGGCCGCTCCACCCACTCCCTGGCAGAGGTGGAGCGGGCGCGCGACGAGGGGGTGGACTACGTGGCCTTCGGCCCTGTCTACGCCACGCCCGGCAAGGGGGAGCCGGTGGGCCTCGGGGCGCTCGCCGGCGCGGCCGCCCTGGGCGTTCCCGTCTATGCCCTGGGAGGGGTTACACTAGAGCGGTTCGCAGAGCTGGCCGCGGCGGGTGCGGCGGGAGTGGCGGCCATCCGGCTGTTCCAGCACAAGATCGATCTGGACAGGGTGGCGAGCGCTGCCCGAGAGCACTTCTGCCGTGGATTGATCCCGTAAGTCGAGGAGGAGCATCGTGGAAGCCGACGTCCAATCCCGCTTCGAGGGCCACCTGCGCAAGCTGCGCTACCTCTTGGTCTCCGTCGGCGTGATCGTCCTCGACCAGTGGTCCAAGTGGCTGGTGGAGCTCCACCTTCCCCACCACATGGCGGAGACGGTGATCCCCGGCTTTATCAATCTGACCCACGTGCGCAACACCGGCGTGGCCTTCGGCCTCTTCGCCTCAGACGGCGGCAGCGGCTGGCTGCTCACCGTCCTCGGCCTGGGGGCCCTGGCCGCCGTGGCGCTCTACTTCTGGTTCGCCCCGTCCCGCGACCGCTGGCTGCTGGTGGCCCTGGCCCTGGTGGTGGGGGGCGCGGTGGGCAACCTCATCGACCGGGTGACCAGCGGCGCCGTCACCGACTTCATCGACGTCTACGTGGGCATCCACCACTGGCCCTCGTTCAACGTCGCCGACAGCGCCATCTCGATCGGCATCGTGCTGATGGCCATCGACAGCTTCCGGCCGCACCACCGGGAGGTCCCCGCCCCGGCCGCGGCCGAATGACCGGCTGGACCGTCCCCCCCGAAGCCGCCGGCGAGCGCCTCGACCGCCACGTGGCGGCCCGCCTCGATATCCCCCGCAACCAGGTGCAGCATTGGATCGAGGACGGTCTCGTCCAGCTCAATGGCCGCGCGGCCAAGCCCTCGGCCGCCCTGGCCGCCGGCGACCGGGTGGAGTGCGCGCCGCCGGAGCCGAAAGAAGAGAGGGTGCTCCCCGAGGCCGGCGAGCTCAACATCCTCTATGAGGATTCCGCCCTGGTGGTGATCGACAAGCCGGCGGGGCTCACCGTCCACCCCGGCGCCGGCCGGTCGACCGGCACCCTGGCCCATCGGCTGCTCGACCGTTACCCCGAGATGGCCGGCGTGGGCGGTCCGGGCCGGCCGGGGATCGTCCACCGGCTGGACCAGGGGACGAGCGGCGTTCTGGTGGTGGCCCGCACGGCCGGCGCCTACGCCCGCCTCGCCCGCGCCTTCGCCGCCCGTGAGGTGACCAAGCGCTACCTGGGGATCGCCTACGGCGCGCCTTCCCCGGCAACAGGGACTATAGAGGCTCCCATCGGCCGCCACCCCCAGCGGCGCGTCGAGATGACCGTGCGCCCTGGCGGCCGGCCGTCGAAGACCGGATATCGCACCGTCGCCGCCCAGGCCGGGATCTCCCTGCTGGAGATGGATCTGGCGACCGGCCGCACACACCAGATCCGCGTCCACCTCAAGCACCTCGGACACCCGCTGGTGGGAGATCCCGTCTACGGCGAGGCGCGCTGGAAGGGGCTGCCGCGGCCGGTCCAGGCGCAGTTGCGAGACTTTCCCCGCCCCGCCCTCCACGCCTGGCGGCTGGCCTTCAAACACCCAAGTACCGGCGAGCCCCTGAGCTTCGAGGCGCCGGTGCCGGAGGATTTTGGGGAGTTGTGGCAGGCGGTGACGGGCGAGGCCGCACTGCCAACGGCATAGGAAATCAAAAGACTTCAGGGACTGCAGGGACAGCAGGGGCGAAGAGCCCTTGGCATCCTTGGAGTCCCTGTTGTCCCTGCAGTCCCCGCTCTGTGGGAGATCTACGGCCCCGCCAACTCGGGCGCTCCGCGTTGGAGCAGCCCCTGATCCCCCCTCATCTCGACCCGGCCCTTGAAGAAGGCGCCCTCGGAGATGACGACCCGGGGGGCGGAGATGTTCCCCTCGACGCTGCCCGTGGCCAGGACCTCCACCCGGTCCGTGGCCTCGATGGACCCCACCACCCGGCCGCCCACCCGCACGACCGGCGCCGAGATAGGCCCCTCAACGACCCCGTCCGCCCCCACGACCACGGGTGCCTCCACCCGCAGCTCGCCCACGACCTCCCCTTCCACCACCACCTCGGTGGCGCCGCTGACCTCGCCGTGCAGGCGGGTGCCCGCCGCGATGTGGGTGAGCCGGCGCTGCGGGGCAGAGTCGGAAGCTCCGACGGAGCCGGCCAGATCTGCGGACGGGGTCTCGCGACGGAAGATCGACATGGTCCGGAGGAGAAAGGGAAGCTTTGGAGCGGGCAACGGGACTCGAACCCGCGACATCAAGCTTGGGAAGCTTGCACTCTACCAACTGAGTTATGCCCGCTCGATGGTCGAGCAGGAGGGAATCTAGCCGAGCGCCGCAGCGCGGTCAAGGGGTTGCCCCGGTTGGGGCCAGCTCCGACCTTGCCAATCCCGCATAGCGCTATATACTTTGTCCATGCACGGATCTGGCCGCAGCCGCGATGGTGTTGATCGCATCGAGTCCCTCTACTTCTTCCCAGATCAGCGGGTGACCGAGGACGAGGTCCATCATCTTCTGCGCCAGGGGACCCGCGAGCAGCGCGCCTGGGTCATCTCCCATCTCCTCCGCTACGCTCAGTGGGACGACATCTGGACCTACGTCAGCCGCGACGAGGTGCGGGAGATCTTCCCCGAGCTCGATCTGCCCGAGACCCTGCGCCAGGCCTGGGGCCGGATGCTGAAGATCGAAGCGCCCGTCGGCTAGCCGGCGGGCACGAACGTCACCTCGAACAGCTTCGGCCACAGCTTGCCGGTGATGAGGAAGAGCTTGCGCTGCGGGTCCCAGGCGATGCCGTTGAGGACGTCCGTCTTCTGCCGCTCTTCAGGGGTGAGCAGGCCCGAGGCATCGATCACCGCCGACACCCGCCCATCCTTGGGATCGATGCGCAGGATCTCGTCGGTCTGCCAGACGTTGGCGTAGACCAGGCCGTCCACGCACTCCAGCTCGTTGAGGTTCGCCACCTGCTCGCCCATGCGGTCAGCGCGGGTGACCGTCACCTCGCCCAGGAAGGCGAAGGTCTTGGGATCGCGGAAGGTCAGCTTGTCGGAGCCGTCGGTCATCACCAGCCGCCTGCCGTCCCAGCACAGCCCCCAGCCCTCGCCCTCGTAGCGCAGCTCCCCTGCGGGCGCGAAGCCGGCGAGCTGATACACCAGGGCCTTCTGCTCCTTCCAGGTGAGCTGGATCAGGCGGTCGTCCACCAGCGCCAGCCCCTCGGCGAAATACTGGGAGGGGACGTCCGCCTTGCGTTTCACCGTGCCCGTGATCGGGTCCACCTCCCGCACGCTGGAGGAGCCGTAGAGGCCCGTGCTCTCGTAGAGCGAGCCGGCGTGGACGAGCAGGCCCTGGGTGAACGCCGTCGGATCGTGAGGGCGCGTGGCGAGGACCTTCACCTTGAGCCGCTCGGGCTGGTTGGGTGCCGAGGCCATGGCGGCTGCCGGCTGGGCCGAGCGAGGGGCGGGAGGAGCGCCGTGGCGCACAGACCAGGCGAGGACGGCGGCGGCGAGGAGGGCGGCCATGACGGCAAGGATTATAAGAGGCTGCGAACCTTTTACCCGCCCCACGAGCATCCTCCCAGATCCTCAGGCAGGGACTCCGCGCCGCCGATGGGCTGGCCGGGAGGCGGCGGGGGCGGCTCGGGGCGCTTGCCGGTCTCGTCCTGCCGGCGGTCGAGGTAGCGGCCGATCTCGCCGGCCAGGAAGGTCCGCTGCGCCGCCTCGGCGGAGGCGCCGGCGCCCGCGGTGCCGAGCTTGCGGCCGAGTGAGCGCAATTCGCTCTCCACCCGCGAGCGGACTCCGGGTGCGGCCTGGGGATCGCTGGCGAGGCCGATCAGCCGCCGCACCACCACCCACTGCACGGAGCGGCGGATCTCGGCCAGCCGCGGCGTCTTCGGAGGCGCGCCGCCGAAGGCCTTGTTTTCCAGGCCCTTGATCACCTCCTCCAGGCCCGGCAGCGCGGGATCGCGGCGGTGGAAGTCCACCAGGCGGGCCGTCCGCTCCGGCCGCAGCAGCAGACGCACGGCCATGTCCGAGGCCGTGGCCGCCGCCGACAGGGGGTCGAAGGCGGGCGAGGTGAGCCCCTTGAACATCTCTTCGTTGGGACGATATTCGGCGGGCCGGGGGAGCAGCAGGCCGATGACCGGCTCCGGGAGGTCCAGGGCCTCCGGCGACAGGACCTCCAGGACGGCCGCCAGGGCCCGGCGCTGGGCCTCCGCATCCACCGGCTTCGACGACGGCTGGCCGTCGCCCCGCACCGCGTAGGTGTACCGCAGCCCCCCCACCACCTTGGAGGCGGCCTCCAGCTCGTAGCGGTGATGGAAGTAGACGGGCACCAGCACCTCCTGCAGCAGGGCGAGAGGCTGGCCCGGGGCGATGTTGTGCTCGCCGAAATGAGAGAGGGCGATGCGGCGCACGGCGAGCGCGTGCTTCAGCCCCTCGGCCGCGTCGGCGCCGTTGTCCCAGAGATGGGCGAGCGGGCTCGCCGAGCCCTCGGGGCGGGCGTCCTGGTCCGTCAGGTAGACCAGGCCGCGGGCGAGGCCATCGCGCACGATGGCATCCAGGGCCTGCGCCTCATCCGTTCCGGGAGAAAACTGGCTGTAGCCGTAGCGGATGGCCTGGACGTCCCAGGCCCCCACACCCACGGCGTAGACCTTGGAGAAATCGAGCCTGCCGTCCGCCGTGATCCCCACCAGGGGCGCCGGGTAGTCCATCACCGAGGCGCGGCCGTAGGTCGAGGCGGCAAAGTTGTGGGAGAGCCCCAGGCTGTGTCCCACCTCGTGGGCGCCGAGCTGGCGGATGCGGGCGAGCGCGAGTTGGACCGGGTCGTCCGGCGCCCCCGTGCCGGTCTTGTCCGCGCCCTCCAGCCCCTCGAAGATCAACCGGTCCTGCCGCACGCGCAGCGAGCCCAGGGTGACGTGCCCCTTGAGGATCTCCCCAGTGCGCGGATCGATCACGCCGCCGCCGTAGGACCAGCCGCGGGTCGAGCGGTGGACCCACTGCACGACGTTGTAGCGGACGTCGAGCGGATGGGCGTCTTTCGGCAGCACCTTGACCTCGAAGGCGTCGATGAAGCCGGCCTTGTCGAAGGCCTCCTTCCACCAGCTCACACCCTCGATCAGGGCGCTACGCACCGGCTCGGGAGCGGCGTTGTCCACGTAGTAGACGAGGGGCTTCTTCACCCGCGAGCGGGCCGCCGTGGGGTCCACCTTTTCCAGCCGGTGGCGCGACAGCCAGCGGGTCTCGAGAGGCTCGGCGAGGGGCGCCGCGTAGTTCATGAATTCGACGCCGAAGTAGCCGGCGCGCGGGTCGAAGCGCCGCGGCTGGTAGCCGTCGTCCGGCAGGTGCACCAGCGAGTGGTGCTGCACCAGGGTGACGCTCCCCGCGTTGGGGACGGTCTCGCGCACCAGCGGCCCCGGCTCGGCCGACTGGTAGGTCAGCAGCACCTCGAACTCCAGGTTCTCGGGGAAGGCCAGGCAGTCTTCGAGGTCGATGGCGCTGCGCTTGTCGTCGAGCGACCAGCTCCCCTGGCTGGCCATCTTCATACGCGCCGCGATGTCGTGAGCGTCGCGCACCAGGAAGGAGGTGAAGTCCACCAGGACCCGGCCGTCGGGCTCCAGGGCCGCGATCTCGCCACCCCAGAGGACCGAGGTGGCGAAGGACTCGCGCACCGCCTGCCGCTCGGCGGGATCCTCGGTGAGGGCGCGGAATTTGAGATTGGGCTGCTCCAGGAGCACGCGCCCGCCCACCCGGCGCAGGGTGACAATCCGGGTGTCGCCGAGCTGACCGCGATCGAGGCCCACCGGGTTGGAGCCCAGCCCCGTGACCAGTCCCTCCTGATAGATATAGCTGGCCACCTCGCCCCGCGGTCCCTTGGCCGGCGGCACCTCCAGCCAGATCTTCCCCTTCTGCCGGTCGGCGTAGAAGGTGAGGAGCCCCTCCCGCTTCTCCAGGCTGGCGGTCAGCTTGGCGATCCCGGGCAATGCCTTGGGAGCCGGCGCCTCGGCCGCCGCAGGCTTGTCCTCCCCCTGGGAAGGCGCGGCGGCGAGAGGAAGGGCGCAGAGGAGGACGGCGGCGAAGGGCTTCAGAAGAGCTGGATTCATGGTTTCCCCGGAAAAAGAAGAGATGCCGAAGGCGGGGGGAGTTTATCGCGGCGACCCGGCTCTGGGAACAGGCCGCCGCGCACCCTTCTTTCTTAGAAGAGATCTCTGTCTCCCTTCGCGAGGAGGTCCGCCATGCATCGCTGGAATCGTTCCCTTCTGAGCGTGATCCTGGCCCTGGCCGTCAGCTCCCTGGCCTTGGCAAAACCTCTCCCCCCGGCCGATTTCGATCGCCTCTACCAGCAGTTGGACAGCAATGTCTACCGCACGCGAGCCGCGGCGCAGGCCCAGTTGGAGCGGCAGGCCCGCATGCCGGGCGGATTGACAGCCCAGCAGGTGGGCATCCTGCAACGCGCCGCGTTCGATCCCACCTTCGCGCCGAGCCTCGAGGTGCAGCGCCGGACGCAGCGGATCTTTGCCGTCTTCAGCGAGAACTTCCCCTCGGTGGCCCAGATCGTCTCCAGCCTCCAGGTTCAGGTGAACGTCCGGACTGGGGATTTCACTCTCGGGGCGGCCCGGGGGCGCTACAACCCGATGGTCGCGGCGGACCGCAACGACGCCCTGGTACTGCAGAAACACTGGCTGGCGCTGGAACGGGCGCTCTCCCTGGGCAACGTGAACGACGCGATCACGGCGTACGACGGTCTGAACACCTTCGTCCGGGGGCTGGGCAACGCCGGCCTCCAACGCCTCAACGTACAGATCAACGGCCGCAACTTCACTCTCGACGACTGGGGAACCGTCATCATCAATACCGACAATGCGTTCAGGAACCTCCCCAACGATCTGCGCCAGGGAGGGGCCAACCCGGCACCGCCGCCGCGGCCCGCCATTCCCGTCAAGGCGCCGGGAGCCGTGAACGTGGGCCGGACGGTCGGGCTGACCGTCGCCGGGGTGGCTGCCCTCGGGAGCCTCGACCTGGTGTTCGAAGACCCGCTGAGCCCGCCGTCCTTCCTCCCTCCTGAGCTGCTGAGCACCGGCGAAGTCTTTTCCGTCGTAGCCGACAGCAGCCTGCGCGTCGCGGGACCGACCCACGTCCGCATCGAGTTCGACCCCGCGGCGGTGGACCCCGCGCTCCTGACGGTCGTGCGGATCGCCAACGGCGAGCTGAGCTTCCTGACCACCGATTTCGTCGACGCGGGCAACGGCGCGATTGAGGCCTGGTATGACGCGACGGAGGAGGAGGATCAGTTCGGCGAGCTCGCTCTCGTGCAGGCGAAGCCCGGGCCCGCCCCGAAGACTCCTTGAGCGCACGGGAGAGGAAAGCGGCCGGGGACCATGCCCCCGGCCGCCCGACCCTCGACGACGATGCCCCCCGGCCCTCATCACCCCTACCCCTGAGGGCGCGCTTGCCTGCCGAGCCGTGAATCGGCTATAAGCAAGAGTCATGCAGAGTCTGGCGATCCCGCAGCATCCTGTTGAAACCACAGAAAAAACTTTTGAATCTCTGGGATTGAGCCGCTCGATCCTGCGTTGCGTCCGCCTGGTGGGCTTCGAGCATCCCACCCCCATTCAGGCCGCCGTCATCCCCGTGGCCCTCACCGGCAAGGACCTGGTCGGCCTGGCCGAGACGGGCTCCGGCAAGACGGCCGCCTTCACCATCCCCATCGCCGAGCGGCTGGCCAACTCGCCGACTCACTCGCTCAAGACGCGCGGGCTGATCCTCTCCCCCACCCGTGAGATCGCCCTCCAGACCCAGACCTTCCTCGACCTCTTCGGCGGCGACTACGGCCTGCGCACGGCCTGCCTCATCGGCGGCGTCAAGATGGGACCTCAGCACACCGCCCTGCGCCGCCGGCCGCACATCATCGTGGCGACCCCCGGCCGGCTCCTCGACCACATGGAGCAGGGCACGGCCCGCCTGGGCGACGTCGACGTGCTGGTGCTGGACGAGGCGGACCACATGCTGGACATGGGCTTCCTGCCGCAGGTCCTCCGCATCCTCCAGCAGGTCCCCACGAAGCGGCAGACGCTGATGTTCTCGGCCACCATGCCGCCCCCCATCGAGCGGCTGGCCCAGCAGTTCATGTCGAACCCGGAGCGGGTCGACATCACCCCCAAGGGGGCCGCCCAGGGGATCAGCCACCGTCTCTACCTGGTGGAGCCGGAGAACAAGAAGGCCTGCCTGCTCGCCCTCCTCAACCAGGAGCTGGGGAGCACCCTGGTGTTCATTCGCCGCAAGGTGGACGCCGAGTGGCTCTCCGGTGTGCTGGAGCGCGAGGGGCACCCGGTGGAGCGCATCCACTCCGACCTCTCCCAGGGGCAGCGGGTGCAGGCCCTCCAGGGGTTCCGCGAGGGCGAGCACCGCATCCTGGTGGCGACGGACATCGCCGCCCGCGGCCTGGACATCCCGCGCGTGCGTCACATCATCAACTTCGACATCCCGGAGACGGTGGAGGACTACATCCACCGCGCCGGCCGCACCGCCCGCGGCACCGCCACCGGCATCGTCTCCACCCTCGCCTCGTGGATGGACAAGATGCGGATCAAGGAGATCGAGTCGACCCTGGGCGAAGACCTCCCCCGCTGCACCGTCCCCGGCGTCGAGCCCTACGTCGAGATGAAGCCCCGCGTCAGCATGGGCGGCGGACGGCGGACGGCGTTGAAGGTGAAGCGGCGGTAGCTATCAGGAGTCGACGATCCCTTCCAGAAGCTCCCGAAGTTGATCCCTTGCTGGAAGATTCCAATCGACGACCTGGACTCCTCTCGCCGACGCAATCTCCCGGAGTAGTAAGCGGATTCTCACGAGGTGCTTCCGGTTCAGTCGCAGTCTCTCCAGAGTGTATTCCGCGCCGCGACTCAAAGGCTGCCAGGCCCCGTCGGCGTTCTCATGGAAGTGGCTCGAGAACGTCTCGGCACAGAAGTCCAGAAAGACGTAGCCAGCAGCTTCCAGGGAAGGCTCGGGCCAAGCACTGCCTTTGAGGTGATTACAGGGGTGACAGGCGTAGTAGAGATTGTAGAATTCTTTTGCAAGGCTGGCGAACTGTGACAGAGATTTGGGTCGAAAGTGGTCCAACTCGAAATTCTCTCGACCTGCCGCCCAATCCTCATGCAAGAGGCAATACGCGCAGCACTCCTGAAAGTCGTCCCGGACGCAGGGACGATACTCGGAGTAATGATTGACGGGAGATGGAGGTGATTCACGCCGACGGAAGACCGCCAACTCTCACCTCGCCTGTGATCGCTGACGAAGCTTCGTCAGCACCGATTCCAACTTTTCCTCGATCGGCTCATAGAACTTCGCATCCGCCTCATCGAGGTATTCCTGCAACCTCAGCAGCTCGGCCTGCTCTGATACGGTTAGCGGCGACTGGAACTTCTTGTCGACGAGCTCTGCATAACGGTCTCGCTCCTGCCTTGCGGCGTCAACGAGCCGTTCAGAGTTAGGAAGATAGAGACCTGGCATTGCCCGTTCCTGAGGATCCGCTCGGGCGATCGCGAGACGCCCTTCGCCCACCGCAACCTCCACCGGTTCGCCCGCCGCCAAACGCTGGTAAAAGGTGTGGTTGAAGGCGAGAGCTGCCCGGTCCGAAATGGGGAGCTGCATGGCCAACACAGCCGCGAGCCCGTTCTTGATTAGCGCGGTGGCGACTCCGGCGAAAGGGTTGACTTCACCTGCGGGGAGGCGGCTTGTGTGGCAGGCGTCCAAGACCACCATACGAAGACTCGATGCATCACGCAACAGCAGGGCGAGCTCCTCCCCGGTCACCAGTCGGGGCTCATTCGAGAAACTGCCAAGCACCAGGGAACCTTCCCCGTTTTTCGCCTCCAGGGTGCCATGACCCATGAAGTGCAGAATCTGAAAATTCCTCTTTAGCAGCACACGACGCAATTCATGAGGAGTCGGCGTGTCAAGGACAGTCAATTCCACTCTGGGTTCTAGCGTCCAGGACTGCACAAGAGTGCGTTGCTCCTGGTCCAGACTTAGGGCTGGAAGGCCCGAGGGCCGCGAGGCGACGGCGAGGACGCGCAGCGGCTCCGCAAAAGTGAGAGGGCGAGCAGGCCTGGGAACGGCGATCGAGCGGACGATAGGCTGGGAGCGTCGGCCATTTTCCCGAGGATCATAGAGAAGTTCCCAAGGGAGGCTGCAGAGCCGCACCAAATCCTGACCGTCGACCTCGAAACTTAGCCGGAGACGGAGACCCACCTGCGGTCGGCTCTCGATTCGCCCTGTCTCGCGGTCGAGCAACCGGAGGACCGACTCGTCGAATAGGGCACGGAAGAGCTCGATCCCCACCCGTTCGGCGGCCAGTGGAGTGTGTGAAGGAGAGCCATCAGGGTATCCTCGTGGCGTCCGATCGGGGGTGGTCTGCCACAGCTCCCCCAACAGCTCACCTCCTTGTTGGAGCGCCGACGGGATGCGAAAGAGACCTGCGGCCCTTCCTGCCGCAGAGCACGCAGTGACTCTATAGCTCTGCTGACTCTCGCTTGGTCCAAAATGCAAAGCGAAATCGGAGTAATCCATAAAATTCCCTTGCCGCAGGAGGTCTGGTTCCCCTAACCTCTTGAGGAGCTTACAACAACTGTAGCGCCTTGAGAATTCCTACACTCAAGATCTGGAAGCTACCATACACCTGTTTTGCGCGTTAATCAAGAACGTCTCAGCATCTCTCTCCATGCCAGCTCCCTAGCCGCCACGGGCACCTCCTCCGTCTGTACCAGCTCCCCGCGCCGCCGCCAGCACCACCAGGCCACCACCCCGTAGAACAGCGTCATCCCGAGGCCGAACTCGGTGGTCCAGTACTCGGTCTTCCCGCGGTTCACGGTCAGCGGATCGAAGCCTCCTGGAGGAAGAGGTTGTGACTGGCGTGGAGGATCACCCCCGTCCACACCCTGCCGGAGCGCAGGCGGAACCAGGCGAAGCCCACCGAGGCCGCGCCGATGTCCAGGGTGAAGAAGAGGAGCGACCACCAGCGCGGGGTCGCACTGTGGTAATCGCCGAAACACCCGGGCACCACATCAGCCCCATCACAGTGAGCGTGCCGAGCTTGCCCTTGCCGGGAGACAGGATGAGATAGTAGAAGACCGAGCTCAGGGCAAACGCCAGGAGCAGGTAGGTCAGGACCTTCTTCTTCGCGTCGTCTGCCATACGCGACTGCTTCTGGCGGTGCAGCCGCAATGAGGAGGATACGCTCGCGGCAGGCAGAGGTTTTCGCGAACCGGCACGACCGGCTCGGAGACCGGCGTGAGCGACCGCCGACGTGGCAGCAGTGATCGCTGCCACGGCAGCAGTCATCGCTGGCGCGGCAGCGGCGATTGCTGTCGCAGCAGCAGTCATCGCTGTCATGGCAGCAGTGGTCGCTGCCATGGCAGCAGTCATCGCTGCCACGGCAGCAGCGACCGCTGGCATGGCAGCAGCGACCGCTGGCATGGCAGCAGTGACCGCTGGCGTGGCAGCAGCGACCGCTGCCGCGGCAGGAACGACCGCTGGCAGGGCAGCGGTGACTGAGAGTCACTGAGGAGCCAGCGAGAATCGTTTCAGAGCCCGTTCAGGCCCGGCGCCAGACCTCACTGAACAGGCGGGCGAAGTTGCCGCCGAGGATCTTCGTCACGCGGCTCTCGGAGTGGCCACAGGCGAGCAGCAGGCCGGCGAGGGTCTCGAAGCGGCGCGGCGTGTTGAGGTCCGGCAGGAAGGTGTAGACGTCCTCCTCCTCGCCCGGAGCGGAGATCCCCAGCCGGCGGCGGTTGGCGACATCCTCGCGGTGGCGCTTCACGAATTCCGGCGTCAGCTCGATATGCGACACCACGCCGTCGGTGCCGATCCCCACGTGGTCCTCGCCGCAGACGTCGACGGCGTGCTCGACGTGGCGGATGAGGTCCGCGGCCGTGGGCTGGCCGTGGGTGCGCGGCATCAGGTAGATGCCCACCACGCCGCCCCGCTTGGCGAGCAGGCGCAGCTCCTCATCCGTCTTGTTGCGCGGCAGGTCGGCGAGGGCGGCACAGCCGGTGTGGGTGATGGCCACGGGCTGCTTCGAGGCCGTGATGCCGTCCGTGGTGGTGCGGTGGCCGCAGTGGCTCAGATCGATCACGAGGCCCAGCTCGTTCATGCGCTGGACCACCTCCTGGCCGAAGCGGCTCAGACCCGCGTTGGCGGGCTCCAGGCAGCCGTCGCCGAGGAGGTTGCGCCGGTTGTAGGTGAGCTGGATGGCGCGGACGCCGAAGCGGCTGAACACCTTCACCCGGTTGACGTCCTCGCCGAGCGGCGTCGCGTCCTGGAAGCCGTAGATGATGCCGAGCCGGCCGCTCGCCTTGGCACGGTCGAGGTCGGCTGCCGACTTCACCTTCATCAGGACGTCCGGGTGGGAGTCGAGCTCGCGCTCCCAGAAGCCGATCCGCTCGACGGTGTCCGGAAAGACGTCCGGTCCGCCGCCCACGGAGCCCACCGTGAGGTTGATCGCCGTCACTCCCGAGGCGCGGACGTCGGCGATCTCGGCCGCCGAGAGGGGCGCGTCGTTCATCCCCGTGGCGCTCCCCCCAGGCGCGCCACACGCATCGATGACGAGCGCCTTGTCATAGCCGGCCCAACGGGTCCCTGAGGCGCCGGCGGCTGCCGCCGCTCCCTCCGCAACGGCCTGGGGAACCGCCGCGCCGGCCGCCGCCATGGCCGAGAGGAGCAGGAACTGCCGCCGGTCGAAGGCCCGGTTGCGCATGCTCCGGCCTGGAGGCGGTCCTGGGTCGGGAGGTTGGCTCGCCATGACCCGGCGATTCTATGCGCGCCAGGGGACTGGAGAGGTCAGAGGAGATGCAAAGAATCCGTAAAGATTTGCGGGCGGTCACCGCTCGGCCGCACCCTCGGTGAGGGCCGGGCTCCGCTCATAGATCCGCACGAACCAGCTCCCCTTCTGCCCGGGGATGTGAGGCGGCGAGCCGAATGATGCGACCTGCGTGTACCGCTTCTCCACCTCCCCCCAGAGATGGGCGGCGTAGCCCTTGCCGAAACGGGCGGTGCCGAACTCCCAGGTGGGACGGTAACAGAGGAGGAAGAACCTCGGCTTCTCGCGGTCCAGCCGCTGGAGGACTTCGGCCTCGCCGGCATCGTCCAGCACGCCGGGCAGGATCAGGTTCTCGCGCAGGGGGTTGCGCAGGCCGGTGATGAAATTGAAGAAGCCGCTTTCGGGGAAGGTGGCGAGGGCATCGCCGGGGCGCGCATTCTGAGCGAGGTAATCCAGGGTCTGGTTCACCGCGCGCGCCTCGCGCTCCCGCAGCCGCAGAGTGCCCGCCCGGGTGTCGAGGCGGACGGCCCTGGCATCGACGCTCCGCAACTGATAGAGGAAGAGGCCGCCGAACAGCAGCAGGGCGACGGCGAGCCGCCGCCGGAAGGTGGCGGGATCGGGAAGACGGGGTGCCAGCACGTCGAAGCCCAGGACGCAGGCCATGGCCAAGGCGCAGGGCACGCCCAGGGCGTCATAGGCTTCCATGGCCGGCCCGACGTCGAGGCTGAGCAGGACCCGCGAGGCCACGACGGCGGCCAGGGCGCAGAGCATGAAACGGTCGCGGGCCCGCGCTCCGAGCGGCCGCCGGAGGAAAAGGACAGCCGCTGCTATCGGAGCGAGCACCGGCAGGGGGAAGAGGAGGGGAGGCAGGCCGTTGTCTCCAGCCATGACCTGCCAGGTGGCCAGGGCCGCCGCCAGGATCAGGACCTCGGCGGCGAGCCAGACCGGCGGCCACCGGAGTTCCGCGGCGTCTTCGCCGGCAACGGGCCGGGGCCGCAACAGCCAGGCGAAAGCGGCCAGCAGCAGCACGTCGGCAACCACGCCCACGAACAGGATCCGCAGGGAGAGCCACGGATGCAGGAGCCCTGCGGCCCATTTGTAGAAATGCTGCCACTCCGGCGGCAGCGATCCCAGGTGCAGGTACGGCACCTCGCGCCGGAGGGTCTGCCAGGGTATCCCCGCGAAGGCCAGACCATAGACAGCCACTGAAACCACGCCGGCGGTGCCGACGACCAGCAGGGCCTGGCGGCCGCTCCGCCGCCAGTCGCTGGAACGCATCCCGGCGATGAGGAGAATCAGTACCGTGGCCGTCCCCAGCTCCGGGCGCGCCGTCACCGACAGAGTGAGACCCAGGACGGCGAGGGCCAGGTCGCGGCCGCGGGCCGGCTCGCGGCCGAAGCACAGCAGCGCCAGCAGGCTGCCGGCGAGGCCGTAGAGGTTGGCGAAGGCGTAGGGGAAGATGAACGATCCTCCCCAGGGCGCGCCGAGGCAGATGGTCGCCGTCACCGTCGTGGCGACGACCGCCGAGAGGAAGCTCCCGGCCCGCATCGTCAGCCGGAACAGCAGGACGAGGATGGCGATCGAGAGCAGCAGGCCCACCCACTCAAGGGCAGCGAAGCGGTGGCCGAAGACGCGCAGCGCGACCGCGTTCAGCCAGGGCCCGGCGGGACCGTAGTTGTAGGTGACGTCGCGGTACAGCCGCTCGCCGGCCAGCAGGCGGGCCGGCACGTCCATCTCGCGCCCCGAATCGACGAAGGGGCTGATCCATCGCAGCCAGGAAAAGGCGATCGAAGCCGCCCCGGCGGCGACAGGGAGGACGAGCGCAAGCAAGGCCTTGCCTTGGGAACGGATCATGGAAGTCTCGCAGAAACGGCCGTGAGATCGACTGCGGACAGTAGCAGATTTGGCTTCCCGACAGCGAAGACCCACCTGCTTATATGACGCCTACACCGGCAGCGTCACCACCACCTCCAGCCCGCCCTCCGGCCGGTTCCTCGCCGTGATGTCGCCGCCGTGCTCCTCGGCGATGCGGCGGGCGATGGGGAGCCCCAGGCCGGTGCCGGTGTCGTGGGTCGAGAAGTAGGGGTCGAAGATGCGCGGCAGGAGGTCGGGCGGGACGCCGGGGCCGGAGTCCTGGACGGCGATCCGCGCGAAGCCGTTCTGCTGGTCGATGCGCACCACCACCCGGCCGCCGCCGGCGCTCGCCCGCAGAGCGTTCTCGATCAGGTTGCGCACCGCCCGGCCGAGGAGCTTGGCGTCGAAGCGGGTGACCAGGGTCTCGGGCTCGGCGTCGAAATCCACCTCGACCCCCTGGGGAGGGGCCGCGCGGTAGCCCTCCACCAGGTCCCCCATGCTCGCCACCAGGTCCGCCGGCTGGGGATCGATCCGCGGGATGGAGCTGTAGGTCGAGAACTCGGAGGCGATCGAGCGCAGCTCGTCCACCTGGGTGAGGATGTTGTGGGTGCAGCGCTCGAAGACACGGTCGAAGTGGTCCGGGTCGTGCTGGTAGACCTCCCGCATGTGCTCGGCCGAGAGGCGGATGGGGGTCAGCGGGTTCTTGATCTCATGGGCGATCATGCGCGCCATCTCGGCCCAGGCCAGGAGGCGCTGACCGCGCAGCACCTCGGTGGCATCCTCCACCACCAGCAGGGCCGAGGGCTCGCCGGCGCCCGGCAGGGGGACCCAGACCAGCGACCATTCGCGCTCTCCTCCCCCGCCGGCGCCCCGCAGGCGCACCGTCGACCGCTCCATCTCCGCGCCGGCCGTGCGCAGGAAGGCGGCGATGGGGGCCAGCCACTCGGAGCGGGCCACGGCCTCTTCCAGGCTCTCCCCCACGGCGGTGCCCAGCAGCTCGGCGGCAACCCGGTTGTGCAGCAGCACCCGGCGCTCGCGGTCGAGGGAGACGACGCCGGAGGTGATGTTCTCCACCATGCGCTCCACCACCTGCTTCTCGCGCACCAGGCGCTCGCGGCCCTCGGCGATGCGGCGGGCCATCTCGTCGATGGCCTCGACCAGGGCGGCCAGCTCGAGCTCGGTGGGGGCCAGGTCGAGGGACGGCGCGCCCACGGCGATCCGCCGCGTCCCTTCCACGAGCTGCATGAGCGGCCGGGTGAAGTTGCTCGCCAGGTGCCGGCCCACGGCCACCAGCAGGGCGAAGAGGGCAGCCGTCGCCAGAAAACCGTGGCGGCGCAGCTCGGCGAGCTGCCGGGCCGACTCCTCCTGCTGGGCGAGCAACGGCATGGAGAGGAAGAGGCGCTTGCTGCCCAGCGGGCTGCCCGGCACGCGCACGGGGGCGTACATCTCCAGGTAGGTGGTGTCGCCCACCCGGTTGGTGCGCGACGAGAGGCCGTAGCCCAGCAGGGCTAGGCGGCGGTAGATCTCCCCCGGAATGCGCTTGGGCAGCAGGCCCGCCGTGAACAGCTCGTGGCGGCTGGAGGAGTGGATGGCGCTCCCCCAGTAGAGGTTCACCTCGTGGCGCACGACGCCGGAGAGATAGATGAGCAGCCCGTCGCCGAAGGCGGTGTCGACGCCGAAGCCGGGCGGCGCCTTGAGCAACTGCTCGGCGAGGAGCTGCTGGGCGGAGCTCAGGGCCGCCTCGCCGGCCGTCCGCTGGTCGCGGCGCAGGCGCTCCTCCATCGCGCTCACGAGGACGAAGTAGAGCGCCACCAGCGGGACGAGCAGGAGGACCGTGTAGATGAGGGTCAGGCGCTTGGAGTAGGAGCGCAGGGTACGCCGCAGCAGGTCGCGGAACGCGGCCCGGGGGAGGGCGAGGAGCAGGATCGACGGCGCCGCCAAGGCGAGCAGGGCCACCACGCCGACGCTCCAGTTGCCCGTCCGCTCCAGGCCTTCGAGCGGCGCGAGGAAGGGGAGGTAGACGGCCTCCCAACCCTGGCGCGAGACGCGCGCCCAGGCCCGCGCCGGCCCGGAGGGGGTCTCCACCACGGTATGGGAGAGCCAGCCGCGGGACCGCTCCAGGCTGGCAGGCAGCGGCGGCTCCTCCTCCCAGGGGGAGAGGGCGGCCCGGCCGTCCGGGGTATACAGAGCGTAGAGGGCCGGATCGGCGATCCCCTCGGCGGAGCCGGCCACCGGCCCCCCCTTGAGCAGCCCCACGTCCACCTCGGAGAGGCGCCGCCAGTCGTGCACCTCGAAGCCGGGCCGCGGCAGCAGCCAGTAGCGGATGGTCCCCCAGGGGCGGCCGCCCAGGCGCAGCGGTGTCTCGCCGGAGATCAGGAAGCCATCCCACATCGGCAGGCGGAGGTCCCCCCAACGCTCGGACCCGGTGTCCACCACCCCCTGATCGGTCAGCGGCATGCCGAACGAGAACGACGACGGGCCGCCCGGCGTCTCCACGACCAGCGCGGAAAGGGAGTGGTGGCGAGCCAGGGGGGAGTCCTTCCAGAGGGCGTAGGCCAGGTCCTGCCGCTCCAGGTTGGCCGGAGCGCGGGGCACCAGGCTCTGGAGGTCGGACTTCAGGAAATGACCGCGGAGCTCGCCGGCCACGGACGCGAGGTCGGCACGCGTGGGCGGGGCCAGGCGGACGAGCAACTCGTCCCCGGCGTAGGCGCGCAACGCCAGCCGGTAGGCGGTCTCCCAGGCGCCGGCGGCGGCGAAGGCCGAGAGCAGGATCAGCACCACGAGGGACATTCCGGTCTGCAAGCGCCGGAGGTCGGCCCAGGCCCCGGCCGCTGCGCCCCCGGCAGCGAGCAGGGGCACGGCGGCGAACGGCTGGTCGCACAGGGCCGCTCCCGCGAGCAGAAGGGTGACGGCGATCCAGGCCCAGCGGCTGACGGGCCCCGTGGCCGGCCGGTCTCGCCGCCGCCCGGCGAGGACGAGAAGGCCGAAGGCCGCCCCGGCAAGGCCCAGCCGCAGGGCGGAGGACTCGGCGGAGACCACGATGGCGGCGGCGAGGTCGCGAGGACCCAGGACGCGCTGCAGCGCCCAGGCGGCCAGCAGCAACAGCAGGACGGCGGCCCCTCCCTTCAGGGCGACAGGGATGCGCTCGCCGGCGGTGGCGCGGACATGGAGGCTCAGCGCCGCGAACCCCAGGCCGGCGAGCAGCACAACCAGGGCCGGCAGGGGGACAGGAAAAACCCCGGCCAGCGCCACCAGCCCGCCCAGCACCAGCGGGGTGACCGGCCAGGCTGCGGGCTCCTCGCCGGGCGGCGGCCCTCCCGGCAGCAGGTGGCGCAGACCGCGCACCACGGCCAGCGCCAGGAGGGCGAGCCCGAGGGCCACCCAGGCCACGCGGTCCGTCAGCGGCCGGCCCTTGTGCGCGCCGCCGGCGGGAGCCCGCTCGACGACGAGCACGGGGAGCCCCGGCAAGGTCACGGCGTCGGTGCCCGGCAGGGCTTGCGGCGGCGTGTCCGCGAGGGCCCAGCGGGCGGCGCGGGCCGAGGGGAACGGCAGGGCGTCGGTGCCGAAGCTCGCGCCAGCGGCGATGCGCCAGGGGCGGCGGCTCCCGTCCAGCGGGCGGATGGCGAGCAGGGTCACGGCGCTGAAGCTGGCGCGGTAGTAGGGGCCGGAGCTGGGCAGCTCCTGCGGGAGCTCGTGCAGCAGGCCCTCGCCGGCCCAGGCCACGGGGGCGCCGTCCGGATCGAGCAGCAGCAGGGCGCGCCGCCCCTTCCCCAGCCCCGCCACGTCTTCCAGCCGCTGGAAAGCCTGGGAGGCCACGGCTGGCGCGGGAGGGGTTGCAGCCAGGGACTTCCGCAGCCCCTCCACCCGGTGCGCCGCGGCCTCGGCCTCCTCCTGGAGACCGTCCCAGAGGCGCTCGTACTCCTGCCGTGTCTCCCTCGCCCACTCGGTCCGGGCGGCCCGCTCGCCGCGGCTCAGGGCCCACCCCGCGATCAGGGAGACCACCGCCACGATGAGCAGGGGACCGGCGATCAGCCGCTCCCGGTGATCGCGCAACGCAAGCCAGGCGACGGAGAGGACGAGGGCGGCGAGAGCCGACCCGGGCGCGGGCAGCAGCGGCGCCGCCACCAGGGCGGCCACCAGCACGATCTCGAGCAGCGCCCGCCGCCAGGGCTCGCGAGAGGCGCGGAGCGGCTCGCTCACTCTCTCACCGCGGCAGCATCGGCAGGTCCACCCCGCGCTCGCGGGCGCAGGCGAGGGCCTCCGGATAGCCGGCGTCGGCGTGGCGAACCACGCCCATGCCGGGATCGCCGGTGAGGACCCGCTCCAGCCGCCGGGCCGCCGCTTCGGTGCCGTCGGCCACGATGACCATGCCGGCATGGAGGGAGTAGCCGATGCCCACGCCGCCGCCGTGGTGGACCGAGACCCAGGTGGCGCCGTTGACGGCGTTGAGGAGGGCGTTGAGGATGGGCCAGTCGCCGATGGCGTCCGAGCCGTCGCGCATCGCCTCGGTCTCGCGGTTGGGCGAGGCCACGGAGCCGCAGTCGAGGTGGTCACGGCCGATGACGATGGGCGCCTTGACGCGGCCGGAGGCCACCAGCTCGTTGAACACCCGGCCGGCCTTCGCCCGCTCGCCGTATCCGAGCCAGCAGATGCGCGCCGGCAACCCCTGGAAGGCGACGCGCTCGCGGGCCATGCGGAGCCACCGCGCCAGCGCCGCGTCGTGCGGGAAGGTGTCGAGGATGGCCTCGTCCGTGGCCGCGAGGTCTTGTGGGTCGCCGGAGAGCACGGCCCAGCGGAACGGCCCCTTGCCTTCGCAGAACAGCGGCCGGATGAACAGCGGCACGAAGCCGCCGATGTCGAAGGCCCGCCCCTCCCCAGCCTGGAGGGCCTGGCCGCGCAGGTTGTTGCCGTAATCGAAGGTGACGGCGCCGCGCTCCTGCAGGGCCAGCATGGCCCGCACGTGGACCGCCATCGAGGCCATGGCGCGGGCGATGTAGCCTGCGGGGTCGTCCTGGCGCAGGCGCAGCGCCTCTGCGAAGGGCAGGCCGTGGGGGACGTAGCCCTGAAGGGCGTCGTGGGCCGAGGTCTGATCCGTGAGCACGTCGGGCACCAGGCCGGTGGCCACCAGGTGCTCCAGCAGGTCCACGGCGTTGGCCTCGACGGCGATGGAGACGGCCTCGCGGCGGTCGCGGGCCGCGAGCGCCTGGGCCACGGCGGTGGGAACGTCCGGCGCCACACGGTCGAGATAGCGGGTGGCGAGGCGGCGCTCGATGCGGCTGGGGTCCACCTCGGCCACCAGGCAGACCCCCTCGTTCATGGTGACGGCGAGCGGCTGGGCGCCGCCCATGCCGCCGAGGCCGGCGGTGACGGCGAGGCGGCCGGCGAGCGAGCCGCCGAAGCGCTGGCGGGCGCACTCGGCGAGGGTCTCGTAGGTCCCCTGGAGGATGCCCTGGGTGCCGATGTAGATCCATGAGCCGGCGGTCATCTGGCCGTACATGGTGAGCCCGAGCCCCTCCAGCCGGCGGAACTCGTCCGCCGTGGCCCAGTGAGGGACCAGCAGCGAGTTGGCGATCAGCACCCGCGGGGCCTCGGCGTGGGTGCGGAAGACGGCCACCGGCTTGCCGGACTGGACGAGGAGCGTCTCGTCGTCGCCCAGCCGCTTCAGGGTGGCCACGATCGCCTCGAAGCACTCCCAGTTGCGGGCCGCCTTGCCCGAGCCGCCGTAGACCACCAGCTCCTGCGGCCGCTCGGCGACCTCCGGATCGAGGTTGTTCATCAGCATCCGCAGGGCGGCCTCCTGCTGCCAGCTGCGGCAGGAGATCTCCGTGCCGCGCGGCGCGCGCACGGTGCGGGGTCGGGCGGTGGAGGCAGGAGCGATGGTGGTCGGGCTCATGGCGGGTATTCTACGCCGCGCCGGCCACAGAAGCCGAAGCAGGGACCTCAGGGACAGCAGGGACTTCAGAGACGCGAAGTCTTTCCTCGTCCCTGCCGTCCCTGAAGTCCCTGCTGTCCCTGAGGCGCGTTACAATCCCGCAAGTGATCGACCTGCGCGCCTTCGCTGGCCTCGCCCTCTTGTCCCTCCTCCACCCCAGCCTCCTCCCCGCCGCCACCCTGGGCGAGGAGACCGAGGCGTTCCTGAACGTCATCGCCGTGGCCGGCCGGGAGGCCCCCGCGGCGGACTTCATCCAGGGCCGGCTGGCGGGCCGGCCGGCGCAGCGGGACGCCCTCGGCGACGTCGTCCTCACGGTGGGCTCGGGCGAGCCGCGGCGGCTGGTGGCCTGCGAGCTGGGCGAGCCGGGATTCGTCGTCAGCGGCATCCGGGAGGACGGCTACCTGCGCGTCGTCCCGGCCGGCGCCGGGCTCACGGGGGCGCTGTGGACGCAAGGCTTCCAGGGGCAGACGGTGATGATCGGCGGCGCCCGAGGGTGGCTGCCGGGAGCCGTGGCGCTCCCCTCGGTGCACCTCCAGCAGGGGTCGGCCGCGCCGCCGGACCGCCCCTTCCAGGTGGAGGACCTCTATCTTGACGCCGGCGCCGAGAACGCCGGCGAGGTGGCCGCGCTGGGGATCCGCCTGATGGATCCCGTGGCGCTCATTCGCCGGCCTATGCGCTTGGCGGGCGGATTCCTGGCCGCGCCGGCCGCCGCCCGGAAGGGGGCCTGCGTGGCCCTGGCGGACGCGGCGCGCCGGTACCGGCCGAGGCCGGGCTCGGGCACCGTCGTCTTCGCCTGGACGGCCCACGACCTGCTCAACCGTGCGGGGCTGATCCACGTCTTCCGTCGCCAGGGCCCCTTCCGGGAGGTGGTCCTCCTCGACGCCGGCTTCGGCTGGGAGGGCAACCAGAGCGGCCCGCCGAAGCCGCAGGCGCTGCCGGCTACCGGGACCGGCCCCATCCGGTCAGGCGAGCTGCCGGCGACGCTCGCCGGGCTGACCGCGGCACCCCATTACGCGGCCGGCGGCGGCATGGCCGGCTCTCCGGATTTGAAAGGCGTGCGCCTGGGGTTCCTCGGGCTGCCGGTCCGCTACCCGGGGACACCCGTCGAGACGATCGCCGTGCGGGACGTGGAGGCGCTCTCCGCCGGCCTCCTCTCCGCCCTGGGCGAGGCTGCCGCAGCCTCTGCCTCGGCCTCGGGGCCGGCCCTGCCCGCCGCGCCGGCCATCGTGGAAACCACCGAGGGGCACGAGGAGGCCGCCGCCGTGCTCCGCGAGCTCATCGCCCGCTACGGGGTGAGCGGCGCCGAAGCGCCGGTCCGCGAGGAGATCCTTCGTCACCTGCCGGCGTGGGCGAAGCCCGAGGTGGACGCCAAAGGGAACGTGATCGTCACGATAGGAAGTGGCGGCAAGCCCGTTCTCTTCGTGGCCCATCAGGACGAGGTAGGCTGGCGGGTCGAGGAGGTGCTGCCGGACGGCCGCCTCCGCCTCCAGAAGCGGGGCGGTCTCCTCGCCTCGGTGTGGGAGGCCCAGGCGGCCTTGGTCCACGGCGACCGCGGCCCGGTCCCCGCCGTGTTCGAGCCGCGGGAGGATTGGCGCACGGCCGAGCGCTTCGCGCCGCCGGGCGCCCTCATCGCCTGGCTCGGCGTCGCCTCGGCCCGGGAGGCCGAGGCTCTGGGCATGCACGCCGGCAGCACCGTCACCATGCCGAAGCGGATGTTCCGGCTCGGCCGTCACCGCGTCCTGGCCCGCAGCTTCGACGACCGGGCGGGCTCGACGGCCCTCCTCCTCGCCCTGCGGCGCATCGATCCGGCGAAGCTGAAGCGCCCGGTGATCTTCGCCTGGTCGGTCGAGGAGGAGTCGGGGCTCGACGGCGCCAAGGTGCTGGCGGAGCGGTTCAAGGACCTAGCGGAGGTCCACGCGGTGGACACCTTCGTTTCGGCCGATTCGCCCATCGAGTCCCGGCGCTTCGCCGACGAGCGCCTCGGCGCCGGGCCCGTGCTGCGCGCCATGGACAACGGCTACCTCGCGCCCCGCGAGCTGATCGATCGTTTCCTCGGCCTGGCCGCCCACCATCAGATCCCCGTGCAGGTGGGCTTCACCGGCGGCGCCACGGACGGCATGGCCTTCCTGGCGGACGGGCCGGCCATGCTCCCCTTCTCCTGGCCGGGCCGCTACTCCCACTCCCCCGTCGAGGTGGCGGACCTGCGGGATCTGGAATCGCTGGTGGACCTGATCGTGGCCGCGGCGACGGACTAAAGGGGGATCAACCGGTCAGGCTTTCAGCCCGTAGCGCTCCATCTTGATCGCCAGGCCGTTGCGCGACAAGCCCAGGAGGCGGGCGGCCTGGGACTTGTTGCCGTTGGTGCGGCGCAAGGCCTCGCGGATGGCGCTCTGCTCGGTGCCGCTGACCAGGTGCTCCAGCTCCAGGTCCGAGGCGGCGTCCACCCGCGTCGTGGCCATGAGGGTACCGTTGCGCACCCGGTCCGGCAGCAGGTTGACGTCCACCGGCCCCTTGGCCGGCGCCATGTAGACGAGCTGGCGGGCGATGTTCTCCAGCTCCGCCAGGTTGCCCGGGTAGTCGTAGCTCAGCAGGGCGGACATGGCCTTGACTGTGATCCCCTGCATACGCTTGCCCGTTTCGTGGCAGAACCGGTTGATGTAGGACTGAATGAGCAGCGGCAGATCCTCCCGGCGGTCGCGCAGCGGCGGCACGTCGATGACGAGCTGCGACAGCCGGTAGGCGAGATCGACCCGGAAGAGGTCGCGGGTCACCACCGAGTCGAGCGTGCCGCGGCTCCCCACCACCAGGCGCACGTCGACGGCGTGGGCCTCGGTGCTCCCCGCGGGCTCCACCGCGCCCGAGCGCAGGAAGCGGACCAGCCGGGCCTGAAGCTCCATGGGAAGCTGCTCCACCTCGTCGAGGAAGAGGGTGCCGCCGTGGGCCAGCAGGAGCTTGCCCTCGCGCCGGACGGGACCGCCCTTGCCGGGCACCTCGGCGCCGAAGAGGTCGGCCTCGATCTGCAAGGGACGCGCGCCGCCGCAGCTCGCGATCACGAACGGCCCATGCCGCCGCGGCCCCGAGAGATGGAGGGAGCGGGCAAGGAGGTCCTTGCCCACCCCCGGCTCGCCGGAGAGGAGCACGTGGACCGGGGGATCGACCGCGGCCCGGAGCTGCTCCACGACCTGCTTCATGGCCAGCGACTCGCCCACCACGAGGTTCGGGTCCAGGGTCAGGTCCTGCTGTCCCGGGTGGCCCGGCAGGATGGGCTCGTACCACCCCACGTGGTGCACCAGGCCCAGCACCAGGAGGTGGCCGAGGCCGCTCAGGGCCGCCATCGGCGACCACCCCAGCTCCTCCGGCCGGAAACGGGGGAAGGCGACCATCATCGCGTACTTGCGGTCCATGGCGCCGAAGGTGAGATGGCAGATCCAGGCCGGCGCGCCGGCCAGCTCGCCCTCGAAGCAGCGGTTCGCCGCTGCGGCGGGTTCGGCAGCGCGACGGCGGAGGATCTGCTCGAGCAACCCCTCGCCGCTGGCCAGCCACGCCTGATCGGTTGCCACCACCAGCTTGACGCCGGCGTTCTCCTCATCGCCCAGGAGGAGGAAGAGGGCGCCGCCGCCGAAGTCGGCGAGCACCTCCTGGACCAGGGCTTCGGAGGTGGTACGGCTCTCGGCGTCGGCCAGCACCCACTCGGAGATCCGGTTCAGGTGCTCGATCATGCGCTCCGGGGTGATGCGCGGCGGTCCGATCGGCTCCGCGGGTGTCGGCGGCGGGGGCTTCTCCGGTCCGGGGACCACGTCTTCGACCAGCAGGGTCACCCCGCCCAGCCGGATCTCGTCCAGCACCTCCAGCGACGCCTCCTTCACCTTGCGGCCGCTCACCAGGAGGCCGCGGCGGCTGCCCAGATCCTCGATCCGCAACTGGTTGCCGTCGTAGAGCAGCCGCGCGTGCCGCTGCGCCACGCCGGTGTAGGGGAGGCAGATGTCGCACTCGGGGAAGCTCCCGATGATCAGCTCACTGCGGTGAACGGGAAAGCGCCGGACACCATCGGGGGCATAAGCGACGAGTCTCAACATCGACTGCCAGTGTACTCCACGCGAACCCTCGTCACCCCGACCCCCTCCTCTTGCAGAGGGAATGCTATCCTCCCGGGCCGTGAACGATCTCTTTCTCCGCACCTGCCGTGGCGAGGCCACGGAGCGCCGGCCCGTATGGATCATGCGCCAGGCCGGCCGCTACCTCCCCGAATACCGGGCGATCCGCCAGAAGGTGGACTTCCTCACCCTGTGCAAGACCCCCGAGCTGGCCGCCGAGGTGACGATCCAGCCGGTCGATATCCTCGGCGTCGACGCGGCCATCCTCTTCGCCGACATCCTGCTGCCGCTGGAGGCCATGGGCGCCGAGTTGCAGTTCGTCAAGGGGGACGGCCCCAGCTTCCCTCACCCGGTGCGCACCCGCGAGGACGTCGCCCGCCTGCGCAACCCGGAGGTGGACGAGACCCTGGGCTATGTCTTCGCCGCCCTGCGCCTCGTCCGTCGCGAGCTCGACGGCCGGGTACCCGTCCTCGGCTTCGGCGGCACACCGTGGACGCTCGCCGCCTATCTCGTCGAGGGCGGCGGCTCGAAGCACTTCGAGCACCTCCTGGCCTGGAGCTATGGCGACCCCGAGGGGCTCGCCCTGCTCCTCGACCGCGTCGCCGGCACCTCGATCGCCTACCTGAAAGGCCAGATCGCCGCCGGCGCTCAAGCCCTCCAGCTCTTCGACACCTGGGGCGGCCTGCTGGACCTGGAGCGCTGGCGCGCCGTCGCCCTCCCGCCGCTGCGCAGGATCGTCGACGCGCTGAAAGGTGAAGTGCCGCTCATCTACTACGTCAACGGCGGCTCGCACCTGCTCCCCGCCCTGGCGGAGCTGCCCGTGGACGTGCTGTCGGTCGACTGGCGCCAGCCGCTCTCCACCGTGCGCCGGATCGTGGGTCCACGCGTCCTGCAAGGGAACCTCGACCCGGCGGCCCTGCTCGCCCCCATCCCGGAGATCGAGCGCCGCACGGCGGACCTCCTCCGGGAGGGGAGCGGTGGCCCCCACGTGGTCAACCTCGGCCACGGCATCCTGCCCATGGTCCCGGTCGAGAACGCGAAGGCGTTCGTGGAGGCGGTGAAGCGGTTGTCCCTCAACCCCTAGTGGTGCTTCGATCCCGCCGGGTTCTTCTTCGCCGCTCCGAAGCTGTCGTGGATGGTGGCGATCCAGCCCTTGGTGTCGATGAAGGAGCTCCAGCTCTTCCACTCGTCGGGCAGGCCGGCGGCCTGGAGTTGCTCCAGGGTCTTGCCGGCCGCCATCCCCTTGCGCACGACCGCCGTGGTCTCCACCAGCATGCGGTGGAACTTCTTGAGCCCCTCGACGTCCGACAGCGGGCCGTGGCCGGGGATGACCTTGGCATCGGCCGGGATCTGAGAGAGCACCTTGGCCACGGCGTCCGTCAACCCCTGGACGCTGCCGCCGCTCTCCAGGTCGACGAAGGGAAAGAGGCCGTTGAAGAAGTCGTCGCCCATGTGCACCACGTTGGACTTGGTGAAGAAGACGATGCTGTCGCCGTCCGTGTGGCCGTGGGGGAAGTGGACCACCTTGATCTCTTCGCCGTTGAAGTGGACGGAGACCGCGTCCGCGAAGGTGATCACCGGCAGGCCCGCCGCCGCCATCGGCTCCGTCTTGTTGCCGCGGACGACGGAACCGGCCGCCAGCCGCTGGCGTACGTTGTCGTGGGCGATGATGGTGGACTCGGTGCCGAAGACCGGGTTGCCCCCCGTGTGATCGCCGTGGAAGTGGGTGTTGAGCACGAACTTGAGCCTGCCGGGGTTGATCCCCTTGACGGCCTCCCGGATCTTGTCGGCCAGCGGCGCGAACTGGTCGTCCACGATCAGGACGCCGTCGGGGCCGGCCGAGACCCCGATGTTCCCCCCCGACCCCAGCAACATGTAGACGTTGCCGGCGGCCGGGATCGCCTTGATCTCCACCTTCGAAAAGTCCTGCTGCTGCGCCATCGCCGGCATGGCGGCCAGAACGGCCAGCACCATTCCGGCGCACAGCCGGACGCACTTCGCTCTCGTCATGGGAATCCTCCTGGAATAGTCGATCGAGCTGCGCGGGGAACTCTAACACGGCTCACCCGCCGCCCTACCCACCGCCGGCGATGCGCAGGAGTTGGCTGGCGAGCAGCCCGAGGAGGTGCCCCACCTCGGGGAACTGGGTGGCGATGAGGCCCAGCAGAGGGATGCCCACAAAGGTGAAGAGCTTGGAGAAGAAAGTGCGGTCGAAATTGACCTTGCCCGCCGTGGTGCCGCCGATGTAGCTCAGGGTGGCGTTGCGGTCCATCTGCACGAAGACCAGCAGCGTCAGCCCAATGGCAGCCGCCAGGGCGAGCCAGATCCCCAGGGAGACGAAGTGCCGCGGCTGGAAGGCGTAGGCGGTGACTCCGATCAACGAAAGCAGGGCGCAGGTCAGGGCGCCGATCAGACAACTGCGCATGTGGGCGAAGACGTAGCGCAGCCAGGCCGCCACCCGCAGCGCCACGAACTGCCGCACCTCGGAATCGCCGGCATGCCCTTCGAAGCTCTCGCAGACCTCGCTAAAAATTCGTTCCAGCCGGTTGCGGGCGTCGATCTCCTGCGGTGAGCCGTCGTCGGTCTCGTAGGCAAAGATGTCCTTGAAGGAGTTCTCCAGCGGCGTCATCCCGTCCGGCAGCTTGAGCTTGCCGGCGGCAACCAGGGCCCGCAGCCGTCCCCGGGAGAGGGTGAGCGACTTGAACGGCGGAATCTGCCAGCCGAACGATTGGATGGGGCGCCAGCCGAGGTCTTTGGAGACCGCCTGAAACGCCTCGGCCACCCGCGGCGAGGCGTTGTCGAGCCGGTGGAGTATCCGCAAGGTCCATACCCAGAGGCGGAAGAACCGGTAATAGGAGAGGGCGGCGAGCGCCAGAGCCAGGGTCACGAAAAGGATGAAGAAGCGGCCATATCCTTGGGACTCTGCGACCGGCTGTACAGTGGCCCAGAGCAGTGAGACCGGCGGCAGGAAAGCTACAGCCGGTGCTAGCCAAAGCCGAGGATCGCGCGGCAAAGTATGGACCAAGAGGCCGTTGATCGCCCGGAGGGTCTTGACCGATCCTGCCATCGCCGGATCACCTAGAGTCGCCACCGGGCAGTCCATGGACAGCCGTGCGGTCAACCGGCGTCGTTTGAGCTCCCAGAGTATCCAGGAGTAGATGGCCCCGCCGATGGCGGCGAGCGAGATCAGTGGCGACAGCCCCGACGAGATGGCCCGCGCCCGCAGATGAAAGAGCTCGACCTGATCTCCCGGCATGCAGGTGAACCGCATGCCGAGAGCCAGGAGGAGCAGCGCCGCCACGCCTCCTGACATCCAGATCACGGTCCGCGCTGGCGCGAGCCGTGAATGGGCCGCCCTGGCAGCGGCAACTACCAGCGACGCATAGGCCAAGGCCAGCATGCCCAGGTAGGCAACCTGCGGCCATTGCCAATCCACGTCGTGCCGATCGATGCCGATTCCGCGCCCCCAGGCGGGCAGGCTCCCCACGGCCAGCAGCGCTCCGGCGGCGAGAGCCAGCAGCACCGTGCCGAGCACCAGCAGGAGCCGGTTCCCTGTATACCCCTTGGGCCGTTCTCCCGCCACGCGAGCGAGCAAGGCAACCTGCCGCAGCCGCACGGCGAAGAGCGACAGCACGACCGCCACCAGCAGCACCTGGAGGTCGTCGCGGCTGGCGAAGCCAGTCCCTGGGGCTGGAGGGCCGGGCTCCGGCATAGGTCCCTGCCTGGCCGGCTTGAGCGCCATCTCGCTGCACAAGTGGTAGTCGCTCGGCGGCTGGGGCGTTTTCAAGCGGGCGATAGGCCACAATGAGCCGTTGCCTACGGCCATGATCCAGGCGCGGGGCCGCGTGACGCGCTTTCCCAGCAGGTAGCGTACGGCCTCGAAGAGCCCCTGCTGGAGCTCGCTGGAGAACTGCCGGCGCATTCCTCCACCGGGTGGCGAGAGCGACCCCGGTTGCCAGGGCGCCCCCTCGGTGAAAAGAGGGGCGCTGGAAAGGACGATCATACCGTCCATGGTCTGGTTGTACTGGGGATGGGCATAAAGCAGATTGTTGTCGAATGTGAAGAGGATGGCGTCAGGCGCCCGGGCCCGCACCTGCTCAGCCAGGAAAAGCTTGTCTTTAACGTCCGTCGCCAGGATACCGACATAGCGTATCCCTTCCCGGGAAACCGCCCGCAACAGGTTCTCCAGCACCAACTCATTACTGAGCACAGTGGACGCGTCGAAAGTCGGAACGAGATCGGCCGGCCGGCCAGGATCGGCGAGATCGAGTGAGAGCTCCGGACGATTGGCGGGGATCGCAGGCTGAGTGGCTGCCGCGGCCTTGGCCTGTGCAGCCTTCTCTTTTTCGGTGGCGGTCCGCAACTCGGAGATGTGGCTGGGAAATGGCACACTGACGATCGACGAGAGCAATACCGGCACGCTGTGGCCTTCCGTGGTCAGTACGCTGCGGCCATAGGCCGTGTCCGCCTCGGTGAGCAGGGCGACCTGGCGCAAGTCCCACCCCATCTCTTTGCTCAGATAGCCGAGAGTCTGCTCTTGCAGCATCTCGTCCGGCAGCACCGTGCGGCAGATCTTGACTCTCACGCCCTCCAGCGGCTTCTCAACGGCTTTCGCCGTCGCCGTCGCCGAGCCCGTGGCGGCGCGAAACAGGAGCGGCGGGGGGGCCTGCTGGCCAATCTCCTGCCGCTGCCAGGAGCTCACCGCCAGCCGCAGCGACTCGATCGAGCCCGAGAAGGTTGGACCGAGGATCGCTATCGTCGGATCGGTGGCCGCTCCCTGCAGCACGGACTCCAATTTCAAAGCCTCGCGGAAGGCGACTTTCTGAATCCCTGCCTTCGGTGTCTCCCCGACGACGAAGACGACAGCCAAGCTGTTCAGGAAGGCTCCGTGCTTCTCGTGGCCGCGGAAGAGAAGGAGGCCCGGCGCCGTCTTGCTGCCAGCGTCCTTGGAATCCCCGCCGGCCCACGGCAGCCAGAAGCGGTCCGCCAAGTATTCGGACTGTGCGAAGCCGCGCTGCACGGCCTCCAGCGCCTGGTCCAGCCGCGGATCAGGCGGTGCCGGCACCAGGGCCACCATGAGGTGGAGGTCATACCTCGCGTCGAGAGCCGCTTGCTTCAGCATCGTCATTAGGTCGTCGCGTTTTGCTGTGGAGTCCAGCGACTTGCCAAAGAACTCGCCCAGCAGGCGCACGGGCTCGCACCAGGCTGGAGGAGGAGGCGGCGGCAATGAGCAACAAGGGGCCGGCAGCGGCGGCGGTGCCTTGCAGGATGCATAGGTATCACCGGCAGGCGCCGTAACGGCAGGAGTCGCTACTGGAGATGGAGCCTGAGCCGAGGCGACTTCGGGCGCCGGCCTCTCCTGGGGTGACATCACCAGGCGGGCTGCCGGGAAGCCAATCATCAGACTGAGCGCCAGCGCCAGCCAAGGAAGTGCGTTCTTCATCGGGAACCCGTTGGACAGGAGGACAGAAGAATGTTATCAGACTCTAAGAGCGCTCCCGCTCGGCGTCTCTACATTGGCAACCCCCTTCCAATCACCCTCTTAGACGAGCTGAGAGAAGAAATTCCCAGAGCATCACACTTCAACCGCACAGGCAACCCACGAAAGGGCGCCGCCCAGGATGAGCGGGCTCACTCGTAGCGCAGGGCTTCGATGGGGTCCAGGCCCGCCGCCCGCGAGGCCGGGTAGATCCCCGAGGCCAGCCCCACCGCCATGGCGACGCCGGTCGACAGGAGAATGGACGACCCCGTGACGATGGTTTCCCAGCCGGCCACCGCCGCGACACCGCGCGCCAGGGCGAGCCCTGCCACGATGCCGGTGACGCCGCCGATCAGGCTGATGGCGAACGACTCGACGATGAACTGGAAGCGGATGTCGCGGCTCCTGGCCCCCACCGCCCGGCGGACGCCGATTTCGCGCGTCCGCTCCAGCACCGTGGCCAGCATGATGTTCATGATGCCGATGCCACCCACCAGCAGCGAGATCCCGGCGATGGCTCCCATCACCATGTTGAACAGCCGCTGGGTGCGCCGGCTCTCCGCCAGCAGCGCCTCGGGCACCACCAGCTCATAGTCGGCGGCGCCGGCGTGCAGGCGGTCGAGCAACTCGCGGATGGACCCCGACGCCTCTTCGCCGCTCGCTCCCGGCTTCAGGCGGACGACAATCTCGTCCAGCGGCGAGGCCAGGGCCGGGTGCCCGAACTTGCGCTCGGCCGTGGATACCGGCAGATAGATCTCCCGCGACGCCGCGCCCGAGGCCACCGCGTCACCTCCCGGGGCGCCCGGGCCGCCGCCGCCCCCCGGCGCCGGCGCGGCGTCGTCCGCCAGCACGCCCACCACCTCCAGCCAGACCTCGTCGACCTTCACGAGCTGCCCCACGGCCGGCCCGTAGCCGAAGAGGTCGCGGCGCACCGCCGGCCCGATGACGCACACCTGAGCGTGGTTGGCATCGTCCATCTCGTCCAGGAAGCGTCCCTCGGCCACGTTCAGGTGGGCCAGCTCGCGGTGGCGGGGAGCGACGCCGTAGGCCGCGGCGCCGTCGCTCTTGCCGGTGGCGGAGAGCACCTTGTAGGGATCGACGCGGATGCGGGGGGCCACGATCTCGACGCCGGGGACGGCCTCGGCGATCGCCGCTGCGTCGCGCTGCGAGACGCCCAGCGACTTCTGGCGGATCTCCTGCGCCTCGTCGTCCTTGAGGGTCTTGGCGCGCACCAGGACGTTGCGCAGCCCCAGCCGCTCGATGGAGGCCAGGGCCTGGCGCTCCGCCCCGGCGCCGATCGACATCATGGCGATCACGGCGCCGACGCCGAAGATCATGCCGAGCATGGTGAGGGCGGAGCGCAGCTTGTGCGCCGCCAGGTTGTCGAGCGCCGAGCGGATGGCTTCCTGGGGGGTCATCGCCGCCGGCTCATCGGATCGTGATCATGCCGCCGCGCCGTCCCCGCGAAGCGACCGGCGGCGCCTTGTGCCCGGTGTCCTTCTTCGGCGGCGGGGCGCCCGCCGGCCGCGTCGGGTCGCGCATCGCCAGCACGTCCCCCCGCCGGAGGCCGGACTCCACCACCACCCGGCCGAGAGATGACGGCCCGAGCTTGACCTCCACCGGCGCGAAGCCGCGGCCGCCCCGGGGGTCCCGGCGATAGACCACCGTGCGCCCCTCGCGGTCGAAGAGGGCCTGGCGCGGCACCAGCAGGGCGCCCTTGCGCTGCTCCAGGAAGAGCGTCGCCTGCACCCGCTGCCCCGGCTTCATCACCTGCGGATCGGTGCGGTCGAGAGCCAGGGTGACGGCGAAGTACTGCACCGGCGAGCCCAGGATCCGCGGCTTGGCCAGCGAGTCGACGCGGGAGATCTTCGCCGGCCAGGAGACCCCGGGGGCGGACTCCACCGTCACCGTCGCCGCCCGCCCGGGCGTCAGGCCGCCGGCGTCCGCCTCCAGCACGAAGACCTGGGCCTCCATCCGCGCCAGGTCCGGGATCTCGGCCAGCGGCTGGCCGTTCCACACGCTGTCGCCCACGCGGGTGGACTCCCCTCGCCAGTTGCGCTTGAGGATGAGGACGCCGTCGTGGGGGGCCGTCACCGTCAGCGCCTGAAGGCCGGCGCGGGCCTGGCTGATCTTGGCGTCGGCCTGGCGGATCTTGATCTGCAGCAGAGCGGCCTCGGTGCCCGAGAGCCTCTCCCGGGTCTGCCGCGTGGCCCGGGCATGCCCCTCCCGCTCCTGGGCCAGGCCCTGATCGATCTCCGACTCGATGATGTCGGCGCGGGAGAAGAGCGTCGCATCCTTCTTCTGGAACTGCTTCGCATCCTCCAGCTCGAGGCGGGCCAGGGCCGCGTCCCGCTCCAGCTTGCGCAGCTCGGCCGTGCCCTCGATCTGCTTCTTCTCCATCGTCAGGCGAGTCTCCTTCAGGTCGTCCCCGGCGTCGACCAGCCGCTTTTCGATGGCGCTGGGATCGAAGCGGATGACCACGTCACCCTGCTTGACCCGCGAGCCGTCCTGGGCGATCCAGCCGATGCGGAACGGTCCGGGCACGCCCGCGGGCACGGAGACGGGCGTCGCCATCACGGCCTGGAGGTTGCCTTGCGCCGGCACCCGCCGCTCGAAGTCCTGGGGCTCGAGGCGCAACACCGGCACGTCCCCCGCCGTGCCCGAGCCGACCGGGGGGAGGAACGCCGCCAGGGCCACCAGCACGGCCACCGCGGCCAGGCCGAATCCCAGGCGGGCACCGCGGATCGGCCTCATTGGCCCGCCCCTCCGCCGCCGTTGCGGTCTCCGGCGAGGTCGCGGCGCGAGATCATGTCCCCGGGGGCAAGCCCGCTCCTGATCTCCACCAGCCGGTCGTTGCGCCGGCCGAGCACGGGGTGCACCGGCTCGCTCCCCCACCCCGCGCGGCGGTAGGCCACGGGGCCCTCGGCGCGGGTGAACACCGCTTCGGCGGGAGCCACCAGGACCCGGGCCGCCCGCTCGATCTCCACCGTGCCCAGGAAGCGCATGCCGGGGCTCATGCGCTGGGGATCGGTGCGGTCGAGGTCGATCTCCAGCTTCACCACCTTGAGGAGGTTGACGTCCGAACGGCTGCGCACCGCGCCGCCGATGGCGCGCACGCGGCCGGCGAAGACGTCGTCCGGATGGGCGTCCAGGCGCAGCGTCACCCGCTGGCCCGCGGCCACGCGCCCGGCGTCGGCCTCGTCGACCTCACCCTCGGCCCGCATCTGTTTCAGGTCCGGGATCTCCAGCACCGACTGGCCGCGCCAGCACGAGTCGCCGATCTTCTTCTTCTCGCCGTTGTCGGTGGCCACGTAGACCACGGTGCCGGCGCGAGGAGCCGGCACCGTCATGTGCTGGATGGCGTCCTGCATCTCCTGGACGCGGGCGGCGGCGCGGTCCCGCCGTCTGGCGAGAGCGCCGATCTCCGTCTTCCCCTGGAGGTCCTCGAGCCTCGCCTTCTCCTTGAGGTAGGCGATCTCGCGGTTGGCGAGCGCCAGGTCCTCGCGCGACTTGGCCAGCTCCTTGGAGGCCACGAGTTCGGGCGGCACCTGCACCTTGAGCTGTGCGCGGCGCTGCCGGGCCTCGGCCTCGGCGAGCTGCAGCACGGCGTCGTGGCGGGAGATCTCGGCGTTGGTCTGGCGCTTCTCCAACTCCTTCTGCGCCGAGTCCCGCTCGGCCACCTTCTCCTGCAGCTTCTGCTGCAGCTCCGAGGTGTCGAAGCCGAGCACCGGCTGGCCCGCCTTGACGGGCACCCCCTCGGGGGCCATGAAGGCGATCTTGTAGTCCCAGACGTCCTCGATCTGCGGCGGACCGATGCTCACCGCCTGGGTCGACGACAGGGTGCCGGAGACCGGCACGCCGATCACCAGGTCCTCCCGCCTCACCTCCACCCAACCGCCCTTGTTGCCAGAGATGCCGGAAATGCCGGCACCGGCCCGGGTGGACGCCAGCCAGAGGACCGGGACCACGGCCGCGAGCACCGCGCCGCTCGCCGCGAAACGGGCCATCCTGCGCTGGCGTGGGCTCATCCGCGCCCCCCGCCCCGCTCCTGGTGGGAGCGCAGCCGGGTACCCTCGGCGAGGCCCGACTCCACCACGCACTCCAGGGCCGAGCAGGCCCCGAGCTTCACCGGCACGGCGCCGCCGCTCGCCAAGAGGGCCCGCGGCTGGCCGCCGGCGATGCCAGGGGTACCGGCGACATTCGCGAAATCGAGGGCCGCCCGCGGGACGAGCAGCGCGCTCTTCACCTCCGGCCCCAGCACCTCGACCCGTACCGACATGCCGGGACGCATGCGTTGCGGGTCGGAACGGTCGAGCTTGACGTGCACGGGGAAGTAGCGCAGCAGCGGGCTGCGGCGCAGTTCCCGGGCCACCGGCGAGACGTCCGTCACCCGCCCCTTGTAGACCTGGTCGGGATAGGCGTCGAGCGTGCAGAGCACCTCCATGCCGGGCTGAACGCGGCCGTCGTCCACGTCCGACAGACTGGCCTGGACGCTCATCGTCGAGAGGTCCGGCAGCGAGGCCACCGTCATGCCCACCCACACCGTATCGCCCAGCCGCAGCTTCCTCCCCTCCCAGGGGTGATCGCCGATCAGCACCATGCCCGCCCGCGGGGCGCGCAGGGTGAGGGCGTCGATGGCCTCCTCGGCGTTGTGGATCTCGCGCTGCGACTTTTCGAGCGAGATCTTCTTGACGTCGACGTCGCGGGCGCTCCCTCGGGTGGCGGCGTCGAGGTCCTCCCGAGCCTTGGCGAGCTCGGTCTCGGCGCGCTTGAGGGCGAGTTGGCGATCCTGGTACTCGCGCAGGGCGAGGAGCTCCTTCGGCACCGCGGCGGCGATGCGGGCCTTCTCCACCTCCGAGCGCGCCTTGTCCACCGCGAACTGCTTGTCGGCCGTCGAGGTCTTGGACTCGGCGGCCGTGCGCTGGAGTTCGCTGCCGGCATCGGAGGCGGCGAGGCGCTTCTCCTCGAGCTCGGAGGCGAACTGGGAATTGTCGAACTCCACCACCCGATCGCCGGCCTTGACCAGGGTGCCGTCCTCGGCCAGCCAGCGGACCTGGAGCTGGAAGGCGTTGGTGCGGGGCACGGCGAGGGGATCGGCCCGTTCCGCCTCCAGCTCGCCGGAGAGCAGCAGCCGCTGGCGGAACGCCCCGCGATGGGCGACCAGCGCCCCCCTCTCTCCCTGCGCCGCGGCGTGCGCACCCTCCCCCGAGCAGCCCGAGAGGGCGGCGGCGAAGGCGAGACCGAGGAGCAGCGACGGGAGAACTCTCAACTCCACCATTTCCTTCAACAACGTATACGGCAGAGAGGAATTCCTTGTCTAGTCCCCAAGCGGGGAAAGCGGGCGGGACGCCCTTCAGTGCGGAGGCGGATGGCTGGCCTGGTGCAGGGACTCCCCGAACAGGAAATTCAACATGATGGGGAAGGACCCGCCGTGGAACCAGGCGGCGAACCGGGTGTGGGACTCCAGCAGGATTGAGCCGAGGACCCCGAGCGCAGCCGACAGGACGAGCACCAGACAGAACCCCAGGCTGAAGCTGGGTAGGGGGAAGCTCGTCTGATTGCCGACAGCCCTCAGGGCGGCGACAGCGTAGGGAGTGAGCCCGCCGAGGCCTCCCCAGAGGCTCTGGCCCGCGCTGCCGAGCTCCTTTCTCCCCGCGCTCAAGGACGATTACCGGGGGAAATACGAGAAGATCGTGGCCAGGGCCTGCCGCAGGGGAGGCGAGACGAGGGAGGCCAGATACAGCGCACCGATGCTCCCGAAGACCGCGAACCTCAAGGACCGCAGACTGGTTCCATGCCTGTCCATCTCTGCCAAGCTGCTCACAGGTTCCTCCTTTCCGCTACGCCGGTGGAACGGGTCGTCCACCAATTGAAGGCTACCACACTCGCGGACTCTGCTACCAGCGACTGCCATGGGCATGGGCATCTCCTGGGTTCCCCCTGATCATGTAAAGATCCTACAAAGAAACGACCCGGGGTGTCAAGTGCCTCTTTCGCGCCGCTACCGCCCGGGCGTCGGCGCTGGCGTGGCCCCCCCGAAGTCCACCTTGGGCGCGGTCTCGGCGCCGGCCTGGGCCGAGAAGTAGGGCTTCGGCTGGAAGCCGAACATCCCCGCGAAGAGGGCTGCCGGGAACTTGCGGACGCGGGTGTTGTAGTCCTGCGCCACCTGGTTGAAGGCGCGGCGCTCGACGGCGATGCGGTTCTCCGTCCCCTCGAGCTGCGTCATCAGGTCGCGGAAGGCGGCCACGGCCTTGAGGTCCGGGTAGCGCTCCACCACCACCATCAAGCGATTGAGGGCCGAGGAGAGGCTGTCCTGGGCCTGCTGGAACTGCTGGAACTTCTGCGGATCGTTGAGGATCTGCTGCGTCGCCTGGGCGCTGACCTGACCGACGCGGCTGCGCGCCTCGATCACCTGGGCCAGCGTCGACTGCTCGAAGTTGGCGGCGCCCTTGACGCTCGCCACCAGGTTGGGCACCAGGTCCGCCCGCCGCTGGTAGACGTTCTGCACCTGTCCCCACTGCGCCTCCACCGCCTGCTCGGCGGTCACCAGGCCGTTGTAGGTGCTCATCGCAAACAGCCCCACCAGCACGATCACCACCACGGCCGCGATCAGGCAACCGATCTTGTTCATCGCTCTCTCCTTGTGGCGCCCGGCTGAGCGCAGAGGGATCATAGCGCGTCGTCCTCCGTCCGCGTCCGCGCCTCCACGGCTTTCCCTTGACCTGTAGGCGAAGCGAACCTTATCGTAGGGGTCGTATGGTCGTTCACGCCGACCTCGACGTTCACGATCTGTCCCGCTCCCGGCGGGTCGAGCAGGAAGTTCTAGACCTGCTGGATGAGCCTTCCCCTCTCACCCCATAAGGTTCAATCGGTTCCCGGCCTTCGGGTCCTCGTGCCCTTCGAAGCCTCACCCCCGGCCCCTCTTCCGGAGGGAGAGGGGCCGGGGGTGAGGCTTCGAAGGGCACCCGGGCACGCTTTCAGGGGCAGCCGCCTGGGAGCGCGCCCATGCTAGATTCCCCCCGATGAGGCCCTACCTGGACCTGCTCCGGCACATCCTGGACCACGGCGTCGAGAAGCCCGACCGCACGGGCACGGGGACGCTCTCGGTCTTCGGCCACCAGATGCGCTTCGACCTCGCGGCAGGCTTCCCCCTGCTCACCACCAAGAAGCTCCACCTGCGCTCCATCGTCTACGAGCTGCTCTGGTTCCTGCGCGGCGACACCAACGTCGCCTGGCTGCACGAGCACGGCGTCACCATCTGGGACGAGTGGGCGGACGCCCACGGCGACCTGGGGCCCATCTACGGCGCCCAGTGGCGCTCCTGGCCCACGCCGGACGGCGGCAATGGCGCCAATATCGACCAGATCGCCCGCGTCGTCGAGCAGATCCGCACCGATCCGGACTCCCGGCGCCACGTCGTCAGCGCCTGGAACGTGGCGGAGCTCGACGCCATGGCCCTCTCCCCGTGCCATGCCCTGTTCCAGTTCTGGGTGGCCCGCGGCCGCCTCTCCTGCCAGCTCTACCAGCGGAGCGCCGACGTCTTCCTGGGCGTCCCCTTCAACATCGCCTCCTACGCCCTGCTCACCCTGATGACGGCCCAGGTCTGCGGCTTGGCGCCCGGCGATTTCGTCCACACCCTGGGCGACGCCCACCTCTACCGCAACCACCTGGAGCAGGCCCGTCTGCAGCTCAGCCGCGAGCCCCGGCCGCTGCCCACCATGACCCTCAACCCGGCGCGGACCTCCCTCTTCGACTTTCAGTACGAGGACTTCACCCTCGCCGGCTATGATCCCCACCCGGCGATCAAAGCGCCGATCGCCGTATGAGGATCACGCTGATCGCCGCGATGGCGGCCAACCGCACGATCGGGCTCGACGGCCGCCTCCCCTGGCGCCTCCCCGCCGACCTGCGGCGCTTCAAGGCGCTGACCCTGGGCCATACCATGATCATGGGCCGCAGGACCTTCGACTCCATCGGCGGCCAGCCCCTCTATGGCCGGCCCACGATCGTGGTCACCCGCGACCCCGCCTGGTCCGCCCCCGGCGTGGAGGTGGCCCATTCGCTGGACGAAGCGCTGGCCAAGGCGCAAGGGGAGGAGGTTTTCGTGGCCGGCGGCGAGGAGATCTTCCGCCTGGCCCTGGCCCGTGCTGACCGCATCCAACTGACGCGGATCGACCAGGACTTCCCCGGCGACACCTTCTTCCCCGAGTACGCGGAGGACGATTGGCAGCTCGTCGAGCGCGAAGACCACGGGCCCACGCAGGAGACGCCGTTCTCCTACAGCTTCCTCGTGCTGGACCGAAAGAAGAAGGACGAATGAGCCCGCGGCGGCCGTTTCCCTGGCTGCTGCCGCTGGTGCTGCTGGCGGGTCTCGCCTGCTGCGCCCGTCGCGACTCCGCTCAAGGCCTGGAGGCCGGCACCCGCACCATCAAGGTCAACGTCTACGTGATCGCCCTGAACGACCACGGCGCCACCGGCCGGGCCACGGGCTGCGGCGACAGCGCCGTCCCCCTGGAGGTGGACCTGCCGGAGCCGGCGCCCGCCCTCGAAGGGGCGCTCTCCGCCCTCCTCACCTTGCAGGACGGTGCCGAAGCCAAGGGCCTCTACAATGCCCTCGCCCACTCCCCCCTCAAGGTCGACCGCATCGACCGCACGGGGCCGGAGGTGCGCGTCTACCTCTCGGGCTACGTCGAGCTCGGCGGCGACTGCGACGGCCCGCGCACCCTCTCCCAACTCACCGAGACGGTCCTCCAGTTCCACGATGTCCGGCACGTCCAGTTCTTCCTCGACGGCAAGCCGTTGCAGGGGGCTCTGTCAGGGAAGGGATGAGATTGTAGGGCGGAAAAAAAGACGCCGCCGGCCGCGGCGTGCGCCATGGCCGGCGGACGCGTAAAAGGGTTTGAGAGGATCTCGCACCCGGGGGAACTGGGGGAATCTCTTCGGTTCTCGGAGCCGGAGACCGAACGATCCCCGGCGCACGATCAAAAGTGCGGCAGCCGAGGAAAAGCGGGACAACGAAATTTCGCGATCAGGCCGCAGCCTTCTCCCGGAACCAGGAGGCGGTGCGCTCCAGTCCCTCGGCAAGGGAGAGGGGCGGAGGGACTCCCAGGTCGTGCCGCAAGCGGCTGGCGTCGATCACCGAGCGGCGCTGCTCGCCGGGCTTGCCCGGGCCGTGCCGGGCCTTCAGCGGGCTGCCCACGGCGCGGGCCAGCTCGTCGTAGAGCTCGACGACGGTGGTCTCGACGCCCGTGCCCACGTTGTAGACGTGAAAGCCCGGCTTCCCCACCACCGCGAGGTTGGCCCTCACGACGTCGGAGACGTGGACGTAGTCGCGGGTCTGGAGGCCGTCGCCGTTGATGGTGGGCGCCTGGCCCGCGAGCAGGCGGTTCAGGAAGATGGCCACCACTCCAGCCTCGCCGTGGGGATTCTGCCGCTCGCCGTAGACGTTCGCGTAGCGCATGCAGGCGACGTCCAGCCCGTAGGTGACGTGGTAGAAGTAAAGGTAGCGCTCGAAGGCCAGCTTGGAGACGCCGTAGGGCGACAGCGGACGCGCCGGGTGGTCCTCGGTGGCCGGGAAGAAGTCCTGCTCGCCGTAGATGGCGCCGCCGGTCGAGGCGAAGAGGATCTGGCGCACGCCGCCGTGGCGCGCCGCCTCGGCCAGGTTGAGGCTGCCGAGGACGTTGACGTCGGCGTCGAAGACCGGGTCCTCGACCGAGCGCCGCACGTCCATCTGCGCCGCGTGATGAACGAGGACGTCCACCCCCGCCTCGCGCACCAGGGCGGCGGCCTCCTTGGAACGGATGTCCAGCACGTGCAGCTCGGCGCCCGGGGGCACGTTCTCCCGCCGGCCGCCGGAGAGGTTGTCGATCACCAGCACCCGGTCGCCCCGGGACAGGAAGGCGTCGGCGAGATGGGAGCCGATGAAGCCGGCCCCGCCCGTGATGCAGATGGTTTGCTTGCCCTGGCTGTCACTCATGGCACCGGAGCTTATAGCAAGAGGCGGGCCAGGCCGGGGGATCAGGGACAGCAGGGACTTCAGGGACAACAGGGGACAACAAAGGAAAATCCCTTGTCCCTGGCGTCCCTGGAGTCCCTGCCGTCCCTGAAGTCCTGCTCCGGCTGGAATTGCGGCAAGGGGGCCGGCCAGACTAAGATTCTGCGTTCCTTCAGCCCGCCATGCCAGCCCCCTCTCCCCCCCTCGCCGGCCGTCTGCTGCGGCGCGCCGATCACGCCCTGCCCGTGCTGGCGCTCCTCGCGATCTGGGTTCTCGTCCTCTATCGCAAGGCGCTCACCCTGGGCGTGCTCTCCGACGGCTGGGTGCTGCTGGAGATCGGCAGCCGGGGCCTGCGCCGGGCGCCGCTCGCGCTGCTGGGCTACCACACGATTCCGGTCACCCATCTCTTCGATGCGGTGATGTGGAAGATCTTCCACCTGCACGAGACGCCGTACCAGCTCGTCAACCTCGCCGAGATGGGCCTCGTCGGCTGGCTGGTCTACCGGCTGGGCTGCGTCCTCTTCGGGCGCCCCCGCGTCGGCCTGCTGGCGGCGCTGCTGTTCCTGGCCAACAGCAGCTTCTACGAGGTGCCGTTCTGGTCGGTGGTGGGAAATTTCCAATCGCTGGCGGCGATGTTCTACCTGGGCGGCATCTTCGCCGTCCACCGCGCCATGCGCTCGCCCCGGCCGGCCGGCTGGGCCGTGCTCTTCTCCCTCTGCGTGCTCGCCGGCTTCTTCACCTACGAGCCGGCGGTGTCGCTGCTGCCCGTGGGCCTGCTCCAGGCCGTGCTGATGCCGGCCGAGGGGGACCCGACCGCGAGGATCGCCGTCCTCGTCCGCCGTCTGCGGCCGTTCCTTTTGCCCGCAGTGGCGGTGGCCCTGGTGGTGGGAATCAGCAAGGCGCTCACCTCGGCCACCGGCCACAATGCGATGTTCCTGCCCAAGACCCTGGCGGACCTGGACTTCCGGATCTACCTCCTGGTCCGCGGCTGCATCGCCATCTTCACCCTCCGCGGCGCGGACTCCAAGCTCTACTCCCTGCTCTCTTTCGGCCTGACGCCGGGGAGCGGCACGATCCTCCACCGGCTGCTGGTGGCGCTCTGGGCGGTGGCGCTGACGATGGCGGCGGCGCTCCTGGCGTGGCGGTCGCGCACTCCCGCCGTGCGCTTCCTGGTGGCCTGGTTCGCGGTGCACATGCTCATCGTCTCGGCGGCGTCGGGCATCGTCTCCCGGATGTTCTACCTGGGAGCGATCCCGGCGGCCCTGCTGTCCTCGTGGCTGCTATGGCGGGGAGCGGAGATCGCCGCCGCAGCCCTCGGACGCCGGCTCGCCCTCCCGTCCAGCGAGGGCGTGATGGTGGGGCTGGCCTTCTTCGCCCTCGCCCTCCTGGTCTCCGGCGCGACCACGGATCTCGACCTGGCGGCGCGGATCCACCGCGAGGCCACCGACGTCTCCCGGCGAACGGTCGATCTGGCCCGCGTCGGGCTCGCCGCCGGCGCCGGCCACGTCGTGCTCGTCAACTTCCCCGCCACCCTGGCGCGCGACGGCATGAGCTCCTTCGTGTTCGTCAACGGGCTCACGGAAGAGCTCGCCCTGAAGACCGGCGGCGGGGTGAGCCAGCCGCGGCTCGCCCACACCTACGCCTTGGCTCCCGAAGGCCGGTTCGCCAACGGCAGTCTGCCCATCTCGTTCGCCGAGCTCGACCGGCTGGCCGCCGATCCAGAGACCCAGGTGCTGATGTTCGACGCCCGGGAGACGACGGTGCAGGAGCTCAACCGCGCCAACTGGCGGTTGCCGGCGGAGTACACGGCCACGTCCGCGCCCTACCTCGACTGGCTGCCCGGGGCCTGGCCGTGGTTGCGGGTCTATGCGGGCCAGCCTCTGGAGCTGCCGCTCGCCACCCGCGACGGCTCCACCTGGGTGGCGATCAAGTATCTGCGCGAGGCGAAGACCGACTTCGCCATACAGGCGGGCGGCCTGCCGCCGGTCCAATTCGCCGCGCTTTCCGGGGCCGCCCCGAGCTGGCCCATGGCCATCCTGCCGTTGTCGTCCGCGAGGGGCGCCGGGCCGGTGGCCGTCACCATCCAACCCAGGACGGAGGTCTGGCTGGCCGGCGTCTGGTCCTTCTCGCCGCCCGCGGCCTACACGCCGGAGTCGGCGCCGTTCCTGAGCTGGATCGTCCGCCCGTTTCCCGCCTTCTTCGTCGAGGTGCCGGCCGACCTGCCGCTCGCCCCGTGCCCGCAGGGCGCCTGCACTATCCGCCTGGACGTGCTGGCCGAGCCGGGCCGCGACCTCGCCGCCAGCGTCGAAGGCGGTCCGGTCCAGATCCTCCGTTTCGGCGACACCAAGACTCCGGAGTGGCGGACGGTGACGCTCGCAGCCTCAGACCCCGGCCGGCCGGCGATGCCGGCGATAGTGCGGCTGGAGCCGCGGGGGCGCCTCGCCGCCGAGGTCCGCCGCCTCGACTGGGCACCCTGGGCGCCGTGAGGCCGCGTGGTATCCTCCGAGGGTTCGATGGACAGCCAGATTTTCTCCCAGGACGTGTGCGTGATCGGCGGCGGCGGCCACGTGGGGCTGCCGTTCGCCCTGATCTGCGCCGACTCGGGGCTGCGCACCGTCATCTACGACGTCGACCGCAACAGGGTGGAGCAGATCCGCGCGGGCGTCATGCCGTTCTGCGAGGAGGGGGCGGAGGAGATGCTCACCCGCGTCCTCGCCTCCGGCCGGCTGGTGGTCGAGGACCAGCCTTGTCTCATCAGCTCCTGCCGCTTCCTGGTGATGATCATCGGCACGCCGGTCGACGAGCACCTGAACCCGACCTTCGGCGCCATCGATCGCGCTCTGCGCGCGGCCCGCGAGCACCTGCGGGACGGGCAGGTCCTGATCCTGCGCAGCACCGTCTTCCCCGGCACCAGCCAGCGCATCCAGCGCTTCCTGGACGCCGCCGGGCTGCGCATCCAGGTCGCCTGCTGCCCGGAGCGGGTGGCGCAGGGGCACAGCCTGCGCGAGTTCCGCGAGCTGCCGCAGATCCTCTCGTCCTTCGACGATGAGGCCCTCGCCGCCGTGCGCGAGCTGTTCGGCCGCTTCGCCCGCGACTTCGTCGAGATGACTCCGGCCGAGGCCGAGCTGTGCAAGCTGATGACCAACGCCTGGCGCTACATCCAGTTCGCCACCGTCAACCAGTTCTACATGCTGGCGACGGCCCACGGCGTCGACTTCGAGCGCATCCTCCACGGCTGCCGCCACGAGTACCCGCGCATGGCGGGCATGCCCGGTCCGGGCTTCGCGGCCGGCCCCTGCCTGGTGAAGGACACGATGCAGCTCGCCGCCTTCAGCCACAACCATTTCATGCTGGGCCACTCGGCCATGCTGGTCAACGAGGGGCTGCCGAGCCACCTGATCGAGCTCGCCCGCCGCGACGGCGATCTCGCCGCGGCAACCGTGGGCATCCTCGGCATGGCCTTCAAGGCCGAGAGCGACGACTCCCGCGACTCGCTCGCCTACAAGCTGCGCAAGCTGCTCGTCCTCGAAGCCCGGCAGGTGCTGTGCACCGATCCCTTCGTGCGCGATCCCGGCCTGGTGCCCCTGGAGCGCGTCCTCGCCGAGTCGGACGTCCTGTTCGTGGCGACGCCCCACGCCGCATACCGCCGGCTGCCGCCAATCACCGGCAAGCGGGTGATCGACGTGTGGAGCTGTCTGCAGAAACCCTCTCTCTCGCAGTGACGGAGCCAACGACGTGAAAATCCTGGTCACGGGGTCCGCCGGCTTCATCGCCGGCTACCTGGTGCAGCAGCTCCTGGAAGGGGGCCACGAGGTGGTCGGCCTCGACAACTTCTCGAAGTACGGCGCCGTGGAGCGCAGCTTCCAGGACCATCCGCGCTACCGCTTCCTGGAGGCGGACGCCCGCGATGTGCCGCTGATGAAAGAGCTGGCCGCCGAGTGCGACCACTTCATCGCCTGCGCCGCGCGCATCGGCGGCATCACCTACTTCCACGAGTACGCCTACGACCTGCTGGCGGAGAACGAGCGCATCACGGCCGCGGCCTTCGACGCCGCCCTCCACGCCCACCGCCACCACCGGTTGCAGAAGATCACCGTCCTGTCGAGCAGCATGGTGTACGAGAACGCCACCGTCTTTCCCAGTCCCGAGGGGCACGAGCGGCAGTGCCCGCCCCCCTCCAGCACCTACGGTTTCCAGAAACTCGCCTGCGAATATTTCGCCCGTGGCGCCTGGGAGCAGCACAAGCTGCCCTACACGATCTGCCGGCCGTTCAACTGCGTCGGCACCGGCGAGCGGCGAGCCCTGGGCGACAAGGACGTCCCCAGCGGCAACATCAAGCTGGCGATGAGTCACGTGGTGCCCGACCTGGTGCAGAAGGTGCTCAAGGGCCAGGACCCCCTCCACCTCCTGGGCGCCGGCAACCAGGTGCGCTGCTACACCTACGGCGGCGACCTGGCGCGCGGCATCCTCGCCGCCATGCTCCATCCGGCGGCCACCAACGAGGACTTCAACCTCTCGACGCCGGTGGCCACCACGGTGCTCGAGCTGGCGGAGCTGATCTGGCGCAAGGTCCATGGCGATTCGAAACCTTTTCGCTGGGTCTCCGATCCGCCCTATCCGCACGACGTGCAGATGCGCATCCCCGACACCCGCAAGGCGCGGGAGGTGCTGGGCTTCGAGGCCACGACCTCGCTCTCCGGCGTGCTCGACGAGGTCATCCCCTGGGTCGAGCAGGAGATCGCGGAGGGGCGGATTTGACGTCCGCCAGGGGCGACGGGCCATACTTCGACCGGCTCGTCGAGGAGGCTGGCGACTTCAATCCATTCACCGACCACGGCTGGGAGACGCTCGCCCGGCGCTTCGCTGCCGCTATCCCCGGCACCGGATTCCGTGTCCTGGACGTCGGCTGCGGCACCGGCCGGTCCCGGCGCGTCTACCAGGACCGCAGCGAGCGCTACGCCGGGCTCGACCTCTCGCTGGGGGCCCTGCGGCTCGCTCGGCAACGCTTTGCGGACGCCGCGTGGCTCCAGGCGGACGCCCTCCGCCTCCCCGTGCGCGCCGCCAGCTTCGACGTCGTCGCCTTCAGCAGCGTCCTCCACCACCTGCCGGACCGCCGCGCCGCCCTCGCCGAGGCCGCGCGGGTGCTGCGGCCCGGGGGCTGGGCGTTCGCCTTCGATCCCAACCTCCTCCATCCGGCGATGCTGCTGTTCCGCCATCCCCGGAGCCCGCTCTACAACCCCGAGGGCGTGAGCCCGGACGAGCGACCGCTGCTGCCACGGACGCTGCGGGCGGACTTCGCGGCGGCCGGCTTCACCGCCATCGGCCAGCGGTGCCAGTCCGACCTCCCCTACCGCGCCGTGGCGCCGCGCGGGTTCGACGCCCTGCTGCCGCTCTACAACCGCGCCGACTGGCTGTGGGAGAAGACCGGCCTCGGCCGCTGGCTCGGCACCTTCGTCGTCACCTGGGCCCGCCGGCCATGAATGCCGAGGATCTCCCCCGTTACTCCGTGGTGGTGCCGGTCTTCCACGAGGCGGAGACCATCGGCCCCTTCTGCCGCGCCGTGCGCGACGCCTTTCCGCCCGGCTACGAGCTGCTGGTGTGCTACGACGTGCCGGACGATCGCACCCTGCCGGCCCTGGCCGCGCTGCCGGCCACGGACAAGCCGCCCGTCGTGCGCCTCGTCCACAACAGCCTCGGCCGCGGGGTGCGCTGGGCGATCGAGGCCGGCCTGCGGGCGGCGCGGGGGCCGGTGGTGATCGTCACCATGGTGGATCTGTCGGACGACTACCGGCTGGTCGAGGAGATGGTGGCGCGCGCCGAGGCGGGGGCCGCGGTCGTCTGCCCCAGCCGCTACATGCCGGGAGGACGGCAGCTCGGGGGACCGTGGCTGAAAGGTCTGCTCAGCCGGGTGGCCGGGCTCTCCCTGCACTGGCTGGCCGGCCTCCCGACCCGCGATCCCACCAACAGCTTCAAGGCCTACCGCCGCGACTTCCTGGAGCACACCCCCATCGAGAGCGCGGCGGGCTTCAGCCTCGGCCTGGAGCTGACGGTGAAGGCCCACTTCGCGGGCGAGCGCGTCGAGGAGCTCCCCGCCACCTGGCGCGACCGCACGGCGGGCGAGAGCCGCTTCCGCCTCACGGCCTGGCTGCCTCTCTACCTGCGTTGGTATCTCTGGGCGCTGAGGAAACGATGGCTCGGATGAAAGCGGGCCGGCCGGTCCCGTCCCGCCGCGGGAGCCCGCCCGGGAGAGCGGCCTTCGCGGTCTTCCTGGTCTGCCTGGCCTGCTACCTGGCCAACGGCCGGACGGTTCCCTTCGCCAGGGGCGGGGACACGATCCCCACCCGTCTCCTGCCCTTCTCGATGATCGCCTTCGGCACCCTGACGCTGGACCCTTTCCGCCAGGACTTCGCCGCCGCGGGAGGCTACCGCTGGTACGTCCAGGAGCGGCGCGGTCACCTGGTCTCTTTCTACCCGATCGGACCGGCCTTGCTGGCTCTGCCCGTCTACGTCCCGGCCTACCTCGGTCTGGCCGTCACCGGGAGGGGCGGCCACGCGGCCCTCTTCGGCGCCAGCGAGGAGCTCGAAAAGTTGGCCGCCTGCGGGCTCGCGGCGCTGGCGGTGTCCCTGTCCTATCTCACGGCGCGGCGGCGCCTGCCCGCCGCCGCGGCGGCCTGGGCCGCCCTCGGCCTGGGCCTGGGCACCTCGCTGTGGGCGACGGCGAGCCAGATGCTCTGGCAGCACGGGCCGGTCGCCCTCTCGCTCGCCGCCGGCATCTTCTTTCTCACTGCGTCCGGCGAGACACGGCGGAGCGCCGCCCTCGCGGGCTTCGCCCTCGCCCTGGCCGCTCTCTCGCGTCCTACCGCCGGCGTGTTCTGGCTCGCCGGCCTCGCCAGCCTGCTCGCCGGAAGCGGGCCGTGGTCGCTGCGCTGGCGGCGGGCGGCGGCGTTCGTGGCAGCCGGAGCGCCCATCCTGGCAGCGGCCGCGGCCTACAACCTCTTCTATTACGGCTCGCTGCTGGGCGGCTACTCGCTCGCCCTGGGGCGCTTCCAGCCGGCGGGCTTCGCCGGCAGGGCCGCCGGCCTCCTGGTGAGCCCCAACCGGGGCCTGCTGATCTTCACACCGGTCGCCGCCGTGGGGATCGCCGGCATCGCTCGCGCACTACGCAGGCCGCGCCGGGACCCGCTGCTCTCGGTCCTGGGCCTCGCCGCACTGATCTACTTCCTCGCCATCGCCTCGTATAAGGACTGGACGGGTGGCTGGAGCTTCGGGCCGCGCTACCTTACGGACTTGCTGCCCATCCTCTTCCTCGGCGCCATTGGCGAGTTGCCCCGCCTCTCACGGGCCAGCCGCGCCGTCCTCGCCGTGGCCCTGGCATGGTCGGTCCTGGTGCAGATGAACGGCGCGTTCTGCTACCCGGCCTCACGCTGGGACCCGCGCATGAGCGAGCACACCGAGCAGGCGGCGTGGGAGTGGCATCACTTCGAGATGTGGGAGGACTTCCAGGCCTGGCAGCGGGGTTCGGCGATCACGAGCCCGTTCTGAATGCGCTGAAAGAGGTGGGCAGAGACAACAGGGACGGCAGGGACCGAAGAATCACCGGGCTGACGCTTTCCTCGTCCTTGCTGTCCCTGTTGTCCCTGCCGTCCCTGTTGTCCCTGTTGTCCCTGTTTCGGTTACATCTTCCGCGCCACGGCGATGATCCCCAGCCCGCGGCCCGGAATGAGAGAGTCGAGCGGCCGGAACAGCGGCACCAGATTGTTGAACACCTTGAGCTGGAAGCGGCTGAAGTGGCGCCGCTTGAGGATCTTGCCGTTCCAGTACCAGCCGGGAATGCCGAAGTGGTTGAAGTCGCGCATCGACTCCAGCTCGAAGCCGGTCGTCCGCAGCTCCTCGGCGAGCGCCGGCTTCTCGTAGCGGCAACGGTGGCCCAGCACCTCGTCGAGGCTGGAGTAGAGGCTCTGGCCCTGCGGCACGTAGAGCACCACCCGGCCGCCGGGGGCCAGGGCGCTGTTCATGTTGCGCAGCGCGATCAGTGGATCGCCCACGTGCTCCAGCACGTTGAGGCAGACCACGGTGTCGAACACCCCCTGCCACTGGTCGAAGCACCGTGGATCCTCGAGGTCGATGCGGTCCACCTGCAGATAGGGCTTGCCCAGCGCGAGGTTCTTCAGGTAGTCGAGATAATGGGGGTTGATGTCGCTCGCGACGTAGAGGTCGCGCGGCAGCAGCCAGGACGTGATGTTGCCGATGCCGGCGCCGATCTCCAGCACGCGGGCGCCGACGTGAGGGGCGATGGCGTCGGCCATCCAGCGGTTGAACCGGTTCGCCTTCTCCAGGCTGTGGAGGATGTGCGAGCCGTACTCGTCCTCGGCGTAGAGGTCGTCGATCAGGCTGTACTTGAGCATCGTGCGCAGCGCCTTGAAGGCGTCCTTGAAGCCGATCTTCTTCCCCTCGCGGTAGGTGCGGCCGAGATAGGAGATGGGCACTTCGAAGATCCGGCATTCGCGCTTGGCGACCTTGGCGGTGATCTCCGGCTCCATGGCGAAGTCGTTGGAGCGGATGGGGATCGACTTCAGGAGCGGCGCCCGGAAGGTCTTGTAGCAGGTCTCCATGTCCGTCAGGTTGAGGTCGGTGAACCAGTTGCTCAAGCCGGTGAGCAGCTTGTTGCCCAGCGTGTGGCGGTGGTTGAGGACGCGGCGGCGCTCGCTGGGCAGGAAGCGCGAGCCGTAGACGACGTCGGCGCCGTCCTCCAGGAACGGGCGGATGAGGCGCGGATAGTCCCGGGGGTCGTACTCCAGGTCGGCGTCCTGGAACAGGATGAGGTCGCCGGTGGCCTCGGCGATGCCGCGGCGGATGGCCGAGCCCTTGCCCTGGTTCTTCCCCTGCTCCAGCAGGCGGATGCGGTCCGGATGGTCGGCCGCGAGCCGGCGGAGGATCTCCAGGCTGCCGTCCTTCGAGCCGTCGTCGACCAGCAGGACCTCCATCTCGCGGATCTCGGGCGCCGACACCGCCAGCACCCGGCGGACGAGCTCGCCGACCAGGAAACGCTCGTTGTAGACCGGGATGACGACGCTCAGCTTGACCCCGGCCGGGGGGACCTGTTGGCTCACAGACACGGCTCCTCAGGATAAATTCGGGTCCAGCGCGGACTGGGCGTCGGATGATACCATCGCCGCCACAGGCCAGCCCCATGCCCGATCTCACCGCCGCCGAAGTGCGCGCCCTGGTCGACGCCGTGCCGCACTGGCACCACGTCATGCGGTTCCCGCACGGCGTCGTCTCGCCGGGCGCCTACGATCCTCGCGAGCTGTTCTCTCATCTCGACCTGCCCCCCGACCTGCGGGGGAAGCGGGTGCTCGACGTGGGCACGCGGGACGGCTTCTTCGCCTTCGAGTGCGAGCGGCGGGGCGCCGAGGTGGTGGCCGTCGATTACGCCGACATGGAGCTGACCGGCTTCGGCGCCGCCCGGCGGATCTACGGCTCGCAGGTCGAGTACGTGCAGGCCAACGTCTACGATCTCGATCCGGACCGGCTCGGCGCCTTCGACGTGGTCCTATTCCTGGGCGTCCTCTATCATCTGCGTCACCCGCTGCTGGCCCTCGACCGGCTGCGCCCCCTCTGCCGCTCCCTGCTCGTCGTCGAGTCGCTGGTCTGCGACGCGCGGTTCTTCACCGGCTTCGAGACGAGCGAGCCGCTGACCCTCTTGGCGCCGCGCCTCGCCGACCTGCCGGTCGCCCAGTTCCTCCCCGTGGGCCGCTTCCACTCCGACGCCACCAACAAGTGGGTGCCCAACGTCGCCGCCCTGCGAGCCCTGCTGGCGGACGCCCTGTTCGCTCCGGGCCCCGCCCACACCTGGGGGGATCGGGCCCTGGTCCATGCCCGGCCGGTGGACGATCCGGTGACGCGGCGCTGGGTGACGATGGACCGGGGCCTGCAGAAGCGGGGCAGTTGAAGCCCTCGCCACGCTACCCCTGGATCGTGGCCGCGCTCCTCGCCGCGGCCGTGCTGGCCGTCTACGGCTTCACGCTCGGTTTCGGCTTCGTGTTCGACGATCACGTGCAGATCGAGCGCAACCCGTGGCTGCAGGCGCCCGACGGCCTGCGCCTCTTCCTCACCCGTCCCTTCTGGGGCTTCAACCGCGAGCAGGGACCGCTGCCGTCGAACTATTACCGGCCCGCCTTCGGGGCCTTCGACTCGCTGCTGGCCCGCATCTGGGGGCTCGATCCCACGGCGTTCCACGGCGCGTCGGTGGCGCTGCACCTCGCCGTCTGCCTGCTGGTGGCTCTCGCCGCCCGCCGCCTGTTCCGGGGTGAGGGAGAGGACGCCGCAGCCTTGGCGGCCGGGCTGCTCTTCGCCGTCCACCCCGCCCACGCCGAAGCCGTGGCCTGGGTGGGAGGCCAGCCGGACCTGCTGGCGGCCCTCTTCGCCCTGACCGCGGTGTTCGCCTGTCTCGCCCGCAGGAATGCGCTCGGCGCCGTCGCCTATCTCCTGGCCTGCCTCGCCAAGGAGACGGGGGTCGCGACGCTGCTGGTCCTCGTCGCAGTAGAGATTACGGAATGGCGCCGGGAGGGCTCGCCGGCGGTGGCCCTCCGGCGGGCGGCGGCGCGGCTCGCTCCCTACGGGCTGGTGCTGGCCGTCTATCTCGCCCTGCGCGTCCACGCCCTGGGGGGCTTCGCGCCGCGGGACTACGGCGTCACCTCCTCGGCTGCCGGCGCCGTGGGCTACGCCGGGGCCCTGCTGGCGCGGTATCTGGGCTTTCTCGTCGTCCCCTTCCCGGCGCGGGTGCTGGCCGTGGTGCCGGTGCCGCCGCTCCTGTCCTTCGCCGTCCTCGCGGGACTGGCGGCGGCCGGCCTGGCGCTGGCAGGGCTCGCCCTCGTCGCCTGGCGGGGCTCGGGACGGCGGGAGATCGTCCTCCCCCTGGCCTTCGTCTTCGCGTTCCTGCTGCCCGTCCTGCGGGCCGACGCCATCGGCGGCGCCAACTTTGCGGAACGCTATCTCTACCTGCCGTCGGTGGGAGGGGCCTGGCTGGCGGGGCTGGTGGCGAGCCGGCTGGCGCGGTCCCGGGCACGGCGGGTGCTCGTCGTCGCCGGTCTCGCCGCGACTGTCGGAATCGTCGCGCTGGGAACGGCCGCCGCGGTCCGTGCCGCGATCTACCGGGACGACCGCACCCTCTTCACCGTGGCGGTGCGGGAGAATCCGCGGTCCGAGATCGCCCGCAACAACCTGGGGATGGCGCTCTACGCCGCCGGCCATCTCGCGGAGGCCGAGCGGGAGTACCGGGAAGCCCTCAGGTTGCAGCCGGCCGCCGTGGCACCGCTGGCCAACCTCGCCCTGCTGCGGGAGCGACGCGGCGACCTTCCTGGGGCGAAGGCGGCCTTCGAGGAGACCCTGCGGCGCCTGCCCACCCACGCCGTGGCCGCCGTCCACCTCGCCCGCCTCGCCCTGCGCGAGGGGAACCGGGCCGGGGCGGCGAAACACCTGGACGCCCTCTTCGCCGCCGGAGGGGAGAGCTACGATGCGCTGACCGAGCGGGCCGCGCTCTGGCTCCAGCAGGGGCGGCCGGACGCGGCCCGCCCCCTGCTGGAGCGCGCGCGGAGGGAGTTTCCGGACCGGCGGTAGGAATCGCCGGGCTCCACGTCCTCCGCACCAAGGTCTACGCCGTTTTGGGAGCCGTGCCGACGCGACTACGGGCCAAGCCTCCAGCGCTCCTTCCACGATCCCAAGACGAGCGTCGGGGTCGAGTGAACGTCCCGGAGTCCGTCCTCTGTCGGCATTGCGACGACCTCTTAGCCGACAGCGCCGTGTCGTATACGCGTCATGCCCGCTCAGCGGCTGAGGAGCTACAAGAATCTGATCCCATTGCAGTTAGTAGCATTCACTGCCGTCCCCGTGAGCTGCCAACCCGACACCGCCATGTCGGATAACGCTCTACTCGCCCGCACTTGGCATCGCTGAGCCGACAGCCGACGGTGTTAACCTGCTCCGTGTCAGTAGGATAGCCCGCCAGGAAGCCCGTCTGGCTAAGTTGAGAGCGAATCAGGGCGTCCAACTGCCAACCCGACGAGACCCTGTGCGTTGACGAGAATTAGGGATCAGTGTATACTACCTACGTTCCATAGAATGAACGACATACAGCTTGGCCAACAGCAGGATGACCTGGTACTGAGACTGTCGGCATGGCGCTGGGGTAGGGACGGATACAGTTCACCTTTGAGGTTGGGCGTTGCAGAGGAGTATTACTCGATGAGGAGGAGGAGAGATCGTGAGTTCTGATGGACTCGTACACCTTAGGAGGGCGCTAGAGGGGCAAGATTCTGATCTATTATTGGCCTTGCTCGACGAATATGGACAACGCTGGAAGCACAGCGCTACTCAGATCTGGTCTATTGGTGTGATCTTTATCCCACTTTCTCTCTCCGGTGTGGTAGTGCCCTTCGGAAGTCCTATACGTACTTCGGGCATAGCGTTCTTCTCCATAGTTTTAATCTGGATTTGGTATTGGATAAGTCAGAGTATCCGCTCGCGCCTCGACCAAGACTGGACCGTCTATGCAGCTATCGAGAGCATTTTGCTCAAGCTTGATCCACTGAGGTTGAATCGCGGATTAGTTGAACTTGTGCCACGCACTGGTTATTTGTTTTCCGTTCGCAAACTTCGTATTCTGATCGCGATTACTATAACCTTGGCTTGGCTTCTATTAACAATTTCAATGCTGGTGGCAGCGTAATGTCAGGGCATACGAACAGACAAGAACGTGCGTATAGCGCTCGATCCAAGAGGAAGGGGATTCGGATTCGACGCCCAACCCTAGGCCTCAAGCGGACGGATACCGCGCTTCGCGCAGTCCCGCGCGCTTAGGCCCGAAGGCGTTGGCCGCCGGGAACAATAGGAGAGACCTGATGAAATCGCGAACGAAGCTGGCACTCCTGCTCGGAGTCATCATCGCCACCGTCGCAGCAGTAGCGTCCTGGTCGGCCGACAGGCCCGTTCGCATGTCGGGTGGCGGAGGATTCCCTTTGACGGCATCTGTGACCTCGATGTGGGGCGCGGTGGATGAGCTCGTGGTGCCGGGCCAGAAACCGTTGACCTTCATAATCTACTTTCGCGGTGACGACGGCTGGCACAATAGAAAGTGGGAGTCGAAGCAGCAGTGGAACTCGAAGCCCTTCTTCATAGAGTTCTCCTGCGATCTTGTGACCTTACGTGCGGAAGTAGACCCCACCACACACATGTTGAGTGTCTTCGGTCACTCAATTGACCTTGCGAAGGTGAACGTGGTCCTCGTCGAGCATGTTGATAGGCCTGGCGAAGAGATCATAACGAGTCTCGGACGTGTGAATCTTGTGTCACCTGAGGAATCAAACCCTGCAGCGTGGGTTTTGGAGAACAATGAAGCGATCCGGTCCAGGGTTATTGGCACGGGCAAGTAGTCGAGACCGGAACGTCTAGCAATAGCGTGGTGCTCGGGGTACAATTGGAGCAGACGCTGCAGAGGAGAAGCTGCATACAAATATTGCAACGCATCGGTAGTGCGGCCAACCCCGGCGGTCGAGCGGACGGAAACCGCAAACAGCGCGGTTCCCGCGCGCTCACCGCCATCAGCGTTAGGTTGCAGAAACTCCACCATGCCCAAGTTCGCACTCGAAGTCGTCTGGTTCGATCAAGACATGCTGGAGTTGCGCTTAACCGCTTCCAGCGCTGGGTTCGCGGGGCAAGCCAATTTCTATGCCGCACTCGATGAACCGGCGGCGTTTGCAGCACAGCTTTCGGGCTTTCCTCGGTCGAGAGAGGATGTCCGGGAATACGAGTTTGGTAACACCAACCTGCAAGGCTACGGGGGCGCGAACATCCGCATTGCCTGCAAGGATGGAAGCGGTCACTTGGTCGTGCAGGCAACGATCTACATGAACGCTGCCGGTCAACCCGCTGTGGCCGAATCAGCAACTGTTCAACTCGAGACGGTCCCAGCATCAATCGACTCATTTGTCGAAGAGCTTCAGCGCATGCAGGTCAACGTAGGTCAGATCGCGGTGCTGCGCGATGCAACCTAACCCTTCCATCGAGGGGACGTCCACAATCAGGCTTCGCCTGTTTGCGGCCGCCCCTCATGTCAAACGTTCGGCGACCGGGGCGGCCCCGTCTCGCGTATCAGGAAGAAGGGGCCACTATCACCACGCCTCGAGCGCGCTGCACGTGACGCCAAACCACATTGATCGTGCATCGGTATATCATTTACCTCCAAGGAGCGCCTCCCGTGAAGCAGAACGATCTCTTGAGTGTGACCTCGATACTCTCTGTGCTTTTG
>Ga0136846_1221166_pt1 | contig 184834 bp, 154 predicted proteins | sample HopSoiMetagenom2_FD_96841 | JGI IMG/M metagenome (GOLD analysis project Ga0136846, IMG submission 96841) | Grasslands soil microbial communities from Hopland, California, USA - 2 Assembly 2016 (version 4) | ecosystem: Environmental > Terrestrial > Soil > Grasslands | place: USA: Hopland... | reverse complement strand
TGAATTCTCTGTCGGCGTAGCGGACCTGCGTTTGCGGGTGACCATCCCTCCAAGGGGCGAGCTATGCCGTAGCGCTGGGATAGGCCGGTAAACAAATACGATTACAAATGCCCTGCTACCGCTCTCAAAAAATGACGTCTGCAAATTGTTCTGCATCGGAGTCCAGCCTCCAGATGAACGGCTTCTTCCGGCGATCACCCATAGGAAGTCCCAAGATCTGACGGTTTCCGGGCCTGAAGGGGGGTTCGAGAACTTCCTGGAAAGTTTAGAGGCCACGGTTGGGCACTACAAGGAACACAGGTCCTATCCCGCGCCTGTTACTCAGCCCAGTCGCGGCAAATCTTCCTACCTGACGACTCTCGAGTCCAAAGGTTTGTCGGAGTGCCTCAAGGTCGCGTTGCGGATCCGTGCGCTGATGAATGTGGCCGATTCCAGCGAGATCGGAATCGAGCAGCATGGAGACGAGCTCTTCAATCTCTGTCTGACGTTGGCTCGGAATGCCGGGATCTCCCTGACCTCGCCGGAGAAGTACCTCATTTCCTGTGCCTCTTACCTTCATGACTTGGGCTACTTTCGAGCTTACAGCGGCGGCAAGGCCAGCGAGCACCCGGGATGGGGACTGCTGCAGCGCCACGGGGAATTGACGGCCGAGCTCCTGGAGAAATACTTGACGGGCCCCGACAAAGCCAATTTGGTGCCTGATTCATATAACTCAGCCTCCGATGACAAATTCGTCGCCATGCTCATTGAGCTCTGTCGGCGGCATACGTTTTTTTGGTTTAAACTCGAGCATTCCTCCAGCTTCAATCCTAGGACCGATACTCTGGTCATTGGCAAGCAACCCAGGTACGAAGTGACGGTACGTTTCAATCTCCTGCATGCAATCTTCGTCACTGCGGAGGAGATTTCCACGGGACATCCTTTCCTTCCCTCCGCTGATCCAGTCGAACCTGCGGTGCACGGAAGGCTGCACTCGATCGACGACCCGGTTCTGGACATCTATCTTCGCCGGAAGGGCAGCGAGGTTGAGTTCAGCTCGGACCGAGGCGCCATCCATGCCAAAGTGATCACGGGAGCCAGCTCTCGGGTGGTCGACTGGCTCATGGTACTGGCCGACCGCGCCGTGAAATATCTCGACCAGGTAGTGCGTGACAACGACGGCGAGGGCATTCATTTTCAGTCGGATCGAAGCTTACCGGATAGATCAAACGAAGAGCTTCTTTGCCTGGCCTTGGAGCAGGTTCTAGAGGAGGCTCTCGATAACGTCGAAACCTCCTCGGCGGGAGCAGAGCGGTACCTCCTGGACCTCATCGCGCTCTATACGTTGGCGCCGAACCCTTCCGATCCTCACGAGCCCAGAGTAAGCCTCGGTTCGCAGGCTGTAGGAAAGGGTTTGACAAAGTATTCGGCGTGCAACAGCACACCCCATGAAGGACTGCTTCACATCTATATACCGCTCTTGATTCGCGGCGCCAGCAGCGTTATGGAGAAGCGATTCTGCAAGGATTTTCAATCGATTTATTTGCCGGCTTGGAGATTTTGCGCCCAGAGCTGGCGCCGGGGGATCGCTCCCATCATCATGGCCTGCTCCTCCTTGGATCTTGGGTCCACTCCGCTCCGCAGTGAAGTGACCTCCGGCCTTCGATATCTCCTTCTGGAGACGATCTTGCCTGGCATCACGATCTTGCCTGACATCAAAAAATCCCTTGCTCGTGGCCACAGTGGCTGTACGCTTTGTACCAGCCGCCTCTTGTACATCCTGTCCTACGCGCGACTTTTCTTCCAACCGCAGGAATTGAAGCTAAAGGTGGCCGGCGCCACCTATGATCTCGATGAGATCATTCGGTTTCTCATCAATTATATGCTGCAGCCTAAACCGAGAGAGGCATGGTGGGGAATCGAAGACGAAGTCAGAGGACAGCGGCCTGGTATCCAGTCCGCCGACTATGCGGCCTGGGCCGTTCGATCCATCGCGTTTTGCCTTTGGGTGGACAGCCGTTTCTCCGACCCCGAGGGGACTCCGCTTGGAAAGGAATTGCGTCATGCCCTCAGGACTCTTTTCCGTCAAATCTGGACGGATCTTTGCGGAGCTTCTGCCGACAGCCTCCTCAGCCAGAGGTCCGAAGAGCCCCATTCCTATATTCTGGGGGAAACCGCCAGGGCCTATCTTTCGATACAGAGGCTACGCCATTTGCCCGATGGAGATCTCCTCGAAGAGGGTTCCATGGAGCTGGCCAGGGAGAACATGGAAGGGGCGCTCGAAAGGCTCTCCCTCGGAGAATTGTCTCAGCTCAGCCAATTTTATCTGCTGCCGGCCAACGTCTTCCTGCACAGCAGGACGACGGATCCCGGGCAGCGCCAAAAGTTGGCTGAGCAGATCAAAGACACCTACGAGAGGTGTGCGAGCAGCTCGATTTGGATCCAGAGCGGAGAAGATGCCGGCTCCTGGGGGTACAACATGGAAAATACCGCCAGACTCGTGCTCGCGCTCTCCACGTTTTGGCGTTATAGCTTCGAATGCCGTGAGGAGTTCGAACCGTTGTTGATTGAATGAACCGCTGTCCGTTCAGAGAAGATCGAAACCTGTCTCGAGTAGAGATCGCACCCGCCGAATATCTTCGTCCAGCACCTGGTCTTTCAGCATTGGTTCAACGATCGCCCGCAGTTTGAGGTAACCCCGCCGCGTACCCTCCCCCAGATAGCTGGCCGTCTCTTCTCGCTCCTCCGGCCGAGTCCGCCGCGCGAACTCCTTCGCCTCCTGCTCCGCGAGGTCCCACTCCGAAAGGGCCTTGGGAGACGGGCTGGCCTGGCCTCTACTTTCGCGCTCTCCTTTACCCTCCCCCTTAGAGCTCGGCTTCGGGCGCGGATCGATGGCCATCGCCACGCGCCAGTCCACAGCCTGGGCCGCCGCCAGCAGCTCGATCGCCAGGACCGCCTGCACGTTGCGCAATACTGTGCGCAGCTTGCGGGCGGCGATAGTGGCCATGGCATTGTGATCCTCGGAGTTGGAGGACGTGGGAATGGAGTCTACCGAGGCCGGATGGGTGAGGACCTTGTTCTCGGAAACGATGCCGGCGGCGCAGTACTGGGCAATCATCAGCCCCGAGTTGATGCCACGATGCGGAATGAGGTTTCCCGGCAGGTTGCGATTGTGATGGGCGTCGAGCAGCATCTGGGTTCGCCGCTCGGAGATGTCCGCGAGCTCGGCCAAGGCAATCGCCAGGAAGTCCGCCGCCATGCCCACCGGCTCACCGTGGAAGTTTCCCGCCGAGTAGGAGATCCTCTGCCGGCCGTCGTAGCCCTCCGGCCAGTTGGACGCGAATTCGTGGTCGAAAGGCGGCTCGGAGACGTTCGCCGGAAAAAAGAGAGGGTTGTCGGTGGCGGCATTGATCTCAGCCTCGGCCACCCTGCGGGCGTAGGCGATGGTGTCCCGGGCCGCGCCGTGGACCGCCGGCGCGCAGCGCAGAGAGTAGACGTCCTGCACCGCCCCCGCCTTTTCGATCAGCCGGCTCCCTCGCAGGAGAGCCCGGATGTTGGCAGCGCTGGCGATCTGGCCGGCGTGGCCGCGCGCCTCGTGGATCCGAGGGTCGAAGGCCCGGGCGCAGCCGCAGACGGCCTCCAGGCTGAGAGCGGTGGCCGTGTCTGCCACGTGGGCGAGCGACTCGGCGTCGTGGACCGCCAGGGCGAGGAGCGCCGCCGAGAAGGTGGCGCCGTTGGTGAGGGCCAGGCCCTCCTTGAAGCTGGGAGCGGGGATCTCCTGCGCAAGGTCCGAGCTCAGTCCGGTGGCCGGCTTGAAATGGCGGGGATTGGCGAAAGTGAGGTCCTTTGGCTCTCGGACGACGTGGTACCGGCCCTCGCCCAGGAGCACGACGAAGAGATGGGAGAGCGGCGCGAGATCGCCGCTCGATCCCACCGAGCCGCGGATCGGCACCAGCGGCACGATCCCCCGGTTCAGCATTGCCTGGACCGTCCTGACCAGCACGGGCCGCACGCCGGAGTGCCCCTTGAGGAAGGCGTTCAGTCGGATGGCGAGCGCCGCTCGTACGACGTCCGGCTCGAAGTAGTTGGCGGGATTGTCCGGATCGCAGGTCTCGCCGGTTCCCACGGAATGGGAAAGGAGGATGTTGCGCTGCAGTTCCTCCAGACGGTGCGGCGCAATGGGGACGTCCTTGAACTCGCCGAAGCCGGTGGTGATGCCGTAGTCAAGGACCGGGTGCGCCCCGCCTTCCCCTTGCTCGCGCGCCTCCCAATCCCGAACATATCGATCGGCGAGCTCCTGAATTTGTGCCCAACTCGCCTCGACCCGCGCCGTCGCATCCGGATGGATCTCCACCGGAACGCGAGGGTCGCGGGCGATGCGAGCGAGATCGGAAAGGCTGAGGGAGCCGCCGTCGAGGATGACGGCGGCGAGGGAATGGTCGGGCTCGCTCATCGATCCGCTCTTCTCCTAGTGCTCAATGAGTCCCAGCATATCGCGAACGGCTGCGACGAGATCGACTCGGGGCACTTCGCGCTGTCCCGGCCGCTCGTCCAGCCACTCCTGCCGGTTGGCCAGGGCTTCCGCCCGCTGCCTGCCCGCATCCATGTCCTTCAGGGTCACGATCTCCTTCTCCTTCTCGTTCGAGCCGTAGAGGAGCGCGATGGGGATGCCCCACTGGTCGGCGTACTTGAGCTGCTTGCCGGGACCGCGGGCGGAGCCGAGGTAGAGCTCGGTGGGGATGCCCGCCCGGCGCAGCTCCCAGGTCATGGCGATGTAATCCTCGTGGAGCCCTGCGTCCATGTTGGTGATGAGCACCTTGGCCGTGGACTTCTGCTGGCCGGCCCGCTTGAGGTGGATCAACGCCGCCAGCAGACGATCGACGCCCATCGAGGCGCCCGTCGCAGGCACCTTCTCCCCGAGGAAGCGCATCACCAGGTCGTCGTAGCGGCCGCCGCCGAAGACGGAGCCGAACTCGGGCGCGTCCAAGAGGATGGCCTCGAAGACAGGACCGGTGTAGTACGCGAGGCCGCGGGCGATGGACAGGTCCAGCGACACGCGGTCGTCTTCGTAGCCCAGGGCGTAGAGGTGATTGGAGATCTTCTCCACTACGCCAACCTCCGTATCAGCCCCCTCGACGCCGGCGAACAGCTCGCGAAGCTGGGAGACCACCTCCCGGCGGTCATCGGAGCGGATCTGCAGGAAGCGCTCGATCTTGTCCACCTGCTCCGAGGCGAGCCCCACGCCCGCGATGGGATCGCCCGAGGAGTCGACGTAGCCCGTGGTCAGCTCCAGGCGGACCTTTTGCGGCCCCACCTTGTCCAGCTTGTCGAGCACGCGGAAGACGTCGGCCCCGAGCTTCGCCGGAATCCCGGCGTAGGCCAGGAGGGTGTTGAGGATGCCGCGGGAGGAGTAGCGAACCCGGTAGCCGCCCACGCGGAGGGCCGAGAGGGTGTCGCACATGCCGGCGATGATCTCGGTGTCCGCGATCTCGGACTCCACGCCCACCGAATCGAGATCGAACTGGGTGAACTCGCGGAAGCGGCCCGGCCCCGGCTTGTCGGCACGCCAGACGGGCGAGACCTGATAACGGCGAAACGGCCGTGGCAGATCGCGGTACTGAGCGATGACCCGGGCCAGGGGGACCGTGAGGTCGAAGCGCAGGCCGAGTTGCTCCTTTTCCGGGTTCTGGACGGTGAAGATCGACTGCTGCGTCTCGGCGCCGGCGGCGGAGCCCCGCAGCACGTCCAGGTATTCGATGGCGGGCGTCCCCAGAGGCACGAAACCGTACAGCTCGTAGACGCCACGGATGGTGTCGATCATCCACTGCCGCGCCAGCATCTGGTCGGGCAGGAGATCTCTCAGTCCGCGCGACAGGCGCGGCTCGACGGTATCTGCCATGGGAAGAAGCCCTCCAGGGGAAACCACCTTCGTCCGAATGAGGGAAATGGTACCGGCGATGGGATTTGAACCCATGACCTCCTGATCCACAGTCAGGCGCTCTACCCCTGAGCTACACCGGCTCGGACGGAGAATCCTACGTACGGAACGGCTGCTTGTCAAAGCCAGGATTTCAGGTGGCGATCAGCAGGTTCGAGGAAAACCACCCCCGGGAGTCCGTCCAGGTCCGCCGCAGCTCGAAGCCGGTCTCGGCGGCCAGGGCGGCGATCTGCTCCCTGCGGAACTTGTACGAGCTCTCCGTGTGGATCGTCTCCCCGGCGGCAAAGGAGACCTCGAGCCCCAGGCCGCGGATCGGCACCGTCTGGTCCCGGCGGCTCTCGAGGTGCATCTCGATCCGCCCCTCCGCGCCGTTGTAGAGGGCGCGGTGGCGGAAGGTCGAGATGTCGAAGCCTCCTCCCAACTCGCGGTCGATGCGCACCAGGAGGTTGAGGTTGAACGCCGCCGTCACTTTCAGCGGGTCGTCGTAGGCGGGGATCAGCACGCTCTCCGGCTTCTCGAGGTCGACCCCGAGGAGGAAGCCCTCGCCGGGATTCAGCAGGTTCCGCACGTCGCGCAGGAAAGCCAGCCGCTCCTTCGGGTCCAGATTGCCCAGGGTGGAGCCCAGGAAAAGGACGAGCGTACGGCCGGGACGGACCCGCTCCTTGCGAATCATCCGCAGCGCCGCGTGGTACTCCCCGATGTAGCCCGTGATGCGGAGGTCAGGATAGGAGAGGAGCAGGGACCGGCTGCTCGTCTCGATGGCTGACTCGGAGATGTCCACCGGCACGTATTCGAGCGTCTCCTGGCGGGCCAGCAGGGCCTCGATCACCAACCGCGTCTTCTGCCCGTCGCCACTGCCCAGCTCCACGAGCCAGAGCGGCCCGCCGAGAGCAGCGACGATCTCTCCGGCACGAGCGCGGAGGATCTCCGCTTCGGAGCGGGTGACGTAGTACTCCGGCAGGGCGGTGATGGCCTCGAAGAGGCGCGAGCCCAGCTCGTCGTAGAAGTACTTGGGATAGAGGAACTTGGGGGTGGCGGTGAGACCGCGGCGGACGTCGTCGGCGAAGGAGGAGCGGGCTCCCTCGCCCCCCACCCGCCGCACCGCGAGACGCTCCCCGGGGGGGGCGGCGGGCAACCTCTCCAGGGAAGGCCGCGTTATTGGCACGCCGGCACTGTAGCACAATCAAAAGCCGCTGCTTCAACATCTTGCGCACCGGAGGCCGTGGTAGCATCCCGCCCCGGATTCGGACCCCTTTTTCGGCCCCCCCGGAGGAACCGCAGGCATGAGTGACGAGCGCGAAACCCTGGAACTGGACGTTCTCTTCGTGGGCGCCGGACCGGCGAGCCTGGCGGGGGCGTACCACCTCGCACGTCTGGCCAAGGCGGCCGGGATGGAGCTCTCCATCGGCGTCCTGGAGAAGGGCCGCGAGATCACCAGCCACGCCCTCTCCGGCGCCGTCGTCGACCCCAAAGCCCTCAAGGAGCTGCTCCCCGAGGATTGGCGGGACGCCCCCTTCGAGGGGAAGATCGAGCACGAGAAATTCCTCTTCCTCAGCGCGGGCAAGTCCCTCTCCCTCCCCATCCCCCCGCCGCTCGAAAACGAGGGGAACTACGTTGCCTCGCTGGGCAAGCTCCTCAAATGGCTGGCGCCGAAGGTGGAGGCCGCGGGGGTGGACCTCTTCTTCGAATTCCCGGCCGTCCATGCCCTGGTGGAGAACGGCCGGGTAGTGGGCGTGCGCACCGGCGACAAGGGGATCTCCCGGCACGGCGAGAAGAAGGCCAACTTCGAGCCGGGGGTCGACGTCCGCGCCCAGGTGACCGTCCTCGGCGAGGGCCCCCGCGGCACCCTGGTCAAGCAGCTCGACGCCCAGCTCGACCTGTGGCAGGGGAAGAATCCCCAGGTCTACGCCATCGGCCTCAAGGAGGTCTGGGAGGTGCCCCACGGCCGCCTGGAGCCGGGACAGGTGATCCACACCCTCGGCTGGCCGCTGGATTTCCACACCTTCGGCGGCGGCTTCGTTTACGGCATGCAGAACGACCAGGCCATCGTCGGGCTGGTGGTGGGTCTCGACTACCGGAACCCCCTCCTCGATCCCCACCAGGAATTCCAGCGCTTCAAGACCCATCCGGCCATCGCTCCCCTCCTGGAGGGGGGGAAGATGACCTTCTACGGCGCCAAGGCCATCCCGGAGGGTGGCTGGTGGTCCATGCCGCGGCTCTCCGGCGACGGTTTTCTCCTGGTGGGCGACTCGGCGGGCATGCTCAACGGCCAGCGCCTCAAGGGCATCCACCTGGGGATGAAGTCGGGGATGCTCGCCGCCGAGACGATCTTCGAGGCCCTGAAGGCCGGCGGCGCCACGGCCGAGCGGCTCGCCGCCTACCAGGGGAAGGTCGAGTCGAGCTGGATCAAGGACGAGCTCTGGGAGGTGCGCAACTTCCACCAGGCCTTCGATCACGGCGTGCTCTTGGGGCTGCTCCAAGCCGGCGCCGGCCTGGTGACGGGTGGCCGCGGCTGGGGGATCTTCGATCGCCTGGCGACCACGCCCGGCCACCAGCGGATGATCCCCCTGAACACCCCCGAGGGGCAGCGCCTCAAGGCCCCCGAGCCCATCAAGGCCGATGGCGAGCTCACCTTCGACAAGCTGGCCGACGTCTACAACTCCGGCACGGCGCACGACGAGGATCAGCCGATCCACCTGCTGGTGGCGGACACCGACATCTGCATCTACCAGTGTGCCGTCGAGTACGCCAACCCCTGTCAGCGGTTCTGCCCGGCCGCGGTCTACGAGATGGTTCCGGACCCCGCCTCACCCACGGGCGAGCGGCTGCAGATCAACGCCAGCAACTGCGTCCACTGCAAGACTTGCGACATCATGGACCCCTACCAGATCATCACCTGGGTGCCCCCCGAGGGGGGCGACGGTCCAAACTACGGCAAGATGTAGGGCCTACACCTTCGGGCCGATCGTGCAGTCGCCGCTGCCGGTCTCGACGTGGATCGCCGTGCGGCCGTCGCCGCGCCTGGCGCCCACGACCTTGCGGCCCGCCTTGCGCAGGGTGGCGTCGGCGTAGTTGACGACCAGGCTGCCGCTCCCCTGGTCCGAGTCGACGTCGAACGAGGCGTCCGGCCCGGCCTTGATGACGATGTCGCCACTGCCCGTCTCGGCCTTGACCTTCTTCGCCCTGGCGAGCGAGCTCTGCACGGTCACGTCGCCCGAGCCGGTCTCCGCCGCCAGCTCCTCCAGCTCGACCGACAGGATCTTGACGCCGCCGGAGCCGGTGTCCGCGATCAGCCGGCCGGCCACACCGTCCTGCACCGTCACGTCGCCCGAGCCGGTGTCGATGGCCAGCTTGCCGGCCGAGACCTGGCTGACGGTGACGCTGCCGGAGCCGGTGCTCACCGTGCCGTTGCCCACCAGCCGCTTGACCACGACGTCGCCCGAGCCGGTGTCGATCTTGGTCTCGCCCTTGGCCGAGCCCACGACCACGTCGCCCGAGCCGGTGTCGACGCTGAGCTGGCCGGAGTGGGAGGCGATCTGCACCTTGCCGCTGCCGGTGTCCACCGCCAGGGTGCCGTCGAGGTCGCCGCCGCGCACCGCGCCCACGGCATTGCGCACCGCCACGTTGGAGCCGGCGGGGAGGATGATCCGCAGGTCGGCGTAGAGCGTCGGCGCCGAGTCGCGCTTGTGGCCGTAGATCCGCACCTTCTCACCGCGGTAGGTGGTCACCGTCTGGCTCCCCACGTTGAGGAAGCTCAGGAAGGCCGGCAGCTCCGAGTCCCCATCCCTCTCCTTGCCGGTGGGATAGGAGTACGAGCGGTACTTCTCCACCGGATAGGAGAGCGCCCACTCCTCGCGCCCCTTCTTGTCGTGGCTCTTCACCCACTTCATCTGCGCCAGGATGCGCTGCGTCTCGGCGGCGCTGTCGGCGTCGCCATGGATGGTTGCGTCCACCACCACCTCGCCGCCCCGCCCCGGTACGATCTCGATACGGCCGGCGAGGTTGGCCAGCCTCACCTCCGCCGCCCCGGCCGGGAAGGCCTGGTGGAGCGCGCGGGTCTGTTCGGCGGCGTGGACGGCGGGAGCCGCCGCCACGCCCAGAGCAAGCACCAGTGCCGCGGCCAGCGCGGGCACCCTTGAATTCGATTTCATGACGGGCCTCCGTATTTCCATGATGCCCACACTACGATCGCGGACGGGAGAAGGTTGCAGTTTTCACGGCCGGCGCTAGACTCATCCGGTTTTCCCTGAACCACCGAGGAGGATTGCATGCGCCGATCGCTCATCGTCTGGACTCTCGCCGCTCTTCTACCCGCCGTCGTGGCCGCCGCTCCGGAGCAGCCGCCCGCCCGCACCGCGATCAGCGCCGTCGGCGAGCTCATCGCTCCGGAGGCCAGCGGCCGCCGGCCATCGCTCGCCGCCTGGTCGCCCGACGGCAAGCGCCTGGCCTACGTCTGGGACGAGAAGGGGGACGGCGCCGAGAAGTCGCTCTGGTCGCTCGACGTCGCCACGGGCAGGAGCGAGGTGCTGCTGCGGCCGGGCGAGCTCGTCGCCCAAGGGAAGGACAAGAAGGACGGCAAAGACGAGAAGACCGGGATCGACGACTACTCGTGGTCGCCGCAGGGCGACGCCCTCCTCGTGGTGGCCGGCGGCGACCTCTACCTCGAATCGCTCGCCGGCCATGCCCTGCGCCGGCTGACCCGCACGGCGGCCGAGGAGGAGGCGCCACGGTTCTCGCCCGACGGCCGGCGCATCGCCTTCGTGCGCGGCTTCGACCTCTACGTCCTCGACGTCGCCTCCGGCGCCGAGACCCGCCTGACCTCGGACGGCCAGGAGAACGTCGCCCTCAACGGCACCAACGACTGGGTCTACGGCGAGGAGATCTGGAACCGCCAGCCCGAAGGCTTCTGGTGGAGCCCGGACGGCTCCCGCATCGCCTTCTACCACTTCGACGAAACCCCGGTCGGCGTCTACTCCCTGGTGGACGACACCCCGCTCTACCCCAAGGTGACGCTGCAGAAGTATCCCAAGTCCGGCGAGCCCAACCCCCGCGTCAAGGTGGGCGTGGTGGAAATCGCAAAGAGCCGGACGATCTGGCTCGCCACCGGCGACCCGGACTCCTCCTACCTGGCGCGGGTGGACTGGACGCCCAGGGGCGATGCCGTGGCGGTCCAGCGCCTGAGCCGCGACCAGAAGCACCTCGAGCTCCTGCGCTGCGGCGCCATGGACGGCGCCTGCTCGCCGCTCCTCAGCGAGACCTGGCCCACCTGGATCAACCTCGGCCAGGACTTCCACTTCCTGCCGGACGGCCGCTTCCTCTGGGGCTCGGAGCGCGACGGCTGGCGGCGTCTCTACCTCTATGGCGCGGACGGCCGTTCCGGCCAACCCGTCACACCCGAAGGCTGGGCCGTGACCTCGCTCGACGGCGTGGCCGGCGACGGCTCCTGGGCCGTGGTCGCCGGCTTCCCCACCGCCGGGCTCGGCGCCATCGATCGCAAGGTGGCGCGCGTTTCACTCCTGAAGGGGGACAATCGCGGCGGCGGCTGGGAGGTCCTGACGCCCGAGCCCGGCTCCCACGCGGCCGTGGTGTCGCCGAAGACCGGCGCCTGGGTCCACACCTGGAGCACCGCCGACACGCCGGCGCGCAGCGAGGTGCGGCCGGCCGGCGGCGGCAAGCCGATCGCCCTGCCGTCGGCGGCGCCGAAGTTCGACGCGGCCGCGTTTGCAAAGTGGGAGTTCCTCACCATCCCCGGCCCGGACGGCTCGCGCCTCCCGGCGCGCCTGCTCAAGCCCGCCGGCTTCGACCCGGCGCGCCGCTATCCGGTGATCATCTACCACTACGGCGGCCCCGGCTCACAGGTGGTGGACAACTCCTGGAACGTCCGCAGCCTCTGGCACAAGCTGATGGCCCAGCGGGGCTTCGTCGTCTTCAGCGTCGACAACCAGTCGTCGCTTTTCTTCGGCAAGCCGGGGGAGGACAAGGACTACCGCCGCTTCGGCACCGTCAACCTGGCGGGGCAGCTCGCCGGCGTCGACTACCTCAAGACGCTCCCCTGGGTGGACGCCTCCCGCCTCGGGCTCTGGGGGTGGTCCGGCGGCGGCTCCAACACGCTCTACTGCGTGCTCAACCGGCCGGGGGTCTGGAAGGCCGCCATCGCCGGCGCGCCGGTGACGGACTGGAAGCTCTACGATACGATCTGGACCGAGCGCTATCTCGACCGCCCCCAGGCCAACGCGGACGGCTACCGCGACTCCTCCCCCATCACCTATGCCGCCAATCTCAAGGACCATCTCCTCGTCGTCCATGGCCTGGCGGACGACAACGTCCACCCGCAGAACTCGATCAACCTGAGCGGCGAGCTCGTCAAGGCCGGCCTCCCCTTCGAGCAGGCCTTCTACCCGGGCCAGAAGCACGGCTTCCGGACCGTCTCCTCGCGCCACTTCTACGAGCGGGCGACGGGATTCTTCGACAGAGAGCTGGCGCCCTGAAGAGGGACAGGGACACCAGGGACAGGAAACGCGGTCTCCTGTCCCTGAAGTCCCTGCTGTCCCTGAAGTCCCTGTTTTTCTAATCCCCGGCGTATCGCTTCATGGCAATCGACGCGTTGGTGCCGCCGAAGCCGAAGGAGTTGGTGAGGGCGTACTCGAGGTCGACCTTGCGCGCGTGATGGGGGACGAAGTCGAGGTCGCACCCCTCGCCCGGCTCGTCCAGGTTGAGGGTCGGAGGGAGGACCTGCTCGCGGACGGCGAGGGCCAGGATGCCCGTCTCCAGCCCGCCGGCCGCGCCCAGGAGGTGACCGGTGGCGCTCTTGGTGGAGGAGACCGCCAGCTTGTAGGCGTGGTCGCCGAAGACCCGCTTGATCGCCCGCACCTCCGAGAGGTCGCCCAGCGGCGTCGAGGTGCCGTGAGCGTTGATGTAGCCGATCCGCTCCGGCGCGATGCCGGCGTCGGCCAGGGCGGCGCGCATCACGCGCACCGCGCCGTCCCCCTCCGGATGGGGAGCCGAGATGTGGTAGGCGGCGGCGCCCATGCCGTAGCCCACGACCTCGGCGTAGACGCGCGCGCCCCGCCGCCGCGCCGTCTCCAGCTCCTCCAGCACGACGACGCCGCACCCCTCGCTCATCACGAAGCCGTCGCGGTGGGCGTCCCAGGGGCGCGACGCCTTCTCCGGCTCGTCGTTGCGCGTCGAGAGGGCGCGCATGGCGCAGAAGCCCGCCATGGCGAGCGGCGTGATCACCGCCTCCGTGCCGCCGGCGATCATGGCGTCGGCCTCCCCAGCCTGGATCAGCCGGAAGGCGTCGCCCACCGCATGCAGGCCGGTGGTGCAGGCCGTGGCTGGCGAAGTGTTGGGCCCCCGGGCGCCGTAGCGGATGGAGACCTGGCCGGCCGCCATGTTGACGATCTGGCCCGGGATGAAGAACGGCGACACCCGGCTGGGACCCCGCTCGAGCAGGGTCTTGTGCATGGCCTCGATGAGCGGCAGGCCGCCGATGCCGGAGCCGATGACCACCCCCACCCGGTCCGCGTTGCGCTCGTCGATCACCAGCCCCGCGTCGTCGACCGCGAAGCGTGAGGCCGCCAGCGCGTATTGGATGAAGGTGTCGCTCTTCTTGACTTCCTTCTTGTCCAGGTAGTCGAAGGGGTTGAACCCTTTGACCTCGCCGGCGATGCGCGACGGGTACTCCGTCGTGTCGAAGCGGGTGATGGGACCGATGCCGCTGCGCCCCGCGAGCAGGGCGTCCCAGTTCTCGGCCGTGCCCACTCCCAGAGGGGACACGAGGCCGACCCCGGTGACGGCGACACGGCGCGGATCTGTTCTCAAAGCTGGATCGATGGCGGAGGCTGAAGGCAGGAACCTAGTTCTGGTCCCCGGTGTTGTTCTGGATGTAGTCGACTGCCTCGCGCACGTTGCTGATCTTCTCGGCCTCCTCGTCCGGGATCTCGATCCCGAACTCCTCCTCGAAGGCCATCACCAGCTCCACGATGTCCAGGGAGTCGGCGCCCAGATCCTCGGTGAAGCTCGCATCCAGGGTAACCTCTTCCTCGTCGACGCCGAGCTGCTCGACGATGATGCTCTTGACCTTATCCGCAACTGCCATCGCTATTTCCCTCCATGATCGTGATCGGCCCGGGCGCACCCGCGCACGATGTGGGGTTCTAACACAAAGGTCCGCCGGGAGTCCATGCGGACCGTATTCATTTCAGATATAGAGCCCGCCCGAGACGTTGAGCGTGGTTCCCGTCACGTACCCTGCCTCCTCGCTGGCCAGGAACAGCACAGCCCATGCCACGTCGTCCACGGTGCCCAGCCGCTTGAGGGCGATGGCCGCCGTCAGCTCCTCGCGGGCGGCCTCCGGCAGCCGGTCGGTCATCGCGGTCTGGATATAGCCGGGAGCCACCACGTTGACCGTCACGCTGCGGCTCCCCAGCTCCCGTGCCAGCGACTTGCTGAAACCGATGAGTCCCGCCTTGGCCGCGGCGTAGTTGGCCTGGCCGGCATTGCCCATCATCCCCACCACCGAGGAGACGCTGATCACCCGCCCCCAGCGGCGCTTGATCATCCCCCGCACCACCTCCTTGGTGAGCGCGAAGGCCCCCGTCAAATTGGTGCGCAGCACCCGCTCCCAGTCGTCGAGCGACATGCGGGCGAGCAGGTTGTCGGCGGTGATGCCGGCGTTGTTGACCAGGACGTCCACGGCGCCATAGTCCTCCGGCAGACTCTTCAGCCGCTCGCCGAAGGTCTCCGGCTGCGTGACGTCGAGCACCAGGGGCCGGGCGCAGCCGCCGCCGGCGTCGATCTCCGCCGCCAGCCGCTTCAGCTTCTCCTCGTTGCGGGCCGCCAGCACGACGCGGGCGCCCTGGCGGCCCAGCAGCCGGGCGATGGCCTCACCGATCCCCTGCGAAGCGCCGGTCACCAGCGCGGTCTTGCCGTCCAGTCTCAACATCAGCTCTCTCCCTCCTCCTCTGCCAGGAGCTGGCGGAGATGATCGGGGTCCGACACCGCCGTGGTGCGGGCGCCTCGATCCCCGCGGACGATGCGGCGGGTCAGGCCCGTCAGCACGTTGCCCGGCCCCACCTCGACGAACACCTGGACGCCCGCCACGTCTTCCATCCACTGCACCGACTCCACCCAGCGCACCGGGCTGTCGATCTGCCGCGCCAGGGCCTCCCGGGCGGCGTCGCCCGAGGCCACCGGCACGGCGTCGACGTTGCTCACCACCGGGACTCGCGGGTCGTGGAATGGCGTCGCCGCGAGCAGCGGCGCGAGACCCTCCCGGGCCGGCCGCATGAGCGGCGAGTGGAAGGGCGCCGAGACGGCGAGGAGGGTCGCCTTGCGCGCCCCCCGCTCCCGGGCCAGGGCCACGGCGCGGTCGATCGCCCCCTTGTGGCCGGCGAGCACCGTCTGCGCCGGACCGTTCAGGTTGGCCACGGCGCACACCTCTTCCACCCCGCCGGAACCTGCGGCGTCCGCCGCCACCTTGGCGATGGCCGCCGGGTCCATGCCGATGATCGCCGCCATGGCCCCCACGCCCACGGGCACGGCCTCCTGCATGAGCTGGCCGCGGCGGCGCACCAGGCGCAGGGCATCGGCGAAGCCCAGGGCCCCCGCCGCCACCAGCGCCGAGTACTCGCCCAGGCTGTGTCCGGCCATGGCCACGGGCGCGAGCTCCGGCGCCAGGACGCCGAGGGCGCGATGGATGGCGATCGAGGCGGCGACGAGCGCCGGCTGGGTATTCTCCGTCAGCCCCAGCTCCTCCTCCGGACCCTCCCAGCAGAGCCGGGAGAGGGGGAAGCCCAGGGCCTCGTCGGCCTCCTCGAAGGCGGCCCGCGCCGCGGGCACGGCCTCGGCCCACACCCGGCCCATGCCCACCTTCTGCGCCCCCTGGCCGGGAAAGATGAACGCGATCTTCCTGCTGGCGAGGCTCATCCCGAGGCTCATCCCGTTTCGGCCCCCTGCCGGCCGCCGGCCAGGAGCCTCTCCTCCTGGCTGTGCAGCTCGGCGATCTTGTCGCGGATCTTGCGGTCCAACCGCGTGTTGGAGAACTCCACGGCGCGGCGGATGGCGCTCTGCATGGCGCGCGCGTTCGAACGGCCGTGGGCGATGAAACAGCCGCCGTTCAAGCCGAGGAGGGGCCCGGCTCCATACTCGCTGTAGTCCACCCGCCGGCGAAAGCGGTCGAAGACCGGCTTGGCCAGGGTGTAACCCAGCTTGCCGCGGGCGCTCGCCGCCACCTCCTCCCGCAGCATCGTCAAGAGCATCTCGGCGAGCGACTCGGCGCTCTTGAGCACCGCGTTGCCCACGAAGCCGTCGCAGACCACCACGTCCACCTCGCCGTTGAAGACGTCGCCGCCCTCGACGTTGCCGACGAAATGGAGGCCGGTGGTCTTGAGCGCCCGGAAGACCTCGCGAGTGAGCTCCGTCCCCTTCCCCTCCTCCTCGCCGATCGACAGGATGCCGATCCGCGGCTGCGGCGTGCCCAGCACCTCCTGCGCGTAGAAGTGGCCCATGACGGCGAATTCGCGCAGGTGATTGGGCTTGCTGCCGATGTTCGCTCCCACGTCGAGGAGCACGGTGCGCCCCCGGGGGTTCGGCACCACGGCGGCCAGCGCCGGCCGGTCCACCCCCGCCACGGTGCCGATCACCATCTTGGCCGCCACCATGGCGGCGCCGGTGTTGCCGGCGCTGACCATGGCCTGGGCGCGGCCGTCCTTGACCAGCTCGGCGCAGAGGCGCAGGGACGAGCGCCGCTTCTTGCGGATGGGGGTGATCGCCGGCTCGTCCATGCCCACCACCTCCTCGGCGTGAACGATCTCGATCCGCCCGCGGGCGCCGAGGCGCGCCAGCTCGGCCTCCACCCGGGTGCGGTCGCCCACCAGCAGGATGGCCGCGCCATCCTCGGCGGCAGCGCGCACGGCGCCCTCCACCGCGGACTGCGGCGCATGATCCCCACCCATGGCATCTACGGCGATCGGCATGCTCGGTCCCCACCGACCTCGAGAGCGGCCGCAGGGTGTGGATTGGCCTGGCCGGGCGATTCTAGCTCAAGGGTCGGATCGAGGCTCCGGGCGGGTTACAGATTTTCCTTGCCCTCGATCACCTGGTTGCCGCGGTACTGCCCGCAGCTCGGGCAGGCGCGATGCGGCATCTTGACCTCGCCGCAGTTGGGACAGGTGGAGGTGGCGGGGCGCGCCAGCGCGTCGTGGGCGCGCCGCTTGTCGCGGCGGGCCTTGGAATGGCGGCGTTTCGGGTTCGGCATGGTCGTCGTGCCTTTCTTTCAATGCAATTCGTCTCAATTCATCGCGTCATCGCGTCATCGCGCATCGGGCAGCCGGCCCTTCAGCGCGGCGAGGGCCGCCCAGCGGGGATCGGCGGTCGACTCCTCGCACGAGCAGGCTCCGGCGTTCCTGTCGGCCCCGCAAACCGGGCACAGCCCCTGGCAGTCCTCCCGGCAGAGCGGCTTCATCGGGATGTTGAGCTGGAGCTGCTCGATCAGGATGGGATCGGTCTCCAGAAGCTCGTTCTGGAGATAGAGGATGCCCAGGTCCTGCTCGTGCAACGCATGCTCGCCCGCCGCTTCGGGACCGGGCTCCACCAGGATCATCAGCTCGACGTCCGACTGCGCCTGCTCGACGATCGGCTTCAGGCACCGGTTGCAGCTCAGGGTCTGCTCGTAGGAGAGCCGGGCCCGCAGGAAATACCCGGGGTCGGCGTAGATCACCTGACCGCGCCACGCGACCGGACCGAGGTCCAGCAGCTCGGGGCGGTCCAGGATCTCCGGAGAAACGCTCTGAGTCTCGTCCCAGTTGAAAGGTTCGTCGCGAACCTGATCCAGCCAAATCTGCATACACCCTCCAACCGGGGCAAACGGGAAGGCTAAGGGATTCCCGCCTCCGGTGTCAATTGTCGTCGAAATCGTGTCGTCAGCAACGTCAGCAGCCATGCAGGCGGAGACGGAACGAAGAGGGGGAGCGGGTCGCCACCAGGGACAGCCGGTCGCAGGAGGCGACCGGCGCGAGCAGCGTCTCCCCGTCGCGCCAGCGCTGCACCTGCTGGGGATCGATCAGCGGCACCTTCTCGAGCCCTCTGCGCATCTGGGTCACCAGCCGCAGGGCCGGACGCGGGCGCAGCCACGCGCCGAGCACCAGCCGGCCGTCCGAGCCGGAAGCGTCCGGCGGCACCAGGGCCGAGATCTCCGGCGCCAGGGCCGCCGCGCGGGCGAGGCTCGTGGTGTCGAGGGCAACAACCTCCCATCCCGCCGAATTCCCCCGCGGCAGGCTGTCCGTCAGCAGCCCTGCGAGCCCGCGCGCGGGCAGCGCCCACCGTGTCCCGCCGGGCGGGTTGAACACCGCCGCGCCCGGCAGCTCGATGGGGCCGAGCTTGAGGCCGCCCTGGACGTCGAACAGCGCCAGGGCCGCCGGCGGCAGCGGCTTGGGCTCCTCGGCCGGCCAGGCCGGACCCGCCACGGCCAGCAGCACCGGCGCGTCGGCAGCTGCGGCGCCCGCGGCCACCTCCGACTCGGGAGCGTCGCCGCCGTCCACGAGAGTCATCTCCAGGTCGCCCCCCTGCCGCGCCAGGCGGTACTCTCCCGCCGACAGCTCGGAGACCTCCTTTGCCAGGTGGAGGATCCCCAGGCTGGCTGCCTCCGTCCCCGGCAGCGCCGCGCCGCCGGGCTCGGGGAGCTTCGGCTCCGGCCCGGAGCGCACCATCCAGAGGCCGTCCTGCCAGGAGACGTGCAGCACCTTCTCCTCGACCTCGTCGCCGCGGCCCCGCGCCTGGCGCACATCGCCGCCCTTGAGCCAGGTGTTGGCCGCCAGCATGCCGGCGAGCCTCGCCACCGCGGCGAGCCCGGGATAGACCCGGGCGACCAGCAGGAAGCGTCCGCCGTCCAGGTCCGAGCAGGCCACGATCTCCCGTGAGGGCGGCACCGCGAACGGTCCGAACGCCGGGAGGGCCGGCGCCGTCGTCCCGGCCTCGCGGCCGATCGCCGCCAGATAGGCCGAGCCGTCGCCGACCGAGGCCGAGAGGGCGCCCAGGTTCTGGTGCGGGTAGGGCACCCAGAGACACACCCCGTAGGCTCCCGAAGCGAGCAACCGGGAGGCATAGCTCCCCGCCTCCGGCGCCGCCGCCCGTTCCCGCGGCCAGTACCAGTAGAGGACGTGGCCCGCCGCACCCAGGAGGAGGACGAGGACGATCCCCAGCTTGACGAGACGCCGCAATGGAAAAGGAGATTTCACGAATCGCGCTCCGTGGCGGCGGGAAGGTACCACGAGTCGTGGGGCCGCGGCATACCCGCTCCCCCTCACCGCCGTTGACCCGGCCCCCTCCCCGGGCTTACTCTGGCGCATCTACTGGAAGGAGATCTCTGATCTTTCTGCCCTGCGCGGGCCGGGCGGCTTTTGGGCGCCGCCCCGCTCGCAGGATCGGTCGTTGTACCGGAAGTGATGCGGGGGCCGGGCCCTCGCGGGGTTGGCATTTCGTCCTCCTTGCCGCCGGCCTCGCCCTGGCGGCGCCCCCTCCGGCGCTCCCTCTCGCCTCCGGCGATCCCCTTCCTCATTTCCGGCTCGACTCCTGGCAGACTGAGCAGGGGCTGCCCCAGAACACCGTCTCCTCCATCGCCCAGACTCCCGACGGATATCTCTGGCTGGCCACCCAGGAGGCCCTGGTCCGCTTCGACGGCATCCGCTTCAAGGCCTTTTCCCCGGACAACACCCCGGGGCTCGCCAGCAACTCCATCTTCACACTCCTGACGGCTCCGGACGGGTCCCTGTGGATCGGCACCGACGGCGGCGGCCTCAGTCATCTCCGGGATGGGAAAATCACCTCGCTGACGCCACGCGACGGTCTGCCCCTCGACCGCGTGCAGGCCCTGCTGGCGGACGGCGAAGGCGGGCTCTGGATCGGCACCGCCCGCGGCCTGGCCCACCTCGGCCGCGACGGCCAACTCGCCATCGTGCCGGTGAACGGCCTGCGGGAGGCCTCGGTGAGCGCTCTCTGCCGCGACCCCGAGGGGAGGCTCTGGATCGGCACCAACGACGCCGGGGCCTTTCGCCTGATGAACGGCCGGACCGAGCCGCTGACCACTCGCCAGGGGCTCTCGGACGACCGGGTGGAGACCCTCTACACCGATGGCGAGGGCAGCCTCTGGATCGGCACCTATCGCGGCCTGAACCGCCTGCGCGACGGCCGGCTCACGGTCTACACCACGCGCGACGGCCTGGCCAGCGACGAGGTCAGCGCCCTGCGCGAGGATCGGAACGGCAACCTCTGGATCGGCACCCGGCGGGGGCTCAACCGCCTGCGCGGCGGCCGGCTCGTGGCGGCCGGCACGCCGCCGATCGACGACGTCCGCGCGATCTACGAAGACCGCGAGGGGGACCTCTGGATCGGCACTGGCAGCGGCGGCCTCCAGCGTCTCAAGGACGTCGCCTTCGGTCCCCTGTCCCCGGACAGCGCCGTGCAGGGCCGGCTGGTGTGGAGTCTCTTCGAGGACCGCGACGGCTCGCTCTGGATCGGCACCGCCGAGGGCCTCTATCACGTCGCCGGCGGCACGACGACCGTCTTCACCCGGCGGAACGGTCTGCCGGACGACGTCGTGCGTGCGGTTCTGCGCGACCGCGACGGCGATCTCTGGGCCGGCACCAACGGCGGCCTGGCCCGCCTGCGGGACGGCCGGTTCGAGGCCATCGGCCACGAACGCGGCCTGCCCCAGGTGCTCGTCCTGGCGCTCTACGAGGACCCCCGGGGGCGGCTCTGGGTGGGCACCGGGAAGGGCCTGTACCTCCGGGACCGCGGCCGCTTCATCCCCACCGACGGCCTGCCGAACGACCGGATCTTCTCCCTCTACCAGGACCGCGGCGGCACCCTCTGGGCCGGCACTCGCGTCGGGCTGGCCCGGCTGCGCGGCAGGCGTTTCGAGCCTTTCCGCGAGGGAGCCCTGGGGAGCAGCGCCATCTTCGCCTTCTATGAGGACCCGGAAGGGGATCTCTGGATCGGCACCAACGCCGGACTCCACCGCCTGAGCCACGGCATCGTCACCGTCTTCACCGCCCGGGAAGGGCTGTTCGACGACACCGCCTACCAGATCCTCGAAGACTCCCGCGGCTATCTCTGGATGAGCTGCAACCGGGGCATCCACCGGGTCCTCAAGTCCGACCTGCTGGCCTTCGCCGCGGGACGCCTGCGGACCATCCCGTCCTTCTCCTACGGCGTCACCGACGGGCTGCCGAGCGCCGAGGGGTGCGGCGCCAGCCAGCCAGCCGCCTGCCGCATCCGGGATGGCCGCTTCCTCTTCCCCAACCTGCGGGGCGTCGTGGCGACCCGCCCGGAGCAGGTCCCCGTCAATCTCCTGCCGCCCCCGGTGGTCATCGAAGAGCTCTTCGTGGACGGCGAAGCCGTGGCGCCGGCGGCCGGCCTTCAGCTCCCCCCGGACAAGCGCACCTTCGAGGTCCACTTCACCTCCCTGAGCCTCGTCGCCCCGGAGAAGGTGCGGTTCCGCTATCGCCTGGAGGGGCTCGACCAGGACTGGGTGGACCTCGGAACGCGGCGCACCGCCTACTTCACCAACCTCCCCCCCGGCGCCTACACCTTCCGGGTGACCGCCAGCAACAACGACGGCATCTGGAGCCCCACCAGCGCCGCCGTGAGCTTCCGGCTGGAGCCCCACCTCTACCAGACCCCCTGGTTCGCCTTCCTCTGCGCCGCGCTGCTGGCCGCCATCGCCGGCGGGGCCTGGCGCCTGCGCGTGCACGGCATCCGCGAACGCGAGCGGTACCTCCTCGTCGTCGTCGAGGAGCGCACCCACGCCCTGCAGGAGGAGCGGGACCGCGCCGAGGCCGCCCGCCGCGAGGCCGAGCGGGCCGACCGTGCCAAAAGCGAGTTCCTGGCCAACATGAGCCACGAGATCCGCACCCCCATGAACGCCGTCATCGGCATGTCCAGCGTCCTGCTCGGAGCCCCCCTGAGCCCCGAGCAGCAGGAGCAGGTCGAGATCATCCGCGGCAGCGGCGAGGCCCTCCTCGGCATCCTCAACGACATCCTGGACTTTTCCAAGGTCGAGGCCGGGGCCCTGGAGATCGAGGCCATGCCCTTCGACGTCCGCCAGTGCCTCGTCGACGCCATGGAGCTGCTCTCCTCCGAAGCCGTCCGCAAGGGGCTGGTGATCGATTGCCAGGTGGACGACGCCGTGCCCGCGGCCGTGATCAGCGATCCCACGCGGCTGCGCCAGATCCTCGTCAACCTGTTGGGCAATGCCGTCAAGTTCACCGCCACTGGAGCGATCACCCTGTCGCTGGACGCCGTCCCCCTCGGGGAACAGGGCCTGGAGCTGCGCTTCCACGTCCGGGACACGGGGATCGGCATCCCCGCCGACCGGATGCACCGCCTGTTCAAGCCGTTCAGCCAGGGCGACTCGTCCAACACCCGCCTCTACGGCGGCAGCGGTCTCGGGCTCGCCATCAGCTACCGCCTCGCCGAGAAGCTCGGCGGCCGCATGTGGGTGGAGAGCGCGCCCGGCCAGGGCTCCGTCTTCCACTTCACCATCCGCTGCCGGCCGGCCGCCGGCTCCCGCGTCACCGCCTGGCAGAGCCGGTCGCCCGAAGCCCTGGACGAGCCCGACCCGCAGCTCGCCGAACGGCTCCCCTTGCGCATCCTGGTCGCCGAGGACAACTCCGTGAACCAGCGCGTCGCGCTCCTGCTCCTGGAAAGGCTGGGCTACTCGGCCGACGTGGCGGGCAATGGCTACGAGGTCCTCGCCGCCCTCCACCGCCAGCCCTACGACGTCATCCTCATGGACGTCCAGATGCCCGACATGGACGGCCTCGAAGCGACGCGCCGCATCCAGAGCGAGTGGCCGGCCGAGCAGCGGCCCCGCATCCTGGCGATGACCGCCAGCGCCCTGGTGGCCGACCGCAACGCCTGCCTGGCCGCGGGCATGGACGGCTTCCTGAGCAAGCCCGTCCTCATCCGCGAGCTCCAGGCCGCCCTGCGCGGCCTGGCGATCCCGCCGGCCCCCGCGCCGCTGCCGGAGCCTCCGGTCCTCGATCCCTCCTACCTCGACCGCCTGCACCAGCTCCAGGAGATCACCGGCCGCTCGGTCGTCGGCGAGATCGTCGACAGCTTCCTGGGCGAGGTGCCCCGCCGCCTCTCCCGGCTGCGCGAAGCCCTGGCGACCGGCGACGGCGAGGCGCTCGCCTTCACCGCCCATTCGCTCAAGGGGAGCAGCGCCCAGCTCGGAGCCCTCCGCCTGGCCTCCCTGAGCCACGCCCTGGAGCTCGCAGGCCGCGAGGGCTCCCTGGAAGAAGCGGCCGGCATCGTCGACGAGATCGAGCGCGAGATCGAGCGCGTCACCCCAGCCTTGAAGCAGGCGAGCGACGCCACGCGCGTCTCCCACGTCTGAAGCAGCGCCAAGACTCGCTCTTCCTCGTCCCTGCCGTCCCTGCTGTCCTTGTCTTTCTGCCGCGCCGGCTCCTACCTCGGAATCAGCTTCGGCATCAGCGTGACCGCGATACCGAACGCGAGCGCGAGCGAGCCCAGAACCCCCATGACGATACCGAACCAGGCCCGCCCCAACCCGTGCTTCTCCGGATGCTGCTGGATGTCCCGCACCGCGACGATGCCGACGATCAGGGCCACGGGCGCAAAGATGCCGAGGAAAGAGAGCAGGCCGAGATAGCCCGCCGCAATCGCCCAGCCGGATCGCCCCACAGGCAGCAGCATCCGCATCATGGGATCGTCCCCCGCGGACGGCCGGGCCGGCGGGCGGGGGTCGCCATACGGCGGTGGCACAAGCGGCGCTGCTCCGGGGACCGGCTGGGGAAGCAGCCCGGGAATCGTCGACGCCGGCTGCCACTGCGCCATCCCGTCCGTCCACACCAGATCGCCCGACGCCAGGCCACCCGTCCGCCCGGCACCGACGATCTCCTCCCAGCTCACCGGCCCCAACTGGGCCTCGCCTCTGCGGTAGTACCACATCATGGGAACAGCCTCCCTCTCCTCGGCAGCCGAGGTGGATCAGCCCGGGTCATCGGAGAAGTCTATCCAAGCGCAAAGTGATTCTCCAGTTGTCGCACAACGCCGTCGAAATCGATCTCCAGACCTGTATCGACGTTGACCAGAGATCCGAGACCGAGCGGTCCGTGGGCAGCCAGTTGCACGAAGGCGGCGACCAGCTCATCCCTGCTCTTGGTTCGATCCAGATGCCCGTCATGACGTTTGCGCGCCGAGAAGCGTTCGGCCGCGATCTCGGGAGAACAGACACAATGAGCTTCGATCACCTTTCCAGACAAGGACGACAACCAGCCGGTGGGCGTGCCTGACTCTCCGGAGACCTGCGGATGTCTCCAGAAAGAGGTCAAGACCGCTCCAGAGGTTTGATCGGCCAACCGTTGAAGAACCACGTCAGCCGACCGGCTCAAGCGATTTCGCCACTCCGCGTCGCCAACGCCCAGGCCGTCGAACAATGCCTCCAGGATCTCGTCCTTGTCGAGCAGGGGGAGACCCAGGGCAGCGGCAAGCCGGCACCCGAGGGTCGTCTTCCCGCTTCCAGGGAGACCAGACATGACCACAAAGCGGCGCAAGTTTCGACCGTCCATGTAACATCGTTCGCACCTGGGATCATAAGAGACCACGATCACCATGGCAAGTGGAAGGGCTCATAACTTCCAGAAGGCCGATTCCGCGATCCTGCCCCGGAGGGGCAAAGGCATGTAGCCTGGGGCTGGCGCCTTTTGCCAGCCCCAGGTATCCTCATTCAATGGAACCCATGAGCCCTGAAGGGGCGACGGCAATTTGGTGCTCGGTTGAGAAGTTCCTCGACCCGCTGAGCGGGAAGAAGGCTCAAGGTAGTCTGAGCAAGAGACATGAATATGAGTGACCTGACTAAGTATATGCTGAATCGGGCTGCGCGAGATCCTCAATTCGCGGAGAGCCTTGAGCCTGGATATACAGACCTCAAGATCGGCGCTCTTCTCCGGCAAGCCCGTGAAGAGGCGAGACGGCGAGCCCGTAGGGCGGCAGACTCATAGCCCAGTGCGTGAGCGCTGGGAAAAGCGCGCGAACAAACCGAATTGAGCCCTGCCAAGGGCGCCCTTGACAGGGCTCGAATTGAATTTACCGAATGACCCCTATCCAGGGCTCACGCCTTGGACTATGAGTCTGCCGCCCTACGGGCTCGGGGTTGTGGCCACGGAAATGACGTGGCGCGATATGGCCTTCGCGTCGCCAGCGCATTATAGTGCCTATTTTCTCTCCGCTTCACCTGATGAACGGTCTATAAGATAGCGTATGAGCGCCACGCCAACGTGGAAACAAAGTTCCGCATCTTCTCGGACGACACGCGACGAAACCGAAGCTCCGTGCCGGACCGCAGGTTCATCGGATGCAAACGCATAGAGCTTTTCGACTAAGGCCAGGAGACCTGGTGGCACAGTTTGGGCTCGACGCATCTCCTTCACCGCGGCTCCAAGCGTAGTCGCTCTGGGGAAAAGGGCTCTGGCCACACTCTCGAGAGAGCTGACAGTTTCCTTGATGGAGTTTTCCGGGTCGAGAGGATGTTCTTGGAGGTATCTTAGTGCTTTCCGGTAATGTTCCCGTGCTGGCTCGAATTGGCTGGCCAGCCGTTGTTCTGTATTCTCTGCACGTTTTCCCAAGACCTCTGGTATGCGACGTTGAAGTTGAGATTCATTGCTTAGCCGCCATACCACATTTTCGTGGGCAAAGAGTTCGTTAACTCGGTCTTTATATGTTTTAAAGCCGAATTCCGCCAACCAATCGTCATCCAATGCATGCTGCGCCTCGGCCTCCTTCAGCGAGCGCCCAGCAAGCTCGACAAAATCGTAAAATTGATACCAAGCACATGATCTCAGGTGGCCCGCTAATTCGTCCCAACAGTACCAAGAGTCGTTGTAGGTGTAGGCAGTCTCCTCTCGAAGCAACGAACAAAAACTTTCATGGAGGGCCTTGATGCCCAGAGGGGCATTTTCTGTGTTTTTGTACCGATCATCCATATCCACAAATGTGATCGGGGACAAAACTTGATTGATGTAATCGACACGAATCCACTCTGGAGCGTCGTCGACGATCGGCCCGGTGGGTTGGTTTGGATCGAATCCATAGCGACGGGAGAAAGAGCGGGGTTTCATAGTCTCCTTCTTGACCTCCTCACCTCGTCTTAACCATTAAGCGTCTCTGCGTAGTCGGGCCACGGGTCCCAGGAGGATTTCAAATAGACGCAGGTTGAGCTAGATTGCGGGGGAGTCCGAGGTAACTCTATGGAGGTTCGATCCTGGCAGACGCGTCTTGCTGCCGCGTACCCAGATTCCGGAACCCGCCATTTCGCGTCAACTATTATACAGCAGTAGTCCGATGACCTACACGGGCGGCGGCGGGTCGTGACCAGCATCTGGTAGGGACCTGCTGTCGTCATCGTCCTGAGGAAGTTGCGAACCCGCTCAAAAAGGTAGACGCCCTCCATTCGGACGGCCCGAGGGCTTGCAGGTCCCCCCGACTGCGTCGCCAGCCGGTATGGCCCTCGATGTGGATGTGCATAGGAGAATTCAGCTCGACAAAGTTCCCCAGGACCCCTTGACACGGCCTATCCATGTGTGGATCATATGCGCAATGCAGAGCTTCAAGACGGTTCGCCAAAGGCGCGCCGTCGGGCAAACTCCCCGCGGTCCTCCACGGCATCTCTCGGAGGGCAACCAACAGGCGGACTCGGGGGACGGCAAAGACGGGTTTCCGGCGCCAATGACGGCGCCTGAACTTTGAGCCTCGAAAGGGCTCAAGAAAGGAGAAGGACAATGTCGAAGTCGGACAGGAACGCGAACGACCTGAAGGAGTGGGAGCACACCACGGCCGCCATCGCCGTCAATGCCGCGGATCTGCCGCAGGCGGAGATCCCCCGGGTGGCCTTGGAGAAGCTGACCGAGGAGCTGCGCAAGCTCGTCCTCGAGCAGAGCCTCCACCGGGCCAACAAACAGCAGGCCTCGCAACGGATGGCGGTCATCCACAGTGAGGGAGCCAAGCTGGCCACGGTGCTACGGTTCATCGTCAAGCAGCACTACGGCAACCGCAACGACAAGCTGGTGGAGCTCGGGGTCAAGCCCCTCAGGAACCGCGCCCGCAAGGCGGCTCCCGCGGTGGCAACTCCCCCGGCCACGGGGCCCGCCCCCGCGATCCCCATCACTCCCGCCACTCCCACTCCCAAGTAGTCCTGGTTTGGAAGCTTCCCGGGGGCGTGCCCAGCGCACGCCCCCCCTTTTTTGTCTTCACTTCGTTCCCGAGAAGGTTTCCGGCGCGGCGGGAAAGTTTTTCAGCTCTCCGAGAAGCTTTCCGCGGAACCGGGAAGGTTTCCCGGCGCCTGAGAAAGTTTCCCGCGGACTGGAGAGATTTCTCAGGTCGCGGAGAAAGTTTTCCAGTCGGCGGGAAAGGTTCTCAGCCGGCCGCGAAACTTTTCCAGGCCGCGGGAAAGTCTTCCAGGTCGCGGAGAAGGTTCTCCAGGCCCTGGAGAAGGTTCCCGCGCCACGGGAAAGTTTTCCAGGCCACGGGGAAACCTTCTCAGGCCGCCGAGAAACTTTTCCAGGCCGCGGGAAAGGTTCCCGCGCCGCGGAGAAGTTTCTCAGGCCCAGGGCGAATCAAGTTGACGACCAACGCGGTATCGCATATGATACCGCCGTGAGTCTGAGACGGGTTGTGCTAGATACAAGCGTGGTCGTCGCGGCGCTTCGTTCGCGCCAGGGAGCTTCGTTCCGGCTTACAGTCCTCCTGGAGGAGGGGCGATTTGAGGCGGCCATTTCGGTACCTCTGCTCTTTGAATACGAGGATGCGCTTTCTCGACAAGTAGGCATGGGACTCTTTACGCAGGAGGACATCGACAGCTTCCTGGATTATGTCTGCCAGGTTGCTCATCGGCAGAGCATCTTCTTCTTGTGGCGGCCCTGCCTTTCGGACGCAAAAGACGACATGATCTTGGAGCTGGCGGTTGCAGCAGGCTGCGAAGCCATCGTCACTCACAATCAGCGGGACTTCGTGGGAACTGACCGATTTGGCGTGCGGATTCATACGCCGAAGGAATTCCTTCGACTCTTGGAGGAACATGAATGAGCACTATGAGTCTCAGGTTACCCGACTCGCTTCACAAGCGTGTTCGCGAGCTCGCCCAGCAGGAGGGTATTTCCATCAATCAGTTCGTCAGCACGGCCGTGGCAGAGAAGATGGCAGCCCTCCTGACCGTCGATTACCTCGAGGAAAGAGCCAGACGAGGCAGTCGGGAGAAATTCCTGGCCGTGCTTGCAAAGGTGCCTGATAACCCTCCCGAGCCCGGCGACGAATTGTAGTTGGCTGGCATAATTCCAGGCGGGGCTCGCCGTCGCGGCCTATCCGTTCCGCGTGGTGCGGTCCCGGTAGGCCGTGTTCGTGGCACCCGCTCACGCGGTCTTCTTCGCCTCCTCTTCGAGCTTCTGCGATACGACGGGTTTCAAGGCCGAGAGGCTGCGCAGGGCGTTGAACCAGAAGGGCGCCCCCAGGCTGAGAAAGGCCACGGTCATCAGCATCCCCACCCAGGCCAGGGGGTCGGCGTAGGTGGCCAGGGCCGGGCGATTGGGGATGAGCTCGGGCGTCGTCGTCTCCACTTTGTCGTGGAGCTGCGACAGGGTGCCCTGCAGCTCTCCCACGCGGGCCTTGACGACCTCCGGGTACTGCCGGCGATATTCATTGAGGAAGGCGTCGCGGTCCGCGGCCCCGTCGAGCTGCGAGCCGAGCCACTTCTCGCCGTCCATCTCCGTGCGGAGCGCCGGCGGGACCGCGGTGAGCTTCGCCGCCGACTCGCCGATGAAAGACGGCTCCTGGAGGACTTTGCGAATGGTGAGCGAGGCGAAGGCGTTGTCCTTCTCCAGGAGGCTCTTCGCCTGATCGGAGACCGCGTCGGCCATGGAGAGGAGACGCCCACGGAGGGCATCGTCGGTGGAGAGCCGCTTGTAGAGAGCCAGGGAGTCGATCTGCAGGATCAGGCCGAAAATCAAGGCGAAGGCGACCGTGACGTAGCGGCTCCAGGTCTTGAAGCGATCGCTGGTGCGGTCCATCACGGTTTCGAACCAGGCGTCCACCCGCACGACGATCTCGCTCGTCTTGCCGAAGGTGTTCACGACGGCCGTGCGCAGCTCCTGGACCTGGTCGGGAAACTTCGCAGTCAGCCTCCCGATGAGCTCCTGAGCCTTGGCGTCGAGAGCCGGCGAAGCGGGGTCCACCTTGTCCTCGAACAGATCCTTGAGGGCCGCCAGGGTGCCGACGCTGAGCCGGCTCGTGGAGGACGCCTTGGCGGCGTTGCCCGCTCCGGCCGACGCCGGGGCGAGCTCCTGGCGGGCGATCTGACCGAGCACCAGGACCAGCTCCGAGGAGCGGATGGCGGTCGCCAACCGGCCGGTGGAGAGGGCGGGATGCTTGAGGATCCGTGCGGCGAGCGCTCCGGCCTCGGCCTCCAGCCGCGGGTCGAGCTGCTTGAGGATCTGCTCGGCCCCCCAGAGCAGGTTCTGCCCCCGCAGGTTGAAGAGCCCGGCCACCATCTGGACCAGGGTGGTGATGACCAGGCTGAGAAGCAGCATCGTCACGGAGAATGCGATGATCGTATCGAGATGCGCGAGAAGCATGGCCCGACTTCCTCTATGTCATTTGAGCGGCGAGGTTGGGTTTCAGCGCGCCGGCTGGCCGGCGGTCCGGGACCAGTCGATCGAGCGCATGAGCGCGCCCATCTCGCCACCGCCCGCGAGGCGGGCCGGCCTGCGGCGACCGGTTCGAATACGCTCGGCGGTGATGCGGTGCCGTCCCCCATGGTCCCCCGAGCTTATCGCTTCGCCGGGCGGGAGAGAACAGGGCACGCGGGCGGGGGACTTGCATATGCCAGAATGAGCGCGACGTTCAAACACGGAGAGGAGCTCGAGTCGACCCGGGCGACCATGGCGGTAAAGGGGTCGAAACCTGGACATCCCAGTGAAATCCGCGGGGGCGAAACCAATCCGTTGAATTGGCCGTCTCCAATTCGTTGAATCGTCCCCTCAAGCGCGGGGGGATGAAGATGAGCCGGTTGCGGCATAATAGGCGGGCAAGTAACTTCTCTATTGGAGGAACCGAATGCGAATGCGAAACTCGGCTTGGTTTTTCCTCATGCTCCTGCTCTTCCCCCTGGCGGTCTTCGGACAGGCCGAGGTGACGGGCAGGATCACGGGCAAAGTCACGGACGACCAGGGCCATCCACTCCCTGGAGCCACGGTGGAGGTCACATCCACGACCCTCAAGATCGAGCGGCAGGCCACGACGGGCGAAAACGGCGAATTCCTGTTCGCTCTGCTGCCGACGGGTCCATACACCGTCACCATCGCCGCCGTCGGCCGCCAGCCCCAGGTAGTCAACCTGCGGCTCGGTATCGGCCAGACCGTCCCCCTCGACGTGCCGCTCGCTCCCGGCGAGGCGATCAAGGAGGAGATCACGGTCACCGGCACGGCGAGCGCCCTGGAGACGACCGAAACCGGTGAACGGCTGAGCTACACCCGGGACATCGAGCAGCTCCCGGTCCTCAACCGGACGCTCGAGAACGTGGCGCTCCTCGCTCCGAACATCTCGTTCGGACCGACCGGCGGCACCATCGCGATCGCCGGCGCGCCGTCGTTCGACACCACCGTGCTCCTCGATGGGGCCGAGGTGTCCGACCCCTACTTCGGCTCGGCGCCGACCGTCTACCTGGAGGACGCGATCGACGAGATCCAGGTCCTCGCCACGGGCGTCAGCGCCCGCTATGGCCGGTTCCAGGGCGGTGTGATCAACGCCGTCACCAAGTCCGGCACGAACGAGTTCAAGGGCACCCTGCGGGGCGAGCTCCAGAACCAGTCCTGGAACTCCAAGACCCCGTTCGGCGAGAAGCAGACGGACAAGATCAACAAGGTCTACCAGGGCACCCTGGGCGGCCCCATCCTCAAGGATCACCTCTGGTTCTTCGGCGGCCTGCGCAAGATCCCGTCCCAGCAGACGACCCTGACCACCACCGAAACGGCGGACAGCTTCTCCCAGTCCCTCGACGAGCAGCGCTATCAGGGCAAGCTCCGCTGGGCGGTGTCCCCCAGCCATCTGGTCGACCTCAGCTACCTGAACTTCGACTCGACGCTCAGCAACTACGACGGCCTGCCGGCCGGCGATAACACGGCTCTCGGCAAACGGGCCGACCCGCGCAGCACGACGACCCTCGCCTATCAGGGTGTCCTGTCCGACACCACCTCCCTGGAGCTGCAGTTGACCCAGAAGAAGGTGTCGATCCGCGCCGGCTCTCTCGATCCCACCCGGGACCCGTTCCTCGATTTTGCGAGCTTCAGCGTCTTCAACAACCATTGGTGGGACTACAACGATCCGAGCGTCCGCGACAACAAAACCGCGGGCCTGAGCATGAGCTCCCTGCGGGACCTCGGCAAGTTCGGCTCCCACGTCGTGGAAGGGGGCGTGCAGTACGTCGCCTCCACCACGGGCGGCGAGAACCGCCAGTCGGCGAGCGGCTTCAACCTCCTGAGCCTCAGCGACGACTTCTACGCCGGCCAGGTCAACGGCGCTCCCCGCTTCAACCTGCGCACGGGTGAGGCCCTGCGCTGGGAGGCCCTGCACCTCAACGGCGACCAGACGCTCAAGAACACCGCCGCCTATCTGCAGGACGGATGGACGCTGCCCAAGTGGCGCTTCGACGTCGGCGTGCGCTATGAGCAGTACAAGGGCGATGGCCCTCTGCCCCAGTTCAAGCTCAACTTCAACGCCTTCTCTCCCCGTCTGGGCGTCACCTACAGCATCACCCCTGGCCTGCAGTTGCAGGCGACGTACGGCAAGTACGTCAGCCGGTTCAACGACGCGGTCGCCAACGCCATCACCGGCGTCGGCAACGGTCCACTGATCCAGACCCTCTACCTGGGCCCGACCCTGCTCAACGCCACGCGGGACGAGTTGCAGGCGGCGACCCGCAACAACGCCTACTGGCCGCTCATCCTGTCCTACTCGGACCCCAATCAGCCCAGCTCCTTCCTGGCGAACGACATCCAGGCTCCCTACGCCAACGAGATCACGGCGTCCATCCGCGGCAACCTTCCCCGCCAACTCGGCACCGCCGTGCTCACCTACGTCAACCGCGACTACAAGAAGCTGATCGACAACTTCGTCGGTGACGTCTGCGACTTCAACATCAACTTCGGCAAGAGCTGCCCCGCCGCCAACACCACCACGATCGTCGACCCCAGCGGCACGCCCGTCGCCCAGGTCGACAGCATCCTGTGGGCGAACAACCCGCAGGCCCACCGCAAGTACGAGGCGCTCACGGCGTTCTGGAACCTCCGTCCGACCGGCCGCTGGAGCCTGGGCGGCAACTACACCTACTCGACGACGCGCGCCAACTACGAGGGCGAAGGCCAGAACACCCCGTCCTCCGGCTCGCCGCTGGGCGACTACGTCAAGGCCGTGAACCCCGTCGCCGCGTCTCCCGACGGCTACAGCAACGAAGACATCCGGCACCGGCTCAACGTCTTCGGCACCTACCGCCTCGAGATGAACCGGTTCGGCAGCCTCGTCCTCGGCTCCGTGTTCCTCTATCAGTCGGCATTGCCCTTCAGCCTCACGGCGCAGGTGCCCTACGGCAACGTTCCCACTTACCTCGGCGCTGCCGGCACCTACACCTATTACTTCGGCTCACGGGGCTCGCAGCGGTTCGACGACATCTGGTCGCTCGACCTGTCGACCCGTTACGACATCCCGATCTGGCAGCGCGTCGGAACGTTCCTGAAGGTGGGCGTGACCAACGTGACGAACAACCACAACGTGCTCCAGTTCCAGACCACCGGCCGGGCCGTCTTCGACGCCAACGGCAACCCGGTCTCCTGGCAGCCCTCGGGCAACTGCGGCCTGGGTGACGCCCCCTCGAAGAACTGCACCGGCTTCGGCCATATCCGCAACGACCAGGATTACCAGCGGCCGCGGACCTACCTCGTCTCTCTCGGCTTCGACTTCTAGAAGCTGCCTGCTCCCCCGGGGCCGCCGTATGCGGCGGCCCCGGCTTTTCCCCCATCGGACAACATCGGTCGGACATATCGACGCGTCGGACCGCGGGCCGACATGTCGCCGACACGTCAGACCGCCGGCCACTCGCTGCCGTTCTATCCTGGAAGCTACTGATTCTAAAGCGTAATGTTCTCTTCTCGCGATTGGTCCACCGCTTGCAATTCCTCGCCCCCAGCATGGAATGAGCACGTCTGATGCTGGCCCGAGACTGTCACCGGCTCCGCGCTGGCGAGCGCCATCGGCCTTGCTTGTTCACTCCGAAACCACAAAAGGAGCAAACCATGATCCGATGCAAGAACGACCGTCGCGGCAAGCCTGCCTTCCTGATCGGCTGTCTCCTACTGACGGGCTCGTGGGCGGTCAACACTGCCTGGGGCAAGACGCCGCCGGCCCCGAAACCCGGCAAGGCGCCGGCCTCCTATATCAACATCACTTCGACCCCACCCAGTGACATCGCGGCGAACGCCTCCCTCGAGGACCTGGCGAAGTTCGCCTGGCAACAACTCCTGGCGCTGAGCTGGAAGGCCGGCTATCCGGGAACCCGGCGGGGGCAACCCGATCCCAATTGGAGCTACAGCACCCCCGGCGCCTTTCCGGCGCTGATGACCTGGCAGACCTACGCGCAGACGACTGAGCTGAGGCCCAACTCTCCCTTGACGATCCCCTGGGCTCAACTGGGAATCCCCCAGTACAGCTACCAGGTAACCATCGCCCAGGATCCAAAGAATCCCAAGGCCAAGAACAATCTTTGGAACAATCTGGACGAGGACAACGAGATCGGATCCTGCGACACCTACGGTCAGTACAAGAATCAGGGCAGTCCCAAGCAACTCGTCTTGTATCAGGTCAAGGTGAACCAGGATGAATACGAGTATCTGCGAGTCAACTATGGTGCGACACAGAACATCGGCCCCAATCCAAACGGAAAAGCGGGCTTGCTCAGCCAGGCGCAGAGCGCGGTCGCGAAAACCATCACGGCACCTCCTTATCTGTACTATTCCTCCGGTTTCCCCGGCAACTGCGGACCGTGCGACCCGGCGCAGGCCATCTGCCTGCCCTGCGGCGGCGATCCGAATCCTGCAGGAGGAACCTATAAGGGATCGATCGAAGTGAAGTCCGCCTGGCGCATGCTGCAGAAGGGGGACGACAAGGATCGCTTCTTCACCACCAATGCCCTCTATTATGACCGGGATGCGGCCGGGCAGCTCGTCTACAAGAACGGTACCTTCGCGCTCATCGGCATCCATGTCATCCACAAGACGAAGAACTATCCCGACTTCATCTTCACGACTTTCGAACAGGTGGACGTGGAAAAAGCGGACATGGAGTACATCCTGCTTTCACCTCCGCCCACGGGCCCGCCCACCGGAACGCAAATTCCCCCGGCGGTGGCCATCAAACGGCAAGCCGGCCAGACGAATCGGCAACAGGTGCATCCGGTGCCTCCGACGTTGGACGCCGTGACGAACAAGGTCCATCAACAACTGACGGGACTGAACCCCGGCTCGATCTGGCAGTACTATCGACTGACCGGGGTCCAGGGCCATCCGGTCAACTGCCAGCCCAACCCGGTGCCTCCCGCCAACCCAAGCGCCCCGCAGGCTTGTGTCAGGAACCAAAACCCGATCCAGTGCACCAACCTCGATCCCAACTACTTCATGGCCAACTTCGTCGTCGAGTCGGACCCGTTCCTGAACAACTTCAGCGGCCCTGGATTTGGCGGCAACCCTTTCCAGAACTGCAACAACATCGTCACGTTCTCCACCCGGTCCGGGGCGGTGCAAGGAACCCAATTGAACATGGGCGGCTGCAAAGGGTGCCATGGCGTGGCCCAGACGGCCTTGGGCACGGACTTCAGCTTCCTGCTCGATTTCGGTAACAACAAACCGTCAGTAAATCCGGCGACCGTGGTCTACTACCCGCCCACCAGCCCGAAGCCGGCGCTGAAGAAATATCTGAAGGGCAACGAACGCCTTTTGCCTCTGCCTCGCAAGTAATCGGAACGCAGGCGGTCCGCCCCCTCTCCCGCCCCGCGCGGGGAGGGGAACCGGACGGTTTCGCTTTTCCCGGGTTACGCCGGCTGTCGATTTCGGGCGGGTCCGTTCGACTAGAGGATGGACCAACCTCGAGGACCGACCTCGAAAGGAGAGACGAGACCATGGAATACCTCCTGCTGATCTACTCGCGCGAGAGCGACTGGGCCGCCCTGTCCGAAGAGGCGCGGGGCGCGCTGTACAAGGACTACTACGAGTTCACGGATGGCATCCGCCAGAGCGGCCATTACAAGGGCGGCAACCCGCTCCAGCCGGTCGCGACGGCGACCACCGTGCGGGTGCGCGACGGCAAGACGCTGACCACGGACGGTCCCTTCGCCGAGACCCGCGAGCAACTCGGCGGCTACTACCTCGTCGAGGCGGCGGACCTCGACGAAGCGACCGGCATCGCCGCCCGCATCCCCGGCGCGCGCCTCGGCTCGATCGAAGTGCGGCCGATTCAAAAGATGTAGCCGCAACTCACCCTGGGATATCCTGGAAGCTCCCCTCCCGCAAGAAGGATCGGGAGGGGATGCTTTCATGACACTTTCATGACACCCAACCCCGAAGCATCGAACCGCGTGGTCGCGGAGACTGCAAGCCGGGAGGTCGAGCGGGTCTTCCGGACCGAGCGGCAGCGGGCCCTGGCGACCCTCATCCGGCTGCTCGGCGGCGATTTCGACCTCGCCGAGGACGCCCTCCAGGAAGCCTTCGCCGAGGCCTTGAGCGGCTGGCCGGCGTCCGGCGTGCCGGCCAATCCCCGCGCCTGGCTGGTGAGCACCGCGCGTCACAAGGGGCTCGACCGCCTGCGGCGCCGGTCGCGGTTCGAGGAGAAGCGGCGCGTGCTCGCCTGGACGGCGCCGCGTTTCGAGCCGCCGGACGTCTCGCATCTGGAGGGCGGCTACGACGGCGAGCTCGGGGACGACCGGCTGCGGCTGATCTTCACCTGCTGCCATCCGGCGCTCGCGGTCGAGGCGCAGGTGGCGCTCACCCTGCGCACCCTCTGCGGCCTCGGAACCGAGGAGATCGCGCGCGCCTTTCTCGTGCCGGTGCCCACGCTCGCCCAGCGACTGGTGCGGGCCAAGCAGAAGATCCGCGGGGCTGGCATTCCTTACCGGGTGCCGCCGCCGGAGCTCCTCGCCGAGCGGCTCGACGCCGTCCTCTGCACGCTCTACCTGGTGTTCAACGAGGGCTATGCGGCAACCGCCGGGCCGGCGTTGTTGCGGGTCGAGCTCTGCGCCGAGGCCATCCGCCTCGCGCGGCTGCTCGTCGAGCTGTTGCCGGCGGAGACCGAGCCGCGAGCGCTCCTCGCCCTGATGCTCCTCCATCACGCGCGCCGCGCCGCCCGGCTCGATCGCAACGGCGAGCTCGTGCTCCTCGAGGACCAGGATCGCTCGCTCTGGGACCGCGGCGAAATCGCCGAGGGGCTGGCCCTGGTCGAAGAGTCCCTCCGGCGCGGCGGCGCGCGGCCGTACGCCCTGCAGGCGGCGATCACCGCCCTCCACGCCCGAGCGGCGACGGCGGCCGAAACCGACTGGCGGCAGATCGCCGAGCTCTACCGGCTGCTCCTCGACGTACAGCCGTCGCCTGTCGTCGAGCTCAACCGGGCGGTCGCCGTCGCTCAAGGCTACGGCGAAGAGGCCGGCCTGCGGCTCCTCGACGAGCTGGAGTCGCGGGGCTCGCTCCCTGGCTATCATCTGCTGCCGGCGGCCCGCGCCGACCTGCTGCGCCGTCTCGGTCGCGCCGCCGAGGCCGCCAGTGCCTACCGCCGCGCCCTCGAGCTCGCCGGCAACCCCGCCGAGCAGCGCTTCCTCTCCCGCCGGCTGAGGGAAGTGGAAGCGCAGGTCTAGGAGCCTGCGCGCCGCGCCATCGTGGCGCAGTATATGCATAAAGCGCTATGGGCAAAACTTCTGCGCCCACACGATCTTGAAAGGATTGCCACCATGCAGACACAGCCAAGATCCAGCCTCGTTCTCGGCGTCGCGCTCGCCGGCCTCCTCCTCCCTTTTGCCACCTTCGCTGCCGGGGTCACAGTCGCGGTCAGCGCTCCCGCCAACAATTCCAACGTGCCGCTCACCTTCACGGTCGCGGCCTCGGCGACCACCAGCAACGCCGGCGCCAAAGTCACAGGCTGGCATATCTACGTCGATTCCGTGGATAAATGGGGCACCGCCGGACCGACCAGCTCGATCAATCAGAGCATCACCACGACCACCGGCACCCATACGCTCCTCGTGCGCGCCTGGGATTCGACCGGCGTCTTCGGCGATCAGACGCTCACCATCCACGCCGCCGCCGGCGTCTCGGTCACGGTGAGCACGCCCACGAACAACGGGGCCGTGCCGCTCACCTTCAACGTCGTCGCCTCGGCAACCACCAGCAATGCGGGGGCCAGCGTCACCGGCTGGCACATCTACATCGACTCGGTGGACAAGTGGGGCACCGCCGGACCGACCAACTCGATCAATCAGAGCGTCACCACCACCGCCGGCGCCCATACGCTCCTCGTCCGCGCCTGGGATTCGACCGGCGCCTTCGGCGATAAGACGCTCAACATCAACGCCACGACCTCGGGAGTCGCAGTCACGGTGAGCCAGCCGGCCACCACCAGCGTGCCGCTCACCTTCAACGTCGTCGCCTCGGCGACCACCGGCAACGCCGGCGCCAGCGTCACCGGCTGGCACATTTACATCGACTCGGTGGACAAGTGGGGCACTCCAGGCCCGACCAACTCGATCAATCAGAGCGTCACGACCACCGCCGGCGCCCATACGCTCCTCGTCCGCGCCTGGGACTCGACCGGCGCCTTCGGCGACCAGTCGCTCTCCATCAACGCGAGCGGCGGCGGAGGCGGCCAGGTCGCGGGCCATCACCACGTCATCGTCGTCGCCCTGGAGAATCACAGCTACGAGACCGTCGTCGGCAACGCCTCGGCCAGTTTCTACAACAACACGCTGATCGCCAACTACGGCTTGGCGACGAACAATTACGCCAACGGCCACGACTCGCTGTCGCAATACTGGTGGATGCTCGACGGCAGCAACAACTGCGGCGCGCCGACCTGCCATAGCGATCCGATCGAGGTGGCGACCGCCGATTCGATCATCCGCGAGGTGATCAACGCCGGGAAGAGCTGGAAGCAGTACACCGATTCGCTGCCGTTCCGCGGCGACATCGTCGAGACGAGCTCGAGCGGCATCCAGGGCTCGAATCCCAGCGGCACCTACTACTCGCGCCACGCGCCCGCGGTCTACCTCTCGGACGTCCGGCAGGGGGTGGCTGCCAGTAGCAACAACTCGTCCAGCTACTGCACGGGCGAGACGAACGGCTACGACTCCGTGAAGCAGGCCTGCAACGTCGTCAACTTCAACGACTCGAACAACGGTTTCCTTCACGACGTCAACAGCGGAACCCTCCCCAACTTCTCGCTCGTCATTCCCAACGGTAGCGATGACGCGCACGATCAAAGCGATCTGACGATCCCTGACCAGTGGCTGCAGGCGCACATCGGTCCGCTGCTCAATTCGAGCTATTTCCAGCCCGGCGGCGACGGCCTCCTGATCGTCTGGTGGGACGAGGGGAGCCTGGGAGGGCTCACCGACTCCTGCGGCAGCAACATCTCAGACAATCGCTCGAGCTCGAGCTCCTGCTCCGGCGGCGGCGGGCGCACCGCTCTCGTGGTCGCCGCGCCCGACGGCAAGAGCGGCTTCCGGGGTGGCGTGTACTATCAGCACCCATCGGTCACCAGGACGGTCTGCGACGCGCTGGGCATCCCGGCCCCCTCGCCCGCCGCGGGCGCGATCAACTTCTCCGACTTCTTCTGATTCTCCGGACCTTCACCGGGCGGCCCGGCCGGGCCGCCCGCTTCTACTCTCTGAGGTTTCACGAGCAGGTCCGCGTGACCTCCGTGCTCTGGGCACACTGGCGCGCTTCATGACAGCCTCCTTTTCGCGCAAGCCGTTTCCCAACCGTCTGCGAACTTTAGCATGCAGGGCTCCCCCGGCGGCTTCTCCGGAGTACAATGGGTTGTTTCCTGGAATCCTTGACGATGCAACCCGGACGACCGGACTTCGCCCTCGGGCCGACCCGCATCGGCCCCTACCGCCTGGCGCGCCGCCTCGGCCAGGGGGGCATGGGAGAGGTGTTCCTCGCCTGGGACGAGCGGCTGGGCCGGCGGGTGGCTTTGAAGCGCATCCGTCGCGAGGAACCGACCGCTCAGGAGCGCGAGCGGCTCCGGCGCGAAGCCGCGGCGGCGGCGCGGTTGAGCCACCCCGCCGTGGTGCAGATCTACGACCTGGTGGAGGACGACACCGGCGACGCCCTCGTCTTCGAGTACGTCGAGGGGCGCACGCTGCAGGAGCTGCTCGATGAGGGGCTGCCTTCCCTCACCCTCGCCGTGCGGCTGGCCCGCGAGATCGCCGAGGGGCTCGCGGCGGCTCACACCACCGGGCTCGTCCACCGCGACCTCAAGACCGAAAACGTCATGGTCACCCTGGACGGCCACGCCAAGATCCTCGACTTCGGCATTGCCAAGGCCAACGCCCGCGGGGGGGAGAGCGAGACGCTCACCGGTCACGGCGTCGTGCTCGGTACCCTCCACGCCATGTCGCCCGAGCAGGCGCGCGGCGGCGAGGTCGACGCCCGCTCCGACCTCTTCTCGCTCGGCGTGCTTCTCTATGAGCTGCTGACCGGCAGCTCGCCGTTTCGTGGCCGCGACGTGCTCGATACCTTGCAGCGGCTGGCCAGGCACCGGCCGCCGCCCGTCCGCCAGATCCGGCCGGAGGTCCCCCGGGCGCTCTCGGACCTGGCGGACCGGCTGCTGGCCAAGCTGCCCGAGGAGCGGCCGGGCAGCGCCGCTGCGGTAGTGCGCGAGTTGGCGGCTTTGTCCGATCGTCTGGAAGAGCCGCCGGCGCCAGAGACCGGAGCGGAGGGCCTCACCTTCGCCTTCCCCTTCCCGCCGGTAGCCCGCTCGTCCGGGCCCAGCTCGTCCGGGCCCGGCTCGTCCGGGCCCGGCTCGTCCCGGGGAATTGGAGCTAGCGAGTCGTACGCCTCGCCGAGGCTCCGGCGGCTCCCGCTCGCCCTGGCAGTGGTGAGCCTGCTCCTCCTGCTCAGCCTGGCCCTCGGCCTCGGCGTCCATCGCTTCGCTCACCGCGAGACTCCGCCGCCGCTGCGAGTCGCGGTCCTGACGCCGCGAACCCCTTCAGGCGCCGGGGAGGCGTTCCGCCTCGCCGCCTCGGGAGCTCTCGAAGCGGCGCTCTCGGCGCTCGGGTCGCTCGATGGCATCGCTCCTCTCGATCCCACACAGACCGGCCCGGCCGCTTCGCCCGCGGAAGCGGCCCGGATCTCGGCGGCCGACGAGGTGCTCGCCCTGGCGCTGGAGCCACAGGGACCGGAGGGCGCCCAGGTGTCGCTGCGGCGCGTGCAGGGGAGCGACGGGCGAGTGCTCTGGGCCGGGAGCTTCCCCGTCCCCATGAGCGGGGAGGACCGGGACCTGCGACTGCTGGCCGACGCGGTGGCCGTCCACCTGCGGCGCGCCTGGCCCGAGCGGAGTCTCCGGCCCGGCACGACGACGCTGGAGGTCGACGATCGCGACTATGCCGAGCTGCTGCGGATCAAAGCGCGGCTCGATCACGGCAAAGTCCCCCTGGAGCCCGAGCTCGACCGGCTGGAGAAGGTCGTCCGCAGCTCGCCGCGTTTCCTCGAAAGCCATCTCCTGACCTCCCATGTCGCCGCCAGCCTCTTCACCTCGACCCACGAGCCCCGCCACCTGGAGCGCGCCCTCGCCGCCGCCCGCGCCGGCCGTACGCTCGCTCCCGGCGATCCCCGGCCCCTGGCGGCCCTCTTCGATGCAGCTCTCCTGGGACACCGGCCGGACGAAGCGCGGCGGACGCTCGCCGAGCTGACCGGAATCACTCCGGGCGATCCCTCGCTCCACGTGCTCGCCGGCAAACTGGCCGAGAGCCAGGGGGACCTGCAGCAGGCCATTGCCGAGACCGCGGCCGCCGTCAAGCGCGCCCCCGCGTGGACCAACCTCTTCCGGCTGGCCACCCTGGAGGTCAAGGCAGGGCGGATCGCCGACGCCCGACACCACCTGGAGGAGCTCCTGACGCGCAGCCCGGACAACCTCTGGGGGCTCGACAAGCTGGGCAACCTGGAGCTGCTGGAAGGAGACCCGGCGCGGGCCGAGCGGATCTATCTCGACCTGATCCGCCGCCAGCCGCAGCGCCCGTTCTACACCAACCTCGGGCTCGCCCGTTCGCTGCTCGGCCGGCCGGAGGCGGCCGTCGAGGCCTATCGTCACGCCCTGGAGCTCGCCCCAGGGCACGTGACCGTGCTCCTCAATCTCGCCGACGCCGAGCTGGCCCGCGGCCACGGCGAGGAGGCCCGGAGCCTCTACACCCAGGCCCTGGACCGCCTCGCCGCGACCGAGCGCGCCGCCAGTCTCTCCCCGGCCGAGCGCATGAACCGGGCGCAATGCCTAGCCCACCTCGGCCGATCCCGCGAGGCGGTCGAGCTGACCCAGAGCACCCTCCGGACGAGCGGCGACGATCCCGAGGTGCTCTACAACGCCTCCCTGGTCTACGCCTTGGTCGGCGACCGCGCCTCCGCCTTGGTCAATGCCAAGCTCGCTCTGGAAAAAGGCGTCCAGCCCCGCTGGTTCACCCTCCCCGCCTTCGGCCCTCTGCGCAACGACCGGGAGCTCCGGGCGATGCTGGGGGACTAGGAGCCGCCCCCATCATCCGGCCCCGGAGGCTGCCCGAGGCTGTCGATCATGGGGTCGTGGGACACCAGGATACGGCCTGATGAATCCTGGAGCTTGATGGAATAGGAATAGTCCCGTTGCGTCTCGTCGGGTTGAAAGAAGGAGTTGCCCGAAAACTCCACCTCAGAGCCATCGCCCACCACCGGATTAGCCGATGTGCTTCCGAAAAGCCCATCCGGAGCGTGTGGAGAAACGAAGTCGAAGAGTAAGGAAAAACCCGAAGGGAGACCAGATATTTTCCAGGTTGCCGAGTCTTCTATATGGAGCCGCAGTGTAGGGGGATCGATGCCAGTGATCGTGTGTTGACCGGAAGTGGGATCGAGACCACAGGTGACCTGCACACTGAACGTTTCCAAGTTTTGCACCATGATTTCCCTCCTGTTCGTAAAAATCCATCGATAGACCGGCTCCTGAGGCGGGGACCGTCCCCGCATCTCACAACCGGACTGGCCGGCGGTACGGCAAATTTTTCGGCTGGTACCCCTTTACAGCAAATTTGATGCCAGAAGATTCGGCTACACTACCGCCGCCGATCTTCTACTGAAGGACGCCGATGCAAACCACGCTTACCGTGCTGAGCGGTCCGCTGGCAGGCCGCCTCTTTCCTCTCGGTCCTGAGGGGATCAGCGTCGGCCGCCTCGTCGACAACGGCCTCCAGGTGAGCGATCCGGCGGTCTCCCGGCGCCACTGCGCCCTGGAGCCGGAGGAGGGGGGATTCCTCCTCCGCGATCTGGGGAGCCGCCGGGGCACCTTCGTCAACGGGCAACCGGTCCAGGAGCGCCTCCTCGAGAACGGCGACCTCATCGCCGTCGGAGACACCCTGCTCCTCTTCCAGCTCCGCCCGGGGAGCACCCCGCGGGCCGAGCCCCGGGTCCTCCTCGCCGACGGCGACTTCATCGCCCGCACGACGATCCAGCTCACGCCGCAGGACTCCCTCTGGACCCGGCCCGGCAAAGACCTCGCGGCCCGCGCCGGCGCCGACGCGAGCGGCCGCATCGCCCGCGATTTCCAGACCCTGCTCCGCATCGCCACCGCCTTGCAGTCGGCCCGCTCGACCGCCGGGCTCGCCCGGGCTCTCCTCGAGCTGATCCTGAGCGCCATTCCAGGCGACCGCGCCGCCCTGCTCCTCACCGACCGCGGCGCTCCCGAGATCGCGGACGCCTTCGCCCTCGACCGCCGGGGCGGGACCGACTCCTTTCCGGTCTCGCGCACCGTGGTCCGCCAGACCCTCGACGGCACCGCCCTGCTCGCCGGCGACGTGCTGCTGTCCGGCGACCTCGCGAGCGCCGAGAGCCTCGAGGCGTCCTGCGTCCGCGCCCTGCTCGCCGCGCCCATCGCCCACCTCGGCCGCAGCCTCGGACTGCTCTACGTCGACGCCTTGACGCAGGAGCCGTCCGGCCCGCCGCTCGACCAGGAGCACCTGGAGATCCTGACCGCCCTCGGCGGCATCACCGCCGGCGCGCTCGCCGGCGTCCGGCAGATGGAATGGCTGGACGAAGAGAACCGCCGCCTCGCCGAGGGACTGTCCGCCAACGCGGGAGGGATGGTGGGCGAGAGCCCCCGCATACGCGAGATCCAACGCCTGCTCCGGCGGGCCGCGGCGAGCGACTCGACCGTGCTGCTGCGCGGCGAGAGCGGCACCGGCAAGGAGGTGGCGGCTCGTATCGTGCACCAGGAGAGCCCGCGGGCCGGCCGGCCGTTCGTGGCGATCAACTGCGCCACCCTCTCCGAAAACCTGCTTGAAAGCGAGCTGTTCGGCCACGAGAAAGGGGCCTTCACGGGCGCCGTGGCCCGCAAGACGGGGAAGGCCGAGGCGGCCGACGGCGGCACGCTGTTCCTCGACGAGGTCGGAGAGCTGCCCCTGCCGCTCCAGGCCAAGCTCCTGCGCTTCCTCCAGGAGCGGGAATTCGAGCGGGTGGGCGGCACCCGGCCCATCCGCGTGAACGTGCGGGTGGTGGCCGCCACCAACCGGGACCTCGAAAAGGCGATCCGTGAGGGGACCTTTCGCGAGGACCTCTTCTACCGTCTGAGCGTCATCCCCCTCCACCTGCCGTCCCTGCGCGAGCGGCGAGAGGACGTCCCGCTGCTGGCGAGCCACTTCGCGGCCCTGACCAGCCAGCGTCTCGGCCGTCCCGTGGCCGGCTTCACCCCCGAGGCCCGCGCCTGTCTCCAGAGCTACGACTGGCCGGGCAACGTCCGTGAGCTCGCCAACGCGGTCGAGCGGGCGATCGTGATGGGCGAAGGGGACCTCGTCCGTCCCGAGGACCTCCCCGAGACCGTGCTCGAAGCCGGCGCCCTCCCCGGGATCGGCCTCGGGCGTTACCACGAGACCCTGCACGAGACCAAGAAGCGGTTGATCCGCGCCGCCGTGATCGAAGCCGGGGGCAACATGACCCGCGCCGCCGACCTCCTCGGCCTCCAGCCCACCTACCTCCACCGCCTGATCAACAAGCTCGACCTCCGCGACGACCTCCGCGACGACGGCTGACGGCGGCAACCGTATCCAATCGTCCACACCGGCCTGTGGACGGAGGGATACGGGGAAGAACTGTTTTTTTCGCGGTTACCAAGCGCCGCCGTGAGCGGGCGGGGCTTGGCATCGAAGCTGCTTTGACACCTCGACGCAAGTCGCGAAATTCGGTCGATCGGAATGAGTGACGGTCTCGAAAGAGATCAATGTGCACGCGCTCTCGCGGAGAGCATCGTTGAACCCATTTCGTCCTGAAAAGGAGCAGCGTCATGGCATCGAGAAGTGTCCTCGTCAACTTTCAGAACCAGACCTCACAGACCCTTAGCCGTACGAGCTTCGGCCTCCAAGGCGGCATCTGGTCCAATGGGCCCAACGGCCAGATGGTGCCGCCGGAGCAGATTCCCCCTCATACCAACGTCACTTGGGAGTCGGAATCTAACGGTCTCATGACCGGTACCCAGGGCTACGCGAACTACGACGTCGCCGGCAACTCCAGTCAGACCGTTGCCTTGACCTGGGACGATCCTTACGCAGGCTCCGACGGCTATACCGGTGTCTGCTCTCCCCCTTACTCCCTGACCACCATCGGCGGACAGGGCGACAACGCGACCGTCGTCTACACCCTGAGCGGTTCGTAGCCGCCGGAATTGGATCCGCGGCGCTCCTCCGAAGCCTTCCTCGGAGGAGCGCCTTCCCTTGACGATAAAAGGAGAGATTGAGATGCCCGCCCGTCACAGCACTCCCCTCTTGTTCCTCCTCCTGGCGATTTGCGGATCGCTCGCCGCCTGGGCTCAGAAGCCGGCGTGCAACACCGGAACTATTCACACGTCGAGCGGCCCGGTCTGCGGCATGACGTCAAAGGTCACCCTCACGGAAAAGAAGCCCCCCTTTACCGCCTCGGCCTATCTTGGCATTCCCTACGCCGTTCCGCCCGTCGGTTCCCTGCGCTGGCAATACTCAAGGCCATTCAAGGGCTCCGCTCCTCTGCAGGCAACCACGTACGGAAACGCATGCCCTCAAACCACCACTACACCCAAAGACACTGCGTCCAGCAGGCGCTGCACGGACGACCAGACGCTGGAATCCGGCGAGAGCGAAGATTGTCTGTACCTAAACGTCTGGGTGCCCGGCGGCATGACGAAGAACTCGCGGCTGCCCGTGATGGTGTTCATCCATGGCGGCAACTTCGACCATGGCTCGAGCACGGGAGGCACCTCCGCCTCGTCGAGCCCGCCCAGCGGGAACCTGTATGACGGCACCTATCTCGCGGCTGCGGGCAAGGTGATCGTAGTGACCCTCAACTACCGTCTGGGCGCTCTCGGCTTCCTCGCCCACGGCGGCAAGTACAACTTCGGTTTCGCCGATCAGCTCCTGGCGCTCCAATGGGTGCAGACGAATATCGCCAAGTTCGGCGGCAATCCGGACAACGTGACGCTGTTCGGTGAGAGCGCGGGCGCAAAGTCGGTCGGGCTCCATGTGCTCTCCAGCCCCAAGAGCGCGGGTCTCTTCCACGCGGCCATCATGGAAAGCAACGCGCTCGCCTTGCCTTACAAGAACACCTCCCAAACCCAGGCGCTGAGCAGCGCGTTCTGTGGCTCGGCTCCGACTCTGTGCACGACCGCGACCACTGCGTGCGACCTTGTCAAAGCGCAGGACAACTTCCTCGCGGCGCAGCCCCTGAGCTTCGCGAGCATCTCCAACTTCCTGTGGACACCGACCGTCGACCACGTATACATCACCGGTCAGCCGATGGCCTCGGCCGCCAGACTCAGCGTGCCGCTCCTCCTGGGAACCAATCACGATGAGGGGGTGATCTTCGTCTATCAAGCCGAAGGCCGGGCCCCGAAAGATGACAATCCTCCCAACCCCGCTGCGTATGCCCGGCTCCTCGAGCAACAGTTCGGCGCCGCCAATTCAAAGCGGATCCGGTCGCTGCAGCGATACGACTGTGGCACATCTGCCGACTGTACCAGCCAGCTCGTCAACGTGGTGACTGATTTCTCTTTCACTTGCGCGAATCGTCACCTGGCGATCGAGGCGACTCGGGGAGCCAAGCCCCAGCCCCTCTACCTCTATCAATTCGACCAGGTCTCGAGCTTCAATTTCTGGGATTTCGCAGAGCCCAAGGTGCCAGAGTGCAACAGGTTGGTCTGTCACACCGACGAGCTCCCTTATGTCTTCAACACGACCTGGCAGTTCGGGGGCAAGATTTCCTTCAATCCGCAGGAGGAGTCGCTCGCCCGAACGATCGGAGGCTACTGGACAAACTTCGCCCACAGCCGGAACCCGGGCAGCACCTGGCCTCTATTCAAACCCAACAACACCTACCTCCTGCTGAGGGAGCGCTCCTCGGCGGCGAACGATCCCCTGAACGCAACCGCCAACTGCTCGACCCTGTGGGACGCCATCGGCTACGAGACGCCGGAGATGCTGACCCGTCTCTTCGACTCGCTCGGACCCGAGCAGCCGGACGAGAAAGGGCGGGCCGCACGCATCGACGCCACACGGCGCGACCTCGAGTTGGGTGTGCCCTTCTCCCTGCACAGCGACACTACCGTTACGCCCGTGCACCCGCTGTGGTACGTCGAGCAAGCGGTAACCCGCAATACCTGGTTCTACCCGAAGCTCGGGGAACGTGACGTCCACACCATGCCCGGCGGGCAGAACGTCACGATCGCGCAGGCCTTGGAAGCCGTTACGATCGAGGCGGCGGCGCAGCACGGTCTCGAGGATTCCGAACCTGCCAACACCAAGCCGCCGCAAAACCAGATCGGGACACTGCTCGTGGGCGCCATGGTGACGCCGGGCTCGACGAGCGGTACGACCTACAACCCCCACGACCTGCTGCGCACGATCGAGGACATGTATGGGCTTCCCCGTATCGGCGACACTCCGAAAGCCTCGGACATCATGGGCACGGGCGGGGCGCAGCAGTAACGCTGAGTCGGCAACTTCCTGAGAGCTCGCACCGCTTCAAAAGTCCCTGGCGCTCATGGAAATCCCCCGCGGCTGTCGACCTTCGTGGGTGGCCCTCGGAACGATTGGTCGAAAGAATAGAACTGCGAAAGGAGATATCGTATGAAAAAGGAGTTGCTGGTCCTCGCCCTCAAGATCCAAGGATGGAGAGTATTCCAGATGGCTGTTGCCTGCCTGCTGCTGGGAGCTGCGGCCGCGGCGGCACAGGGGGCGCCTAACTATTCCAACTCTAACGTCAGCCAAGTCATCCCCTTCCTTCGGAACAGCCCGCTCTTGGCCTGTCCCCCCCACTTGAGAGCCGGGGTAACGGTCAAGGTGAACGGTGTGCAGCGGCGTGTAAGACCGCAGCTATTCACAATGGATACCGGCTCCACCGGAGTCCTCATTTCTGCCAGCATGATCCCGGGTTACAAGCCGAGCGGTCCTCCGTTTGACGGCCATCTGTACTATTCCAGCAGCCAAATCCTGAACCTCGGCCACTGGCTCCCGGCGACCGCCACTTTCTATGGCGCGAATGGGAGCAACGGGCTGGCGACCGCAGCGGTGCCGGTGCTGGTCGTCGAGCAGTCAGGAAGATGTCAGAAATATCAGGGGGGCAACACCTGCCCCACGACTCTGCCCCCTTCAACCCGATCCATTGCATACATGGGCGTCGGCTTTGGCCGGGAGCCGGGTTTTCAGTCTCAGTGCACGCAGGGCACAACCCCCCAGCCTCAGGGCACACCGGGCCCGAGCCAGAGCACGCCGGACAAGAATCCCCTCCTGAATCTGACCACCTTCGCCGGCCAGCGGGTCAACGGGGGAACGTGGAATCAGGGATATATCATTGGCAGCACGGGAGTGACGGTCGGCCTGACCGCCGCGAATACTGCCGGCTTTAATTTCATCAAGCTGGCCCCGTTCCCCCAGAGCCCGGTCAACGACTGGTGCGCTGCCGACATGTGCGTGCAGATCAACAACTCCCAGTGCTACTCCGGCAGCGTCCTGGTGGATACCGGCATTTCTCAGAGCTACATCACCATCAGCAGTTCGTTGCCGAAGCAAGACTTCGTGCAGGTCCAGGACCCCAGCAACCACGCGCTGCCAGTCTGGGCGCTCGCCCCCGGCAACACGGTGACGGTGAATCTGCCGGCCCAATCGAATCCTGTGGTGAAGTACAGCTATACGGTCCAAGGCACAAAGCTCGCGCCGGTTCCGGTGGTGATCCCCAACCCCCAGCCGTATGAAACACCGGGCCAGAAGCCGCCCTTCGTCAATACCGGCCGGACAATCCTGCTGGACTACCAGTATCTCTATGATTTTAAAAACGGCTATATCGGGCTGAAGCAAGTGAGCAGCGGCGGCTCGTTGGGGACCTGCCCAGCCATACACTGACCACTTCGTAACCTCCAAAAGACGGGCAATCCGGCCCGGTACATCGAGCAGCACGTCTCGGCGACGAGGCCGGTCCTCATCCTCGACGAGTCCGGCCATCTCGCCTACACGTGGAGCCGCAAGCGTTCGAGCGCTTGCGGCTCTCCGTCCGGTATCGTCCTTACCGCGCCTGGCCCAGCTCCTTCTCCAACACCTGCACGTACTCCTGCAGGCCCTTCAAACGGCCCACGGCGCGCTCCCTGTCCGCCGGTGCCATCGCCTTCACCTGGGTGCGAACCTGCTCGACGATGACGTCGATCGGAGGCGGATCGGGCAACGTCAACAGGACGTAGATCTGCGAGTGCGCTCCCAGCACGAGCGCGACCGGATCAATGGCCGCCTGAAAGACATTGTACCTCTTCGGGAAAAGCCCCAGCGCCACCGCGCCGTTGACGGGATCGGCGATCCATGGCAAACCTTGCGTAGTAGCCTTCGCCCACGGTGAATCCGCAGCGTCGCCGGCAATCAGCTCGGAGTCCTCTACGACCAGGACATTGGAAAATGGCAGCGGGATCGAGAACTGGCCCTTCCCCGGATCGCGAAAGACAAGGCCGACGTGCAGATGGGGCGCGCTCGAGGTCCCGGCGTTCCCGGCCAGTCCCAGGAAGTCGCCGGCTTTGACAGCCGCCCCCTTCTGAAACTCGACCCCTTCCGGATAGCCTTGAATCAAGGCCGGATTGAGCGATCCTTTCTGCATGTGCATGTAGGTGGCGAGATACGGGCCGTGCTGGATGTTGAAGGCGTTGCCCCAGCCCTTCTGATTCCCTTGAGCCGTGACCGTTCCGGGTGCGGGGTTTGCGTCCACGTCGTTCTCGTAAAAGGTCACGACGCCATCAGCGAGGGCATACACGGGGCGGTTCCAGATGCGGTAATCGTCGTTGTGGGTGCCGTCTTTGCCAGGGTAGAGAATGCTCCAGTGATTGAGGTCGGGGTCGAAGCCCGTGATCCCGAGATCATAGTGAAAGATCTGGTCTCCACCCCCCGCGTGAGCCGCTCCTTTCCCGGACCAGAATTCATCCTTTCCGAGGTCGGCGTACTTACCGGGGAACTGGTAGGTGCTCGTAAAGGGGATGAAGAAGACGCTGTCGGACCAGGGATCGAAGTTGGTGAAAAAGAGCTTGAGGGTGAACGGAGAAGGCGGAGGCGAAGGCAGGAGGATGTATTGAGTGTTTGTGGCAAAAAAGGCCGTGGCCGAGCCCGGCCCGATGTCCACGCTGACCGGGAGCGTTTTGTTGAACGTCGGATCGGAAAAATCCACCTCGATCGTCTCGAGGTGGATGCTCTTGGTTGGGTTGTTGTTCTTGATCCAAAGCTGCAGCGGCAGCGCGCAGGTTGGAGCGAGTGCGTTATCGGCTGGCGCCAGCTCGAGGTATTGCAGTTGTCGCTGGGTGGTCGAAGACCCAGCCGGATAGACGACGACGTCGATATCGGGAGTGCCCATGGCAAGTTGTCCTTTCAAGCTCAGCCGCGAAGGCCGATCACCTGGCGGGCTGTTTTGCCCGCCTCTTGAAAGGACGATGGAAGTGCGTGGCGGTATTAGCCCAGCCTTGGTAGAGCACGTCCAGACCGACGAGGCCCTCTTGAGGAGCCTCAAAGGGGGCGGCGACAGGTGCATAGAGACGATCCTGGTGAACGGCGTCCCAGCAAGCACGGCCGAAAATAGGTGAGCTATGAGAGCGAATTTTGTTTCGCCAAGGGCCCAGACAACTATTCGCATTGATGATTCGCTTGTTTGCAATACGAACAATTCGTTGATTTTTCTCTTCCAAACGGCTAGGCTCTCTCGAGGCGTTTGCAAGATCGGGAGCATGCGGATACGGTCGCCCTTTCTCTAAAGGAGACTCTCATGGTGCAGAGGAAGCTCTTGTCCACACTCGTCTTCGCCTCGTTGGCCTCGGCTGGTGTCCTCCTCGACGCGTCAGCGGCAGCGGCGTCTCCAGCCACTTTCAAGTGCGAGGTGAAGGTCAACGGCGTAGTGATCCTGACGGTCCAGGCGACCGATCGCAACGACTGCTACCGGCAGACCTCTTTCGGCTCCGAGAACTGCGCCCACTACGCGCCCTACTTCAAGCCAGGGGTCAACCTCCTCGAGCAGATATTCAACTCGACCGACCGGGTGAACAGCGACTACTGCCAGGGGCCCGTGCCGACTCCCACGAATGTTTATCCGCTCCCTGAGGAGAACCTGAAAGACTTCAAAGCTCGTATGGATGCCTACTTCGCGCCGCAGATCGCCAGCAGGGGCTTAGACGCTCTCGTCAAACAAGAGGGAGGCCAGTACAACGAATACGTCAAATTCCTGCGTTACTGGGAACCCAGGCTTTATCCTCGGGGTGATTTTACAGTACCCTTTCAATTGGAACGCAACTATTATCGCCGTCGCCGCGGGCCATCGCTGGGCGCTGGCCTTCTCTCGCCCGGCGGCGCGAACATATGGCAAGAGCTGGGCCCCATCGCCAAACCAACCAGCAACGTGGGTGCAGAAGGGACGGGGCCAATCGAATTCATCACCTTCTATCACGCCGCCCCCAGCCGCATGCTTTGCGGTTCCACGGCGGGAGGCCTGTTTTACTCCACCAACGGCGGTTTGACCTGGTCCAAGACTGGCACCGACACGCAGATCGGTCGCTCCGGGGTGGGTACCGCGGTGTTTCATCCCGGCGACTACAAGACCTGGTTCACAGCCTCGGCAGGCAACAGCGGCTCCAACGAGCCTTCCTGGATCGGTTATACCGGGGGAGTTTTCCGTACCACCGACGAGGGCACAACCTGGTCGCAAATCGCGACGCAGGCCCAACTCGGCGGCATCTGGGCGCAGATCTTCAAGCTCGCCATCAACCCCGCCAACGCCAATCAAGTTTGGGCAGCGACCTCCGGCGGCTTATTCGTGACCAAGAATTCGCTCGCGCCGAACCCCACATGGACGTCCGTGCCAGCCCTTGCCGGCAAGTACCTGAACGACTTCAACATCCGTCCGGGTGACGCCAACAGGCTCTACACGACGGCGGCGGACTGGAGCGGCGGCAATCTTGTCAACTGGCACTACATGTACTCCAGCGACAACGGCGGCACCTGGAACAACGTGCCGGGCGAGCCGGCTTCGACCTCCGGGGCCTTCCGCCTCACCCTCGCGGTCACCCCGGCCAAAGCCGACAACCTGTACTGCTTGACCGTCTCCCCTGGTGGCTTCCCCAGTGAGCTGTATATTTTCGATTTTGGGTCCAAACAATGGAACCTCGTGGACGGCTCCGCCGACATCACCATGGGTGGCGGCCACGCCTTCGGGGTAGACCCTTTCAATCCGAATGAGATCTTCCTTTCGGAGGGGACCGAGGGGCGACGCTATACCTACCAGGGCAGCCCCCCCTACATCACCTACAACAGCACCTATTCCGCCGGCGGCACCTACCACCCCGACATCGAGGATCTGGTTCCTCACCCCGTCAATCCCAAAGAAGTGTGGATGAGCCATCACGGCGGAGTGTCGGTGTCCACGGACAATGGCGTTACCTGGGAGGACCGGTCGACGGGGCTCGGGGTGGCGCAGGTGACCGCGATGGCGACCGGGGCTTCGGATCCCGGCTACGTCGCCGTCGGTCTCTATCACGACGGAACCATCGTCACAACTTCGCCCTGGTATGACCTCTGGTCGCCGGGATGGGAACAGTTTCCCAACGCTTTCTGCGATGGTAGGAAACCCATGATTGATCCTACGACGCCCCAGTACATGTGGCACTCCTGCCAATGGGGTGAGTGGAACCGCTCCACCGACTATGGCGTGAGCTTCAGCAGCAATGATCCGAGCTCTCCTAGCTGGATCGCGGAAGCGGCCTTCAACCATCTGAACCCCCAAGTCCAGTACCGGCTCAGCACGGATGCCAACGGCGACCATACCGTGATGCGCACCTTCGATCGGGGTGATACCTGGATACAGATCGCAGATTTCCGGAGCCTATATCCCGCCGCGCAATCGGATTATATTCTATGGAGGGTCTATACGCCGGAAACCAATGGCAACTACCTGCTGGTACACTTGTTGGAGCGACCCGCTGGCGGCAACTGGTGGACCGGCAATCACCTCTACCGCACCAAGGTTGTGAACGGTCCCGCGGCAAATGTGATGGCTTCTTGGGAAGAGCTGCCGCTGCCCGACAACCGCTGGATCACCGACGTGGGCTTTGACCCGGACAACCCGGACGTCGTATACATTGCCAACAGCTCCTCCAGCCGCAATTCCACCAGCCTCACCGGAACGAATATGGTCTTCAAGGTGGACTACACCAACCCTGCGGCCCATACTTATAACGTCTGCACATCCGGTATCTGCTGGGACCTGACTCAGAACCTGCCGAATGCCTTGGCCGGCGCGGACAACCTGGGGGTCGAGCGGGGCAGCAACGGTGGCCTTTATTTCGCATCCGATTTCGGCGTCTGGTTTTCGAACAATGGCACGCGCGCCTTGGGGGGCGTGGGCTGGACACTTCTGGGCAGCGGCTTGCCCAACACCGGATTCAACGGCCTGGAGATCAATTACGTGAACAACAAGGTCCGGGTGGGGTCCTTTGGCCGCGGGGTTTGGGAGGCGGATCTGCACTCGGGGTGCACCGAGCCGCCCTCGGATCTGGCCCTCTGGCTGCCACTAGACGAAGCCACGGGCCCCAAGGCTCTCAACACCGTGGTCCCCAGACCTGGTATCTATGCTGGAGGACCTACCCCGACGGCGGCCGGCAAGGTCGCCGGCGCCCTCTGCTTCGATGGCCAGGACGACCACGTCGACGTACCACCCTACGGCGCCATCAGCTTCTCGGCGAGCAACTTCTCGCTCGATGCCTGGGTGCTGCGCAGGCCGGGCGCCGCGGGTGTCCAGGTGCTTGTCGACAAGCGAACGGATGCGACAGGGCTGGTCCTTGGCTACTCGCTATTCCTGGCTGACGGGCAGATCGGACTCCAGCTCGCGGACGGTTCCTATTCCAACTACCTCTCGCAAGCGAGGGTTCCGGACGACGGTCTGTGGCATCACGTCGCGGTGACGGTAGATCGTGGCAATCCTGCAGGAGGGCTCTTCTACCTCGACGGCCGGACAGCCGGGACCGCTTTCAATCCCACGGCGCATCACGGGTCGCTGAACTCACCGGCGCCCTTTCGCGTCGGGGCTCGTTCCGCTCTCGTTTCTTCGGGTGCGGTTTCGGGGGTGCTGCAAGGATGTCTCGACGAAGTCCAAGCCTTTCGCCGTGTCCTGAGTCCCGACGAGGTGCTCGCGATCTACCGCGCCGCCGAAAACGGCCAGTGCAAGCAGAGCTGCGGCCTGCCAGAGGTCGCGTCGTTCTGCCACGGGGCCAACGTGGTCAAGGTCAACGCCGAGATCTGCAATGATCGGTCGGCACCTCAGACCTTCGACTATTCGTTCCATGGCCTACCGGTGCAGAGCGGCTGTTTCCTCCCTGGGCCGGCGAGCTTCACACCGGCCTCTGGAACGATGACGGTATCGCCCGGGAAGTGCAATACCGTACAGACCTCGATCGGCCGGCCCGCGGCCATGATCGACAACGGGATCACCGCCTGTTACCAGATGCTCATCCAGGTGCACGCCACGCAAGAGACCTTCCGCTGCGGCGCGACGGTCGATGTGCGGAAGAATTGTGACGCGCACCCACCCAGCTAAAGAGGACGCCAGAAGACGCAGCATATGAGCCAGTGTTTTTTTCTGAAGTTTGGGCGGCTTAGGAAGGCTTTAGCGACAGGCTTTGCGCTGGCGGCCTTGAACGAACAGGCGACGGCCGGGACGGGCCGGAAACTACGGTCCTACCGCGGGCCCAGCTCTTCGAGCCGCGCCACCACGTCGCGGTAATTCGTGTCCATGCCGTAGAGGTCGACGAAGACCTTGTAGGCGGTCTCCTTGTCGCCTACGGCGAGGTGGGCGCAGCCGAGGTCGTAGAGCAGGCCGAGGGTGTCCTCCTCGTTGACGCCGGGAGCATCCAGGCCGCGGCGGTACCAGCGGATGGCCAGCTCGGGCAGCCCCTTGTCGAGGAAGCAGAGGCCCAGCATGGAGCAGCAGAGCACCAGGTGGGTGGGCTCCTTGGCGGCGATCTGGAACTCGCCGATGGCCTCGTCCAGCAGGCCCATCTCCCGGTAGGCGATGCCGAGGTTGAAGTGGGTCTCGTAGTCGGTGGGCGAGAGGTGCTCGGCGACCCCCTTCTTGAACCCCTCCACAATCTCCTCCAGCGACTGCTCGGTCTGCTGCCCGAGCAGGCCGTCGCCGCCTTGGAAGATGTCCTCCTGGGAGAGCTCCTGCTCCAGCTCGCCGGCCAGGTCGAAGAAGTCCTCCTCTTCGTCGAACAGGCGCTCGGCGCGGCTCCCCGTGGCGGCGCGTCCCTGGTCCGCCTCGTCGAGCCAGCTCATGCCGCCCGTGTCGTCCAGGCCGGGATAGAGGCCGTCTCTGGCCGAGGATCCCGGCGCTGCCGGAGCCGGGGATGGCGCCTGCTCATCCCAGTCCATCTCCTCCCGCTCGATCATCTCGCCGATCTCCAGCGGGTTGAACAGCCCGGGCCGCGGCGGCGTGGGAGGCGGGGCCTGAAGTGTCGGCATGGGAGCGGGAGGCGGTGGAGCGCTCGCCACGGGCGGCGGAGTGGGCGGCGGCGGTGCAGGAGCGGCGGTCACCGGGGGAGGTGCAGGGGTCGGTGCGGCCGGGATCTCCGGGGCCACAGCCGCCGGCTTCGCGGGAGCCGGGGGAGCGGCCGGACGGGAGCGCTGCGGCCGGTCCAGCAGACCCTGCAACATCTGATCGATGTCGCTGCCGGGCTTCTTGCGCGCCGCCGGCGCCAGCGGCGGGGCCGGTGCGCTCGGCACGGGAGCGGGCGGCGGAGGCGCGGGCTTGACGGCCTTCGGCGGCGCGGGCCTGGCGACTTCCTCCACCATGCCGTGCGGCCCGCTCAGGACGCGGTCGCCGTCGAGGCGGTACCCGGCGTCGACGAGATGCCGCCGCGATTTCGGCCAGAGATAGCTGTCGCCCGTCTCGGCGGCGATCCGGGACATGGCCTTGGCCAGCTCCACGACCCGCTCGTGGCGCCCCTTCTCCAGGTGGATCTGGATCATCAGGGCGTAGGCGCCGAGGTTCTGGGGTCGGATCCGCAGGGCGTCGCGCAGACGCTCCAGGGCCTTTTCCTCCAGGCCGTACTTGGCCAGCACCTCGGCCTCGCTGACCAGGTCCTCGTCGCGCTCGGCTGGCCGTTGCAGCTCGGCCGCCGTCCGCTCCAGGAGGTCGTGGTCGATGCGGAGCATCTCCGGCTCTTCGTGCCGCGGCTCCGGCTCGACGGTCCAGGTCGGGCCCTCCAGGGGCGGCAGTTCCTCCTCCAGCTCGAAGAGGAGCTGCCCGCTACCCTCGAGACCGGGGAGCTCCACCGAATCGAAGGAGCTCGGGCGCTCGGCCGGCGAAGGCGGGGGAGCCGCCGCCGCCGGCGCGGGCTCCAATTCGAGCTCGATCTCGACGTCTGGAAAAGCCGGGAAGGCCGGAAAGACCGGGAAGGCTTCCACCTCTTCTTCGACGGCTGGCGGCTCCTCCTGCACGGGCGCAACGGCGGCCTCCTTGCCGCCCCCCGCCCAGGCGGAGCCGAGGCGCAGGCCGGTGCCGGCGGCCATGTCCGGCGGCGGCTTGACGAGGCTCGTCGGCTCGTCGTCGCTCTCCATGTCGAGGACGAAGACCTCGTCGAGATCGAGCTCGATCTCGTCGCCGTGCGCCGCGGCGGAGGAGGAAGCGTCCTCCGCCGGCCCGGGCACGATAGCGGCCGCGGCGGCCTGCATCGTGGACGTGAGGTCGTCCTCCTCGACCTCGATCTCCGGGAAGGCGGGGGTGTAGATCTGCGGCTCCTCCCCCAGCGGCTCCTCGACCGGGGGCGGAGGCGGCGGAACGAACCGCGGCTCGGGAGCCCGCACCACGGGCGGCGGTGGGGATGGAGGCGGCGGCTCGGGCTTCGGCGGCGGCACCCGCCGCGGCGGCTCGGGCTCAGGCCTCGCCTCGACCAGGCGCCCGGCCTGGGGATTGCGCTCGACGGCGATGGCGAGGAAGTGGGCGGCGGCGGCCGTGTTGCCGGACCGCTGCAGCCGCTTCAGGGCGTCCTCGATGAACCCCACGTTGCTGCTGTCGATGTCCAGCGCCCGCTCGTAGACCTGGGCCGCGTCCTGGGCGCGGTCGTGGGCGAGCATCATCTCGGCGATGACCCGGTACTCGGCGACCGCCTTCTCGGTGAGCTGCTGGCGCTGATAGATCTCCGCCAGCTTGACGTGGTAGCTCGGATTGTTGGGCTCCAGGTCCGCCATCTTCTGGTAGATGGCGATGGCCGAGGCGGCGTTGTCGTGCTTCTGATAATAGTCCGCCAGCACCTGGTACTGGGTGCGCGCCTCGTTGACCAGCCCCTGCTTGTGGTAGAGCTCGGCCAGCTTCTCGTAGACCTCGAGCCGCGTCGGGTCGAGCTTGATGATCTTCTTGTAGATGGCGATCGCCTTGACGAAGAAGCCCTCCGTCGAATACTGCTCGGCGATCTGGGTGAAGAAGTCGACGGCCTCGTCGATGCGCTGGATGCGGGCGTAGAGGTCGCCGATCCGGTTCAGCGTGTTGATGTCGTTCGGATTGTCCGCCAGCAGCTTGCGGTACTCGCGGATGGCCGGCTCGATCTTCCCCCGGGAGACGTACTTCTCCGCCGTCTGCACGACCTGCTCGCGCGTGATGGCCATCAGCAGCGGGCCTCGCGGGGGAGCACGCGCTGGAAGGTGAGCCGGTGGATCGGCGAGGGGCCGTACACCGCGAGGGCCTCCAGGTGCTCAGGGACAGAGTAGCCCTTGTGGGCGGCGAAGCCGTACTGGGGGTAGGACCGGTCGAGATCGACCATCATCCGGTCGCGCGCCACCTTGGCGACGATCGAGGCGCAGGCCACGGCGTAGCTGAAGCAGTCGCCGCGCACCACGGGGAAGCAGGGGAAGCGGAAGCCGGAGAGGGAGACGGCGTCCACCACGGCGCAGTCCGGCACCGGCCGCAGGCGCGAGAGGGCCTCGCGCATGGCCTGGCGGGTGGCCTCCAGGATGTTGATGCGATCGATGACCTGCGGCGAGACCTCGGCCACGGCCATGGCCACGGCGGACGAGCGGATGGCCGCGGCGGCGCGCTCCCGCTCGGCAGCGGTGAGGCACTTGCTGTCGTCCACGCCGGGGACCAGGCAGCGGCTATCCACGATGACGGCGGCGGCCACCACCGGGCCGGCGAGGCAGCCGCGGCCCACCTCGTCCACCCCGGCGATGAGGCCGTAGCCACAGCGGCTTAAAGCCTCCTCCAGCCCACGCAGCAGGCGAAGGCGGTAGGCCTCGAGGAACAGCTCGATCATCGCCCGGGCCGGCTGGGCCTCAGGTTTCGCCGCCCTGCTCACCGCGACTCCTTTCTCAGCCACCTTCCGACCGAGGCGCCGGCAGCGAAGGCAGCCGGCCCTAGGACCGGCCCTGGTCTTCCCGGCGCTCGTCGATGCGCGCCGCCTTGCCGCGCAGGTTGCGCAGGTAGTACAGCTTCGCCCGGCGCACCCGGCCCCGGCGCACGACCTCGATCTTGTCGACGTTGGGCGAGTGGAAGGGGAAGATCCGCTCGACGCCGATGCCGCCGGAGATCTTGCGCACCGTGAAGTTCTCCCGGGTCCCGCCACCGCGGCGGGAGATCACGACGCCCTGGAAGACCTGGATCCGCTGCTTGTCGCCCTCGACCACGCGCACGTGGACGCGGACCGAGTCCCCCGGCTTGAAGTCGGGATGGCCCTGCCGGAAGTACACACTCTCGACCTGATCCAACTGGTTCATGACTCACCTCGCAAACCCGACGGATCGCCCAGGGACGGTTCCGTCATTATTCTCATTTCAGAATGGCCGCGCAAGCGGCCTTTCACTTCTCGTCTCTTCGCGCCTCGTCCCGCACCTGGTCCAGCGCCCGCCGCTGTTCCGGGGTCAACCGGGCCAGCGCCTCCGGAGGGTTGAGCAGATCCGGCCGTTTGGCCAGGGTCGCCCGCAGGGCTTCGCGCTGCCGCCAGCGGCGGATCGCCGCGTGGTCCCCCGAGGTCAGCACCTCCGGCACCGCCAGCTCCTCGACCACCGGCGGCCGGGTGTAGTGCGGATAGTCCAGCAGGCCGGCCCGGAAGCTGTCGTTCTCCACCGAGTCCGCCAGCTTGACCACCCCCGGCACCTGCCGCGACAGCGCCTCGATCAGCACCATCGCCGGCAGCTCGCCGCCCGACAACACGTAGTCGCCGATCGAGACCTCCTCGTCGACCACGGTCAGCCGCACCCGCTCGTCGATCACCTCGTACCGGCCGCAGAGGAGGATCAGATCGCGCTTCTCCCCCAGCTCCCGCACCTTGGCCTCGTCCAGCCGCGCTCCCTGCGGCGACAGGAGCACCCGCCAGGGCCTCTCCTCTCCCTCTCCCTCTCCCGATTCTCCCGACAACGCGCGCACGGCGCGGATCCACGGCGGAGCCGTCATCACCATGCCGCCACCGCCGCCGTACGGCTCATCGTCCACGCTACGGTGCCGGTCCTCCGTGAAGCTCCGCAGGTCGTGCACCCGCACCTCCAGGAGCCCTTTCTCGATCGCCCTCCCCACCAGGCTGGTCGCGAGGAACGGCGCGAACAGCTCGGGAAAGATGGTCAGGACCTGGACGCGCATGTCTCGACCAGCCCCGGCGGCAGCTCCAGCTCGATCCGCGCTCCCGCCACGTCCACCTCGCGCAGGAACTCGCGCACGAACGGCACCGGAATCCGCCGCCCCTCCCCCTCGACGATCAGCAGCAGGCCGCCGCCGTCCTCCACCACCTCGGCGACCCGCCCCAGCTCCTCGCCGCTCACGCGGCAGAGGCAGCCGAGCAGCTCGTACTGGTAGTAGGTGCCGGCCTCTGCCGCGGGCACCTGGGAGCGGGGGACCTCCAGCCAGAGGCCGCGCAGCTCCTCGGCCCGGTCGCGATCCTCGCACCCTGCGAAGCGCACCACCGCGCCGCTCTTGTGGGCGCGGCTCGCGGCCACCTCCAGCGACAGCGGCGGTTGCCCGTCGCGATCCTCGCGGTCTTCGCGGACAGCCAGCAGCCGGCTGCCCTTCGCGAAGCGGTCCGCCACGTCCGAGAGCACCTCGACCACCACCTCGCCGCGCACCCCTTGAGGGCGCAGCACCCGGCCCACGGTGACGGTCTCCGGCAGGTCGTCCCGCCCCGCTGAGGAGGGTCCGCCGGCGTCAGTCTTCGAGGATTTCGAGCTCATGGCGCACTCCCCGCCGGTCCTCGCGGGTCTCCAGCAGCGTGCGCATCGCCCGTGCCGTCCGCCCCTGGCGGCCGATCACCTTGCCCAGGTCGTCGGGGGCGACCTTCAGCTCCAGGATGCCGCCCCCCCGCCGGTTCGGGACCTCCTCCACCTCCACGGCATCGGGCTCGTCCACCAGCAGCCGGGCCAGCTCCTTGACGTCGTCGGCGAGCTCGGGCACGTTCAGGCGCTCTTCCGGGTCTGGGCCAGCAGCTTCTTGACCGTGGGAGACATCTGGGCGCCCTTGCCGATCCAGTGGTCGGCGCGGGCGGCGTCGATCGTCACCTGCGCGGGGTTCTTCGTGGGGTCGTAGTGACCGATCTCCTCCACTGCGGCGGCCGTCGGGGTGTTGCGCGAGTCCGACACCACCACGCGGAAGAAGGGGTTGTTCCGGGCGCCCATGCGGCGCAGCCGAATCGTCAGCATCTTTAAAGCCTCCAAATTTCTCTGTGTTGCGTCGCGCGAGACCCGTGCGCGGCCGATGCCGCGCGGAGCACTCCCGGGCCCTCCGCCGAGGGAGGGCGCGCAAAGACGGGTGAGTGTAGCAGGGATCGGGCGGATCGCAAAACCGGAGGGGCCGGCAGGGCCTGGACTCCCTGGCCGGCGCCGGGCTCAGCAGAAGATCGGACAGGAGCAGTCCGACCAGCAGCTCGCCGGTTTACAGGTGAAGAAGGCGCAGGGGCAGCCGGACAGGCATTCCTGTCGAGCCTGGGCGCAAAAGGAGGTCCTTGCCGTCCCTGATGTCCTTTACGTCCTTGCTTCTTGTTTCTGCCGCGCAGGCTCCCTAGCTCCTACGCCCGCGCCCCGCCGCTCATCCCCATCGCCCGCTTCAGCCACTTGCCCTGGACGCCCTTCATCATCTTCTGCATCGTCCGGTACTGCTTGAGCAGGCGGTTGATCTCGGCGACCGAGGTGCCGGAGCCCATGGCGATCCGCTTCTTGCGGCCACCGTTCAAGACGTCCGGCCGGCGGCGCTCCAGCGGCGTCATGGAGTTGATGATCGCCTCCACCTTCCTGAGGCCGCTCTCATCCACGTTCGCGGAGTCGAGCCCGCGCAGGGGGCCGACCTTGGGCAGCATCTCCAGCACCGAGGCGAGCGGACCCAGCTTCTTGAGCTGCCGGAGCTGGTCGCGCAGGTCCTCCAGGGTGAACTGCTGGTTGACGATACGCTTGGCCAGGCGCTCGGTCTCGGCGGAGTCGAGCCCGCGCTCGGCGGCCTCGATGAGCGACAGGACGTCGCCCATGCCGATCATCCGCGAGGCCATGCGCTCGGGATGGAAGAGCTCGAAGTCGTCCGCCTTCTCGCCCACGCCCACATAGCGGATGGGCACCCGGGCCACGGTGCGGATGGAGAGCGCCGCGCCGCCGCGCGAGTCGCCGTCGAGCTTGGTGAGGATGGCGCCGGTGAGCGGCAGCACCTGGGCGAACTGCTCGGCGCTCTTCACCGCGTCCTGGCCGGTCATCGAGTCGGCCACGAAGAGGATCTCGTGGGGTTTGATCTCGTCCGCGAGGCGCTTGATCTCGTCCATCAGCGCCGTGTCCACGTGCAGGCGGCCGGCGGTATCCATGATGACCACGTCGTGGCCGCGCTGGCGGGCGACGTTCAGGGCCCGGGCGCCGAGAGCGATCACCTTCTCCCCCGGCTCGGGCTCCAGGACCGGCACGTCGACCCCTTTGCCCACCTGCTTCAACTGCTCCACGGCGGCGGCGCGCTGCAGGTCGCCCGCCACCAGCAGCGGATGGCGGCCGTTCTTCTTCAGGCGTTTGGCGAGCTTGCCGGCGGTGGTCGTCTTGCCCGAGCCCTGGAGGCCGCAGAGCATGACGACGGCGGGCCGGCCGTCGAGGCGCAGCTCCGTCCCCTCGTCGCCGAGCAGCGAGGCGAGCTCGTCGCGGACGATCTTCACCACCTGCTGCGCCGGCGTCAGGCTCTCCAGGACCTCCTGGCCTCCAGCCCGCTCCCGCACCCGCTCGATGAAGGGCTTGACCACCCGGAAGTGCACGTCGGCCTCGAGCAGGGCCAGCCGGATCTGGCGCAGCGCCGCGTCGAGCGCCTCGGGGGTGACCCGGCCCTCGCCCTTGAGATTCCGGAAGACGTCCTGGAGCTTGTTCTGAAGACCGTCGAACATGGAGAAAACCTCGTTGCCGTGAGGGCGGGTTGGACACCGTCCCGCCCTGCCGTTTCAGGGAGCGGAATGGTAGCACGAAGCTCCTCGCCGCACGGGAAGCGAGGTCCTTGGTGCAGAAGCAGCGCCCCAAGGTTGGTTGACAGCCTTATTTCTGTAGCTACACTATGTCATGGCCATGCTGATCGAGTTCGATCCCGCCAAGGACGCGGCCAATGTGGCGAGGCATGGCGTGTCACTGGTCCTGGCGGGCCAGCTCGATTGGGATGCCGCGCTGGTATGGGTGGATGATCGGTTTGCATACGACGAGGTGCGGATGATTGCGCTCGCGCCTGCAGCAGACACTCTGTACTACGTGGCCTTTGTGGATCGTGGCGAGGTGCGGCGAATCATCAGCCTGCGCCGAGCCGAGCGTCGCGAGGTGAAGCACTATGTCGAAAACGTCTAAGCGGCCAATCGTCAGGCTGCCCACGCCGGAAGAGGATGCAGTCATCGTTGCCGCCGCAGAGGCGGACCCTGATGCACAGCCTCTGACCGATGAGCAGCTCCAAGCCATGGTGCCGTTGCGTGTGCTACGCGGACGGCCGAAGTCGGCGAGGAAAAAACAGTTGCTGTCGGTGCGCTACAGCCCCGAAGTCGTCGAGTTCTTCAAGTCGACTGGCGAGGGTTGGCAGGCACGAATGGACAGTGTGTTGCGAGAGTACGTGGCCCGCCATTCCCGCTGAGCGTGCCCTGTATACTCCGCCGTCATGGAGCGCCGGGCGAAGATCATGGCGACGCTGGGGCCGGCCTCCCGGGACGAGGGGGTGCTGCGGGAGCTGGTGCGGGCGGGCGTCGACCTCGTTCGCCTGAACCTGTCGCACGGCACCCAGGAGCAACACCGGGAGACCCTCCTGCGGGTGCGGCGGGTGGCGGCCGAAGAGAGGTGCCACCTCCCCGTGGTCCTCGACCTCATGGGGCCCCGCTACCGGCTGGGCCAGATCCCCGACGAGCCCCGCCTGCTCGCGCCCGGCCAGGAGGTCGTCCTCGGCCCCGAATCCTCCGGTGCCGAGCTGCCGGTCGACTCCGGCATCGTCGAGCACCTCGCCGCGGGCGAACGGGTGCTCATCGACGGCGGTCTGATCGAGCTGAAAATCGAGTCCAAGGCGGGCGACCGGGTGCGCGCCCGGGTGGTCAACGGCGGCCCGGTGCGGACCCGCAAGGGAATCAACCTCCCGGACAGCGCTCTCCCCTTCGAGATCTCCGACAAGGACCGCTCCGACGTCGCCTTCGCCGTGGCCGAAAACGCGGACTACCTGGCCGCCAGCTACGTCGGCGAGGCCGCGCACCTGGAGGCCGTGCGCGCCGTGGTCACGGCGGCCGGGGGGCGCATCCCGATCATCGCCAAGATCGAGCGCGCCACGGCCATCGAGCATCTGGCGGAGATCGCCGAGGCCGCCGACGGCTTGATGGTGGCCCGCGGCGATCTCGGGGTGGAGGTCCCGCTCTACCAGGTGCCGGTCTTGCAGAAGAAGATCGTCGCCGCCGGCCGCCTGGCCGGCAAGCCGGTGATCGTGGCCACCCAGATGCTGGAGTCGATGATCGAGCAGCCGCGGCCCACCCGCGCCGAGGCCACGGACGTGGCCAACGCCGTCCTCGACGGCGCCGACGTCCTCATGCTCTCGGGCGAGACCGCGGCCGGCCAGTACCCGGTGGCGGTGGTCCAGACCATGGCGCGGATCGTCCAGGAGGCGGAGGATTACGCCGGGCAGAGCTCCGAGCGCCACACCCTCCAGCCCCTGGGACACGTCCACGCCCGGCGCACCTTCGAGATGGAGCCCGACGGCCACGCCGCGGACGACGAGCTCGCCCTGGAGGTGCCGGACATGGTGTCGGCCGCGGCCGTCTACGCCGCCGAGCAGCTCCGCGTCAGCCGCATCGTGGCCTTCAGCCAGCGCGGCTTCACCGCCCGGCTGGTGGCCCGCTACCGCCCGCGGTCGCCGATCATGGCCTTCACCCCCGACGAGCGGGTGGCGCGCCAGATCCAGCTCGTCTGGGGGGTGCGCCCCTTCGTCGCCGAGCTCCAGGTGGGGAGCCTGGACGACATCGTCCAGGTGGTGGAGCGCGAGCTCCTCGCGGCGCAGCTCGTCAAGCCCGGCGAGCGCATCCTCATCCTCATGGGCCACCCGGTGCGCGAGCGGCCCCTGACCAACCTGATGCGGGTGCACCGCATCCGCGGCGCCTAGCGAGGGGATCGGCCCATGCTCCCCCTGCGCGACGTCGGAATGCAGCGGGCGACGACGCCGGTCGTCAACGTCCTGCTCATCGCCGCCAACGTCCTCATGTTCTTCTTCGAGCTGTCGCTGGGCGGCCGGCTCAACGCCTTCGTGATGTCCGCGGCCTTCGTGCCGGCGCGCTACACGGGCGGCGGCGGCTCCCTGCTCGGCGAGCTGGCCCCAAGCCTCTCCGCCGCCCTGGTCTCCATGTTCCTCCACGGCGGTTGGGGCCACCTGCTCGGCAACATGCTCTTCCTCTGGATCTTCGGCGACAACGTCGAAGACCGGCTCGGGCACTTCCGCTACCTCGTCTTCTACCTGCTCTCCGGCTTCGCCGCCACCTTCGCCCACCTGTGGGCCAGCCCGGGCTCGACGGTGCCGGCAGTGGGAGCCTCGGGCGCCATCTCGGGCGTGCTCGGAGCCTACCTTTTCCTCCACCCCCAGGCGCGCATTCAGACGCTGCTCATCCTCGGCTTCTTCATCCGTCTGATCTACGTGCCGGCCTGGGTCTTCCTGCCCTTCTGGTTCCTCATGCAGCTCCTCTCCGGCGCGGCCTCGCTCGGCGCCCGCACCACGGCGGAGACCGGCGGCGTCGCCTGGTTCGCCCACATCGGCGGCTTCATCGCCGGCCCCCTGCTACTGTTCCTGCTGGGAGGAGGCCGGCGGCCTCCACGCCAGCCGGAGCCTCTGTATTGAGGAAAAGATTGACGAGACGTCTGCTGCCGGCGGCGGCCCTGGTCGCGCTTATGGGCCTCGCCGACGCGCTTTGGATCGAGCCCCGCCTCCTCCTCTTCCGCGACGTGGTGCGGATCGGGCTGGCGGCGCCGCGGCTGCGGATCGCCCACCTTTCGGACCTCCATATCCGGGGCGACATGCCCCTCCTCCACCGCCTCCTGGACGAGGTCGCCGCCGCCCGGCCGGACCTCATCGTCATCAGCGGCGACCTGATCCACGACGTCCCCGATCCCGAAGGCGCTCGCAACGCCGCCGCCGTGGCCGCCTTCGTCTCCGCCCTGCGCCGCATCGCCCCGGTCTACGCCGTCCAGGGGCACAGCGAGCACCAGGGGGAGCTGGTCGACCGGCTGGACCGGGCGGGCCTCCAGTGGCTGTCCAACGAAGGCCGGCGGATCGGACCGGACGGCAGCATCCTCCTCCTGGGCCTCAACACCCAGGTGGGCGACGACTGGCTCGGCTGGGCGTGGAAGCCGCCGTTCGAGCCCTTGAAAATAAAGGGGACCCGCCTCTACGGTGCCCGGCGGGGCCAGCCCTACCGGAATTTCTTCAGCCATTTTGATCCCTCCTCGGCTGGCCTCGCGGACGCGGGCGGACCGCTCTCCTGGAGCGGCTACGAGGTGACCTGCGACGCGTGGATCGACAATGAGGACGCCGGCGTGGGCCTGACCGTCCACAGCCGCTACGTGCTGGGCGACGATCGCCTGATCCAGTTCCACCGCGACGGCTCGCGCTGGGACCAGACCGGCGCCTTCTCCCTGGTCGCCGGCGGCTCAGGTTTCGACGGACCGCACGACCGGATGAGCTCGGGCGTCCGCCCCCAACCGGGGCGCTGGTACCGCCTGAAGGTGTGCACCGAGGTGCTGCCGGATCGTCTGCGGGTGCTGGCCAAGGCCTGGCCGGTCGACGGCCCCGAGCCCCTCGCCTGGCAGGCCCACGGCGAGAACCACTCCCCGCGCCGGCCCCTGGCCGGAACGGTGGGTCTCTGGGCCTCGGGCGGCGGCACCGTGGTCTACCGCAATCTCAAGGTCGTGAGCAACGACGGCCGGCTGCTCCTGAATGAGCCCCTCGTCCTGCCTCCCGGCGCCGAGAAGCCCGCGGGCTTTCGAGTGGGAGCGCGGGGGACGCGCCTCGCCATGGCCCTGGCGCGGAGCCCCCGGGTGCCCCCGGGGACGCCGGTTGTCGTCCTCTCCCACGTCCCCGATGTCGCGCGCGAAGCCGCCTGGCGGGGGATCGACGCCGTGATCGCCGGCCACACCCACGGCGGCCAGGTGAGGATCCCCTTCGTCGGGCCGTTGACGACCCGCTCGGCCCTGGGCGCCTACTACGACCGCGGCCGTTTCGACTTCCCGGCGCCCAACGCCCGGGGTTTGACGACCCTCTACGTCAACTCCGGGGTGGGGATGTCCGTGCTGCCCGTGAGATTCTGGTGTCCACCGCGGTGGGCGGTGTTGGAGGTGGGGGACTAGTCGCCGAAAACCTCGGCCAGAGACCGGGCGGTCAGGATGCGCTCACCCCATTCGAGGAGACGGTCCGAGTCCGTGGCGTCGATCCGCTCCCGGTCGCGGGGAGACAGAGGACCGAACTTGAGCTCCAACTGGCGGACCAGCAGTCGGACCTCCCCCTCGCGGCGGCCTTCCTGCAGGCCTTCCTGCTTTCCCTCTCGCTTCCACTCCCGGGTCCATCCAATCACCGTCTCTCGCAACATCGGTCTTACCTCCTCGAGATCAAGAATCGCAGGAACCGGCGCCGTCGGGAACCGGGCCGGGAGGAGCGAATAGCGCAGGAACGCGAGAAACGCCCGCCTCAGGTCTGCGTCCTCGGGTCCGGACAGGAGCCGGGCCAGCTTCTCCACCGGGCCTGCCAGAGCTTCGGCGGTCTGGCTGCGCTCCAACTCGCAGAGCAGAGCCACCAGGTTGTCCTCGCCGGCCGGCAGCGGGTCCCGGCGCATGTCGATCAGCCGGTAGCCATCCCCGCCTTCGGTCCACCGCCGCCATCCATTATAGAGCAACACGGCCAGAACAGGGGGCAAGTTCCCCTTGGGCGAAATTTCCCGGCTCTTCAGCAGATCCTGCTGGAGCAGGCCGGTGTACACCGAGATCCGGAGGGACATCTGGCGATCGACCCGGGATTGGAATTCCAGGACCAGATACAGGACCGGCTCGCCGTGCGGTCCGCGGAGCCGCCAGACGAGATCCGGTTCCCGCCGTTCGAGCTGGTCGCTGAGGTAGACCTCGCTCCGTCGTTCCAGAGTGCCAGGAGGGCGAGCGAGAGGGAGGAACCCGCGGAACAGGTCCTCCACCATCCTGGGATGCGAGAAGAGCAGCCGGTAACTTCCGTCGTGTTTTTCGGGCATGAGTTTGGGATCTCCACCCTCTATAAGACGGAAAAACCAGGCCCGATCTTGCAACCCCTAGAAGAATGGGGCTCTGGCGAGGGGGTTTTCGGGGAGGCGATGGCAGTCCGAGGTCTGGAGACAACGGTCCAGTGTAAGCAGACGCCGGACTGGATCTACAGACATCGGCCTGGATCTGGAGACGCCGGACCGATGTCTGGAGACAACAGCCTGGATCTGTAGACATCGGAGCGATGTCTGGAGACTCTGGCCTGGATCTACAGACATCGCTCTGGATCTGCGGACGCCAGTCCAATGTCTGGAGACGCCGGTCCAGTGTAAGCAGACATCGGCCTGGATCTGTGGACACCGGACTGATGTCTGGAGACTCTGGCCTGGATCTGTAGACATCGAAGCGATGTCTGGAGACGCTGGCCTGGATCTACAGACATCGCTCTGGATCTGGAGACGCCAGTCCGATGTCTGGAGACGCCGGCTTGGAGTCTGTGGACATCGGCCTGGATCCACAGACATCGGCCTGGATCTGTAGACGCCAGCCCGATGTCTGCTTACGCCGGACCGATGTCTAGAGACAACGGCTTGGATCTACAGACTCTGGACCGATGTCCACAGACTCTGGAGCGATGTCTGGAGACTCTGGGAAAAAGAGTGCAAAAAGGGGGCGTGCCGGGCACGCCCCTCGCTGCGTAGAGATGCTACTTGGTGGTGGTGTCGACCGCCGGCGCGGTGGGATGCGCCGGCGTCGGGGTGGGGTGCGCCGGGATAGAGCCGGGCGCCTGCGGCGTCCCGGGTGTCCCCGGAGCCGCCTTCGCCTTGCGTCCGCGGAACGGCTGCAGGCCGAACTCAACGAGCTTCTCCGCCCGAATGCCGTAATGCGCCTTCAACGCCACGCGCACCACGTTGGCCAGCCGGTCGCTCTCGACAAAGAGGGTCTTGAGCTGCCGGGAGATGTCCTGCTTCTCCGCCCGGAGGGCCGCCTGCCTCTTCACCCCGTCCTGGACCTGGTTCATCAGCCCTTCCAGCTTGTTGCGCGTTCCCTCCAGATCCTTGAGGTCGGCGCTGTTGGCGGCCAGAGCGATGCTGAGCCGCTGCAGCCCTCCCAACTTCCCTGTGTACGTCCTCTCGGTTGCCATCGCGCTTCTCCTTTCGTGGCCCCGTAGGGCCGCCTTAAATTCCGGCGTCATTGCCGAAAACCGTGAACCGCGCCAAGCTCCGCCTCGCCTGAATTCCTGCCAGCCCCTCTGTATGCGCAATCGCCGCGCGCCGCGGAGTCCGTCTTGTTATGCAGCTTCAAGCGGGATAGTGCAGTGCCCGGCGAAGTTTGTCAAGAGGGTCTCTTGACAATTCCCCGACTTCGTGTCTTGATAACTGCATGTAGGGGGAGTAACAAGGGGAGGCGGGAGCTCTTTGACAACTGAATTCGCCGGGGGACTGGGAGTCCAACCACTCCCCCGGCCTAGCTGTGGCTGGGCGGGTTTGCCGCGGGCCCCGGGGTGGCTCCCGGGGTCCGCGGACTTTGTCTGGCGCTCTACAGGAAAAGCGCTGCGCCTTTCTCGGCGCTGCACGCTGGCTTCGATAGGTGTAGGATCATGTGTATGGAGGTGCCTTCATGAGAACGAACATCGTCTTGGATGACGATCTCCTGTCCGAAGCGATCCGGGTGACCGGAATGAAGACCAAGAAGGAGGTGGTTCACGAAGCCTTGCGGCTGCTCGTCGCCACCAGGAAGAGGAAAAGTCTGCTGGACCTCAAAGGCAAGATCGAACTCGCCCCCGGCTACGACTACAAGACTCTCAGGACTGACGAGCGTTGATCGTCGTCGACTCCTCCGTCCTGATCGATTGGCTTCAGGGAAGGGCAACCCCGGCGACGGATCGCCTGGAGGATCTCGAAAACGACGGGATCCCATTCTCGATACCGGCCGTCTGCTTTCAAGAGGTCCTGCAGGGCGCCAGGGACGAGAGGGAGTGGAAGCTCTTGTCGGAGTACCTGGGGTCCCAGGATCTGCTGTTGCCTGCCGACTCCGTTTCCGCGCATAGAGACGCGGCACGGATCTTCTACGACTGCCGGCGAAAGGGGGTCACGATCCGCAGCTCGGTGGATTGCTTGATCGCCCAACTTGTCTTGGAGCACGATGGCTTCCTCCTTCACGACGACGATGACTTTGAACGGATACGGCAGGTCCGTCCTCTGAAGACGATGCGGAGCTGAAGCCGTCAGCTCGCCGTCGGCGCTCTTGCGGCGTACGAGCAGCTCACCGAGCAATTTAGGACCTTCAGACCGCCTAGTCTAGCGAGCATGGCGAGGCTCGGGCAGATTCTTGATTTGCAGCATGCCGCCCTCTCCCAGCCCAGCCGGGTCGGCAAAGTGGCGCCTGCCAGGACCGCCTCGGACTCCCCCGGCCGTTTGGACTAAAGACGTTTGCGGAGAGGACAAAAGCATGGCTATTTCAATAACTAAACGGAAGCACACAGATGACTCGGGCGGTCAACCCAGGCGTCCGAGTGGACTGCTGACGCAGCCGCCCAACGCCATCCACATTAGCCACCCTAGTGTAGTCCCGAGGCATAAAAGGGGTCACCGTCTTAAAGGAGACGAGCATGAGTTCGGATATGGATAATCGATCAAAGCCAAAAGATTTTTGGGACAAACTCAACGTAATAGGGAGTCCGTTGATTGCCTTGGTGGGTTTAATATTTACCTTCACGTATAGCGTGCAGCAGGAGTCTCAGAAGGCACTTCTCGCGCAACAACAACGTGACCAGCAGAAGCAAGAAAGCCTTCGTCAAAAGGAAGTGGAAGCACAGCACGCAGCAATAGAGAGTAACCAACTAAAGCTTCAACGACTGGAAACGATTCAGAGGTTTTATCAGGAACTACTGAATCCGGATACCAAACGTCGATCAATTGCTCTCCGCGTGATAAAAAATTCAGATGACGAGCAATTGGCTACTCGACTTGCGGTCATCTTCGACGATCACTCATTGGATGACATCTTCGCACGCCCGGCCACGGCACCAACAACCGCTGCAATACCGACCTCCAGTGTTTCTAGCCCAGAGACACCATCTATTCGGCAAGGGTGGGCGTACCTTGGTGACTACAAACCAGACTTGCAGGCGTGGAAAACACAATATTTTGACTTTCCGGCATCATCTGCGCCGGAATCTATTCAGAGCACTTCACAAAGAGTGAGTCGAAGAACCGGTCAACTGAATGTCCGATCAGGCATGCCGACGCTCGTTGGTGAGTTCCCAGAGGTCATCGACGTGCTTCCAACAGGAACTGTGGTTAAGATACTTTCGGTTCGACCGTGGCTAGATTCTAGCTACCAGTGGGCGAAAGTTGAATATGCCGCCATTCGCAAGCGTTGACTTTTTGTCGCCGATATCTCAATGGGTGGTCACTGGACCTTACCTCAACCGATGACATCATAATTGGGAAGCTACGTCTTGAGGCCGCGCCTAATTCTCGGGGTCTTGACCGGACGGCTGAAGCCACCGGTGAGCCCCATCAACGTTTAGGCCATCGGAAGTAAAGGGACGGGATAAGCCGCAATGTCCGGATCGACCGTGGCGACCGTCAGCCCGTGTTGCAGTGCCTGTGCGACCAGCAACCGGTCGAAGGGGTCGCGGTGGAACGGTGGCAGGCCGGCCAGGTGTGACATCGCTCCCTCGTCGATCGGCAGGCTGGCGATCCTGTGTGCGTCCCGCTGCCGCGGCAGGTAGTCGGCCGGCGGGGCCATGAGTGGGAGCTTGCCGAGGTGGTACTTGATGACCGCTTCCCAGACCGAGGCGACGCTCAGGTATACCTCGTTGGCCGGGTCCTCACTGGCCGCCCGGAAAGTGGCCGGGAGCTTCGGGTCGGCGGTGATGTACCAGAGAAACACGTGGGTGTCGAGTAGCAGCCTCACCGCCCCTCGAACCCTCGCAGGATTTCTTCCGGCAGCGGCGCGTCGAAGTCGTCCGGGACCGTGAACGCCCCGGCGCAGAGGCCGAACGGTCGCGGACCGGGCTGGGTGGCGGGAACGGGCCGTAGCTCAGCGACCGGGCGGCCGCCGCGGACCACGACTAGGTGTTCTCCGGCCTCAACTCGGTCCAACAGGGCGTCGGGGTCGAGTTGAAGTTCTTGTAGGCTGACGGTACCCATGCGGGCATTGTAGCAGAGAGGGTTTTCGGGGAACGAGGACACGGATAGACTCGCCCTGCCCTTCCTGGAAGAGCTTCCCATGCCCCTCCCTCCGCCCCCGCTCCCCGCCTTCCTGGCGCCCCTCCTCCCCTACCGGCGGGCCGTCCACGTCCTTCAGTCCGGTCCGGACACCGGCCGGCGGATCCACCTCGTCGATCAGGGCGACCCGGCGGCGCGGCCCGTCGTGATGCTGCACGGCAATCCGACGTGGAGCTTCCTGTGGCGGAAGGTGATCACCCTGCTGCCAGGGTTCCGGTGCGTGGCCCCGGATCTCCTCGGGCTCGGCCTTTCGGACCGGCTGCCGCGGATCGCGGACCATACGGTGGACCGGCATGGGGCGGCGATGGCGGAGGTGGTGGAGGCTCTGGACCTGCGCGGGGTGATCCTGGTCGGTCAGGATTGGGGCGGGCCCATCGCGGCCCAGGTCGGGGCGCGGCTGCCGGAGCGGATCGCCGGGCTCGTCCTCGCCAACACGGCGGTGACCGTGCCCGCCCATCCCAAAGGGACTCTCTTCCACCGCTTCGCCCGCATCCCGGTAGTGAGCGACCTCGTCTTCCGCGGCTTCGGGTTTCCCCAGAACGTGCTCGGGTCAATCCAAGGCGACAAGCGCTCGATTCGCGGCGAGGTGGCCCGGGCCTACCAATGGCCGCTGCGGACTTGGCGGGACCGGGTCGCGCCTCTCGCTCTGGCCCGCATGGTGCCGAGCGGGCCGGACCACCCGAGCATGCCTGCCCTGCGCCGCGGCGCGGAGTGGGTCCTCTCTTTCCGCGGCCCGGCCGCCCTGGTCTGGGGAATGCGCGATCCCATCCTCGGCAAAGCCCTCCGTCATCTGAAGCGGGCTCTTCCCGACGCGCCGGTGACGCGGACGGCCGCCGGACATTTCCTCCAAGAGGAAGTGCCGCAGGACGTTGCAGCGGCGGTGGAGGACGTGGCGCGGAGAATTTCCGCCGCCCCGGAATAGCGCCCTTTCAGGCGGCCCGGCGGAAATCCCGCCGCTTGCGCACGTCGCGCCGCCAGCTCAGGAAGGTGGGGAGCAGCGTGATGGCCACGAGCGAGGTGCAGAGGGCACCGAGGATCGCCACCTTGCCGGTGGAGATCAGGCCCGGGTAGTGGGAGAAGGTGATCGAGCCGAAGCCGACGATGGTGCAGGTGGCCGCCGCCAGCACCGCCTTGCAGGTTTCGAGGATGCCGCGCTCGAACTCCTCGTCCGGCAGATCGCGCACCTCCAGATAGCGGTGCAGCACGTAGATCCCGTAGTCCACCCCGATGCCGATGATCATGGTGGTCACGAAGATGTTGATGAAATTCATCTGGATTCCGAGGGCGGACATGCTCCCCACCATCCAGAGGATGCCCAGGGTCAGCGGGGCGAGGGCCATGACCGTGTGACGCAGGGTGCGGAAGTTGAGCCACAGGATGACGGCCACCACCAGGTAGCCCAGGATGCCGGCGATCCAGGCGTCGCGCAGCACCTCGCGGCGCACCGTCTGGTTGACGACGTTGGTGCCGGTGAGGATGGCGTGGGGACCAAGGCTCGCTCCGAGCGCCAGCGCCTCGGGGGGCGCCTCACGCCGCCACTTGTTGCTCGGCGGATAGAGGAGGACAGCGCCGCGCCAGCCGTGGTCCGTCTGCTTGAGGAAGCGGTCGAGGAGGAGCTGCGTCTGCTTCTGCTGCCGGAAGTCCGCGACGCCGATGGGCCCCGACAGGTTCACCGCCCGGGCCAGCAGGGCGAGCCCGGGCTCGAAGGGCTCCATGCGCATCCCCTGCCGGCCGGCCGCGTCCGCGAATGTGGCCCGGATGCGGACGAGGTCCAGCGCGCCGTGCCGCTCGGTCTCCAGCCACTGGAGCACCTCGGTCTGCTGCGCCGGCGGCGGGATCAGCGAGGTGACGCCGGTGTAGCCGTAGAGCACCCCCTGATCCACCAGCTTCTGGGCGCCGGCCGCCGCCTTGCCGGCGAGCGTCAGCACCTCGCCGGGCGAACTCCCGGACAACAGAAGGGTCATGGAGTCGAAGCCGGAGCCGAAGGTCCGCCCCACCTCCGCCGTGACGTCAAGCCCCTCGTTGCCCTGGGGCCGCATGGTCTTCATGCTCTCGTCGAACCGGATGGAGAAGGCGAACCCCAGAGCCACTGCAGTGACGATGATGCCGGCCACCAGGGTGATCCGCCGGTGGCGGATGCAGGCGCGCATCAGCACGTCCGAGCCGAAGCTGTGGAGGAAGAGGTGGGGCGCGGTCTTCCGCCGCTGGTGGTGGTCCTCGCTCCAGGCCAGCAGGGCCGGCAGCAGGATGAGCACCGAAGCGGCGCAGAAGAGGATGCCGGTGCCGGTGAGCAGGCCCATCTGCCGCAGGCCCACGAAATCGGTGAAGGTGAAAGCGTAGAAGGTGGCGGTGGTGGTGATGGCGCCCGCCAGCACGGCCCGGCCCGACAGGCCGCTCATCGCCATCAGCGCCGTCTCGACGCTGGCGCCCCGCCGCCGCTCCTCGACGTAGCGCCCGTAGGAGACGATGACGAAGTCGATTCCCAGGCCGATGAGCAGCGCCGCCACCACGCTGGTCGCCGAGCTGAGCGAGCCCACCGTCGCCTTGGCGAAGCCGAAGGTGAGGATAAGGCCGCAGAGCAGGGGGAGGAAGGCGTAGGCCAGCGTGCCGAGGCGGCGGAAGGCGAAAAGGAAGAGCAGCAGCACGCCGAGCGCCGAGGTGATGATGTTAACCACCATGTCGTAGCGGATGAGCGAGGAGTCGGAGAGCGCCGTCAGATGGGCGCCGCCCAGGTCCACCCGAGGTTTCGCCGGCGCCTCCTGCCCCGCGATCCGGCTCCAGTCCGCCAGGGTGCCGTCCACGACGCGGTGGACGCCGGACACCAGCCGCTCGTTGAACTTGAGGTTCTGGGGCGGCTGCACCGGCTCGGCCAGGATGAGCAGCATGCGGTGGTCGCGCGAGAGGTAGTAGCCGCTGGTCCAGTCCACCTGCAGGGTGCCACGGGAGCTCTCGACGCGGCCGAGGAAGATCTGGGCGAGGCCCAGGGGATCGAGCTTGGCGAGCTGCTTGACGGCCAGCCCTTGCGGCGTGGAGAGCTGGCGGCGCAGCTCGGAGACCCGCTGGCGGATGCCGTCGTCCGTCAGGCGGGCGGCCAGTTGGCGGCGGCCGTCGGCGTTGAGGAACAGCACGGACTTGGGGAAGAAGGTGCGCAGCAGCTCCTCGGGATCGCCGATCCGGTGCTCGACGCTCTTCAGCTCCGGCAGCCTGGACAGGCGCGCCGCCAACTCGTCGGCGAAGGTCTCGTACGGCTCGGCCACCGCGCCCTCGGGGATGCGGACGGCGATGATCAGCAGGGTGCTGCTGCCGAAGTCGTGGAGGGTCTCGACATAGGCGCGGACGGCGGGGTTCTTGCGCGGCAGCAGGTTCAGGATGTCGGTGTCGAAGGTGAGCCGCAGGATGAGGCCGAGCGAGATCGCCACCAGGATGCCGGTGAGCAGGAAGACCGTCCGGTACCGCCGCCTCGCGAACAGGGCGAGGCGTTGCAGCAACGACGGGTCCGTCAACGGATCTCTCCGCGCAGGATGAGCTTGCCGAAGCGCACGAAGTACTCAATACCGGAGTAGACGGTCACCGCCAGCGTCACCCACAGGGAGATGGGGGCCAGGTGCCGGAACTCGCCGAGCTTGTTATAGATGATGAGCAGGGCGATGGAGACGATCTGGACGGTAGTCTTGACCTTGCCCGAGAAACCCGCGGGGATGACGAGGTGCTCGGCGGCGGCGAAGCTGCGCAGAGAAGTGACGGCGAACTCGCGGGCGATGATCACCACCACGATCCAGGCCGGCACCACGGTGTGGCCGCTCGAGTGGTCCATCTCCACCAGGGAGATGAAGGCAGCCGAGATGAGGATCTTGTCCGCCGCCGGATCGAGCAGCGTGCCGAGGCGGGTGACCTGCTTGCGTCGGCGGGCCAGGAAGCCGTCGAGGAAGTCCATCACCGCGGCCAGCAGGAACAGGGCGAGCCCCCACCACTCCTTGCCCTCGAACTTGGTGAGCAGCACCACCACCAGCGGCGGGACCAGCAGGATGCGGAAGATGGACAGAAGGTTCGGGATATTGAGCATCGCTAGCGACGAGAAGGACGGCGGCCGGTGGGCATTCTATGCCACCGCCGGACGAACGGGAGCGAGACGCCGCAAGTTATCGCGAGCCGCTGAGCGAGGTGGTCAGCAGGAGCCGGTGGTTGGGGCCGCGGACGAGGCGCGGCTTGCGGCGGCCGCCCGGGAGCTCCCCGGGAGCCCCGGGGCTGGCGACGGCGCGCGGGCTGGCAGCCGCGACGCGCAGGGACGCAAAATCGACTCCGCCGCGATCTCCGCGATACAGCGCCATCACCTGCTTCACGTAGTCCCGGGTCTCGGCGTAGGGCGGGATACCGCGGTGCTTCTCCACCGCCCCGGGCCCCGCGTTGTAGCCGGCGAGCGCCAGCTCCACCCGCCCCGCGAAGCGGTCCAGGAGCTGCCGGAGGTAGCGGGTGCCGGCGCGGACGTTGTCCTCTGCATCGAACGGGTTGTGCACGTTGAACAGGCTCGCCGTGTCCGGCGTGAGCTGCATGAGGCCCATGGCCCCCTTGTTCGAGACCGCCTTGTGGTTGTAGCCGGACTCGACCTGGATGACCGCCTCGACCAGTTTCGGATCGAGGTTCTGGGCGTCGCTGTGGCGCCGGATGAGCGGCTCCAGATCGGCGCTCGGCACCGGCACGAGCCGGCCGGCCAGGCGCCGGGAGCGCTGGACCGAATTCTCGTTGATGATGATCCTGCGGCCGCTCGGGCCCATCTCGACACGTACGCCGGCCGCTCCGGCGATCCCGGAAAGGCAGAGCGCAAGCAGCGTCCAGGCCACGGCGGCATTCGCCGTTCTCGTCACGACAGAACCTCGCTAAAGGATGCCGCGATCCTCGCGCAAGCGATCGTTGCTGGGTACAGCGGGGTCTATCTTAGTCGGGAACTGAAAGATTGCAAGGCCCCTCATCACCCCGGCCCTCTTCTCCCGCCCCCTCCCACCCCCCTCACCGGGAGAAGAGGGAGAAAAGCAAGAAGGGACGACAAGGACAGCAAGGACAAAAAGGACGAGGGAGATCAGCAAGACAGCTCCAACCGGGTCCCCCTCTCCCGGTGAGGGGGGTGGCGAGGGGGCGGGAGAGGGGGCCAGGGGGTGAGGGCTCTATCGCCCGAGCTGCTCCCGCACCGCCTCGCCCACGGCGGCGAGGGCTTCGGGAAGCTTCTCGGGGTCCTTGCCGCCGGCCTGCGCGAAGTCGGGACGGCCGCCGCCGCCACCACCCACGAGGGCGGAGAGCTTCTTGACCAGCTCGCCGGCCTTGACCCGGCCCGTCAGGTCCTTGCTCACCGCCGCCACCAGGCTGACGTTGCCGTCGCTGCGGGTACCGATGACCACCACGCCCGAACCGATCTTCGAGCGCAGGGCATCGGCCATGTCCCGCAGCTCGTTGGCCGGAGCCGGCGGCACCTCGCGCACCAGGATCTTGACGCCATCCACCAGCGTCTCCTCGTCGCCCGCGGGCGAGACGGTGCCGGAGACGAGCTGCATGCGCAGCCGCCGCATCTCGGCCTCCAGCTCGCTCTGCCGCTGGCGGAGCTGGTCGGCCTTGTGGAGCTGCTGCTCGTAGTCCCCGGAGCGGATGCCCAGACGCAGCACCAGCTCGTTGTAGGCGGTGCGCTGGCGGCGGATCTCCTCCAGCGCGTAGGTGCCGGTGAGCGCCTCGATGCGGCGCACGCCCGAGGCCACGCCCCGCTCGGACTCGATGAGGAAAAGGCCGATCTCCCCCGAGTTGCGCACGTGGCAGCCGCCGCACAGCTCCAGGCTGAAGCCGGGAACGGCCACCGTGCGCACCCGCTCGCCGTACTTCTCGCCGAACAGGGCCATGGCGCCGGCGGCGATGGCCTCCTGGTAGCTGCGCTGGACGATCTCGGTGGCCACCGAGCGGCGGATCCACTCGTTGACCAGGTCCTCCGTGGCCTCCAGCTCCTGGCGGAACATGCCGCGGTGGTAGGTGAAGTCGAAGCGCAGGCGGTCCGGCGCCACCAGCGAGCCGGCCTGGCGCACGCTCTTGCCCAGCGTCAGGCGCAGGGCGGCGTGCAGCAGGTGGGTGGCCGTGTGGTTGCGCTGGATCGCCAGCCGCCGCTCGTGGCCCACCCGGAGCTGGACTTTGGTGTGACGCGACAGGCTCCCCTCCTCCACCTCGATGAAGTGGAAGAAGACGCCCGAGTTGTCCTTCTGGGTGTCCACCACCCGGGCGCGCCCGCCGTCCCAGCGGATCTCGCCGGTATCCCCCACCTCGCCGCCGGACTCGGCGTAGAACACCGTCTGGTCGAGAACGGCGACGCCTGCCTGGCCGCGCTGCAGGGTGGATACCCGCACCGGCGCGCCCTCGCGCCAGGTGGCCAGGCGCACGACCTCGGCCGGCGTCTCGATCAGCTCCGTGCGCTCGTACCCCTCGAAGTGGGTCTCGGCCAGCTCGGCGTGGCCGCGCAGCACCTCGCGCAGGGCCGCGAGGCGGTTCTGCACCTCGGCCGTGGCCTTGCGCGACTGCTCGCGCTGCGCCTCCAGGGCCTCGCCGAAGCCGGCCTCGTCAATCTTGAAGCGCTCCTCCTCGGCGATCTCGCGGATCACCTCCAAGGGGAGGCCGTAGGTGTCGTAGAGACGGAAGACCATGGCGCCGGGCAGCGTCGTCTGTCCCAGCGGGCGCAGGCGCTCGATCTCCTCCTGCACCTGGCGGGCGCCGTTCGCGACCGTGGAGAGGAACTTCTCCTCCTCGGCCTTGATGGTGGCAATGGAGGCCTGGCGGGTGGCCGCCAGCTCGAGGTAGGCGCCGCCCATGACCTCGCCCAGCACCGGCACCAGCTTGTGCAGGAACGGCTCCTCGAAGCCCAGGCGCATGCCGTGGCGCACCGCCCGGCGGAGGATGCGGCGCAGCACGTAGCCCCGCCCCTCGTTGCCCGGGATGACGCCGTCGGCCAGCAGGAAGGAGACGGCGCGCAGGTGGTCGGCGATGACCCGCAGCGAGACGTCCTTCTCCGGGTCCTGCCCGTACTTCGCCCCCGCGAGATCGGCGGCGGCGTGGAGGATGGGCTGGAAGAGATCCGTGTCGTAGTTCGAGCCCACCCCCTGGAGCACGGCGGCCACCCGTTCGAGGCCGGCGCCGGTGTCGACCGAGGGTTTGGGCAGGGGCGCCAACTTCCCTTCGGCGTCCCGCTCGTACTGCATGAAGACGAGGTTCCAGATCTCCAGGTAGCGCCCCGCGTCCGTCCCCTCCTCCCAGGAGACCGGCGGCTCCTCCGGGTGGAGGTCGACGAAGATCTCGCTGCACGGGCCGCAGGGGCCGGTGTCGCCCATGGCCCAGAAGTTGTCTGCCGCGCCGCAGCGGCGCACCCGCTCGGGAGGCAGGGTGGAGAGGCGCAGCCAGAGATCGCGGGCTTCGTCGTCCTCCTCGAAGACGGTGGCCGACAGCCGCTCGGCGGGGATCTTCCAGACCTCCGTCACCAGCTCCCAGGCGAAGCGGATGGCGTCCTCCTTGAAGTAGTCGCCGAAGGAGAAGTTCCCCAGCATCTCGAAGAAGGTGTGGTGGCGCGGGCTGGGGCCGACGTTCTCCAGGTCGTTGTGCTTGCCCGAGACGCGCATGCACTTCTGCACCGAGACCGCCCGCGGCGAGTCGGGCCGGCGGGCGCCCAGGAAGACGTCCTTGAACTGAACCATGCCGGCGTTGGTGAACAGCAGGGTCGGATCGCCCTGTGGCACCAGGGGCGAGCTCGGCACCGGCCGGTGCCCCCTGGCCCGGAAGAAGTCGACGAAGCTGGTGCGGATGTCTGCGCTTTTCATAGGTCTTCGTTGAAATCCAGGAGATCTTCGCCGTCGCCTCGCTCGTTCAAAAGGGCAACGATAGCACGGGGAGAAAAGCCCTTGCGCTGGAGATGGCGGGCGAGGGCCTGGGGATCGCTCTTGCCGCCGCGAGCCCACCTCGCCGCCGCCTCGCGGGCGGCGGCCAGGTCGTCCTCGGGGGTCAGATCGGCCAGGACGGATTCGATCGCCTCGCCGGCCGCGCCGCGCTTGACGAGCTCGGCCTTGAGGCGTGATCGCCCCTCGCCGCCCCGCGCCTGCCGGCCCGCGACGAAGGAGCGGGCCGTCTCGGCCTCGTTCAGATAGCCCTGCCGGTCGAGGCGGTCCAGCGTCGCCGCGATCTCCTCCGGAGGATAACCGCGCCGGGCGAGCTTGCCTTCCAGCTCCCGCCGGAAGTGGGGACGGGCGCCGAGGAGTTGGACGGCCTTGTCGTAGCAGGTGGGGGGCATGGCCCCCCTAGTGCTGCTCGATCTCGAACTGCATCGCCCCGCCCATCAGGTCGGACTCGCCGGGCATCTGGAGCGACGACTCCATCTCCTCGCGGGAGATGTCGGCGGTGAACTGGACGCCCTGGATCTTCAGTCGGAACTCGTCCGGGTTGGTGGCCCGCTTGAGCGCCTCGTCCAGAGTGATGAGGCCGCTCTTGTAGAGCTGGAAGAGCGACTGGTCGAAGGTCTGCATGCCGTACTGGCTGGTGCCGAGCGAGATCTGCTCGCGGATGTACTTCGTCTTCTCCTTGTTCTCGATGCACTCGCGGATGTATGCCGTGGAGATGAGCACCTCGGAGGCGGGGACGCGGCCCATGCCGTCCGCCCGCGGCACCAGGCGCAGGGAGATCACCGACTTCAGCACCTGCGAGAGCTGGATGCGGATCTGCTTCTGGTGGTGGGGCGGGAAGACGGAGATGATGCGGTTGACCGTCTCCGTGGCGTCCAGGGTGTGCAGGGTGGAGAAGACGAGGTGGCCCGTCTCGGCGGCCAGCAGGGCCGTCTCGATGGTCTCGTAGTCGCGCATCTCGCCGACCAGGATCACGTCCGGATCCTGGCGCAGGGCGGCGCGCAGGGCGCCCGCGAAGGAGTGGGTGTCGACGTCGATCTCACGCTGGTTGACGATCGACTTCTTGTCGCGGTGGAGGAACTCGATCGGGTCCTCGACGGTGATGATGTGCTCGGTGCGGGTCGAGTTGATGTAGTCGATCATCGCCGCCAAGCTGGTGGACTTGCCCGAGCCGGTGGTGCCGGTGCAGAGGATCAAGCCCCGGCGCTCCTCGCAGATGCGCTCGAGCACCGGCGGCAGCATCAGCTCGCGGATGCTCTGGATGCGCGCCGGGATGACGCGCAGCACCAGGCCCACCGCCCCCCGCTGCTGGAAGACGTTGCAGCGGAAACGGCCGAGCCCGGGCACCGAGTAGGCGATGTCGAGCTCCAGCTCCTCCTTGAAGCGCTGCTTCTGCCGGGCGTTCATCATCGAGAACGCCATGGCGATGGTGTCCTCCTGCATCAGGCGCTTGAGCTCGCCGAGGGCGATCAGGTCGCCGTCGACGCGGATCACCGGATGGCTTCCCACCTTGAGGTGGAGGTCGGAGGCCTTCCGCTCCACCGCGATCTTCAACAGGTCGTTGATGTTCATCGGGGTCTCCTCCGGCGCCGCGCTGGGCGCCTACCGCTCGGGAACGGCGGCGGCCTGCCGAACCGCGGCGCCGACTGGATGCAGCCAGCCGTAGCGGTCCGCGATCTCGCCGCTTACGATGCCCCTGAACTCGGCCATGATGCGCTGGGTGACCTCGCCCGGACAGCCGTGGCCGACCGGGTTCCTGTCCACCGAGCGGATCGGCGTGATCTCGGCCGCGGTGCCGGTCATGAACAGCTCGTCGCAGGTGTAGAGCTGGCCGCGCGGGATCTGCTCCTCGCGCACCGGGATGCCGAGGTCGCGGGCGATCTTGATCACCGTGTCGCGCGTGATCCCCTGGAGGACCGAGGCGGCGAGCGGCGGCGTCAGCAGCACGCCGTCCTGCACCATGAAGACGTTCTCCCCCGACCCCTCGCTGACGAAGCCGCGGGCGTCGAGCGCCAGCCCTTCGGCGTAGCCGTTGGTGACCGCCTCGATCTTGATGAGCTGGCCGTTGAGGTAGTTGCCGGTCGCCTTGGAGACCGCCGGCATGGAGTCGGCCGCGATCCGCCGCCACGACGAGACGCAAACGTCGACGCCGCTCTCCGCCTCTTCGCCCAGGTACTTGCCCCACGACCAGCAGGCGATGAAAATGTCGACCGGGTTGTGCAGCGGGTTGACCCCGATGGTGTGGCCGAAGCCGCGGAAGACGATGGGGCGGATATAGCAGGCGGGGAGATCGTTGGCGCGGATCGTCTCGCAGCAGGCGTCGATGAGCTCCTCGCCCGTGAAGGCGATGGGCATGCGGTACACCTTGGCGGAGTTCTCGAGGCGCCGGATGTGCTCGCGCAGACGGAACACCGCCGACCCCTGCCGCGTGTCATAGCAGCGGATCCCCTCGAATACACCCGATCCGTAATGGAGGGCATGGCTCAGCACGTGGACGGTGGCCTTCTCGAAGTCGATGAGCTGACCGTTCTTCCAGATCCAGCGGATACCGGCGAAGGGATTGGTCACGCGAGCCTCCTTTGGGTGGTCTACGACCGGAGCCGTGATGCTAGCCTGAACGGTGAGGCGGGGTCAATTTTGGATTGGGGATTTTGGATTTTGGCGGGGGCCGGGGAGGAGAAGCAGGGCGGCTCCGGCGAGAGCGGCGGTCTCCAGGCGCAGGACGCGGTCTCCCAAGTGGACCGGCCGCCAACCTGAAACCAGGAGGTCGCGGCGCTCGCCCAGGTCCCAGCCCCCCTCGGGGCCGACGAGGAGGGCTCCCGCGTCCCCCTCGGCGACCTCACCCCAGCCTGTATCTGCGGCATTGGCGGCATCGGTATCCAGGAACCAACGGTTGGGACCGGCGGCGCCTGTCAGGTGGGCAACCAGGCGGGCGACCTCGCGCCAGGCGTGAGGCCCCGTGATCTCCGGCAGCCGCGAGCCGTGGCACTGCTCCAGGGCGGCGGCGGCCACCCGGCGCAGGCGGTCGAGGCTCCCCTCCCCCAGCTCGCGGGGCGCCCGGACGGTATTCAGAAAGCGGACACCCGAGATGCCCATTTCGGTGGATTTCTCCACCAGCCAGGAGGCCCGCTCCAGCCGGCAGGTGGGGACCAGCAACTCCAGCCGGAAGGCCGGCTCGGCGGCGGGGGCCGGCTCGCCGAGGGTCACGGTGGCGGAGGTGCGGTCCACCCGCGCCACCGTCCCCCACCGCGCCCGGCCGCGGCCGTCCACCACCCGCAGGGCCTCCCCCGCCTCCACCCGCCGGGCGCGGAAGAGGTGGCGGTAGGAGTCCCCCTCCACCTTCACGGCGGGAAGATCGAAGACGGCAGGGTCGACCAGGAGGGTGATCATGCCCGGCCCAACCGGAAAGCGATCCAGTCGCCGGCCATCCGCCGGTCCCGCTCCACGAAGCCCAGGCCGCGCATCCGGTCCAGCACCTGCCGGCCCCGTTCGGCGAGGATACCGGAGAGGAGGGCCTCTCCCCCCGGCCGCAGGAGGCGGACCAGTTGCGGCATCTCGGGGAGGATCTGCTCCGGCACCACGTTCACCAGGGCGAGATCGAAGAGGGGGCGCTCGCGGAGGGCGCCGAGGTGGCCGGCAAAGAGCCAGGGGTGGAGATCGTTGAGAGCGCTGTTGTCCCGGGCATGGAACGGAGAGGCGGCATCGACGTCGAAGCCCACCACCGACCGGGCGCCTCCCAGGAGGGCGGCGAAGGCCAGCACGCCCGTGCCGGTGCCCACGTCGAGCACCCGGCGGCCGGCGACCCCGGCATCCTCCAGCAGCTCCAGGGCGAGGGCGGTCGACTCGTGGCTGCCGGTGCCGAAGGCCGCGCGAGCCGGGAGGCGCAGGAGAGCCCGGCCGGCGGGCACCTCCTCCTGCGCTTCCTCCGGCTCCCGTGGATCGACGAACAGCGTCCGTCCCACGGCAAACGGGCGGGCCCGCTCGCGCCAGGCGGCGAACCAGTCGGCGTCCGGCAGCACCGCGTCCGCCGCCAGCTCCACGGCCGGCGGCAGCGCGATCCCCAGGTCGCCCTCTCCTGCTGGAAAGTACGCCTCCACCCGCAGCCGCCCGTCGTCGCCGGGGAGCGACTGCACGCCCTGGGTGCCGGCGAGCCACAGCTCGGCGACCAAGGCGTCCTCCAGGCCGGGGGGGAGGTGGAACGACAGGCGGCGGTAGGGCATAGCCATGTCTATTGGCGTAAATCCTGCTTACATCGAACAACAAGGAGGACACGCAAATGGGCGATGAAAAAGCTAAGCCGCAAACGCAAAAGCCTTACACCGGTCCGGGCAGCAATCCGCGAGACAAGCCGCAGCCACCAAAGCCCAAGAAGTAGTTACACAGGGGGCAGCTAATAGGCTGTCCCCTCACATCATCCAAAGAAGTTCTTCACTCGTTCAATGACACCCTTATCCTCCTTCACCGGGTGGCCGCCGATCTCGGCCAGGCGGCGGAGGATCTGGACCTCCTCGGGGTTGAGGTCGCGCGGGTGGGGGACGGCGACCTCGACGGTCACCACGTGGTCGCCCCGGCCGCTGCCGTCGAGGCGGTCGATGCCCTGGCCACGGAGACGGAAGTCGCGGCCGTGGGCTGTTCCCGCCGGGATGTCGAGCGGCGTCTGGCCGTGCAGCGTCTCGACCTCGACGGTCGTCCCCAGCACCGCCTGGACGTAGCTGATGGGGAGGCGCGACAGCACCGTCGAGCCGTCGCGGCGGAAGTGCTTGTGCGCGCGGACCTGGAGGACCACGTAGAGGTCGCCCGGCGGACCGCCGCGCCGGCCGTGCTCGCCCTCGCCGGAGAGGCGGAGGCGGGCGCCGGTGTCCACGCCGCCGGGGATCTTGACCGAGATCGAGCGCTCCTTCTCCACCCGGCCCTCCCCCCGGCACTCGGAGCAGGGGTCGGAGATCACCCGCCCCTCCCCCTGGCACTGCGGGCAGGTGCGGGCGACGGTGAAGAACCCTTGAGTGAAGCGCACCTGGCCGCGGCCGCCGCAGGCGTTGCAGACGGCCGGGGGTGCGCCGTCGGCGCTGCCGGAGCCGCTGCACTTGGGGCAGGTCTCCAGGCGCGGGATGCGCAGCACGGTCTCGGTGCCGAAGGCCGCCTCCTCGAAGGTGAGGGTGAGGTCGTAGCGCAAATCGGCGCCGCGGGTCATCCCCGCGCCGCCCCCTCGCCGGCCGCCACCGAAACCGAAGATGTCGCCCAGGATGTCCGAGAAGTCGGCGAAGATGGTCGGGTCGAACCCGCCGGCCCCGGCGCCGGCGACCCCCTGGTGGCCGAAGCGGTCGTAGCGCCCCCGTTTCTCCGAGTCGGAGAGCACGGCGTAGGCCTCCGCGGCCTCCTTGAAGCGCTCCTCGGCCAGCTTGTCGCCGGGGTTCTTGTCCGGATGGTCGCGCACCGCGATCTTGCGGTACGCCGACTTGATCTCCTGCTGGCTGGCGGTCTTGGCGACCGCCAGGATCTCGTAGTAATCGCGCTTGGCCATGCTTTCTTCTTCCTAACCTTTCGCGCCGGAGCCGCTCGCCCGCGTGAGCATGACGTCGGAGAGCGTACGGGAGACGGCGTTCAAATCGTAGATCGCGGCCTCCAGCTCAGCCCGCTTCTCGAGGTTGATCGCCATGCGGGACTGGAGCAGCGCCTCATGGATGCGCTTGACGTCGGCCTCCTGGAGCATGTCGCGGAACTGACCGAAGACGCGCTCGTTGCTGTAGATGAGTCCCTCGAGCCGGTTCTTGAGCTGGCGGATCTCGCGCCGCTCGATGTCGGCCTGGGAGTTGCGGTCCGCCTCGGCCACCAGGCGCTGGACCTCCGACTCGGAGAGCCCGCCCGCCGGGTTGATCTGGATGCTCTGGGAGAGGTTCGTCGCCATGTCACGGGCCGCGACGTTGACGATGCCGTTGGAGTCGATGGCGAAGGTCACCTCGATCTGCGGCACGCCGCGCGGCGCCTGCGGGATCCCCACCAGCTCGAAGCGGCCCAGCGATTTGTTCTCGGCGGCGATCTGGCGCTCCCCCTGGAGGACGTTGACCGCCACCGTGCTCTGGTTGTCCACCACGGTGGTGAAGATCTGGGTGTTCTTGGTGGGGATCGTCGAGTTGCGATCGATCAGGCGGGTGAAGAGCCCGCCCTGCGTCTCCACCCCCAGCGACAGCGGTGTGACGTCGAGCAGCACCAGGTCCTTGATGTCTCCCCTCAGGATGCCGCCCTGGATGGCGGCGCCCATGGCCACCACCTCGTCGGGGTTGATCTCGCGGTTGGGCTTGCGGTCGAAGATCCGCTCCACGGCCTGGGCCACCATGGGGGTGCGGGTCTGACCGCCCACCAGCAGCACCTCATCGATCTGGTCGGCGCGCAGCCCCGCCTGCTGCAGGGCGTCGCGGCAGGGCCCCTCGGTGCGCTCCACCAGGTCGCGCACCAGGTCCTCGAACTGCCGGCGGCCGAGGGTGCGGGCGAGGTGGCGCGGCCCCGAGCGGTCGGCGGAGATGAACGGCAGGTTGATCGCCGTCTCCTCGTGCGAGGAGAGCTCGCACTTGGCCCGCTCCGCCGCCTCCTTGAGGCGCTGGAGGGCCATGCGGTCCTCTTTGAGGTCGATGCCGGTCTCGCGCTCGAAGTCCTCGATCAGCCAGTCCATGATCCGCTGGTCGAAGTCCTCGCCCCCCAGGTAGGTGTCGCCGGCCGTGGAGCGCACCTCGAAGATCCCCTGCGAGAGCTGGAGGACCGAGATGTCGAAGGTGCCGCCGCCCAGGTCGTAGACGGCGATGGTGTTGGTCCCCTCCTGGCGGTCGAGGCCGTAGGCCAGGGCCGCGGCGGTGGGCTCGTTCAAGATGCGGACGACGTCCAGGCCGGCGATCTTGCCGGCGTCCTTGGTGGCCTGGCGCTGGGAGTCGTTGAAGTAGGCGGGGACGGTGATCACCGCCTCCCGCACCTCCTCCTGCAGCCCCTCCTCGACGAACTCCTTGATCTCACGCAGGATCAGGGCCGAGATCTCCTCCGGGCTGTACTGCCGGTCGCGGATCTCGATCTTGACGTCGCCGTTGATCGCCTCCACCAGGGTGTAGGGGAGGACCTGGCGCGCCCGCTCCACCTGGGCGTCGCGATACTTGCGGCCGATCAGCCGCTTGACGGCAAAGACCGTGTTCTGCGGATTGGTGATGGCCTGGCGCTTGGCGATCTGCCCGACCAGGCGGTCCCCCTCCTCGGAGAAGGCGACGATGGAAGCGGTGGTGCGGCTCCCCTCGCGGTTGGGCAAGACCACGGGCACTGTGGCCTCCACGATGGCCGCGCAACTGTTCGTCGTGCCGAGGTCGATGCCGAGGATCTTGCTCATCGCCTAGAGGGCGGGACCTTCCTCGCCGCTCCCTCCCGGGCCCGGCGCCCCCTCGACCGGCACCGCGACCTTGACCATGGCCGGACGCAGCAGGCGGTCGTGCATCCGGTAGCCGCGGCGCAGCTCCGCCGTCACCGTCGGCGCCGTCACCTCCCGGCTCTCCTCCCGCGCCACGGCCTCGTGCTGGGTGGGGTCGAAGGGCTGGCCCACGGCCGGCACCTCGGTGACGCCGAAGCGGCGCAGCAGCTCCTGCATCTGGCGGTGGATCATCTCCACCCCCCGTTTCAGGTCCTCGGCCGAGCCGTGTGCCGACAGCGCCAGGTCGAGGTTGTCGATCACCGTCAGGAAGTCCCGCATGGGCTCCAGCAGGGCGTACTTCCTGTGCTCCTGGCTCTCGCGCTGGCTGCGCTTGCGGAAGTTGTCGAAGTCGGCCAGGGTGCGCACCGAGCGGTCGCGCAGGTCGGCGACCTCCCGCCGCAGCCGCTCCACCTCCTCACCGGGAGAGGGTGCGGCGCCGGCCCCCGCGGGCGCCGCCGGCCGGGAGCCGGTCTCGACCCCCTCCACCGCCGCCATGGCCTCGCGCATGGCGGTCTCCAGGTCCGTGTTCTGCTCGTCCAGGTCGAGGGCCACCTCGGGGCTTTCGCCCTTCCTCACGTCGTCTGCCATCGCAACCTCGCTATCCTCGGTCTCGTTCAATCTTAAATCGGATTCTACCTGCGCTCGGGCGGCTCGCCGGAGAAAGTCTCGGCCAGGGCCTGGCTCAGGGTCTCCCCCAGGAAGGTCACCAGTGGGATGACCTTCTCGTATTCCATCCGGGAGGGGCCCAGGATGCCGAGGGTGCCGAGCGGCCGGTCGCCCACGGCATAGGCGGTGGCCACGACGCTGAAGTCCAGCTCCGAGGTCAGCTCGCTGTCCTCGCCGATGAGCACCCGCACGCCGCCGCCCTGGATGCACTGGTTGAGGATCTTCACCAGCCGCGCCTTGTCGGCGAAGGCCTCGAACATCCGCCGTACCCGCTGCACGTCGGACAGCTCGGGCTTGGACAGCAACATGGAGGTGCCGTCCACCACGACGCCCGGGACTTCCCCGACCGAGAAACCGGTGCGCGCCAGCTCGATGGTGCGGGCGAGCACCCGGTCCATCTGCGCCCGCTCCTCGCCCATCAACCGCAGCAGCCGCTCGCGGATCTCCCGCAGGGTGTGGCCGCCGAAGCTCTCGGTGAGGTAGTTGGAGATTCGCACCAGCTCCTCCCTGGGGATCTCCTCCTCGGTCTCGATCACCTTGTTGTCGATGAAGCCGGTGGAGGAGACCACGATGCACAGCACCTTGCGGCCGGAGACGGGGATGAAGTCCACCGCCTTGAGCACCGTCTCCCCCATGGCCGGGGTGACCACGATACCCATCTGGCTCGACAGCTCCGACAGCAGGTGGGAGGCGGTGCCCATCAGCTCGTCCGCCCCGCCGACCTTCAGGTTCTCCTGGATGTAGCGGCGCTCCTTCGCCGGCACCGCCCGCGCCTCCATCATCGAGCCGATGAACAGATGGTAGGCCACGGCCGTGGGCACCCGCCCCGCCGAGGTATGGGGCTGCATCAAATAGCCCCACTCTTCGAGGTCGGCCATGACGTTGCGGATGCTGGCCGCCGAAAGGCCCAGCTTGCCGTGCTTCGACACCGAGCGCGAGCTCACCGGCTCGGCGCTCAGGATATAGGTCAGGATGACGTCCTTCAGGATCTCCCGGTCCCGGGCGCTGAGCTTGCCGTGATCCCTGAGGTCTGTCATCGCGTTTGATTTTCCAGAATCTGGCACTCTCACCATGAGAGTGCTAACGCATGGTAGTCTCCCGGCTCCTCCGTGTCAAGTCTCGATCAAGTCCAAACTACTGATTTCAGGGGATTTTTCAATGCCTTGCCAGGTCGGGCGCGGGGAGCTATCGTTGCGGCATGAGCGCTCCCCTGGCGGGTCTCCGCTTCTCCCTGGCCGGTCCGGGCAAGGTCGGATCGAGCCTGGCGCGCTGGGCCACGGCGGCCGGCGCCGAGCTGGTGGCGGTGGCGGGGCGCGGCGCCCTGGAAAACCTGGACACGGGAGGCCAGGACCTCCTCCTGCTGGCCCTCCCCGACGCCGCCCTGCCGGCCGCGGCGGCCGCGCTGGCCCGCCGGCCCCAGGCGGCCGTCGCGCTCCACACCTCGGGCAGCCTGGATGCCTCCGCGATCGAGGCGCTGCGGCAGGCGGGCTCGGCCGTGGGGTCGCTCCACCCCCTGAAGGCCTTCCCCGAGCCGCTCCCCGAGGCGGCGGAGGCGCATGGGGTGTTCTTCGCCGTGGACGGCGACCCGGCGGCGCGGGAGCTGGCGGCGCGGCTGGCCGTGGCCTGGGGGGGTGTCCCCGGCGAGGTGCCGCCCGCGGCGCGCCCCCTCTACCACTTCGCGGCCACCCTGGCGGCCGGCGGGGTGGTGACCCTGCTGGCGGCGGCCGGGGAGATGGGGCGCCGGCTCGGGCTGCCGGAGGCGGTGGCCCGCGGCTACCTGGAGCTCGCCCGCGGCGCCATGGCGGCCGCCACCCGCGCCCTGGACGCCGGCCGGCCTTTGGCGACGGCCATCACCGGACCGGTGGCGCGAGGGGACGCCGCGACCCTGCGCCGCCAGATCGCGGCCCTCCAGGCGAGCGCTCCGGACAAGCTTCCCCTGGCCCGCGCCCTGGCCCGGGAGACCGCGCACCAGAGGGAGGAGCTGGGCGAAGACCTCGCGGCCGTCCGGGAGGAGCTGGGCGGGATCGAACCGTAACGCGGCCGGAATTGACGCGCACCCCGGAACAGGTGTTATGCTCCGGGGTCCCATTTCAGCCCGCGCCCAAGCCTATGGTGTTCTTCAATTACAGCACGATGCAGATGGCGGCCAAGGTCGTCTACTACGGGCCGGGCCTGTGCGGGAAGACGACCAACCTCCACTTCATCTATCAGCACACGGCGCAGGAATCGCGGGGCGAGATGGTGTCGCTGGAGACCGAGACGGACCGCACCCTGTTCTTCGACCTGCTGCCCATCGACGTCGGCTCCATCGCCGGCTTCAACACCCGCATCCAGCTCTACACCGTCCCCGGACAGGTGTTCTACAACACGACCCGCAAGCTGGTGCTCAAGGGGGTGGACGGGGTGGTCTTCGTGGCCGATTCGCAGCGGGCGATGGTGCAGGCCAACGTGGAGTCGTTCCGCAACCTGGAGGAGAACCTGATGGAGATGGGGCTGTCGTCGGACACCCTGCCCCTGGTCCTCCAGTACAACAAGCGCGACCTCGCCGACATCTGCACCCTCGACGAAATGAACGCCGCCCTCAACCGCAACGACTGGCCCTGGTTCGAGGCCTCGGCGGTGACCGGCGTAGGGGTGTTCGAGACCCTCAAGGGGATTTCCCGGCAGACCCTGATGGCACTCAAGAAGCGCCTCGGCCGCAGCGAGCCGGCCGCGGTGTCTGCGGCGGCGCGCCCCGCCCCCGCGCCCGCAGCCACCCCCCGGCCGGCGGCCTCGGCTCCTCCCCCGACGCCACCCCCGCTGCCGCCGCGGCCGGCAGCGCCCTTGCCGCAGTCGGGCGCACAATCCCACATGGCGCCCCCGGCGGCGGTTCCGGCCCCGCAGCCCAAGCCGGCCGGCAAGCGGACAGTGGACGTGCTCTCCGAGCTCGAGAAGCTGCGCACCGAGGCGATGAAGCAGCCGGCGTCCCAGGGGGCGCGGCCGCCCGCGCGGTCTCCAGCCGCAGCCGCGGCTCCAACCAATGGCCGGGGAGAGCTGTCCCGCACCGTCGAGCTGACGCTGCGGCGCAGCGACTTCCAGCGCGCCCGCCGGTTCATCGTCAGCTTCCAGGTGGAGGACGAGCAGCACCGGGTGATGGACGCCGTCCGCGACCTCCAGGTGGAGATCAAGGATGCGCCGAGCCTCGAGAAGCTCCTTCTGCGCCTCAACATCGCGCTCCATGCCAAGGAGTGATGGAACGGCATGAAATGCCCGTTCTGCTCCGAGAACCACGACCGGGTGGTCGATTCACGGGAGAGCCGTGACGGCGCCACCATCCGCCGACGGCGCGAGTGCCTGAGCTGCGGCCGGCGCTTCACCTCGTACGAGCAGATCGAGGACATCCCCTACATGGTCGTCAAGCACGACGGCACGCGCGAGGAGTTCAGCCGCAAGAAGCTCCTGGGCGGGCTGCTCAAGGCGTGCGAGAAGCGGCCAATCCCTCTCAAGAAGCTGGAGTCGATCGTCGATCAGGCCGAGTCGATGCTCAATGAGCGCGAGGACCGGGAGATCTCCACCCAGGAGATCGGCGCCTTCGTCATGGAGCGCCTGCGCGAGCTCGACCAGGTCGCCTACGTGCGCTTCGCATCGGTCTACCGCCGGTTCGAGGACATCGATGCCTTCATGGATGTGGTCAAGTCGTTGCTGCACCCCGGCAAGGAGACATAGATGGCGGCCAGGTTCGAGTCCCTGTTTTTCATCTCCCGGTTCCAGGCCGAGCTCGACCGCCTCTTACAAGAGGCCCTGCAGCTCGGCGAGGGGGACCTGCCGCTGGGCGAGTGGCAGCCCTCGATCGACGTCGTGGAGACGCCGGCCGCCGTCCTCATCCTGGCCGAGGTCCCCGGCTTCCAGGCCGCCGACCTGCGGGTCGAGGTGCGGGCGACGCGCATCCTGATCGCCGGCACCAAGTCCACCAGCCTGCCGGAGGCCCGGCGGCTCAAGTTCCATTGCCTCGAGCGCGGTCACGGCCGGTTCTCCCGCGAGATCCACCTGTTCTCGCCGGTGAACACCCACCAGGGGAAGGCGCGGCTGGCCGACGGCCTGCTCACCCTGGAGTTCCCCAAGATCGAGGACAAGCGCCAGGAGGCTCGCGTATTGCATATCGAGGAGGGCGAGGGGAGCTCGCAACCGCAATGACCAGACCGTCAGGGGAGCCCCAGGACGAGGCGATCAAGATCCCCGACGTCTTGCCCGTCCTACCGCTCAAGGACACCGTCGTCTTCCCGTACATCATCCTGCCGCTGTCGGTGGGCCGGGACAAGAGCGTGCTGGCGGTCGACCGGGCGCTGTCGGAGAGCCGAGTCATCATGCTGGTGGCGCAGCGCGACGCCGCCATCGACAACCCTGGCGAGGCCGACCTGTTCGAGATCGGCACCGCGGCGGTGATCATGCGGATGCTCAAGCTGCCTGACGGCCGCATCCGCATCCTGGTGCAGGGGCTGGCGCGAGCCCGCCTGCAGCACATCAGCCAGGTGGAGCCCTATCTGCAGGCCAAGATCGAGCGTATCGAGGAGCCCGAGCCCGCGGCCCCCACCATGGAGATCGAGGCCCTGGTGCGTTCGGTCAAAGAGAGCATGGACCGCGCCGTCACCCTGGGCAAGGGGATCTCGGCGGAGGTCATGGTCATCGCCGCCAACCTGGAGGACCCGGGGCGGCTGGCCGACCTGGCGGCGAGCAATCTCGAGCTCAAGCTGGCGGAGGCCGAGACCATCCTGGAGACGATCGACCCCATCGAGCGCCTGCGCAAGGTGAGCGACCTGCTGGTGCGGGAGATCCAGGTGCTCACCATGCAGCAGGAGATCTCCTCGCAGGCGCGGGGCGAGATCGACCGCAGCCAGCGGGAGTACTTCCTGCGCCAGCAGCTCAAGGCCATCCAGCAGGAGCTGGGCGAGGGCGAGGAGCTGGCCGAGGAGATCGCCGGTTACCGCCATCAGGCGGAAGAAAAGAAGATCCCCCCCGAGGCGCGGGAGGAGCTGGAGCGCCAGATCCGCCGCCTGGAGCGCAGTCACCCCGAGAGCGCGGAGACGCAGATCATCCGTACCTACCTCGACTGGCTGACGGCCCTGCCCTGGGGGATCACCTCGGAGGACGACCTCGACCTCGACCACGCGCAGGCGGTGCTGGACGAGGACCATTACGATCTCGAGAAGGTCAAGGAGCGTATCCTCGAGTACTTGGCGGTGCGCAAGCTCAAGCCGGACACCCGCGGCCCCATCCTCTGCTTCGTGGGGCCGCCGGGCGTGGGCAAGACCTCGCTCGGGCGCTCCATCGCCCGCTCGCTGGGGCGCAAGTTCGTACGCATCTCGCTCGGCGGCGTGCGCGACGAGGCGGAGGTCCGCGGCCATCGCCGCACCTACGTCGGCGCGCTGCCCGGCCGCATCGTCCAGGGCATCCGCCAGGCCGGTACCAGCAACCCGGTGTTCGTGCTCGACGAGATCGACAAGATCGGCGCCGACTTCCGGGGCGACCCGTCGTCGGCCCTGCTGGAGGTGCTCGACCCGGAGCAGAACTTCAGCTTCGTCGATCACTACCTCGGCATCAACTACGACCTGTCGCGGGTGATGTTCATCGCCACCGCGAATATGCTGGAGCCGATTCAGCCCGCCTTCCTCGACCGCATGGAGGTCATCCGCCTGACCGGCTACACGCAGGAGGAGAAAGTGCGCATCGCCCGCCTCCACCTGATCCCCAAGCAGCTCCGGGAGAACGGCCTCACCGAGGAGCAGATCACCTTCTCCGAAGCGGCCATCCGGGAAGTCATCTCCGGATACACCAAGGAGGCCGGGCTGCGCAACCTGGAGCGGGAGCTGGCGGCCCTCTGCCGCAAGGTGGCGGTGAAGGTGGCGCGCGGCGAGGAGACGCGGCTGGAGATCGATCCCGAGCTGGTGGAGAAGTTCCTCGGCGTCCGCAAGCACTTCGCCGAGGAGCTGCTGAACCGTGATCGCGTGGGGGTCGCGACCGGCCTCGCCTGGACGGCGGTGGGCGGCGACCTTTTGTTCATCGAGGTGGTGGCGGTGCCCGGCAAGGGGCAGCTCCTGCTCACCGGCCAGCTCGGCGACGTAATGAAGGAATCGGCGCAGGCGGCCCTCTCCTACGCCCGCTCCTGGGCCGGCACCCACGGCATCGCCGACGACTTCTTCGGCAAGCACGACCTGCATGTGCACGTGCCGGCGGGATCGATCCCAAAGGACGGTCCTTCGGCCGGCATCACCATCGGCACAGCCATCCTTTCGGTGCTCACCGCCAAACCGGTGAACCGGCGGGTGGCGATGACGGGCGAGATCACGCTGCGCGGCGACGTGCTGCCCATCGGCGGATTGAAAGAGAAGGTCCTGGCCGCGAAGCTCGCCGGCGTCCATACGGTGATCGTTCCGAAGCTCAACCGCCGCGACCTCACCGAGATCCCGGCGACGATCACCGAGGGGCTCACCTTCCATTTCGTCGATCACATGGACGAGGTCTTGAAGCTCGCGCTGATCGATGAAGAGCCGGCCGCCGTACCCCTCGAGCCCCCTACGGTTGCCAGCGAGCAGCCGCAGACCACCACCGTCTGAGGTCCGACCGAGGCTGATGTCCGCGAACGGCGAGGACCGGCTCCTGCGCTGGCTGCGCGGCCGGCTCGTGACGCCGCTGATCGGCGACGACGCCGCCATCCTTCCTTCCCTCGGAGCAGTGGCGGTGACGGTGGACAGCCAGATCGCCGGCGTTCATTTCCCGCCGGATCTTGCGGAAGCCGATCTCGCCCGCCGCCTGCTGGCGGTGAACCTTTCGGATCTCGCGGCGATGGGCGCCATCCCCGCCTACGCCTTCCTCGCCCTCTCCGCGGCGCCGGGCTTCGATCACAAAAAATTCTTCCTGTCGTTCCTCGCCGCCGGCCGGCGGTACGGCCTGACCCTCGCTGGCGGCGATCTGGCGCGGCACCCCGGCGGCACCATCGCGACGCTGACATTGATCGGAACGAAAGACGAGGACGCCCGCTGGCTGCAACGCCGCGGCGCCGAGCCGGGGCACGCTTTATGGTTGGGTGGGACGGTGGGCGAATCCGCCGCCGGCCGGCTGCTGATCGAGCGCGGCGCCCGTCTCGCCGGTTCACGCGTCGATCTTCCCGCCTTTTGCCAAGCGTTTTCTTCCCCATTGCGCGCTGCCGCGCGGCGAGCCGTCCGCCGCCATCTGCGGCCACAGCCGCAGCTCGCCCTCGGCCGCTGGCTGGGCGCGCAGCCCGCGACCAGCGCCACGATCGCGGCGATGGACGTATCCGACGGGGTGGCGCGCGATCTCCATCGTCTCTGTCACGAAAGCGGCGTGGGCGCGGAGATCGCGGCCGAAGCGCTGCCTTTCACAGCGAGCTTCACGACGCTCTGCGCAGCGCTCGGTGCCGATCCTTTGGAGCTGGCGCTCGCCGGCGGCGAGGACTATGTGCTGATCTTCACCCTGCCGCCAGAGCTCGCGCCGCCGCCCGAGCTCGGCGGCCGGCGCATTGGAGCGATCACTCGCCGCGGCCTCTTCATCGTGCGCGACGGCGCCCGGAGGGAGCTGTCCAACGCAGGCTGGGATCACCTTTCAGACGGTAAAAAATGAAAGACCCCGGCGCGACGCCGGGGTCTTGAAGGCGATGCCGAAAGCAAGCGCGGCGATCAGCGGAAAAGCTTCTGCAGGTTCTTGACCAGTCCCTTGAGCTTCTTCTCGAGGCTCTGCTGCCCCTTTTCGATCGCCTTGATGCGCTGCGCCACCGCCTGGCTCAGATCGCTCGCGATCCCGCGCCCGGCCGGACGACCGGGCGGACGGCCGGGTGGACGACCGGGTGGACGACCGGGTGGACGACCGGCGCCCGAGCCCTTCTTGCGGCCGCCGCGGCCGCTCTCGCTGCGGAGCTGGCGGAAAGCCTCCACCGCCTGCGGATGGAAACGCCGCGCGCGGCCCTTGCCCTCGTGCGGCAGGCGATCGGAGTAGAGGCGGACGTAGCGCACGAGCGTCGGATAGGAGATCCCCGTCGTCTCGCTGATCTGCGTCAGCGTCAGGAGATTGCCGGACTTCTTCTGTGCGCGCCCACCGCGCGCCGGAGCCGGAGCGGGCGCGTTCTTGCGCGGACGGCCGCGGCGAGCGGCCGGCGCCGGCGCTGCCGCCGCCGGTGACGTTTTGCGCCCACCCCGCTTTGATGCGGCGGCCTTGGCGGGACGGCCGGGACGGCGCTTGCTCGCCACCGGCTTCTTCTCGGCCCGCGGCGCGGACGCGTCCTTGCGCGGCCGGCCCCGGCGACCGACGTTCTCGTTCTTGATTTCATCGAAGACCGGCAGCGCGCTGTCGGGATAGCGCTGCTTGCGCCCCTTGCCGACCGAGGGGATCCGGTCCTGATAAAGCTTCTTGTAGCGTTGAAGGGTCGGCATCGAAATGCCGCTCTTCTGCGAAATCTCGGAGAGTGTGTAGAGCTTGTCCTCCGCCGTATCGGTCCGGCGCTGGGTTTCAGGTTCAGCCATGATGTTCCTTTTGCCTCCTCGTTGGGTATCGGAATCTATGAGATGAGACGGGTACTTTCAAAATCCAGACTCATTATCAAAAACCGGACCCTACCTGTCAATAGGTTCGTGAAAAAATCTTCAACTCGGGCTCAGAAGGGGGGTTTGAGACGCGATCTAACGTAGAATCCCGGCCCATGAACGGCGACACCAAGAAAGAGATCTACCGCGAAGCCCTGCGGGAGCTCGACGCCGTGCTCGCGGACGTCGACGACCCGATCACCGCGATGGCGACCTGCGCCTCGGTCCTCCATCAAAAGCTGCCTTACGCGAGCTGGACCGGTTTCTATCGCGTGGTGGCGCCTCGGCTGCTGCGGGTCGGCCCCTATCAGGGACCGCTCGGATGTCTCGAAATCTCCTTCGATCGCGGTGTCTGCGGCGCCGCCGCGCGGCAACGCGCGACGCAGCTCGTGCCCGACGTCCATGCGTTTGCCGGTCATATCGCTTGCGACGCAGCGGCGCGCTCGGAGATCGTGATTCCGATCTACGATCCGCGCGGCGAGCTGGTGGCGGTGCTCGATCTCGATTCGCATCAGCCGGCTGCGTTCGACGACGACGATCGCGAAGGTCTGGAGCGTATCGCCGAGCGGCTGCGCCCCAGCCTGGGCGGCGACCGCGCGGCGTTTTACATTCCCTAGCGGGCACCGGTGACGCCGATCCCGAAGCGCCGCAAGTAATACGAGAACGTCTGGCGCGAAACGCCGAGCCAGCGGGCGGCGGCGCTGAAGTTGTCGGGGTGGCGCTCCAGCGCCTCGACCACCTGACGACGCCGCAAGTCGTCGAGCTGACGGTGATAGGAACCCCGGGGCGAACCTCCCGCCGCCGGCAGCTCCAGGTGCTCGGGCTCGATCGATCCGTCGCCGGCCAGCGTCGCCGCCAGCGCCAGCACATTCTGCAGCTCCCGCACGTTTCCCGGCCAGCCGTGCGCCAGGAGCGAGGCGCGGGCGGCGCTCGAAAGCCATGCTGATCTCTCCGCTCGCCCCGACCGATCATTGCCCAGCCGCGCCAGGAAGTGCTCGGCGAGTTGCAGGATGTCGTCTCCCCGGTCGCGCAACGGTGGCAGCTCGACGCAACCCACCCGCAATCGAAAGTAGAGATCGCGCCGGAAGGCCCCCTCCTCCACCATCCGGGCCAGGTCGCGGTGGGTGGCGGCCAGCACCCGCACGTTCACCCGCCGCGCCTCGCTCTCCCCCAACCGGCGGACCTCCCCCTCCTGCACCACCCGTAGCAGCAAGCCCTGGGCGGGAAGGGGGAGGTCGCCGATCTCGTCCAGCAGCACCGTGCCGCCATGGGCCGACTCGAACACCCCCTTGCGGTCACGGTCCGCACCGGTGAAGGCGCCGCGGGCGTGGCCGAACAGGTCGGAGAGCAGCAGGGTTTCGGAGAGGGCCGCGCAGTTGACGGCCAGGAACGGACCGCCGGAGCGGGCACTGGCGCGATGGAGTTGCCGCGCCGCCAGCTCCTTGCCGGTGCCGCTCTCGCCCAGGATCAGCACCGGCAGGTCGCCCGGAGCGAGGCGGGCGATCCGCGCCAGGGCCGCGTGCAGGACGGGGCTCTCCCCCACCAGACCGCCGGCAGGGGCGGCGGGCGGTGGCGCGGCTGAGACCGCGGCCGGCGCCGCGCTCCGCCCGAGATCGCGGATGGCGAGAGCGAAGATCGCCCGCAGGGCGTCGTCCGCCGCTGCGGCCCGCAACGCCAGGTGCCCCGCCTCCAGGTCGACGGCCAGTTCCGCCGGTCCCCCCGGTCCCGGCACCAGGAGCCGCAGCTCGTCCGCCGTGGTGAGCGACAGCTCCGCGCCGGGGTGGCCGGCTCCGGCCAGCAGGGCGGCCAGGGCCTCCGGATCGCCCGGCGCCCGCTCGAGGTAGGCGGCCAGGACGCGCCAGGGGCCGCCGTCCCGGGCTTCCAGGATCTCCGCCGGCCAGACCGCCCCCACGCGCCGGAGGGTGACGGCGGCGGTGCGCAGCCAGTGGACGGGCGCCGAGCCCGGGACGGCGATCTCGGCGTCGAAGACCAGCCGGGCGGCCCGGTAGGGTTCCAGGATGGCCAGCGGCTCCCAGCTTGCGACGGCAGCCCCGCTCCCGAGGAGCCCCGCCCAGAGGGTCGCGAACGGGGTCTCCGCCGCCTCGCGCAGGGCCCCTGCCATGTCGCCGGCCTGCGCCCGCACCGCCGGCCGCTCCTCGGGCTCCAGCTCCTCCAGGATCACCGCCGGCACCAGGGCCAGAAAGGCGGCGGCGTCCTCGCGCCGGCCCAGCCAGGCCAGGGCCCGGGCCGCGAGGAGATCAGGGATGGCCCGGCGCTGGTCGCAGCGGGCCAGCGCCTCCCGGGCCTCCCGGCAGAGACCCAGGGCCGCGACGGGCCGGCCGAGGGCCAGCTCGAAGCGGGCCGCGAGCTCGAGGTCCTGGGCGAGGCCCCGCAGGTTCCCCGAGCGCCGGTTCTCCTCCTGCGAGCGGGCCAGGGTCTCCGCCACTCCGGCGAGCCGGCCGCGGCGGACGCGGATCTCGGCGATGTTGAAGCGGGCGAGCGTCGTTTTGCGGGGGCCGTCGCAGCCCGCCTCCAGGCGCAGGAGGTGGAGAAAGGCGCGCTCGGCCCCGGGGAGGTCGCCGACCCGGGCGCGGGCGAGGCCGAGGTCGTTCCACAGGCTGGCCGCCTCGCGCCGGCGGCGATTCCGGCGCCCCTCCCGCAGGGCCCGGACGGCGCTCTCCACCGCCTCCGAACCGCCGCCCGGATCTTCGCCGGCGCGCAGGGCTCGGAGCTGGTGCCAGCGCCAGGCCAGGTCCGGATCGTCCAGGGCCGGGCGGGCCTGCTCCAGGAGCCGCTGCATGGCGTCGAAGTCGCGCCGGTCCCAGGCCGCGCCGGCCGCGGCCAGCCGTGCGTGGAGGGCGGCGCGCGAGTCGCCGGCGGTCTCGTCGAGAGCGCGGCGGATCCAGAAGCCGGCGCGGCCGGGCTTGCCGCGGTTGGCCTCCACCCGGGCGGCGATCTCCGCCAGCTCGGCCACCTGGTCTGGCCGCAGAGGGGCATCCTCCAGCCCCCTCAGGGTGGACTGGGCGGCGCCGAGCTGACCGAGGTCGAGCTGGCAGCGCGCGGCGAGCGCCCGGGCCGCGGGTGAGCGCAGACCGGCGAGCCCCTCCAGGGCCGTCTCGAACCGGCCCAGGGCGATCAGCGCCGACGCCCGTTCGACACGCTCCGCATCGGATTGCGGCGGCCGGCGCTCCCAGGCCGCCACGGCCGCCCGCCAGCGCCCCGCCGCTGCCAGCTCGGCGGGAGTGCCCTCTTCCTCCAGGTTCCAGAGGGAGCGCCCAGCCGGCCCGGCGAGCAGCTCCGCGAGGCCGGACAGCGAGCGGCCGCGGGCCAGGAGGCGAGCGCGGAAGGGGTGGGATCCCGCCACCCAAAGCTGGCCGGGAGCGATCTCGCCGGCCAGGGCCCGACGGGCCGCCGCCAGGTCCGGCCGCCAGAGAAAGGGCGCCGCTTCCAGGATCTGCGCCACCGCCTCGTCCGGGGAGAGCGGCACGAGCGACTGCCGCCAGTCGTCGAGCAACGCCCGCATGGCCCGCCGCCCCTCGCCCCGGCCGGCCACCGGACCCTCGCCGAAGAGGAGAGCCGTCAGCTCCAGCAGGAGGTCCTGCGCCGGGCGAGCGGAAAGGCCGGGATCGTCCGCCACCGCCAGCAGGCCGCCGGGAGCGATCCGCGCCCCTTCCCAGCCGGCGAGGTGCCGGCCGGCGCGGCCGAGGAGGGAGAGGAGACTCGCCGCCTGGAGGAGGACGCCCACCCGCTGGCGGTCCGTCAGCCAGGCGGCGGACAGGGGAACGCTCCGCGCCGGGAATTCAAGGCACGGATGGACGACACCGAACGACCCTCGCGTGTCCTGAGGGGATACCATGGTTCCAGCCATGATATCGCAAACACGTGCCGCTCAGATCTGGAGGATTTTCATCAAGTCCCGCCAGAACCCCGGATACGACTTCGAGACCACCTCCGGATGGTCGATCACCACGCCCGGCCGGCGCAGCCCCACCAGGGCCAGGCTCATGGCGATGCGGTGGTCGCCCCGCGGGTCGACGTGGACGCTCTCGGAGGGCGGCTCGGCCTCGCTCCACAGGCCGGGAATCCAGAGGCTGTCACGCCCCTCCCGGACGTCGGCGCCCAGCTTCTCGAGCTCGGTGGCCATCGCCTCCAGGCGGTCGCTCTCCTTGATGCGGAGATGGGCCACGTTGTGGATCAGCGTCTCCCCTTGAGCGAACGGCGCCAGGGCGGCGAGGGTGGGCACCTGGTCGGGCATGTCCGAGAGATCGGCCTTGATCCCCCGCAGCTCGCCGCCGCGGACCCGCAGCAGCTCCCCCTTCCAGAAGACCTCCGCCCCCATCTCGGTCAGCAGGTCCATGAGCTCCCGGTCCCCCTGGCGGGAGTCGGGGGAGAGGCCCTCCAGCAGGACCTCGCCGCCGGTCAGGGCGGCGGCGGCGGCCGGGTAGCAGGCGGCCGAATAGTCGCCCTCGACCCGCAACCGCCCGCCCCGCAGCGCCGAGGGACGCACGCGGTAGACACGGGGCCCGACCCGCTCGATGTGGCCGTCGAAAGCGGTGGCCGCGGCCAGGGTGACGTCCACGTAGGGCCGGGAGGTGAGCGAGGGGACCTCCACCATCACCGGCTCCGGTGCCCGCAGGGCGGCCATGAGGATGGCCGAGAGGTATTGGCTGGACTCGCCGGCGTCGAGAGTCGTGGTGCCGCCGCGCAGGCTGCCGCCTTCAATGCACAGGGGGATGTAGCCGGGCTCGGCCAGATAGTCTAGGCGGGCCCCCAGGCTGCGCAGGGCGTCCACCAGCGGCCCCACCGGCCGCTCCCGCAGGCGCGGCACGCCGTCGAGGCGCCAGCGGCCGGGGATCACGGTGAGCGTCGCCACCAGGAAACGCAGCATGGTGCCGGCGTTGCCGCAGAAGATCTCCACCTCGCCGGCCGGACGCTCCTCCGGCGTCAGGCGCACTTCGTCGTCCCTCTCCTCCACCTGAAATCCACAACGGCCCAGGGCGGCGAGGAAGAGGCGCGTATCCTCGGCGAAGAGGGGGCGCTCGACCACCACCGGCGCGCCTGACAGCAGCGCCAGGTTGAAGTAGCGGTGGGTGAGGCTCTTCGACGAAGGCACCCGCAGCCGGCCCCGCGCCCGCCGGCCGCTGGGCACTGCGAAGGGTTCAACCGGCGTCGAAGACGAGTCCGTCATAGCCGAGCTCCACTCCCGGCGGCAGCGGCACGGCCGGGGCGTCGTGGTCCACGTCGTGAGTAAGGTGAGTGAGGATGGTACGGCGGGCGCCGATGCGGGCCGCCGCCGCGAGCGCCTCCTGGACCGAGAAGTGCGTCGGGTGGGGCCGGTAGCGCAGGGCGTCCAGGATCAGGACCTCCACCCCCGCGAGCAGTCGGAAGCTCTCCTCGGGGATGCGATTGGTGTCCGTGACGTAGGCGAAGGAGCCGATACGGTAGCCATAGACCTCCAGCTCGCCGTGCCAGACGGGGACCGGCACCACCGTCCGGCCCAGGAGTTGGAAGGGTGCGGCGACCGGGATCAGCTCGAGCTGCGGCTTGCCGCCCCCCTCCTGCCCCGCCTCGAAGATATAGGAGAACATCCGCCGGATGCGGGCCAGCGTCGCCTCCGAGCCATAGCAGGGGATGGCCGTCCTCTGCTTGAAGTTGAAGATGCGGACGTCGTCGAGGCCGAAGACGTGATCGGCGTGGGCGTGGGTGAAGAGCACCGCGTCCACCCGCGGCAGGCCGAAGCGCAGCGCCTGGGCCCGCAGGTCCGTGGGCGTGTCGACGAGGACGACGTCGGGGCCCATCTCCAGCTTCAGGCCCACGCGCCAGCGCTTGTTCCTGGGATTGTCGGACCGGCAGACGGCGCAGGTACAGCCGATCACCGGCACGCCGGTGGAGGTGCCGCTGCCGAGCATGGTGACGCGAAAGGACATGGGCCGGATGAGTTTACCGCAGCCACTCCACCTGGCGGCTGTGGAACCAGGCGTCGAGGAGCCGCACCTCGCCGCCCTGGACGGTCCATACCCGGGGCTCGTGGAAGTGACCCAGGAGGAGCACGTCGTGCCCCTCGGCCAGCCGGCGCTCGGCGTAACGGCGGATGGCCTCCTCGGGCAACGCCGCCCGGTGCTTGAAATTGGTCCTGGAGAGTCTCTTCTCGGTCGAGTGGACGGCGCGGTGGGCGAGCCCCCGGGGCGTGTGGCGGATGACGAAGCGGACGGGCGCGCTCTTCGACAGCCGGCGCCAGAAGCGGTACTGCCAGTCGCGGTCGTTCAGGCCGTCGCCGTGCACGGCGAGGTAGCGGACGCCCCCCACGGTGAAGGCGGTCTCCAGGGCGACGCGGTCGAAGGCGTCGGCGTAGGGGCTGCCGGCGAGGAAGAAGTCGCGGTTCCCCTCCACGTAGTCGATCTCGATCCCCTGACGCCGGAGGTCTCGCAGAGCCGCCACCACGGCGGCGATCTCCGCCGTCTCGAAGCTGGGGAAGCCCACCCAGGCCTGGAAGAGATCGCCCATCAACACCAGCCGACGGCACCCCTGGGAGGGGAGGGCCTCAAGCTGGGCCACGAGCGGGCCGGCGGGACCGCCCGGACCGCTCAGGTGGGCGTCGGCGATGAGGGCGACGGACATCTAGACGATTACACGTAGTCGATTACACGATCGACAACCGCGGCTTCATCTCGTCCTGCCGGGCGACCTCCTCGACCACCGCCTCGGCAACGTGCCGGAAGGCCTCGGCGTGGGGCCCCGTGGGCTCGGCGACGGTGATGGGGACACCGGCGTCGCCGCCGAGGACGATTTTTGGATCGAGGGGGATGGAGCCCAGGAAGGCCGTCTCCAGGAGGTCCGCCGTCCTCCTGCCGCCGTCCTTCTTGAAGATGTCCGTGGTCTCGCCGCAGTGCGGGCAGACGAAGGTGGACATGTTCTCGACGATACCGATGACCGGCACGTTGACCTTGCGGAACATGGCGAGCCCCTTGCGGGCGTCGATCAGCGCCACCTTCTGGGGAGTGGTGACGATCACCGCGCCGGCGAGCGGGATGCGCTGGGTGACGGTGAGCTGGGCGTCGCCCGTGCCCGGCGGCAGGTCGAGGACCAGGTAGTCGAGCGCCCCCCACTCCACATCACCCAGCATCTGCTCAATGGCCCGCATGACCATGGGGCCGCGCCAGATCACCGGCGTATCCGTCTCCAGGATGAAGCCGAGCGACATCACCGTGACGCCGTACTTGACGAAGGGATGGATGCGGTTGCCCACCACCCGCGGCTTCTCCGTGATGCCGAACATCATGGGCACGGAGGGGCCGTAGATGTCGGCGTCGAGCAGCCCCACCCGGTGACCGAGCTGGGCCAGGGCCACGGCCAGATTGGCGGCCACCGTGGACTTGCCCACCCCACCCTTGCCGCTGGCCACCGCCACCACGTGGCGAACCTCCGGGATCAGGTTGGCGTCCTGGGAGATCGCCTTCTGGGCCGCCTCCTCCCGGCCGGGCGGCTTCACCACCTGGATGTTGACCTTCACCGCTTCCACCCCGGGCAGGGCGCGGAGCGTCCGCTCCACCTCCTCCCGCACCTTCTCGCCGGCCGCCGGATTATGGGTGGCCATCTGCAGGTCAACCGCCACCGTGCCGGCGACTGCCTGCACCTGGTGCACGAAGCCGAAGGAGACGATGTCCCGGCTCATGCCCGGGAACTTCACCCCCTTGAGGGCGTCCCACACCGTGGATTCGAAATCGTTTGACATGTCGAGAGATCCCTTCCGATGAATCGCTTCCTTTGAAATCGTACCACAAAGGTCCTGTTTTAGTCGGTTCCCTCGCCCAGCTCCAGCCCGGCCAGCGCGGCCACCTGGCGCCGCACCTCGTCCATCAGCTCGCGCTTGCGCCGCAGGCCGTACTCGGCCGTCTGAATGGGGGCGCCATAGGTCACCACGGCCGTGCCAGGGTGGATGCGGAGCCCGCCCCGCGAGCGGATGGCCCGCGTCCCCCGGATGCCCACGGGGACGATGGGCAGGCCGCTCTTCAAGGCCAGCAGGAGGCCGCCGCGCTGGAAGGGGAGGAGGGTGTCGGTCGGGGAGCGGGTCCCCTCGGGGAACATGAGGATGGAGGTCCCCCCGCGCAGCCGCTCCGCCGCCGAGGCGAAGGTCTGGCGCGCGGTGCTGCGGTCGGCCCGGTCGACCGGGATGAAGCCGCCGGCCCAGAGTCCCCAACCGAAGATGGGGATCTGGAAGAGGCCGCGCTTGGCCACCATCCGCACCTGGCCGGGGGAGGTGGCGAGCAGCACCGGGATGTCGTAGAGGCTCTGGTGGTTGGCGAGGAAGACGCAGCTCCGGCCGGGCTCGATACCCGGGTCGTAGCGCGCCTCGACCCGCACCATGCTGGCGGCCAGCAGCCCGTTGGACCAGATGCGCATGATGACGAACATCCAGCTCCCCCGAGGCGGGATCCAGGAGACGGCGATGCCGGCGAGAGAGAGGATGAACGAGCCGATCACCAGGTAAAGGTTGCCGGTGAGGGTGGCGATGGCGGTCAGCCACGCGGGCGGGGCGGCTTGAGGGGGTTCGCTCAATGGGAATCTCCGGTAGGCGCCATTCTACGCCCGGGGCGGCGGCGTCCAGCCTGCTAGAATCCATCCTGTGGCCATGACCAGCCCCTTCGTCCGCCGCTTCCGGCTGCTGAGCCTTTTGTGCGGCAGCCTGGTGGCGGGGGCGCTGTACGACCTCGCCTTCGCCGTCCTGATGGTGGCGGCCCCGCAGGTCCCGGCACGGATCTTGAAACTGCCGCTGCCGCCCCTGCCGGAGGGGAGATTCTATCTGTGGATCATGGCCGTCTTCCTGCTGATGCTCGCCGCGCTCTACCTCGCCGCGGCCCGCGACCCGCGCCGCTACAGCGCGATCATCGCCGTGGCCATCGGCGGCCGGGCGCTGGGAGCGGCGGCTCTGGCCGCGGCCGCCCTCACCGGCTCCGGCCTCGGAGGGCTCGTGCCCCTGGCCGTGGCGGACCTGGCCTTCAGCATCCTGCACGCCGCCTCCTGGTGGCCCATCCGCTCGTGAAAGCCCGGAAGATCGCGGATATCGCGGCCCGGACAGGCGAGCTGGGGATCCTCACCCGCCGGGCGTTCCTCGCCATGATCGCGCCCCCCTATGAAATCGACCTGTGGGTGCGCCAGATGGAGCAGATCGGCGTCCGTTCCCTGGGGGTGGCGGGGATCACCACCATCTTCACCGGCATGGTCCTCGCCCTGCAGACCGCCCTCTCCCTGCCGGCCCTGGGGGTCAAGTACTACATCGGCTCCGTGGTTTCGAAATCCCTGGTGCGGGAGCTCGGGCCGGTGCTCACCGCCCTCATCGTGGGCGGACGTATCGGCTCGGGGATGACAGCCGAGATCGGCACCATGAAGGTCACCGAGCAGATCGACGCCCTGCGCGCCATGGCTGCCGACCCGGTGAAGAAGCTGGTGGCCCCCAAGCTGGTGGCCACCCTGGTGATGCTGCCCGCCCTCACCATCCTCGGCGACGCCCTCGGCATCCTGGGTGGCCTGATCGTCGCCACCTTCACCCTCGACCTCGCCCCCGGGCTCTACGTCAACGACGTGCTCGACACGCTGAACTTCGGGGACATCTGCAGCGGCATCGCCAAGTCCTTCTTCTTCGCCTACTTCATCACCATCATCGGCTGTTACAATGGCCTCAATACCACCGGCGGCGCCGACGGCGTCGGGCGGGCGACGACCAACACGGTGGTGCTCGCCGCGATCCTCGTCCTGATCTCCGATTTCTTCCTCACCAAGCTGTTCTACCTCCTCCCTTGAGATGGAGTCGACGTGGCCGAAGCGCTGTTCGAGGTTCGCGGGCTGACCAAGCGGTATGGCGACCGGGTGATCCTGGACGACCTGGACTTCGACATCCTGCGCGGCGAGTGCTTCGTGATCCTGGGGCGGTCGGGGACCGGCAAGAGCGTGACGCTGCGACAGTTGAACGGCCTGGAGAAGCCGGACGCGGGGAGCGTGACGTTCGACGGCACCGACCTGACGCAGCTCGAGGAGCGCAAGCTCTACCCGTTCCGCCGCCGCATCGCCATGCTGTTTCAGGGCGGCGCCCTGTTCGACTCGATGAACGTCTTCGACAACGTCGCCTTCCCGCTGCGCGAGCACGCCGGTCTCGACGAGGCGAAGATCGCCGAGACGGTGCGGCACAAGCTCGCCCTGGTGCGCCTGAAGGACGTCGAGGGGAAGATGCCCTCGGACCTCTCCGGCGGCATGAAGAAGCGCGTATCGCTCGCCCGCTCCCTGGCCCTCGATCCGGAGGTGATGCTCTTCGACGAGCCCACCACCGGGCTCGACCCCATCACCTCGGCCACCATCGGCAAGCTCATCAACTCGATCCAGAGGGAGCTGGGCGTCACCGCGGTGGTGGTGACGCACGACATCCCCCTCGCCCGCCGGGTGGGCGACCGCCTCGCCCTTCTCGCCGGCGGCCATTTCTGCTTCCTCGGCAACTGGCAGGAGGCCGACGGCTCCCAGGACCCGCAGGTCGCCGACTTCCTGGCCGGCCGGGAGGAGGATGAAGAGAATGTCGCCTAGAGCCCGCGAAGTCCGCGTCGGCCTGTTGATCCTCTCGGCTCTCGCCGTGCTCGCCACCGGCATCTTCCTCATCGGACAGAAGAAGAACCTTTTCTCCAGCAAGAACCATTACTACGTCGAGTTCAAGTCGGTGAGCGGCCTCAAGCCGGGCAACCCGGTGCAGCTCGACGGTGTGGACGTGGGCGCCGTGGAGCGGGTCGAGCTGCCGGCCAACCCCTGGCGGGGGATGATCCGGGTGTGGGTGCGGGTGGAGAGCCGCTACGCCTCGCGCCTGCGCGGGCCGGAAGGAGCGCAGGCGACGGTGCCCGGCCAGCTCCCCTCCGTGGCCCGCATCAAGACCCTGGGGCTGCTGGGCGACAAGTACATCGACCTCACCTCCGGCTCGCCCGGCTATCCGGTCATCCCCGACGGCGGCGCCATCCCGGCGGCGCAGCCCACCAACGTCGACGCCCTGATCGCCTCGGGCGAGGACGTGATGGACAACGTGGTGGCCATCTCGAGCTCGCTCAACAAGATCCTCAGCCGCCTGGAGCGGGGCGAGGGTTTCCTGGGCGAGCTGACCACGGACTCCGAGTCCAGCCGGCGACTCAAGGCCTCGCTCCTCGGCACCTCCGAGAGCCTGCAGCGGGTCGCCGGCAAGCTCGAGACCGGCCAGGGTCCCCTGCCGCGGCTGCTCAACGACCGCGCCATGGCGGACCAGCTCGCGCAGTCCATGGACCGCCTCCAGGGGCTGCTGACCCGGGCCGAGAGCGGCGAGGGACTCCTCCCCGGATTGCTCAACGACCCGAACGCCAGGGCGCAATTCAACGACACGCTCGCCTCGCTGCACAAGGTGGCGCAGGATCTGCAAGCATTTACAGCCGATCTGGAGAAGAGCAACGCCCTGCTCCCCCGTCTGGTGAAGGACGAGAAGTACGGCCGCGAGGTCACCGAGCAGCTCCGGCAGACGGTACAGAACCTCAACGAGGTCTCGCGCAAGCTGGACCAAGGGAACGGCACGGCGGCGAAGCTCATCAACGACCCCCAGATCTACGATGCCGTCAACGACGTCATCGTCGGCGTCAACCAGTCCCGGATCCTGCGCTGGCTGATCCGAAACCGGCAGAAGAAGGGGATCGAGACGAGATACGACGTGACCAAGAAGGCGATCGAGCAGACGGGCGGCCGAGTGGAGCCCTTGGAGGACAGAGACGAAGCGGCGCCGAAACCGCCGGCTCTGCCTGAGAAGCTGCCCGAGAAACCGCCCGCGCAGACTCCGCCGACGCCCGAGCCGGCCGCCACACCGCCACCCGCCGCCTGAACCGACGAAAGGGACTGCACTCGAGCCATGGCATCGCACATTCTGGTGACCGGCGGCGCGGGCTTCATCGGCTCGCACCTGACCCGACGACTGCTCGCCCGGGGCGACCGGGTGACCGTGCTGGACGACTTCAACGACTTCTACGACCCCGCCCGCAAGCGGGAGAACGTGGCGCCGCTCCTGGCGCGGCCCGACTACCGGCTGGTCGAGGGGGACATCCGCGACGAGCCTCGGATCGATCGCCTCTACGCCGAGGGGCGGTTCGACGCCGTGGTGCATCTCGCGGCGCGGGCCGGGGTGCGCCCCAGCCTGCAGGAGCCGATCCTCTATGAGGACGTCAACTGCATCGGCACCCTGCGGCTGCTGGAGGCCGCGAAGCGGCATGGGCCGAAGACGTTCATCTTCGGCTCCTCCTCCTCCGTCTACGGCATCAACGAGAAGGTCCCCTTCGCCGAGGCCGACGAGGTCAACCAGCCCATCAGCCCTTACGCTACCACCAAGCGCGCCGGCGAGCTGCTGTGCTACAACTATCATCACCTCTATGACTTCCGGGTGGCCTGCCTGCGCTTCTTCACCGTCTACGGCCCGGGGCAGCGCCCGGAGATGGCCATCCACAAGTTCACCGACCTGCTCTGGCGCGGCCAGACCGTGCCGATGTATGGCGACGGCGGCAGCCGGCGGGACTACACCTTCGTCGACGACATCGTCGACGGCCTGGTGGCGGCGCTCGATCTCGCGCCGGGCTTCGAGATCCTCAACCTGGGCGGCGCGGACACCACCTCTCTCCGCGATCTCGTGCACTGGATCGCCGGGGAGCTTGCCGTGGAGCCCAGGATCGAATATCTTCCAGCACAACCCGGGGACGTACCGATCACCTACGCCGACGTATCCAAGGCGGCGCGGATTCTGGGCTACTCCCCGAAGGTGCCCATCCGGGAAGGCCTGCGCCGTTTCGTTTCCTGGTATCGCGAGCGCGCCGAGCGCCTCAAAAACTCAAACATTTCCCAGCGAGCCTGAGCCCATATGAACATCTGTGTCGTCGGAAGCGGTTACGTCGGTCTGGTGACCGGCGTCTGTCTGGCGGACTTCGGGATGCACGTGGTGGGAGTGGACAAGGACCGCGCCAAGGTGGAGGCCCTGTCCCGGGGCAAGGTCCCCATCTACGAGCCCGGCCTCGAGACCCTCGTCCAGAAGAACATGGAAGAGGGCCGTCTGCGCTTCACCACCGAGCTCGGTCCCGCCATCGAGGAGGCCCAGGCCGTCTTCATCGCCGTGGGCACGCCGCCGAAGTCCGACGGCTCGGCCGATCTCACCTTCATCCGCGAGGTCGCCGCCTCCATCGCCCAGCACCTGAACGGCTACAAGATCATCGTCACCAAGAGCACGGTGCCCATCGGCACCGGCCAGATGATCGAGGCCATCGTCCGCGAGGGCGCGGGGAGCCGTCACAAGTTCGCGGTGGTGAGCAACCCCGAGTTCCTGCGCGAGGGCTCGGCCATCGAGGACTTCATGCACCCCGACCGGGTGGTCATCGGCACCCGCGATCCCCGGGCCGCCGAGCTGATGATGGACGTCTACTCGCCGCTCGCCGCCGCGGACGTGCCATTCATCACGACCGACGTCGAGACCGCCGAGCTCATCAAGTACGCTTCCAACGGCTTCCTCGCCACCAAGATCTCGTTCATCAACGAGGTGGCCGAGATCTGTGAGGCCTGCGGCGCCAACGTCGAGGTGGTGTCCAAGGGCATGGGGCTCGACAACCGGATCGGCCCGAAGTTCCTCTCCGCCGGCCCCGGCTTCGGCGGCTCCTGCTTCCCCAAGGATACCCGGGCCGCGGCCCAGATCGCCCGCGACCAGGGTCTCAAGTTCCGCATCATCGAGGCCGTCCTCGAGGTCAACGAGGCCACCCAGAAGCGGATGATCGCCAAGATCGAGGACGCCTTGGGCGAGACCACCGGCAAGACCCTCGCCGTCCTCGGCCTCTCCTTCAAGCCGAACACGGACGACCTGCGCGAGTCGCCGGCCCTGCCCATCGTCCAGGGGCTGCTCGACCGCGGCGCCACCGTGCGGGCCTTCGACCCGGAGGCCATGGAGGGGTGCAAGCCCCTGTTCCCCACCCTCACCTACTGCGAGAACGCCTATGAGGCCGCCGAAGGGGCCGACGCCCTGGTCATCATCACCGAGTGGAACCAGTTCCGGAAGCTGGAGCTGGACCGCCTGTACGAGCTGCTGCGCCAGCCTCTCGTCATCGACCTGCGCAACCTCTACGATCCGGACAAGATGGCCGCCGCCGGCTTCCGCTACGTCTCCATCGGCCGCCCGGAGGGGGTCCCGGAGACGCGGCCCACCGCCGTGATCGAGCCGGTCCGCGCCGCAAGGGGCCGGTCATGAGCCGCGCCGTCATCACCGGCGGTGCCGGCTTCCTCGGCTCCCACCTCTGCGAGCGGGCCCTCGCCGAAGGGCACCAGGTGGTCTGCGTCGACAACCTGCTGACCGGGCGGACGGAGAACGTCGCCCACCTCCTGGACCGGGACGGCTTCGAATTCCTGCAGCACGACGTCTCGAAGCCGTTCGAGGTGGACGGGCCGGTGGACTTCGTCCTCCACTTCGCCTCTCCCGCCTCGCCCATCGACTACCTGGAGCTGCCCATCCAGACCCTCAAGGTGGGATCGCTCGGCACCCACAACAGCCTGGGCCTGGCCAAGGCGAAGCGGGCGCGCTTCCTCCTCGCCTCCACCTCCGAGGTCTACGGCGATCCCAAGGAGCACCCGCAGAAGGAGACCTACTGGGGGAACGTCAACCCCGTCGGGCCGCGCGGCGTCTACGACGAGGCCAAGCGCTTCGCCGAGGCGATGACCATGGCCTATCACCGCTATCACGGCCTGGACGTGCGCATCGTGCGCATCTTCAATACCTACGGGCCGCGCATGCGGGTGCGAGACGGCCGGGTGGTGCCCGCCTTCGTCCAGCAGGCCTTGACCGGCGAGCCCATGACCGTCTTCGGCTCCGGCCAGCAGACCCGCTCCTTCTGCTACGTCGACGACCTCGTCGAGGGGATCTGGCGGCTGCTGATGAGCGACCTGCGCGAGCCGTGCAACATCGGCAACCCCCACGAGATGACCATCCTGGAGTTCGCCGAGACCATCCGCGCCGCCGTGGGCAGCGCGAGCCCCATCGTCTTCAAGCCGCTGCCGGTCGACGACCCGCAGACGCGGCAGCCGGATATCACCCAGGCCCGCGAGCGCCTGGGCTGGGAGCCGAAGGTGCCGCTGGCCAAGGGTCTGGAGAGCACCATCGCCTACTTCCGCGCCGTCCTCGCCGAGCAGCGCGCGGCGCACGTGTAGAATCCGGCCATGGAGAATCCACTCAAGGCCCTGAGCTACGCCCTCGAGAAGTACCCGCAGCGGGTGGAAATCGTGCCGGTCGAGGAACTGGTCACCGACAGCGCCCGGCAGAATGCCAAGCGCCCGGCCTACGTCACCCTGGCCGTCCCCGACGAAGTGGTGAAGAGTCTCAAGGGCCGGCGCGAGGAGCGCGACCTGCTGCTCCTGGTGCGGGTGCCGAAAGAGGTCCTGGAGCGCGCGGACAGCCTCATCATCCTTCCTGGAGAGGTGCGCTGATGGTGACCGTCCATTGCGCCCGCTGCGGCCGCCCCGAGGCCCCCGCCCTCCCCCGTCAGCCCCTCCCCGGCAAGCTCGGCGCCGAGGTGCGCGAGCGCGCCTGCCTCGACTGCTGGAATGAGTGGCAGAAGATGGAGGTCATGGTCATCAACGAGTTGCGCCTCAACTTCATGGACCCCGCGGCGCAGGAGACCCTGACCAGGCATATGAAGGAGTTTCTGTTCCCGGGTGAAGCGAAGCCGGGCGGGGAATCTCCGCTGACGCCGCTCAAGTGACTCCAATGCTCTACGGAAGCGAACCTGAAGACGAGACCGAATTAGAGTCAATCCCTGATTGGCAAAGGCAGATCCTGGAAGAGCGCCTCGCGGACCTTGAGCGCAATCCCAACGACGAGCAGACCTGGGAAGAGGTCAAGGCTGAGCTCTGGCCCAATCGTTGAGCGTTGAAGCTTACCTGAGAACAGAATGGGTTCAGATTCTTCCCGGGTGCCCCGCCGCACCCTGTTCCGCTTCGTCGCCCTGGTGGCCATCGTGGTCATCGGCTTCGCCGTTCTCCGCTTCACGCCGCTGTCTCAGTATCTGACGGTCGAGAAGATCTCGGCTCTCTTCGACCGGCTGCGGTCGACCTGGTGGGCGCCCCTGGCGCTGATCGCGACCTACGTCGTGCTCTGTCCGCTGGGAGTGCCGGCTTCGCCCATGATGCTGACCGGCGGGATGGTCTTCGGATTCATCCCCGGCTTCCTCCTCAACCTCCTGGGGACCTGGCTGGGAGGCGTCACGACCTACTTCCTGGGCCGCGTTCTGGGACGCGACTTCGTGGCGCACCTGGCGGGGAACCGCCTGAAGAAGGTGGAACGGGCCATCGCCCGGCGCGGCTTCTGGAGCCTCGTCGCGATACGCCTGCTGCCGATCCCCTATCCGCTGGTCAACTACTGCGCCGCGCTGACGGGAATTCCTCCGGGCCTCTTCATGGTCACCACCGTGCTGGGCCTGATTCCCGCCAACCTCCTCTTCGCCTACTTCGCCTCCGCCCTGGTTCACCTCGCCGGGCCGGAGCGCAACAAGATCTACGTCCAGTTCGGAGTAGTGATCGCCCTGCTCGTCCTGCTCACCGTGGCGCCGCAGGTGTGGATGGCGCGCAAGCGGAAGCGGCGGTACCTGGAGTTGAGGGAGCAGCGCTCGCAGAGATCCGGTAAGATCTCAGTGGGGTTGAACCCCTAGGAGGTCCTTATGCGAAAATTGTTCAGCCTTGAGTATTGGGTTGACGACGACTGGTACGTCGGGAGGCTCAAGGAGGTTCCGGGTGTCTTCAGTCAGGGTGAGTCGTTGACTGAGCTTGAGGAGAATATCCGGGATGCCTATCAGCTCTTGATTGAGGACCAGCCCGGCCCCGGCCAGACCGAGACCCGGGTGAAGGAGATCGAGGTCGAAGTTTGAAGCGACGCGATTTCATCCGGGAGTTGGTCCAAGAGGGCTGCGTCCTGGACCGGCATGGGGGCCGTCATGACGTCTACACCAATCCCGCCAACGGCAGGAAAGCGCCCCTCCCCCGACACAGCGAGATCAAGAACAGCCTGTGTGATCTGATCCGGAAGCAGCTCGGCCTTTAGCAGGAACACCTACTCCTCCCTACTACCACGATCAGCTCCGACAGGCCGCGTCGACAAACATCAGAGAGTTGTCTACTGACGCCAGTCCGATGTCTGTAGATCCAGGCTGCTGTGAATTCCCCCAGACCGTTGTCTCCAGATCCAGCCCGATGTCTACAGACGCCAGTCCGATGTCTGTAGATCCAGGCTGGTGTGAATTCCCCCAGACCGATGTCTACAGACATCAGACCGTCGTCTCCAGATCCAGCCCGATGTCTACAGACGCCAAGCCGACGTCTGTAGATCCAGGCCGGTGTGAATCCCCCCAGACCGATGTCTACAGACATCAGACCGTCGTCTCTGGATCCAGCCCGATGTCTACGGACGCCAAGCCGATGTCTGTAGATCCAGGCCGGTGTGAATCCCCCCAGACCGATGTCTACAGACATCAGACCGTCGTCTACAGATCCAGTCCGATGTCGACAGACGCCAGGCCGACGTCTGTAGATCCAGGCCGGTGTGAATCCCCCCAGCCCGATGTCTACAGACTCCAGGCCAGCGTCTCCGGACATCGGCTCGGCGTCTACGGCTCTCCTCACGCCTTCCCCAGCACCGCCTCCACCTCCGGTAAATCGATGAGCAGCGCGCCGCCGGTGACGGACTTGTCGGGGTCGAACTCATAGTCGCGGATCACCCGGCGGAAGACCTCTTTCAAGGCCCGCGCTCCCAGGCGGGGCTGGCGGCCGGCTTCGGTGGCGATGCGGCGCACGGCGTTCGGCGAGATCGCCAGGTGGATGCCCCGGCTCTCGAAATAGGACCGGCTCTGGTGGAAGGCCGACTCGGGGGTCTCGAGGAAGATGCGCACCAGCTCGTCCTGCCCCAAGTCCTGGAGCAGCACGACGGCGTCGAAGCGGGAGAGGAACTGCGGGCTCATCCCGTAGTCGAAGAGGTCCTCGTTGCGCAGCCAGTCCCGGAGGCGGAAGACGAGCTTCTCCGCCACCTTCCCGCCCTCGACCACGGTGACCGGCTGGAGCGCCCCACGGTCCTTGCCGATCGTCACCCGGTCGAAGACGGCGTCGTAGAGGCCCTCGAAGGCGCCGGCACAGACGAAGAGGATGTCCGCCGAGTTGACGACGACCGCGCCGCCGCCGGCCCAGGCCGGCAGGTTCACCGGCACGGCTTCGTTCTCGATGAGGGTCAGCAGGGCTTCCTGGGCGCGGATGCCCGCCACATTCGCCTGGCCCCCGACGTGGGAGCGGATCTTGTCCACCTCGTCCACGAACACCAGCCCCGAGGCGGCCCGGCGCAGCAGCATGTCGACCGGCGCGGCGGGGCCGAGTTGCTCGCGGGCGCGGTCCAGGAGGCGCCCGAGGACCGCCTCGCCGGGACGGCCCCGCTCGGCCTCCTCCCCCAGCACGTTGGCATGGATGCGCACCACCGCCGAGCGCGTCGCCAGCACCGGGTCCGACGCGAGATAACCCTCGACGGCCCGCATCAGGGTCGTCTTGCCCGTGCCGGACGAGCCAATCATCAGGATATTGCCCACCCGCAGCCCGGCCAGGTGCTTGGAGAGGGCCACGGAGATCTCCCGCACGGCCTCCTCCTGTCCCAGGATGCGCCGCGTGAGGGCGCCGGCGATCTCAGCCGGAGTGGGAGTGGCAAGGACCTGGGGCATGGTCCTCAGACCTCACACCCGCATCAACACCGCTCCCCAGTGGAGGCCGGCGCCGAGGGCGGCGAAGGCCACCAGCGCGCCTTCCGGAGCCTTGCCGAGACGGCGCGCCTCGTGGAAGGCCAGGGGCAGGGTGGCCGAGGTGGTATTGCCGTACTTCTGGATGTTGTTGTAGACCTTGTCGTCCGGCAGGCCCAGCACCTGCTGCGCCCTCTCGTTGATGCGCAGGTTGGCCTGGTGCATCACCAGGAGGTCGAGGTCCTGCGGCGTGTAGCCGCAACGCTTGAGGACCTCGACGGTCGCCTCCGGCATGCGGGTGACGGCGAGCTTGAAGACCTGCCGCCCATCCATTACCGGCACGGTCTCCGCAGCCTTGATCATGTCGCAGGTGACGAACGGCCGCCGCGCCGAGCCGCCGCCCGGGACGTAGAGGATGTCCTTGTGGTTGCCGTCGCCGTAGAGGGCCGCGGCGAGGATCCCCCGACCGCCATTGCCATCCGCCGGCTGCGCCCGGAAGACCATGGCCCCGGCGCCGTCGCCGAACAGCACGAGCAGGTGGCGGAAGCGGGAGTTCCACTGGAAGTCCTCGTCGGAGAGCGGCCCCGGGTCGCGGCCGTGGAGCACCTCGAAGGTGCGGTCCGAGAAAGGCATCAGGGAGGTGTGGACGTCGGTCCCCACCAGCAGCACGGTGCGGGCGACGCCGCCGCGGATGAGGGCGTCCACCACCTGCAGGCCGTAGGCGAAGCCGGCGCACTGCTGGCGGATGTCGAGCGCCGGCAGCGGCCGCAGCCCCAGCTTCTGCTGGACGAGGGTGCCGGTGCCGGGAAAGTAGTGGTCCGGCGTCATGGTGGCGCAGACCAGGTAGTCCACCTCCCCGGTCTCGACCCCTGCGTCCTCCAGGGCCATGCGGGCCGCCTGGGCGCCCAGATCGGAGGAGCCGACTCCACGCTCGACGTAGTACCGCGTCGCAATGCCGCTGCGCTCCCGCACCCAGTCGTCGCTGGTCTCGATGATCCGCGACAGCATGGTGTTGTCGACCTCGAGCGGGGGGATGGCGATCCCGGTTCCCGCGAGCACGGCACGAGCCTCGGTCATCAAAGGGCGAGCTCCTTCCGGGGGAGGGCTTTAGTTCTGCTCCTGTGGCAGGACAGGCTGAACCCGTGGGACGTAGCTGACGGTCAGATCGCCGCGCTTCATGAAGCGATAGACCGGGTTGGGACGGTTGCCGTCGAGCCCCGAGGGCGCGTTCGGGCCGTAGGACCAGACCTCGATGGCGGAGTCCCGGGGATTGGGCGAGACCTCGAAGCCCTCCTTTTCCGGCCGGCCGTAGAGCACGAAGACGACGCCGCGGTCGGTGCGGTGGCCGAGGTAGCCGCCCTCGCTGTAGAGGCGGTCGGCGGTCGACGCCCGCTCCGCGTAGGCACGGCGGATGGGATTGCCGCGCTTGCTCCAGAAGCTCTCGGCAAAGGCGGCGGCCGCCGCATCGTCCTTGAGCGCCAGGAAGGCCTGGATCTCCTCGGGAGTGGCGAGGCGGGAGATGGGCCCCACCAACCAGGCCGACCAGTCCGGTCCCAGGAAGGGATTGGTCAGGTCCGCCATGGACCTGGGGGCGCCGGCGTCGCCGCAGCCCGCGGCCAGCAGCGCCAGGAGCAGGAGGGCCGGTGCGCAGTGAATCCGCTTAACCATGGCGGAGGAGGTCCAGGAACTCTTCGCGCACCGATTTCTGGTGGAAGATGCCGCGCAGCGCCGAGGTCACCGTCAGGGCCCCCGGCTTCTTGACGCCTCGCATCTCGACGCACAGGTGCCGCGCCTCGATCACCACCATGGCTCCCAGCGGCTGGAGCTTCTCTTCCAGGTAGGTCACCACCTGCTCGGTGAGCCGCTCCTGGAGCTGCGGCCGCTTGGCGTAGAACTCCAGGATGCGGGCGAACTTCGACAGCCCCAGGATGCGGTCACGGGGGATGTAGGCGATGTGGGCGTGGCCGTAGAAGGGGACGAGGTGGTGGGCGCACATGGAGTAGAAGGGGATCTGCTTCTCCATCACCATATGGCTGTACTGCTCCTCGTTGGGGAAGGTCGTCACCTTCGGCTCGGCCCCCTCGGCGAGGCCGTGGAACATCTCGACGTACATCTTGGCCACCCGCAGGTCCGTCTCGGCCAGGTTCGGATCCTTGAGGTCCAGCCCCAGCGCCGAGAGGATACCCCGCACGTGGTGGGCGATGGTGTCGAGCTTCTGCTGCTGGCCCTCGCCCAGCTCGGCGAGCGCCACCGGCGGCACGTGCTCGGGGACGATGACGTGGGGCTCTTGACTCATGGGCTCGGCTCCTCGAACGGCCCCCTATCCTACACCACCGCCGGGTCCGCATCTTGCAACCCCTCTCCCCCAGTACGCCGTCTCGGAAACCGCACGACAAGGAGGAACCCCATGGCAGCGCAGAAAGCTCGCGACCTCATGACCGACAGCCCCGCCGTCTGCACCCCGGACACCACGGCCCAGGACGCCGCGCGGCTGATGCAGGACAACGACTGCGGCAGCCTCCCGGTGGTGGAGAGCCGCGACTCGATGAAGCTCCTCGGCATCGTCACCGACCGCGACCTCGCCCTCCGCATCCTCGGTCGCGGCCAGGGCCCGAGCACCCCGGTCCGCGAGGCCATGACCCGCAACATCGCCGCCGTGAAAGTGGACGATGACCTGCACGAGGTGGAGCGGCTCATGTCCGGCCAGCAGGTGCGCCGCATCCCGGTGGTGGACGGCCAGGGGCGGGTGGTCGGCATCATCGCCCAGGCCGACCTCGCCCGCGAGCTGGGCCCGCAGGCCAGCAAGGACCTCGGCCGGGTGATCGAGAAGATCTCCGAGCCGCGGTGAGCAACCTCTTTGTCTAGGGTAGGGGCGGGTCTGGACGGCAGGGAGGGGGCTCGACCCGCCCTGGCGACGCCCGCCTCCAGGGCGGCCCCGCTGGTCCCCGGGGGCCGCTCCCGCTATGATCCGGTGGGCAAGGAGGCGCGCCATGCTCTATGACCTCTCGCCCACCGTGCGTCCGGAGACCCCCGTCTGGCCGGGCGACACACCGTTCCAGTCTCGTCTGACGTGGTCCATCGCCGAGGGGGCCAGTGTCAATCTCTCGATGATCACCACCACCCCTCACCTCGGCTCCCACGCGGACGCCCCCTTCCACACCGAGGCCCGGGGCGAGGGCATGGCGGACATGCCCCTCGACCGCTACCTCGGGCTCTGCCGGGTGGTGCGGGTCCCGCCTCAGCCGCTGATCGAGCCCCGCCACGTGGAGGGGATCGACCTCGCCAATCCGGGCCGGCTGCTGTTCCGCAGCGAGAGCGTGCGCGACCGCCGCACCTTCCCCGAGAGGTTCACCGCCCTGTCGCACGAGCTGGCCAGCCTCCTGGCCGAGAAGGGAGCCCTGCTGGTGGGGATGGACACGCCCTCGGTCGATCCCTTCGACAGCAAGACGCTGGACGCCCATCACGCCCTGTTCCGCGGCGGCGTCGCCATCCTGGAGGGGCTGCTGCTGGACGGCGTGCCGGAGGGGACCTACGAGCTCATCGCCCTGCCGCTGCGGCTGGCGGGGCTCGACGCCTCTCCAGTCCGGGCCGTGCTGCGGACGGTCGAGGCGTGATAGCGCGGGATAGAATACCGGGAGAATGAGATCCGGCCTCCGCCCGAGGGGCCCTGAGAGGAGAAATCACCTGTGAACGGCAAGGAATTCGTCGCCCAACTGCTCGAGGAGATGGGCCGGTTGTTCGCGCGGCTGGGGGAAATGGAGACGCTGGAGTCCGAGTCGGAGGGAAACGTGGACGTCGTCACCCTTCTGCGCCTGGCCCTGAAGAGCGAGCTGGAGGCCAGCGAGCTCGCCGGCTTCTGGCTGCCCACCACCCCCGAGGTGGACGCCAAGATGGCCCTCGCCCTGCAGTGTGGCGACGAGATGAAGCACTACGGCATGATCAGCCAGCGCCTGGCGGAGCTGGGCGAGGACCTGACGGACTTCGACCCCCTGGCCGAGGGGCACAGCCCCCTCTACCAATATCTGCGGGGGCTGCGCACCACCGTCGAGCGGATCGCCGCCGGCCCCTTCGCCAGCGAGGCCATCGCCCTGGTGCGCAATGCCCAGTTCGTGAGCTTCTGCCGCTCCGTGGGCGACGAGGAGACGGCGAGCCTCTACGCCCAGACCATTCAGCCCGAGGAGGCGCACCACCACCACCTCGGCCGGGAGATCCTGGAGAAGTACCTCACCACCCCCGAGCTCCAGGAGCTCGCCGCCTCCGCCGTGCGCAATACCCTGGCCATCGCCGACGAGCTGCGCAACCTGGCCGCCAAAACGACCGGCCTCCACAATTTCCCCGTCTCCTGAGCCTGTCTCCTGAAGAAGATCATGGCACCCGAAATCTCGACCATCACCGTGCTCGGCGCCGGCACGATGGGGCGTGGCATCGCCCACGTCGCCGCCGTCGCCGGCTACCACGCGCATCTCTTCGACACCCAGGAGGGCGCCCTCCAGAAGGCCGACGCCACCATCCGCCGCAACCTCGCCAAGGGCGTCGAGCTCAAGAAGCTCGCCCCGGAAGCCGCCGAGGCCGCTCTCGCCAACCTCCACCTCCACACCAATCTGTCGGAGGCCGTGGAGGGCGCCGGGCTGGTGATCGAGGCGGTGCCGGAGGACATGGTCCTCAAGATCGAGACCTTCCACGCCGTCAGCATCCACGCGCCGCACGACGCCCTGTTCGCCTCCAACACCTCGGCTCTCTCGATCACCGAGATGGCCGCGGCCTCGGGGCGGCCCGAGCGCTTCGCCGGCATGCACTTCTTCAATCCCGTGCACGTGATGAAGCTGATCGAGCTGGTCCGCGGCCTTCAGACCGCGCCGGAGACGCTGGACGCCCTGACCCGGTTGGGCCGGCGGATGGGCAAGGAGGTCGTCCTGGTCAACGAGGCCCCAGGCTTCGTCACCACCCGCATCAACGCCCTGATCGGCAACGAGGCTTTCCGCATGCTCCAGGAGGGGGTGGCCTCGGCCGAGGACATCGACAAGGCCCTGAAGCTGGGGTTGAACCACCCCATGGGACCCTTCGAGATGATCGACCTGGTGGGTCTCGACGTGCGGCTTTCCATCCTGGAGTTCCTCCACCGCACCCTGGGCGAGGCCTTCCGCCCCAACCCGATCCTGGTGCAGCACGTCCGCGCCGGCCGCCTGGGGCGCAAGACGGGGCGGGGAATCTATACCTACGACGAGCAGGGGGGGCGGGTAGGGAAGGGCTAGGAGCCTGCGCGGCAGAAAGCCGAAGCAGGGACGATAGGGACACCAGGGACAGCAAGGACGAAAAGGACGAAGAAGACCCCCTCTCGGGGGTCTCTTTCGTGTCCTTGATGTCCCTGGTGTCCTTGCTGTCCCTGCTCTTAAACCAGCTCCGCCACCGCCCTCTCCAGCCGCCGCACCAGCTCCGGCAACGCCGCCGCGTCCACGGAGCAGTGGGCGATGCGCAGGTAGCGCGGGGCGATCGAGATCAGCCCCGTGTCGTGGTGGGCCAGGAGGTGCCGGCGGACCGTCTCGGAGTCGAGGCCGAGTTTCTCGGGCAGCTCGATCAGGGCGAAGCAGCCGGAGTTGAAGGGGAGCGGCGTCAACAGATTGCGGTCCACCTTCTCCAAGGCGCCTTTGAGCGCCTCGTACCGTCCCTGGAGGAGAGCCCGCACGGCCTCCACCTCCGCCGCGATCCCCTCCTGGCGCAGGGCCTGGAGGAGGATCACCTGGCTGGACGCGACCGGCGAACCGATCGAGGAGCGAACCAGCATCTTCACCTTGCTCTCCAGCGACCGGGCCGCCTCGGAGTCCGGCTCCACGGCGAAGGTGAGGAAGCCCACCCGGCCGCCGAAGAAGGAGAACTCCTTGGTGGCGCCGTCGATCTTCACCGCCGTCAGATTCGGATGGACCCCCGCCAGCTCCCAGAACAGCGACTCCCGGGGGATCGCCGGCGCGAAGACCAGGCCGGCGTAGGCGTCGTCGCAGATCACCACCAGGGGCCGCCGCTCCGCCTCGTCGAGGAGCGCCGCGACGGTCGCCCGGCGCTCCTCCCGATCAGGCGTATAGCCGCCGGGGTTCGAGGGGACGTTGAGCAGCGCCACGGCCGGCTCGCCCGCGGGCACGGCGGCAAGGGCGTCGGAGATGGCCCGCGGGTTGTACCGTCCCGCCACGTAGGCGGGGCCGTTGAGCACCCGCGCCCCGGTCCGCATCGCGAAGGCCTGCCGGTAGTTGCCCCAGAACGGCTGGGGGATCGCCACCGCCCTGCCCTCGCCGCCGAAGAGGTCGGCCGCCAGCGACAGGGCGTGCGAGAGGCCCGCCGTCACCAGGGGGAGGCTCGAAGCAACCCCCGCCGGCGCCTGCCGGCGCTGCCACTCCCGCCACCGTTGCCGCACCTCCGACAGCCCTTCGACGGGCGAGTAGAGGAGGGCCTGATCGAGGTCCCGCCCGGGGAGGTCGCCGAAGGCCGCGGCCAGGGCCGGCAGGCGGACGGCGCCACCCCGGCCGTCGGTGATCTGACCCGTGGTCCCGTTGAGCGTCGCGCTCCGGGCCTCGGCGGCCTGGGACGGGATGTCGGGAGGGAAGAAGGCCCGGCGGCCCAGGGGCGAGAGGGCCCGGAACAGGGCGGGCGCGTCCCGTTCGAGCGGAGCGTTGATCTCGGCGATCTCTGCGGCCAAGTCGCGCATGGGCGCAGAGTATAAGGTCTTGGTCTGGCGGCGCATCTCCTGTAAGTTGACGCTCGTTTCGAGGACGAAGCCGATGACGAAACCGATCCTGATCCTGGGCCTCGAGCTGGCCCTCTCCGCCGCCGGCCTGCAGGGAGCCGAGATGTCCGAGCCCGTCTCCTATACGCTGCGCTTCCTCGCCCCGCAGACCCACTACGTCGAGGTCGAGGCCCGCGTCCCGACCGACGGCCAGCCCGCGATCGAGCTGCGGATGGCCGTCTGGACTCCGGGCTCCTATCTCATCCGCGAATACTCCCGCAACGTCGAGGCCCTGGCCGCGGCGACGGAATCGGGCGCGGTCCTGGCGGCGGAGAAGACCAGCAAGAACCACTGGAAGATCGAAACGCACGGCGTGCCCCGGGTGGTGGTCCGCTACCGCGTCTACAGCCGGGAGATGTCGGTGCGGAGCAACTTCGTGGACGCCGGCTTCGCCCTGGTCAACGGCGCCCCCACCTTCCTCACCCGGGTCGGAGCCGAGGGCCGCCCTCACGACGTGAAGGTGGTGCCGCCGCCGGACTGGAAGGTGGTCGAGAGCCCGCTGCCTGCCGCTCCGGGCAGTGATGCCGAAGGACACTACGCCTTCCGCGCCGCGAGCTTCGACGTCCTGGTGGACTCCCCGCTCTATGCCGGCAACGCCGCCGTCCACCCCTTCGAGGCGGCAGGCCGGCCCGTCCGGCTGGTCACCGAGGGGGAGGATGCCGCGGTCTGGGACGGCCCCCGCTCCGCCGCCGACGCGGCCAGGATCTTCGACGCGCAGATCGCCTTCTGGGGCATCGCCCCCTTCCCGCGCTACGTCGTCTTCAACCTCCTCACCGAGGTCGGCGGCGGGCTCGAGCACCGGGACTCCTGCACGCTGATGAGCAGCCGCTGGCGGGGCCGCACCCGCGAGGGCTACGTCGACTGGCTGGGCCTCGTCAGCCACGAGCTGTTCCACGCCTGGAACGGCAAACGGCTGCGCCCCGTGGAGCTGGGGCCCTTCGACTTCGAGACCGAGAACTACACCCGCTCCCTCTGGGTCGTCGAGGGATTCACCTCCTACTACGGCGACCTGCTGGTCCACCGCGCCGGCCTCTCCACCCGCAAGGAGTACCTGAAGGGGCTGAGCAAAACCATCGAGGACCTGCAGACGACGCCCGCGCGCAAGGTCCAGCCGCTGGACGAAGCCTCCTTCGACGCCTGGATCAAGTACTACCGCCGCGACGAGAACGCGCCCAACACCGCCACCAGCTACTACACCAAGGGCGCCGTCGTGGCCTTCCTGCTCGACGCCCGCATCCGCCACGCCACCGCCGGCCGCAAGAGCCTGGACGACGCCCTGCGCCTGGCCTACCAACGCTACTCCGGCGAGCGGGGTTACCGTCCCGAGGAGCTGCGCCAGACCTTCGAGGAGGTCGCCGGCGTCGACCTGGGGGGCTGGCTCACCCGGGCCGTGGACACGACGGCGGAGCTCGACTACCGCGAGGCCCTGGACTGGTACGGCCTGCGCTTCGCCGAGAGCGATGGGGAGAAAGAGGACAAGACGGAGAAGAAGGATGCCGAATCCGCCGAGCTGCCGGCCGCCTGGCTGGGAGCGGAGACCGAGGTCCAGGGCGGCCGGCTGGTGGTCACCGTGGTGAAGCGGGAGACGCCCGCCTACGAGGCAGGTCTCAACGTCGGCGACGAGATTCTCGCCATCGGCGACTACCGCGTGCCACCGGACCGCCTGGAGGCCCGCCTGAAGGATTACCGCCCGGGAGAGAAGACGACGCTGCTGCTGGCCCGGCGCGAGCGGCTGACCCGGCTGCCCGTCACCTTCGGCGAGAAGCCCAAGCCGAAGTGGAAGCTGGAGCCCCTGCCCAAGGCCACGGCGGAGCAGAAGGCGCACCTGGACGCCTGGCTACGCACCGCCCTCATCACCCCGGCCCGGACTCCCGTCACCCCCTCCCAAGACCCTCATCACCCCGGCCCTCTTCTCCCGCCCCCTCCCAACCCCCCTCCCCGGGAGAAAAGGGAGAACAGCAAGACCGCTCCAACCGGGTTCCCCTCTCCCGGTGAGGGGGGTGGGAGGGGGCGGGAGAGGAGCCAGGGGTGAGGGCGGAAAGGGACGGGAGAAGAGGTTAGGGGATGAGCTCCCACGTCCTCACCTCCCACGTCCCGCCCTCGATGGCGATGGCGCCGACGTACTCCTCGGCGGGACGGAGGTGGTGGAAGAACCAGGGGGCGGCGCGGCCGGCGTCGCCGTTCAGGGTGAGCATGCGCGGCGGCTCACCCAGGGCGAGGGTGACGTCGAAGGAGTCCAGGGGCGCCGCGAGGCCCTCGCCCACGGCCTTCAGGTACGCCTCCTTGCGGGTCCAGCAGTTGAAGAAGGCCTCCTGCTTGGCGGGGAACGGGATGGTCCGCAGCACTCGCCGCTCGCTCTCGGAGAAGAAGCGCTCGGCGATCTCCTCGCAGTCGTTCATCGGCCGCAGAAATTCCACGTCCACCCCGATCTCGCGGCCGTGGACGAAGCCCGCCAGGGCCAGCTCGTCGGAGTTCGAGAGGTTGAACTGCAACCCGCGGTCCGCGAACGGCGGCGCCAGGAACGGCTTGCCGCGGGGGCCATAGGAAAAGCCCACCGCCTCCGGCCGGGTGCCGAGATAGGCGGCGAGGAGCGTGCGCAGGGCGCCGCGCCCCACGACGTACTGCCGGCGATGCTTGTCGAAGCGGAAGCGGCGGGCCCGCTCCCACTCGTCGGCGGAGAGGGCGCGGCCGAGGCTCTCCACCCGCTCGGGAGGCGGATCGAGGGGGATCGCCCAGACGTGAATCTCGCCGGACCCCAGCTCCAGCCCGGAGCCTGGAGAGCGCGGCGGGAAACCGGTCACCCGTTGCCGGAGAGCGCCGAGGCGGCGACCTCCGCCAGGTCCCGCGCCACGGCCTCGAGGATCAGGTCCTTGGCGCTATGAACGAAGAAGTGGTCCCCCGGCAACATGCGCACCCGAAACCGGCCGCGGGTGTACTGCCGCCAAGCCTCCACGTCCTCGCGCGTGACCTCCACGTCGCCGAGGCCGCCGAAGGCGGAGAGCGCGAAGTCGAACGGTTCCTCCTCGGTGAAGACGTAGGTCTCGTTGACGGCGAAGTCGGCCCGCAGGATGGGCAACAGCAGCTTCATCAGCTCGGCGTGCTGGAGCACCTCCTCCGGCGTGCCGTTGAGCTCCCGGAGCTTTTCGATGAACTCCGGCTCGGGGAGGTCGTGGATCGGCTCCTCGCGAGGCGCCAGGTGGGGGGCCCGGCGCCCGGAGACGAAGAGGGTGAGCGGCAGCTTCCACCCCCGCCGGCGCAGCTCGCGCGACAGCTCGAAGCCGATCATGCTCCCCATGCTGTGCCCGAAGAAGACGAACGGCAGGTCCATGTAGGGCTGCAGGACGTCCACGAGGGCCTGGATCATCGGCTCGGGCCGGCTGAACGGCTGGTCGCGCAGCCGGCTCTCGCGGCCCGGGAGCTGCACGGGACAGACCTCGACGTCCCCCGGCAGCCGGGACGCCCAGCCGCGATAGACCGAGGCACCGCCGCCCGCGTAGGGGAAGCAGAACATGCGCAGCCGCGCACGCGGATTGACCTCGCGGTAGGCGAGCCACCGCTCGGAGGGTTGACCGCTGGGTTTCACGATGTGGATCGACTCCAGGTCCAGGTCGTGGACGGGCGCCGCGCGCTCCCCCGCGGGAGAGCGCGAGCGGACTAGCTGGCCTTGTTCTCCTCGGCCCGGGCGCGCTCCATCTCTTCCATCTTCTTGCGCAGGGAGAGGGGGCGCATGTCTGTCCAGACCTCTTTGATATAGGCCAGGCACTCGTCCTTGGGCCCGCTCTTGCCGACGTCGGTCCAGCCAAGAGGGTTCTCGCGGTGGGCGGGCCAGATCGAATACTGCTCTTCGTGATTCACCACCACCTTGTAGATCGTGGTGTCTTCTCTGTCTTCCCAGCTCATGGGGTCGTCTCCTTCTCGTTCCTTGCCGCTATCGACGTTGTTCGGCCGGCGAGGCGGTCGCCCGGGCCGGACGGAATGGCTCTGCTTCCTTAGTGCCGGGAAACCGGAATGCGGGACAGGCCGGTCCGGAACCATCCCGGCAATCCGCAAGAGCTTATCAGCTTCCGGGGCGGGACCAAAGCCTTTCCCGCGCCCGGCCCAGGGAAGCGACCAGGGCCTCCACGTCCTCCTGACCCGTCCGGTAGTTGGTGATGCAGGCCCGCAGGGCGGGGCCGACCTCGCCCAGCACCACGCTGCTGATCCAGGCCTCGCCGGACCCGACGACCTCCTGCGCCACACCCTCCACGAAGGCCGCGGACCGCCCCGCCCGCCCGCCCCCCCCGCCATCGACGAAGCAGACCACGGGCAGGGGCGTGTCGTTGACCACCACCCAGCCCGCCTCTCGCAGCCGCTGCCGCAGCAGGTCGCCCATCGCCGTCTGGTGGCGGATCGCCTCCGCATACCCCTCCCAGCCGGCCACCGCCAGGGACAGGAAGACCTTGAGGCCGATGAAGCGGCGCGACCACTGCATGGAGTGGGCGTAGGGGTCGGCCACCCCGAGGCTCGCGGCCTCGCGGGGCATGTAGCGCGCCGACACCCGGAAGGTGCGCTCCAGGATGCCGGCATGGCGGGTCAGATAGAGGCCCGCGCCCATCGGCACCGAGAGCCATTTGTGCGCGTCGAAGGTGATGGAGCTGGCACGGGCGATCCCCTCGATCACCCCGTGGAGCTCCGGCACCAGGGCCACCGCCCCGCCCCAGGCCGCGTCGGCGTGGAGCCACACCCCCTCCTCGTCGGCCACCTGCGCCAGGTCGGCCACGGGATCGACGACCCCGGCGCTGGTCGAGCCCAGGGTAGCGACCACCAGGAAGGGGGCGAGGCCCGCCTCCCGGTCCTCGCGGATGCGGGTGCGCAGGTCCTCCGGGATCATGCGCAGGCTGGAATCCACCCGCACCTCCCGCACGGCCTCGGTGCCGAGCCCCGACAGGCGCGCCGCCTTGAGGAAGGAGTGGTGGGCCTCCGGCGAGACGTAGAGGATGGGCTGACTGCGCAGGGCCAGCAGGCCGCGGCGGCCGATCTCGGGGAAGGCGCGGTTGAGGGCGGTCACCAGCGCCGTGTGGTTGGCCTCGGCGCCGCCCGAGGTGAAGGTGCCCTCGGTGCGGCCCGGATCGAAGCCGAAGCGCCCCGCGAACGCCCGCACCAGGTGCTGCTCCACCTCCGCCGCCAGCGGGCTGTGGCTCCAGGCCGCGAGTTGCGGATTGAAGGCCGCCACCAGGGCGTCGGCGGCGATGCCCATGGGCGTGGTGGCGGGATTGAACAGCCCGAAGTAGCGCGGGTGAGGGGTGTGCACCTGCCAGCGCCAGAGGCCATCGACGGCGAAGTCCAGGGCCTCGGCCGGCGCGACCGGCCGCTCGAAGTCGAAAGGCGCCAGCGCCTCGCGGATGGCGCCCATGCCGTCCATGCCGCCGACAATCAGCTCCGGCGCCACCCGGGCCTCGCTCACCCCGTTCAGGTACTTCTCGATGGCCGCGGCCAGGCGATCCCAGAGCGCGCGCCGGGTCTCGGCATCCTGCATCAACATCTTCATCCTTCCCTTCTCGATCGTCCGGTATCCCGCTTCAACGGCCGCGCCAGATCCTCCAGCGGTCCACGATCTCCTCGCCACGCACTACCGCGTACTCGTCGAACTGCGCCGCCGTCAGGCAGGAGTGATTGGGGAGGATGCGCACCCGCGACCCCACGGGCCGCGGCGCGGAGAGGATTCCGTGCTCCTGGGAGAGCGCCACCAGCCGCGCCTCCTCCTCCAGGACGCCCGCCTCGTAGTCCGCGAAGACCTCGCCCATCGTGGGGCGCTCCGGCCGCTCCGGCCCGGGGTCCTTGGACAGGGCCAGGGCCCCGGCGTCGACCACCGAGCGGTCCTCCCCGGGCCGGTGGGAGACGACGCTCGCCAGCACCGTCACCGCGCAGTCGCGCACCCCGCAGGTGCCGAGGGCCACCTGCGCGAAGTCATGGAAGCAGTAGTTGCCGGGCCGGGCCTCGGTGACCCCGTCCAGCCGCTCGACCACCGCCATGGCAGGGGTGGAGCCGACGCTCACTCCGGGCACCGCGATCCCTTCCTGTCGCAGCCGGTCCGCGAAGCCGGCCATGACGCTGCGCTCCTGTTCCGCGGCTGCGGCCACCTCCGCCCGGGTCGGCCCATGGTAGGCATGGCCCGAGTGGGTGAGGATGCCGTCGAAGTGGAGCGACGACGATCCGGCGAGCCGCCGGGCCAGCTCCAGGGCCGCCGGCGACTCGGGATCGACCCCGGCCCGGTGGTAGCCGCAGTCCACCTTGAGCCAGACGTGGAGGGGCCGCCGGAGACGCCGGAAATTTCCGAGACCCTCCAGGGCCGTCACCGCCTCGGGCGAGTCCACCACCAGCCGCAACGTCACCCGCTCCGCCAGCTTCCGCACCTCGGGAAGCCGCGAGAAGATCACCGGGAAGGCCCAGGTGAGGTCGTCGAACCCGTGATCGGCGAAGACCCGCGCCTCGTACAGGGTGGAGACGGTAATCCCGGCGACCCCCGAGGCCCGCTGCCGCTCGGCGACCTCCAGGCACTTGTGGGTCTTGACGTGGGGCCGCAGGGCCACTCCCAGGGCGGCGGTGCGCTCCTTCATGCGGCGCAGGTTGGCCTCCAGGACGTCGAGGTCCAGCAGCAGCGCGGGGGTGGGCAGGTCGTGGATCGAGATCATCGGAACGCCAGATCATAGAGCAGGACGGTTCTCAAAGACTCCGCTACAATGCCGGACCATGGCCAAACCCTCCTCGCCGGCCAGCCGGCTCGCCCCCTGTCCGCGCACCCCCAACTGCGTCTCCACCCAGGCGCGAGAGGGGTCGTCGCAGCGCATGGATCCAATCCCCTACTCCGGCTCGCTGGCTCAAGGCCACGCGAAGCTCGTAGAGGTATTGCGCAATTATCCAAGAACCCGGATCGTACGCGAGGAGCCGGACTACCTCAAGGCCGAGTGCCGCTCGGCGTTCTTCCATTTCGTGGACGACGTCGAATTCGTCTTCGACGACGCGGCCAAGCGCATCCACTTCCGCTCCGCCTCGCGGCTGGGCCGCCGGGACTTCGGGGTCAACCGCAAGCGGATGGAGGAGATCTCCGCCGCCTTCCGCGCCGCGCGTTGAGCTGAGCCGGAACCAGGGCACTGCCCGCCCCGTGTTGGCAAGCGTTCGCCCGTCATCGGCAAGGGCTCGCCCGTGACGGGCATACACATCCCCGCGACGGGCATGTGTATGCCTGCGACAGGGAAGCCTTCGCCCGCGCCGGGAAAACGCATGCCGGTGACGGGCATACACATTCCCCCGACGGGCATGTGTATGCCTGCGACAGGCAAGCCTTCGCCTGCGGCGGGGAAACGCTCGCCGGTGAGAGGTAAAAATGAAAAGCCCCGGGTGTGCTCGCGCAGACCCGGGGGAGGTGAATACGTCGGGACGAGCCCCGGCGGTTTGTTCGGTCGTAGCGTAGCCGGGGGGACGACGCCTGTCAAGCTCCTTTTTGACCGAACTACGCAAAAGGTCGCCTGCGTTGGGAATACCTTAACGGAAGCCGTGATTTTCACGAAGGGAGACGCTTGAAGAGGAGGCGGTAGAGCCATGAAGTGCCCCGTTTGCGGATCGGGGATGGTCCGAGCTCAGACCGACCTGCCCTTCAAGGTCGGCGAGACCACGATCGTCATCGTGAAGGCCCTTCCCGTCTTCCAGTGCCAGCGGTGCGCCGAGACTGCCCTCGAGGACCCGGTCGTCGAGCGGGTCGACGAGATCCTCAGGCAGGCTGATGTCCGGGCTGAGCTCGAGATCGTCCGGTTCGTCACCTGACGGACTGGTCACTATTCGGGTAGAACCAGGCGGCCGGTCTTTTGGTCAAACTCGTGGGGCATCTCGTCTGTGCCAAAGCCAAAAGCCTCGTAGATACGGCTGACCAAACGAAATCCGCACCGATCCGGGTAGTCTTGAACCTCCCTCAGGGGGAAGCGGAGCGGTTTAGCAGGAATGAGATCCTGAACACTGCTTGAACGAGGTTCTTTGAGCAAATAGTCCCACCATCCCTGTAACTGGCGCAACTGAGGAGAGTAGGGGCGCAGAGTCCAGCCATGGAGGCCAAAGAGGGCGACCGAGGAGACGAACCAAGTGCTCTCCGCAAGACGCTCCTCCCAGAGTGCCTCGACTCTCAGCATTTTGGAGAGGAGGCGAAACACCGAAATCGGCACTTCCATGAGCGTTAGCCAGTAGAGAGGTTTTTCCGCTCCAGGCTCGTGGCCGGCATGGAACTTTCCCAAGGGCAGACGGAGTTGGATTCCTTCATGTCGGTAGATCGACAATGCGGCGTCATCCGTCTCACCCATGACAAGCCGGCCCGCTTTACGCTGGGGCCTCCCTCCTTCGCGTCCCTGGGCAAGGAAGAAGGTCTGACCCGTGCGCCTATTTTCCGTTTCGCTGGGATCCAATAGGAGATCGCTGTTTTGCAGAGCGTCGAGATTCAGCGAATACTCCGGAGCCGGTACGATCCGCAACCAGAAGATTCCGTTGGGACCTCCGCCAGCTTCCCGCTGAAGGTCCTTCAACTCGTCTTTCACGGTCTCCTCTGCGCGATTCTGCTCGTCATTGCTGGGTTGAGTGCTCGCAAAGGCTCGCCGGATCTCCTCACGGTCCATCAAACGAAGTCGGTCTTCAATTCGGATCCAGAAGGAACGTCCTCCTTTTCTGAGTAGCGCATAAGGCCTGCGAGTCGAATCCGGCTTGACTTGAAGACGCAGAATCGAGCCCGTCGTCGCAGAAATCGGGTGCACCGTAATCTCCAGAGAAGATAGAGAAGGCTCGATAGAATCCACCAAGAAATCTCTGAGGCTCTGGCGATTAGCCTCCGGCTCCGGGATCGGCTCCACCGCCACAGCTCGCCCCTCCTCTTCCCGCAGCCCCACCCACACCTCCCCGCCTTCGGCGTTGAGCATCGCTACGACCTCCCTGGCGATCTTCTCGGGGTCCTTCAGGGCGTCCGCACCCTTTAGCTCCAGGTGAAGATCTTCTTTCTTTCCTAGCGGAATCTCGTTGTTCATGCCTTCTCTCCCCGCAGGCAGGCGATCGGGTCTAGCAGGAATCGCTGAATCGCTACCGCTTCAACTTCTTTCCCAGTCTCCTCAATGACCCCGCCATGGATCAGAATCCGCCGGGCTGCTCCAAGCTCCTTGGCCGCTTGGCGGAGGCGCTCCGCCTTGTCGGCACGTACCCGCATGCCGCTCGTCACCTCGATCCCGATCAGCCCGCGCGAATCTTCGAGAACGAAGTCGATCTCGAGATCCTCCCTGTGCCGGAAAAAGGTGAGCCGCCCCTCGAGCTCCCGCGCCGCTTCCCGGAGGTGTCGGAAGACCGCCGCCTCGAAAACCCTGCCCCGGACTGTAAGGTCCTGGACCGGCAGCGGCGCGAAGGCCATGACCAGCCCCGGGTCGGACGCATAGATCTTGGACTTCGAACGGAGGCCCGCGGCGGCATTGCGGTTGAAGCGCTCCAGGGAGGAGACCAGGAGAGTATCGGTCAGGAGCCGAGCCCAGTCGCGCACCGAGCGGGCGTCGGCGTTCAGGTCCCGAGCCCGGGCCTCGGCGTTGAGCTCGGCGCCGGAATCCTGGAGGAGATAGACGAAAAGGTCTTTGACGCGCTCCACGTCGACCCCTTGGCCGGACAGGTCCCGCAGGATCGCCCGCTCCGCGATGTCGCTGCGCAAACGCCGGCGGACCTCGGGAAAGTCTTCCTGAAGCACGTACTCAGGAAAACCTCCAAGGGCAAGGTAGCGCTCGTGGAGGTTGGGGGCTCGGCGCAAAACGGTCTCGACCTCTTCGTCGGGTCCGCCATGAAGCCGGATAAACTCCCGGAAGGCGAGCCCTTCCATGTAGATCTCGTCCCACCGGCCCTGACCCGACTCCCGGGCGCCGTCCCGCAGGAGCCGGGCGGCGGAATCCGTGGCCACGATCCGGCCGGCGCGGGCATCGACGGCCTGTTTCAGCCAGAGGTCCCAATTCGGAGCGCTCCGGATCTCATCGAGGAGGAAGACCCGGGGATAGGCGGGATCGATTCCGACCGGCTCGGCCTCCACCACCTCCCGGGCCGTAACATCCGACGTGATCCGATCGTCCGAGAAGTCGAAGTAGGTGAGGTTCTGGGCAGGCCAGCCCTCTTGGAGGAGGTCATCGGCCAATTGCAGGAGCAGGACCGTCTTGCCGACCTGCCGGGGACCCAGGAGGACCACGGCCCGCCGGTCGTCCACACGGAGGATCCGCTGGAGGATCTTCGGCTGCAGCTCCCGCCGGACGGGATATCCTCTCGCCCGGCGGATGGCGCCATCCCGCCACCACGGATTCTGGTCCTGCAGGAGATCGGCAAGTATCATCCCAATGCCTCTCGTTCAGAAGTTTAACAGCATTCCGATGTCAGAGAACGCCCCTTCCCCCGACTCCCTCTACGCCCCCCACGGCGGGCCCGGGCGGTTCTTCAATCCATGGGGGGCGTTCCCACCGGTCGGGCTCAGCGCGCTGCTGCGGTGGAAGCTGGAGAAGAACGAGTACGAAAAGAGGCGGCCTCTGGACATTCCGGTGGTGGCCAACGACGGCGCCTATCTAAAGGATGTAGGTCAGCCGCCTTCGGCGACCTGGGTGGGGCATTCGACGTTCGCCATCCAGGACCGGGGGGACGTCGTCCTCACCGATGCCCACTGGGGAGCCCGGGCCCTGCTGCCGCCGCGCCTCAGCCCCCCGGGCATCCCTCTGGCGGCCGTGCCTGGGGACGCGTTCGCCGTCCTCTCCCACAACCACTACGACCACCTGGACGCGTGGACCGTGCGGCAACTGCCGGCGACGATGCCGTGGTACATCCCCTTGGGGCTGGCGAAGTGGTTCCAGGACCGGGGACGGCAACGGGTCGTGGAGCTCGACTGGTGGCAGAGCGTCCGCCATGGGCGGTGGACCCTCACGTGCCTGCCGGCCCAGCACTGGTCCAACCGCCTGGGGGTGGCGCGCAACGCCAGCCTCTGGTGCTCGTGGCTCCTCGACTCCGGCGAGCGGCGCTACTACTTCGCCGGGGACTCGGGCTACTACCACGGCTTCGCCGAAATCGGCCGGCGCTTCCCCTCGATCGACGTCGCCTTCCTCCCCATCGGCGCCTACGAGCCCCGGTGGTTCATGCGCTACCAGCACGCCGACCCGCAGGAGGCCTACCAAGCCTTCCTCGACCTCGGGGCCCGCACCATGATCCCCATGCACTGGGGGTGCTTCGACCTCACGAACGAGCCCGCCGACCTCGCTCCCAAGGTCCTCGCCCGGGTGCTGGAGGAGAGGGGGGCGGACCGGGAGCGGGTGCGCATCCTGGCCGTGGGCGAGCGCTGGCGGGTGGAGTGAAAAGCCTGTGCTAGAGTCCTGCTCTCCTTGGGGAGGACCTCCTTGTCCACCTGGCCCTCGGCTTTCTGTGGCTCCCTGCTCCTGCTCTCCCTGGCCGCCTGCCAGTCGAGAGCCCCGGTCGCCATGACTCCCCCTCCGGCGCCTCCCTCTCCCCAGTCCACCCCGGAGCCGGCGGCGGGTCCGGCGGTGGGGAGCCATGGGATGGTGAGCAGCGCCCATCCGCTCGCCACCCAGGCTGGCCTCGCGGTGCTGCGCTCCGGCGGCAACGCCTTCGACGCGGCGGTGGCGGTCGCCGCCACGCTCAACGTCGTGGAGCCGGAGAATTCCGGGATCGGCGGCTATGGCACGATCCTCGTCTACGACGCGAAGTCGCGAAAGTCCTGGTTCCTCGACTCCAGCGGCCGCATCCCCAGGGGCGTCGACTCGGACGCCTTCCGCGCGCCGACGCCGAACTACCTGGAGAACCGGCGGGGCGCCAAGGCGGTCTCCACGCCGGGCAACCTGCACGCCTGGGAGGCGATGCGCGAGCGCTATGGCACCCGGCCGCTGCGCGAGCTGCTGGCTGCGGCCATCCGCGCCGCCGAGGAGGGTTTCCCCGTCAACCACGGGCTCGCCCTCGACGTCGCCGACGCCTGGGACCGCCTCCCCGAGACGGCCCGCGCCTTCTACGGCCGGGACGGCAAGCCTCTCGCCGCCGGCGAGACGCTGGTGCAGAAGGACCTCGCCCGCACCCTGCGGACCATCGCCGGGCGGGGGCCGGACGCCTTCTACAAGGGGGAGGTCGGCCGCGCCATCGACGCCGAGATGAAGGCGCGCGGCGGCTTCCTGGCCCTCTCCGACCTGGAGGTCGAACGCGCCGAGTGGTGGGAGCCCATCCACGTCGACTACCGCGGCCACGAGGTGATGACCACCCCGCCGCCGTCGAACGCCTTCCCGTCGCTCATCCGGCTGGGGATCCTCAGCCGATTCGACGTCGCCCGGCTGGGGCACAACAGCGCCGACTACCTCCACCTCTATGCCGAGGTGACGAAGCGGGGGTTCTGGTGCCGCCTGGCCTACGCCGGCGATCCGGAGGTCGATCCGCCCCCTCTCAAGCGGCTGCTCTCCCCGGCCTGGTGGGACGAGGAGGCGCGGGCCGTCGACCTGCGGCACGCCAAGCCGTTCACCCCGCCTGGGGCGACGGGGACGGGGGCGCAGGGGAGCAACACCACCCACTTCGTGGTGGCCGACGCTCAAGGGAACGTGGTGAGCGCCACCCAGACGCTGGGCAACGTCTTCGGCAGCGGCATCATGCCGGCGGGAACGGGCGTCTGGCTCAACAACTCCCTCGCCTACTGCACCTTCGAGCCCAAGGGGAATCCCATGGACGCCCACGCGGGCCGGCGCAAGCTCTCGGGCGACTGCCCGACCTTCGTCCTGCGCGACGGCCGGCCGTGGATCGCCCTCGGCACTCCGGGCGGACACACGATCGACCAGACCGTGCCGCAGATGGTGATGAACCAGCTCGACTTCGGGATGGACGTCCAGCAGGCGATCAACGCTCCTCGCATCAGCTTCGTCGAGCCGGACGTGCTGGCGGTGGAGAGCCGCATCCCGCAGTCCGTGCGCGACGAGCTGGCCGCCCGGGGGCACAAGGTCCGCGCCGTCAAGCAGCTTGGCAACGCCCACGGGCTGACGGTGGAGTACGATGCCGCAGGCCGGCCCGTCCGCTTCACGGGGGCGGCGGACCCCCGGGGCGAAGGGCTGGCGGCAGGATACTGATGCAGATGGAGAGCAGGTCATGAGCAGCAGCAGATCATCGGTCCGCCCGGTCCAGCTCGAGCTGTTCGGCGGCCAGCCGGCGTCATCCGCCGGGGCCACCGGGGCCACCGTGGCCGCCGGCCGGCCACCGCGGTTCGACCTCCTGCGCCGGCTGAACCGGCTGACCGGCGGCCGGCTGCGCTCCCTGGAGCTGACGGACAACCGGCGGACCATCTTGAGCGTGCGCTCCGGCCGGGTGAGCAACCGGGCGCCGCTGGAGCTGCGCATCCACCGCTCCTTCACCGAAGCGCCGGAGGAGGTCCTGGTGGCCGTCGCCGCCTTCGTGGAGAGCAAGCGGGGGAGCGACCGGGCGCGCGAGGCGCTGGCGGTGATCCGCGAGCACTTCTCGGCCCACCGCGCCACCTCCCGCACACGGCGGCTGCGGCTCGAGCCGCAGGGGGAGGCCCTCGACCTGCGGCAGCTTCGGGACGACCTCAACGAGCGCTACTTCGAGGGGCGCCTGGCGGTCGAGATCACCTGGGGGAAGTCCGCGGTCAGCCCGCGGCAGCCGGCGCAGCGCTGCCGCCACAGCGCCTCCAGCCTCCAGCTCGGCAGCTACTCCTACGAGGACCGGCTGATCCGCGTCCACCGGGTGCTGGACGACCCCGCCGTCCCCCGCTACGTGGTGGAGGCCGTGGTCTATCACGAGCTGCTCCACGCCGACATGCCGCCCGAGGTGCGGGGCGGCAAGCGCTACTTCCACACCCCGGAGTTCCGCCGCCGGGAGCGCCTGTACCGCAACCTCGGCCGGGCCGAGCGCTGGATTGGCGAGCACCTCTCCGAGCTGCTGCGCGCCCGGCAGGCCCTGACGGCGATGAAGAAACCGCGCAAGCGATAACCTTTCCCTTGCTCCAACCCCGCGGTTCTGCGACAATCACCCGTCGCCCTGTGGAAAACCAGTCGTTGGACAGTCGTTGAGCCGTATACGCACGTGCCGATCCTGAAGCGCGAAGCCGATCTCTCCCCCTGCCATTTGTTCGAGCTGTCCCGGACCGAGCAACCCTGGTGGGTAGCCTGGGTGCGCAGCCGCCAAGAGAAGGGGCTGGCCCGCCATCTGGGAGGACACGGGGTGGGGTTCTACCTCCCCCAGGCGGAGAAGCAGGTGCGGCGGGCGGGCCGGACGTTCGTCTCCAGCCTCCCGCTGTTCCCGGGCTACCTCTTCTTCCGCGGCCCGGCCGAGGCTCGCCGGGAGGCGCTGCGCAGCGACCTGATCGTCCAGGTGCTGCCGGTGCTCGACCAGGAGGGGCTGCACGGCGAGCTGGCGAGCCTCTGGCGGCTGCAGCAGTCGGGAGCCCCCCTCGTCCCCCATCCTTATCTAGATGTGGGGGACGAGGTCGAGGTGATGGACGGCCCTTTCCGCGGGTGGACCGGCAAGGTGCTGCGGGAGAAGGGCCGGCTGCGGCTGGTCGTCTCCATCACCCTGCTGCGCCAGTCGGTGGCCGCGGAGCTGGACCGCGAGGTCCTGGCCCCCCTGCGCCCGCGTCCTCCGGCGCGGACGCTGCGGACATTGCGGACGGCGGCGGCGCGGTAGGGGAGGGGCGAATTCGGGCGCGCTCCGTCGCGTCCCACCCCGAGGTGTCATCGCCGATGTACACCGAAGGGGGCGGAGCCTGCCCAAGACTGCCGACGATGCTCAAGGAAGCGATGAACCTGAAACGACGCGATCTCGTCTTCGTCTCCGCCGGCCTCGGCCTGGACGGCGGCGGCCGGGCCGCGGCCGGCAGGCTGCTGGCCGGCGCCTGCGCGAGCTTCGCCCGCGAGCGGGGGGTCGGCTGGCGCCTCCTCACCCTGAACGGCGGCGGACTGCCGGGACTGCCGGAAGCCCCCGCGCGGGATTTCGGCGGCGACGCCCGGGCGCTCGCCCTCCACGTCTGGCGGCGGCAGCTCGGGAGCTCCGGGGAGGCGTACGTCTTCGACCTGCTGGGGCCGGCGCGGGTGCAGGCCTTCTTACCCCGGCCGCTGCGGGCCCCCTACCTGGTGCCGATGTACGGCATCGAGGTCTGGCGTCCCCTGGAGTGGGACCGGCGCCGGGCCCTGGCCCGGGCCACCGTGAGCTTCGCCATCTCCGCTCACACCCTGGAGCGGGCCCGGCCGTTCTGCCCGGACCTCTCGGGCACGGCTGTCGTCCCCCTGGCCCTGGAGGACCGGCCGGCGGAGGGAGCGGTCGACGCCTCCCTGATCAGCCGTGCCGGACGCGGCTTCCTCCTGATGGCCGGACGAATGGCCGCGAGCGAGCGCTACAAGGGGCACGACCAGCTCCTCGAAGCCATGCCGCGCGTCCGCGACCTGTGTCCCAACGTCCGCCTGGTGGTGGCGGGAGAGGGAGACGACCGGCGCCGGCTGGAGGAGAAGGCGGCCTACCTGGGGGTCGAATCCGCGGTGGTCTTCGCCGGCTTCACCAGCGAGGCGACGCTCGCCGAGCTGTACCGGCGATGTGCGGCCTTCGTCATGCCCAGCCGCGGCGAGGGCTTCGGCCTGGTCTACCTGGAGGCGATGCGGGCGGCCCGGCCCGTCCTCGCCGCGCGGTCGAGCGCCGCGGAGGAGATCGTGGCCGACGGCGAGACCGGCCTGCTGGTCGATCCGGACGACCGGGAGAACCTCGCCCGGGCCCTGGCCCGCCTGCTCCGCGACCCCGGCGCCGCCCGCCGGATGGGCTGGGCCGGCCGCGAGCGCTGGGAGCGGGAGTTCGGGGTGGACCGCTTCCGGCAGCAGCTGGAGCCGCTGTTGGAGAGGCTGGTGGGAGGCTAGATCTCTATGTGCGGCATCAACGGCATCCTCCGCCTCACGGACGCGGCGCCCGCTATCGACCGGGACGAGTTGCTGCGCACCCGCGACGCCATGTCCGCCCGCGGGCCGGATGGCGCCGGCGCGTGGATCTCGGGCGACGGCCGTGTGGCCCTCGCCAGCCGCCGTCTGGCCATCCTCGACCTCTCGGAGGCCGGCGCCCAGCCCATGGCCTCGGCGGACGGGCGGTTCCAGGTCGTCCTCAACGGCGAGATCTACAACTTCGCGGAGCTGCGCCGGGAGCTGGAGGCCGAGGGTGTGCGCTTCCGCTCGCACAGCGACACCGAGGTCGTCCTCGCCCTCTACGCCCGGCAGGGGGCGGCCATGCTCGGCCGGCTGCGGGGGATGTACGGCCTGGCGATCTGGGACGACCGGGAGAAGAGCCTGCTCCTGGCGCGCGACCCGCTGGGGATCAAGCCCCTCTATCTGGCCGAGGAGAGAGGCTGCCTGCGCTTCGCCTCCCAGGTGAAGGCGCTGGAGGCGGGAGGCGCCGTGTCGCGGCAGGTGGACCCGGCAGGGCTCGCGGGTTTCCTCCTCTGGGGGTCCGTCCCCGAGCCGCTGACGATCCGCCAGGCCGTCCGGGCGTTGCCGGCGGGGCACCACCTGCGGGTTCGGGATGGGGTGATCGGTGATCCCATCCCCTATGAGACGGCGGCGGTCGAGCCCCTGTCCCCCGAGGCGGCGGTGGAGGACGCGGTCGTCGCCCACCTGGTGTCGGACGTGCCGGTGGCCGTCTTCCTCTCCGCCGGGCTCGACTCGGGGCTGATCGCGGCCCTGGCGCGCCGTCACCTCCCGGAGCCGCCGGCCACCTTCACCCTGAGCTTCGACGTGCTGGCGGGCACTCCGCGCGACGAGGCGCCCCTCGCCGCCGAGGTGGCGCGGACCCTCGGCACCCGCCACATCGAGCACCGGGTGGGGCGGGCCGACTTCCCCGGCCTCTGGCGGGACACCCTCGCCGCCATGGACCAGCCGAGCATCGACGGCTTCAACACCTTCATGGTGAGCCGGGCGGCGCACGAGGCGGGGCTCAAGGTCGTCCTCTCCGGCCTCGGCGGCGATGAGGTCTTCGGCAGCTATCCCTCCTTCGCCGACGTGCCGCGGCTGGAGAAGACGGCCCGCCGGGCGGCGCGGGTCCCCGGCCTCGCAGCAGCCTGGCCTGCCCTCGCCCGGCTGGCGCCCGGCCGGCCGAAGCTCGCCGGCCTGCTGCGCTACGGACACACCCTGCCGGGGGCCTACTTCCTGCGCCGCGGACTGTTCCTGCCGGAGGAGCTGCCGGGGCTGATGGGGCGCGACGCCGCCGCGGCGGGGCTCGCCGTCTACGATCCTGTGACCGACGCCGCCCGCGCCCTGGCCGCGGCCAACGGCCGGGCCGGGGACCCCTGGGTCGCCGTGCACGAGTTGGAGACGGCCCGCTACCTGCGCAACCAGCTCCTGCGGGACTCTGACTGGGCCGCCATGGCGTCGTCCGTCGAGCTGCGCGTCCCCTTCGTGGACGCCTGGCTGCGCCGGCGGCTGGCCGTCCACGGCTTCGAGCCCGCCCGGGGGCGGGGCAAGGCGGAGCTCGTGCGCCGCGCCGCTCCCGAGCTGCCGGCGGCGCTCTTCACCCGGGAGAAGATGGGATTCTACGTCCCGGTCATGGAATGGCTGCAGCCGGAGAAGGCCGGCGCGCCCCTGGGGGACCAGTCGCGGCGCTTGGCGTTGCGGGTGCTCGGAGAGCTCGGAGTGAGCGCGCCATGACGATCGCCGCCGACGCTCCGCCGCTCCGCAGAGAGCGCCTCCGCCGCTGGACGAAGATCCTCTCGGCCTACTTCACCACCCAGACCCTCACCCAGCTTTTGGGGATCGCCTCCGGCCTGCTGTTCGTCAACTTCATGCCGGTGCGGGAGTTCGCCCTCTACACCCTGGCCTTCTCGGTGATCACCTTCTTCAACTTCGTCTCCGACCTCGGGAGCACCACCTCGCTGGTCTACTTCTTCCGTCACGCCCAGGGGGCGCGGGAGGAGGTCGGGCGCTACGTCGCCGCCGTGATGTCGCTGCGGCGGCTGGCGTTCCTGCTCGGGGCCGGCGCGGTCCTGCTGGCGTTCCCCCGCATCGCGGGGACCAAGGGGTTCGGGCTGCGGGAGTCGCTGCCGGCCACGGCGGGCATCCTGCTGTGCGTCTGGTTCCAGGTCAGCTCGTCGGTGCGGGTGCTGGCGCTGCGCCTCGCCGACCGCTACGGCCTGTCGTACCGGGCGGAGCTGACCGGCGGCGGGGTGCGCCTGCTCCTGGCGCTGATCCTGGTGGCCTGCGGGTGGCTCTGGGCCTGGCTCGGGGTTCTGGTCTCCTCCTGCGGCGCGGCGGCCACGGCCCTCGTCGCCCGCCTGGGACCCGAGACCCGGACGCAGGCGGACCTCCGCCCCTACCGCCGGAAGATCCTGCGCTATCTGCTGCCGAGCCTGCCGAGCGCCGTCTACTTCTCCCTTCAGGGCCCGCTCACCGTCTGGCTCGCCACCACCTTCGGCTCGACGCGGAACATGGCGGAGGTGGGGGCGCTCGGGCGGCTCGGGCTGGTGGTGGGGATCTTCTCCAGCCTGACCGGCGTGGTCTTCCTGCCGCGCCTGGCGCGGATCCATGACGAGCGGGTCTACCGCGCCCGCTACCTCCAGTTCGGCGCCCTGCTGCTGGCCGTGGCCGCCGTCCTGGTCCTCACCGCGGCCGCCGTCCCCGGGCTGCTGCTGGCGCTGCTGGGCAAGCAGTACGCCGGCCTGCGTCACGAGCTGGTGCTGGTGGTGGGCGGCGCCGGGCTGACGCTGCTGGGCGGCTACGCCGTGGCCGTCAACCTCGCCCGGTCGTGGAACCGCTGGGAGGGACTCGCCGTGGTCGCGCTCATGGCCGTGCAGGCCGTCCTGGTCGCCAGCCTCCCCCTGTCCACCACCTCCGGCGTGCTGACGTTCAACATCCTGACCGCCGCCACGGGACTGCTGCTGCAGCTCGTCATCACCCTCGGGGGCTTCACCCGGCCGGAATGGGTGCGATGGATGAAGTGATCCCCAAACGGCTCAATCTCGGCTGTGGGCAGCGGCAGCGGCCGGATTGCCTGAACGTCGACCTGCGGCCGGGAGTGGAGCCTGACCTGGTCTGGGACCTCGACCGGCGGCCCTATCCCCTGCCCCGCAAGCACTTCGAGCACATCTACGCCCTCGACGTGGTGGAGCATCTGGCGAGCGTCCAGGAGTTCGTGGAGGAGGCCCACGCGCTGCTGGCGCCGGGCGGAATCCTGGAGATCACCACCCCCCATTTCTCCTGCGCCAACTCCTTCACCGACCCGACGCACCGCCATCACCTCGGCTACTTCTCCTTCGATTATTTTACCGCCGGCTCGCCGTGGAGCTTCTACAGCGGCGTGCGCTTCGCCATCGCCGAGCGCACGCTGGTGTTCCCCATGAGCCTGCCCGGCAAGCTGATGTCGCGCTTCGCCAACCGCCGCCCGGAGCTGTACGAGCGGCGGCTGACCTGGATCTGGCCGGCGTGGTTCCTCATCTTCAAGCTGCGCGCTCTCGAGCCTTGACTTGCTGCGGGTCTGCCACGTGAGCCCCACCTACTTCGCGCCGGAGTCCGTGCTCGGCGGTGGCGAGCGCTTCGCCGAGGAGCTGGCGCGGGCCATGGCCGCGCGGGTGACAGGGGCGGAGGTCAAGCTGGTGAGCTTCGGCCCCCGCGCCTTCCGCGAGCGGCCGGCGCCGCGCTTCGAGCGGGTGATCCTGCGGAGCTGGACGGACGCGCGGCGCCTCCCTTTCTCCCCCGCCCTGGCGCGCGAGCTGCGCGGGGCGGACGTGATCCACTGCCATCAATACTTCGTCCTTCCCACCTTCCTTGCCGCCCTGCTCGGCCGGCTGCAAGGGAGCCGGGTCTTCGTCTCCGACCTGGGCGGCGGCGGCTGGACCCCGGCCTACCAGGTCGACCAGTCGCGCTGGATCGCGGCCCACCTGCCGCTCTCGGAGTACGCCGCCCGCGAGCTTCCCGGCGGCAGATGCCGGAACCAACGCCGGCGGGTGATCTACGGCGGCGTCGATCCGGCCCTCTACCCGATGCGTCCGGAGCTGAGCCACGACGGCTCGCTGGTCTTCCTCGGGCGGGTGCTGCCGCACAAGGGGATCCACTTCCTCATCCAGGGGCTGCCGCCCGGCGTCGCCCTCCACGTCGTGGGCCCCTGGCCGGACCTGGCCTATCTGGACCGCCTGCGGGCTCTCGCCGCGGGCAAGGCGGTGACCTTCCACGGCGCCCTGCCCGACAAGGAGGTGAGGGCGATCCTGAGCCGGGCCATGGCCCTCGTCCACCCGACGCCGGTGGACGCGCGCGGCTCGGCCGGTGCCCACGAGCTGTTCGGCCTGGCGCTGGTGGAGGCCATGGCCCGGGGCTGTCCGGTGATCGCCTCCGACGCGGCTTCACTGCCGGAGATCGTGACGCCGGAGGTCGATGGCCTGCTGGTGCCGCCGAACCAGCCGGCGGCGATCGGGGAGGCCGTGCTGCGGCTGGTGCGCGAGCCGGAGCTGTGGGCAAGGCTCGCGGCCGGTGCCCGGCGGACGGTCGAGGAGAAGTTCACCTGGGAGCGGGTGGTCGCGCGGTGCCTGGAGGCGTATCGAGAGCCGTGACCGAAACTCCCCTCTCCGAGCGCGCCCGGGAGACCGTGGCGCTGGCGGCCCTGGCAGCCTGGCCGCTCCTCCTGCTCCTCGACTCAGGGGTCGCCCTGGCGCGGGGGTGGCGCTCCCAGGGGGTGCTGGCGCGGGCGGCGGCCGGCGGCTGCGGTGTCGCCATTCTCCTCGCGCTGGCGCTCTGGCTGCTGCCGGCGGGGCGGCGTCTCCTGGCCCACCGCTGGGCCGCCATCGCAACGCTGGTGGCCGCGCTGTCGCTGGGCTGGCTGGCGGCCGAGGGAACCGCCGCGGCCTTTCCGTCGCTCCTCGGCAACCGGCTGGGGCACTCGCGGGGTCCGCGGGTGCGCCGGCTCTTCCGTCCGGACCCGCGCTACTTCACCGGCATCGCCGGCCCGTCGCGCTACACCACCAACGAGCTGGGGATCCGCGGCGGCCCCATGCCGGCCGCGGCCGGCGTCACCCGGCTGCTGTGCATCGGCGCCAGCACCACCGAGTGCACCTACCTGGACGACGAGGAGACCTGGCCGTACCTGCTGATGGCGGACCTCGACCGCGGCTCCGGGCGTCGGACGTGGGTGGGCGGCCTCGGCATCTCGGGCTACACCACCTTCGAGCACTTGGACTTCCTGCGCCATGCGCCGCGGCTGCCCGTCGACGGCGCCGTCTTCCTCGTCGGCGTCAACGACTTCGTCCGTGCCCTCAACGGCTCCCTGGAGCTGGGGCCGCGGCCGCTGTGGCGACGCTCGGCGCTGCTCAGCGCGGCGCTGGAGGCCGGCAGGCGGGCCACCCTGCGCCACCTCCTCTACGAGGTGGAGGACGAGACCGGGGCCCACGTCGAGGACCGGCGCCAGCGGCGCCGGCAGGCGGGGCACACCGACGCCCTGCCGGACCTCAGGCAAGCCCTGCGCGACTACGGCGAGCGGGTCGCCGCCCTCGCCGGGGAGTGCCGGCGCCGGCGGCTGCGCTGCCTGTTCCTGACCCAGCCCGTGCTGTGGCGGCAGGACCTCGCCGGCCGCGCCCGCGACTCGTTGTGGATGGGGGAGAACGCCGGCGGCCGGTTCCTCCCGCCCGGTCCGCTGCGGCAGGGGATGGACCGCTACAACGCCACCCTCCTCGCCCAATGCTCGCGGCTGGGCCTGGAGTGCGTGGACCTCGCGCCGGCGATGAGCGGCCGGGAGGAGCTGTTCTTCGACGACTGCCATTTCACCGAGGCCGGCGCCCGCGTGGTGGCCCGCCTCGTCGCCGGCTACCTGCTGTCGCATCCGGAGGGGCGCGGGTGAGCGACCTCCCCGGGGTGGTGCAGATCGTGCCGCGCCTGCCCCCACCCTTCGAAGGCGTGGGCAGCTTCGCCGAGGGTCTGGCCGCGGCGCTGCGCGACTGGCCGGGAGGGCCGGGAATCGCCAGCCGGCTGCTCGCCGCCGGCCCGGGAGCGCCGGGGGCGGCGGCCGAAGCGGGGGCGCTCGCCGCCCGCCTGGAGCGGGAGGCGGGAGCGGACCCCGTGCTGCTGCACTACGTCGGCTACGGCTACCAGCCCCGCGGCTGCCCAGGCTGGCTGGTGGATGGCCTGGCCACCTGGAAGGCCGGAGGAACCGACGGAAGACGGCGGCTGGTGACCTTGTTCCACGAGGTCCACGCCTCCGGTCCCCCCTGGCGCAGCTCCTTCTGGCTGTCGCCGGCCCAGCGCCGGCTGGCCGCCCGGCTGGCGAGCTTGAGCGATGGCCGGGTGACCAGCCTCGCCCACTACCGGTGGCTGCTGCGGCGGCGGACGCCAGGGCTGGAGGTGGCCGTCCTCCCCGTCTTCTCGACCGTGGGCGAGCCGGCGGCCGTGCCTCCCCTGGCGGCGCGGGCCCGCCGGCTGGTGGTCTTCGGCGGGCCGGGGGGCCGGGCGCGGGCCTATGGTCGCCATGCGGAACGGCTGGCCGACGCCTGCCGGGCGCTGGACCTGGAGGAGGTCCTGGACGTGGGGCCACCAGGCAGCGTCCCCGTACCCGCGGAGGTGGCGGACCTCCCCCTGCGCCGGCTCGGCGAGCTGCCAGCCGCCGAGGTCGGCTCCCTGCTCGCCGGATCGCTCGCCGGTTTCGCGGCCTACCCTCCGCGCTTCCTGGCCAAGTCGACCGTGTTCGCCGCCTACTGCGCCCACGGCATGCTGCCGCTGTGCGCGCCCGCGTTGGACCGGGACGCGGACGAGACGCCGCCGTGCTGGGACCCCGCGTCCGCGGAGGACCCGCAGCGGGTCGCGGACCGCGCCCTTACCTGGTACCGCGGGCACGCCGCCGGTGTCCATGCCGCGCTCTACCGTGAGCTGCTGTTCCCATGAAGGTCCTGATCTATACCCCTGCCTTCCTGCCGCAGGTGGGCGGCCTGGAGATCAACGCCGCCCACCTTGCCAGCCAGCTCGCCGGTCACGGCCTGGAGATCGTGGTGGTGACGCGCACGGCGAGCGACCGGACGGACGACGGGCCCTACCGGGTGGTCCGCGACCCTTCGCCGTGGGAGCTGCTGCGCTGGACCCGCTGGTGCGACGTCTTCCTGCAACACAATGTCAGCCTGCGGGGGCTCTGGCCGCTGCTCCTGGTGCGCCGGCCGTGGGTGGTGTCGCACCATAGCTGGTACTGCCGCACCGATGGCCGCGTGGCCTGGCAGGACCGTCTCAAGCGCCGTCTGCTGCGCCGCGCCGCCGCTTCGATCGCCGTCAGCCGAGCCGTGGCCGGCGACCTGAACACCCCGTCCGTCGTGATCCCCAACACCTACCGCGACCACCTCTTCCGCGTGCTGCCCGGCGTCGCTCGCGAGCGGGACCTGGCCTTCCTCGGCCGCCTGGTGTCGGACAAGGGGCTCGATCTGCTGATCGACGCCCTGGGTCTCCTCGCCGCCAAGGGGCTCCGGCCGAAGCTGACCGTGATCGGGGAAGGGCCGGAAAGGCCGCGCATCGAGGAGCGGGCCCGGCAGCTCGGGGTGGCCGCGCAGATCGAGCTCACGGGCGTGCGCCAGGGCGAGGAGCTGGTGCGGCTGCTCAACCAGCACCGCGTGCTGGTCGTCCCCTCGCGCTACCGGGAGCCCTTCGGCATCGTGGCCCTCGAAGGGATCGCCTGCGGCTGCCTGGTCGTGGGCTCGGAGGGGGGCGGGCTCAAGGATGCGATCGGCCCGTGCGGGCTGACCTTCCCCAACGGCGACGCCGCGGCCCTGGCCGCGGCCCTCGAGCGGGCGCTCGCCGATCCGGAGCTGGCGCGGACCCTGCGGCACGCCGCGCCGGAGCACCTCGCCGCCCATGGCACCGGGGCCACTGCGCTCGCCTGGGTGCGGGAGCTCGAGCGGGCCGCCGCGGGAGTCGCGGGAGAGGTGCGGCGATGAGCCTGCGCTTCCTCATCGTCGTGGCGGGCGGCGGCGTGCTGGCCTGGTCGGTGCTCAACTGGCGCCAGGCGATCCGCTTCGCCCTGATCCTGCTGATCGCCGAAGGCGCGCTGCGCAAGTGGGTCTTCCCCGGCGCTCAGGATCTGATCTACTTCGCCAAGGACGTGTTCTTCCTCGGCGCCTACGCCGGGTTCCTGCGCGACCGGGCCGGGGGACAGGTGCGCTACCACCCGCCGGCGATGCCGGTGCTCTACTTCGCCCTCGGGATGTCGGCCATTCTCGGCGTGCTCGAGATCTTCAATCCCAACCTGCCGAACCTGCTGGTGGGCATCCTGGGGTTCAAGGCATACTTCCTCTACGTGCCGCTGCTGTTCGTGGTGCCGGCGGTCTTCGACGGCGACGCCGAGCTCTACCGCTTCCTGCGCCGCTACGTGTTGATCGCCATCCCGGTCGGCGTGCTCGCCGTGACGCAGTTCTTCAGCCCCACCACGAGCGTCATCAACAGCTACGCCTGGGGCGCCACCGAGTTCGGCTATGTCGCCACCTTCGGCACCTCGTCCTACGTGCGGGTCACCGGCACGTTCTCTTTCATCTCCGGTTACGCGTCGTACCTGCTGGCGACGGCCATCCTCATCCTCACCGTGCTCGGCGCCTCGAGCTGGCGCTTCCGCGGCAACCTGCTCACCTTCACGGCTCTCGGCATGACTCTCTTGGGCATGCTGATGTCGGGCTCACGCGGCCCGGTGGCGATGCTGGCTCTGATCTCGCCGCTCTACTGGTGGCTGGCGGTGGCCCGGGAGGGGCAGGCCGGAGCCGTCTTCGGACGCGCCTTGCTCGGCCTCGGGCTGATCGCGGCGGGCGTCGTCTACCTCGGCGGCGACGCGCTGGATGCCTTCGTGGGGCGGGCGAGCGCCGGTACGGACCTCCCGTCTCGTTTCTCGTCGCCGCTGAAAGCACCGTTCCTGCTACTGCCGCAAGCGGGCCCACTGGGTCTCGGCATCGGCTCCACCCACCAGACCGCGGCGGCGGTGACACCCGGCATCCCACCCTATAGCTGGCTTCACGGCCTGGCGGTCGAGGTGGAGACGGGCCGTATCATGGTGGAGATCGGCGCCGTGGGGTTCCTCTCCGTCTATTTCGTCCGCCTCCTGCTGGTGGGCATCGCGCTGATCCAGTCCCTGCGGCTGCGCACCCGGTTCCACCGCGCCCTGGCCACGGCAAGCTTCCTCTTCCTTCTCATCCAGGTGCTGGGCGGCGTCGTCTTCGACGTCACGGCCGGGGTTTACTACTGGTTGTTCGCCGGGCTGCTGTTCCTCGCCATCCGGCTCGACCAGAAGGTCGCGACGGCCCCCAGGAAGGCGGCGGCCACGGTGGCGGTGCTCCCGGCGGCTGCGGAGACCGCCGCATGAATGGTGGCGTCCTGGTGACGCATCCCGGGCGGCAGCACTCCCACCAGGCGGCCCTGGCGCTCCAGGGCGCGGGGAGGCTGGCCGGCTACTGGTCAGGGGTGCCGGCACGACGCTTCGGGCGTTACCCCCCTGTCTCTCTGGATTCGCGGCTTACGCGCTGGTTCCCCTGGACGCCGGCGCTGCGCCGCGGCGGCGACGCCCTCCTGCCGGCCGGCGCCGCGGCCTGGAACGATTTCTTCGCCTGTCGTCTCTTCGACCGCTGGGCGGCGGCCGGCCTGCGGCGATCGGGAGCGGCCGCCGTCATCGCCTGCGAGATCTCGGCCCTCGCCACCTTCCGGCAGGCGAAGCGGCTGGGCCTGACCACTCTGCTCGACGCGCCATCCATCCATCGCGCGGCCCAGGACCGGCTCCACGGCACCGGCGACCCGCCGGGTCTCCACCGGCGGATCGCCGCCGTCAAGGATGGGGAGATCGCCCTGGCGGACCACGTCCTCACCGTCTCGGAGCTGGCGCGGCAGACCTACCTGGACGCCGGAGTGCCGCCGGAGAAGGTCCACGCCGTGGCCCTGGGGGCGGACCTCGAGCTGTTCGCGCCCGGGCCGGGGGAGGCGCCGGCGGGGGAGGGCTTCGTCTTCCTCTTCGCCGGCGCGACGATCCGGCGCAAGGGGTTCGACCTCCTCCTGGCGGCGTTCGATCGCGTGGTCGCCGCCGAGCCCCCTGCACGGCTGCCACGGCTGCGGATCGCCGGCCCCCGCGGCGACCTGGGGCACCTGCTGGACGGGCGATCTCCGGGGTCCCCGGAGACCCCGGACCGGATCGCCTTCCTCGGACCTCAGACTCAAGACGAGCTGGCGGCGGAGCTGCGGCGGGCGGACTGCCTCGTCCTCCCCTCGCGCAACGACTCCTATGCCATGGTGGTCCCCGAGGCCCTGGCCTCGGGGCTCCCCGTGCTGATCTCCGAAATGGTGGGGGCGAAGGACCTGGTGACCGAGGGACGGACCGGCTGGATCGTGCCGGTGGAGGAAGTCCGCGCCTTGGCCGAGCGCATGGCGTGGTGCGTCCGCCACCCGGAGGCCGTCCGCGCCATGAGGGCCGACTGCCGCCGCGCCGCCGAGGCCGCCACCTGGCCGGCCTACGCCCAGCGCTTCACCGACCTGCTCGGCTCTCTCGTCGCATGAGGCTGCTGCACGTGGTGCCCACCTACGTCCCCGCCTGGCGTCACGGCGGCCCCATCCTGGCCGTCCACGGCCTGTGCCGGGCCCTGGTGGAGCGGGGGCACGCCGTGACCGTGCTCACCACCGACGTCCACGGCGATGGCCGGCTGGACGTGCCTCTGGGCGAGCCGGTGAAGATCGACGGGGTCGAGGTCTGGTACTTCCCCGTGCGGTGGCCGCGGCGGCTCTACGTCTCCCCGGCCCTGGGGCGGGCGGCGCGGCAGGTCATGAACGGCTTCGACCTCCTCCACCTCCACTCGGTGTTCCTCTGGCCCACCTCGGCCGCGGCCCGGGCCGCCGAGCGGGCCGGCGTCCCCTACGTCGTCTCCCCCCGCGGAATGCTGGTCTCCGACCTGATCGCCCGGCGGGGGCGATGGCGCAAACGCGCCTGGATGCTCCTCGCCGAGCGGCGGACGCTCGCGCGGGCCGCAGCCCTCCATGCCACCAGCGCGCTCGAAGCGGACGAAGCGGCGAGGCTCGGGCTCCCCCTGCCGCCGGTCTTCACGGTGCCGAATGGGGTGGACGTTCCGCCGGGGCCGCAGCAGGACGGAGAGGAGCCGCGGGAACCCTTCCTGCTCTTCCTCGGCCGGGTGAGCTGGAAGAAGGGGCTCGACCGGCTGATCCCGGCCCTCGCCCGCTGCCCCGGCGTGGAGCTGAAGATCGCCGGCAACGACGAGGAGGGGCTGCGGCCGGAGCTGGAGCGGCTGGCCGGGGAGGCGGGCGTGGCCGGCCGGGTCCGCTTCCTGGGGCCTGTGGCCGGAGAAGAGAAGGCCTCGCTCCTCCGCCGGGCCGCCGTGCTCGTCCTCCCCTCCCGCTCGGAGAACTTCGGCAACGCCGTCCTGGAGGCCATGGCCGCCGGCTGTCCGGTGGCGGTCACGCCCGAGGTGGGACTGGCGGCGACGGTGCGGGAGACCGGCGCCGGCCTCGTGGTCGACGGCGATCCGGTGCGGCTGGGCGAGGCGCTGCGGGATCTGCTGGCGGACGCGGCGCGCCGGGAGGAGATGGGCTGCCGCGGCGCCCGCGCGGCGGCGGACCGCTTCGGCTGGCCGGCCGTGGCGCTCGCGATGGAAACGATGTATGACCGCGTCCTGACCCGCCCATGAAGATCGCCTTCCTCGTCGAGCGCCCCACCCAGTTCGAGGCGCCGTTCTATCGCTTCGCCGCCCGCGACCCGGAGCACGAGCTGCGGGTCCTCTTCACCGGTGGCAGCGGGGTGGCGGGCCCGGTCTTCGACCCCGAGCTGGGGACCTCCGTCTCCTGGGGGATCGACCTGCTCGGAGGCTACCCCTCCGAGGTCTGCCCTGCCGCGGGTGCCGAGGCCTGGCTCGCCGAGCGCCTGCGGCCGCAGCGGTGCGACCTGCTGATCGTCAACGGTTATACGCAGCCGCTCTACCGGCTGGGGGCCCGGCTGGCGAGGCGGGCGGGGACGGCGACCGCCCTGCGGCTGGACTCGGTGCTGTTCGACGGCTCGCTCATCCGCGCCGTCCGCGGCGCCCGCGGCCTTGCCAAGCGGCTCCTCTTCGCCACCTATATGAAAAGGACGTACGACCTCTTCTTCGGCGTGGGCTCCCTGACCCTGGAGTACCTCCGTGTTTTCGGGGTGCCGGCCCGGCGGATGGGCCTCTTCCCCTATGCCGTGGACGTGGAGGACTTCCGCGCCCGTTCGCGCCTCTCCGAAGCGGAGCGGGCGGCGGTGCGCGCCCGGCTTGGCGTGCCGGCGGCGGCTCCGGTCATCCTCAGCCTGGCGAAATTCGGCCCCCGCGAGGCGCCCTGGGACCTGGTGCGCGCCTTCGCACACTTGCAGCGGGAGAACGTCTGGCTGGTGCTGGCCGGCGACGGCCCCGAGCGGGCGGCGCTGGAGCGGGCGGCCGGCGCGCGGGTCCGCTTCCCCGGCTACGTCCCCTATCCCGAGCTGCCGGCCCTCTACGCCGCGGCGGACCTCTTCGTCCACCCGGCCCGCGAGGAGCGCTGGGGGGTGTCCGTCCAGGAGGCCCTGGCCTGCGGCCTGCCGGTCGTCGCCTCCTCGCGGGTGGGCGCGGCGTTCGACCTCGTGGCGCCGGGCGGCAACGGCTTCCTCTACGCGGCGGGGGACGACGGCGAGCTGGCCGGCCGGATCGGCGACGCCCTGGCCCTGCCAGCGCAGCGGGTACGGGAGGCGAGCGCCGCGATCCTGGCCCGCTGGGACTACGCCGCGGCCTGGCGCGGGCTGCTCGACGCCGCGGCCCGGGTGACGGGAGGCACGGCACGAGCGTGACCCCCTACCGGCTCAAGTCCCTCCTGCGCGCCGCCGCGCCCGGGCCTGCCGCGGCCTATCTCCGCCTCAAGGAGTGGGCCCGCAGCACCCGCCAGGGCGGCCGCTATCTGGAGGGGATCTTCGGCGAGATCTACCATGGCAACCTGTGGGGCGAGCCGGAGTCGGTCTCCGGCCCGGGCTCCAGCCTGGCGGCGACCGCCGCGGTGCGCCGCGAGCTCCCCGGCCTGCTCGCCGACCTCGGCGTCCGCACCCTGCTCGACGCCCCCTGCGGCGATTGCCACTGGATCCTCTCCACCCCCCTCGACCTCGACCTCTACATCGGCGCCGACCTCGTCCCCGCCCTGATCGCGCGCAACGCCGCGGAGCTCAGCGGTCCGGGCCGCGAGTTCCGGGTCCTCGACCTCACCCGCGACCCGCTCCCCAAGGCCGATGCCATCCTCTGCCGCGACTGCCTGATCCACTTCTCCTTTCGCTTCATCCGGCGGGCCCTCGACAACTTCCGGCAGAGCGGCGCGCGATATCTGCTGACCACCACTTACTCGGGGCTGCCGCGCAACCAGGACATCCTGAGCGGCCAGTGGCGCCCCCTCGACCTCGAGCTCCCCCCCTTCGGGCTGCCGCGGCCGCTGCGCCTGATCCACGAGAAGGAGTACGCCGAGGGCGGCCTGAGGCTGCGCCGGAGCCTGGGCGTATGGGAATTGGAGACCCTGTGATCCCCCTCTCCGTCCTGGTGACCACCCGCAACGAGGAGGTCAACGTCGAGCGCTGCCTGCGCAGCGTTCACGGCTTCGCGGACCAGATCTTCGTCCTAGACTCGGAGAGCACCGACCGGACGGTCGAGATCGCCCGCCGCTTTGCCGAGGTCCGGACCCTGGCCTACGACCACGGCCGGATCATCCCCTGGATTTTTCAGTGGGGGCTGGACAACCTCCCCCTGCACCACGACTGGGTGCTCATCCTGGAGGCCGACCAGGCCGTCACCCCCGAGCTGCGGGCGGAGATCGCAGCCCTTCTCGCCCGCCCCGAAGTGAAGGAGGACGGCTTCTACGTCCGCCGGCGGCAGATCTTCCGCGGCCGGCCCCTGCGCTTCGGCGGCTACGGCAGCAAGGTGCTGCTCAAGCTCTTCCGCCGCAGCCGCTCCGAGCTCGACCCCGTGGAGCAGGACACCCGGGTCTACGTCCGCGGCCCGGTGGGCCGCCTGCGCTCTCCCCTCGACGAGTGGAACCGCAAGGAGGACTCCATCCTCTTCTACCTGGAGAAGCACCTCCGGTATGCTGAGGCCTTCGCGCAGGAAGAGTCCGAGCGCCGGCGCCGACGCCTCCCCTGGAAGGCGACGCCGCGGCTCTTCGGCACTCCCGACGAGAGGGTCCTCTGGCTGAAAGACCGCTACTACCGCCTGCCGCTCCTCGTCCGGCCGGCACTGTACTTCCTCTACCGGTACTTCTTCCTGCTGGGGATCCTCGACGGCAGGACGGGGTTCGTCTTCCACTTCCTCCAGGCCTTCTGGTTCCGGCTGGTCGTGGATATCCGCCTGGAAGAGCTCTTGCGCCAGGGTTCCACAAAGGACGGCCCTCTTGAGTGAAGCGGCCCCTTTTCGCCGGTTGCGCCTCCTGGTCTCCGGTGCCGGCCTGCTCTGGATCGCCGCCTGGATCGGGTTCAGCCGGTACGCTCTCCTGGACGATGCACTGATCCATCTGCGTTACGCCCAGACGTCGTTGCGGGCGGGCTTCATGACCTTCGACGGCATGACGTTCTCCTATGGCACGTCGAGCCCTCTCTACGTGGGGCTCCTGGCCGTCCTCTCTGCGGCGACCGCCAGTGCCCTGCTGCCCAAGGTCGTCTCCGTAGTCTTTTATCTGGCTCTCCTCCTGCTGGTTGCCGGCTTCGCCGCCGAGGGCAGAGAAGGCCGGGCCGGGTGGATCCTGCTCGGCCTCCTCCTGCTCAGTCCGATGGCGATCCGCTGGCTGACGGATGGCATGGAGACGAGCCTGGCGGCGCTCTTCGCCGTCCTTCTCGCGACGCAGACCGTCGCCGGCGGGACCAGGGGCAGACCCTGGGTTCCCTGGCTCTGCTTCACTCTCGGCGCAGCCATCGTCCTGACGCGTATCGAGCTGTCGCTGGCGATCTTCTTCGCCTTGGCGGGAGCCCTCCCCCTGGTGCCGCCGAGCCTCTGGGCTCGGCGACACCTCCCTCTGGCCCTCGGCGGCATCGGCTCCCTGGCTGCGCTCCAGATTCTCTTCGGCCATGTGCTCCCGGACACCGCGATGGCCAAGCGGACGGCTCCCGTCTCCTTCTGGGAGGCCCTTTTTCAGGTCGAGCGCTCGACCCTCTCCTCGCTCACGCTGGGAGCCGGTCTCAGCATCCTCTGGCTGCTCTCGCTCCTCCACGGGCTGCGCACGGCGGACCGGCGAGGCAGAATTGCCCTGCTCACCTGCAATCTCCTCTTCCCGAGCCTCGTGGCGCTGATCGCGATCCGGGGCCAGATCCTGCACGGCGTCCGTTACCTCCTCTGGGTTTACCTCTTCCTGATCGCGTGGAACCTCTGCGCTCAGGCGCGTTTCCCCGGCCGTGCCGAGCTCTGGCCCCGGGGACTACGGCTCTGGATCGTCGCCGGGGTGTTGCTGGTGCTCTGGATCTTCGAAGGGCGTGCCGTGGCCAGGGTCCTGGAAGCTCGCAATGAGATGTTCCTGGCGATGCGGAGCGACGCTCTGCATCGCCTGAGCGGAGCGACCGGCGCGGGCTTCGACGTCGGCTTCATCGGCTTCTTCAGCCAGGCGCGCATCCTCGACCTCAACGGCCTGGTCAACGGCCGGGCGGTCGCGAAGCTCAAGCCGGAGCAGCGCCTGCGCCGGCTGTCCGCGGCAAATCCGGACTTCCTCTTCGTCACCGGGCCTCAGGCGAAGAGCCTGGCGCCCTTCCTCGACGTGGGCGCCTATCGCGTCTGCCATCAGTACCGAGCGGCCACCCTCACCGCGGATCAGGTCTATTTCCTGGCCACCCGCTCAGACCGGACCGGGATTCCGCCCTGTGCGGAGAAGTGGCCGTGATTCCGATCCTGGGCATCAGCGCCTATCATCCCGATGCCTCGGCAGCGGTCATCGTGGATGGCCGCCTCGTGGCGGGTGTCGAGGAGGAGCGCTTCCGCCGCGTCAAGCACTGGGCGGGCTTCCCGGAACAAGCCTTGCGATTCTGCCTGGAGGAAGCGAACGGCGGCACCCTCGCCGGGATCACCGCCCTCGCCGTGGCGCGCCAGCCCCGGGCCTACCTGCTGCGCAAGGCCCTGGTCGCCCTCTCCAATCCCAGGAGCCTGCGCCGCGCCACCGGCCGGGTACGCAACCTGGCCCAGATCCAGTCTCTGGAGGAGCGGGTCGCCGCCGCGTTCGGCGCCCCGGCGCCGCGCCTCTACCCGGTCGAGCACCACGTGGCTCACGTGGCTTCGGCCTTCTTCTGCTCACCCTTCGAAGAGGCGATGTGCCTCTCCGTCGACGGCTTCGGCGACTTCGTCTCCACCATGATGGCCGTGGGGCGGGGGAGCTCGGTCGAGGTTCTGCAGCGCGTCCACTTCCCCCACTCCCTGGGGCAGCTCTACACGGCCGTGACCCAGCACCTGGGCTTCCTCCAATTCGGCGACGAGTACAAGGTGATGGGCCTCGCAGCCTACGGCGAGCCCTGCTTCGCCCCGGCTGTCCGCCGGTTGGCGCCGGCCCTCGCGGACGGCACTTTCCGGCTCGACCTGCGCTACTTCCGCCATCTTTCGGAGGGGGTCGACATGACCTGGGACGACGGCGCGCCGGTGCTCGGCGTCCTGTTCACGCCGGCCCTGGAGGAGCTGCTGGGGCCGGCCCGCCGGCCGGACGAGGAGCTGACCCAGCGGCATCGGAACCTCGCGGCCTCCCTGCAGGCGGTCTACGAGGAGCGCTTCTTCGCCCTGGTCCACGCTCTCCAGCGCCGCACGGGCCTCAAGCGCCTTGCCCTGGCCGGCGGTTGCGCCATGAACTCGCTGGCCAACGGCAAGCTGTTCGACCGCACGGACGTGGAGGAGGTCTACGTCCAGGCTGCGGCGGGGGACGCCGGCACGGCTCTGGGGGCCGCCCTCTGGGTCCATCACGTCGTGCGCGGAGCGCCCCGGGACGGCTTCGTCATGGAGCACTGCTATTGGGGGCCGCGCTACGGGGAGGCCGAGGTCCGGGAGGCGCTGGCCCGACAGATCCCCGGTTGCGAGGGACGGGATGGGACCTGGGACGGAATCCGCCTTGAGACCGTCGCCGACGAGGACCGCCTCGCGGCCGAGACGGCCGCTGGAATCGCCCATGGCGAGGTCGTCGGCTGGTACCAGGGGCGCTCGGAGTGGGGCCCCCGAGCCCTGGGCAATCGCTCGATCCTGGCCGATCCGCGCCGCACCGATATGAAGGGCCTGCTGAACCTGAAGATCAAGCGCCGGGAGTCGTTCCGTCCCTTCGCCCCCTCGGTGCTGGAGGAGCGGACGGGCGAGTGGTTCACGATCGACTACCCCGATCCGTTCATGATCAAGGTCTATCCCATTCGGCCCGAGAAGCGCCCGCTCATCCCCGCCGTGACCCATGCGGACGGCACGGGCCGGCTGCAGACCGTGTCGCGGCGGTCCAACCCTCGCTATTGGAAATTGATCCGTGCCTTCGAGGAGCGGACGGGCGTGCCCATGCTCCTCAACACTTCTTTCAACGAGAACGAGCCCATCGTCAACACACCGGCCGAGGCCCTGGACTGCTTTCTTCGCACTCGCATGGACCGGCTGGTGCTGGGCGACAGGGTGCTGACCCGCTCATGACTGGCGTCCTGCGGTCCTTCGCCGAGCGGCTGAGCCGGGGTCGGGTTCTCCGGCGACGGCTCCCCGCGAACCTGGGCGGCCATACCCTGTACGTCACCCCGGACTCGGCTCTCAAGCTCTGGCGCCGGGAGCTGTGGCAGGCAGATCCCCTCCTACTGAGCGTCGCGACCGAGTTGGTGCACCCCGGCGACACGGTATGGGACGTGGGGGCCAACGTCGGGCTCTTCACCTTCGCCGCCGCCTTCCTCGCCGGCGCCGGCGGCCACGTCCTCGCCGTCGAGGCCGACGACTGGCTCACCACTCTCCTGCGGCGCTCGGCGGCAGGCCTGCCCGCGAGCCACGCGCCGGTGGACGTCCTGACGGCCGCCGTCTCCGACTCGGCGGGGATCGCCGAGCTCTGCATCGCCGCCCGCGGCCGGGCCGGCAACCATCTGCGCGACGTGGCCGGCTCCTCCCAGGCCGGCGGCACACGGGCCGTATCCAAAGTGGTGACCGTCACGCTCGACGGGCTCCTGGACGTGCTCCCCGCTCCCCGCGTCCTGAAGCTCGACACCGAAGGTGCAGAGGCACGCTGCCTTCAAGGGGCCGAGCGGCTCCTCTCCACGATCCGCCCGGCGGTCTTCTGCGAGGTGAACGCGGAGAACGTCGAGGCCGCCGGCGAGATCCTGCGGCGGCACGGCTACCTCCTCTTTGACGCCCAGGTGCCGCCCCGGGACCGCCATCCCCTGCCGGAGCCGGTGTGGGACACCCTGGCCCTTCCCGGCCCCTGATCCCCGATGCGAGTCCTCCTCGTCTGCCACCCTCCCCTCTCCGCCCAGCTCGGCGCCGCTCAGACCGCCCTCACTCTGGCTGAAGCCCTGCGCGGCCGCGGGCACGACGCCCTGGTCTGGTCGCCGGAGCCCCTGCCGCCGGGCACCCGGTGGTGGAACCTCTGGCTGCGGCAGCGGCGGGCCGCCGAAGCATTCGCCGCCAGCCACGGGCCGTTCGAGGTCATCGACACCCCCGCCATCTCCGCCACGGGCGAGCTGGCCCGCTGCGGAGCTCTCGTGGTGCGCAGCGTCCAGCCAGAGCTCCTCTACCTGGCCGATGCCATCGCCGGCGACCTGCGCCACCGCCTCACCCCGCGCTCTCTCCTGCACGCCCTCCAGGGTGGGCCGCGAGCCGCCGCCATCCTGGCCGGCTGGCGCCGGGCGCGCTTCATTCTGTGCCTGGGTAACCGTGAGCTGGCCTGGATGCGGCGGCGGTTTCCCGGCTGGCGCGGCAAGCTCGGCTCCTACCTCTCCGCGCCCACTCCCGTCGAGCGTCCCGCCCTGCTGGCGGTGCGGCGGCAACGCCCGGGAGGCTCCGATCGCGAGGGCATCCGCTTCCTCTGGATCGGCCGCTGGGCGGCGCACAAGGGCACCCGCAGGCTGATCCACTTCTTCGTGGCGAGGGCCGCGGCCTTCCCCGCCGACACGCTCACCATCGCCGGCTGCGGCCCGGCGGCGGCGCGGGACGTTCCGGAGACCTTGCTGCGCTCGGGTCAGGTCCGCGTCGTCCCGAGCTTCCAGCGGGCCGAGTTGCCTGACCTCCTGGCCGGACACGACGCCGGACTGTTCACCAGCTCGCTGGAGGGATGGGGGCTGAGCCTCAACGAGATGCTGGAGTCCGGCCTGCCTGTCTTCGCCACCGATGCCGGGGGGGTGACCGACCTGCGCCCCTTTTTTCCGGCTTCGCTGCGGCCCTTTCCACCCCCCGCCCGGGCGGGGCTGGAGCCGGCACCGCTGGAAGACCTGGAGGCCAACGGCTATCTCGAGAAGTTCTCGTGGCCTCAGATCGCCCTCGCCTACGAGCGGCAGGCGCTGGCCGCTGTCTCACGATGCTCACGATGAGCGCGATAAGCCTTCGTCCCCTCGCCCGTGCCTGCCGCCGGGGTAGCCGCCGACTCGCGGCCGGGGCGTTGGAGGGGGGCGTACGGATGGCCTCGGCCTTCGCGCCGGCCCTCGCCGCGCCGCCGCGGGAGCCGCGGTCGATCTTCGTCCTGCGCAACAACGACATCGGCGACCTGCTGGTGGTCACCCCTCTGTTCGAGGCCCTGCGGCGCCGTTTCCCCCAGGCATGGATCGCCGCGGGCATCGGAAGCTGGAACCTGGACGTCCTGGGCCACAACCCGCACCTGTCGGAGGTGCTCGCCGTCAACGCTCCCTGGTGCAACAAGTATCAGGACGCGCAGGGCACGCTCGGCCGCCTGAGCTACCTGGGTCGCTCCCCCGAGGTCCGGGAGCTGGCGCGGCGGCGCTTCGAGATCGGTATCGACGTGCTGGGGAGCGCCTGGGGCTCGCTCCTGCTACTGCGGGCCGGCATCCCCTATCGGCTGGGCGTCCGCGGTTATGCCGGCGGACACTCCGCGGCGCAGGCGGCGATGACCTTCGACCCTTGGATGTCCGTGGGCCGGTCGGCCCTCCGCTTCGCCGAGCTGCTGGGCGCCACCGACCTGCCGCCGTGCCGGCCCCAGATCTTCCTCCGTGAGGAAGAGAGGGAGGCGGCCGAGCGCTGGTGGGCTGCGGCGGAGGTGGACGGACGGCGGAAGCGCCGGGTGGTGATCGGCCCCGGCGGCGGCCTGGCCGCGAAAAGCTGGCCCGGCGAGAGCTTCGCGGCCCTGGCGGCGCGGTTGTCGAAGGAGGTGGACGGGATCTCGATCCTCGTCCTCGGCGGCCCTCGCGAGGGTGAGCTGGTGGCGCGGGTCGCGGCGGGAGCGGCGGGGGCCCGCGCCTTGTCGCCGGCCCCCGACCTGCGGGAGACGTTCGCGCTGGTCGCCGCCTGCGACCTCGTGGTCTGCAACTCCAGCATGCTGCTCCATGCCGCCGCGGCTTTCGCCAAGCCCTCGGTGGTGCTGCTGGGAGAAGCCTTCCCTTCGGCGAGCCAGCACCAGGCGCAGTGGGGCTACCCCGGCCTCAGCCGCAGCCTTGGCAGGGAGCCCCGGGAGGGGGCGGCTCGCGCGACGCCCGGGGAGGCTCTGGCGGCGGTCCAGGAGATGCTAAGCTCGCTCTCCATTTCCTGAGGCCCGCCGAAGCATGACTCGCTATCAGCCGTACTGGCTCCTGCTGGCGCTCGCCGGTGGCGCGTTCCTAGTCGCCACCCTGGCGCCCTACCGGGTGGACGTCGACACCGGCTTCCAGCTCCGTTCGCTCCAGCAGTGGGTGCGCGGCGAGTCCCCCAACCCCGGCACGCTCCGTCTTCCGGATCCGCACGACCTGAGCCGGGATGCCCTGGTCTGGAGCACCTGGTGGCCCCCCGGCTTCCCGTTCCTCTATTCGCCCTTGGCGGCGACCGGCCTATCGCTCGCCGCCGCGCTGCGGATCACCAGCTTCCTTCTCTGCCTTGCCGGCTCCCTGGGATGGCTGCGCCTGACCGAGCTTTTCGCGTTGCCACGCACGGCGCGCCTGCTCTATGCCGTGTCGCTGGCGGCCTACGCGGGCACCATCGGCGGTGCCGCCACGCTCTCCTCGGCCGATGTCCTGAGCTATGCCTTCGCCCCCTGGCTCGTGGCGCTGGTGTTACGTCAGGGAGGAGAGACGTCGCCGCTCCGGCTGGTCCTCACCGGGCTGGCCCTCGGCAGCAGCTACTGGCTCAAGTACACGCTCTTCGTGATGGCCCTGCCGCTGGCCGGCTGGCTCGCATGGCGGGTGGGGCTGGGCGGCGGCGGCCCTTGGACCTCCCGCGCCAGCCGGCTGGCCGCCCTGGCGCTCGGCCTCGCCCTCCCCGTCGCCGCGCTCCTGGCGATCGACCTCCGGCACTCCGAGAGCCTCTCCGCGAGCGCCAGCGGCAGCCGCTCGGACTGGGTCTCGGACCAGCCGCAGGACATCGGCCTCCTCCCCGCCACCCTCGGGCTGGCCGCCGCCCCAGGCCTGGCGCTCTTCCAGAACCACGTCTGGATCACTCATCTGGTGTACTTCAGCGATTCCCGGCTGCCTTTCTTAAGGAATCTCGGCAACGCCCACCGGTTGCGCGTAAAATCCCTCCTGGGCATTCCCATCACCGCCGCCCTGGTCTGGGGGCTGGCCCTAGGGCTCAGGGGTCGAGCCCGTGGCGCCCTGCCGTCTCTGGCGCTGACCGTTACGGCGGGTTTCTACCTGCTCCTGGCGATCGTCTCCATGGCCATCGGCTACAACTACCTCGCCAACGAGCCGCGCTTCGGCGTCGCCATCCTGCCGCTCGTGCAAGCCCCCGCGCTCGCGGGCTGGCTGGCGGGATGCGGACCATCCGCCTCCAGGGGCCGGCGTGCCGCCTCCGCTCTCCTCCTCGCGGCCTGCTTCGGCGCGCCCCTCCTGTTCGTGACCGCCGACTTCGCCAAGAACCAGATCGCCGATCGCCGGACCGCGCCCTATACCGCCGCCGCGACCGGCCTCTTCATGCCCGAGATCTCGCCGCGCAGCGTGCCCGAGGTCCAGGCCGCCGTGGCCGCGGTCCTGCGCTCGCCCCGCGACATCGTCGTGCTGGCCGGGCCTCTGGGGTGGGGGTCCCCTCTGATGATGTGGCTCGATTTCCCCTGGCGGACGCTCCCCGAGACGACGTTCCTGGGTCCCCTTGGCACCGGCTATCGCGACGCGGCGAACCTGCGCAGCAGCGGTCCGCTCACCGTTTCTCGACCTCTGCGCGTCGTCCTGGTGGTGGCGAAGAGCCTGCTCGCCGGGGGCGAGCTGCCCCGGCTCCAGGCGCGGTTTCCCCAGGCCCGGACCTGGCAGGCTGCCCCGGCACCGGTCCACTCCAACGTCGTCCTCTGGTTCAGCGATCTGGAGGTCCCTTGAGCGTTCCCGGAAGACTCCTGCGCATCGCGGTGATCGGCGCGGGCCACTGGGGCCCCAACCTGATCCGCAACTTCCACAATCACCAGACGAGCGAGGTGGCCTGGGTCATCGACCGCGATGAGTCACGCCTCGCGCTGGTGCGGAGCCGGTATCCCGACATCCAGAGAGCCGCACATCCTGGGGCGGCTCTGGCGGACCCGACCGTCGAAGCTGTAGTCATCGCGACCCCGACCGTCACCCATTACGATCTTGCCGCTGCGGCTCTACGCGCCGGCAAGCACGCCCTCATCGAAAAACCCATCGCGACCCGCGTCGCCGATGCCGAGGAGCTCTGCGCCCTGGCGGACCGGCAGGGGTTGGTCCTCATGGTCGGCCACGTGTTCCTCTTCAATTCCGCCATCCGGAAGGTCAAGCAGTATCTGGATGAGGTCAGGCTCGGCCGGCTCTTCTATCTGTCGATGGTCCGCACCAACCTGGGCCCCATCCGGATGGACGTCAACGCCGCCTGGGACCTCGCCGCCCATGACGTCGCCATCGCCAACTACTGGCTGCAGGCCAACCCCGAGAGCGCCGCCGCTCAAGGGGGCTCCTGGATAAACACCGGTGTCGAGGATGCCATTTTCGCCAACCTCTGGTATCCCAACGGCGTCATGGTCCATCTCCAAGTCTCCTGGCTCAGTCCAAGAAAGGTTCGCGACATCACCGTAGTAGGAGAAAAGGGAATGCTGACCTTCGACGACATGAACCTTTCAGAGCCCCTTCGACTGTACGACAAACAGGTCACCGAGCAGAGGTCCACCGGCTTGATCGACACTTTCGCATCGTTCCGGACCAGCATCCGGGACGGCGACATCGTCATCCCCAAGGTAGCCAGCAACGAGCCGCTGCGGGCGGAATGCGAGCACTTTCTCGAATGCATCGCCACCGGCTCGCGGCCGATTTCGGACGGCTGGAGCGGCGCTGCCGCCGTGCGCGCCCTCGCCGCCATCGACAGCTCGATGCGCCACGGCGGCCGGAGGGAGACGGTATGACCCCCGCGCCCATCCCCCTGGTGGACCTCAAGGCCCAGCACGCCGAGATCGCGGCCGAGGTGGAGGCGGGCTTCGCCCGCGTGATCGCGGAGACGGCGTTCATCCTCGGGCCTGCCGTCGCCGAGTTCGAGACGGCGTTCGCCCGCTTCTGCGGCGTCCCCCACTGCCTCGGCGTGGGCAACGGCACCGATGCCATCGAGCTGATCGTCCGGGCCCTGGGCCTGGGACCGGGGGACGAGGTCCTCGTCCCCGCCAACACCTTCATCGCCACCGCCCTCGGCGTGCTGCGGGCGGGGGCGACCCCCGTGCCGGTGGACTGCGACGCGTTCTTCCTCATGGACCCCGGCCAGATCGAGGCGCGGATCACGCCGCGCACGCGGGCCCTCCTCCCCGTCCACCTTTTCGGCCAGATCGCGGACATGGAGGCGCTGCGCGAGATCGCCGCCCTGCGCGGCCTCGCCCTGCTGGAGGATGCCGCCCAGTCGCAGGGGGCGCGGCGCCACGGCCGGGCGAGCGGCGCGCTGGGCGACGCCGCGGCCACCAGCTTCTACCCGGGCAAGAACCTCGGCGCCTACGGCGACGGCGGCGCCGTCCTCACCGCCTCGGACGAGATCGCCGCCCACGTCCGCAAGCTGCGCAACTGGGGCAGCGAGCAGAAATACCACCACCCGGAGCTGGGCTTCAACTCGCGCCTCGACACGCTCCAAGCCGTGGTCCTCTCGGCCAAGCTCCGGCGCCTCGAGGCGTGGAACGACGGGCGGCGCCGGGCCGCCGCCCGTTACGACGAGCTGCTCGCCGGCCTGCCGGGCGTCGAGACGCCCCGCACCCTCGCCGGCAACGAGCACGTCTGGCACCTCTACGTCGTCCGCGTGCCGCGGCGAGACGAGGTGCTCGCGAAGCTCAACGCCGAGGGGATCGGGGCCGGCATCCACTACCCGACGTCCCTCCATCTGCACGGCGCCCTGCGCTTCCTCGGCTACCGCGAGGGGGACTTCCCGGTGGCTGAGAAGGCCGCGCGGGAGATCCTCTCCCTCCCCCTCGACCCCCACATCACGGCGGCGCAACAGGAGCGGGTGACGGAGATCCTGCGTCAGGCGCTATGAAAAGCCTCTTCTTCATCCCGGTCTACAATCAGGTTCAGGAGCTTCCCGGACTTCTTACGGAACTGGCGGCGACCGACCTCCCCTGCGATACCCTTCTGTTCCTCAACAACGGCTCCAATGACGGCAGCGAGGAGTTGATCCATGCCTGCGGGTTCCCCTGGCTGGACGTACCGAGCAACCGCGGGATCGGCCATGGTTTCATCGTGGCCATCGACTGGGCCCTGGCCCAGGGTTACGAAGTTTTTGGAGCGCTGGCCGGAAACGGCAAGATGCTGCCGACAGAGATGCATCGGGTGCTTGACCCGATTCTACAGGGAGAGGCCGATTACGTCACCGGTAGCCGCTTCCTCTCGGGCGGCAGCTCGCCGAACCTCCCACGCTTCCGCGAGCGGAGCATCCCGGTGGTGAATCGTTTCGTTCAGGCGCTGACCGGCGTCCGGCTGACCGACGCCACCTGCGGCTACCGGGCCTTCCGCCTGGATCTTCTGCGCCGCGCTCGCTTCGCCTGGCACGCTCCCTGGTTGGACGGCTACGGGTTCGAGTACTATCTGTACGCCAAAGTTCTGCTGGCCCGCAGCATCCGCTGGAAAGAAGTCCCGATCACCATGCGATACCCCCCGCCGGGCCATCGCTACTCGAAGATCAAACCCCTCGTCGGCTGGTACGACATGCTCAAACCCTGGGTGGTGGCCCGGTTCGATGGCAGGGGATTCGCGGAGGGGTAATCGGTTGCCCGCCATCGACCGAACGCCAGACCTGCGGCTCGTCGGCTCGCCCGAGGAGCCGCGCGACGAGCGCCTCTTCCGGAGGATGTTTTTCCTTCGCTGCTTCGAGGAGGCTGTGCTCGACCTGTTCTCGGAGGGCCTGCTCAACGGCACGACCCACTGCTGCATTGGCCAGGAAGCGGACTGTGTCGGCATCGCCGAGCACCTCACTCCCGGCGATCACGTCTTCAGCAACCACCGATGCCATGGCCATTACCTGGCCCACACCGGGGACGCCGCGGGACTGCTGGCTGAGATGACAGGCCGCAGTGACGGTGTCTGCGGCGGGGTGGGCGGGAGTCAGCATCTCTGTGCGCCGGGATTCAAATCCAACGGCGTCCTGGGCGGTACCATGCCGGCGGCGGCGGGAATAGCTCTCGCCCAGCAACTCCGCGGCACAGGACACCTGAGCGTCGCCTTCATCGGCGATGGTACCCTCGGTGAGGGCGTGGTCTATGAGACCCTCAACATCGCGAGCCTCTGGCGGCTGCCGCTTTTCGTCGTCTGTGAGGACAATGCCTGGTCGCAGAGCACCCCGAAACGCCTCAACATGGCGGGCGGGCTGCGGGAGCGTTTCGAAGCTTTCGGCATCCCTACCCGGGAGATCGATACGACCGACGTCCTGGAGATCGACCACACTGCCGGCGAAGAGATCGCTGCGGTCCGCCACGCGGGCTCGCCCAGGGCCCTGGTCATCCAGACCTACCGCCTCTGCCATCACTCGAAAAGCGACGACAACCGGCCACTGGCAGAGGTGGAGAGCCGCTGGCTGCTCGACCCGCTGCGCGTCCACGGGGTCCGGCTCGACGGCCAGCGCCGGGGAGAGATCGAGTCCGAGGTGAGACAAGGAATTGGATCGCTCGTCGAATGCCTGCGGAGGGCGGCTTGATCTTCTCCCGGGCTCTCGGGAACACACTCCGAGCTCTCCTGGAGAGGGACCCGCGCGTCATCCTCCTCGGCGAAGACATCGCCGATCCCTACGGCGGCGCCTTCAAGGTCACCCGGGGCCTGAGCACCGACTTTCCTGACCGGGTGCGCACCACACCGGTCAGCGAGGCGGCGATCACAGGCATCGCCGCCGGTCTTGCCCTGGAGGGATTCCGGCCCATCGTCGAGGTGATGTTCTGTGATTTCACCACGCTCTGCTTCGACCAGGTCCTCAACCACATCGCCAAGTACGGTGCCATGTACGACCACCAGGTGGAGTGCCCCGTCATTCTTCGCACACCCGCCGGCGGCGGGCGGGGATACGGCCCTACGCACAGCCAGTCTCTGGAGAAGCACTTTCTCGGCATTCCGCACCTGAGGGTGGTCGCGGCTTCCCTCTATCTCGACCCTCTGACGGTGTTCTCTCAACTGCTCTCCCAGAGCGAACCCGTCCTCTACGTCGAACACAAGCTGCTCTATCCCCTGTCCATGGTCGACGCCGGCGGAGACGATTCTCCGGAGCTCCTCTTCGGCCTGGACTCGGGCGAATGCGGCCTGCCGACGGTGACGATCTCCGCGGTCCCGCGCCGCGAGTGTACGGTTACCGTGTTCGCCTACGGCTATGGGGCCGTCCAGGCGGCAAACGCGGCCTGGGACCTGGCGATCGAGGAAGAGATCTTCGCCGAGATCTTGGTGCCCGCCCAGATCGCCCCGGTCGACTGGGGTCCCCTCGAGAGGAGCGTTGCCGTGACCCGTAGCCTGGTGACCGTCGAGGAGGGCACGGCAGGCTGGGGCTGGGGCAGCGAGGTCGCGGCGCAGGTGTCCCGCCGCTTCTTCGGCTCGCTCCGCCGGCCCGTCGAGTCGGTGGCCAGCGCCCGCGACGTGATTCCGGCCGCGCGGCACCTGGAGCAGCAAAGGATTCCCGGTGCAGAGGCGATTGCGCAGGCGATCCGGGAGGCCGCGAGATGAGGCCGGTGATCGTCCCGACGGCCGACGTGAACAGCGAGACCTGCACGATCGTTCGCTGGCTCTCCGCAGACGGCGCCCTCGTGCGGCCCGACGACCTCGTGGTCGAGGTGGAGACGAGCAAGGCGGTCCTCGACGTGCCCGCCGGGGGAGAGGGCCTGCTGCTACGCGCCGCCCGCGAGGGGGAGGAGGTCCCGATGGGCGGCACGGTGGCCTACCTCTTTCCCGATCGCGTGTCCCTCGAGGAGTTCAGAGAACGCCTCGAGCACGAGCGGCAGCAAGCGCTGGAAATGGCGGCGAAAGGTGCGACGAGGGGCCCGCGGGCCAGTCGCAAGGCCCGCGAGCTGGCGACGCGGCACGGAGTGGACCTGGCGGCCCTGGCCAAGACCGGCCTGATCACCACGCAGGACGTCGAGGCGGCGATCCGGCGGACCGCCCCTGTCGATCCGGCCCCTGCACTCTCCCCGCTTCCTGCCGGCCAGGGCGTCGAGCGGATCCTCGTCCTGGGCGGCGGCCTCGGCGCGACCCAGGTGCTGGACATCCTCGGCGGCAATCCCGCCCGCCGGGCCGTCGCCATCCTCGACGACAATCGGGAGCTGTGGGGCAGGGACGTAGGCGGCGTGCCCGTCGTCGGCGGCCGGGAGCGCATCGCGGGGCTCTATCGGGATGGAGAGATCGACGCCGGCATCGTCTCGATCAGCACTTCGATCCGCGTCCGCAAGATGTTTCGGGAGCTGTGCCGGGACCTCGGCGTGCCGATGACCAACGCCATCGACCGCACGGCGAAGATCGGGGCGGACGTTCGCCTTGGAATGGGCAACGTGATCTGTGCCTTCTGCCACTTGGGAGTCGGCGCGGTCGTCGGCGACAATAACTTCCTGTCGGCCTACAACTCCTTCGACCATCACTGCGTCCTGGGCTCAGACATCTCTACCGGCCCCTCGTGCGTGGCTTCCGGCTGTGTCGAGATCGGCAGCCGCGTGCGAATGGGAACCGGCATCTTCATCGAGCCTTACCTCAAGATCGGAGACGACGTTCAGATCGCCTCGGGCGCGGTGATCCTCCAGTCGGTCCCCGCAGGGCACACTCTGAAGCTGCGCATCGGCCACACCGTCCTCGTGCCGCCAAAGTCCTCGTGAAATTTTCTTCTGCCCATCCAGCGCATTGGATTTTTTGACCAAATCGCGCCTGAAAAAGTCAGATCCCCGGAGATTTGAGCAAATCCCGGCCGAAATACTCAGATCGGCGGAGATTTGACCAGATCACCGGCTGCGCCGAGCAAATTTCCCCTGAAAAAGTCAAATCGCCGGGGATTTGAGCAGATCTCCACAGAAATAGTCAGATCACCGGTTGCGCTGAGCAAATTCCCGCGGAAATAGTCAGATCACCGGTTGCGCCGAGCAAATTTCCGCCGCGCCCGGCAAATTTCGGCCCGGCGATTCAAAGCCTTGGATTTTCCGGCCGCGCAACCGATGCCCCGCTCCCGCAGCCGATTCAACCCGACACGCGCCGGGCGAGCCAGCGCCGGGCCTCGGTGACGGCCAGATCGACGGCGCGGCAGCGCCGGGCCGGCGCGCTGCGCAGCGCCACCGGCTGCCGGGCTTCGCTCGCGGACGGGACGGCGTATCCGGCGAGGAGCGAGCGCACCGGCGAGACGAAGTGGAGGGCCACGATCCCCGCCGGCGCCGGCTCTCCGGGAACGGGGATGGCGACCTGGTCCGGATCGAGCAGGCGGCACCCCACCCGTCCGGCGAGCAGGCCCCAGGCGGTCTGCTCCATCCATACCGGCGCGAACTGCAGCTCCGGCCGCGACACGTACCACTCCAGCAGGTCGAGGTCGAAGCCCGCGGCCCGGAAGGCCGTGATGCCGGCGTTCAGCCGCCAGGGCAGGCGCAGGCCGGGGTAGCGCAGCAGGTGCCAGGAGCGGATCGAGTAGGCGTTCTGGCGGTCGCTCATGAACATCGCGCCCGCCGCCGTCTCGCGCAGCGGGTAGAGACCGGAGAAGGGCCGCAGGAAGAGGACGTCGCTGTCGCAGTAGGCCAGCTCGTCGCCGGCGAAGAGCATGGCGTCGATCAGCTTCAGGGCCATGACGTTGCCGCGCCGGAAAGCGCGCAGGGCCGGGTGGCGGGCGAGGAAGTCCGCCGTCTGCTCGTCGGCCTCGGCGCGGGAGACGACCTCCGGGCCGCGCAGCTCGGCGGCGAGGCGCTCCCGGTCCGCCGCCGTGAGGGAGCCGTCGTCGTGGAGCCGCAGCGCCAGCTCCTCCGCGGAGTGGCGCAGGAGGCTGCCGAGACAGAGGACGGCCATCTCCACCTGGCGGTGGCCGACGATGCTCGCGACGCGGAGCGGGCCCTGAGGGGAAGGAGCCATTCTTCAGCCATTGTAGCCTCGGCCCGGTTTGCCTGCGCCGGAGCTTCGATTACACTAAGTCACCGCCAACCGGCATCCCGGACGGAGATCGGCCATGGATTGGAAGCAGCAGAGTGTCCTCGTCACCGGCGGGGCCTCGTTCATCAGCTCGCACCTCATCGACCTGCTCGTGGCGAAGGGCACGCGGCGCATCCGCGTCGTCGACGACCTGTCGAGCGGCCGGCTCGCCAACATCCAGGGGCACGTCGACTCCGGGGTGGTGGAATTCCACCGCGAGGACCTCCTGGCGCCCGGCGTGGCGCAGCGCATGGTGACGGGGATCGACATCGTCTTCCACCTCGCCGCCATCCACGGCGGCCGCGGCTTCGTCGACCTGCACCAGGCCGCCTGCGCCCAGAACCTGGCGCTGGACGGCCTGCTGATCAAGGCCGCCCACGAGGCGGGCGCCGGCAAATTCGTCTTCGCCTCCTCCGGCTGCGTCTACCCCAACCACCTCCAGGGGGACGTCAACCAGGAGGTCTACCTCACCGAGGAGATGGTGGGGCCGCCCTACGACGCCGACAACATGTACGGCTGGGCGAAGCTGATGACGGAGATGACGCTGCGGGCCTATGCGCGGGACTTCGGGCTCAAGGCCGCCTCCTGCCGCTTCTTCACCGTCTACGGCGAGCGCGGCGTCGAGAACCATGCCGTCATCGCCATGATCGCCCGCGCCTTCGTGCGCCAGGACCCCTTCGAGGTCTGGGGTGACGGCACCCAGATCCGCAACTGGACCTACGTAGGCGACATCGTCAGCGGCATGGTCCGCGCCGCCGAGACGATCGACGACGGCACCGCCGTCAACCTCGGCACCGAGGAGCGCACGCGGGTGATCGAAGCCGTGCGTGAGGTGCTGCGCTACACCGGCCACGAGGCCGAGATCAGGCTCCTCCCCCACATGCCCACCGGACCCCTCAACCGCGTGGCCAGCAACCGCCTGGCCCGCGAGCTCCTGGGCTGGGAGCCGCAGGTGAAGTTCATGGACGGCCTGCACCGCACCATCGACTGGTACTTCTCCTCGCGGGAGCGGGAGACCGTCAGCGGCTACCTCGCCGGGATGCTCACCGAGCGCTAGGCGCCGGTCCGGATTTGCGATGGAGCCCAGGGTCCACTTCAAGGGGCTGAACAGCCTGCGGTTCTTCGCCGCCCTGTTCGTGGTGATCGGCCACGTCCCCCTCAACCAGGCCAGCCTCGGCCTGCCGCACCCCTCCTATGGCGCGCTCTTCTTCCGCGGCTCCTGTGCCGTCTCCTTCTTCTTCACCCTCAGCGGGTTCCTCATCACCTACCTGTTGCTGGAGGAGCGGCGGCGGACGGGCGACGTCGACGTCCGCAGCTTCTACATGCGGCGGGTGCTCCGCATCTGGCCGCTCTACTTCGCGGTGGTCTTCGCCGGCCTGTTCTTCTACAACGCCCTGCTCCCCGCCGCCGGCGTCCACTACCGGGTCGAATACAGCCTCCCCCTGGCCGCTCTCCTCTACAGCTTCTTCCTCCCCAACCTGATGAACAGCCTGTACACCGTGGGGGGAATCCTCAATCCGTCGTGGTCCATCGGCGTCGAGGAGCAGTTCTACCTGTTCTGGGCGCCGGCCCTGAAGCGCGCACGCGAGCGGTTGCCGGCCCTCTGCTGGACCGTCTTCGCCGTCTTCCTCGCCGTCTCCTGGCTGACCTATTTCGACGTCTTCGGCGATGGCGTGTGGAAGAAATTCGCCGGCCAGCTCCAGTTCCACTTCATGGCCGCGGGAGGCCTCTGCGCCTGGTGGCTCCACCGCCACCGGGACCGCTTCCTCGCACTGCCGGTCTTCACCAGCCGGGCCGTGCAGATCGTCCTCTTCGGGCTCCTCGCCGATTACTACCTCTCCAACTTCGCCCACTGGCGCGGGCTGGCGGACGAGGCGGCGCAGCTCGTCCTCTATCCGTGGCTCATCGTCAACGTCGCCGCCAACCCGCGCAACGTCCTGCGGGTCGGGAACCGGGCCTTCGACTACCTGGGGACGATCTCCTACGGCATCTACATGCTCCACATGATCGCCGTCTACGGCACCTCGGCCCTGTTCAAGGCGACCGGCTGGTGGCGAGGCCCCCTCTGGCTCTACTGCGTGCTCTTCTACGCCCTGGTCTTCGGCGCCACCTTCCTGCTGGCGCACTTCTCCTACCGGTATCTCGAGTCCCCCTTCCTGCGCCTCAAGGAGCAGCGCTTTTCGCTGCTGCCGTCCTCCCCCGCCCCCGCGGCGCCCTGACCTGAGGGCCGCCCCGCCATGCACCGGCTGGTCTATCTCTGCGACTGGCTGCCGCCGGACTTCGGCGCCGTCGGCCAGTACAGCCTGCTCTTCGCGCGCGAGCGGGCCGCCGGGGGCGAGGACGTGGTCCTCGCCGGCCTCTCCGCGACCGCCACCTCGGTCGAGGAGGAGCGGCCGGGGAGCGGCCGGCTGCGCATCGTCCGCCTGCGGGCGCCGGCCTACGACCGCGCGAACCTGCGCGGCCGGGCGCTGTGGACGGCGCGGACCAACCTCTCCCTGGTGTGGACGCTGCGGCGGGAGATCCGCCGTGCCGACGAGGTGCTGTTCACCGGCAGCCCACCCTTTCTCATCCACCTCCTGGGACCCCTGAACCTGCTGCTGCGCAGGCGGCTGACCTACCGCATCACCGACTTCCACCCCGAATGCCTGATGGCCGAGCGGGCCGCGCAGGGGCACTCCTCCCCCTCGGAGGCGGCGCTGCGGTTCTTTCACCGTTGGACGGTGGCCCTGCGCCGCCGCGTGGACCGCTTCGAGGTGCTGGGGGAGGATCAGCGAGAGCGGCTCCTGGAGATCGGCATCGACCCCGAGCGCATCGTGCTCAAGCGCGATCCCTCGCCGGTGGAGATCCCGCCGGGGACCGCGCCCCTGGAGCCGCCGGCCGAGCTCGCCGGCCGCGCGATCCTCCTCTACTCCGGCAACTTCGGCGTCGCCCACGACCATGAGACCTTCGTCGCGGGCTATCGCCGGCACCACCGCGAAGGCTCCGGGCGGGTGGTCTTCTGGCTCAACGCCACTGGCGCCCGGGCGGACCGCGTCGCCGCCGCGTTGCAGGCGGAGGACCTGCCGTTCCACCGCAGCCTCCCCGTAAGTCTGGAGTTGCTGCCGCGGCTGCTGGTGACGCCCGACGTCCACCTCGTCACGTTGCGCGACGAGTTCGTGGGGTACGTGCTCCCGTCCAAGATCTACGGCTGCCTCCAGTCTGGGCGCAACCTCCTCTACATCGGCAGCCCGCGGTCGGACCTGCACCTCCTGGCCTCCCGGGACCTGCCGTCCGGCCGCTACCGGCGGGTCGACGTGGGCGACGCAGCGGGAGTGGCTCGGGCGCTGGAAGAGATCGCCGCAGAAAAGGCGAGACAAACCCGGGATTCTGCGGTACCATAGTCCTCAGCTAACTAGCGATTAGTAGAGCAATTTCGGGCGCGCCCGCGGGCCGCCGATCGCATCGGAGCTACGCTGCATGGATGGAATCCTGCTGTACGCTTTCGGCGCCGCCTTCGTCGCCGGCCTCTTCACCAATCTGATGGTGCCGCCCATCACGCGCCTGGCGGTGGCCCTGCGCGCCCTGGACCACCCGGGAGACCGGAGGCTCCAGGCGGGCTCCGTGCCGCGCCTGGGCGGCATCGCCATCGTCCTCGGCCTCGCCTTGGGCGGCGGGGTGGTGGCCGTCTCCCAGTGGGGCCGGCTGGGCACCGGCGCCGGACGGGGCGAGCTCGTCGCCTTGGCGCTCGGCACCGGCATCGTCTTCTTCGTCGGCGTCCTCGACGACCTGGTGGGGGTCTCCGCGGCCAAGAAGTTCCTGTTCCAGCTCCTGGCGGCCTGGCTCCTGGTCCGGGTCGGCTGGTCGTTCGAGGTCCTGCGGCTACCCGGCGTGGGCGCCATCGACCTCGGTCTCTGCCGCGAGGTGGTGTCATTGCTCTGGATCGTCGGCGTCACCAACGCCATCAACCTCATCGACGGGCTGGACGGGCTGGCCGGCGGCGTCGGCACCATCATCTCGGTGAGCTTCCTCGCCTATGCCATCCTCCAGGGCAACCCCGGCACCGTGATTCTGATGGCCTCCCTGGCCGGGGCCTGCATTGGATTCCTGCGCCACAACTGGGAGCCGGCGCGCATCTTCATGGGCGACTCCGGGTCCCTCACCCTGGGATTCCTCCTCGCCGCCACGGCCGTCCACTCCTCCCTCAAGGCGCCGGCCACGGTGGCCATCCTGGTCCCCATCCTGGCGCTCGGGGTGCCCGTCATGGACACCCTGCTGGTGATGGCGGTCCGCTTCCTCGACCGTCCCAAGGGCCCGTTCACGACCCGTTTCCTGCGCATGTTCCGGGCCGACCGCAACCATCTGCACCACGTCCTCGAGCACTTCGGCGGCAATCGCTCCCGCATCGTGGCGGTGATCTACGCCGTAGTACTCTCCTTCTGCGCCCTGGCCCTGCTGGTCGCCATCACCGGCCAGACCGCTCTGGGAGTGGCCCTCGTGGCTCTGGAGTTCTCGGTAGTCCTGGCGATGCGGCAGATGGGCATGTCGAGAGACGCCCGTCGCCTCGCCCGTTTGCAGCGGGAGGAGATCAAGACCGAGTTGGGACTGGCCGAACCGGAGATCGCTACCATCCGGCGCATCGCGAGCTGAGGCTTGATCAGCCTTTGATTCAGCCTGAAACGCCGCTTTGTGTCCTGGCTCTCCGTCTTCAGCCTCAAAACTCCGCCGCAGGTCCTAAAAAGCCGCCAAACAGCCTGTTGCGCCATTTAGCAGCCTTAGACGCCAGTCAAAGTCCGAAAACGCCGAACTGCGTCCTGATACTCAGTTTTACATCGTGTTTTTACGGCGCCGCAAAATCCGAGGGGGTTCCCGGGAGAGAAGCGTCATTCCTGGAGCGATCGAGTACTTCGGAGGATCTGGCCGGCGATCTCTCCCAATCGTTCAAACCTCGAAGGATAGACGAGACGCCGCACCGGCACTCTGCGCACCAGACGAGCCAGGAGATCCAGACGGGCGGGCTGCAGGCCCGCAGCCTCCACGAGCCGCGGCGAGAAGGAGTGGCGAACCAGCTCGATCAGCGCCTCGCTCCGGGAGACCGGCTGGATCTGCACGATCTCCGCTCCCTCGACCCGAGTGGCCAGGTAGATGCAGGCCAGGGGGCTGGAGGCGTCGTGGAAGGTGCCGAACCCGCCCGCCCCGACCGCGACGCTCCGCTTCTCGGAATCCTCCTGCACCCGAGGCAGGCCGGCGTAGTTTCCGAGGAAGTGCTCGGCTTCGTCTGGCCACATCCGCATCAAAGGGTAGGATGGGCGGGCCTCCCAGTGACCCTCCCGCTCTTCCAGCACCAGCAGGTCGTCAGTCAGCAATGAAGCTCCAGCCGCGATCATGCCAGCCGCCAGCCCGCTCTTGCCGCCGCCGTGACGGGACACGAAGGCGACGGCGCGGCCTTGCACAGAGATCGCGGAGGCGTGGAAGGCCGGCAGGCCGCGGCGCTCGAACCAGTAGGACAGGACCGGCCCCAGGAAACGGAGCTCCGCGAGACCGTTCGACCAGTCAGGAGAGTAGCCGTCGATGTGGTCGGAGCGGATAAGAAAATCACCGGCTCCGGCAAAGCTGAGTATTTCTCCAGCCGGCTCGTGGTAGAGGGACCCGAGGCTCACACCTTCCTTGTCGCGGGACGAGCTGGAATAGAGCGGGCGCGAGGTGGATCGAGCCGAAGATAGAAGAGGCTGCGGCGAGAGGCGCAGGGTCAGATCGGCAGGTCCGCCTCCCTGCGGCAGCAAGACCGCCAAGGGGAGCTCGTTCGTCACTGTGATTGCGAACAGGCGATGGCGCCGATCCGGATAGGTTGGCTCTGTGGGGCTCACACACCTCCGCTGCCGCCGTTGAATCCCTCGTCGGTGATGTCGGCGAACGGACCGCCGGTGAGCTCCACGATCGATCCCCATTCCATCAGCACAGGGCTTTCATAGGGTTTCCTGGGAGAGCCCTTCTCATCGGGCTGGAGCACCAGGGAACTGGACTCTTGAGCTTCGGGTGTCTTGGTCATCGTGAACCTTTCCTGGGAGCTCTGAGTCCCACGCTCAGGCGGCAGCGCTCGTCACCCGCACGTTTCGCCGCCTGTCGTCGCGCAGCGCCTCGCAACGTCTCAACCAGATCTCGAGGTTGATGGCATACCACAGGGCGCGCCTCGACTCGTCTGTTCTCCCGCGTACAAAGCCAAGATAGGCCGATCGCAATCCTTCCCCGTCCAAGATCCCCAGATCGGCGGACCGCGGAGCTTTCAGGAGCTCCTGGATCTCGCCGGACGCTCGCTCCAGCACGACGAAGTCAAGAAAACGTGTGAACCGGGTCTTGCTCTCCCGGAGCCGGATCCTCTCCGGGAGCACTCCTGCCATGGCACGCCGCAGGAGGTTCTTGGTGCAACCCAGCCGGAAAAGCTGCTCTCCCGGAATCGCCAGAACGTACTCGAAAAGCCGCCGGTCCAGGAAGGGGTGACGCACTTCCATGCCGAACGATGCAGCGTTACGGTCGTGCCAGTTGGCGAGCCGCCAATACCAGGGGATCTGCACCAGGTTGGCATGAACCTCCTGGCGCGCGGTCTTCGGCGGGCGTGGACGTTCGATTCGAGTACGAAGCACGAAGTCCGGATGGATGAACGAGGAGAGGGCAACCTCGTGTTTTCCCAGCGCCGAGCGCAGCCGGCGATCGATACTGGCAGGCAGGTGCGGCCGGCCGAAATGGCGATAGAGCGACCGCAGGACCGGCTGCCGGCGCCGGCGGGCGTGACGCACGACCTCGCGAACCGCCGCCAGCTCGCCTCGCCGCAGGCGCTCCGCATACACCAGCGAGCTGCCCCGGAGCAGGTCGTCACCGCCGTGCCCCATCAGCAGCACCCGGGAGCCATGCGCCGCCATCTGGCGGAAGATCTCCTGATAGCAGGTCCGCCACCCGACGAAGGGCGTGTCGGGGCTGTGAGGCAGAGCGGCCTGCGACTCCAGGCTCCAGAGACGCTCCGCCTCGACGGGCTCGACGTCGAGGCCCTGCTCCTCCGTCATCGCCCGGCTGTAGGTCCGCTCATCGCATTCGGGGAAGCGGTCGAAAACGAAGGTATAGGCGCGGGTGCCAGAACCCGAGGCGCGACGTGAGAGGGCCGCCACCGAGGTCGAGTCGAGCCCGCCGCTCATCGCGATCCCCGCGAATGCCCCGGCGTCGCGAAGACGGTCGGCCACCGACCGCTGGAGAAGCTCGCGAAAATGAGCGGCGTACTCCTCGTCCCGCGAGTAGCGGACCTCCCCATTACCCGGAGACCAATAGCGCTCCACTCGCAGGACGCCGCTCGCGGCGATCAACCGGTGGCCGGGCGCCAATTTTTGAATGGCAGCGAAGAAGCTCCGATCCGGGGCCTCGGCCTGGCTGGCGAGGTAGGCCGCGATCTCCCGCTCGTCGTAGCCGTCGGGGACCGCCGGATGCTGCAGGACCTGCACCGCGTCCGAGGCGAAGCAGAAGAGTGAACCGGCACGGGCATAGTGGAGCGGCTTGATCCCGAGAGGATCGACGGCGCAGAGGAGCCGCCGCCGGGGGGCATCCCAGAGGGCAAAGGCGAAGTCGCCGAGGAGGTGATCGGTGCACTCGATTCCCCACTGGAGGTAGGCGGCGAGGAGCAGCCCGGCGTCCGAGGTTGACCGCCCCCCCGCCGGACCGAGCCGGTCGATGAGCTCTGAGCGATTGTCGAGACGTCCATCCATGACGAGGCAGATCTGGTGATGGGGCTCGAGGAGGGGCTGGTCCAGGCTCGCACCCTCGGCCGGAGCCTGGAGCGCCTGATAGGCAAGACCCGCTTCGCGCAGAAAAAGGTAGCCGATTCCCCCGGGGGCCCGGTAGGAAGAGGACTCCGCCATGCTCCGGAGGTTCTCCGGCTCGATCCGGGGAGCCGCGAAGTCCACCACGCCGCAGAGGCCGCTCATATCTTGACGAGCCCTCTGGCAGCCAGTGTGCCGACGAACTGCGCGAGGTCTTCCCGCAGACGCGCCTCGGGCACCTCGTACTCCGCGAGCAGGGCACGGCAGACCGCCTCGACATCGCCGTGGAGGCGGAGCAGCGACCACATGCGGGTGCCGACTTCGTTGAGGCCGAAATAGCGCCCGGAATCCGTGGCGAGGAGGACCGCCTCGCCGTCGAGATCGCGGAAGAGCACCGTCTCGGGTATTGCAACTCGAATCATTTTTGCGAGCTCAGTTAGGGTCTCCCCTCTATTATAGAGGTCTCCCGGGCCAAAAGTAGTGATTTGAAAAAGAACGGGCGCTCCGATACTGCCGGAGCGCCCGGAAGACTCGGGAGGGGCCACGCACGGGCGGCCCCTCCTGGGAGTATTGATTGACGTCAGTTCCGGTGCGGAGCGCACAGATTGCCGTTGTTGTAGGAGTCGAGCTGCACCTCCAGGGCATTCCCCGCCTGCCCGGTGGAGCTGCTGGTCGATACGCCGCTGCCCACAGGGTGCTGCGCCATCCAGGCGTCGGCGGCCTGGATGATCGGGAAGATGCAACTGATGTTATTGCTCATCAGAGCGTTGAGCTCGGCGGGGACGAGCTGGTGGAAGAGGGCGATCGACTCGTCTCCCCGGACCGGAGTGCCCAGCCAGGTGATGGCCTGATCCTTGGTGTAGGTGATCCCGCCGATGGTGATCGACTGGACCGGCCAGGCCTCCGGGTGGGTCTTCCAGTACCCGAGGGTGGCGGTGCCGCCGGCCGTGGGGCTCGGGAAGTGGTACCCGAAGTCGACGTCCGAGCGGCTGACCGTGAGGGTGAACGTCGCCTGGTTGGCCGTCGCCACACCGTCGAGGTCGTAGGTCTCGGTGAAGGTGGCCGATGGCAGTGAGCTGGCCACCACCTTCACGGTGTAGGTGCTCGCGAACAGGCCGGTGAAGGTGTAGTTGCCGGTGCTGTTGGTCGTGGTGGTGGCGATCACGGTGCCGCTGCCGTTCAGCAGTTGGACGGTCACCCCGCTGATGCCGGGCTCGTCGGAGTCCTGAATGCCGTTGGCGTTGGCGTCCTTCCAGACGCGGTCGCCGACGGAGAGCGTGCCGCCGGGGCGATACCCGAAGTCCACGTCCGTCCGGTTGGCCGTCAGGTTGAACGACGCCGTGTTCGGTGTCGCGATGCCGTCGAGGTCGAAGGTCGGCGTATAGCCGGCCGGCAGGCTGCTGCTGACCACGCGGACCGTGTAGTTGCCGGCGACGACGTTGGAGAAGCCGTAGATGCCGTTGCTGTCGGTGGTCGTGGTGGCGACGACGGTGTTGCTGCTGTTGAGGAGCTGGACGGTGACGCCGCTGATCCCGGGCTCGCCGGTATCCTGGACGCCGTTGCCGTTCGTGTCCTTCCAGACCAGGTTGCCGATCGAGAAGGTCTGGGGCGTGCAGGTGGCGTCGATCTGCACCGTGTCCACCTTGAAGAGGTCGTCAGTGCCACCGTAGTTGCCGCTGATCCGGAAGCGTATCCGGGTGTTGCTGGCGATGTAGGCCGAGATGTCGTAGGTGCGAGAGCTGATGTACGTGCCGGTATAGCCGGTCAGCGTCTCCAGCGCGGTGTAGGTGACACCGCCATCCTTCGACACCTCGATGACCACCGCGTCGTCGGCCTCGACTCCTTTGATGTGGAAGGCGACCGTCAGCGTCGCGGACGCGAAGCCCGAGAGGTTGACCTGGCGTGCCGCGCTCGGCTCGGTGCCGGTGTCGGGGCTGTCGCGCAGGATCAGGTAGCCGGCATAGGGAGTCCCCACGGTGACGTTGCCGCTGCTCACCCCCACCCCCGCCACGTCGTTCTCGATCCACGCGCCGCTCCAACTCAGCGTGCCCTCGTTGTTGGAGAAGCTGTTGGTGGTGAATGTGTCCTTGAAGGAACCCGCCGCGCAGGTCGTGGGGCGGTAGCCGAAGTCCACGTCCGTGCGGCTGGCCGTCAAGTTGAACGAAGCCGTGTGAGGCGTCGCAACGCCGTCGAGGTCGAAGGTCGGCATATAGCCCGCGGGCAGGCTGCTGCTGACCACCTTGACCGTGTAGTTGCCGGCGGCGACGTTGGAGAAGGTGTAGTTGCCGTTGCTGTCGGTGGTCGTGGTGGCGACGACGGTGTTGCTGCTGTTGAGGAGCTGGACGGTGACGCCGCTGATCCCGGGCTCGCCGGAATCCTGGACGCCATCGCCGTCGGTGTCTTTCCAGACCCGGTCGCCGATCGAGAAGGTCTGGAGGGTGCAGGTGGCGTCGATCCGCACCGCGTCCACCTTGAAGAGGTCGTCGCTGCCACCATAGTTGGCGCTGATCCGGAAGCGGATCCGGGTGTTGCTGGCCCTGTAGGCCGAGATGTCGTAGGTGCGCGAAGTGACAAGGTCGGTGGTGGTGTAGCCGGTCAGCGTCTCCAGCACGGTGTAGGTGGCACCGCCGTCCTTCGAGATCTCGATCACCGCCGCGTCGTCAGGCTCGACTTGCTTGAGGTGCAAGTCGACCGTCAGCGTCGCGGACGCGAAGCCCGAGAGATTGACCTCGCGGGCCGCGCTCGGCTGGGTGCCGGTATCGGGGTAGTCACGCAGGATCAGGTACCCGGCAAAGGGGGTCCCCACGGTCACGTTGCCCGTGCTCACTCCCGCCCCCGCCACGTCGTTCTCGATCCACGGGCCGCTCCAGCTCAGCGTGCCTTCGTTGTTGGAGAAGCTGTTGGTGGTGAACGTGTCCTTGAAGTAACCCGCCGTGCAGACGACAGCGCGGTAGCCGAAATCGACGTCCGTGCGGTTGGCGGTCAGGCTGAACGTCGCCTGGTGAGCGGTCCCGGTGCCGTCGAGGTCGAAGGTCGGCGTGTAGCCCGCGGGCAGGGTGCTGCTGACCACGCGGACCGTATAGGTGCCGGCTCCCAGGTTGGAGAAGGTGTAGTTGCCGTTGCCGGCCGTCGTGGTGGTGGCGATGACGGTGCCGCCGCTGTCGAGCAGTTGGACGGTGACGCCGTTGAGGCCGGTCTCGCTGGCATCCTGGACGCCGTCGCCGTCGCCGTCGTTCCACACGCGGTCGCCCACGGAGAGGGTGCCACGGTAGCCGAAGTCGACGTCGGTGCGGCTCTGACCGGCGGTGAGAGTGAAGGTGGCCACGTTGGCGGTGGCGATGCCGTCGAGGTCGAAGGTCGGCCCGTAGCCCGCAGGCAGGGTGCTGCTGACCACGCGGACGCTGTAGGTGCCGGCGTTCAGGTTGGTGAACGAGTAGTTGCCGTTGCCGGCCGCGGTGGCGGTGGCGATGACGTTGCCGCCGTTGTCGAGGAGCTGGACGGTGGCGCCGTTGATGCCGGTCTCACCGGAATCCTGGACGCCGTTGCCGTTGACGTCGTACCAGACGCGATCGCCGACCGAAGCCGTGCCGCGGTAGCCGAAGTCGACGTCGGTGCGCGAAGCGCCGGCGTTCAGGGTGAAGCTGGCGGTGTTCGCCGTGGCGATGCCGTCGAGGTCGAAGGTCGGGCTGAAGCCCGCCGGCAGCGTGCTGGCGACCACGCGGACGGTGTAGCTGCCGCCCAGCAGGTTGGCGAAGGTGTAGTTGCCGTCACCGCTCGTCGTGGTGGTGGCGATCACGTTGCTGCCGCTATCGAGGAGCTGGACGGTGACGCCATTGATGCCGGTCTCCCCGGCGTCCTGGGTGGCGTTGCCGTTGGTGTCGTACCAGAGGCGGTCACCCACCGAGGCGGTGCCGCGATAACCGAAGTCGACGTCGGTGCGCGAGGCGCCGGCGGCGAGGGTGAGGGTGGCCTGGTTGGCAGTGGCGATGCCGTCGAGGTCGAAGGTCGGAACGACCCCGGCCGGCAGCGTGCTCGGCACGATCTTGACGGTGTAGGTGGCCGGCGCCAGGTTGCTGAACGTGTAGTTGCCGTCACCGGCCGTGGTCGTGGTCGCGACCAGGGTCGCGCCGTTGAAGAGCTGGACGGTGGCGCCGTTGATGCCCGTCTCGCCAGCGTCCTGGACGCCGTTGCCGTTGGTGTCGAGCCAGACGCGATCGCCGATCGAGCCGGCGCCGCGATAACCGAAGTCGACGTCGGTGCGATTCTGACCGGCGGCGAGGGTGAAGGTGGCCTGGTTGGCGGTGGCGATGCCGTCGAGGTCGAAGGTCGGAGTGACCACCCCGGCCGGCAGCGTGCCCGGCACGATCTTGACGGTGTAGGTGGCAGGCGTCAGGTTGTTGAACGTGTAGTTGCCGTCACCGGCCGTGGTCGTGGTCGCGACCAGGGTCGCGCCATTGAAGAGCTGGACGGTGGCGCCGTTGATGCCGGTTTCGCCCGCATCCTGGACGCCGTTGCCGTTGGCGTCGTTCCAGACGCGGTCGCCGGCCGAGCCGGTGCCGCGGTAGCCGAAGTCGACGTCGGTGCGGTTGGCGCCGGCGGCGAGCGTGAAGGAAGCGATGTTCGGCGTGGCGATGCCGTCGAGGTCGAAGGTCGGCGTCACGCCGTCCGGCAGCGTGCCGGAGACCACGCGTACCGAGTAGCTCCCGGCCGCGAGGTTGGAGAAAGTGTAGTTGCCATCGCCCGCGGTCGTCGCGGAGCCGACCACGTTGCCGCCGCCGTCGAGGAGCTGGACGGTGACGCCGTTGATCCCGGTCTCACCCGCGTCCTGGACGCCGTTGCCGTTGGCGTCGAGCCACACCCGGTCACCCACGGAAGCGGTGCCGCGATAGCCGAAGTCGACGTCCGTGCGCGACGCGCCGGCACCCAGGCTGAACGTGGCCACGTTGGGCGTCGCAACACCGTCGAGGTCGAAGGTCGGACTGACCCCCGCCGGCAGCGAGCCGGTCACGATACGAACGCTGTAGGTGCCGGCCACCAGGTTGCTGAAGCCATAGTTGCCGTCACCCGCAGTCGTGGTGGTGGCAATCACGTTGCCGCCACCATCGAGGAGCTGGACGGTGACGCCGTTGATGCCGGCCTCGCCGGCGTCCTGAACGCCGTTACCGTTGCTGTCGAGCCACACCCGGTCGCCGACCACGCCCGCGCCACGGTAGCCGAAGTCCACGTCCGTACGGTTCGCTCCGGCAGCCAGGCTGAAGGAGGCGATGTTCGCCGTCGCGATGCCGTCGAGGTCGTAGGTCTGCGTCAGGCCGGCGGGCAGACTGCTGGTCACGACCCGCACGGAGTAATTTCCGGGAGTCAGGTTCGAGAAGGTGTAGTTGCCGTCACCACTGGTGGTCGCGGTGGCAATGACGGTGCTGCTGGCATTCAGCAGTTGGACCGTCACCCCGTTGAGGCCCGTTTCACCGGCGTCCTGGACGCCGTTGCCGTTGCTATCGAGCCACACCCGGTCGCCCACGGAGGCGGTGCCGCGGTACCCGAAGTCCACGTCCGTGCGCGACACTCCGCCGGCCAGGCTGAAGGAAGCGATGTTGGGAGTCGCTATGCCGTCGAGGTCGTAACTCGGAGCCACACCCGCAGGCAGGGTGGCAACCACCACGCGGACCGAGTAAGTGCCGGCCGTCAGGTTCGAGAAGGTGTAGTTGCCGTCACCGCTCGTGGTCGTCGTGCCCACCACCGTGTTGCTGGCGTTGAGCAGCTCGACCGTGACGCCGTTGATGCCCGTCTCACCCGCATCCTGCACGCCGTCGGCATTGGTGTCGAGCCACACCCGGTCGCCCACCGAGCCGGTGCCGCGGTAGCCGAAGTCCACATCCGTACGGTTGGCACCGCCCGCCAGGCTGAAGGAGGCGATGTTGGGAGTCGCGATGCCGTCGAGGTCGTAGGTCGGAGCCAGACCGGCCGGCAGGGTGGCAGCCACCACGCGGACCGAGTAGGTGCCGGCCGTCAGATTCGAGAAGGTGTAGTTGCCATCACCGCTCGTGGTCGTCGTGCCCACCACCGTGTTGCTGGCGTTGAGCAGCTCGACCGTCACCCCGTTGATGCCCGTCTCGCCCGCATCCTGGACACCGTTGCCGTTGGCGTCGAGCCACAGGCGGTCGCCCACCGAGGCCGTGCCACGGTAGCCGAAGTCCACATCCGTACGGTTCTGGCCGCCGGCCAAGGCGAAGGAGGCGATGTTCGGCGTCGCAATGCCGTCGAGATCGTAGGTCGGAGCCAGGCCGGCCGGCAGGGTGGCGGCCACCACGCGGACCGAGTAGGTGCCGCTGTCCAGGTTCGAGAAGGTGTAGTTGCCGTCACCGCTCGTGACGCCCGAGCCCACCACCGTGCTACTGGCGTTGAGCAGCTCGACCGTCACCCCGTTGATGCCCGTCTCACCCGCATCCTGAACGCCGTTGCCATTGCCGTCGATCCACAGGCGGTCGCCCACCGAAGCCGTGCCGCGGTAGCCGAAGTCCACGTCCGTGCGGTTCTGGCCGACCCCCAGGCTGAAGGCGGCGATGTTCGGTGTCGCGACGCCGTCGAGGTCATAGGTCGGAGCGAGGCCTGCCGGCAGGGTGGCAGCCACCACGCGGACCGAGTAGCTGCCGCCCGCCAGGTTCGAGAAGGTGTAGTTGCCGTCACCGCTGGTGACGGCCGTGCCCACCACCGTGTTGCTGGCGTCGAGCAACTCGACCGTCACGCCATTGAGGCCGGTCTCCCCTGCATCCTGGACACCGTTGCCGTTGCTGTCGATCCACAGGCGGTCGCCCACCGAGCCCGTGCCGCCGTAGCCGAAGTCGACGTCGGTGCGGGCGGTGCCGGCGTTGAGGGTGAAGGTGGCGATGTTAGGCGTCCCGGTGCCGTCGAGGTCGTAGGTCGGCGACAGGCCCGCGGGCAGCGTGCCGGCGACCACGCGGACGCTGTAGCTGCCGCCCAGCAGGTTGGAGAAGGTGTAGTTGCCGTCACCGCTGGTCGTGGCGGTGGCGATGACGTTGTTGCTGCTGTCGAGGAGTTGGACGGTGACGCCGTTGATGCCGGCTTCGCCCGCGTCCTGGATGCCGTTGCTGTTGGTGTCGCGCCACACGCGGTCGCCCACCGAGGCCGTGCCGCGGTAGCCGAAGTCCACGTCGCTGCGCGAGGCGCCGCCGTCGAGGGTGAAGGTGGCGATGTTCGGCGTCGCGATACCGTCGAGGTCGAAGGTCGGGGTCACGCCCGCCGGCAGCGTGGTGGGAACGATGCGGACGCTGTAAGTGCCGGCCGTCAGGTTGCTGAACTGGTAGTTGCCGTCGCCGGCGCTGGTGGTGGTGCCGATCACGTTGCCGCCGCCGTCGAGGAGCTGGACGGTGGCGCCGTTGATGCCGGCCTCGCCCGCGTCCTGCACGCCGTTGCCGTTGGTGTCGAGCCACAGCCGGTCGCCCACCGAGCCGGTGCCGCGGTAGCCGAAGTCGACGTCCGTGCGCGCCTCGCCGCCCGCGAGGGCGAAGGAGGCGATGTTCGGCGTCGCGACGCCGTCGAGGTCGAAGGTCGGCGCCACGCCCGCGGGCAGCGAGGCCGTGACGATGCGGACCGAGTAGTTGCCGGCGTTCAGGTTGGAGAAGGTGTAGTTGCCGTCGCCGCTGGTGGTGGTGGACGCCACCACGTTGTTGCTGGCGTCGAGCAGCTCGACGGTGACGTCGTTGATCCCCGTCTCGTCGGGATCCTGCACGCCGTCGCCGTTGGCGTCGGTCCACACCCGGTCGCCCACCGAGGCCGTGCCGCGGTAGCCGAAGTCGATGTCGGTCCGGCTCTCGCCCGTGGCCAGGGTGAAGGTGGCGATGCTCGGCGTGGCGATACCGTCGGCGTCGAAGGTCGGGTCCATCCCCGCCGGCAGGCTGGCGGTGACGACGCGCACGGAGTAGGTGCCCGCCACCAGGCTGGAGAAGGTGTAGTTGCCGTCGCCGCTGGTGATGGCGGAGCCCACGACGTTGTTGCCCGCGTCGAGGAGCTCGACGGTCACCGCATTGAGGCCCGGCTCGCCCGCGTCCTGGACGCCGTCGCCGTTGCGATCGTCCCAGACCCGGTCGCCGACCGAGGCGGTGGCGGGGGTGCGGTAGCCAAAGTCCACGTCGGTGCGGCTGGTGCCGGCGGCGAGGGTGAAGGACGCGATGTTCGGCGTGGCCGCGCCGTCGAGGTCGAAGGTCTCGACCAACCCCGGCGGCAGGGTGGCAGCGTCGACCTGGACGGAGTAGTTGCCGGCCGTCAGGTTGGAGAAGGTGTAGTTGCCGTCGCCCGCGGTGGTGGTGGTCGTCACCACGTGGTTGCCGGCGTCGAGGAGCCGGACGGTGACGTCGTTGATGCCGGCCTCACCCGCGTCCTGCACGCCGTCGCCGTTGGTGTCGAACCACACCCGGTCGCCCACCGAGCCGGTGCCGGCGTAGCCGAAGTCGACGTCGGTGCGCGAGGCGCCGGCGTTGAGAGTGAAGGTCGCGACGTTGGGCGTCCCGATGCCGTCGAGGTCGAAGGTCGGGCTCACGCCCGGCGGCAGGGAGCTCGTCACCACCCGCACGCTGTAGGCGCCGCCCAGCAGGTTGCCGAAGGTGTAGTTGCCGTCGCCCGCGGTGACCGCCGTCGCCAGCACGTTGTTGCCGGCGTCGAGCAGTTGCACCGTGACGCCGTTGAGGCCGGTCTCGCCCGTGTCCTGCACGCCGTTGGCGTTCGAGTCGAGCCACACCCTGTCGCCCACCGAAGCGGTGCCGCGGTAGCCGAAGTCGACGTCCGTGCGCGACGTGCCGGCCGCCAGCGTGAAGGAGGCGATGTTCGGCGTCGTGATGCCGTCCAGGTCGAAGGTCGGCGTGACGCCGGCCGGCAGTGTGGTGCTGACGACGCGGACGCTGTAGGTGCCGGGCGTCAGGTTGTTGAAGTGGTAGATGCCGTCACCCGCGGTGGTGGTGGTGCCGATCACGTTGCCGCCGCCGTCGAGCAGTTGGACGGTGGTGCCGTTGATGCCCACCTCGCCTGGGTCCTGCACGCCGTCGCCGTTGGTGTCGAGCCACAGCCGGTCGCCGATGGAGCCGGTGCCGGCATAGCCGAAGTCGACGTCCGTGCGCGATGCGCCCGCCGCCAGCGTGAAGGAGGCGATGTTCGGCGTCGCGATGCCGTCCAGATCGAAGGACGGAGCCACACCCGCCGGCAGGCTGCCGGCCACGATGCGGACCGAGTAGTTGCCGGCCATCAGGTTCGAGAAGGTGTAGTTGCCGTCACCGCTCGTCGTCGTCGTGCCCACGACGCTGTTCCCGGCGTCGAGCAGCTCGACTGTGACGTTGTTGATGCCGGTCTCACCTGTGTCCTGCACGCCGTCGGCATTGGAGTCGAGCCACACCCGGTCACCGACCGAGGCCGTGCCGCGGTAGCCGAAGTCCACGTCCGTGCGGTTGGCGCCCGCCGCCAGCGTGAACGACGCGATGTTCGGCGTCGCGATGCCGTCCAGGTCGAAGGTCGGAGTCACCCCCGCCGGCAGATTGCTGGTGCGGACGGAGTAGTTGCCGCCCATCAGGTTCGAGAAGGTGTAGTTGCCGTCGCCGCTGGTCGTCGCCGTCGCCAGGACGTTGTTGCTGGCGTCGAGCAGCTCGACGGTCACGCCGTTGAGG